>LNFM01000010.1_pt1 | contig 434615 bp, 382 predicted proteins | sample 596031 | NCBI WGS metagenome assembly LNFM01 (sample SAMN04254537, study PRJNA301005) | activated carbon metagenome | isolation source: dual media filters at the Ann Arbor, Michigan drinking water treatment plant | place: USA: Ann Arbor | reverse complement strand
CCACGACTTCACACCTTCACGTCTTCGCACCTTCACATCCCCAAACCGCCCCTTTTGACTCCCACCCCCAACTGCGCTAGCGTCCCGACTCGACTTCCCACGGGTCCGTACCGAGGCCCGGGTGCTGCCGCGGAGAACGCCCCATGATTCCTGACCACATCGACGTCAACATTGCCGGGGGACTGCAGGTCGCCCTTCCCCCCATGGCGCGCGTGCGCCAGAAGTTCGACGCCACCAAGCTCGAGGACATCGCCGGGGCCATCCGCGCGCAATTCCAGCGGCCGGAGATCCGCGCCATGGTGAAACCCGGGCAGGTCATCGCCGTGGGCTGCGGCAGCCGCGGCATCGCCAACATCGCGCTCATCGCCTGCACGGTCATCAACGAGCTGAAGGCCCTGGGCGCCAAGCCGTTCGTATTCCCCTGCATGGGAAGCCACGGCGCGGCGACCGCCGAAGGCCAGCGCAAGGTGCTCGAGACCTACGGCATCACCGAAGAGTCCACCGGCGTTCCGGTCCGCGCCACGATGGAAACCACCATCGTCGGCCACCTCGACGACGGCACGCCGGTCCACATGGACAAGTACGCGGCCGAGGCTGAGGCCGTGATCGTCATCAACCGCATCAAGCCGCACACAGGCTTCCGCGGGGCGACGGAAAGCGGGCTCACGAAGATGCTCGCCATCGGCATCGGCAAGATCCTCGGGGCGTCCACCTATCACATGCACGGGATGGATGCCTTCCCCGAACTGCTGCCCAAGATCCGCGATGTGAACATCACACAGCGCAACGTGCTCTTCGGTGTGGGTGTCCTCGAGAACGCCTACGACGAGACCGCCCACGTGGAGATCGTCCCGGCAGGCGAACTCGCCACGCGCGAACCCGAACTGCAGGCGAAGGCCAAGACGCTCATGCCGCAGCTCTTCTTCGACGATATCGACGTGCTGGTCATCGACGAGATGGGCAAGAACATCTCGGGCGCAGGCTTCGATCCGAACATCACGGGGCGCAATCGCCGCGCCGTGAAGTGGACCAACAAGCCGCTCATCAAGAAGATCGTCGTCCTCGGCCTGACGCGCATCACCCACGGCAATGCCACGGGCGTCGGCGGCGCGGACATCATCACCATGCGCGTGTACAAGGAGATCGACATCCCCTCCACGTACGCGAACATCATCACGTCGATGAACCTCGACGGTGGCGCGATTCCGATCATCATGAACACCGACCGTGATGCCGTCTCGCTGGCCGTGAAGACCGTCGTCCGCGTGAAGCCCGAGAACTGCCGCGTCGTGCGCGTGCGCAACACGCTGCACCTGGGCGAAATCGAAGTCTCCGCGCCGATGCTCGCGGAAGTGGAGCGCCGGCCGGATCTCTTCGAGATCGTGGAACGCCCCCAGGCGTGGCCGTTCGATGCCCACGGCAACCTGGCGCCGCTGCTTGACGACGTCCACGCTGCCGCCTGAGTCCGCGGGCAGTCGTTTCTGCCCGCGCCGTCGCCCGTGATCCGGGCGACGCTCGTTCCGTTCGCCACCACGCCGTGTGAAGCCGTTCGCTCTCTCTCGGCGACGGTGACGCTGCTCGCAGGCGGGAAACTGCGGCTGCACTACACGCTCGACGGCCGCCTCGCCGATCTGCGCATTCCGCCGGAAACCACGCCTGAGCGCCGCAACGAACTCTGGAAGCACACCTGCTTCGAGGCATTCGTCGCACCCGCCGAGGGTTCCGCCTACCGTGAGTTCAACTTCGCTCCCTCGCGCGACTGGGCGGCATATGACTTCACCGACTACAGGGTGAACCGTGGCGCCCTTCCCGCCACCGCGCCCTCGATCGCGGTGAGCCGCGATGGCGATCGCCTGGAGGTGGAGGCCGAGTTCGACATCGACTTCCTGCCGCAGGCTGCCGGAAGACTCGGCCTCACCGCCGTCATCGAGACGCGGGACGGCGAGCTTTCCTACTGGGCGCTCGCCCACCCCGCCGCCCGCCCCGATTTCCACCACGCCGCCGGCTTCATGCTGAGCTTCGGCTGACGTCCCCACAGGAACCGCCCATGCTTTTCGGAATCGATCGCCTCCTCGCCGAGCCGTCGTATCGCAAGTCCTTCGCCGGCCGCCGCGTCGCCCTGCTGGCCCATCCCGCCTCGATGACCTCCAGCCTCGAACACTCTCTCGACGCGATTGCGCGCATGCCGGGCGTCAACCTGACCGCCGCCTTCGGGCCACAGCACGGCCTGCGCGGCGACAAGCAGGACAACATGGTGGAGTCGGCGGACTTCCTCGACCCCGTGCTGGGCATTCCGGTATTCAGCCTGTATGGCGAAGTCCGCCGGCCTACGGACGAGATGATGCAGAGCTTCGATGTTCTGCTCGTGGACCTGCAGGATCTCGGTTGCCGCATCTATACCTTCATCACCACGCTGCGGTACGTGCTCGAAGCCGCCGCGCGGCTCGGCAAAGGCGTTTACGTGCTCGACCGGCCCAACCCCGCAGGGCGTCCCGTCGAAGGCACATTGCTGCGCGACGGCTGGGAGAGCTTCGTGGGTGCGGGACCGCTGCCGATGCGTCACGGGCTCACCATGGGTGAACTCGGCCTGTGGTTCATCCGGCGGCTGAATCTCTCGCTGGAGTACGGCGTGGTGCCGATGGCCGGCTGGGCACCCGACACGGCGCCGGGCCACGGCTGGCCCGTCGGCGAGAAGTCCTGGGTCAATCCGAGTCCCAATGCGCCGAACCTTTCGATGGCACGCGCCTACGCCGGCACGGTCATGCTCGAGGGCACCACGCTGTCCGAAGGACGCGGCACGACGCGGCCGCTGGAACTGTTCGGTGCCCCCGATCTCGAACCGCGCCGGATCATCGAGGCCATGGCGACAATCGCGCCGCAATGGCTCGCCGGGTGCCGGCTGCGGGAGTGCTGGTTCGAACCGACCTTCCACAAGCACGTGGGCAAGCTGTGCGCCGGCGTGCAGATCCACGTGGACGACCCCGGCTACGATCATCACGCGTTCCGTCCGTGGCGCCTGATGGCGCTGGCGTTCAAAGCGATTCGACGGCTGCGGCCCGACTACGACCTGTGGCGCGACTTCCCGTACGAGTACGAACGCGGGCGCCTCGCCATCGACCTCATCGCGGGCAGCCCATTGTTGCGGGAGTGGGTGGACGACTCTTCGTCCGGGCCGGCAGATCTCGATGCGCTGGCGCTGCCCGACGAGCGTGCGTGGATTGCGGAGCGGGAGGCGCTGCTGCTTTACCGATAGTGATCTTCGTAGCCCGGATGGAGCGCAGCGCACTACGGGGGCGGTCGTGCACGCATCGGCATCGTTCCCCGGAGTCGGCCCTTCGGGCACTCGTCCGGGCTACGCGGTGGCGGCGCGATCTTCGTAGCCCGGATGCAGCGCAGCGAAATCCGGGGGCGGTGGCGCGTAAATCGGCATCGTTCCCCGGAGTCGGCCCTTCGGGCACTCGTCCGGGCTACGCGGTGGCGGCGCGGTCTTGGTAGCCCGGATGGAGCGCAGCGCAATCCGGGGGGCGGTGGTGTGCACGTCGGCATCGTTCCCCGGAGTCGGCCCTTCGGGCGCTCGTCCGGGCTACGCGGTGGCGGCGCGGCCTTCGTAGCCCGGATGCAGCGCAGCGCACTACGGGGGCGGTCGTGCACGCATCGGCATCGTTCCCCGGAGTCGGCCCTTCGGGCACTCGTCCGGGCTACGCGGTGGCGGTGCGGTCTTCGTAGCCCGGATACAGCGCAGCGCAATCCGGGGGCGGTCGTGCGCAAATCGGCATCGATCCCGGAGTCGGCCCCTGGGGGCACTCGTCCGGGCTACGCGGTGGCGGCGCGATGTTCGTAGCCCGGATGCAGCGCAGCGAAATCCGGGGGCGGTGGGACGTACGCCGGCATCGCCCCCGGAGTCGCGCCTTCCGGCGCTCGTCCGGGATACGGTTTTGTCACTGCCCCGGCAGGAGTCGCACGCCCGCGAAGTCCGCGTGACGAAATCGCAACTGCGCGTCGACACTGCGCCCTGCGACGCCTGTCGGCTTCACCCGGAACCGGCAAGAGAGGGCAACGTCACCTTCCTCCCCGCTCTCTCCCGACAACTCGACGCGCCCACCCGGATCACAGACGACCGGCGCGCCGTCGACTCGCACCTCCATGGCGATTTCGCTGTCGTCGTGGAACCCGCGAAAGTTCGCCTCCAGGCGGACGAATCCGGACTCTGCACCATCCCCGATCGCACAAACGACTTGCGCCGTCTGGAACGCAAGATTTCGCACTTCGCAGTCCGCTGCGTAAAGCGTGACTGGCGCGACGAGGCCGGACAAGAGGGCAACGAAGCGCATGGCTTTTCGCATCAGAAACGCCGTGCGCGAACGGAACGAGTCGGCGTGCATCGTCATCGTCACTTCGCTTCTCGCAGTTCGAGCGCCGCCTCGGGGCGCTGCGGGGCGGCATCGCGCAGCGCCTGCAGGAAACCACGTGCGGAACCCGGGTCGTTGATGGACAGCGCCTTCGCCATGCGCAGCAGCGGATCGTAGGCAGGGCGGAAATCGGGGGACAGGCGCACCACAGCCAGCAACGGCTCGCCCACCTGTTCGAGCATCCGGCGCACGTCGCCTGTCGGGCGCACGCCCCGCCCCACCTCTAGGAAGTGGTTGCGTGCCTGCCAGTACCTTCCGAGTCGCTCCGACAGCGCGCGAGTCGCAGCGGCATCGCGGCCGACGGCGAGCAATTCCGGAGCATCGATCCGCAGTTCCCGCACCAGGGCGAGCAGTCGGTCCGCGGGCGACGAATCGGGCACGTAGGTGATTCGCGGCGCCCGGTAGGCCACCACCGGATGATCGTCCGTGTTCTTCGGTGCATCCGCCGCGAAGCGCGCAAGCGCTTCGGGACCCGCGAAGAAGGAACCCAGAAGGGCAAGTTCATCGGGCACGCCGAGCGCGGCCGTTCCACCGGGCAGATTTGCACGATCGATCCGCGTGCGCACGCGCTCGGCATCAAGACCGGTGCCGTCGCGAAACGCCACGAGCCCGACGACCGGCGTCTCAAGGCTGTTGGTGGCAAGCATCGCCCAGGCACGGGGATGCACCGCGAGAAACGAAGCGACGATACTGCGCAGGCTGTCCAGGTCCATCTGATGTAGCGGCAGCCATTGGCAGAACACGCCGCCCGGAGCGAGCCGCTCCCGCACGGCCGCAAAGTGCTCGACGGTATACAGCGCCGCGGATCCGCTCCGGGCCGGGTGAAAGTTGTCCGAGACGATGACATCGAAGGACTCGTTCGACGACCGCACGAAACGTCGGGCGTCCGCGAGCCGCATGCGCGGTGGAGGCCCGGACATGCGCTCACCCTGTGCGTCGCGGAAATACGCGGATGCCGCAATGACCTCCGGGAGCAATTCGACGGCATCGACTTCGAGTCCCGGTTCCGCGGCGGCAACCGACGCCGTCACGCCGGTGCCGAGCCCGAGGAACAGCGCCCGCCCGGGCGCGGGATGCAGCAGCAGCGGCAGGACCGCCTGCCGCGCGTCGGCGACGAACGTGGCGCTGCTGCCCTCCTGCTGGCGATTGTCGATGTGGAGCGTCGCCACGCCGTCGGCATCCTCGACGATGCTCACGGCGGACAACACTCCCTGCACATGACTCACGAGCCGGCCGCCTGGCGGCACGTCCACGATGACGAGCGACGGCCCCCACAGCGCGAGGATCGCGACGATCGCGACAGCGCCCCAGTGCGCAGGTCGCGACCACGCACGGCGGCCGCGGAGTGCGAGATAGCCGGCCGCCACCAGGAGCAGAGCGGCTTTCGCAGCGAGAGCTGGCGCAAGCAGGACGCCGAACACCGCCGGGGCCAGCGCGGCGCCGAGCGTGTTCACGCCCAACGCGCGGCCCACGCCCGCCCCGGTCTGGCGTGCCATCCCCGCCAGCACACTGAACAGGGCGCCCATGAGCAGGCAGGGGATCAGGAAGGCCGACGCCGCCAGGGCCGCCTCGGCCGCGAGTGCAGCGACCAGACCGGTCCCGAAGAAGCGCAAGGCCGCGGCATGCATCGTCGGAGCCGCGGCGAGCACGACGGTCCCCAACGCGCAAACGCACGACAAGGCCAGCAGCAGCCGGTCCCGCTGCGCACCGGCCTCGCCCGGCTTCGCAAACCATCGGCCGAATGCCGCCGCACCCGCGGCCGTTCCGATGAGATACAGCGCCAGCAGGATCGCGAACGTGTAGACCGTGTTCTCCGTGACCTGCGTCAGGACCCGGACCACCAACACCTCGTAGCCGATGCCGAGGAGTCCCGTGACGAACAAGGTCGGCAGGACACCGCGCGCGGCCGGCGTTGCAACCGCGCCCCCACCGGGCAACCGTGTCGACAGCGTGACCGAGAGTCCGGCGCAGAGGAGGTTGAGTCCGGCGCAGAGCATGGCCGTGCGCAGGAGCCCGGTCTGCGGAACGAGCAGAAAGGCGGCCGCCAGTACGCCCATCACGGCACCCAGCGTATTGGCCGCGTAGAGCAGCGCGATCGAACGTCCTCCATCGTGCCGCCGGCCAAGCACACTCTCCATCGCTGGCAGCGTCGCCCCCATCGCCGCTGTCGCAGGCAGAAGAAGCACGAGGGTGCCGAGGAAGGCAACGCTCCAGTGCCAGACAGGCGCGGGATCGGGACCGATCCACTGGAGCATCGTCCGGGTGACCGGATCGAGCAGCCCGACGAGCGCAACGCTCCAGAGGGCGATGAGGGCTTCACACGCGGCGTACCAGCGCCAGGGCGACGCGCTGCGCTCGATGCGCGATCCGAGCGCCAGCGCCCCGATCGCGATGCCACCGAAGAACGCGGCGACGACCGCGAACACCCCCGCCGAGTCGTGACCGAGCCACAGCGAAGCCTGCTGCGTCCAGACGATCTGGTAGCCGAGCGCGGCAAAACCGGACGCCACCATGAGGACCGCCGCACGCCATCTCGGGCCAGACAGTGTCGCCGCGGCATCGAAGCCCGCGACGACCGATGAGGAAGCGGTCGTCACGTCAGCCGGTGAAGCCGATGCGATATCCCCAGGAATCGAGGGACCGCGGAATCGCGTTGAAGGCGAGCGTGATGCGGCGGTCGCCAGGGTTCCCGGGCACGGCATGCATCAGGTAGCTCGGAAAGAACACGACGTCACCGGGCTCCGGCTCGGGACTCACCCACTTCTCCGCGTTGTAGGGGCCCGTCACCACACCGTCGTGGTCGTTCTTGAAGGAGAACTCCACGCCACCCGGCGACTTCATGAAGACGGTCCTCGCCTCCGGATGCACCGCAGTCAGATACACGACGCCGGAGATGAAGCTGTTGGCGTGGTTGTGCATCGCCTGGCGCCCGCCCTGCTCCATGACGTTCACCCACATCTCCTTGAGCGACCAGCCCATGCGCTCGCCGAACAGCAGCGCACCGAACTCCGAGAGCAGCGGCGTGATGCCGGCGGCGACATCCAGGAGCAGTTCGCTGTCGCCGGGCTGGAGCAATGCGGTGTGGGTGAGGTTGGGCGAGGAGTTGTTCGGCTGGCCAGCGGCCGCGATGAAGTGTTCCACAAGCCCGGAGACGAGCGTTGGCGCGAGGACCCGAGGTGCGCGCATGAACGGCACGGGGAACAGACCGATGACTTCGGACATGGGCGGCAAAGGCGGCAGAGTGGATCGGACGACAAGACCGGCGCGAAGAGCGCGACGTGCCGGACGGAGTTTGCGATCTTACTTGCCGCTCCGCGACGAAATCATGACGGCACCGTGATGCGAACGGCAGGGGTGGCCGTCGGCCGCTGACAACGACTCGGTTTCCCAGATCACCGAGGGTGCGGACTCACGCCCGGACGCTCTCGGCGCCCGTGAGCCCGCGCTTTCGCACCGACGGCGAGCACAACCCGCGCAGCGACGACGCGGCCAATGCGAAATTCCAGCCACCCCATACGCCGATAGGCGCATGGGGCCTTCATTCCGCTTTCATATCGAGGTGAGACGCTTCGCGAACCTATCGTGATGACTGCCACGCGCCTGCATCCGGGGACCTTTACAACCACCACAAGATTCCGAGGGAGCATTGCCGATGAACGTCGAGTTCCGCAGAAGCAGGATTGCCATCGCGGTCGCCACCGTGCTGAGCGCCGCGACCGTGACCACCGTGACCACCACCGCAAACGCCGCGAAGCCGGCGGGCAAATACCTGGCTGGCGATTTCCACAACCACTCCACCTGTTCCGACGGCTCGACCTCGGTCCAGAAGAAGGTCAAGAAGTCGATGGACACCGTCGAGACGCCGTTCGGACTCGACTGGTTCGTCCAGGCCGGCCACGGCGGCAACGGCAACCGCAACTGCACGCTGGTCGAGGATGAGACGCTTGCCACCCCGGCCTATCCCTTTGTGACCGGGCAAGGACCGTCCACCACGTGGTCGAACACGATCGGCGCAGCCGCCGTCAAGGGCGTCACGCCCTCCGCTGGCGCGACCTCCACCAGCCCCATGAGCGGCGACGCCAACCCGCGCATGTGGCGCTGGCAGTCGATCCAGGAGTACCAGTACCCGCTGCTCGAATACCTCGCGGTGCTGCGCAACCAGCCGATCTTCATCGGTCTCGAATCCGTTGTCGCCGGCCACGAGCACACGTCGATGGCCGTGATCACGGGGCAGTTGCCGTCCAGCCTCGACAACTCCGTTCTGCCCAGCGCCCCGCCCTACGTGGCAAAGGGTAGCGCGGCCGCCATGGCGCAGTGGGCCTACTGCTTCGACCGCGGCGACACCGACAACAGCCGCGGCGGCGGTCAGGGCTGGGACTGTTCCGTTCCCGGCAGCCTGAACAGCACAGACCCGGACTGGAACGCCACGGCAGCGAAGCTCGTGCCGCTCACCGGCGGGAACCTCACGGCGACGGTCGGCATCCGCGGTCACAACAAGACAGTCGAAGCCATCAAGTGGATGCAGGCCTTCCATCCGAAGGGCAGCTACTACGTGCCCGCGCACCTCGAGCGCGCCGGCCCCTTCAATCCCGCCGGCAACAACGGCTTCAATGTCGAGCACCTTCGCAACTTCAATAATGCGGGCCCGGAGATCGCCTTCGGCATGGAAACGCAGCCCGGCCACGGTGCGTCCGACCAGCGTGGCGAGTACGCACCCCGCCGCAATCTGGGCGGCACCGTCGACTCCGTCGGCGGCACCACCTACGGCGGCACGGGTGTCTACGGCGCGCAGATCGGCGGCGTGTGGGATGCCCTGCTCGGCGAGGGCCGCAACTTCTGGTTCTTCGCAAGTTCCGACTGGCACAACCGCGGCGCCTTCCCGGCCGACGACCGCCGCTCGACCCAGGATCACTATCCCGGCGAGTACCATCGCAACTACACGATCATCCGTACCCTCGGCGACAGCAAGGTCCGACCCCAGCATATCGTCGACGGGCTTCGCACCGGCAACACCTTCGTCGCGACCGGCCAGATCATCGACCGCCTCGCCTTCGTGGCCTGCGCGTCGTACCCGGGAGCCGCACGCCGCGCGAACAGCACCGTTGAAGCTCTCGCTCTCAACGCTGCGCGCAACAACACGGACGTGGACGCGCCAGGTTGCGCCACCATGGGCGAGAAGCTCAAGGTACGCCCGGGTGCGGAAGTCGTCGTGGCCATCGTGGTGCGCGACCCGTCGGGCCCGAACTACTCGCCCTACAGCTTCCCCAATCCGTCGCTCATGCAGATCGGCGTCGAGCAGCCGATGGACCGGCCGGTGCTCGACCACATCGACGTGATCCGCGGGTTCGTCACCGGCTACAAGACCCCCGGTTCCGCCGACTACGCCGGGGAGTGGCCGAGGGACTGGCTCGCCGGCTACCAGAACGGCGGGGCGCCGTCCCTGAACAGCGTTCCGGCTGCTGCGAAGAACACGTCGGCAACGCAGATCCAGTTCTTCAACAGCGTGAACTGGTCGACGTTCCCGGTGGATCGCGACTACAAGGTGATGAGCTTCCGCATCCCGGCGGTGGCCGCTTCGCAGTACCTGCGGCTTCGCGGCACGAATCTGCCGCGCTCCACGCCGTGGGAAACGGATGCCGACGGCAATCCGCTGCCGGATCTGTACACGAACCAGGCCGCCTACGCGGGCACGCCCGAGAACGCCAACCTGAAGATCACCTGCAACTCGGTCGGCAACAACGTGCCGGACAACGGGACGGTCTATAAAGGTACCGGCATCAACGGCTGCCCGAACCACCTGCCCGTCGTCAACGGCCAGAAGTACTCGGCCTTCGACGTGGCCACGTGGGCGGACCTGTGGTTCTACAGCAACCCGATCTTCATCGAGGTGGCTGGCTCCAACCGCGTCGCCGGCGTGAAGTAATCGGAATCCGGATCACATCCCGGGAACCGCCCACGGTTCCCGGGATGGACGGTCCTGTGTTCCCCAAGACAATCATTCTCAAGAGACCGCAATCATGAAACTCCGCTTCGCTCCCGTCGCCCTCCTGGGCGGCCTGCTTCTCTCCGGAACGACGTTTGCCGCACCGCTCGTCGTGGACTTCGAAACCCCGACCAGCTTCGCCTCCATCGCCGAGCACTACAACGGCGGCGTGGACAGCGAAGGCGTGGCCGGTACCAATCTCGGCGTGTCCTTCGGACTCGACGCGCTTGCGCTGCGCAACGACGAGCTCGGCCCGTACTTCAGCAACGCGCCTTCGCCCGTCGGTGTTCTGACTGCCCCGTTCGGCGATGCCGCCATGAACGTCGCCGTCGGATTCCTCGGCGTCGTGTCGTTCTCCTACGCCTCCACGGGCGCAGGTGAGATCGGCGTCTGGTCCGGCATGAACGGTACGGGCACCCGCCTCGGCGGGCTTGCCGTGACCGCGAATGCGGCTGCCTGCGCCGAAGCCACGCCCCTTTGCACCTTCGGTGTGGCGTCCTTCGATCTCGGCGCGAACGTCGCGAAGTCGATCACCTTCGGCGACGCCGCCGGCATGACGGTGGTGTTCGACGATGTGACCGTCACGGCCGTGCCCGAACCAGGCACCTATGCCCTGATGGGACTGGGTCTCGCCGCGATCGCCGGTGTGGCCCGTCGTTCACGCCGAAGCGTCAGCGCGAACTGATCTCGCTTTCAGGCTGTAACTCCGGGGGCAGACCGCAAGAGCGGTCTGTCCCCGTTCGGCTTTTTGAAACTTCCATTCGAGTCCCGCAGAATGTCCGCCAGTCTTCCCGCTCATACGATCGCCCGTGATGCCACCCGCCCGAAGCGCGGCGCGCCTGCCTGGCTTCGCGAACCGCTCCTGCACTTCCTGATCCTGGGTGCGTGCGTGTTTGGCATAGACCGCCTGGTCGCGGACCGTGCCGATGACCCGCGCGTCATCACCGTAGACGCCGCCGTCGACACAGAGGTACGCGCCGTCTTCGCCGAAGCGCGCCGCCGTGATCCGAACGCCACCGAAATGGACGCGCTGCGCCGGGTGTGGCTCGACAACGAGGTGCTGTATCGCGAAGGCATGGCGCTTCAGGTGGACAGGGGAGACCCGACGATCCGCGACCGGGTCATCTTCAAGGCGCTCAACGTGGTCGAGGCCGGCCTCAAGCTGCCTCCGGTCGACGATGCCGCGCTGCGCGCCTGGTTCGAGCGCAACCGCGCGCGGTATGACGAACCCCCGCGATTCGACTTTCAGGAGGCCGTGCTTCCCGGCGATGCGCCGGAGCCTGCCCTGCGCGCCTTCGCCGCGGCGCTCAATGCGGGCACGCCGGGCGACACCCGGGCATCCCTGAACGCATTCCGCGCTCGGCCGCATCCGACCATCGTCCAAAGCTATGGCGAGGAGTTCGCGCGGGCGCTGGAAACCTCCCCGCCAGGGGAGTGGCGCGTCCTGCAGAGCAAGGACCGGCTTCGCATCATGCGCCTGGAAACCGTCACGCCCCCGCGCGCGGCCGAGTTCGAAACCCTGCGCAACACCGTGATGCAGGACTGGGTCGACGCCACCATGGCGGAGATGCGGTCTGCCGCCGTCAAGGCAATGACCGACAAGTACACGATCCGCTATGCCGGGAGCGACCGGCCATGAGTGTGCTGCGCGCATTGTGGTGCGCTCTGTTGCTCGCGCTGGCCGGCGGCGTCGCAGCGCACGAACTCAGCATGGCGGAGATGGACCTCCGGGAGACTTCGCGCGGCGACTTCGTCTGGCAGTGGATCGCGAGCGGCTCCAAGCCGGCCGGGGACGAATTGCAGGTGGTCTGGCCAGCGCAATGCCGCGCAGAGGCCAACACTCTGCGCTGCGGCGAACAGGGGCTCTCTGGCACGCTCTCCGTGGATGGTGTTGGCAAGGCCTATTCCGCTGCCCTGGTGAAGGTGTACTGGGCCGACGGGCAGAAGCGGGTCTATACGCTCACGTCGGCCCAGCCGAGTGTGCAGTTGTGGGGTTCCGCCGACGACCGGCGCGGCATGGGCGAGATCGCAGTCGCGTACGGCGTGCTTGGCGTCGAGCACATTCTGAGCGGCTTCGACCACCTGCTGTTCGTAATCGCGCTGCTGTTCCTGGTCGGATTCGGCCGTCGGCTGCTGTGGACGATCACCGCGTTCACAGGGGCGCACAGTCTCACGCTCGGCCTGAGCGCGCTGGGCTGGATCACGTTGCGACGGCCGCCGGTGGAAGCGGCCATCGCACTGTCGATCGTGCTCGTCGCCATGGAGGCCCTGCATTCCCGCGAGACGCTCTCGCGCCGATGGCCGGCGCTGGTCGCGTTCCTGTTCGGTCTGGTACACGGGCTGGGGTTCGCCGGCGCTCTGGAGGAGATCGGGCTGCCCCAGCAGCATCTGATCGTGGCACTGCTCACGTTCAACCTGGGCGTCGAAGCCGGGCAGTTGCTGGTCGTGGCCCTCGCGTGGGGGATCTACCGGCTCGCGAAGGATCGTCCGCAATGGGCGCCGATGCGCGTCGCGGCGCTCTACGCGATCGGCTCGGTGGCGGCGTACTGGTCGATCGACAGGGTCGTGGCGATCCTCGCATAGCGCCTGGCGGGAGGGGGACGGGCCGGCATCGTTCCCCGGTCGGCGGAGCGCGGCCTTCGTAGCCCGGATGGAGCGCAGCGCAATCCGGGGGCGGTGGGGCGCACATCGGCATCGTTCCCCGGAGTCGGCCCTTCGGGCACTCGTCCGGGCTACGCGGGCGGAGCGCAGCCTTCGTAGCCCGGATGGAGCGCAGCGCAATCCGGGGGCGGTGGGGCGCGCATCGACGTCGTTCCCCGGAGTCGGCCCTTCGGGCGCTCGTCCGGGCTACGCGGTGGCGGAGCGCGGCCTTCGTAGCCCGGATGGAGCGCAGCGCAATCCGGGGGGCGGTGATGCGCGCGTCGACATCGATTCCCGGAGTCGGCCCTTCGGGCACTCGTCCGGGCTACGCGGTGGCGGAGCGGTCTTCGTAGCCCGGATGGAGCGACGCGCAATCCGGGGGCGGTGGGGCACAAATCCGCATCGTTCCCCGGAGTCGGCCCTTCGGGCACTCGTCCGGGCTACGCGGTGGTGGAGCACGACCTTCGTAGCCCGGATGGAGCGCAGCGCAATCCGGGGGGCGGCGCGAAAAGGCCTGCGAAGCCTCACACCCCCCAGATGCGTCCGGTGGACTGACGTTCGATCGCCGCTTCGATCCTGGCGAGCAGTCCGCGGATCCCGTCAGGGCCGGGCCCCTGGTTGACCGCGGGTTCCAGCAGGACGGTGGCAGGCCCGTCGAGAGCTTCGATCACCGTGTCGCCGTCGCTGGCGAGGACAACCGAATCTCCGGCGGCGAGCGTAACGTCGCGGTCCTCACCCGCCTGGGTGATCCAGACGTTCCCGCTCAGGGCTATGACCCGGGTTCCCTCACCGGCCGAAGCGCTCCGGGCTTCCCCGTCGGCCAGGTCGACGCGGGTCCAATCGGTTCTGAGTGCATCCATGACACCTCCTTGACGCATGATTTCCAGGCATGTAAATACCGACTGTGGATCCGGCATTCCTCCGCCTGACACCTGCAGTATCTGGAGGGAGGCGCCACTCCACAAACGGTCGTTCGTCATTCATCGGATGCACGAAACGCATGCGTAGCCGCCGTTACGATGTCCCGCCCCTGGATCAGCTGCTGGCCTTCGAAGCCGCCGCCCGAAACCTGTCGTTCACCCGGGCGGGCGAAGAACTGTTCCTCAGCCAGTCGGCCGTCAGTCGTCAGATCCAGGCGCTGGAAACCGACCTCGGCACCCGCCTCTTCGAGCGCAAGACCCGCGCACTCGCGCTCACGGAGGACGGCCATGCCCTCTTCCGCGTGACCCAAGGGGTCCTGCAGAGCCTGCACGACAGCGCCCAGCGGCTGCGTCACGCGGCAGGCTCCCGCATGGTCACCGTCACGACGACACCGGGTTTCGCGGCGCTGTGGCTCATCCCCCGGCTGGCAACCTTCACACGGGATCACCCGGGGATCGACGTCCGCCTCTCGACCGGCCACGAGCTGGTGAATCTCGAACGGGCGGGCGTCGACCTCGCGATCCGCTACGGGCCTGAGGAACAGGCGGAGGGTCACGTCACCCTGTTCGGCGAAACCGTGTTTCCCGTGTGCGCGCCGGCCCTGCGCGACAATCCGATGTGCCCACTGCGCACGCCGGAAGATCTCCGCGAGCAAGTGCTCCTCTACATGGACGACACGCGCACGGCCTGGCTCGACTGGGATCTGTGGTTCCACGCACTGGGCCTTCGCGACTTCCATCCCGCGGGGCGGCTGCATTTCAGCCACTACGACCAGCTGATCCACGCCGCCGTCGCGGGTCAGGGGGTGGCGCTCGGGCGCGATCCTCTACTGCGCGATCTCCTCCGAGACGGCCAGCTTGTGACCCCATTTCAGCGAGACGCCGTCTCGTCGCGGACGTACTACCTCGTGGAGTCCCTCGCCACGCGGATGACGGACCACGTCAAGGCATTCAAGTCGTGGGTGATCGAGGCGGCGCGGGCGGAATCGCCGGCTACCTCGGCGCCCCTCGAGTCACGCGGCTGACCCACCGCTCTGGACGTACCGGACGCGCGCAGGCAGCATGCGCACGTTCAGAATCCCGGAGCGTTCTCCATGCGTGCTGTCGTCCTCGGCGCCGGTCCTGCCGGCCTGCTCTTCGCCTACCTCGCGAAGCGGCGGCATCCGCACTGGCAGGTGGAGGTCTACGAACAGAACCCGGCGGACGCCACCTTCGGGTTCGGCGTGGTGTTCTCCGAAGGCGGGCTCACGTTCCTCGAACGCGATGCGCCGCAGTTCTACGAGTCCCTCCTGCCGCGGCTCGAATCCTGGCCCATGCAGCGGATCGTCCATCGCGACCAGCGCGTGGACATCGACGGCAACGGCTTCTCGGCCATTGCCCGTCTCGAACTCAACACCTTCCTGAAGACGCTCGCCGAAGGCGCCGGCGTGCGCATCACCTACGGCCGCGCCATCACGTCACTCGATGAACTCGGCCCGGCGGATCTCGTGGTCGGCGCCGACGGACTCAACTCGCTCGTCCGGCGCACTCACGAATCCACCTTCTCGCCCAACGTGGAGTGGCTGTCGAACAAGTTCGCCTGGTACGGCGTGGCCCATCCGTTCGAATGCCTGTCACTCACGTTCCGCGAGAACGAACACGGGCACTTCGTCGCGCACCACTACCGCTACACGCCGACGATGAGCACCTTCCTGGTGGAATGCGACGCCGCCACCTGGCACGCCGCGGGCCTGGATCGCATGACGGACGCGGAATCGCGCACCTACTGCGAGCGCGTGTTCGCGCCGGATCTCGGCGGGCAGCCGCTCATCTCCAACAAGTCGGTCTGGCGCAACTTTCCGATCGTGAGCAACGGGCGCTGGACGGCGGGCAATGCCGTACTGATGGGGGATGCGTTGCGCACCATGCACTTCTCCATCGGCTCGGGCACGCGCCTCGCCTTCGAGGACGCCATTGCGCTCGACCACGCCTTCGCAGCGGCCGGCGAAGATGTTCCGGCCGCGCTGGCCGAGTACGAACGGACCCGCCGCCCCGTCGTGGAAAAGCTCCACGCAGCGGCGAACCGCAGCTCCTTCTGGTACGAGCGCTTCACCGACGAGATGCGCGCGGAACCCTGGCAGCTCGCCCACAGCTACATGACCCGAAGCGGCCGCATCGACGACGCGCGGCTCACGCAGATGGCGCCGAAGTTCATGGCGATGGTCGAAGCGCAGCGGGCCCGTTCCGCTTCGGTGCCGCGGCACATCGTCGCCGACCCCGTCGCGCGTGACACCCCCGGCGCAGTCGAGATCGGTTTCTCGGTGAACGAGCGATACAACGCCTCCGAGATCCTGTTCGGCAACCTCGCCGCAGGTCGCGGTGACAAGGCGGCCGTCGTCTGCGGCGACCGCACCCTCACGTATGTGCAGTTGTGCGAACTCGCCTCCCGGGTCGGCAACGGACTTGCCGCGATGGGGCTCCCCCGCGGCGGACGGGTCATCTGCCTTCTCGCCGACACCCCCGAGTATCCGGCTGCCGTGTTCGGCGCGATCCGCGCGGGCTACGTCCCCGTGCTGCTCAACACGCTCTCCACGCCGGATCTCGTCGCCTACTTCGTGTCGGACAGTCAGGCGGAAGTCGCGCTCGTGCATTCCGATTTCGCGGGCCTGCTCTCTCACCCCTCGCTCGCCGCCACACGCCTGCGGCATGTCGTCGTGGTGGGCAACGGCGACGCGCCAACGCTCGGCTTGCCGACGGTGCACCGCTTCGAAGACTGGGTTCGCGGCTGCGCCACGGATCTGCCGGCGTGCGACACGCACCGAGACGAGATGGCCCTGTGGATGTACTCCTCGGGCTCGACCGGGCGACCGAAAGGGGTCGTGCATCTCCAGCACGACCTGCCCTACACGCAGGAGAGTTACGGACGTCACGTGCTGGGCATCCGCGAGGACGACATCGTCTTCTCGCCGCCGAAGATCTTCTTCGCTTATGCGTTCGGCAACTCGTGCACGTTCCCGTTTTCGGTGGGCGCAACGGCGGTGCTGCATCCCGGGCGCCCGGATGCGGAGTCCGTGTACCGCGTGATCGAACAGCATCGGCCCACCATACTGTTCGGTCTGCCCACCCTGTACAACGCACTCATCGGCCATTCGGGCGGCGAGTCGCGCGACCTCCGGTCGCTGCGCCTGTGCATCTCGGCGGCGGAAGTGCTTTCGGGCGACGTGTTCCGGGAGTGGCAGCGGCGCACCGGGCTGTCGATCATCGAGGGCCTGGGCTCCACCGAGGTCCTGCATATCTATCTGTCGAACACGCGGGACCGGCAGGTGCTCGGCGCGAGCGGGGCGCGGGTGCCGGGCTACGAAGTGAAACTCACCGATGCCGACGGCCACCCGGTGTCATCGGGTGAGTCCGGGATCCTCTGGGTCCGGGGCGATTCGCAGGCACCCTGCTACTGGCGCCGTCCTGACAAGACGGCGGACACGATGCGCGGGGACTGGATCTGGACCGGCGATCGCTTCAGCGTGGACGCCGACGGCTTCTACACGTTCGAAGGACGCGCCGACGACTTCGTGAAAGTGAGCGGCCAGTGGGTGACGCCGGTGGAAGTGGAACGCTGCCTCGCCGAGCACCCGTCCGTCCGTGAATGCGCGGTGCTTGCGGTCGAGGACGCCAACCGGCTCATGTCACTCGCCGCGTGGGTGGTTCTGGGCGACGGGCGCAGCGGCGATGCGTCCACAACGGCAGAGCTGCAAGCCTTCGTGAAGTCGCGGCTGCTGCCCTTCAAGTATCCGCGCAGCGTGGTCTACCTGCGCGAACTGCCCAAGACCGGGACGGGCAAGATCGACCGGCAGGCACTGAAGGCCGCGCGCCCGGCCTGAAGCCGGCACGCGCCAACCGACCGGATCACGCTGTACGCCGAGTCGTGAGCGCCCTCTCCTGCCGCCGACCGCCGGCACGCTGGATGAACTCGTCGAGCCGGGCGACGGGAATCACGAATGCGTCGCGCTCCACACCGGAAGCGTCGAGCAGCACATCGCCGCCCGGGGCGTAAGCGATGGCCTTCAGATGGGCAAAGGCGTCCTGCACGAACGCCCGCGCCTTTGCCTGTGCGGCCAGCACTCTCGCCTCCTCCTCGGTCAACAGCAACACCACCGCGTCGAACAGGACGGACGGCATCCCGTCCAGGTGACCGTCGGCCACGCAGCGCGTGCCGTCCGACAGGACAGCCCCGCCGATCTTCGGCGCAACCAGCTTGACTCGCGTCCCCTGCAGTTCGAGGGCAGCCCGGACCGCGATGAGCGTCCGCGCGTCGCTGCCCTCCGAGAACAGGATTGCCACGCTCCGGGACCGGACCGTCGGCACGGCCGTGCGGTGGAGGCTCAGCGACGGCGAAGGCTCGAGTTCGTACGGCCCGACGATCGCATCGGCCGCGGCAGGCAGGTGCGGCAGCCCGAGATCGCCGGACACAGCTCTCGCCAGCCGGTCGTCGATTTGGCGCAGATGCCCGACCATGCGCTCGCGGATCGCGACCGTCTCCACATGCGACAGTTCGAAAACGAAGGCGTCGATGATGTGCCGATGTTCGGCCTCGACGAGGCTGCGGTAGAACATCCGTGCCTGGCTGTAGTGGTCTGCAAAAGAGGCTTCGCGCTCGCGCCCGCGCGCGCCATCGTGAGAGGAAGTCGCATGACTGCGTTGCCCCCGCTCCTCGGAGGCGCGCGCGCTCCCGGGTCCCAGACTGTTCGGTTCGTAGGCCACGCGTCCTGCAGGCACGTCCGCCTGGAATCGTCCGTCGCGCTGAAAGTGATGCACGGGACATCGCGGACGGTTGACCGGGAGTTGCCGGAAATTGGCCCCACCCAGACGGTGGAGCTGCGAATCGGTGTACGAGAGCGCGCGTCCCTGGAGGAGCGGATCGTTGCCGAGGTCCATCCCCGGCACGATGCGGGACGGACAGAACGCCACCTGCTCCACCTCCGCAAAGTGGTTCGAGGGATTGGCGTCGAGCACCATGCGCCCGATCACCTGCAGGGGAACGATCTCCTCCGGCACCAGCTTGGTGGCGTCGAGGATATCGAACGGAAAGGTCTCGGCGTCGGCGTCGGTGAAGAGCTGCACGGCAAGATCCCATGTGGGGTACAGCCCGCTCTCGATGAGTTCGCGCAGGTCACGGCGATGGTAGTCCGGGTCGGCACCCGCGATCCGCACGGCCTCGTCCCAGAGGAGGGTCTGGGTCCCCGCCACGGGACGCCAGTGATACTTGACGAAGGTGGACCGTCCGCGGGCGTCGATCAGACGGAACGTGTGGACACCGAAGCCCTCCATCATGGCGAAGCTTCGCGGCAGCGCGCGGTCGCTCATCACCCAAAGCAGCATATGCATCGTCTCGGGCATCAGGGACACGAAGTCCCAGAAAGTGTCGTGCGCCGACGAGGCCGTGGGGTAACCCCGATCAGGCTCCGGCTTGAGCGCATGTACGAGATCGGGGAACTTCATGGCGTCCTGGATGAAGAAGACAGGAACGCTGTTGCCGACGAGGTCCCAGTTTCCCTCGCTCGTGTAGAACTTCACGGCGAAGCCCCGCACGTCGCGGACCGTATCGGCGGACCCTGCCGCACCTGCCACGGTGGAAAAGCGAGCGAATACCGGAACGCGCACGCCGACCTCGGTGAGTACCTTCGCCGTGGTGTACGGCGCGAGAGAGTGTGAGAGTTCGAAGTAGCCGTGCGCACCGGCGCCGCGGGCGTGAACCACGCGCTCCGGAATCCGCTCGCGGTCGAAGTGCGTGATCTTGTCGAGATAGACCTGGTCGTCGAGCACGGTGAAGCCGCGCGGGCCCGTCCGCAGGCTGTTCTGGTTGTCCCGGATCGGCATGCCGTCACCGGTCGTGAGCACGGGCTGGCCCGGACGTGCGAGCTGTTGCGTCTCTGCGCCCTCTCCTCGCGTGGAAGACCACGTCTCGCCCTCGCCTGCCGTCAACGCGCTGCCATCCTTCCGTTCCCTCAGTCCCATGCGGGCGCTCTCATGCTCGTGCAGATCTCCTCTTGCGGCGACCGTTGCCTGCAGCCTCGCCGACGAACCCATTATCGGAAGGCCAGGGCCAAAGGGAACCTGGGAAAAGTACGGGCTGCAGGCAGGGTTTCCCGGCATCGCGCACTCAGGGGGGATTCCTGCCGATTCAATCGGGTCGGGCAGTCCGTGCCCCGATGGCAGACGCTACCGAAGGAACGGCACGCCGATCGGCGCCAGTAGTTTTACTGGCGAGGCCCCGAAGCACCGCACGGGTGACTAGAATCGGAGGATTCCCCTTGCTGGGCGACTCACGCCGACCCTGCGTTTGCCGGTCACGCCCGTCGCCGTTCTCGATTGCCGGTCATGGTTTCACCTGAACTTCCCGCCTCGCACCGGGACGCGGCTCACTTCGCGTTCCGAGGCCCGCTGGCTTCGCAGCTGGAGGCCATGGGTGTCCTCACGCCCATGATGCTGCTTGCCGGCACCTCGACGGACGAATGGCGCGAAGCGAATCCCTGCTTTCAAGAGTTCACGGGTATATCCGCCCAGGACCCTTCCGAGCGCCGCTGGGAGCGGATTGTTCGCAGCAACGTCGTGCACAGGGTGCAAGGACTCCTCGCGGGATTGCGGCCGGGCGATCCGCCGGCACGCTCGCTGCGAATCTGCGTGCTGCGCCGTGACGGTGTGTTCCGCTGGTGCGAATTGCGCGCCTACCGCCCGGCTTCGACCGAAGACTCACGCTGGTTCGCGTCGCTGGCCGACGTGCATGCCCAGCGCTGGTCGGCGATCCGCATGGTCCGCCTGCGCCGCACGATCGAAGCAGGCATCGTGGAGCGGCAATCGCTGGTCCGCAAGATCGTGGAAGCCCAGGAGGAGGAACGCTCGCGCATGGCCGCCGAACTGCACGATCACCTCGGACAGAGCCTGACGGCCCTCAAGATGGCCGTGTCGGGCGACGCCCTGCGACGCCAGGCTACCGGCGACAGCATGGTGCTGGTCGACCTGCTGCAGGAGACGGAGCGGCAGCTCGATCACCTGACGCTGTCGTTGCGCCCCTATCTGCTGGAGGTGAGCGGCCTCCAGGAAGCGCTGTCGGCCTACCTCGCGCAGTGGTCGACCCAGCATGCCGTGGCGATCGAACTCAATGTCTCCGCGAGTTTTCCGCGCCGGATGGCGCCGCATCTGGAAGTCGGGTTCTACCGGATCATCCTGGCCGCCCTCAACAATGTGGCCCGTCATGCCTGCGCGAGTCGCGTCCGGGTCACCTTGAGCCGGATTCCCGCCGCGCTGAGCGCTGTGGTCGAAGACGATGGCGCCGGGTTCGACGTGGAACCGGTACTCACCCCGGGCGCCGCGCGCAAGCGCAGCGGAACCGTGATCATGGAGCAGCGCGCCAGACTGCTCGGCGGCACCTGCACCTGGGAGTCTTCCAGCGGCAACGGTACGCGTGTTCGTATTCGCGTTCCGCATGCGCTGCCCTCGCGACACCAGCGGCTGGAAAACCCGTGAGAGTCGTGATCGTCGACGACCACAGCCTGCTCCGCGCGGGACTGCGACTGCTGCTGGGCGCGCACGAGGGCATCGAGATCGTCGCGGAGGCCTCGACCGGCGAGGACTGCCTCGCCGTCGTCGCGGAGTTTCACCCGGACGTCGTGGTGATGGATCTTTCCATGCCCGGCGCAGGCGGCGCTGCCACCACGCTGCGTCTGTGCGAAGCTGCACCCGGCACCAAGGTCGTGGTCCTCACACGATTCTCAGATTACGCGCACATGCGGGAAGCCTTCAGTAGTGGCGCGGCTGGCTATGTCCTGAAGAGTTCACCGCCGGAGCAGCTGATCGAGGCCCTGCGCACGGTGGCGTCCGGACGCACCCACGTTGACCCGGGCGTCCAGACGCCCGTCGAGCTTCCCACGGGCGTCGAGCCCTTGGCGCCGCGGCAGCGGGTGCTGAGTCTTTCTCCCCGCGAGTACGACGTGCTGCGTTCCGCGGCGGCCGGCGAGAGCAGCAAGCAGATCGCCAACCGTCTCGGCCTCAGCACCAGAACGGTAGAGTTCCACAAGTACAAGGCGATGCGCCGCCTGCAGCTTCGCAGTCGCGCGGATCTCGTGCAGATCGCCGTGGAACTCGGATGGCTGGGCGAGCCGTGACCGCCAATACTTCCGGCCGCCCCTTGCCGATGCGCCCGGCGCCACGACAACCACACGATGAGAACGAGCCAACACGATGACCAAACCGACGCTGACCCAGAGTGATCTCACACACGAGTTCACAGCGTGCTGGCTGGCCGTGCTGGACACGACCCCTGCCGAGGTCCGCGACACCGTAGCCGACATCATCGCCCGCAAGGCTGCGCATCTGGCGGAGGTCTTCTACTGCCATCTGCAGGCCTCGCCCCGCGCGAAGCCGTTTCTGGAGCACGACGTCGTGAACCGGCGTCTGCGCAGCGCCATGCGCCATTGGATGCTGCAGACGCTGTCCGGCGCCCGCAACGAGGAAGTCCTCGGTGCGATGATCGCGCGGCAGATCGAGCTCGGCGCGATCCACGCACGGATCCGCATGCCGATAGACCTCATGACCCGCGGCACCCAGGTGCTGCTGGACGAGTTCCATGCGCTCATGGCGACCGATGCCCTGCCGGTCGATCGGCGTTTCGACATGTACCGCTACGTGGTGAACCTCTTCTCCCTCTGCGACGAACTGATGACCATCTCGTACGTGACGGAGATGCAGCGTGCCACGCGGGTCGACGAGTCCTACCATCTGCTGGCACAGCGGCGCGAGGCCACCATCGAGAGGGAGCGTCAGCGCGCGCTCATCTCGGAATGGGCGCAGTCGACGCTGTTCGCGATCAGCACCAGCGCTCGGCGCGGCACCGCCGTGCCGATCTCCTCGTCCGACTTCGGTGTGTGGATGACGCACAAGGCGAGTCTGTTCTTCGACGACGATGCCGATCTCGGGCATGTGCGCGAACTGATGACCCACATCGACGACGCGCTGTTGCCGCAGCTCAAATCCAGCACCGTCGAACCCGAGGCACGCGAGAAGCTGATCGAGTCCCTCGCCACCAAGGTGGAGCTGATCCGCTACGTCCTCGCGGACCTGTTCCAGAAAGTCGAGCGCGCCGAGCAGAGCATCGATGCGGTGACCCGGCTGCCGGGCCGCCGCTACCTGCCCGCGGTCCTCGCGCGGGAGATCGACGAACACGGGGGAAGCCGGAAACGCTTCTCCATTCTGCTGCTCCGCCCACCGACGCCGGCCGGCGCCGGTTTCAAGGACAGCAACAGTTCCCGCGACATCTACCTGCAGCAGTTCGCCTCCACCCTGGTGTCGACGATCCGTCCCGGCGACCATCTGTTCCGCTACCACGACGATCAGTTTCTGGTCGTGGCCGTGGAGAAGTCGCAGACCCAGGCCGACACACTCGCCACTCAGATCCAGTTCAACGTCCGCGCGAACCACCTTCTGGCCCAGCCCGGCGCCCTGGGGTTCGGCGTGCGCATCGGCATCGCCGAGTTCGACGGCCATCCGGATTTCGACTACCTGCTGCGGCGCGCGGAGCGCGCGCTGGTCGAGGCCATCGGGGCCGACGAGGCCGACGCCATCGCTCACTGCTGACGACCCCGTATCAGCGTCCGTAGCCCGGACTCCGTCCGGGTACCGTCGCCGGGAACGGGCACAACAAGTGGTTGGCACTCCCCCAGCCGGGGTCGGACCCACGCAACCTGCTTAGCCGTCGAAACGATGTTGCCTCGAAGTGCCCTCTGGAATGAAGCGTGAGGGAGACAGGTTGTTGCGTGGGTCCAGCCCCGAAGGTGCCGACGTGGGGTTTAGGGCGCAGCGACGCGCGAGTGTCACATGAGCAGCGTGGCGGCAATATGGAGCCCGCAGGCCAGCAGCAGACCGATCGAAAGCCACGCCGTGGCCCGGGCGAAAAGCACTGGCGGGTCGACCGCTTCGCGGACGACCATGAGGTACAGAGCGGCCAGTCCGGGCACCGAACCGAGCATGGAGCCCACCGACGCGACCACCATCAACGACTCGACCCGGTTCAGCGGGATTGCGACATCCGTCGGCGGAAACACCACAGCCGCGACCAACCAGCCAGCCGCGACGATGAGCCAGCCGAAAATCGCGAGCACGAACGGGAGGGTGCCGCTTGCCGGGGGGGCCGGCTTGCGGTGACGTTGCGCGGAACGGCGATGGTGGTTGCCGTGCATCCAGCCCAACGCGAAGCCAACTGCACCGGCGCCAGCCCACTGGATGGACTGCTCGTTTCCGGACTCTCCCAACCCTCGGAGTCGCTCGCGCAGGGCGGCGTGCTCGACGATCAGGGCACGGTCTTCGCGGGTAGGGCAGTAGGGGTGCCAATGTCCGTCGGCGTCGACGAACTGGTTGATCTGCCCCCCGGAGGTGTAGGCCAGGGACGCCAGCGTCCGGGAGCTCTGTTCGCGCTCGGCCGGTGACAGGTCGCTCCTCCAGTTCTCGGGAAGCGGTGCCTGGGCCAAAGGGGAAAACGTCTGCGCCATCTGCTCAGCACTTCTTGCCCTTACCCAGCTCGAGAGACCATGCCCAGCGACAACGACCGTGCCGCAAAAGACCAACAAGGCCGCTCGCTGCATGTTCCTGCGCAGGGCGAGATCGCGACCACCCAAGTAAAGCACGATCAGAGCGCCGACGCTAAGGTACAGCCCCCCCAGGAATCGGGCGATGTCATCGAAAAACCCCATCAATTGCGAGAAGGACGCCATGATCCGGCGAGCTCAGCCCGGCAAGGCCTGGCAGCGCAGTTCGGCGAGGAGCACGCGGTACGACAATACGACCGTCGACCTTAGGGCGTTCGCCAAAAACTCGGCAATCAGGCCGACTGTGCCTTTGCGCTTCACCAAGCATGCCGAAAGGACTTGATAGGCACCCGCAGCCTCGTCCAACTGCCTCCACTGGAAGTCCTTGGTCCGCAGAATGCGTTCCCCAGATCGAGCCTGAAACAATGCGCGGATGCCCTCTTGGCGCCTCAAGATCGGGACCATCGCCAGCATTGCACTGAAAGCGCCAAACGCAAAGGCAGTGCGCGTGGCGAACGGTGAGTGACGTTCGTACTGCTCGTACCTTTGCTGCAGGACATTCCATTCGTGCACAAGTGCTGATGGGCAGGTCAATGGCATCGAGACGATCCTGTCGAAATCGGGCGGGGCGAGTGAAGGCCTCTTGAGGTTTCGATTACGCCGAGTTCAAGAATGGGGCAGCGGCTCAGATTATCGCTGAAGAAAGCGCAACGGTGCGGGCATAGAGCCCTAGAGGGTTCGGTCTTGCATTCACTCATCCGAAGCGTAGCCGCCTATCCCACCCCGTCTGCTTCAAACTCGGCGGTGGTCTTTTTTCGTTTCGACGCCTCGGGATTGACGAGGGTCCCCGCGTGAGCCCGAGGAGGCTGCCTGTTATGCCGAAGGCCACCCCTCAGTTGATCGACATCGACCCCGGCGTCTGCGCATCCATCAGGCTGGCGACCATCCGCTCCTCCTCGACTCGCGACAATGCCAACGGGTAAAGAGACCGGCAGCTCGCGGCGAGTTCGGGCCGGCCGCCGAAGGTCGCAATCTCGGCCGCCACGTCGGCGAAGTCGATTCGCAGCAGGACAGCGGGCGCGTTCACCGCCCGGTTGAGCCGCGGCCCGCCGATGACGCGGGCGCCCAGCAGCCGGCAGTAGAAACCGACGTGACGCGGGTTGACTTCCATCACCAGCGTATCGGCCGCACGGATGCGATGCGCGACGAGGTAGGCCACGTGGAACAGCGTGGCGAGCAGACGCTTGCCGCCGGCGGACGGCTCCGCCGCAAGCTTGCTGAACTCGCACAGGCGCCGACCTGCGGCGCGCAGCGCTGCGATTTCCTCGGGAAAGGTCTCGGCAGCGGCCAGCCCTGAGGCACCGTCCATCCCCACCGTGATGGTGCCGAGCGTCTCGCGACCGTCGGTCGCCGTGAGCGTCATCCGGTCCGCGGTCTGGTCGCGGGGAAGTCCTACCGCGTGATAGCCGCGCCACCCGTACCGCGTCTTCAGCAGCCGTTCGGCGGATTCCCGGGACGATCGAACCACGGCCCACTCGATATGAAACCGGGCGGAAGGGAGCGCGGCGGGCGCGCAGTCCGGGACGAAGGGCTCGGGCCCTGCCGCGATACCGGAGAGGGCAGAGGCAGGCAGGCGAACAGTGGCGTCGTGTGCGTTCATGGTGGTGTTCCCCTTGGCGGTCGGTTCGCGGCGTTGAACCGCTTCCCATGGGAGAACGCCTGAGCAATCGGTTTATTCCCCTCCCTCGGCACAGCGACTGCCCACCGGCCCGCCCCTCCCTGGACGATCGGACACAAAACTCGGACCGGCGCACATGGCCCGGGGCGACCCCTCTGCGTAGATTGCAGGCCATGGGATGGGCCGATGGCAGATCGGTACCGGCCCGGCACTCTGGGGAGATAAGGATGATGCAAGCCGGCACGATGGAGTTCTCGATGGCGACGGTTCCGAGCGGACTCGTCGCAAAGACGACCGCGACGGACCGCCGCGTACGCAAGGCCGAGCCCGCGCAGGCGCGGACGGATGCCGTGACGGTTCTGCTGCAGGCGGCCGGGCGCGGTGATCAGGCCGCCTTCGAGCGCCTGTATCGGCTCACGTCGTCCAGGCTCCTTGCCGTGGCGCTGCGCTTCCTGCGCGATCGCGGTCTTGCCGAAGACGTGCTGCAGGAATCCTTCGTGGCGATCTGGCAGCACGCATCCGACTTCTCGCCGGACCGCTCGGCGGCGGCCACGTGGATGACCACGATCGTGCGCAATCGCTGCCTCGACCGGCTTCGGGTTCAGCCCCGCGAAATCAGCGTGGGGGACGACGAGGACGGCTCCCCGTTCATCGCAGGCATCGCCGATACCGGCGCGGGTCCCGAGGAACTCGGGGTGGAACGCCAGAGCCGCGGCCGCTTCGATCGCATCCTGAATGCTCTTCCCGGCCACTACCGTCAGGCGCTCACCCTGGCGTACTGCCACGGCCTCACCCATGCCGAGATCTCCCGGCACCTCGCCATCCCTCTCGGCACGGCGAAGAGCTGGGTGCGCCGAGGGCTCGAGGAATTCGCCAGGCGGCAGGGCGGCCAGCGCTGAGCAGGTCGGCGACGGAAGGCGCTGGAAGCGCATCGTGATCGGCGATCCACGCGGATAGAGCGGGTACACTGCGGCGCGTCATCCTCACTGCATCGGCCTGCATGACGGCAGGACCGATCGACCTGCGCGCCGTGACTGCTTCCGAAGACCAGCGTTCGCCCCTAGCCGAAGTCCTCGGCTCCCTGCTGCGGACGGTGAGCTTTCGCGCGGAAGTGTTCTTTCGCGGTCAGATGTGCGACGAATGGTCCCTCGACACCTCCGGCTCCGGACTCGCGACGTTCCACGCCATTGGCGACGGGCCCTGCTGGCTGCACCTGCGCGATCTTCCCCGACCCAGGCACCTTGTGCGGGGCGATGTGGTTCTGCTGCCCCACGACGCGCAGCACGCCGTCACCTCGTCAGAAAGCTCGGTGCCGCTCTATGGCGGAAAACGCTACTCCAAGGTGCTTGCGCTCGACGCCCCGCCCGCGGGTACCGAACTGCTCTGCGGCTACCTGCACATCCCGAGAACCGTCCAGGAACTGTTGCTGTCCGCGGTCCCGGACTTCCTGGTGATCGGCCGTCATGCGCCCCAGGGCGATCAGATCGGACGGCTGGTCGACGCCATGTTTGCCGAAGGCCGCAACTCCTCACCCGCTGCCACGGCCGTCGTCGAACGACTCGCCGACGCGCTGCTGGTGAAGACCTTCGAAATCGGCATCGCCAACCTGCCGGAGCCGGCGGGTTTCTATGCGGGGCTCGCCCACCCGCGCATCGGCCGCGCGATCGCCGCAGCGTGGGAAGCCCCCGATAAACGCTGGACGGTCGCCTCGCTCGCCGAAGTCGCCGCGATGTCGCGCTCGGCCTTCGCCGAGCAGTTTCAGGAACTGGTGGGGAAGAGTCCGATGGACCTCATCACGTCCTGGCGGATGCAGGTGGCGTGGCAGACGCTCGAACGGGATCGCGGCACCGTTGCCGACGTTGCCACCAAGGCCGGGTACGAAACCGAAGCCGCGTTCCGCAAGGCCTTCAAGCGCCACTTCGGCGTGGGCCCGGGAGAAGTGCGGCGCCCCTGACGGCGCAGCTCTGCGTCGTTCACGGCGCGATGCCAAGCCCCGCGAGAAACGGCAGACGGGTCCGGGCAAATGACGCGGCAAGTCGCTCCAGTTCGGGTCGGGGCGGTGCGCCAGCGCCTAATGCCGTCCCTGCGAAGTCACACCACGCTCCGGGTTCTCCGGCACCTGCCTGCAATGCGGCAAGGAACAAGCGTTCGAGCCGGCTCACCGCAATGCCACCCCCTGTGACTGGGCTCGCCAGGACGGCGATATCGTCGGACGCACTGGACAGACTTAGGAAGCGCGCGTTGAGAGCCGCCGTGCGTGGCCTCGCGTGCTCGGTCTCCCTGGGCGACAGCGCGCTCTCCACATGGCCGAACGCCATCAGTTCGAACACCGTCTGCACTGCCTCCGGAAACGACAGCCCAGGACCTTCGAGGCCATCGAGTGTGTGCGGCCGATGATCGTCCAGCACGCTCAGCACCACATCGGTCGCCGCGTCGTCGAACCGCACGTCGCCGAACACACCGGACACTTTCGCAGGGATCTCCTCACGGGGCGTCGCCATAACCACGCTCTCGCGACGCCATTGCGCTACGCATTGGGGGTCGGTCAGCCGGGACGGTTCGCGCACCCAGCAATCGCGACGGAACATCTGGTTGGTGATGAGATCCCGGACCGTCTCGCGAAACACCGGGTCCTCGATGTCCGCGAGGATCGCGCGCTGCTCCGCAGTGAGGTTGAAGGCTTCGAGATGATCGGGCAGATGCGCGGAGCACGCGTACCCGAGACCGGCGCGACCGAACAGCTCGGCCACGTCGGCGAACGCCAGCGGATGCCAGTCGCGATTGAAGTATTCGTGGGCGAGGTAGCGGCGATCCGCGTTTCGGATGCGGTCGAAGCGCTCCGCCAGCGCAGGGTTGCGCAACGCATGCAGCGGATTGGCATCCAGGAGGCGCGCAGCGAAGTCGATGGCGGCATCGATGCGCTCGACCGTGCTGCCGCGCCCCGCGCGAGACGCGTGTTCGACGAGCATCCCGCGCCAGGGAATCATCGTGTTCCACCCGGGCAGCGCGTTGTAGCCCGCATACACGATGCCGCCCGGTGCCAGATGCCGCCGGATGAACTCGACAAGAAGCGACCGGTTCTCCGCCGACACCCAGCTCAGCACGCCGTGCAGACCGATGAAGTCGAACTGGGGCAGGTCGGAGCGCTCCACGTACTCCGCGAACGACGCCTCCGAGAGCGACACCGGCGCGCCGGCGGTCTGCGCGAGATCTTCGGCGAATCGCACATGGTCCGGCAGCAGGTCGTTGCCCCACCACCGTATATCGGACGCCGCCGCATGCACGACGAGGCTCACGCCCTGACCGAAGCCGAGCTCGCACGCTGTACGGACGACAGGCGGCGCATACCCGGCCCGCAGCATGGCGAGCCGGCAGCGCCGGGGATTCAGCGCCGCGTGGTAGCCGAACGTGTACCCCACGTCGGTCACGTATCCATTCGCTCGATCGGTCATGCGCCGATTGTGCCTCAGGCCGGCACGGCCACCGTGAGCCTCTTCACGGCGTTGACGAAGCGCGTCAGCGTCGTCGACAGCACGCCGCGCGGGATCATGATCTCGATCAGCTGGAAGCGACCGCGCGTCGCGACCGCCTTTGCCAGCGCCTCCGACAATTCGCGCCGCGTGCGTACGCGAACACCATCACCACCGAGGCCCGCCGCCGTCTGCGCAAAGCCCCAGGTGTCGAGATCGTTGAACTGCGACTCGGGCTGGAGCGCACGCAGCATCTCCCAGCTCGCATTGTTGAAGAGCAGCACGATCGGGTCCCACCCGTAGCGCCTGCAATTGCCGAGTTCCCAGCCTGTCATCTGGAAAGCGCCGTCACCGACGAGCACGATGGGCCTTTGCCCCGTAGCTGCCTGCAGCCCGAGACCGGCCGGTACGCCGAAGCCCATGGTCGCGTAGTAGCCGGGCGCGACGAGCGCCGTGTGCTCGATGTCCATCGCCGTGAAGAGACAGTCGCCGACGTCGGACGCGATGGGAAACTTCCCGTGTGTCGCCATCAGATCGTTGACGGCGATGGCGATGTCGGCCGGCGAGATGGCGGACTCGTCTGCAATGAGGCCGCGCGGGTACAGGGGCCGCGCCACGCGCGACGGGTGGGTGGCCAGCGCCGTGCGTTCGAGCAGTGCATCGACGAGCGAGGCGAGCGGCAGATCGGGATACACGTGATGGCCGAGCCGGACTTCGCCGTCGGCGGCGAGGATGGCCTTGCGAAGATCGATGCGCTTCTCGGAGACCGCGAAGTTGGTGTCCGACAGGATCGCGCCGAGCAGGAACAGTCCGTCCGAATCCTCCACGAGCCGCGTCACCTCCGGCAGTCCCGCAACGCCCATGTAGGTACCAGCAAGGGACGCATCGGAATCCGCGAGAAGCCCGCGCCCCATGAAACACGTCACGACCGGGAGGGACAGGCGCAGCGCCAGTTCGGCGACCTTCGCTTCCAGGCCGAAGCGCCGTACTTCCACGTCCACCACGAGGACCGGCCGAGCCGCGGCGCCGAGTCGCTGCAGGATCTCGTCGGCGCAGGCGGCGAGGGCCTCCGCATCCACGGCCGCCTGCGTCAGCGGCGGGACCGGCGCACAGGGCGCGTCCGCCATGTCACGGGGAATCTCGAGGTACACAGGGCGGGAATGACGAAGGCAGTTGCCGAGCACGCGGGCGATGTCCGCCGGGGCGCGATCCGCATCGTCGAGCCGGGCGCGATCGCAGGTGATCTCCTCGAAGATGCGCATCTGCGAGTCGAGCGTCTTCGCCTGGTGATGCAGCAGGAAGCCCGATCGTGACTCGTGCTTTCCCGGCCCGCCCGACAGCACGACGACGGGAGATTTCTCGGCATAGGCCGCGGCGACGGCGTTGACCATGTTGAGTGCCCCGGCACCGTAGGTGACGGCGGCGACACCGATGGCACCGTCGATCCGTGCGGCGGCATCGGCGGCGAAGCCGACCCCGGGCTCGTGGGACAACGTATACAGCGGCAGTCGCCCGGACTGCTCGATGACGCGGAAGTACGGCAGGGCAAAGTCGCCCGGAATACCGAAGATCTGGCGGGCACCTGCGGCCTCAAGGGCCTGAAGGAGGGATTCGGTGAGGTTCATCACAGCGACCTGGCAGGAATGGCAGACGGGACATTCTCACGCGCAAGTCGGGCGAGAAGCGTGCATGCTCGTGGTGAATCACCCTATGATGCACACGTTTCGTGCACCCATTGGACTATCCATGAACGAAATCACCATTGACCGCCACGATCTCCATCTTCTTGCCGAACTGCAGCGGGACGGCCACGCCACCAACGCCACCCTGGGCGAGAAGGCCCATCTGTCGGCCTCCCAGGTGAGCCGGCGCATCCAGCGGTTGGAGGAGTCGAAGGTTCTCGTCGGGTACACGGCGCTGCTTGACGCCGGGGCATTGGGTCTGGGGGTGACTGCCTTTGCGCAGATCGTCTTGGAGCGCCACGACAAGTCCCACGCGGCCGACTTCGAGCAGGCGGTCGTCCTCATGCCCGAAGTACTGGACTGCTTCGCGGTGACGGGTGAGGCCGACTACGTCCTGCGCATCGTGGCCCCGGACCTGGAAGCCTTCTCGGATCTCATGATGAAGCGGCTGGTCGCGCTGCCGGGCGTGGCTCAGGTAAAAACGAACATTGCCCTGTCGAAAGTCAAGCAGACCCATGAGATTCCGCTCGATCACATTGCGCGTCCGCGCCATCACGGCAGGCGAGTGAGCTTCACGGGCTGAGTCGGAACTCGCCGACCCTTCAGTTCGACCACTCCGCGTCGATACGGCAGGGAATTGCCCATTTCCGTCGAAGACCCTGCCGACGGGATGGTGCCCCCACTGCCTGGAGGTTCCCATGACAACCGCCCTTTCTCCCGTTCGCTTCGACCAGCCCGATCTCCCGGCCCTGATCGGCACCCTGTCGCCAGAGGAACTCGACGAACTCGACTTCGGTGTCATCGGCATCGATGACGAGAGTGTCGTCCGGCGCTACAACGCCACGGAGTCCCGGCTGGCCGGCCTGTCGCGCGATCGCGTGGTCGGCAATCCGCTCTTCACTGTGGTGGCGCCCTGCATGAACAACTACCTCGTCGCCCAGCGCTTCGAGGATGCGAAGGCCTCCGGCGAACCGCTCGACGCCACGATCGACTACGTGTTCACCCTGAAGATGCGCCCCTCGAAGGTGAAATTGCGCCTCATCGCGAAGCCCGGCGCCAGCCATCGCTTCGTCGTCGTGCTCCGCCCGGCCTGAGTCCGCTGCCACCCGAACCCAACCCGAGGGGAACGCCATGAATGGCGAGGAAGACATCGGCGCCGAGTACGAAGCGCTGCTGCAGTTCGTTTATATGGCGCCGGTCGGCATCGTCCAGGTGACGAACGACGGCACCGTGGTGATGATGAACCCGACGTCGGCGCAACTGCTGCTCACGATCGTGCCCGACGGCAATCTCGAGAACCTGTTCACCGCTCTCGCGCCGGTCGTTCCGGGTCTTCGCGAACTCGTCTCGCGGGACAGCACGGCGATCGGGCCGCTGTGCCAGGACCTCCGCGCGAATGTTCCCCAGCCCGACTCGCGCGAGAAGGATCCGTGCGTGCTCTCGCTGAGCCTCATCCGGCTCGACTCCACCCGAGTGATGGCGCTGCTGAGCGACGTCTCGATCGTGGCGAAACGGGAGCGCGAACTCCGCGAGAAGGAAACCTGGCACAAGGCCAGCCTGCAACTCGCCCTCGACGCCGCGCAGGCTGCGAACAAGGCGAAGAGCGAGTTCCTCGCAAACATCTCCCACGAATTGCGCACGCCCATGCATGCGATCTCGAGTTTCGCCAAGCTGGGTCATGGCAAGAGCAGCGACGCGCCGCGCGAAAAGCTGCAGCGCTATTTCGAGAACATCGACGGCAGCGCCAGCCGCCTCAACCGGCTGCTCACGGATCTGCTCGATCTGGCGAAAATCGAATCCGGCAAGATGACCTTCACGCTCGTGCGCTGCGACGTCGGGCGCACTCTCGCGGCGACCATGGCGGAGTTCGAGGCGATGGCGCACGAGCGGGGCGTTGGCCTCATCGGCGCCGGCGATCTGCCGGTCGCCTATGCCTGCATCGACGAGGCCCGGATGAAGCAGGTGTTCGCGAACCTGCTGTCCAATGCGATCAAGTTCAGCCCAAAGGGCAGCTCAGTGTCGGTCGCCCTGCGTCAAGGCACCGCCGAGACAGGTGACGAATGCATCTCGGTGTCGGTGTGTGACGAGGGTCCGGGCATCCCGCCCGATGAACTGGAGGCCGTGTTCGACAAGTTCGTCCAGTCGACGAAGACCAAGACCGGCGCCGGGGGCACCGGTCTCGGCCTGCCCATCGCCCGCGAGATCGTCGCAGCACACAAAGGGCGCGTCTGGGCCGCGAATCGCCCGGATCGCGGCACAGAGTTTCGCGTCGACATTCCGATCGGCGTGCCGTCCGCTGAGCGGAACGAGCGAATGGTCGCCTGAGGTCCGCGCGGGGATTGCCGAACATCGGCGCCGCACCGAAAATCGCGTATCGCATTGAGGACGCCGACAACTTGAAACCACTCACCCTCCGACACGCAATCGCCGTTTTCGTCGTCGTCATGCCTGCGATGGGCCTCGCGCAGGGCGTATACAAGTCGATCGGCCCGGACGGCAAGGTGATCTACACCGACCAGCCGCCCGGCACCGCGGAACGCAGCTACGCCACGCCGGGCTCCACGAAGCCGGCACCGAAGGCGCCCGCTGCCCGGAAGGGCGACTATGGCGTTCAGGTGGAAACCCCGCCGCCGGCATTCGCCAACGCGAAGCGGGCCACGCGCCAGGAACCCGTGGCACCACCCGCCCCGTCCGCAGACACCGTGGATCCGTCCGTCGAGAAGGCGGTGATTGGCGTACTCGGCCTGGAGGATGTCGTCCGCCAGATGGAAGCGCTGTGCGTCAGGACCTTGCCGACATCGATGAAGCGGTACGGCGGGGCCGTGGACGGGTGGAAGAAGCGGAACGACATGATCGTGTTTCGCGCACGGCAGGTATTGGCAGATGCGTTCAATCCGACCATGCGCAACATGATCGAAGTCGGCATCAAGTCCCGCAACGAAAACACGCTCGCGCCGGTGAACAACGCGCCGGTCGCGAAGCGCATCGAGTGGTGCGACAAGTCGTCCGACGACATCGCGCGCGGCACCATGGACGCGTTCAACAAGGACAAGCTTTCGCAGCCGCTGGCGACGTATCGCATGAAGGCGGGGTGAGTGGCGGAGTAACGTGTTCCCGGAGTCGCGGCATTCGCCGCTCGTCCGGGCTACGCCGCGAGGGAATGCGACACCCGTCGCCCGGACGAGGCCCGAACGGGCCGACTCCGGGAATCGTCGATCAACACAGACTCAAGCGCCGCAAAATCACACCTCCCCGGAGTCGCGGCTCCCGCCGCTCGTCCGGGCTACTCGGGACGGCCCGCGAATGCGAGAAGGTCGCCGAGGTAATCGTCCATCTCCAAAACTTCCTGCCGCATCATCCCGTGGATGCGTTCCGCGCGGCGCTGCGCGAACTTGAAGAGCGCGGGTCCGGTGAGATCCTTGCCCGGCGCCTTGCCGGCAATGCCCGGCGCAAGCGACGCGTAGCGCGTGATGATGTCGTCCTCGTAACTCGCGAAGATCTCGCACGAGCCCGGATCGCCCTGCCGCGCGCAGCGACCGAACAGCTGCCGGTCGACGCGACCCGACTCGCTGAGTTCGGTGACGATCACGTGGAGGCCGCCTGCGGCGAGAGACTCCGGTGCGAGCTTGATGTCCGTACCGCGACCGGCCATGTTCGTCGCGACGGTGATCCAGCCGGGCTTGCCGGCCTGCGCGACGATGTCGGCCTCTTCCTTGTCCTGACGCGCATTCAGCAGACGGTGATCCAGCCCTGATTCCGCGAGCATGGCCGCCAGCGTCTCCGACGCCTGGACCGAGCGCGTGCCGACCAGAACCGGGCGGCCCTTCTCGTGCTCCCGCCGGATCGAGGCCACGACGGCCTCCCACTTCTGCGCCTGCGTATCGAATATCTGCAGGGGTTCGATCTTGCGCTGCACGGGCTTGCGTGTCGGCACGCGCATGACCTTCAACCGGTACACGCCCCATAGCTCGCCGGAGATTTCCTTCGCCGTGCCGGTCATGCCGGCGAGACGGATGTAGCGTCGGAAGAACCGCTGGTACGAGATCCGCGCGAGCGTCTCGCGCTGGCCGGTGAGCTCGCAGCCCTCCTTCACCTCGATCATCTGATGCAGGCCGCGCTCCCAGGAGCGGTCGGGCATCACTCGACCGGTGAACTCGTCAACGATCTGCACCTTGCCCTCGACCACGAGGTACTGCTGATCGCGATGGAACAAGTGCGTCGCGGACAACGCCTGGCGGGCAAGCTCCTCGCGCCGGTTCGGCCCGGTCCACAGGCCGCGCTTGCCGGCGGCGAGTTCGCCCAGGCGCTTCTTGCCGTCTTCGGTGATGCGGATGTGCGTGCGCTGATGCTCGATGACGAAGTCGGGGCCTTCCTTCAACTGCGCGACGATCTCGAGCGCTTCGCGATAGATGCGTTCCAGCGCGCCGCTGTCGGTCTCGGCGGAGAGAATCAGCGGCGTGCGCGCTTCGTCGACGAGGACGCTGTCCACTTCGTCGACGATCGCGAAGTGCAGGCCGCGCAGGTTGAGCCCGCTGTCGCCACCCTGCCCCGTCACCTTGCCGAGTGCGTGGCGAAGCGGTCTCGGCCGACCTTTCAGCCGCAGTCGGTCCCGCAGGTAATCGAAGGTGACGTCCTTGTTGGTGCAGTAGGTGATGTCGCAGTCGTACTGCGGGCGCCGTTCGTGGGGAGAAACGTGGTGGGTCACACAGCCCACCGTGAGGCCGAGCGCCTGGTAGAGCACGCTCATCTCCTCGGCATCGCGCTGCGCCAGGTAGTCGTTGACGGTGACGACGTGGACCGGAATGCCGGCGAGCGCAGCGGTGGCGGCCGGCAGTGTGGCCGTGAGCGTCTTGCCCTCGCCGGTCTCCATCTCCGCCACCCGGCCGCTCAGCAGGACCCAGCCGCCTGCGAGCTGCACGTCGTAGTGACGCATCCCGATGGTCGCCTGCGCCGTGGCCCGCACGAGCGCAAAGGCGCGAGCCACGAGTTCATCGGTAAAGCCTTCCCGCTTGAGCGCCGGTCTGAGCGCGTTGGCGGCAGCGAGGAGACCTTCGAGATCGAGCCCTTCGAACTTCACGCCTTCGGCATTGACGTCACGGACGAGCTTCTCGTAGCGTCGGCTGCCCTGACCGATATCGCGCCCGACCCACATGGCCGGATGCCGCAGCGTGCGCTCCAGCCAGTTCTCGCGCTTCTCCAGACGCTCGGGGTAGAAGCCGTAACCGAGGATCTCGGCGGCAGCGCTCATCGCGGCCCTCCGGGATCAGACGGTGAAGCGGCGCAGGAACAGGCGCCGCATGGCGCGCCACGCCTGGAAGCCCAACGGCTCGGCACCGTGATCGAAGCGCACGTGCACGCGACCGCCGATGTGCAGTTCGTCCTGGGTGGCCGGAATCGCGAGTTCGAAGTGGAACACCGGATTCAGCGCGACCGGTCGCTCGGATTGCCGGGGGTCCAGCGGAATCTGACCGCCGCCGCGCTCGGACAGCGCAAGACTGGGCAGCTCCCCCGACGCTGCAGGCACTTCGCGCAGCACGCGCGCGCCGACGGTCTCGTCCATGCGCTCGGCGAGGCGCACGGAGATATGCTCGGTGCGGGAACGCACCAGATCGACGTCGTCCTGCCCCACCACCACGCGCACCAGACGCTGGTCGCGCGGCGCGACGAACCCGATCTGCTCACCCTTGCGGACGAAGCGCAACGGCAGGTCCATCGCGTTCGGCACCACGAACCGTCCCGCAGCCGGGCTCGCGACGGTCAGACCCGCGAGACGCTCGCGGACCCGGATGAGTTCCTTCCGCGTGTAGTCGATCTCTTCCGCGACGATCTGCGCCTGGACGCGGTCCTGCACCTGCATGTCGCGCAACTTGAAGTCGAGTTCGTCGAGCTTCGCGACGAGCATGTGCTCCTGGGGCTCGAGAAAGGGGTCGTCGAGCTGCACGAGCGGTGCACCCGCAGCCACCTGCGCCCCCGGCGCCGCAGCAACCTTGACGACAAACCCCTCGGAGGCGGAGCGCACCACGGCGTGCTCGGGCACCCAGAGAACGCCCTCTGTCCGGGTCCACATCGGGAACGGCGTCGCCAGCAGGAACAGAAGCAGCACCGCCACCGCCCCGCCTGTTACCGCCCATGCGCGATTGCGCACGCGTCGAAGATTGCGGCCGCGGGCGACTGCCGCGAGCCCCTTGCCGATGGGGTAGAAGATGGAAGTGATTCCAGCCCAGATGGCGAGCAGCACACCGATCACGAAGTACTGGGTCGCGACGAACAGGATGATCGCGAACGTGATGAACAGCCGATAGAAGTACGAGACGATCGAGTAGAAGACGAACCACCACTTCTCGCCACGGGTGGCCTCGGGGGCCTGCATTTCGCGCACCCCGAACGCGTAGCGCTGCACGAGATAACCGAGGTACCGGTTGCCGCGGGGACCGAGATTGGGAATCTCGATGAGGTCCGCCAGCATGTAGTACCCGTCGTAGCGCAGCAGCGGATTGCCATTGAAGAGCACCGTCGAGATACCGGCGATCAGCATGATGTTGAAGCACACCGCGCGCACGAGACCGGGCTCCACCAGCAGCCACAGGAACATCGCCAGCGATGCGAGGAACAGCTCGGCCATCATGCCCGCGCCGCCCACCGTGAAGCGCGCCCACTTGCTGCGGAACGCCGAAGAGGCAGAGGCATCGACATACGGGATGGGCAGGAACACGAGGAACATCACGCCCATCTCGTGCACTTCACCACCCTTCGCGCGCACCGAGCATGCATGCCCGAACTCGTGGATGATCTTCACAAACGGGAAGATGACGAGCATGCCCAGCAGGTTGCCGGGCGCGAGCATGCGGTCGGCCACGTTCTCCGTGAGTTCGGTCCAGTGCAGGCCCGCAGCCACGCCGGCCGCGCCGATCACGGCCAGCCACAGCAGAAAACCCCAGTTCGTGAAGAGCCACGAATACCATCCGTGCGCCCGCCTCAACAGGGGATCGGGGTCGAACAGCGGGAGCTTGATCGACATGGGGTTGCGCACGTTGCGCCACCACTTGCCACGCTCCTGCTTGGTGTAGCGGCGCAGCAGTTCGTCGACGTCCGGCGCGATTTCGCTCTGCAGCAGGTCGGCGCCGTGCAGCTGGCCCAGCAGCCGGATGGTCTCGTCCTGCGTCGGCGCGTCGTCACCGAGCCGGTGACAGGCCATGTCCCACGCTTCCTGCACGGTGAGCACGCCGTCCAGCAGGCCGATCACCTGCCAGGCCGACGGATTGAAGCGATACATGCGCCGCGACGCGCGATCCTGCAGGACGTACCAGAGCTGCCCGCGATAGTGGTGGCGGTGCACCTCGGCATGGGTCTTCAGCCGGGGCTTGAGCCCGGCGACCCGGTACCAGGAAGGGCTGTGGAGATCGCCGCTCAAGGCAGCAGCCACCACAGCTGCAGACGCAGCCAGCCGGTCAGGTGACGGGTCCAGATCCAGATGAGCTTGCGCTCCCCGACCTGGATCTTGCCGACACCTTCCATGCCCGGACGCAGGCGTTCGACGCCGCGATCGAGCTTGGCCTCGACGCGGAAGTAGTTGCTGCCGTCCTCGGGCGTGCTGACCGGCGTGATGCGCACCACGTGAATCGGCAACTGGTCCTGCGTCATGGAGGTGAGCACGAGCGTGCCCTGCTGGCCGACGGTGAGATCGCGGATGTCGCGCTCGTCCACCTTCAGCACGACGCGGTAGTCTTCCAGCGGCGCCACTTCGAACAGCACCTGTCCCCGCTGTACCGGCGCGCCGAGCTGCTGGGAGAGGTCGCCGCTCACCACCACGCCCTTGAAGGGCGCGCGGATCTCAGTGCGGATCAGCTTCTCCTGGACCACCTGCAGTTCGGCTTCGGCCTGGTCGATCTGCGAGCCGATCACGCGGATCTGCGCCCGGTCGTGGTTGGCGAACGCCTCGCGGTACTGCTTCGTCAATTGCTCCTTGCGGCTCGACACCTTGAGCCGCTCGAGCTGGAGGTCGCGGTCGTCCAGGCGGGCGATGATCTTCCCCTCTTCGACAACGTCGCCGGGCCGGACGAAGGCCTCGCGGATATAGCCTTCGAACGGGGCCGCCATCGCGCGCTGGATCGCGCCTTCGATCTTGGTGTTGGCGGCAACGCGATAGTTGGCGGAGACGAAGGAAAAGAAAAGAACGGTCAGGACGACGATCGCGCCGACGAGTTTCCAGATGGCGTGTCCCGGCCCGAAGAATCGGAACCAGATGTCCTTGGCGGAATCCCAAAGTCGCCCGACGGGACCGCGCTCGGCTGCCTGCTGCACCGCAGTAAGCGGGCCCAGCAGGGCGGCGAGACCTTCCACCAGCTCGACCGAATCGGCCTCGAAGGGACGCGTGCGTTCCAGCGAGATGGCACCGACCGTCTCGCCCATGCGGCTCAGCGGAACGGTCAGGATGCCCGCTGCGCCCTGCGACTGGGCGAGAGCTTCGTGAGCCTTGCGGATGTGGCCGTCTCCCTCGGACTGCGGCGGCCAGGTGAGCGTCGTGCGCTGGTCGACCGACTCCTCCATGGCGGCCTCGATGGCCCGGGTGAGTTCGGCGTTCTTCTCGAAGTTGACGGTGTGGGACAGCGCCTTGACGCGGGCGCGCTTGCCCTTGATGACGGCGAGTGCGACGCGGTCGCACTCCAGCATGGTGGCCAGTTCGGTCACGGTGGCCGTGGCGGCAGGGACGAACCCGACATGCTCGAGCGACGCGCTGAAGATGTCGAAGACGTGGCGGAGCCGGACGGCGGTCTCGGACTCCCGGGCGTTCAGGCTGCGGCGCAGCAGGGCTTCCAGCCAGCCCGCCCCCCAGGAGAGGTCCCGCGCGAGGGCCTGCAGGTCGGATTCGGGCCTCGGGTCCACCTCGACCGCGACGGCGCCGAGGACCTCACCTTCCAGCTCGATGGGTTGTGCGACGTGGAGCCGGGGTGTCTTGTCACCTACAGCGACAGCGACCAGGGCCCGCTTTTCCAGGCAATGCTCGATGGATTCCGCCAGCTTGGCGCGGTCGCGCTTGGTTTCCGGCCAGGCCGCGGCAGGCACGAACCCCCGGCCATCGGGGCTGGCCAGGACCAGGATGCCGTCGGAGGCGCCCGTCCGGGTGCACGTGACCCCGAGCCATCCCTGGCAGAAGGCCTCGACGCTGGTCGCAGAGGAGAATCGCAGCCAGGCATCCGTCTCGGCGGCGGCGCGTAGCTTGGTCGCGTCGGCCACCTGCAGATGCGGCCGGCCGTCGGACGTGCCGGCGCTGGGCGTGGTCATGGTCGTCTCCTTGCGGGATCTGTTCTGTCCGGTCGGGCGTACCAAACCCGGCCGCCCGCCTCAGGCCCACACTCTACCGGAGCGTGGACGCATTTCGGGAGCCCATCGCAAGAACCATGACAGGGACCGGGAGACCCGGTCCCCCGAAGATCAATTCCCCTTATCGGCCGCGGGCTTGGCGGGCTCGCCGGACCAGGTGTAGGAGATCATCCGACCCTCCGAGTTGAACTTGACCTGGAGCAGCTTGAACTGGGTATCGGTACCGGACGGGATCCGGCCCGAGCCGTGGTAGTAGGTCCACTGGTCGTTCTTCTGACCGTCCGTCTCGAGGACGATGCCCTGCCCCATGGGCGAACCCAGCCATTCCTGGACCTGGGCCTTGGTGGTCTCCCCGTGCTTGGCCCGGGAGACGAACTCCCCGAAGGAGAAATCCTGCCCCACCTTGACCGTCGTCGAACACCCGGCCGCGACCGCGAGGACCGCGATGGCGGGCAATGCTTTCCAACCCGTGATTGTTCTCATATGCGTCTCCGTGAACGTGCCCCTTTGCACGACGCCGATTGGACGTCGCCGGGCGGCTTAAGTTGCCGCTTACGGGCGTCGTCTGTCCGGCCGCGTTTCAGCCGGGGGCGGCGCCCGATGCCCGGGCCTCGAATTCGTCGAGGGCATGGACCGCTTCGGCGGCGTACATGAGCGAAGGCCCGCCGCCCATGTAGACCGCCACGGCCAGCGCTTCCATCACCTGAGCCCTCGGCACCCCGAGACGGACCAGCGCTTTCGCGTGGAAGCCGATGCATCCGTCGCAATGGCCTGCTACCCCGATGGCGAGCGCGATCAGTTCCTTGGTGGCTTCGGGCAGCGCGCCGGATTTCATGGCGCCTTTCGCAAGGGCGCTGAAGCCCGCGAGCGGGTCGGGCACCTCGTTGCGCAGGGCAACGATGCCCCGGTTGATCGATTCGGTGATTTCCACGTACGACTTCGCCACGGCGATCTCCTGTGTCTTGGGACAGGAGCATCATGGGACGGTCGGCGCCGGCGCGATTGATCCCGGTCAATTGCCGCCGGGACGGGGGCCTTTCCGTGTACCCCGTACGGGCGGCGAATGCCACGACTCCGGGATCACCGACCCTGGAGTCGGCCTTCCGGTCTCGTCCAGGCTACGGCCGTCTTGCGTACCCCGGACGGGCGGAGAATTCCGCGACTCCGGGAACACGGACCATCTCGCGTAGCCCGGACGAGCGGCGAATGCCGCGACTCCGGGAACACCGCCATCAACTCATGATGTAGTGCTCAAGCTGCTCGATGATGAACTTCTGCTCGGCGATCATTTCCTTCACGACATCACCGATGGAAATGACGCCGACCACCTTGTTGTCCTCGAGGACGGGCAGGTGCCGGACCCGCTTGTCGGTCATGAGCGCCATGCACTCATCGATGGTGTTGCTGGGGCGGATACAGACGACCTTGTCGGTCATGATGTCGCGCACGGTGGTGTCCCGGGAGGTCTTGCCGAGGAGCACCACCTTTCGAGCGTAGTCGCGCTCCGAGAGGATCCCGATGAGCGTCCCGCGCTCCAGGACGAGCACGGCCCCCACCTGCCGTTCTGCCATGAGCGTAAGGGCGTCGTACACGCTGGAGTCCGGCTGAACGGTCGCCAGCGCAGACGGCTTGGACTCGAGAACATTCGCAACGGTCTTCATCTCCACCCCCTGTTCCGTGAGAAGGGAACGCGCGGAGCCCTCGGCATGCCGGGCCGCGCGACACGGCAGGCACCCTGTCCGGCCGATCGGACAGGCGCCCTCGGCGTCTACGTCCGGGGAGTGTAGGCCAATTGTCCGGGCGCACAAACGAAAAAGGCCGCCCCGAAAACGGGACGGCCTCGTGCGGCGGTGCGGAAAATCAGGTGCGCCGGCGGCGGGCGACGAACCCGATCAGGCCGAGACCCAGCCCCATGAGCGCGTAGGTCTCCGGCTCGGGGACGGCCATGGCGTGGATGGACTCCTCGAAGGCTTCCTCACCCAGGCCGCGGTTGAAAACCACCCAGAACGGATCCGAAGAGGTATAGGAAGGCGAAGTGAGCTGCATGGCGATGCGATACGCGCCGACGGCCGGTTGTGCGCCCAGGGGAGCCGTCTGGAGCGTGAACGTCACGTGCTGGTGGATCGACCCGGTGGGACCGCCATCGGCGATAAACCCGGTGAAACCGCTAGTGGCGGACGTGCCGGTACCGGAGTAGGTCACGACTTCGTCGAGGCTGTCCCGCACGGCCAGGACTGCTGCCCCCGGTGCACCCCAGGCGGCGCCATCCCAGAAGGACAGCGCGCCAATCGGCGCGAACGACAGCGCGTCCGTCGCCTGGAAGGTACCCGCGTCCGAGTCGAACCCAGGATCGGTGGTGCGCCAGCGCGGCCCTGAAAGCAGCGTGTCAAGGCTGCCTTCGAAAATGCCGTACCCGGTACCGTACTCGGACTCGTGTCCACCGACGGCCATGATCTTGCCGCCGACGATCGAAAGCTCGATATCACCGTCGTGCAGATGTTCCTGCGCCGAAACCGAACCGGCGGCAAGAACCAGGGCAGCGACGCCCAGGGCGTTCCACAAATACTTGGTCATGTATCTTGTCTCCTGAACTAGATCAATGCGTTGTCAGGCTCTCTCCCGACACCCCTGCACCGCTCTCGCCGTGCCGTTGCGTCGTGCCTGCCATCGTTCTGTTGTTGTTACTTGGTTGCATCGTAATTTGATACACCCGCCTCGTCAATGATCCGCCCCGCGTCTCTGCCCGCTCCGGTATGTTGATACACTCCGACATTGTCGATGCGCGCCACGCAGTTGCGCGTGTCTCCCAGAGGCACCGAACCGCCCCCGTCCCATGTTCCGCGTTTTCCGCCCCATCCAGTGCCTCGCCCTGGTCGCCATGGCTTTGCCCGCCGCCGCCCAGACGCCCGAACGCGTCACGGCGCCGGAGGTGGTGATCCGCGGCGCCGCCCCGCCCGCGCCGGTCCGCGAGGCGAAGCCCGTCGACACCCTGGGCGAGGAGGAGTTGCGGCGCAGCATGGCGACCACCCTGGGAGAGACCGTCTCCCAGATGCCCGGGACGCACAACGCGTCGTTCGGGCCCGCCGTGGGACTACCGGTGATCCGCGGCATGACCGGCTCGCGCGTCCGGATCGCCATCGACGGCATCGGCACGCACGACGCGTCCAGCCTGAGCCCCGACCACGCCGTCACGGTGGAGCCCATGCTCGCCGAGGAAGTCCGCGTCATGCGCGGGCCGGAGACCGTGCGCTACGGCAGCGGTGCCATCGGCGGGGCGGTCGAGATCAGCGACGGCCGCATCCAGACCCGCCGCCTGAAAAAGCCGGTGGAAGCCCAGGTGCAGACCCGCTACGGCACCAACGGCCACGAGCGGGCCTCGGCCGCCAAGATCCGCGGCGGCGCCGGCCCCCTGATCCTCCATGTGGATGCCTTCCATCGGGAGCGCGGCAACCTCGGCATTCCCGGCCTTGCGATCGACGAAGCCGCCGTCCTGAAGCAGTTCGGCACCGCAACGCGCCGCAATACCAACGAGTCCGTGGCGAACACCGACATGCGCACCCACGGCGCCGGCGTCGGTCTCAGCTACGTCGGGGACCGGCTGAACCTCGGCGTCTCCCTCGGCAGCATGGAGAACAACTACGGCGTGCCGCCGGGCGCCCACTCCAACGACACCGTAGTGCTCCTGGACCCGACCCTCATCGAAGGTCAGAACGTCCGCATCGACATGCAGCAGACCCGCGCCGACCTGAAGGGCGAACTGAAGGTCGGCCTTCCCTTGCTGAAGTCCCTTCGCGTGCGGGCGGGCGACGTCAACTACCGCCACGACGAGGTCGACAACAGCCGGCCGGTCACCGTGTTCCGGACCCAGGCCCGCGAGTACCGTCTGGAAGGCGACCACAGCTTCAGGGCCGAGCACCAGGGGACACTAGGCCTGCACTACATCAATCGGGACATCTCGGCGCTCGGGCAGGAGGCCTTCCTGCCGAGAGCCGTGGCAACGACCCAGGCGGCGTTCCTCAGCGAGAAGTTCGAAGCCAGGCACTGGGCGCTGGAAGGCGCCGTGCGCGCCGAGAACCAGGAGATCCTGCCCGACCCCATCGTTCGCGGCCTCAACACCTTCGTCTTTCCGCGCACCCAGTACCGGCCCACGACCTGGTCCATTGCGGCTTCCGCGAAGTTCGGCCCGAGAAGCCGCCTCACGGCCACGCTGTCGCAGCCGGAAAGGGCACCGGACGTGCAGGAGCTCTATTCCCTGGGACCGCACCTCGCCACCCGCACCTACAACATCGGCAACCGCAACCTGGGCGTCGAGTCCATGCAGCGCATGGACCTGGGCTTCACCCACGAGTGGCAGGGTGGCGTTCTTCGGCTCAACGCCTTCCGCTACGAAGCCGACGATTTCATCTATCTTCGCAACCGCGGTACCTTCTACGACCTCGACCGGCGCCGCATCATTGCCGCCTGCGTGCGCCCGGAGCGATGCCTGCCCGTGCTCCAGTACGCCCAGCAGGACGCCGTGTTCAACGGCTACGAGGCCGAATGGCTCATGCGCTTCGGCGACTCCCCGCTCGGCGCGATGGAGGTCACCCTCTTCACCGATGCCGTGCGGGGACGATTCAAGGACGTCGGCGCGGGCGATGTTCCGCGCCTGCCGCCGCGCCGAACCGGTTTCGAGCTGGCGCACTTTGCCGAGGCCGGGTGGATCACCCGACTGCGCTGGACATACGCATCGGCCCAGAAGAATCCCGGCGTGAACGAGACGGGCACGGCGGGCTACCACCTCGTCAACCTCTCGATCGACCGCACCCTCGAACCGATGGGCGGCGTCGAGTGGACCGTGTTCCTGAACGCACGCAATCTGCTGAACGAAGAGATCCGCAATTCCGTCTCGTTCCTCCGCAACTTCGCCCCGGAAGCGGGACGGCGGATCGAGGTGGGGTTGAAGGCGACGTTCTGAACTCAGCGCGGAACGAGCATATGGTTATGAGCAATCGTTCGTTCCATGGCGGGCGATGAACCGCTAACCTTCGCCGCTCGTCGCAACCCGCGTTGTCCGACTCACTCTCCCGAGAGACCTCTTCGATGGAAGGATTCACTCCCGCCTCCGCTCTGGCCGGTGGCCTGCTGATCGGCAGCGCCGCCGTCCTGCTGCTCTGGCTGACCGGCCGGATCGCCGGCATCAGTTCGATCGTCGGAGGGCTCGTGGGCCCGTCCCGCCGAGACGGCCCGTGGCGACTTGCCTTTCTGATCGGGCTCGTGGCCGGCGTCGCGGCCTGGCAAGCCTGGACCCAGCAGATCCCGGCAGCCCGGCCCGCCTTCCCCGCGTGGCTGCTGATCGTCGCGGGACTGCTCGTGGGCTTCGGCACGTCACTCGGCAGCGGCTGCACCAGCGGCCACGGCGTCTGCGGCCTCGGGCGGTTCTCCGTCCGATCGCTCGCGGCGACGGCGACGTTTCTGGTCGTCGGCATCGCGACGACCTTCGTCGTGCGCCACGTGTTCGGAGTGTTCTGATGAAGCGCCTCCTGCTCGCCACCGGCTTTTCCGGCGCGCTCTTCGGCCTCGGGCTCGCCGTGTCCGGCATGACGGACGCTTCGAAGGTTCTGGCTTTTCTGGACATCTCCGGCCACTGGGATCCGAGCCTGCTGTTCGTTCTGGGCGGCGCGGTTGCCGTCACGGCCGGCGCCACGCGTCTGGTTTTGCGACGCCCCGCGCCGCTCCTCGACGAGGCTTTCCACATTTCGTCCCTACGCACCATCGACCCGCCGCTAATCTTCGGCGCTGCGATCTTCGGCATCGGCTGGGGCATCAGCGGCTATTGCCCGGGGCCGGGCGTTGCACTGCTCGCCTCGCCCTCCTGGGAGACCTGGGCCTTCCTGCCCGCCATGCTCGTCGGCATGGCCGCACATCGCGTCGGACGCACGCTGCTTTCCCGGGAGCGTGACAACAGCGGCGGAGCTCAGCGCTCTCCCGCGTAAGGAAGTCTCCGCGCCGCCTGCGACGGGCGCCGATAGTTCCGCCCCCGAGCCCGACGTATGATCGGGCTCGCCAAGGGTCCCGGGCGCCCTGCCCGGCAAGCCGGCTATCGGAGAACACACCATGCCCTCGCAGAACGTCCCGCTCTGGCAGTGGAGCGCCATCGATCTCGCCGCCGCCATCCGCCGCGGAACCGTATCGGCAACGGAGGCGATGACCGCCATCCTCGACCGCGTGGCCGAACGCAACCCCGACTTGAACGCCATCGTCTATCCCTGCTTCGACGAAGCGCGCGCACTCGCCCGCGCAGCAGATGAGGCTGTGCGTCGCGGAGACGCACTGGGCCCGCTGCACGGCGTGCCGGTGACCATCAAGGAGAACGTCGACGTGAAAGGCCTGCCCACGCCCAACGGCGTGAAGGCCTTCGAGTCCGTGATCGCACCGGACGATGCGCCTGTCACGCGCAATCTGCGGGCGGCGGGCGCGATCGTGATCGGCCACACCACGACACCGGAATTCTCGATGCGGGCCACGACGGACAGTCCGCTTCACGGGCGCACGAAGAACCCGTGGCATCCGGACGCTTCGGCAGGCGGGTCGTCCGGCGGCGCGGGGTCCGCCACGGCCGCGGGCATGGGACCGATCCATCACGGCAACGACATCGGCGGGTCGCTCCGGTTTCCCGCGAACGCGTGCGGCGTATGCACGGTGAAGCCGACACTGGGGCGCATCCCGGCGTTCAATCCGTCCGCAGCCGCAGAGCGCGGCGCGCTCGCGCAGATGATCTCGAACCAGGGGGCGATCTGCCGCAACGTGCGTGACCTTCGCCTCGCGACGCGCGTGCTCTCACGCGGGGATGCGCGGGATCCGTGGTGGGTGCCGGCGCCGTTCGACGGCGAACCCGTAGAACTCCCGATCCGCGTGGCATTCACGCGCAATGCGCACGGCTACCCGATCCACCCCGGCATCGTGGAACTGCTGGACCGCACGGCATCGTGGTTGTCCGCGGCCGGCTATGCGGTCGAGGAAGTGGAACCGCCCCCTATCACCGAACCCGCGGGCGGATGGATGTCCGTGGAACTCGCTGAACTGAAGGCAACACTCGATCCGCTCGCCCGCCAGCATGGCAGCACCACGATCCAGCAGATCTTCGACTGGTACTACGCCATGGGCAAGGTCGCCGAAGGCAACGACTACCTGCTGGGCTTCGCCGCACGATCCCGCATGACCCGCGCGTGGAACGTCTTCCTCCACCGGTATCCGTTGGTGCTGAGTCCCTTCCTCATGCGGCCCATCTACCCGTGGAACTACGACGCGCAAGGCGCCGCACAGGCGAAGGATCTGTTCGATGCAGCGATCTACAGCTATGGCGTCAACTATCTCAGCCTTCCCGCGGGCGTCCTGCCGGTCGGCTATGTGGAAGGCATGCCCACCGGGGTGCAGATCATCGGACGGCGATTCCGCGAGGACCTCATTCTCGATGCGATGGAGGCCGTCGAGCGGGAGGCGGGGGTGTTGGTGGAGGCTTTGTGGGGAAGAGAGTCGAAGACGTGAAGACGTTTCCCGACTGTCTCACTGCCCGTAAGAGCGGGCTTCCGAGTCCTGATCAAACGCGATGGCCCGCATTCAGCGGGCCATCGCACATTCGAATCAGGGGGTGACGATCCGGCGTCGCCGTGCGCCCGCCGCGAGGGCCAGCGCAAGCACGCCAAGCGCGATTCCCGCGGGTTCCGGCACGGGGTTGCCCGTGGTCCGGATGGTCACGGTGACCCGTGCATCGGACACATCGGGGACCGCCGAACTGTTGGGGTCGGCGAGATTGAAACCGAGGAGCGAATCGCCGACGATGAAGTCGGCAGTGTCGGGGGCGGTGGCCGTGGAGGGTACGTCGAACAGCAGATACAGGAGCACGCCGGAGCCCGTGGAGGACTTCAGGCCCTCGAGCGATTCCGCGAACACGTCGATCAGACCGATGGACGGCGTCAGATCCACCGTGAACGGAAACGAGGCATCGGCGAGATTGCTGCCCGCCGGATCGATGAGGGTGCCCGTGGTGCTGAATGTCGGCGCGCCCGGCTGGACCACCGTGGCGTCGAACTGCAGCGAAAACTGGAAGGAGGAAAGCGAGGCGGCGTCGTCGATGCCAACCCCGATGCGGATCTGGCCGCCAGGGGCAACAGCCGCCGGATCGGCGGTGAGGAACAGGGAATACGCACTCGCCATCGGGGCCCAGGCCACGGATGCGAGCGCTACCAGCCAGCCAAGCAGGCGCGTTTTCATTTTTTCAGGTCTCCAGATTACTGCCGCTACCACTACCCAGGGTCAGGGCACGCGGTGAGGGTTTTTTGGGCCCGCGAAACCTGACTGACTGGCAGTTTCCGCACTTTCTCGCCGGTTGGCAAGGACCGCGGCAACATCTTTTTCGGGATGCCGCGCACCGCCAACAAAGGGCCCCGGAAAGGGTCGGGAGTCCTTACACTCCGACCCGCGGGAGATACCCTCCGGGACCACAAGCAGACGACACAAGCGGGCGACGTATTCATGAGAATCGCGGGGATCGACGTCGGTGGCACCTTCACCGATCTGGTGTTGTTCGACGAGACCTCGGGCGAGGTGCGTATCGCCAAGGTACCCACGACGCCCGAAAATCAGGCGCATGGCGTCCTCGCAGCACTGGAACGTGGCGGACTCGCCCTCCGCGACCTGGACGCCATCATCCACGGCACGACCGCCACGACCAATGCCCTGCTCGAACGCAAGCTGCCCAAGGTCGGCCTGATCACGACCCGCGGCTTCCGCGACGTCCTCGAACTGGGGCGTCGCACCCGCCCCTCCCCTTACGGCCTGACCGGCACCTTCGTCCCGCTGGTTCCCCGGGAATTGCGCGCCGAGGCCACCGAGCGCATCGACGCGCGGGGGGAGGTCGTGGTGCCTCTGGACGAGGCGTCCGTCGACGCGGCTGCGCGCGCGCTCCTGGAGGCCGGCTGCGAATCCGTGGCGATTCACTTCCTGCACAGCTACCGCAACCCGACGCACGAACTGCGGGCCGCGGAGATCGTCCGGTCGCTCTGGCCCAACGGCTACGTGACCCTGGGGCACGCCATCCTGTCCGAGTACCGGGAGTACGAGCGCGGCGTCGCGGCTGCCGTGAACGCCGCCGTGCAGCCCGTACTGCATCGCTACCTCGCGAGACTGCGGGAGGGGCTGGCCGCAGGCGGCTTCGCGCGGGAACTGTTGGTAATGCAGGGCAACGGCGGCACCGCCTCCGCGGCCATCGCCCACGAGTTCGCAGTGAGTTCGGTGATGTCGGGGCCCGCGTCGGGCGTCATCGCCGCCGCCGTGACGGGTCGCGCGGCAGGCATCGAGCGGCTCATCACTTACGACATGGGCGGCACCTCCAGCGACGTCGCACTCATCGAAGGCGGGCTGCCGCGGTTGTCGAGCGAACTGGAACTCGAGTACGCGATGCCCATCCACGTGCCGATGGTGGACGTCCACTCCATCGGCGCGGGCGGCGGTTCCATTGCCTGGATCGACGACGCGGGACTCCTCCAGATCGGTCCGCGCAGTGCCGGTGCCCGGCCCGGGCCCATCTGTTACGGGCGGGGCGGCACCGAGCCCACCATCACGGACGCCAATCTCCTGCTCGGACGGCTCGATCCGGACCGGCTGCTCGCCGTCGACCGGCGGGTGGGACTGGACGAAGTGCGCGAGGTCATCGCGCGGACCCTCGGCTGGCCCCTCGGCATCGACACCGACGCCGCGGCCGGCGCCATCGTCCGCGTGGCCAACGACCGCATGGCCGGCGCGATCCGCATGGTGAGCCTCGCGCGCGGCCATGATCCGCGCGATTTCGCCCTCTTCGCCTTCGGCGGCGCAGGGCCGCTGCATGCCTGCGCCCTTGCCCGAGAACTGGGGATCCCGCGGGTGCTCATCCCCGCCCGCCCGGGCCTCACCAATGCGCTCGGATGCGCCGTAGCCGACCTTCGCCATGACTACGTGCGCACGGTCAATCTGCCACTGACGGATCTGCCCGACGGCCTCGTGCGCCGCGTACTCGGCGAGCAGGTGGCGGAGGGGCAGGCCACGCTGGAGCGCGAAGGCGTTGCCGTGGAAAGCGTGGACACCGTGTTCGAGGCCGACCTCCAGTTCCAGGGCCAGAGCCATCTGCTGACCATCCCGCTCGCGAGTCCGGAAGTCACGACCGCCTGGATCCGCGAGGCGTTCGAAGCCGCCTATCACCAGCGCTTCGGTGTGGCGCTGCCGGAGATCCGTGCCGTGCTCGTGAACCTCCACTCGGCGGTGATCGGCCGCCGGCGGCCGCTGCCGCTGGAACTGCTGAGCCCGACGAGCGAGGCGAACACCGTGAGTGCCGCGATCCGCACACGCCGCCCGGTCTGGTTCGACGGTCAATGGCACGACACGCCGGTGTACCGTCGCGAAGCTCTGCCGGCACACGCACAGTTCGAGGGGCCCGCCATCGTGGAGCAGCTCGACACCACGATCGTCGTCGATCCGGGATTCCACGCGCAGCGCGACACCATGGGTAACCTGATCCTGACCTCGACCACTGGAACGTCGGGTGCCTGAAGGCTACGTCGATCTCTACTGCGAGAGGCTGGCTCCCGGCTGGCTGGGCGAGCCGCTCAATGTGTTCACCAATCTGCTGTTCCTGGTGGCTGCTGTCGTCCTCGCACGATCACTCTCCCGCCAACGGACCGCCCGACGCGACGACTGGCTGCTGACGGCGCTGGTTGCCGCGGTGGGCGTCGGCAGCCTGATCTTTCATATGGCCGCGACGAAACCCACGAGCGTGCTCGACAAGGTGTTCATCGCGATCTTCATCCTGGTGTTCTTCCAGCGCTGGCTGGTGCGCGTGGCGGGCGCAGGCAACGGGCTCGGCGCCGCGGGCGGACTCGTGTTCGTGATCATCTCCGTGGGCATCGGCAAGGTCGTCCCGCCCGACACCTGGAACGGTTCCGTCCTGTATCTGCCGGCGATCCTGGGACTCGCAGGCGTTGCGGGCTGGACGGTGCGACTCGGTCGCGACGGCGCGCGGCAGTTCGCACTCGCGCTGGGCGTGTTTCTCGTAGCGGTGACCTTCCGCTCCATCGACCTCGCGGTGTGCGACAGCTTTCCCTGGGGCACGCACTTCCTGTGGCACAGCCTCAATGCCCTGGTGCTGTTCCTGTGCTGCAAGGGGCTGCGACGCGCCTCCCTGGGACGGTAGGCGCTACCGGTCCCGGCCTAGGGGACGCGCGGAAGACAGGCGGGCTACGCCTCGCCAATAGTTGACAAATCGATAGGTTTCATGCGACACAAGAGCAACATAAAAGGCGGGTAGCCGATGGTTCCTGCCGGGATCGCCCGGCGTGTGGGTGGCTGCCACAAACAACAGGAGACCCTTGCCATGCTGATTCGATTTGCCGTCGCCGGCCTCTGTGCCGGACTTGTCCTCGATGCCTCCGCCGCTTCCGTCAGCGTGTCGGTCCGCGGAAGCGATGCCATCTTTCTCGCGGGCCGCACCGACCTCACCATTCCCCCGGCCAACGAAGCGTGGACCGGCCCCGGGGATTTCCTGGCCCGGCACTCCGGCCCGACCCCCGAGGAAATCCGGGAAACCCTGCCTCCGGTCGTTCTGGTCACAGGCGGGGATGTGATTCGTGTCGCCGATCCCGCAGTGGGCGGCGTGAGTTTCTTCAACGGGCTCGGTGCCCCGCTCTTCGGCCCGGGCGGCAACGGTCCGGCGGGCAGCAGCCTGTCGAGCCTCGGCGGCATCAGCGGATACCTCGGGCCGCAGGGTCCCCTCACCGGCGTGTTCCTGACCGATGCGGTCCCGGACGGCTCCACCGCGGCCCCCGCCACGCTCGACTTCCGGCCCACTGGGCTCGGCATCGAGTTCGCCTCGCTGTCACCGCTGCTCGGACAGGTCTTCTACATCGGGGACGGTGTCACGTCGGGCGGTGACTTCCAGGAGTTCGTCGCGCCCGCCGGAGCCACCCGGCTGTTCCTGGGCATCCCGGACGGATTCGGATTTGGCGGCGTGCCCGGCGCGTACGACGACAACGATGGCGCATACCGCGTGACCATCGGCGTCAATCAGATCCCGGTGCCCGAACCCGACGCCCTCGCGCTGGTGGCGGTCGCCGCCATCGCTGGAGTCGGCCTGACTGGTCGGCGCCGCTCGCGCTGATCCGCAGTCCTCGCGCGGGGCACAACTCGAACGGGGAGGCGCGAGCGATCCAGGCTCGCGCCTCCCTTCACGCTGAGACTCAGCGCGCCGAATGGCGGCGCCGCACCACGCCCCCTACCACTGCCAGACCAGCCAGCAGCAGGCCGTAGGTCCCCGGTTCCGGGATCGGCGCCGTGTAACCGGCCAGATCCTGAGCGCTCACCTTGTAGGCGTGCAGCACGCCCGGCAGCAACTTGTAGCTGCCATCGACCGGCACTTCCGAGGCCGCGCCGGTACACCCCGTGACAGCGCCCAGCGGACACTGGATCGACGTCGCGAACGGGTCCGCATCGCTGAACCGGAAGTAGACGTCGAACTGCTCCCCGCCGGCGTTCTGGGTCACGCTGTAGTCGTTGTCCGTGCCCGCGAGCAGCAGGTAGCTGCCGTCGGCGAGACGCGGGCCGATGGCGAGGCCTTCCCATTTCTCGGGTGACTTGCCGCCCAGCGCCGCGAGAGTGTCGGCATCCAGGTCGAGGAACTTCGACACCTTCGTCACGGCGTCGTAGCCCTGCGGCATCGTGGTTCCCGACACCGGCAAGGCCACACCCGTCACGTCATCGGCCTGCGTGATGTCGACCAGGTAAACGGACTTGTCGGCCGTGGCTAGCACCGCACCCACACCGACGCCCCGGTTGTTGCGCTCCAGCACCAGGAACTGGGTGTCGTTCAGCGCCACAATCCCGGACGTGCCCTGTCCCTGCCCGGTGCGGACCATCTGGTAGGCGTACTGCGCAACGGCTTCGCCGGTGTTCGTATCGAACTTCACGATGCGCGAGAACGAACCCGACTGCGCCGCGCCGCCTTCCTCGAGAGTGGGGCTCTGCAGCATCGCGAACGCGTAGTTGCCGTCCGGCGTGATCGCGAGGCCTTCGAGACCGCGATTGTTCCGCTTGCCCGCATCGTTGCCCGCGTCGCCCCCGAAGTTCGGCGTGCCCGTAGCTGCATTGCGGGGGACGATGTTCGGCGGCGTGGTGAACATCCGGATCAGCTGGCCGCTGCGATCGAATTCGTAGAGGGACGGACCGTACTCGTCGGAGACGAGGAAATGGCCGTTCTTCGGGTTCACGACGAAGCCCTCGGGATCGAAGGCGAGCCCGAGCACGTTGGAAGGATTGGGCGCGATCCCATTCAAGGTGTTGGCACCGCTTGCGAACTTGACGGTCTGCGTGATCCGGAAGTTGGAGATCGCACCGGTGGTCGGATCGATATCCAGGGCGAACTTCTGCACGCGCGTGTCGTACGACAGCGTACCGCCGCCAGGGCCGCGGTCGGACAGACCCCACCACTCGTTGCGGTTCGGGTCGTAGTAGATGTCCGAGAAGAACCCGACGCGACCGTCGTTGACCGAGGTACCACCGCTCAGATCGAGCAATTCGCCCGGGATGGCGATGCCGTTTACGAAGGACGGCGCGGCGTGGGCGGCGGAAATGCAGAGAGCGCCGCACAAGGCGGCGACAAGGGGATGCAGACGCATGAGGTTCTCCTGGAGTGTTTTGTTCGCGGGGTGCTGGCGACCCATCCGACCCCGTCGATAGGAAGGTAGTGCGGGCGCGTTTCCGTCGGATGACAGGGGGAAGATCCGAAAGAACTGCCCCGACCGATCGAGAGCGGCAGGCGCGGCGCAGCGGCGATCGACCCTCAGGTGGGATGGAGGTAGCGCGTCGGCAGCGGCTTGCGGCCGAGGAACACGAAGTAAGGCACCCTTGCGAAGGGCAGCCCCGGCACCGAACCCAGGCGTTCCAGAACGGTACCCGGCTCGAATCGGCGCGTGAGGAGCGGCAGGACATCGGGATTGAGACGCACCCCGTCGCGATCGAACCACGCCGGCCAGAAGCTCCGTGTGAGCGGACCGTGACGCTCGAGCCCGGTCGGCGGCACGCGGCGGGACACGTAGAAGTCCGTGACGGAGATGACACCGCCTGGCTTCAGCATGGTGAACGCGTTCTCCAGGGCGGCGTGCCAGTCCGGCATCATCGACAGCGAGTAGGAGAACACCACGGTGTCGACCGCAGCGGGCGGCCGGAACGCGGCCGCGTCCGCTTCCACGACGGTCACGTTGGGGCGGTCGGCGACGCGGCGTCTTGCCACGTCGAGCAGGGGCCGGCAAAGATCGACGAGGTAGATGCGCTCACATCGCCGTGAACGCTCGCCCAGCCGGTCCGGCAGGGAACCCGTGCCTGCGCCGAGTTCCACGAGCACAGACCCCGCTTTCGGCTCCAGCAGCGCCGCCAGCGGCCGGCGACCGTGCAGCAGGGACTCCCGCGTGGCGTCGTAGCGGTCGGCCTGCGGGGCATAGAAGCCTTCGAGACGCTCGGCAAGCCCGCCGCGCGTCGGCTGCCCGAGGAGCATGCGCCAGAGGATGCGCGGTTCGGTGAGGATCATGCCGGGAGGTCCGCGATGTGGAAGCCGGCGTAGGTGTGCACGCGATCCCGGCGGGTGAGTTCGCGCCCGAGCTCGCCGTGAAACACCAGATGATCGCGGAGCGGCTTGCGCACGCCGCGTCTGTCGACGGGAATCTCCTCCAGATAGCGCGGGCGCCGGTGGGCGCTGCGGAAGATCGCCCGGGCGCCCGTCGCGGCGCGCTCGAAGATCCAGTGCCATTCCTCCGCCAGCCGTTCCGGATGGTGCCCCGCCATCCAGTCGAGATGGTCCAGCAGGACGAACCGGGTGATCGGGGCGTCCGACGTCTGCAGGTGCTCCGTGACCGTGCAGGTCCGCGGGTGAACACGATCCACCAGTCCGCCCTTCAGCTGCTCGAACCCGGCGCGCGTCAGGTACTCGGGGCAGGCCTCGGGCAGATACCGCCCGCGCAGATAGACATGCCAGAAGTAGTTCTCCCGGAGCAGGAACTTCCGCGCGACGTAGTCGATGGATTCGCGAATGTAGCCCGCCACGCCCTCGGGATGCTGCGCCTCGACCTCGCGGCGCTGGGGATGGGGCACACCCAGCATTGAAAGGGTGATCTGCCGGGACATGAGCCAGTTCGACACGGGGCCGAACAGCCGGGGACGCACCCGGGACTGGTAGATGAGCGCCTGCGCCTCCAGGCTGTCGGCCGAGCACATCGCGTCGACGGCATCCCCCAGTTCCGGCCGGAGCGTCAGCATCGCCCGAAAGCCCCGCGCCACCAGCCCCGACAGCCCGTGGTAGTAGAAGCTGCCCTGCCGGTCCGTCGCGAACCAGTGCAGTCGGCCATCCCACCAGGTGCGTGCGAACCGGGACAGCTCGGCGCGAAGAGTGTCGCGGTACAGCTCGGGAAAACGGTCGTGGCAGCCTTCGCCGAAGAGCCGGCGGAAGTCGTCGAACGCCAGACGCCGAATCCCCGCCATCTTGAGTTCGAGCAGCGCGGTCTGACGCGGGTTGGCGTCGACCGCGTGAACGGCAGCAGGGCCGCACAGGGCATAGTCGAGCGCGTTGCAGCCGGCGCTGGTGATGACGAGCACCGTGTCATCAGGCCCGAGCTCGAGCGCGGCCCTGTCCACAGCCGGGTCTTCCCAGCAGGTGTTGTACACGAGCGAGCGCCCGTACAGCGCACCGAACACGCGCTGGTCGAAACGGTCGATGAGCGATGCCTTCCGGGCGGGAATCGCGATCGATGGGGCGAGCGCAGCAGAGGAAGAGGTCATGGCGGCCTCGGGAACGGGACGCCGGAAAGGTAAGATGCCGACGTGACAACGCGATGAATCCGAAACCCGTGCTCTGCCCGGTTTGCGGCGCCACCGCGTTCCCGACCAGCCAGCCGGACGCGACACCTTGCCCAACCTCGACCCGATCACCCTCTCCGTCATCCAGAGCGGCCTGCAGCAGGTCTGCAACGAGATGGACCTCGCCTTCGTCCGCTCGGCGTTCAGCCCCGTCATCTCCGAGGCGCTGGACCGCTCCGACGGCATCTACCACCGGGAGTCCGGCGCGCTGATCGCTCAGGGCGATCTGGGCCTGCCGGTGTTCGTGGGCACGATGCAGTATTCCACGCAGGCCGTGATCGAACGCGCGCGGGACCTTGCCCCGGGCGACGTGTACATCGTCAACGACCCGTATCTCGGCGGCACGCACCTCATGGACGTGAAGTTCGTGAAGCCGTTCTTCTATCGCGGGGAACTGTGGTGCTGGCTCGCCAACACGGGCCACTGGCCCGACACCGGCGGCATGGTGCCCGGCGGGTTCTCGGCCAACGCCACCGAGGTCGAGCAGGAAGGCCTGCGCCTGCCGCCCGTGAAGCTCTTCAAGCGCGGCGCGCTCGACCAGGAAATTCTCTCGATCATCCTGTCGAACATCCGCCTCGCCGACCAGCGCATCGGCGACATCGAGGCGCAGGCTGCCGCACTGTCGGTGGGAGAGAAGCGGCTCACCGCCCTCCTCGACCGCTATGGCGCGGACGTCGTCGACGGCGCCATCACGGAACTCGAGCAGCGCGCGTCGCGGCAGATGCGCGCGCGCATCGCCACCATTCCGGACGGCGTCTACCACGGCGAGGCGTGGGTGGATTCCGACGGCGTCGTGGATCAGCCGCTGCGCATCGCCATGGCCGTGACCAAGCAGGGCGAGACTCTCTCCTTCGACATGACCGGCTCCAGCCCGCCCTGCCGCGGCCCGATGAACAGCGTGATCGCCACCACGCGTTCGTCCATCTATCTCGCGGTGAAGCACATCTTTCCGGAGGTGCCGATCAATGCCGGCACCTTCGAACCGCTGCGCATCACCGATCCGGAAGGGACTTTCCTCTACGCGCGCTATCCGCGCCCGGTGTCCGGCTGCGCGGCCGAGGTAAGCCAGCGCATCGCCGAGGCCGTGTTCGATGCCCTCGTGCAGGCCATGCCTGACCGGCTGTTCGCCGCGCCCGCCGGCACCTCCGGCAACTTCGCGCTCGGCGGCAACGATCCGCTCACCGGGCGCCCGTACGTGATGTACGTGATCTCCGGGGGCGGCTATGGCGGTTCCCCGCAGGGCGACGGCATCTCCAACGGCTGTTCCACCATCGGCATCTCCAAGACGACGCCGATCGAGATCATGGAACAGCGCTATCCGGTGCTCTTCGAGCAGTTCGCCCTGCACGAGGGCTCCGGCGGTGCGGGCGAGCATCGCGGCGGCTTCGGCGTCACGTACTCGGTCCGGCTTCGGCGAGGCGAGGCGCGCGCCTCGATGGTCATGGACCACGGCCGCTTCGGTCCTCGCGGCGCGCTCGGCGGCGACGACGGCGGCATGAACCGTGTGCATGTGCGCGTAGGCGACGCCGACTACACGCCGCCGCACCTGTCGAAGGACCAGGACATCGCGCTGCGTCCGGGTGACGTCGTCACAGTGTCGACGCCGGGCGGTGGCGGGTACGGCGATCCGCTTCGGCGCGACCCGATCAGCGTCGCCCGCGACGTCCAGCGCGGCTACTACACCGAAGCCGACGCACGTGAGCGCTTCCGTGTCGTTCTGGCCCCGGACGGCACGCTGGACCAGACCGCGACCGAAGCGCTCCGTACCGCCGGCGTCCCCGTTGCAGGGTGACTCCCGCAGGCACACAATCGACAGGATCGATGCAATCGCACCGGATATTCACCAGGAGAGAGCCATGCACGAACACGATCGTCGCCGTTTCCTCAAGCTCGCGGCCGGGGCGGCCGCCACCGCCGGCAGTGCAGGCTGGCTGTCGGAGGCCATCGCCCAGGGCAAGTACACCCCGACCGACAAGGACGTATTCATCGTCGTCGACGTGCAGAAGTGCTTCATCCCCGGCGGTTCCCTGGCCGTCGACAAGGGCGACGAGATCGTCCCGCTCATCAACAGCCTCGCGAAGAAGTTCGCGAATGTCGTGATGACCCAGGACTGGCACACCGCCGATCACGTGTCGTTCGCGTCACAGCACGATGGCAAGAAGCCCTTCGAAACGATCCAGGTGGCGTACGGCACGCAGGTGCTCTGGCCCGACCACTGCGTGCAGGGCACCGAGGGTGCCGAGTTCGCACCCGGGCTCGACATCCCCCATGCGACCCTCGTGATCCGCAAGGGCTACCACCGGGACGTCGACAGCTACTCCACCTTTCTCGAAGCCGACAAGAAGACACCCACCGGCCTCACCGGCTACCTGCGCCAGCGTGGCATCAAGCGCTGTTTCCTCGCCGGGCTCGCCACAGACTTCTGCGTGGGCTGGAGCGCCATCGATGCGCGGGCGGCGGGCTTCAAGGCGGCTGTGATCGAAGATGCGTGCCGCGGCATCAATCTCGGCGGCACGGGCCTCGAGGCCGCCTGGAAGGAGATGGTCGCGAAGGGCGTGCGCCGCATCCAGTCGACCGCACTCGCGTAGTCCTGATCGGGCGGAACCCGGCGTCCCGCCCGACCATCGCCATGCTCGGTGCCATTGCCGGTGATGTGATCGGGTCCGTGCACGAAGGCGCGGACCCGCAATCGAAGTCCTTTCCCCTGTTCGTGCCCGCTTCGCGCTTCACCGACGACACGGTGATGGCGGTGGCCGTGGCCTCGACGCTTCTTCGCGGGCTCGACTACGCAGTCGCGCTGCGTCAGTGGGGTCGCGCGTATCCCGCCGCGGGCTACGGCGGCATGTTCCTGCGCTGGCTGTTCTCGCCGGACCCGGCGCCCTACAACAGCTACGGCAACGGCTCCGCCATGCGGGTGGTCGCCGTGGGCTGGGCCTTCGACGATCTCGATGCGGTCCTCGCCGAAGCCGCCCGGAGCGCAGCCGTCACGCACGACCACCCGGAAGGCATCAAAGGGGCACAGGCCGTGGCGTGCGCCGTGTTCCTGGGTCGGACGGGCGCGGGCAAGGCAGACATCCGTGCCGCCATGGAGGAGCGATTCGGCTACGACTGCTCCGCGTCGCTCGCGACGTTGAAGGAACTCGCGTCATTCGACGTGACCTGCCAGGGCACCGTGCCGGCGGCCGTCGTGGCGTTCCTCGAGTCCGCCGATTTCGAAGATGCGATCCGCAACGCGGTGTCGCTCGGTGGAGATGCGGACACACTCGCCTGCATCACGGGCGCGATGGCCGAGGCCTTCTACGGCGGCGTACCGGACCACATCGCGTCCGAAGTGATGGAGCGGCTCGATGCGCCATTGGCCAACGAAGCCCGCGCCTTCGCCGCGAAATTCGTGAAGCATCAGTAGCCCGGACGAGGCGCACACGCGCCGACTCCGGGGGACGATCGCGAGATTGACGCACCGCTCCCGGAGTCGTGCCGTTGGCACTCGTCCGGGCTACGGCATCGATCCCCGCGATCCGCGATCGCATCGCCGACACCGGGGAACCATCGCGTAGGTTCGAACCGGGATACCGCGCGTAGCCCGGGCGAGGCGCGAACGCGCCGACTCCGGGGGACGGTCGTCGAGATTGACGCACCGCTCCCGGAGTCGTGCCGTTGGCACTCGTCCGGGCTACGGCGTCGATCCTCGCGATCCGCGATGGCGTCGCCGACGCCGCGGACACCCCGCAATCAGAGAAACCGGTCGAGCAGCCGGCGACTCGCGCGATCCAGCCGAGCGTGATCCCGCACGAGGTAATGCACGCCGCTCGAATCGGTCACGAGCAACATGGAATGGCTGAGGCGGCGGATGTCGTCCTCGCCCTTCAACACGAAAACCGACGGCCCGCGATCGGTCTCCACGGTCCACGTGCTCGGCGTCGCGAAACTGGACACCTGCACGAGCCGCCGGATCTCCGGCAGGAACTCCCGCGCGGCGAGTTCCTCGTCGACGAGCAAGCGGTCGGGCTCGGGGAGATCGGCGAGTCGCGCGATCCACGCCAGCTCACGGCCCTCTGCGGTGACGAGGGCGAAGCCTTCCTCGGGGCTCGTGATCGGGAACGCGCGCACCGGCACCACGCCCTCGAACACCTCTCCCGTGGCACTCGTGAACACCAGGCGACCGGATGCGTTCCGCGAGAGCCGGAACCCGAACGCCTGCACCACGGCATCGGCGTTCACGCCCCTCCTCCGGCGGCACGCGTTGCCGGGATCACCTGCGGCGTCCATCGGTCATCGTCGGACTCGTCCACGTTGCGTGCCTGCGCCTGATACAGGCGGAAGTACGCGCCCTCGCGCGCCATCAGTTCGTCGTGCGGCCCCACCTCCACCACTTCGCCGCGGTCGAGCACCACCAGGCGATCTGCGCGCCGCAAAGTGCTCAACCTATGCGCCACCGCGATGGTGGTGCGACCGCGCACGAGATTGTCGAGCGCCTTCTGGATCTCCTTCTCGGTCTGCGTATCCACGGAGGACGTGGCTTCGTCGAGGATCAGGATGCGCGGGTCGATGAGCAGCGCACGGGCAATGGAAATGCGCTGCCGCTCGCCGCCCGAGAGCGACTGACCGCGTTCGCCGACGAGCGAGTCGTAACCATGCGGCAGGCGCAGGATGAACTCGTGCGCGTGCGCGGCGCGGGCCGCGGCGACGATGTCGGCGCGCGTGGCATCCGGCCGGCCATACGCGATGTTCTCGGCGATGGTGCCGAAGAAGAGAAAGGGCTCCTGCAGCACCAGCCCGATGTTGCTGCGGTAGGCCGGCACGGACAGCGACCGGATATCGACACCGTCGACGAGGATCGCGCCTTCGCTCACGTCGTAGAACCGGCAGATGAGATTGACCAGCGTGCTCTTGCCGGAGCCGCTGTGCCCCACGAGGCCGATCATCTCGCCCGGCTCGATCGCGAGATCGAGGCCCTTCACCACCGCGCGGTTGCCGTACCGGAAATGAATGCCGCGAAGTTCGATACGACCCTTCAGGGCGGGCAACGCCACCGGCTTCGCAGGCTCAGGCACGCTGGACACGTGGTCCAGGATCTCGAAGATGCGCTTCGCGCCCGCCGCGGCCTTCTGCGTGAACGACACGATGCGGCTCATGGAGTCGAGCCGCGTATAGAAGCGCCCGATGTACGCGAGGAACGCGGTGAGCACGCCCACCGTGATGTGATCACGCGACACCTGCCAGATGCCGAAGGCCCACACCACCAGAAGTCCCGTCTCGGTGAGCAGTGTCACCGTCGGCGAGAACACCGACCAGATGAGATTCACGCGATCGTTCACGGCGAGGTTGTGGCGGTTGGCCTCGCGGAAGCGCCCGGCCTCGCGGCTCTCCTGCGCGAATGCCTTCACCACGCGGATGCCGGGAATGGTGTCCGCCAGGACGTTGTTCACCTCGCCCCACACCCGGTCCACCTTCTCGAAGCCGTGTCGCAGACGGTCGCGCACGAGATGGATCATCCAGGCGATGAAAGGCAGCGGCAGCAGCGTGACCATCGCGAGCCACGGGTCGATCGAAATGAGGATGGCCGCGGTCATGGCGATCATCAGCACGTCCGTCGCGAAGTCGAGCAGGTGCAGCGACAGGAACAGGCAGATGCGGTCCGTCTCGGAGCCGATCCGCGACATGAGATCGCCGGTGCGCCGGCCACCGAAGTATTCGAGCGACAGACGCAGCAGGTGTTCGTAGGTCGTGGTGCGCAGGTCGGCGCCGATACGTTCGCTCACGAGGGCAAGCACGTACGTGCGGGCCCACCCCAGTCCCCACGCCGCGAACACCGAGGCGAACAGCGCGGCGAGCAGCGTGGCGACCAGTCCGACATCGATGGGCACGCCCTTGCCGTAGGGAATCAGCACGCGGTCCATCAAGGGCATGGTGAGGTAAGGGGGGACGAGCGTGGCGGCCGTTGCGCCAAGCGTCAGCACGAAGCCCAGAGCAAGTCGCGCGCGATACGGCTGCGCGAAGCGCCACAGTCGGAAGAGATTGCGTGGCGACGGCGGGCTCTCGGCGTCGGCGCCGCAGCGAGGGCATTCTTCGTCGTCAGGCGGGACTTCGGCACCACATCGTCCGCAGACCGGTGCCGAGGGCTCGGCAGCGGCGGGGCTGGCGTCCGGATCGCGACGCACTTCCGCGAAACGCTCCGACATCTTCTGCACGGCGGGCAGCCGGCCGAGGGTGAAGCGCCAGCGCGCCAGCAGTCGGTCGCCCGCGAAGAGATCCAGACTGCCGGCGCCGGCGTGGTCGCGCAGCCGCAGTTCCATCGAAGCGTCGATGGGCCACTCGCGCCAGGCATCGTCGCCGTTCACGCGAGAGAGCAGTCGGCGGTTCGTGAGCGCCACCGCGCCTGTCGCAAAACGGAGACGCTCGTCGAGATCGGTCTCCGCGACGGCCACGAGTGTCTCGCCCGAAGCGAGCATGGCAATGACATCCCGATGCCATTGTCCCGCTGGTGAGGGCCGCGGTGTCGTCGGGGAAAGCTCGTTCGTCATCGAATGGCGGGAACCGGAGAGATCGGGGCGGGCACGCGGCCCTGCCGAGAAATCCTGTTGTAAGGCAGATGTCAGGGTACAACATTACCGTGCGCGCACGAATCCGGAGGGAGGCGCGTCGGCCACGAGCGCGGTCGTCTCCCCTCTCCGGCCCTTCCGCGACGAACACCGCGTCAACCGCTATGGCCCTTCACGCGTTCCGCGGCGGTTACGCTGCCGCGGGCACCTTGCAGGCTGCCCCTTCCCGATGACCAAGACCATCGACATCCTGCGTGTCACCTCCCTCCGGGGTCCGAACCTCTGGACCTACGGGCCGGTACTCGAACTGCTGATCGACATCGGCGATCTGGAGGACTGCCCTTCGGACCGGATTCCGGGGTTTCCCGAGCGCCTTGCGGCATGGATGCCGTCCCTCGTGGAGCACCGCTGCAGCTACGACGAGCGCGGCGGGTTTCTCAGACGCCTGCAGGAAGGCACCTGGCCCGGGCACATCGTCGAGCACGTGGCCCTGGAACTGCAGACGCTCGCCGGCATGCGCGGCGGCTTCGGCCGCACCCGCGAGACCTCCCGGCGCGGCGTCTACAAGCTGGTGGTCACCTCCTGGCACGACGACGTGACGCTCGTCGCCGTGAACAAGGCTTGCGACATGGTCCTCTGCGCCATGGACGATCGTCCTTTCGACAGGGATGCCGCCGTCCACGAACTGCGCCGCATGAGCGACGATCTGTGTCTGGGCCCGAGCACGACTGCGATCGTTCTCGCGGCCGAGTCTCGCCGGATCCCCGCCATCCGGCTGAACGACGGCAACCTCGTCCAACTCGGCTACGGCCGGCGGGCACGGCGCATCTGGACCGCCGAGACCGACCGCACCAGCGCCATCGCCGAAGGCATCTCCCGAGACAAGAGCCTTACCAAGCAGCTGCTGCAGTCCTGCGGCGTGCCGATTCCCGAAGGACGCCCGGTGGAAGACGCCGCGGACGCCTGGGCCGCCGCCGAGGAAATCGGCGTCCCCGTCGTGGTGAAGCCCATCGACGGCAACCATGGCCGGGGCGTGTTCCTCGGCCTCACCACCCGCGCGGAAGTGGAAGCCGCCTACCCCATCGCGCGGGACGAGGGCAGCGGCGTGATCGTCGAACGCTTCGTGCGGGGCGATGAACACCGCCTGCTGGTCGTGGGCGGGCGCATGGTGGCCGCCGCGCGCGGCGAGGCCGCCTTCGTCACGGGGGACGGCCGCTCCACCGTGCGGGAACTCATCGAGTCCCAGCTGAACAGCGACCCCCGACGCGGCAACACGCAGGACCACCCGCTCAACCTCGTCCGCATCGATTCCGCCGTGCGGGTCGAACTGCTCCACCAGAATCTCACGGCCGACTCCGTTCCCGAAGCCGGCGCCCGCGTGCTCATCCAGCGCAACGGCAACATGTCCCTGGACGTGACCGATGAAGTGCACCCCGACGTCGCGGCCCGCGTGGCACTCGCGGCGCGGGTGGTAGGGCTCGACATTGCCGGCATCGACCTGGTCGCGGAGGACATCTCGCGGCCACTGGGCCCGCAGCGCGGTGCCGTCGTCGAAGTGAATGCCGGTCCGGGACTTCAATTCCATCTGCGTCCGACCCACGGCCCCGGCCGCCCGGTGGGGCAGGCCATCGTGGACCACCTGTTCGCCGCCGGGGAGGACGGCCGCATTCCCGTGATCGGCGTGGCCGGCTGTCGGCGGACCGCCATGGTCTCCCACCGTATCGCGCACCTGCTCAACCTCGCGGGGTACGCGACGGGGCTCGCCTGCGGCGATGCCGTCCTTCTCGACCAGCGCCCCATCCAGACGGCCGCCCGCACCCGCTGGGCCCGCGGACAGCAACTCCTGATGAACCGGACCGTCGACGCCGCCGTCATCGAGAACGACCTGCATTCGATCGTGACGGAGGGCCTCGCCTACGACCGCTGCCAGGTCGGCGTGGTCATGGACATCGACCGCAGCTGCACCGTCCCCGAGTTCTTCATCGAAGACGAGGACGATCTCTTCAAGGTCCTGCGCACCCAGGTGGACGTCGTGCTGAAGGGCGGTGCCGCCGTGCTCGACGTGGACGACCCGCTGATCGCCGACATGGCCCGTCTCTGCGACGGGGAAGTGATCTTCTTCGGCATCGACGCCGCCAACCCTGTTCTCGTCGCCCATCTCGCTGCAGGCGGTCGTGCCGTGCTGCTGCAGGATTCCGCAGTCGTGGTGGCAACCGGTGACGAGAGAATCCCTGCCGCCGACCTGCCGCCGGCCGTGGCGGCCGCCCGCAACGGCGAAGTCGCCGCGCACCTCGCTGCCGCTGCGGCGGCCTGGGCGCTGGGTCTCCCGCTCGACCTCATCCGCACCGGCCTCGAAACCTTCGACCCCGCCCGTCCCTCGGGCTCCCGGATCCGATAACGCCAATGCGAGTCGACCGCGTCCGCGCCCTGCGAGGGCCCAACCTCTGGACCCGACACACCGCACTGGAACTCGTCGTGCGCGTAACGGAAGCCGAGCGCTCGATCGATCGCATCCCCGGCTTCGAGGCGCGCCTGCGGGAGCGCTTTCCGCAGATCGGCCCGATCCGGCCGATCAGCCACACCGGCCCGCTCCCGGCCGCCCATGCGCTGGAATTCGCGCTGCTGCGACTGCAGGCCCAGGCGGGCTGCGCCGTCGCCTTCAGCCATAGCGCGCCGACGAAAACCGACGACGTCTACAGGGTCGTGGTCGAGTACACGGAAGAAGCCGTCGGCCGCCTCGCGCTGGAACTGGCACAGGCGCTCTACGCGGCCGCCTGGGACGATCGGCCCTTCGACCTCGAAGGCGCGCTCGCCCGCCTCAAGGAACTCGACGAGGACGTCCGCCTGGGTCCGAGCACCGGCTCGATCGTGCAGGCCGCCGTGGCGCGCGGCATCCCGTATCGCCGCCTGACCGACGGCAGTCTCGTGCAGTTCGGCTGGGGCAGCCGTCAACGCCGCATCCAGGCGGCCGAAATCGACAGCACGAGCGCGATCGCCGAATCCATCGCGCAGGACAAGGACCTGACGAAGAGACTGCTGGCCGCCGCGGGCGTGCCGGTGCCCGACGGGCGAAGCGTCACCACGTTCGAGGAGGCTCTCGAAGCGATGCGCGAACTGGGCTGCCCGGTCGTGGTGAAGCCGCGCGACGGCAATCAGGGCCGCGGCGTCACCGTCAACATCACCTCCGAATCCCATCTCGAAGTCGGCGTGCGCGCGGCGCTCGAACACGGCTCCGAGATACTCGTGGAGCGCTTCATCCCGGGGAACGACCATCGTCTTCTCGTCGTCGGCGACACCGTGGTCGCCGCGGCCTGCCGGGAACCGCCCCACGTCGTGGGCGATGCCATCCACTCCATCCGCGAACTCGTGGACCGCGTCAACGCCGATCCGCGCCGCGGCGACGGGCACGCCACCTCGCTCACCAAGATCCGCTTCGACGAGATCGCCCATGCGCGGCTGCGCATCCAGGGCTACGAGCCCCACTCGGTGCCCCCGAAGGGCGCCCGCGTCGTCCTGCGGAACAACGCCAACCTGAGCACCGGCGGAACCGCCACCGACGTCACCGACGACGTGCACCCGGAACTTGCGCAACGCGCGATCCAGGCTGCGAAGATGGTGGGGCTCGACATCTGCGGCGTCGACATCGTCTGCGAGTCCGTGCTGCAGCCGCTCGAGGCACAGGGCGGCGCAGTGGTGGAAGTGAACGCCGCGCCCGGGTTCCGCATGCACCTGCAGCCTTCGTTCGGCCACGGACGCGATGTCGGCACCGCCGTGATCCGCACGCTCTACGGTGACGATGACGACGGCCGTATCCCGGTAGTCGCCGTCACCGGCACGAACGGCAAGACGACCACGGTACGGCTGATCGCCGCGATGATGGCCGCAGCCGGCCTTCGCGTCGGCATGACCAACACCGACGGCGTCTTCGTGAACGGCGAGCAGACCGACAGCGGGGACTGCAGCGGCCCGAAGAGCGCCCGCAATGTGCTCATGCATCCGGACGTGGACGCCGCCGTCTTCGAGACCGCCCGCGGCGGCATGCTGCGCGAGGGGCTCGGTTTCGATCAGTGCAAGGTGGCCGTGGTCACCAACGTGGGCAAGGGCGATCACCTGGGTCTCAACTACGTCGACACGGTCGAGGAACTCACGGTTCTCAAGCGCGTGATCGTCCAGAACGTGTCGCCGAACGGCACGGCCGTGCTGAACGCCGCCGATCCGCGGGTCGCGAAAATGGCGGGCATCTGCCCCGGCAGGGTCACCTTCTTCGCCCGGAATGCGGGGCATCCGGTGCTCGCCGAGCAGCGCGCCCGCAATCGTCGGCTGGTGTTCGTGCAGAACGGTGACGTGGTGGCGGCGGAGGGCCGGCGGGAACTGCGCCGGATTCCCCTCGTGAACATCCCCATCACGCGCGGCGGCGCAATCGCCTTCCAGGTGGACAACGTCCTGGCGGCGGTCGGCGCAGCCTGGGCGGCAGGCATTGCGTGGGACGCCATCGAACACGCACTCACCGGCTTCACGAGCGATGCCGCCACGGTGCCCGGCCGGTTCAACGAATTCCGCCATCGTGGCGGCCATGTCATTGCCGACTACGGACACAACCCCGACGCCCTGCTTGCGCTCATCCAGGCCATCGACGCCATGCCTCACCGGCATCGCAGCATCGTCATCAGCGCCGCGGGCGACCGGCGCGACGACGACATCCGCGAGCAGGGCCAGATCGTGGGCGACGGCTTCGACACCGTGATCCTCTACCAGGACGCCGCACAGCGAGGGCGTGCGGACGGCGAGGTCATGGGTCTGCTGCGCGAGGGCCTGAAGAACGGTCGGCGCGCGAAGAACATCCACGAAATCCGCGGCGAGTTCGCAGCGATCGATTTCGCGCTGGGCAGACTCGAGGAGGGCGAGGTCTGCCTCATCCTCGTCGACCAGGTGGAGGAAGCCCTCGCCCATCTCGCGAGCCGGGTGTCGGGCGCCGGCTGATCCCGCTGCGCACCATCTCCGGCCACCCCCGACGGCCGATGGAGTGATATGGTTCGGGTGAAGCGACGCCGATCGGGCGCCGCACCCCACAACCAGACTTGTCCGGGCCCCGAGCCTCAGCGACGTCGGATCCCGGCCGATAACAATCGCTCCAAGTGCAGAAGCGAACCTTCCTGCTGGTCGGCGTCCTTGGCGCCAGTGGTCTGTGGCGTCACGCCCTCGCCACCCCTCCGCGACTTCGCTACGGCGGCGATGCCGCCTTTGCGCCTTTCGAATCCCTCGACGCCAAGGGCCAGCCCCAGGGCTTCCTGATCGATCTCCTCAAGGAACTGGAAGTCACTACGGGCAGGGGCATCGACATCGCCCTGGGTCCGTGGTCGAAGACCGAGGCGGACTTCCGCGCCGGGCAGCTCGACGTCATCGCGATGGTGGACACCAGCGCCCGCCATGAATGGGCGCAGTTCACGCGCGGCATCGCCTCCCCCGCCTTCGGAATGTACCGACGGTCCGGGACACCCGAACCGCAGGGCCTGCGCGGGCTCGACGGATTGCGCATCGCAGTCCTCGATACGGAGCCGACGCGCGACACGATAGCGACGTGGCTGAGCGGCCTGCCGGGTCCGTTAGTGCGCGTGCCGGACGCTGCGGCCGCCCTGGACGCCGTGGCGCAGAAGCGGGCCGACATCGCCCTTCTGACGCGGGCCTACGGAGACCCGGCATTGGCCGCCCGCCCGGAAGCGGGGATCGTCCTGAGCCACCCGAACCTCACGCTTCAGACGTATGCACTTGCAGTGGCCCCCGGCAACACCGAGCTGGCGGCCGAGCTGCAGCGCGGACTCGACGCTCTGGAAGCCAACGGCAAGCTCGAAGCCCTGCGGGTGCGCTGGCTGAACAGCCACCGCGACGTCGCCGAGCGCAAGCATCTGGAGCAGGACCTAGACTCCGAGCGCAAGTGGAACTGGAACCTGGTAGCCGCCTCGGCCTCGGCGCTCCTGGCGCTCGGTGCCACGGTCGTGCAGCGCACCCGCCGGGTCAAGCTCGAACGCAGACGTCGCGAGCGCGCCGAAGCCGCACTCGAAAACGCGCAGCAGCTGCTGGACAAGACCTTCGAGAATCGTTCGGTCGCCATGCTGATCGTCGAGAGCGGCACCCGGGTCGTGCGCGATGCCAACGCCGCGATGCGCGCGCTGATCGGCGTGCCGGCGGAAAGGCTCGTCGGTACCTCCCTGAACGACATGAGGCAGCACATCGATGCGGACGCGCTGCGTCAGCTCGTGGACTCGCTCGCGGCGGATGGCGTGCTGGACGCGGCTCCCCTCCAGCTGAAGCGGGCCGACGGCGCGATGCGCGACTGTCTGGTGAGCGCAGAGCGTTTCGTGATCGACGAGGTGGCGCATGTGTTTTGCATCATCCGCGACATCACGGACCAGCTCGCGGCCGATACCGCATTGCGTCGCAGCTATCACGAGATGGCCGCCGAACTCGCGCAGTCCCGGCAGGCATTGCAGGACGCCCGCGTCGAGCAGGCACAAGCCGAGAGGTCGATGGAGGAATACACGCGCTCGATCTCCCATGACCTGAAGACACCGATCAACGCGATCCACGGGTTCAACGGCCTGCTTCGCCAGCGACTGCAGGCCGGAAAATTCGAGGAAGCTCTCGGCTTCACCGAGCGCATCGATGGCGCCGTGAGGCGGATGACCGCCATGATCGGCGCGCTGTCACGTCTGTCGCAGATCTCGCGCCACCCGCTGCAGCGCCAGACGCTCGACATGCAGCGCATGGTGGAAGACACCTGGGCAATGCTGCTCGCGGCGCACCCCGCGAGAAAGACCGAGTTCCGCATCGAATCGCTGCCACCGGCCCATGGCGATCCGGAGCTGGTGGTTCAGGTCTGGCAGAACATCCTGGACAACGCGTCGAAGTACAGCGCGCGCGTCGACGCGCCGACCGTGAAGGTCGACAGCTACCAGGATGATCGCGGCGTGTGGTACCGCGTGACCGACAACGGCGCCGGCTTCGACATGGCCTCTGCGAAGACGCTGTTTCAGCCGTTCCAGCGCATGCACACCGCGAAGGAGTTCGAGGGCACCGGCGTCGGGCTGAGCGTGGTGCGACGCATCCTGGACCACCACGGCGGCGAAGTGCGGCTGCGCAGCGCGCGCGGCGTGGGCACCGTCGCGGAATTCACGCTGGACTCCGCACGGAAGTAGCTCCAGTAATTCCCTGATCGCGAGGTGCGGCGTCGACGGCGCTCCTCCGGGTGGAGCGTGGGACGCGCCCGGACGCAGAGTTCAGCCGACCTGCATCAGCGCCGGCCCTGTCTGCCTCGCAGCAGCAGGACCCCCCCGCCGGCCAGCAGCAGCATCCATTCCGCGGGCTCCGGGATCGGCGCCGCGGACACCACCTGGATCGACACCAGTTCGTCTTCCGTCAGCAGCTGGTACCTCACATCGGCCAGCGCGGCGGCGTTGCCCACGGGCAGCAGCGTGAAGTCGTTCACGCCACGGGTCTGGTGCAGCACGACCCCGAATGCGAGCCCCACCGGCGGCACGTAACCGTCCGCGAAGCGGAACCGCAGCACGCCGGCGAAACTGGCGTGGCCGTTCACGACGAGCAGATCGGTCTCCTGCGGCGTCGGCCCCAGGACCACGTCGAGGATGGCGTTCTCGCCGAAGGTGACGTCGCCCTGAACCGTGAACATGCCGGCCCCGTCGCCTCCCGGCGTTAACAGACCGTCCACGAATACCTGCGCATCACTGCCCTCATTGCGAATGACACCAGAGCCGGTTAGCGTACCGCCTTCGATGCGGACGGACTTCGCGAGAAACTCGCCGTCGACCTGCGTGGTGCCCTGGGTCTGCACGTAGCTCCCGCCGGAGAAATCGAGCGTCGCGCCGGTGGACACTTCCACAACGTTGCGATTCGAGATCGTCACCGAGCGGTCCACGGCGAGCGTGCCCGCCTGAACGGAGACGACGCCGTCATTCTGCGTGTCGAGGCCAAGGGTGAACTTGCCGGCGACGGTGTTGCGCTGGATCTGCCCCAGATTGCTCAGTTGCCCGCCGCCGGACATGATGCCGGTGCCTTCGAGCTGAAGCCTGCCGCCGGCGAGGACCTTCAGCCGGCCGTCCTCACCGGCGCCGAGATTGCCGGACCCGCTGACCGTCGTGACGCCCCCGAACTCGGCCGTCCCTCCCGATTGGACGTATACGCCGCTGACGGTGGCACCGGACTGGAAGCGGATCACGGACGTCGGGGTACCGGCCACGGTCAGCCCGTCGATCTTCGCGGCACCCGCCACGACGAGTTCGCCGTCGAGAGTGAAATTGCCGCCCGCCGCGTCGAGGGACTGCAGGGTGCCGTTGCCAAGCCAGTGGACGAAGGCACCGCCCGAGGCAGACACCGCACCCGTCACGAGAAACGTCGCAGCGTCGAGCGTCGTAGTGCCGGCGACGAAACGGACTGCGCCGTCACCCTGGATGGTGCCCTGAACGGTCTGCGTGCCCTCGAACTGCAAGACGGCGCCGGCATCGACGACGAAAGTGCCCGTGTGGACCGTCTCGGGGCTCCCGAAACCCCTCGACTGCTGCAGCAGCCGAAGCGTGCCGGCACGATTGCGCACCGTCCCCGCCAGGCCCGCGCCGGAGAATCCCAGCAGGGCTTCGTCGTCGGCCTGCCCGGCAACGGTGCGATCGATGGTGCCGCGCAGATCGAGGCCGCCGAGGAAATTGACCGTCCGGCTGCCCCGCATCTCGACGGTGGCACCCTGCGCGATCGTCGTGGCCGCCTGCCAGAGGAGCCCGGCATTGTCGAGAACGGAAGCGCCTTCCAGCACAACGGCATTGCCATTCATGGGGGCGAGCCCGAGGCCCTGGATCTGCAGCCCTTTCTTGAAGGTCCATGTCCCGCTTCCGAAACCGGGCGTGACACTGAAGCCGCCGCCGGTCCACGTGACACTGTCCCGGAAGAGAGAGTCCCCCGTGACGAGCAATTGACCGCCGGCCAGAACGAAAGGCGTATCCACGTCGACACTGGCCGCGAAGTACTCGGAAAGCGGCGGCACCGACGTGCCGGGCAGCTGCCGCATGGTGACCGTCGCACGCGAGGCGGGCTTCACGAAAATCCTGTCGGCGACGCCCGGGATTCCCGGGTTCGCCTGCCCGCTGAACCAGTTGTCGGGGTCGTCCCAGAACCCGCCCGCCGCATTCACCCAGACGAAGTTGTCCGCAAGAGCGGGAACCGCGGGAAGGGCGGCGGCAAGAGCCGAGGCAAGGAGGGTGCTGCGCAGGGCAAGTCGCATGGCGGTCTCTCTCGTTATAGGTCCTGGCGCGCAGGCCGGGAAGGCTGGCATCCCGAACGCCCGCGGATGTTAGCGCGGCTTGCCCGCCGCGTGCGCTAAAGTGCGCACTTTCCCGACGGCGGGACGCTCCCGCCGCACACCGTCACGAGAGACCCGCCATGCCCAACATCGTCGAGTATCAGGTCCAAGGCCACGTAGGCGTCATCACCCTCAACAATCCGCCGGTCAACGCGCTGTCCGTCGGCAAGGGACTGCTTCAGGGCATCCTGGATGCGCTCAAGGAAGGCGACCACGACCCCAACGTCCGGGTGTTTCTCCTGATCGGCGGCGGGCGCAACTTCTCCGGCGGTGCCGACATCACCGAGTTCGGCAAGCCGCCCTTCCCCGGCATGGCGACGCTGCGCGACGTGCTCACCTACATGGACACGGTCACCAAGCCCATGGTCGCCGCCATCGCCGGCCCCACCATGGGCGGCGGACTGGAACTCGCGATGGGCACCCACTACCGCTGCGCCATCACCGGCGCGCAGATCGGCTTGCCGGAAGTGAAGCTGGGCATCCTGCCCGGTGCCGCCGGTACGCAGCGGCTGCCCCGCCTCATCGGCGTGGAGAAGGCAGTCGAGATGATCACGACCGGCGAGCCGGTGAGCACCGAACGTGCGCACGAACTGGGCATCGTCGACGAGATCGTCACCGGCGACCTGCGGGCCGCCGCCATCGCGTATGCCAACAAGATCTCGAAGGAAGGTCGCCCCGTGCGCCGTGCGAGCGCGCTCACCGCGAAGGTCGAGGGCGATGCGGACGCCTTCTTCGCCGCCGCCCGCGAACGGATCACCCGCGAGTTCCGCGGCTACCCTGCCCCGCTGGAATGTCTGGCGTGCGTGGAGGCCGCGGTGAAGAAGCCTTTCCCCGAAGGCATCAAGTTCGAGCGGGAACGCTTCGAGCACCTGGTGCGCACCACGGAATCGCAGTCGCTGCGCCATGCGTTCTTCGCGGAACGCGCCGCCAACAAGATCAAGGACGTTCCCGAGGACACGCCGACGCGCGAGATCAAGTCTGCGGCGGTCATCGGTGCCGGCACCATGGGCGGCGGCATCGCGATGAACTTCGTTAATGTCGGCATTCCCGTGAAGGTGCTGGAGGCCTCGCAGGAGCGGCTCGACAAGGGCTTCGACATCATCCGCCGCAACTACGCCGCGACGGTCGCGAAGGGCCGGCTGACGCAGGAAGCGATGGACAAGCGCATGGGGCTGCTCCAGGGCGTGCAGTCGTACGACGACCTCGCCGACGCGGACATCATCATCGAAGCCGTGTTCGAGGAGATGGACGTCAAGAAGGAAGTGTTCCGCAAACTCGATGCCGTCGCGAAGAAGGGCGCGATCCTCGCGACGAACACCTCCACGCTCGACATCGACCAGATCGCCGCGGTGACCTCCCGTCCCGGCGACGTGATCGGCCTGCACTTCTTCAGCCCGGCGAACGTGATGAAGCTGCTGGAGATCGTGCGCGGCGCGAAGACCGCCCATGACGTCATCGCCACGAGCATGAAGCTATCGCGCACGATCAAGAAGGTGGGCGTGCTGGTGGGCGTATGCGACGGCTTCGTCGGCAACCGCATGGTGCATGCGTACTTCCGCGAGGCGGGCTTCCTGCTGGAGGAAGGCGCCACGCCGCAGCAGGTGGACAAGGCGATGGAAGCCTTCGGCTTCGCCATGGGCCCATTCCGTGTCAGTGATCTCGCAGGTCTCGACATCGGCTGGGCGATCCGCAAGCGGCAGGCCGCCACGCGCGACCCGTCGCAGCGCTACTCGAAGATCGGCGACCTCATCTGCGAGCGCGGTCGCTTCGGCCAGAAGACCGGTGCCGGCTACTACAAGTACGAGGCGGGCAACCGCAAGCCGATCCCCGATCCGGAGATCGAGGCCCTCATCGTGCAGGCCTCCAAGGATGCGGGCATCGAACGCCGCGAGATCTCAGACGAGGAGATCGTCGCGCGGTGCATGTACCAGCTGGTGAACGTCGGCGCGCAGCTTCTCGATGAAGGCATCGCTCAGCGTGCGAGCGACATCGATATCGTCTACCTGTACGGCTACGGCTTCCCCCGCTTCCGCGGCGGACCGATGTTCTACGCGGACACCGTAGGCCTGCCGAAAGTGTTGGAGACCATGCGCGAGTACCACGCGCGGCTCGGCGAGTTCTGGAAGCCCGCGGCGCTTCTCGAGAAGCTCGCGACGGAGGGCGGGCGGTTCAATTGATTGGAAGGCTGTGAAGGTGTGAAGACGTGAAGGCGTGAAGGGTGACGCTCGCGTAGCCCGGACGAGCGCCAAGGGCGCGACTCCGGGAACGACACCGAGCATTCGCACACCGCTCCCCGGAGTCGGGGCGTTCGCCCACTCGTCCGGGCTACGAACTCCCCCGTAGCCCGGGCTCCGCCCGGGTCGGTGGTTGATTCATCGACACTGCGACCGGATCCCCGGACGGAGTCCGGGCTACGAGTGTCGTTTGTCCTCTTCGCGCCCGAGGCGAGGCTGCGTCCCACCCTTCACACCTTCACGACTTCACCGCTTCACGGCTTCAACGCTCCCTGCCCGCCTCGCTGAACGCCTTCGTCACCGGCGAGACCACGTACTCATACACGCGACGCTCGCCAAGATGCACTTCGGCGCTTACGAGCATCCCGGCCGTGAGGCGATGCCGGACACCGTCGGCCTCCAGTGCCTGTTCCGGTAACTCGACGATGGCGCGATAGCGCGCTGCGGGCCGATCACCGCCGGGCGCATCCGTCGCATCAGCGCTCACCCACACGATCCGACCGTCGGCCATGCCGTACTTCTGAAACGGGAACGGCACGACCTTCACGCGCACCGGTTGGCCCTCGTGCACGAAACCGGCGTCCTGATTGCCGATCCACACTTCCGCCTGAAGAGCTTCACCGGCGGGGATGATCGTCATCAGGGTGGTGCCAGGGCCGAGTACGGCGCCCTCGGTATGGGTCGCCAGTTCCTTCACCACGCCGTCCGCCGGGGCGCGCAATTCGAGCAGACCGCTGCGCACTGCCTGTTTCGCGAGTTCGCCCTCCAGCCGCCGGATCTCCGCGGCGGTCTCCAGCCGTTCCGCCGTGAGTTGCTCCCGCCTCTGCGAATCCTTCTGGTCGAGGCGGCGGCGCGCCTGATCGATGGCCGCGCGCAGACCGGCGATCACATGGGTCTGTGACTCCAGATCCTGCTCGGTCTCGGCGCGCTTGCGGCGCTTGTCTTCCGCCTGGAGTCGACCCGCGAAGCCGTCGCGCTGCAATTCACGCCAGGCCTGCTCCTCCACCCGGAAGGTCGAGAGAGTCTCGCGCAGTCGACGCTCGACGGCGAGCGCCGCCGCGAGATCCTGCTCCGCGCGAGCCAACGCTGCCCGTTCCGTGGCAATCGCATCCGCGAGAGCCGTGTCCCGCGCACGCTGCTGCGCCGAGGACTGCGCGAAGAGTTCCGCCGTGTCTTCCGGTTGCCGGAGAAGCGGGCGCCCGGCCCACTCCGCCTCGATACGCCGCGCCTGAAGCTTGCGCGCGGCGAGATCGGCCTCGATTCGCAGGCGGTCCGCGTCGGACACCCTCTGATCCATGCGCACCAGCACCTGCCCGGCCCGCACGGACTCGCCTTCCCGCACGAGAATTTCCTTCACCACACCGCCGTCGGCAGGCTGGACGACCTGCACGCGGGTTCTCGGCACCAGCCGTCCGTCGGCCACGGCAACGATGTCGAGTCGTCCGAACCACGCCCAGCCGAGACCCGTCACGCAGAGAGCGAGCAGCACGCCGAGGACGGCTCGCGGCAACGGGGATGGCGGACTCGCCTCGATGCGCTGGAGCGCGGGCGAGAACTGCTCGGCAAGCGCATGCAACGTGGCGTCGCCGGCGGAGGGCGGCTGCATCGTTGTGTTCATGGGCGCCTCACGTCTGAAGCGATTCACGCGCCGCGCCGGCCGGGCGGTCCGCGCTGGCGACCGTGCGCAGCCCGTCCGGTCCCAGCCGCGCGATCTGATCCACCGCGAGGCCGCGTGGCACCGCATGCGCGATAAACAGGATCGTCGCCTGCCCCCGGAGGGCGTTCACGGTGCGGACAAAGGCCTCTGCCGTCGCCGCATCGAGATGGCTGGTGGCTTCGTCGAAGACGAGGAACCGCGGCCGCTTGAGGAGAGCCCTCGCGATGGCGAGGCGCTGCCGCTGTCCGCCCGAGAGACCGACACCACGCTCGCCCACGGTGGTGTCGTACCCGTCCGGCATGCGGGAGATGTCGTCGTGCACGCCCGCCAGACGGCAGGCCATCACGAGATCTTCGAACGTTGCATGCGGACTCGCGACGGCGAGGTTGTCGCGGATCGTGCCGGCGAACAGCACCGTCTCCTGCGGGACCACACCGAACAGCGCACGCCGCTCGTTGACGGCAAGGGAAGCGAGGTCCCGCTCGCCGAGGCGGATCCGGCCTTCGCCGGGCGACTCGAAGCCGAGGATCAGACGGGTCAGCGTGCTCTTGCCGACACCGGAGGGACCGACCAGCAGCGTGACGCCACCCTGAGGCAACCGCAGATCCACGTCACGGAAGAGCCAGGGCCTGTCATCGCCGTGGCGAAAGCTCACGCCGTCGAGAACGAGTTCGCCCTCGGCATCGGCGGGCAGTACCGGAGCAGCCCGGTAGGACTCCCCCGGCGCATCCATGAGATCACCGAGCCGCGCCACGGCAACCCTCGCCCGCTGGAACTCCTGCCACAGCCCGGTGAGCCGGAGCAGCGGCTGCGCCATGCGCGAGGCAAACATCTGGAAGGCGACCAGCATGCCCACAGTGAATCCGGGCGTGTCCATCACCAGCGTCGCACCGACGGCGAGGATCGCCACACCCATCGCCTGTTCGAGAGTCGTCGCGGTGACGTGGTAGGTATTGCCGAGCGTTCTCGTGCGGAATGCGGCAGCGAGACTCTGCGCGAGCGTGTTTTCGTAGCGCCGCTGCACGACGGGTTCCATCTGGAGGGTCTTCACCGTAGCCATGCCGGCCACGTATTCGGTGACGAGCGCCTGATTCCTGGCGCCGATCAGGAACTGCTGATCGAGTCTCGCGCGGAGGGCCGGCGTAACCGCGATGCTGGCCACAACCAGCACTGCGAGAAATCCGAGTGCGACCGCGGTCAGCGCAGCGCTGTACCAGAACATGATCGCGAGGAAGAACACGAGAAACGGCAGATCGAGCAGCAGTGTCACGGCCGCGCCGGACACGAACTCGCGGATCGTCTCGACGCCCTGCAGGCGAGAGATGACCGTTCCGGTTGGCCGGCGCTCGAAGAACCGCGGCGGCAGTCGGAGGAGATGGGCGAACGCCCGCGACCCGATGGCCGCGTCGATGCGGTTGCCCGTGTGCGCCACCAGGTACTGTCGCACCCATGTCATCACGCCGGAGAACAGCACGAACGCCGCAAGTGCCACGGTCACCACCGCGAGCGTGCTGCGGGTCTGATGCACAACCACCTTGTCGATGACGATCTGCGTGAACAGCGGCACACCGAGCGCAAGCAGTTGGATCGCCGCCGAGGCCACGAGGACATCGCGCCACAACGTTCGATGGCGCAGGACATCCGGTATGAAGGAGTGGAATCCGAAGGGCCGTGCGCGGGTCTTCGTCGGTTCGTCTTCCCCGGTGTCGGGGTCCTCTCGGCTCACCACGAACCAGGCGCCCGCCCATTGCTCGCGGAAGACATCCCGTTTGAAGTGCGCGTAGCCTGCAGAATCCGGCGTGTGCAGCCGGACGTAGTCGTCTCCGGCCCGACGCGCCACGCCGATCCGGCATTGCGGGTCATCCCCCGCCGAACGGGAGAGCACGAGCATGGGGTCCGAACTCACCACGGCCCGGTCGCCCTCGCGCACCTCGTGCAGCGTCAGACCGAGTTCGGCCAGGGTCCGGCGCAGATCGTGGAACGTGCAGGGTGGCGGACAGTCGCGCAGCACCTGGGCCGGATCGCATGGCAGACGATGACATTTCGCAAGATGCGCAACGATCCAGACGAGATAGGGAGCATCGAGAGTGAAGCCCGGAGCGGTTGGATGACAAGGGCTCACGGGTTGATGCGGCGGCAGGCCGCGCGAGAGCGCGGACCGGATTCGATCGAGTAACGACATCGGCTTCTTCTTTTGTGCAACGGTCGCGCGGGCTTCCCCCGACGAGGGATGCTTCCTGCAACGACCGCAGGTCTCCGTACACCCCTGCCTCGCAGGGGACTCCACCACCAGAAAATCCCCTTCCGAACGGCGCCTGGGGCCCGACGAGCGGGAGGGTTCTGTTCAACGAGTCGACACCAGGATCTCTCCGGCAGCACCCTGCAACCCGTGAAATACGGGGATTCCAGGGGTTCCCGGCCTGCTTTCCCGGGGAAATCCGGATGGAACTCGGCGGCGGAGCCATCTTTGCAAGGCGCGTGCCGCGGCCGTTCGTGTCAGCGGACCGGGGTCTCCACCACACAGTCATCGGCGACCACGAAACAGCGTTCGCCGCGCACCGGCGTGATCAGGGCGGAGCCGGTGAACGCGCCGAAGGCCGGTAGGCACCCGACCCTTTCCCCGAAATGGAAGCAGGGCAGACGCACGCTGTCCCGCCCCCGGCCGAAGAGCCGCACGGCCGGATGCAGGTGACCGGCGAGCACGTAGCCTTCCTCGCGAGGTTCGGGGTGGTGACACAGCAGAAAAGGCGCGGCCTGGAAGGGTTCCGCCACCGTGTCGATGGCGAGACTCGCCGGCGGGTCTCCGGCGTGCCGGTCGTGGTTGCCCCGCACGAGGACCATTTCGATCGCCCCGTGGCCAGCGCGCCACTGGGCAGCGAGTTCCAGCGTGGCTGGCGCTCTCCCGGCACGGCTGTGGAGGAAGTCCCCGAGAAACACGATACGCGCCGGTTCGACCCGCCGGATCGCCGCATCGAGCCGATCGAGCGTCTCGCGGGTGGTGCCGCCCGGGACGGGAACGCCCATCGCGCGGAAGCTGGCCGCCTTGCCAAGATGCACGTCCGCCACGAGCAGCCAGCCCCGCGCGGGCCAGAACAGCGCCTTCTCGGGAAGCAGCACAAGCCGCTCGCCTGCGATGTCGATCTCGACCAAACAGGGTCCGCCGGAAAGTCGAAGGGCCGACATCGTCGGCCCTTCGGGGTTGCGTCAGGGAAGGTGCGGGGCGTCAGGCGCCGTGGCTCGGCTCGTAGCCCTTGTCCTTCATGTACATGGACAGCACGGTGTCCATCGAGGAGGCATGGTCCGCGAACCACTCGGCCACGGCCTTGGCGAGCACAGGCCCGAAGCGGTACTCCCCGCTCTCGACCCGGCGCTTCACCTCGTTGGCGATCTCGAGCACGCCTTCGTGCTCGCGCCGGTGGCAGCCGAGCGGCGGGAACTCGAGGCTCTCCATCCAGCGCTCCTCCTGCCCGAAGTGCGCCTTCGTGTGATCGATGAACTCCGTGATGACAGCCGCCATCTCGCCGTCCGGCGCATCCGCGATGCGATTGAGAAAATCGACGAACTCGCGATGGGTGTCGTCCATCACGCCCTGGTCGATCGCCAGCGTTTCGTTCCACTCCATGACCGGCATCGCCGTTTCTCCGTCCTCGAAAGCCGCAACTTTACCCGATGGCAGGTCCGCCCAACCCGGACGGCCTTCCCTTGCCCGGCTACCGGCCCTTCAGGGCCCGGGCCAGAGCATCGGCCATGGCGCCGCCCGCCGGGGCGGGTGCCTGAGCCGCCGGGCGCGCAGGGCGGCCGCCGCCGCTCCCGCCACCTCCTCCACCGGATTTCGACCGTCCGCCATCCCGCGGCCCCGACGACTCGCGCGCCGGCGCCGGGGTCTCGTCCAGCCGCATGGTGAGTGCGACGCGTTTCCGCTTCTCGTCGACCTCCAGCACCTTGACCTTCACGACATCGCCCGCCTTCACAACCTCTCGCGGGTCTTTCACGAACTTGCGCGCCATCATCGACACGTGCACGAGACCGTCCTGATGCACGCCGATGTCGACGAAGGCCCCGAAGTTCGTGACGTTGGTGATCACGCCTTCCAGCACCATGCCGGGCTGGAGATCGCGGAGGTCGTCGACGCCCTCCTTGAAGGTAGCGGTCTTGAATTCGGGCCGCGGATCACGACCGGGCTTCTCGAGTTCGCGCAGGATGTCCTGCACGGTGGGCAGACCGAAGCGCTCGTCCGTGTACTTGCGCGGGTCCAGCGCACGGACGACATCGCTGCGGCCCATGATGTCACACACCGATCGCTGCACGTCACCCAGGATCTTCTCGACCACCGGATAGGCTTCGGGGTGCACTGCCGAGGCGTCGAGGGGGTTGTCGCCGCCCACGATGCGCAGGAAGCCCGCCGCCTGTTCGTAGGTCTTGGGGCCCAGTCGCGGCACCTGCTTCAGCGCGTCTCGCGAGGGGAACGGTCCGTTCTGATCACGATGGCGGACGATGTTCTCGGCGAGCGAGGCGGTGAGGCCGGAGATCCGTGCGAGCAGCGGGATCGAGGCCGTGTTGACGTCCACTCCCACGGCGTTCACGCAATCCTCCACCACGGCATCGAGGGACTTGGCGAGCTTCGTCTGACTGACGTCGTGCTGGTACTGGCCCACACCGATGGACTTCGGGTCGATCTTCACGAGTTCGGCGAGCGGATCCTGCAGACGTCGAGCGATGGATACCGCGCCGCGCAGGCTTACGTCCAGATCGGGAAACTCGCGGGCAGCGAGTTCGGAAGCCGAGTAAACGGACGCGCCCGCTTCGGACACCACGACCTTCGTGAGCTTGAGTTCGGGATGCTTCTGCATCAGCTCGGCCGTGAGCTTGTCGGTCTCGCGCGACGCCGTGCCGTTGCCGATGGAAACGAGCGCCACGCCGTGACGCGCGCAGATCTTCGCCAGCGCGGCGATCGACCCGTCCCAGTCATTGCGCGGGGCGTGAGGATAGATGGTCGAGGTCTCGACGACCTTGCCCGTGCCGTCGACCACGGCCACCTTCACGCCGGTGCGCAGTCCGGGGTCGAGCCCCATCGTGGCTTTCTGTCCCGCGGGGGCGGCGAGCAGCAGGTCGTGCAGATTACTGGCGAACACGCGGATCGCCTCTTCCTCCGCGCGGGCGCGCAGTTCGGACAGGAGATCGCTCTCGATCTGCCAGGCCACCTTCACACGCCAGGTCCAGCGGACCGATTCGCACAGCCACGGGTCTGCCGGGCGCCCCTGTTCCCGCACACCGACGTGCACGGCGATCATGCCTTCGCAGCGACCGAAGGTGCCGGGCTTCACTTCCTCGGCAATTTCCTCGGGGAGTTTCAGTTGCAGACGGAGGATGTCCTCATTGCGGCCGCGAAACAGCGCGAGCGCGCGGTGCGACGGAATGTCGCGCAACGGCTCCGAGTACTCGAAGTAGTCGCGGAATTTCGCGCCCTCTTCCGCCTTGCCTTCGGCCATCGCCGAGACCAACACGCCGTTGTCCTGCATGTGCTGCCGCAGGCGGGCGAGCAGGTCCGCCTGTTCCGCGAAACGCTCCATCAGGATCTGGCGGGCGCCCTCGAGTGCCGCCTTCCCGTCGGGCACGCCGGGGTTGTCGCCGTCGGCCGTGGTGAACGGTTCACGGAGGAACTTCGCGGCTTCGGCATCGGGGATGAGCGTCGGATCTTCCAGAAGACCGAGTGCGAGGGGCTCGAGACCGGCCTCGCGGGCGATCTGCGCCTTGGTGCGCCGCTTGGGCTTGTAGGGCAGGTAGAGGTCTTCAAGGCGCTGCTTGGTCTCGGCGCTCTCGACCTGGGCGCGCAGTTCGGGCGTGAGCTTGCCCTGCTCCTCGATGCTCGCCACGATGGCCGTGCGCCGCTCCTCCAGTTCGCGCAGATAGCCCAGCCGCTCCTCGAGCGTCCGAAGCTGGGTGTCGTCGAGCCCGCCCGTGACTTCCTTGCGGTAGCGCGCGATGAAGGGAACGGTGGCGCCCTCGTCGAGCAGGGCGACGGCGGCCTCCACCTGGCGCGGATTGACGGCGATTTCGGTGGCAATGCGATGAGCGATCGGCGGGAGCATGAATCCGTGGGTCCGGGAGCGGGTAAAGGGAAGCCGCGGACTATGGCGAATCGGCGGGCGGGATGCAAGGAGGCGATGGACGATCGATTGGCGGGCATTCGGTGGCGATGCCGATGCATGTCCCCGGAGTCGCGCCTTCGGCGCTCGTCCGGGCTACGCGAGCCGGGGACCACACGCGACGAGAGCAGGTGGATCAATTGGCCGGGCGAGGAAGGTAACGGGTGGTTGGAGCGCGAACCGCGAACCTCACTCGCCTTGCATCGATCGCCGCATGCGTAGCCCGGACGAGGGCCGAACGGCCCGACTCCGGGAACCACGCCGACATTCGCACACCGCACCCCGGAGTCGCGCCTTCCGCGCTCGTCCGGGCTACGCGAGCGGACGCCCTTCCCCCTTCCCTCTTCCCTCTTCCCCCTTCCCCCATCCCCGCTTCACACCTTCACACCTTCACGCCTTCACGCCTTCACGCCTTCACGCCTTCACGCAGCTTGACCACTCTCCCACCCTGCACGATCCCGACGATGCGCGCGGCATCCTGGAGCACGCGGACATCGGCGACGGGATCGCCGTCGACCAGGAGCAAGTCCGCGAGATAGCCGGACTTCACGAGCCCCACGTCGAGGCCCATCAGTTCACCGCCGACTTTCGTGGCGCACTGCAGCGCCTCAGTCGGTGAGTAGCCGAACAGCGACACGTAGAGTTCGATGTCGCGCGCGTTGGTTCCTTGCGGGGTGATCGGAAACCCGTAATCGCCGCCGATCACGACCCGGATGCCGCGGCGGCGCATCGCCGCGAAGGTCTGCTGCGCGCAATCCAGCGTCTCCTGGAGAGCCGCAAGCCGGACGGGGTCCCGCACCGGCGGCATGGTGGCGGGCGGATGGAGCGAGTTGTAGATCGGCGCGATCGCCGGCCCTACAAACACGCGGTCGCGCACGGCCTCGAGCCGATCGAGCGCCGCCTCGTCCGCGTACTCGCAGTGGTAGATCACGTCTACGCCGCAGTCCAGCGCACGAATCACGGAATGCGATGCGCGCGCGTGCGCTGCGACCGTCTTGCCGAAATCGTGGGCCACCTCGCAGGCCGCGCGCACTTCGGCCTCGCGCATGACGGTCATGCGACTCTTCGCGGCACGCAGCGGGCCGTCGCCGGAGATGTTGATCTTGATGGTGTCGACGCCCTCCCGCGCGCAAAGACGGACCGCGCGTGCGATGTCGTCGGGACCGTCTGCCACGAGGCCGAAGCTGGCCCGATCGAGATGCAGGCGCCGCTCGTCGCCGAGCCCGCCCGTGACCGTGATCTCCGGACTCGCAGCGCGCAGCCGCGGGCCGGGGATGCGGCCCGACGCGATGGCATTGCGGATCACGACGTCGAGTCGAAGTTTGGCGCTGGCGGCGCTGAACGCACTCGTAAAGCCGGCGTCCAGGAGCCTGCGGGCGTTGTACATCGTCTCGAGCGTGTGTTCCTCGGGCGGGATGTCGCCCAGATCTGTGCTCTGCGGCATCTCGCAGAAACTCAGGTGCGCGTGGCCCTCGATGAGGCCAGGCATCAGCGTGAGGCCGGCCGCATCGACCACCTGCGCGCCCTCGGCCGGGAGGCGATCGGGGCGCATGCAAACGGCGGCGATCGTTTCGCCGTCCACCAGGACGTCTCCGGGGAATCGGCCGGTGCCGGAGCCGTCCCATACGAGGGCATCGCGGAAGAGCGTTCTCATGGAAACCGTGACCACGGGGAAGAGACTTTCGGACTATACCGCCGCCAGCGGGCCCTGCCCGGAGGAGACTCGACCCGATCCCGAAGCCGGCGAGTGAGTGGCTACAGCGCGTCTCCGAATCCGCCCCCGTTGGCAACACGCCGCACGGCGAGCGTCTCGGACGGCAGTTCCCCGAACTGGCGGGCATACAGGCGGCTGAACTGGCTGGCATGCCAGAAGCCCCAGCGCACGGCGACATCGCCCACGCGCAGGGAGCCGGGATCGGCTTCGAGCAGCGTGCGCCGGACCTGATCGAGGCGCAGCGACCGCACATAGGCCGCCGCACTCACCCCGAGAGATTTCTGGAAAGCGTACTGGAGCGTGCGCGGACTCACGTGGAGGACGCCGCAGAGTTCTTCCACGGACGGTGCCACCCGAGAGCCGTCCTGCACCATGTCCCGCACCTTGCGAACCATCTGCTTGTAGGAGGCGACAGGGCGCCCGACGCCCGCGTGCGGCTCGTCCTGCCGAAGCGTCGCACCGGCAGAGTCGATACAACGATCGCGAAGCGCCTGCCACGGTCGAGACCCGCGTCCCGCAAACGCCTCGTTCACCACCGTGCTGAGACCGTCGCCCAGGATGGCGCGCAGTTCGGCGCACAACTCATTCGGCAAACGGACCCCGCGGTGACAGTTGCCGTCGCGGGCGCTCGACTGGATCCGGTGCAGACTCGGGATTTCCTGCAGGGCGTCCCACGCGATGGCCATGCCGGCCACCCGTACGCCGGCCGGCTGGAGCCGCCAGCAGTCGACCGCAGGAGCAATCAGGAGACATTCGTCGTCCCCGAGCGCACGGCTGTCGTAGTAGGCACCGTGCCATCCGTCGAGGGAGAAGAGCACGATGAACGCGTCGGCATGCCAGCAACCCCACATCTCGGCGGCCACGGACAGCGAGAACTCGAACACCGTGACCTGACCGTCGGAGATGAGTTGCCCGTCAAACCAGGGACTGCCGGGCGCGGTCTGCAGGACCGACATGGTCACGCCCAGCGATCGGCCGAGCACCCTCTCCACCACCGAACACTGGCTCGTGTGGAATGACAATGCGGTCGCCACCGTGCCCGATGGCCCGTCGAACTCCGCCCGCGCACCCCTCTCGGTATCGCGCAGTACCGCATCGAATCGTTTACCGCCCATTGTGCCCGGCTGGTTCCGGTGACCCCTACGGTGGGCGCCCCCCCCAGGGACGGCTCACCTTGTTGAGCATGTCCGGCTGCCACCCCTGGCCGACGGACAACTAGTCAAGTCCACCTCGTCTGATTCGATACATCGCTACTTCCTGAAGGGTAGCAAAGGCACCATCGCGATGCGTAAAACTTTGCTGCAACAAATGGCGCGTGTCGCCGTCCCGGCGTCGTCATTCGGGAGAATCCTGTCTCGGATCGGTCAACAGGTCGACGATCGCACACCCGAGGTTCCTCGCAGACAACCGAAGCGTCGACAGGTCCGTCCTTCGCCCCGGTCTTCACCAGAACTCGTTATGCACCCGTCAAGGGCGACGACACCGGGGGTGTCTCGTGTCGAATCGAGCGAGTTGATTGCTGAGTAGCGCTAGCCCTTCGCGGGAATCGGCCCGAAAACGGGTCCATGACAACGAAGCCAAGTCGCCCCGAATGCAGCGTCCGGACGGACAGCGTCGCGTACCGGAAGACAGACGCCGGAGCTGTCACGGACCGCTGGCGGCGATCCTTGATCTGGCTCGCCGCGAGCGCCGGCACGGCGGGCCTCGCACTGCTCCTGTCGGCCGACCAAGGTATGGGCGCGCTGCTGTCCGCGCCGGTGCGTCCCGAGGCGGCAGGGCAGCGGCACGGCAGCGAGATCCACGGAGCCACGGAGGGGGCGAACCCACGCGAGGCCAGCAGCACCCGGCCTTCTGACCGGATGCCGGCTGCGCTCGCGGATCAGGCGACCGGGATGCGTCACCGCAGCCTCGCCGGCGGCGGCCTGATCACGGTCTGCGCTCTGATCCTCGGCGCCCTGGTGGTCCTGGAACGACGGCGCAGTGCCATCGAACTGCGTCAGGCTGTCGAGAACCGCGAGCAGCAGCTTCGACTCGCCATCGACTCCGCCCAGGTGGGTACCTGGGAACTGGCGCCGCTCGATGACACCGTGGCGTTCAACGAGGCATGGTACCGGCTGCTGGGTCTCGACGGCCCGCTCCGGCCCACCACCACCGCGGACTGGCTGCGGCGGATGCATCCGCAGGATGTTCCCGCCGCTCGCGCCGCCCTGGTGGACCACCTTCGCGGCACCACCGACGTTCTCCGGACCGAACTGCGGCTGCGCAGCGGCGACGACCGCTGGCTCTGGATCTCGCTGATCGGCAAGTCCATCCGGAAGAATGCGGCGGGTCGCGTGACGCGCCTGGCGGGCATCGCGATCGACAACACCGCATTGCGGCGTGCCACGGCGCAGGCAACGCTCACGGAATCGAAGCTGCAGGCCTTCGTGACCCACGTGCCCGCTGCTGTGGCGATGTTCGATACCGAGATGAATTTCGTCGCATGGAGCGCGCGGTGGCTCCCCGAAACGGGACTGCCGCCGACGGATCTGACCGGGAAAAACTTCTACCGCGTGTATCCGAACACGACCGAACGCTGGAAGGAGGCGCACCGCCGCTGCCTGCAGGGCGCCGTGGAGCGCGCCGAGGAGGACCGCGTCGAGAACTCATGCGGCGCTGCGGAATGGATCCGCTGGGAGTGCCGCCCCTGGTCCACGCCGGACTCCCCGATCGCCGGCGTCATGATCTTCATCGAGGACATCACGGCGCCGCGCGCCCAGCGCGAGGAACTGGCGCGGCACCGCGACGCGCTGGCGAGCCTCGTGACCGAACGCACAGCGGAACTGCTCGCAGCGGTGGAAAGGGCCGAGTGCGCAAACAGCGCCAAGTCCGAGTTCCTCGCCAACATCTCCCACGAGCTGCGCACGCCCATGCACGCCATCATCAGTTTCGCGGACCTCGGGCTGAAGCGTTCGCGGCAGATGGCGGACGAGAAGCTGTCGCGCTACCTGGGCAATGCCCGCTCCAGCGCCCAGCGGCTGCTGGTGCTCATCAATGACCTGCTGGATCTGTCCAAGCTGGAGTCCGGGAAGATGCGGCTCGACTTCGTCGAGACCGACCTGCTGGTCATCGCCCGCGACTGCGTCGAAGAGGTGACGTCCGTCGCCCAGGACAAGGGCATCGAACTCCGTGTGGAACAGCCCACGACCTCTCCCGCCGTCCGGATCGATGTGTACCGACTGCGTCAGGTGGTGGTCAATCTGCTGTCCAATGCGTTGCGCTTCGCACCCGTCGGATCGGCCGTGCGCGTGCAGGTGCTGGGAGCCGCCATGGAAGACGGCACGCCTGCCGCCCAACTGGAAGTCATCGACTGCGGCCCCGGCATTCCCGACGACGAACTCGACGCGGTGTTCGACAAGTTCGTCCAGTCATCGAAGACCGCCTCTGGCGGCGGCGGCACCGGCTTGGGACTGGCAATCTGTCGCGAGATCGTCATGGCGCACGGCGGTAGCATCCGGGCGCTCCCGCACACCGGCGGGGCCCGGATCGTGGTTCGTATACCTGCCGCGAACTTCGCCAGCGCGTCCGAGGCCGTCTAGGCACGGGCTCCCGCACCCACCCGAAACTGTCCCGCCTGGGTCCTGTAATCTAGGCAGACAACATTCGGACGGAAGGCGGTCTTCGCGTTCCGGGAGTCCGACGACCATCGGGAGCGAGCAATGCAAGCCAGCCAGAAGCGCCGATTCGGGCGCGTGGACCTCGAAGTGACGGCGATGGGTTACGGGGCAGCGCCCATCGGCAACTTGTTCCGCCCGATCTCCGAAGCCGAATCGGAGGCCATGATCCACGCCGCATGGAAAGCCGGCATCCGCTACTTCGATACGGCCCCAATGTACGGCCACGGGCTCAGCGAGGCCCGCCTGGGCCACGGCCTGCGATGGTATCCGCGCGACCAGTTCGTCCTGTCCAGCAAGGTGGGGCGCGTGCTTCGCGCGAAGCCTCGCAGCGACATCGACTTCACGCCGTGGGTGGACGGGCTCCCCTTCGGCATGCACTTCGACTACTCCTACGACGGCACCATGCGGTCCTTCGAGGACAGCCTGCAGCGGCTGGGCCTGGAGAGCATAGACATCGCCTTCATCCACGACATCGACCGCTTCACCATGGGCAACAGTCAGCCGGAAGTCTTCCGCCATGCGATGGACGGATGCTGGCGGGCGCTGGACAAGCTGCGCAGCGAAGGCATCGTCAAGGCCATCGGCGTCGGCGTGAACGAGTGGGAGGTCTGCCACGAAGCCCTGAAGCAACGTGACTTCGACTGCTTCCTGCTGGCCGGCCGCTACACGCTGCTCGAACAGGAGGCCCTCGACGAATTCCTCCCCCTCTGCGAGAAACGCAACGTGGCGATCGTGCTGGGCGGCGGTTTCAACAGCGGCATTCTGGCCACCGGCGCGGTCCCCGGCGCCAAGTACAACTATGGACCGGCTCCCGAACCCATCCTCGAACGGGTGCGAAGGATCGAGGCCGTCTGTGCCCGCCATGCCGTCCCGCTCAAGGCCGCGGCCTTGCAGTTCGTCCTCGCGCATCCGTGCATCGTCACCAACATCGCGGGTACCCGCACCGTCGCGCAACTGGAAGAGAACGTCACGCTGTTCCGGACGGATATCCCGGCCGAGTTCTGGGCTGACCTCCGCCGGGAGCGCCTGATCCGCGAAGACGCCCCCGTGCCGACTGCCTGACCCACATCTTCACGACTTCACGACTTCACGTCTTCACGTCTTCACGTCTTCACAACTTCACACCTTCACACCTTCACATTCCAGGAATCTCCATGGACGACTACGAAAAAGGGCGGGAGCAGTTCCGCAAGATGGTCGGCGACGACCGGATCGAAGGCCTGCTGGAGCGCTTTCGCGCGGTATGCCCGGACTTCGAGAAGGAAGTGGTCTCGGTCGTCGGCGGCCGCATCTGGACCCGCGGCGGCATCGACCTCAAGACCCGGTCGCTGTGCAGCCTGTGCGTGCTTGCCGCGCTCGGTCGCGTGAATGCCCTCAAGCTCAATTTCGAGATGGCGATCCGCAACGGCGCCACCATCGACGAAATCTTCGAGGCGCTGTTCCAGGTGGCGGTGTACGCCGGCTTCCCGGCCATGTGGGATGCCCTGGTCAAGCTGGAGGAAACGCTCGTCGAACTGTCGCCAACCATGGCGGAAGGGAGCCACGCATGGATGAAGTCCTGAGCTACACGCCCGCCACCGAGCTTGCGGGGCTGATCCGCACCCGGAAGCTCTCCCCGGTCGAACTGATGACCAGCACGCTCGAGCGGGCACAGGCGCTCAATCCGTCGCTCAATGCGATCTGCACGCCCACCTACGAGCAGGCGATGGAGGCCGCGCGCGCGGCAGAGGCCGCGGTTCTCCGGGGTGATGCGCTGCCGCTGCTCCACGGGATCCCCACCAGCATCAAGGATCTCGCGATGACGAAGGGCGTGCGGACGATGGCCGGCTCGCGGCTCTACGAGAACCGCATTCCCGTGCTGGATCACGTGCACGTGGAGCGCCTGCGCACCGCTGGCGCGATTTCCATCGGCAAGACGACCGTGCCGGAAATGGGCTGGAAGGGCACCGGGCACAGCCCCGTCACCGGGATCACCCACAACCCCTGGAAGCATGGCATGAATGCCGGTGGCTCCAGCGCAGGCGCCGCGGTCTGCGCCGCCGCCGGCATCGGACCGATCCATCAGGGCTCCGACGGCGCGGGCTCCGTCCGCATGCCGGCGGCGTTCTGCGGCATCTACGGACTGAAGCCCTCCTACGGGCGCATCCCCTTCTGGCCGATGTCCAACAACGGCTCGATCTCCCACGTGGGCCCGATGACGCGCACGGTGGGAGACGCCGCACTTATGCTGCAGGCGATGGCAGGGCCGGACGATCGCGATGCCGCGAGCCTGGGCATGCCCCCCGAGGACTATCTGGCGAACCTCGATGCCGGCATCGCCGGCCTGCGCGTCGCCTACAGCCCCGATCTCGGTTATCTGCGCGTGGACCCGGACGTCGCCTCCCTGGTGCGCAAGGCCGTGGGCGCGTTCAGCGATCTGGGCGCCCACGTGGAGGAAGTGAACCCGGGCTGGGGTAACCCGATCGAGATGGAGCATTGCCTGTTCTCCTGCGGCCTCGCCGGGATGCTGGGTCACCTCGTGGACGAATGGCAGGATCGCCTGGACCCCGGCCTCGTCGCGATGATCCGCCACGGCCTCAGCTACAGCGTGGCAGACCTCGGACGCGCCAACGGCGAGCGCCTCGCGTTCTACGACCGGGTGCGCGGTTTCTTCGAGAAGTACGACCTGCTCATCACCCCGACGCTCTCGGTGGCGGCCTTCGACGCCAACCTGCTCATCCCGGCCCACTGGGAACAGCACCCTTGGGACTGGCTGCGATGGGCCGGCTTCAACTATCCGTTCAACCTCACCTGGATGCCAGCGGCCACCTGCCCGTGCGGCTTCACCGAGGCCGGCCTGCCGGTGGGCCTGCAGATCGCCGCCGGCCGCTTCCACGATCTGCGCGTGCTGCAGGCCTCGCGCGCATTCGAGCTCGCGCGGCCCTGGGCCCACGCACGACCACCCGTCTGACCTATCGTCGACGGCCGCACCACGAATCCAACGAGAGGGGGAAGGATCTTGAGAGAGAACACGGTGAAGTCGATCTGGGCGCGCGGCGGCGCGGTGCTCAATGGCTGGCTCGGCATTCCGAGTGCCGTCTCTGCCGAGAACATGGCGCAGTGCGGCTGGGATTCCCTCACGGTGGACCTGCAGCACGGCCACATCGACTATCAGGTCGCCGTGTCCATGCTGCAGGCCATCAGCACCACCTCGGTCACGCCGATCGCCCGCGTACCCTGGTGCGAGCCCGGCATCATCATGAAGCTGCTCGATGCGGGCGCCTTCGGCATCATCTGCCCGATGATCAACAGTCGCGCCGAGTGCGAGGCTTTCGTGGGCGCGTGCCGCTATGCACCCCGGGGATACCGCAGCTTCGGCCCCGTGCGCGCCACCTGGTACGGCGGCCCCGACTACTACCAGCACGCGAACGACACGGTTCTCGCCATCGCGATGATCGAGACCACGCAGGCGGTGGAACGCCTCGACGAGATTCTCACGGTGCCGGGCCTCGACGGCATCTACATCGGCCCCAACGATCTCGCGATCACGCTCGGGCGCCAGCCCTCCGGCGACCCCACGGACCCGCTGGTGCTCGACACCATCGACACGATCCTCGCGGCGGCCAAGCGGCATGGTGTGCGGGCCGGACTGCACTGCGGTTCCACCGCCATGGCGAAGCGGATGATCGGCAAGGGCTTCCAGTTCACCACCCTCCTGGGGGACAACGCCTTCCTCAACATGGCGGCAAAGGCCGCGGTGGCGGACGTGCGTGACATCGCGCTCGCCGCAGCGAAGGGCGGCAGCACCTACTGAGGCAGCCACCCCGGAGACCGGCCTCCGCCCGGTCGCACGGCGGGGGTCGACCGGTCCAAGCGCCATGCGTTCCGCCTCTGCCAATCCGATAGGCGTCCTGTTTGCGACGACCCGACCCGCGTTCCTGCTGCTCACCCCGGCCTGCGCCGCGGTGGGCATCGGGACCGCTTACTGGACCACCGGTGGCGTGTCCGCTGTGGGCGCCCTTCTCGCCCTTGCCGGCGCGCTCGCGGCCCACGTGAGCGTCAACATGCTGAACGAGTACTTCGACTTCCGGAGCGGCCTGGATGCGCAGACGCAGCGCACGCCGTTCAGCGGCGGCAGCGGCGCCCTGCCCGGCAATCCGTCGCTGGCAGGCGCCGTCCTGTTCACGGGCTTGCTCGCGCTCGTTCTGACGGGCGCCGTCGGCCTACATTTCCTCCTGACACAGGGCCGGGCGCTGCTGCCGCTCGGCATCGCCGGCCTCGTGGTGGTGCTCGCCTATACGCCGTGGGTCACGAGACATCCGGTTGCGAGCCTCCTCGCGCCGGGCCTGGGGTTCGGTCCCCTCATGGTCGTGGGCACGCACGTCGCCCTGACCGGCGAGTACAGCGCAGCGGCGTGGGCGGCGTCGCTCGTGCCGTTCGGCCTCGTGAACGGTCTTCTGCTGCTCAACCAGTTCCCGGACGTGGACGCCGATCGCGCGGTCGGCAGGCGGCATCTGCCCATGCTGCTGGGCCGTCCTCGCGCCGTTCGCGTCTATGCCGTCCTTGTCAGGTTCTCCTTCGTTGCGCTGCTGGCGGCGATCGTCCTCGACGTGCTGCCGGGGTTCTGCGCGCTCGGATTCGTCACCGTGCCATTGGCGTACGTCGTGATAGTGCAGGCTGCGCGGCACGCCGACGATCTGCCAGCGCTGCTGCCGGTGCTGGGTCTCAATGTCGCCTTGACGCTCACGACACCACTGCTCCTGGCAGCGGGCCTGTTCCTCGCGAAACGGGCTGCGTGAGCCGCGAAGCCGACTTCCGCCGCTTCCGCCAAATTCTTCACGGATATCCCATTTGCCCATGACCCTGCGCCGACTGCTCATCGCCAACCGGGGCGAGATCGCCATCCGCATTGCCCGGACGGCTGCCGAACTCGGCATCGAAACCGTCGCCGCGTACGCGAAGGACGATCGAAACTCTGCTCACGTCCGCAAAGCGGATGCCGCCGTCCCGCTGCCGGGACAAGGCGTTGGCGCGTACCTGGATGGCGCCGCCCTTGTGCGCATCGCGCGCGAAACAGCTTGCGACGCGCTGCATCCCGGCTACGGCTTTCTCAGCGAGAACGCCGCCTTTGCACGCCAGTGCGCGGCTGCAGACGTGCGCTTCGTCGGACCGCGATCGGAGGTTCTGGATCTGTTCGGGGACAAGGCCCGGGCGCGCGCGCTGGCGCGGGAGGCGGAAGTGCCCGTGCTCGAAGGCGCGGACCATGCCACGTCCCTCGATGAGGCTCGCACGTTCCTCGAAGCGCTCGGCCCCGGCGGCGCGATGATGCTGAAGGCGGTCGCCGGCGGCGGCGGCCGCGGAATCCGCCCCGTGGTCCGCGCGGACGATCTTCCGGCTGCCTATGAGCGCTGCCGATCCGAGGCGCTGCAGGCCTTCGGCAATGACATGTTGTACGTGGAACGGCTGGTGCCAAGGGCGCGACACGTGGAGGTGCAGATCGCGGGGGACAGTGACGGCACCGTCGTGCATCTGTGGGAACGCGATTGCACGCTGCAGCGCCATCGCCAGAAACTCGTCGAGGTCGCCCCTGCGCCTTCGCTCGACCCTACGCTGCGTGCCGCACTGCTCGAGGCTGCCGTGTGCATGGCGCGCCTTGCCCGCGTCGACAATCTCGCGACGTTCGAATTCCTCGTCGACCTCGATGCGACCGCACCTTCGTTCGTGTTCATCGAGGCGAATGCACGGCTCCAGGTCGAGCACACCGTCACGGAGATGGTCACCGGACTCGATCTTGTCGCGCTGCAGCTGAAGCTCGCTGCCGGCGCCACGCTTCACGAACTCGGCATATCGCAGGACAGCATCCCCGCGCCACGGGGAATCGCCGTCCAGGTGCGCGTGAATGCCGAAACGCCGATGGCGGACGGCACCGTGAAGCCCGCCGCCGGGACGGTGAGCGCATTCGACCCGCCGTCCGGCCCCGGCGTGCGGGTGGACACCTGCGGGTTCACGGGGTACGCCGTCAGTGTCCGCTACGACTCTCTCCTTGCGAAACTGATCGTCCACACGACAGCGGACGACTGGACAGCGTGTGTGGCCAAGGCACGGCGCGCGCTGCGGGAGTTCCGTGTCGAGGGGCTCGCCACCAATCGCGAGTTCCTGCTCAACCTGCTCGCGTTGCCGCTCGTCGGCCACGTCGGCTGGCACACGGGGAGCGTCGATGAACACATCGGCGCACTGGTCGGTAGCTCGGCTGACACGCCGCTCTTCGCCGAGTCCGTCGCGGCCGGCGCAGCGCCGCGCGCCGTGCCCCCGACCACCATGCCGGAGGGCTGCGTCGGCGTCGTCGCCCCGCTCAGCGGCACCATCGTCGCGATCGAAGCCGGCGTGGGCGATGCGGTACGGAAGGGGCAGGCCCTGATCGTCGTCGAAGCGATGAAGATGGAGCATGTGGTCGTCGCGCGGGCAGCCGGCACCGTGCGATCCATCGGCGTCGGCCCAGGCGACACGACGGCCGAAGCGGATGTGCTGATGATTCTGGATCCTGCTGACGACAGCGAGTCGCAGGCTGGCCCGGTCGACGCGATCGCTTCGAACACCCCACGCGCCGACCTGGAAGAACTCGCGCGGCGCCGGGCGATGACGCTCGACGACGCCCGCCCCGATGCGGTGGCCAAACGCCGGAAGATCGGCGCCCGCACGGCGCGCGAGAACATCGAGGACCTCTGCGATCCCGGAAGCTTCCAGGAGTACGGCGCGTTCGTGATCGCCGCGCAGCGCAACCGCCGGTCGCTCGATGACCTCATCGCCCGCACACCGGCCGACGGCATGGTGATGGGCGTAGGTCGCATCAACGGCCATCTGTTCCCCGACACCGAGGCACGGGCCGCGATCCTCTCCTACGACTACACGGTGCTGGCTGGCACCCAGGGCACCAAGAACCACGAGAAGAAGGACCGGCTGTTCGAGCTGACGGCGCAGTGGCGGCTGCCGATCGTGATGTTCGCCGAAGGCGGCGGCGGACGCCCTGGCGACATCGACACCACCATGGCCGGCAGTCTGCACATCAAGGGGTTCACGCTGCTGGCGCAGCTGAGCGGCCTCGTGCCGATGGTGGGCATCGTGTCGGGTCGCTGCTTCGCCGGGAACGCGGTCGTGGCGGGCTGCTGCGACGTGATCATCGCCACCGAAAACGCCTCGCTGGGCATGGGCGGTCCCGCCATGATCGAAGGCGGCGGCCTGGGCACCTTCGCGCCGGACGAGGTGGGGCCGACCTCGGTGCAGCGGCGCAACGGCGTGATCGACGTGGTGGTGCCGGACGAGGCAGCGGCGGTCCGCGTGGCGAAACAGTACCTCTCGTACTTCCAGGGCACCGTGGCCCACTGGGCGTGCGCTGACCAGAAGGCCCTGCGCGATCTCATTCCCGAGAATCGCCTGCGCGCCTACGATGTGCGCAGGATCATCGAGACGCTCGCCGACATGGATTCCGTGCTCGAACTGCGCCGCGATTTCGCGGGCAACATGGTGACGGCGTTCGTCCGCGTGGAAGGCCGACCGCTCGGCTTGCTGGCGAACAACGCGATGGTCCTGGGCGGCGCGATCGACGCGAACGCGGCGGACAAGGCCGCGCGTTTCCTGCAACTGTGCGACGCCCACGACATTCCGGTGCTGTCCTTGTGCGACACGCCCGGCAACATGGTCGGCCCGGAAGCGGAACGCACGGCCCTCGTCCGGCATTGCTGCCGTCTCTACGTGACGGGCGCGAACCTCTCGGTGCCGATTCTCTCGATCGTGCTGCGCAAGGCGTACGGACTCGGCGCGCAAGGCATGGTGGGCGGGAGCTTCCACCTGCCGTTGTTCTCGGTGGCGTGGCCGACGGGTGAGTTCGGGCCGATGAATCTCGAAGGCGCCGTGCGCCTGGGCTATCGCAAGGAGCTGGAAGCCATCGCGGATCCGGTGGAGCGCGAGGCGAAGTTCGCGGAAATGGTGGCGACATCCTACGAACGCGGCAAGGCGCTGAGCGCTGCTGCGCTGTTCGAGATCGACGATGTCATCGACCCTGCGGAAACGCGCTCGTGGATCGTGTCCGGCCTGCGATCCCTGCCGCCGCGCCCCGTACGTCAGGGCAAGAAGCGGCCGTTCGTGGATACTTGGTGAGCGGTAGCCCGGACGAGGGGCGAACGCCCCGACTCCGGGGAAACGTGATTCATTGAACGTTGTCCCCGGAGTCGGCCCTTCAGGCCTCGTCCGGGCTACGCGGTGTCATCTCTTCAGGCAAGCGACAGCGGAGATGGAGACTTCCCCACCTTTCACACCGTCGCGTCTTCGATCGGCGTCCGTAGCCCGGACGAGGGGCGCATGCCCCGACTCCGGGGAAACGTGATTCATTGAACGTTGTCCCCGGAGTCGGCCCTTCGGGCCTCGTCCGGGCTACGTGGTGTCACCATTCACGTCTTCACGTCTTCACGCCTTCACACATCAAAACCTACCTCCCCAACTCCTTCGCTGTCTTCCCCCCGATCCCGAAATCGGTCTTCGGAATGTCGGTGAACCAGATGCGGATGGTCTCGGGAGGCGCGTTGAACGCCTCGTTGAGCGCCGCGGTCACCTTCTGGATGGCGATGCGCTTCTGTTCCTCGGTGCGCCCTTCGAGCAATTGGATGTGTACGAGCGGCATGGCTTGATCTCCTTGATGTCAGCGCCGTTTCAGAAATTTCGCAGGAAGCCCCGCGGCCATCATTGCCGATAGCACCCGCGCTCGATCTCATCGATAAGCGACGGACGATGCGGCTTCCACCCCAGCTCGGCGCGGGCGCGCACCGCCTTCACCCGGCTGTTGGAACCCATGGTGTAGCGCGCCGGGCCTTCGCCCCAGACCGCCACCGCCTCCTCGACGGTCATGGCTCGTGTGGCGCCACCGTAGCCCAGCATGCGGCTCACGGCGGCGGCCGCATCCCGCATGGCGTTCTCGCCATTCTCGGCGTAATAGAAAGCACCCGGAGGCGCGCGGTCGAGGGCGACCACGTAGAGGTCCACGAGATCGTCGATGTGAACATTCGACCAGATGTTTCGCCCTGCACCGACGTGGCAACCGACGCGATGCTGCCTGGCAAGGGCGATGAGCCAGGGAACCTGAATGCTGTCGCGATGCAGGCCCGTGCCATCGCCGTAGATGAGACTGGGGCACACGACGAGACTCCGGATGCCGTCGGCCGCGGCGGCCAGCACGGCATCGTTGAGTGCCACGCGTCCGGCCCGCATCGGCAGCGGGTGCACCGGCGTGGACTCCTCGTACACGGGGCCCTCTCTTTCGCCGTCCGCCAGATCGGCGACTATGCTGGTGCCGCTCGACTGGAGGAATGTCTTGCCAGTCCCGCGGAGCGCGGCGAGCATTGCATCGACCACCGGACGGTTGTCCGAATTGGCCGTGTTGATCACGGCATCGGCCTCCGCGGCCGCGCGAGCCACGAGGGTGGTGTCGGCGAGATCGCCGAGAACGGGGGCAATGCCTCTGGCCTCGAGGGCCTTCGCCCGATCGGGCGTCCGGACCAGACCGGACACGCCGTGCCCCTCCGCAACAAGCCGCGCGGCGATGGAGCCGCCGATATAGCCGGTCGCGCCGGTGATGAAGACCTTCATTGCTCTTCCTCCGATTGTCGCCGTTGGGAAGGAAGAGTAGCGCGCCCCACGGGCTCCGTCACCGCCTCGCCGACGGGTAGCGTCCGACTCAGGGTGTTCGGGCCAAAGCCGGAACTGACCGATAATGCGGCCATCCACTGCCCCTCCCTGCCATGAAACGAGAACACCTGTCCCGCGCGCAGACGCTGCTGATCCTGGCGGGCGCCGCCACCATGCTGAGCCTCGCCATGGGCATGCGGCAGAGCTGGGGTCTGTTCCAGCCGCACATCATCCGCGACGTCGGCATCACGGCGGCGGACTTCTCGCTCGCCATCGCCATCCAGAACATCGTCTGGGGACTCACCCAGCCGTTCGTGGGCATGTTCGCCGACCGCCACGGCGCCCGCCCGGTCGCCCTCACCGGCGTGGCGATCTACGCGTCGGGGCTGATCTTCGCGCTATATGCGGATTCCGCCGCGATGTTCACGCTCGGCGCCGGCATCTGCATCGGCCTGGCGCTGTCGTGCACGGCGAGCAATATCGCCATGAACGTGACGGCGCGCACCGTCTCGCCAATGAAGCGCAGCCTCGCAATGGGCTCGGTGTCGGCGCTGGGGTCTCTCGGCCTCACGCTCGCCTCCCCGCTCGCGCAGACGCTGATCTCCACAGCCGGATGGAAGACCGCGATCGTCGGGTTCCTCGCGCTCGTGGCCGTCATGGTCCCGGCTGCGTGGTTCGCCGGCGGCGCGGACCGCATCGAACGCGACCAGGGCTCCGGTCCGCCGCAGTCGGTATCGCAGGCAGTTCGGGAAGCACTGGGACACTCCGGCTATCTCGTGCTCGCCACGGCCTTCTTCGTCTGCGGTCTGCAGCTCGTCTTCATCACGACGCACCTGCCCACGTATCTGGAGATCTGCGGCATGGACCCGACGGTGGGCTCCACGGCGCTCGCGCTCGTGGGGCTGTTCAACGTGATTGGGTCCTATCTGTTCGGCTGGCTGGGTGGGCTTTACTCGAAGCGTCTGCTGCTGGGCGGCATCTACGTGCTGCGATCCCTGTGCCTCGCCGCGTACTTCTCGACGCCGCCCACGCCGACCAGCACGCTGGTCTTCGCGGCGGCGATGGGCACGCTCTGGCTCGGTGTGGTGCCTCTGGTGAGCGGGCTGGTCGTGCATCTGTTCGGCCTGCGCTACATGGCAACGCTGTCCGGCATCGCGTTCTTCAGTCACCAGGTGGGCTCCTTCGTCGGCGCGTGGGGCGGCGGGATGATCTACAGCACCCTGGGCTCCTACGAGTGGGCCTGGAAGGGCGCGGTCATCATCGGCATCACGGCCGGGTTGGTGCAGATGGGCATGAACGTAAGACCGACCGCCCGGCGGCTTGCCGAGGCAGCAGCATGATCGTCGCGCTCGGCTTCCGTCAGCCGCCGGCGAGTTTCCTCAGGTAGGTCGCGGCAATCGAACTGCCGTTGCGACGGTCGAGTTCCGACAGGACCACATGCGCCAGATCGAACGACTGGAACAGGTCGTGGGCGAGCACCGCGTACTTGCGCAGCTTGTCAGCGTCCAGCAGGTCCAGCCGCATCCAGTCCCGCGCGTAGAGCGCATCGGCCCACAGCAGCTGGTTCATGGGCGCGTCGACGTTGCCGTTCGGGATCATCGGCTTGAACGCCCGCCCCCCGTACGACGCGAAGGTATGGAACTGGAAGCCAGCCCCGCGGACAAGCGAGTCCACGTCCGCGAACAGCGGCTGCCCCTTGTAGAGCGGGACGAACTCGACTTCCGTCATCACGAATGCCGCGCGGGACAGCGCACGCGAGGCGTTGGACAGCACCGACACCTCGCTGCCCTGCACGTCGATCTTGAAGAGATCCACGTCGTCGATCTCGGGGATGTCGTCGATGCGCACGGTGTCGACCGGATGCGCAGCCACCGGCTTCGTGAGTTCCGCGAGGTTCTGGAAGCGTTCCAGCAGCGGCGTGTTCGGTTCGAACAGCGAGCCGGTGAGACTCCAGTTGGTCTCGTGGAAGGTGGCGCGTCGACCGTCACCGACGAAGTGCGGATGAAACCGGTGCGGCGGACCGTACTGCGCATTCAGGGCGTCGCAATGCTCGCGATTGGGTTCGAAGCCGATCAGCCGCGCCCGCCCGGCATCCACCAGCGGCTGATAGACCGGCTGTTCGCCGATGCCGGCTCCCACATCGAGGATGCTGAGCGTCAGCCCCTCCGCGACGAGATCGTAGAGGCTCCACATGGTCGTCCCGTCCTGCCTCAGGCGCGCGCGCGGTGCTTCGCGACGGCTTCGGCATTCCACTCCAGGCCGATGCCCGGCGCGGACGAGGGCGTCACCCGGCCGTCGACGATGCGAATCGGGTTCTGCAGCAATCCGCCGGCGATATCCATCACTTCCAGCCAGTGCGCGGTGGGCGTGGCACACAACAGATGCGTGCTGGCCTCGGCGAAGCAGTGGGACGACATCGGCAGCGCCGCGGCACGCGCGAGCGCGGCGGCTTCCAGCCATCCGGAAACGCCGTGGATGAACTGGGCGTCGGGCATCACGAAATCCATCGCGCCGGCCTCGATGGCCGCCTGCATCTCCAGCGGGCCGTGGAAGTTCTCGCCGATCTGGATGGGGGTCTGCGTCGCATCGGCGATGCGGGCGCAGTTGCGGTAGTCCTCCGCGAGGATGGGCTCCTCGATCCACGTGAGCCCTTCGCCATCGAGCGCACGGCAGCGAGCTAGCGCCTCGTGCACGGACAACGACTGGTTGTAGTCGATCATCAGCGCGATGTCGTCGCCCAGCGCGCGCTTCGCCGCGCGGATCATCGCGAGATCCTCTGCAAAGGTCGGGAAGCCCGCCTTTACCTTGAGGCCTGGAAAGCCGGCAGCCCGCGTCTCTGCGACGATCTCCAGGACAGTCTTCGCGTCGTAGAGCCCGACGCTGTTGTAGGCCATGAGCGGCTTGGGCACCGCGCCGAGCAGCGCATAGAGCGGCTGGCCGAGTGCCTTGCCGTGGGCGTCCCACAACGCCATGTCGATACCGCCGAAGGCCACGCCCATGAGGTTCTTCAGCCCGAACAGCCGGCAGCGCTTCTGCAGGAAGGTATGCACCTCATGCGGCGCCAGCGGCATGCCGCGGATCAGTTCCCCGAGACCGACGATCGTCTGCTCCAGCGCGGGCAGGAGCTCCGGGAAGTAAACCTGTGCGTAGGACCGGCCCACCACGCCATCGTCCATGACGGCGTCGATGAGCACGAGCGGAAAGCGTTCGATGTAGCCCGACGCCGTGCGCAGCGGTCTTGGGAGGGGAGCGAGGACTGGCGTGGTGCGGAGCTGGGCGATCTTGGTCATGGCAATGGTGTGCAGAAACGATGCCCGCGACTGTACTCCAAGTGCACGACTGCCCGGCCCCGCCTCGCGCTGATCAGGCGATGCAGTAGCCGCCGTCCACCGGCAGCACGGTACCGGTGACGTACCGCGCGTCGGAGGACAACAGGAAGGCCACCACGTCACCTACGTCCCGCGGCACGCCCCAGCGGCCCATCGGAATGCGCTGCGTGATGGCGCCGCTGCGCGCCGGATCGGTACGCGCCCGCGACGACAGCTGCGTCTCGATCCAGCCCGGCGCCACGGCGTTCACCCGCACGCCCAGCGGCGCGAAGGCCACGGCGTGCGAACGGGTCAGCGAGACGACGGCGCCCTTGCTCGCCGCGTAGGCGGGATTGCGCGAGGAACCGAACGCGCTCCAGACGGACGCGATGTTGACGATGGCCCCACCGCCGGCCGCGAGCGAGTCCCGCAGAAGGACCGATGCGCGCTCCGTGCCGCCCAGATTCACGTCCATGACCTTGCGGAAGCCGTCGCCCTCGAACTCCTTGCCGTCGTGCAGGATGATGCCCGCCGAGTTCACGAGCCCGTGCAGCTTCGGGAATCGGGCAGCGAGCGCTGAGAGCGCCGCATCGTCGGTGACGTCCAGCATCTCGAAGGAGATCGTCGACGGCAGGTCGGCATCCTTGTCGCGCCCGAAGGCGTGGACGGACCATCCCTTCTCCGCCAGCGCTTCGGCGGATGCCCGTCCGATGCCGGTGCCGCCGCCGACGACGATCGCGATCTTCTGTTCACTCATTTCCGTTTCCTGAACTAGGGGTGTAGGGGGCGATTGTCTGCCATCGGGGCAAGCCGCGTGAAGGGTTCCCGCGCGATATGGTGTCCCCGTAGGGGATTCGATCGCGCATCACGGCGACCGCGTCACGGGCGCGAGGCCAGGCAGTCCGCGATGGCCGACTGCACGTCGAACTGCGGGCGGAACCCCAGGTCGGTCTGCACCTGCTCGAAAGCCATCAGCGGGTAGGTGATCGGCGCCGCGACGGTGCGGCACGTGACCTTGAACCCCGGCACCTGCGTCTCGATCGCCCGGATGAGTTCCGGATAGGAGGTCGCGAAACTGTTCACGTGGTACAACGAGCGCAGCGGCTTCTTGCTTTCGGCCGCGAGCCGAACGGCCAGCGCCACGTCCCTGACGTGCACGAGATCGAAGATGTCGCCCGGCACTTCGCACTCGGTCGTGACGCCGGGCTTCGCCTGCTCCAGAAGCCGGTTGAGGGTTGCGACGACGCCGCCGTACCAGCGGCCCGGTCCGAACACGACGGCCAGCCGGAAGGTCGTGACGTCCATGCCGAAGCGGTCGCGGAAGTAGCGCGCCACCTGCTCGCCCATAGCCTTCGACAACCCGTATCCGGTGGTGGGGCGCGTGGCGGCGGATTCGTCCACGTAGGGCTCGGGATAGAACGCCGTGGGACCGAACGACACGAGCGAGCCGGTGATGATGGCGCGCTTCACGCCGTGGCGGCGGGCGGCGTCGAGGACGTTGAACAGGCCGACGGCGTTGATGGTGAGCGCCCGCGCGGCCTCGGCTTCGCCGGTGGCCATGAGGCCTGCGGCATTGGCGTTGTGCCCGGCGGCCCAGACCACGACGTCCGGCTTTGCGGCGGCGAAAGCGGCTTCGATCTCCGCAGGGTTCTCGGCCGAACCGTGAACCGCCTTCAGGCGGCCGGCGAGATCGCCGACCAGGTCGACGTTCATGGGCGGGCCGAAGCCCGTGACATCGACGCCGGCGCCGATCAGCTCGCGGGCGATGTGCGAACCGACGAAACCGCTGGCACCGACGACCAGGGCAGAAGACAGAGTCATGGGAGGTTCCTCAGAAAGAGCCCTCGACGCCGGTCGGCGCGCCGCCGGGGATCCGGGCATGGGGGTGACAGGGGGTGCTCACGGGCGTGGATCGTCTCGCAGTTGAACCACTGGTGCTTGACGACGTACCCGCCGAAGATGCCGATACGGCGGCGCGCGGCCCGGAGGGACGGCCCGTACGTCTTGAACTGCACACATTCGAAACGGTAGCACCCGATCGTCGGCGTCGGAAGCACCAATCTGGCGCACGGGCAGCCCCCGCCCCCCCGGGGGGACACGACGAAGCGAAAAATCACCACCGCAGACAGGATGTCCACGATGGCGGCCCCATTGCGTTTCGGCGTACCATCGAATGGCCATCGCGCTTTCGGAGTCCGCCCCGTGAAGACTTTCGCCCGCCTCGCTGCACTGGTCCTTTTCGCCCTTGCTTCGACCCTTGCCTTTGCCCTGCAGCCGGGTGATCGGGTCGACAACTTCCGGCTCCTGGATCATCGCGGGATCTCACACGAGTTGCGTTATCTCTCCGACACGAAAGCCATTGTCCTCATGGTGCATGGCAACGGCTGCCCGATCGTCCGCCAGGCCCTGCCTGCCTTGGACACCCTCCGCAGACGCTTCGAGAGCCAGGGGGTCACCTTCCTGCTCCTCGATTCCAATCTGCAGGACGACCGCAAGGCGGTGCTGGCGGAAGCCGCCGAGTTCGGAATCACCTTGCCCATCTTGCTCGATGAGACACAACTCATCGGTGAAGCCCTCGGGGTGACACGCACCGCCGAAGTGTTCTTGATCGACCCGAAGACATGGAAGCTCCTGTATCGCGGTCCGATCGACGACAGACTGTCGTACGGTGCGCAGAAGCCGACAGCCAGCAAGCTCTATCTGGAAGATGCTCTTGCAGCCGCCTTGGACGGCAAATCGGTGGCCGTCACCCAGGCGGAGCCCGTCGGCTGCATCGTGGACTTCCCCGAACGCGACCGCAAAGCCGAACACGCTCGAATCTCCTACGCCGAGCAGATTGCCCCGATTCTTCGCGCGCAGTGCACAGAGTGCCATCGCCCCGGGGGGATAGGGCCGTGGGCCATGACTGGTTACAAGCCGATTCGCGGCTTCGCGCCAATGATTCGGGAGGTGCTGCGCACCAAGCGCATGCCGCCGTGGTACGCCGATCCGCACTATGGCAGTTTTGTCGGCGACCGATCGCTCACCGTCGAACAGGTGCGCACCGTCGTGCACTGGATCGAAGCGGGCGCACCTCGCGGCGACGGGCCGGACCCGCTGGAGAGTCTCGCAGCGCCGAGTTCCGAATGGTCTCTGGGTGAGCCGGACATGGTGGTGGAAATTCCGGCATTCGACGTCCCAGCAACGGGTGTCGTCGACTACATGTACCCGCAGGTCCCCAATCCGTTCAACCGGGACGTGTGGGTTCGCGCGATCGACATCATTCCCGGGGATCGGACTGTGGTTCACCATGTGCTGGCCGGCGTCGCCGACCCGGAAGCCCCACGGGGTCGTGTCTTCGTCGAGCAGTTGGCCGCATTCGGCGGCTATTCTCCCGGTCGAAACGCGGTGCCGTTCCCGGCAGATACCGGGGTGCTGTTACGCGCCAACGCGCGGTTGAATTTTCAGATGCACTACACGCCCAACGGAAAGGCAAAACGAGATGTGACTCGCGTTGCCTACTATCTGCACAAGGACCCGCCCAAACACGAGATCCGCCTGCAGTTCCTGATGACCAGTTCGCTGCGCATTCCGCCGTTCGCGAAGGCGCACACCGAATCGGTTACCCACTTGTTCGACCGGGACGTGATGCTCCACAGCCTCATGCCCCATGCGCATCTGCGAGGCAGAGCCGCGAAGTTCGTGGCGCGCTTTCCGGATGGCCGGGAAGAAGTGCTGTTGTCAGTGCCGAAGTACGATTTCAGCTGGCAGACCGCCTACCTGTTCGAGGAACCCCGGTTGTTGCCCGCCGGAACACGGATCGTGTTTGAAATGACTTGGGACAACTCCGCACAGAACCCCGCCAACCCGGACCCGTCGCGCACGGTGCCGTGGGGGGACCAGACGTGGGATGAAATGAATGCCGGGTGGATCCGCTACCGGGAGGTGGCGGGAGCGCAGTGAAGGGGTGACGCGGAAGGATGACGGATGTCCCCGGAGTCGCGCCTTCGGCGCTCGTCCGGGCTACGCGCCCCCTTTCACCTCTTCACGCCTTCACGCCTTCAGGCCTTCACGCCTCAAGGACCTTCCCCGGATTCATCCGGTTCTCCGGATCGATCGCGCGCTTCACGGCACGCATCAGATCCAGTTCGACATCGCTCTTGAAGCGCGCCGACTCGTCGCGCTTCACCTGCCCCAGACCGTGTTCCGCGCTGATGCTGCCGTTGAACGCATGGACCAGCTCATGCACCCGGCTCTGGATCTCGCCAGCGCGCGCCGCGAACGCGTCGTCGGTCATGTCGATCGGACCGTTCATGTTGTAGTGAAGGTTGCCGTCACCCAGGTGCCCGAATGGCACGATGCGGATTCCGGGCACCAGATCGACGAGCATCGCGCCGGCCTGCGCGAGGAACTCCGGGATCCTCGAGATGGGCACGGAGATGTCGTGCTTGATGCTGTAGCCTGCACGGGTCTGAGCCTCGGGGATCGTCTCGCGGAGCTTCCAGAAGCTTCGCGCCTGAGCGACGTCCTGGGCAATGGCGGCGTCCTGCACGAGCGCCGCCTCGGATGCGCCTTCGAGCACATCCAGCACACGCTCCTGGAGTTCGTCCTCCCCGTCGGAATCGCTCACCTCCATGAGCACGTACCACGGGTAGCTCTGCGATAGCGGCGACCGCACGCCCTCGCCGTGTTCGAGCACCAGCGCGAGGGGAAGCTCGGCGATGAGTTCGAACGCGACGAGCCGGGCACCGAAGGATTCCTGCATGCGGGCGAGCAGCGCGACGGCGGCCTCCGCCGACGGCAGGCCCACCCAGGTCACGACGTTGACCTTGGGCAACGGAAACAGCTTGAGCACCGCCGCGGTGATGATGCCGAGCGTTCCCTCAGCGCCGATGAAGAGCTGCTTGAGGTCGTAGCCCGTGTTGTCCTTTCTCAAACCGCGAAGCCCGTTCCACACGCGACCGTCCGGAAGCACCACTTCAAGCCCCAGCGCCAGATCGCGCGTGTTGCCGTAGCGCAGGACATGCACGCCGCCTGCGTTAGTGGAGAGGTTGCCGCCGATCATGCAGCTCCCTTCGGCACCTAGGCTGAGCGGGAACAGGCGGTCGACGCCTTCCGCCGCGTCCTGTACCTGCTGAAGCACGCAGCCGGCTTCGACGGTGATGGTGTTGTTGTCACGATCGATCGCGAGGATGCGGTTCATGCGCTTCAGCGAGACCAGCACAGCGGCACTGTCGGCCGCCGGCGTGGCGCCGCCGCACAGCCCGGTATTCCCGCCCTGCGGCACCACGGCCACGCCGAGTTCCGCACACACGCGAAGCACGGCTGCGACCTGCTCGGTGGACCGGGGCAGCACCACGCAGCTTGCCCGCCCCCGAAGCCGTCGGCGCCAGTCGACGAGGTAGGGCTCCATCTCGTCCGCCCCCATGAGGAGGTCTCCCGGCCCGAGTACGGCCTGCAGGCGTTCGACGAGTGACAGAGGGGTATCCATGGCGCACCATTGACTTGACGAAGGCGACGAGTATGCCTCGCCAGCCTGGGGCGGAGAAGGCTTTGCGGACTACGCCGGATACCTCCGGGCCGTGGCGGCGTTACGATTCGGGATCGCCTCTCGTGCAGGAGCCACCCTTGATGCTTCAACTTCACCAACCCGACGCGGACCCGCAACCATGACCAGACTGCGCTGGGGCATCCTGAGCGCCGCAAAGATCGCGCGTGAGCAGGTCATCCCCGCGATCCTCCAGTCCCGAAGCGGCACCGTCGTAGCCCTGGCCTCGCGGGACCGCGCCAGGGCCGAAGCGGCGTGCGAACGCCACGACATCCCCGACGCGCTCGACGACTACGACGCCCTGCTGGCCCGTCCCGATGTCGATGCCGTGTACATCGCCACGCCCAACAGTTCGCACATCCCGTGGGCTCGCCGGGCCCTCGAATGCGGCAAGCATGTCCTCTGCGAGAAACCTCTGGCCCTGGAGGCCGCGGACATCGATCTGCTGATCGGCGATCGCGACCGCCTCGGTCTCCAGGTCGCGGAAGCCTTCATGGTTGCGCACCACCCGCAATGGCACCTCGTCCGTAAACTGCTGGCCGACGGCACGCTCGGCGCGCTGCGGTTCGTCGAAGGCAGCTTCACGTATCGCAACCACAACGCGGACAGCATCAAGAACTCCCTGGAGCTGGGCGGCGGGGCGCTACGCGACATCGGTGTCTATCCGGTGGTGACGACCCGTATCGCAACGGGACTCGAACCTCGTTCCGCCAGCGCGCGGTTCGACCGGGACCCCGTGTTCGGCACCGATCGTCATGCGCTCTGCCACGTACGCTTTCCGGGGTTCGACCTGAGCTTCTACTGCGGCACCCAGTCGGCGGCGCGACAGCACATGGTTTTCCACGGCGAACTCGGATGGCTGCGACTGGACGCGCCCTTCAACCCCGGCAAGTACGACCAGGCACGCGTGGTCCTGCGCCTGGACGGCCAGACCGAGACGCGTGAATGGTTCTTCCCGCACGTGAACCAGTACCAGCTGATGGTCGAGAACTTCGCGGACGCCGTGCACGGCGGTGCGGAACTGCATTTCCCGCTCGAGAGCTCGCGCGCCAACCAGCAAGTGATCGACCATCTGTTCGCCTCCGAGATCCTCGACGATGAGTGAAACCCACGACCCCCTCGCGACCTTCCAGGAAGAAGAAGCACAGCTTCAGTTCCGCCGCTTCACCAACGACGTGGCCATCGCCCTCGGATTGCGTCTCGCCGAGGTCGCCCGCGCAGAGAGCAAGGCCATCACGATCGACATCAGTCGCAACGGTCAGCAGTTATTCCACTTGGCCATGCCGGGCACCTCGGCCGACAACGATGCGTGGCTGGAGCGCAAGAAGCGGGTCGTCACGCGCTACGGCAAGAGTTCCTTCCACGTCGGCGCGATGTTCCGCGCCCAGGGAACGACGTTCGAACAGAAGAGCCGCCTCGACCCCGATCTCTATGCCGCCGCGGGCGGGGGGTTTCCTGTCATCGTCCGCGATGTCGGCGTCGTCGGCGTGGTGGCCGTATCCGGCCTGCCGCAGGCCGACGATCATGCTCTGGTCGTGCGTGTGCTGCGGGCGTTCCTGGACGAGACTCAGCCCGAATGACGCCACCGGACGCCACCCGCGGCTCGCGCGCGGCGGGAGAGACACCCGTTCGCCACCTCGTGCTATTCCGATTCCGTGGTGATGCGCCCGAGGCCGAGATAGGGGAGATCGAGACGATGTTCCGCGAGTTGCCGCAGCACATCGACGGCATCTCGGCGCTCGAATGGGGTCCCAACCACAGTGCGGAGGGGCTCGACCAGGGCTTCACGCATTGCTTTCTGCTTACCTTCCGGAATGCCGCCGCGCGCGACGACTACCTGCCGCACCCGGCGCATCTCGCCTTCGTCGCCCGGCTGAAGCCGGTTCTCGATGGGGTGCTCGTGGTGGACTACCATCCGGCTTCCGACGATTGAAGGATCCCCGAAGACCATGAGCGACACCCTGACCGGGACAGCGATCCGCCGCATCCGGCACGCATTTGTGCTGCTGGCGGCAGCCTGTGCGCTGACTCTGACGATGCAGACGCCAAGCTACGCCGACGCCCTGAAGGACGACGCCATCCAGCGCCTCGCGCGAAGCCACGACCCCGAGATCTCGATCGCCATCGGGCGTCTCTACGTGAAGCAGGCTGCCTTGCGGGCCGCCCGCGCCCGACTTGCCCGCCAGGGCGCCGCGGCCGGACTCGGCCGGAACTGGTCGCCGGCTTCTCCGGAGTGGGTCGCGGCCGAACGGGCGCTGATGGCCCGCGTGCCGCCCATCGTGGCGAGCCGCATCGACGATCCCGAATGGTTCCACGCCGCCTGGGCGAAAGAGGCCGACCGCCTTCTGAATGCGGAGGAGGCGGACGAACTGGCGAATCACTTCGCGACGCCGGGCGGTCGCGAGCAGCGCGTCACGATCGAACTCCTGATGGTGGGCGAGACGGTGATGGCCAACTACACGATGACCGATCGCATCCAGTACACGATGGCCGACACGCGGGCGGAGATCGAGCATCTCCAGTCCGTCTGGTGGAATCGCGATCCCTTCGCCGTACGCGATTTTTCGAAAGATCCGGGCACGATGCGATTCGCGACCAGCAACCCTGGAATCAAGTACGCGAAGATGCTGGCGCTGCGCGGCGTCGGCTCGGTCATCGATCACCTCGATTCCGTCGCCAAGGTTGCCGTCGCCGCGGTGGAAGCGGATGCGCCCGAGGTGGATTCGCTGATCGCATCGGTGCCGCGCCGGTAGCGGGACTGAGGCATGGCGCATGTAGGCGCCGGACTTTCTCGGCCCGTTCGGGACGGGCCCGGACGGGGCGCAAAAAGGATTCTTGCCCCCCCGCGGGCAAATAACACAAAACGAGGCTAAAATCGCGGGTTTTTCGCCCCCTGTCGGGCGATCCCTCCCCTCAGAAAAGGCGAAACCATGGCAAGGCAGAAGGCGCTCGAGCTATACCGAAACATCGGCATCATCGCTCACATCGATGCGGGCAAGACGACGACCACGGAACGGGTTCTGTACTACACCGGCCGCAAGCACCAGATCGTCGACGTGCACGACACCAAGGACGGCAAGAGCAGCACGACCACCGACTACCTCGAGCAGGAACGCAAGCGCGGGATCACGATCCAGAGTGCGGCCGTCTCCACCGAGTGGAAGGGCTACCAGGTCAACGTGATCGACACCCCCGGACACGTGGACTTCACCATCGAGGTGAACCGCAGCCTGCGCGTGCTGGACGGCGCCGTGGTGGTGTTCGACGGCGTGGCCGGCGTGGAACCCCAGACCGAGACCAACTGGCGCCTCGCCAACCAGTACAACGTTCCCCGAATCTGCTACATCAACAAGATGGACCGCATGGGCGCCAATTTTGCCCATTGCGTCAAGGGCATCCGAGAGCGCCTGGGCGCCAATGCCCTGCTCTGCCACGTGCCGATTGGCAGCCACGACGAATTCGTGGGCATGGCCGACCTGGTGGCCGGCGTGGCCTACGTCTGGTCGTCCGACGACAAGGATTCCGTCTGGGAATCCGTGCCGTTCGACGCCCTCAAGGCCCGCTTCAAGTTTGCCTCGACCGCCGACAACGACTGGATCGACCGCCTGCCCAAGCTGCGCGAAGAACTGATCGAGTCCGCCCTGGCCCTGAACGACGATGCCTTCATGACCTACGTGGATTCGGGCGAGTTCGATCCCGCCGTCCTCAAGGACTGCATCCGCAAGGGCACGGTGACCGGCGCCCTGGTCCCGGTCCTTTGCGGTTCTTCGTACAAGAACAAGGGCGTCCAGCAACTCCTGGATGCCGTGATCGACTACCTGCCCTACCCCGGCGAGAACGGCGGCATTTCCCTGGTGGACCCGGACGGCAATCCCGTCGGCAACCAGGCGGTCACCGACGACGCCCCGGCCCGCGCCCTGGCTTTCAAGGTGATCAACGACCAGTTCGGCACCCTCACCTTCGTACGCGTGTACTCCGGCGTGATCAAGAAGGGCGATTCGCTGGCCAACGTCACCCGCGGCAAGAAGGAGCGGATCGGCCGGATCGTGGAAGTGCAGGCCAACCAAACCAAGGACATCGACGAGACCCGCGCCGGCGACATCTGCGCGTTCGTGTCCATGAAGGAAACCGAGACCGGTGACTCGCTGTGCGATCCCGATCACCCGGTGCTGCTGGAGCGCATGCGCTTCCCGGACCCCGTCATCAGCGTGGCCGTGGAACCGAAGGCCCGCGGCGACGTGGACAAGATGTCCACCGCCCTCTACAAGATGGTGAAGGCCGACCCGTCGCTCCGACTCGAAGTCGACGAGGAAACCGGTCAGACCGTGCTTCGCGGCATGGGCGAACTGCACCTCGAAGTCACGATCGACCGGATGCGTACCGAACTGGGCGTGGAAGCCAACATGGGCAAGCCGCGCGTGAGCTTCCGGGAAGCCTTCGGCGGCAAGGTCGAACGCGTCTACACCCACAAGAAGCAGTCCGGTGGTTCCGGCCAGTTCGCCGAAGTGAAGATGATCTTCGAACCGCTCGAGGCGGGCGAGGGCATCAAGTTCGTCGACGAGATCGTCGGCGGCCGCATCCCGCGTGAATTCATCCCCGCGGTGGAGCACGCGATCCGCACCGAGTCCAAGAAGGGCCAGGTTGCCGGCTATGAAGTGGTGGACTTCCAGGCCACGCTGATCGACGGCAAGTTCCACGATGTCGACTCCTCGGCCCTCGCCTTCGAAATCGCGGGCCGCGCCTGCTTCCGCGAATCCCACAAGGCCAGCCGTCCGAAGCTGCTGGAACCGGTGATGCGCATCGAAGTGGTGACCGAGTCCGACTACCTGGGCGACGTGATCGGCGATATCAACCGTCGTCGTGGTCAGGTGACCGACCAGGGTGCACGGGGTCCGCAGTCCTACGTGCAGGGCTTCGTGCCCCTCGCGGAAATGTTCGGGTACATCAACTTCCTGCGTTCGGCCACCAGCGGCCGCGGCACCTTCACCATGGAATTCGACCACTACTCCGAAGTGCCGGGAGGCCTGGTCGACAAGCTGATGGAGAAGGAAGTCAAGTAACGCCGGCGACATACGCCGTATCGGATCGGGGGCCTTCGGGCCCCCGATTTTTTTGGGTCTGCCGAAAGGGCGGACTATCGTCCCGCCTCCACCTTGAATTCCCGCCTGCGCGTCTTCAGGTTCCTTTTGTACGGCTACAGGGAACGCGGCGGTGAAAGACTTCTACCAGGTGCTCGGCGTGGCGAGGGAAGCCACACCGGACGAGATCAAGCAGGCATTCCGGCGTCTCGCCCGGAAGCACCACCCTGACGTGAGCCGGGAGGCCGATGCCACGGCACGCATGGCGGAAGTCAACGAAGCGTATGCCGTTCTCTCGGACCCTGGGCGGCGGGCAGCCTACGACGACGCCTTGCGCCGGGGACGCGGCAGCGGGTCCTCCGCTACACGGGACTGGGACACCGGTTTCGAGTTCCCTGACCATGGCTTCGACGACAAGGATTTCGCAGATATCTTCGAGGGCATATTCGGCCCCCGGAGGCCCCGCGGGCCACGTCCGTATGCAGGCGGGGAATACGACCTGCGCGGCGACGATCACCATGCCAAGGTGGAACTGAGCCTCGAGGACGCCTACCGCGGCGCGACTCGCCCCATCACCCTGCGCAGCCCCCGCGTGAACGAGCGGGGCGAAGTCACGCTAGAGGAACGCACCCTGGAAGTGAAGATTCCGCCCGGCATCCGCCCCGGACAGAGCATCCGCCTGGCCGGTCAGGGTGGCGCGGGCTCCGGCGGCGCGCCGGCTGGCGATCTGCTGCTCCAGGTAACTATCCGCCCGCATCCGCGCTTCACAGTGGAAGGCGGCGACCTGTTCGCCGAACTGCCTGTGGCACCTTGGGAAGCTGCACTCGGAGCCGTGGTTCCGCTCGCGATGCCCGACGGGGCCATCCTGAAGGTGCGCGTGCCGGCCGGTGCGCAGGGCGGACGGAAGCTCACGGTGCGGGGTCGTGGCATGCCGGGCAAGCCGCCTGGCGATCTCCACCTTCGCGTGCGCGTGGTGTTGCCGGCGGCATCAGGCGCAGCGGCGCGGGACTGCTATGAGAAGATGGCCGCCCTGTTCCCGGACTTCGACGCGAGGCGGGCCGCGGAGTCGGACGGCGGCTGAGGTCCGGTCACTCGTCCGGAGGGCCGACATCGCGCGCCCGTCTGCGAACAGCCGGTACGGTTGTCGCAGTTACCGATCCCGACCCCAGCCACACCAGGATCCCGCATGACCGATCGCTTCATTCCCCGCCTCGTGGCCGTGACGCTGGCAGCCGCTTTTCTGATTGCCGTCTGGCGCTGGCTGCCTGCATTTGGTCCCCGGCCTCCGGAGCCGAAACCTGTCGCGCAAGCGCAGCCGCGCGTAGTGGCTGCGCGAGGAGACCTCGCCGCCGACGAGCAGTCGATGATCGAGCTGTTCAAGCGCTCGCGCGATTCCGTCGTGTTCATCTCGACCTCTCAGCGCGTGCGCGACTTCTGGACGCGCAACGTGCTGTCCGTGCCGCGCGGCACCGGCAGTGGATTCATCTGGGACGACCAGGGCCACGTGATCACCAACTTCCACGTGATCAGCGGCGCCGCGGAAGCCACCGTGCGCCTCGCGGACGGGCGCGACTACAAGGCCACGCTTATCGGCGCGAGTCCCGCCCATGACATCGCGGTGCTGCGCATCGGCGTCGACTTTCAGCGTCCGCCGCCTGTCCCGCTGGGGACCAGCGGCAATCTGGAGGTGGGCCAGAAGGTCTTCGCCATCGGCAATCCGTTCGGGCTCGACTGGACGCTCACCACCGGCATCGTGTCCGCGCTGGACCGCTCCCTGCCCAGTGACGCCGGCGTCACCATCGAGCATCTGATCCAGACCGACGCCGCCATCAACCCCGGCAACTCCGGCGGACCGCTGCTCGACTCCGCGGGGCGGCTGATCGGCATCAACACGGCCATCTACAGTCCGTCGGGCGCCTCTGCCGGCATCGGGTTCGCGGTGCCCGTGGACACGGTCAATCGCGTGGTGCCGCAGGTCATCGCGAAAGGACGCTACATCCGCCCGACCCTCGGGCTCGAACTGGACGACGCCCTGAATCAGCGCCTGTCGCGCGCCCTGCGCGTCGAAGGCGTGTTCGTGCTCCGGGTCACACCGGGTACCGGCGCCGAGAAGGCCGGCCTAAAGGGCGTCACCGTCACGCCGGAAGGGTCCGTCGTACCTGGCGACATCATCGTCGGGATCTCGGGCAAGCCGGTGACGAGCATCGGCGCGCTCATCGGGCGTCTGGACGACTTCAAGGTCGGGGACAACGTGATGCTCGACGTTCGCCGCGGCGACGAAACGATCAGCGTGTCCGTGACTCTGCAACCGGGTTCCTGACCGCCGAACCCGCCTGCCGGTCGAGCAGATCGCCGACCGCCCGGCCGCCGAGTCTGTCCCACCACCATTCGAGCGCCTTGCCCTGCTCGCCCGGACGGCAGGCAATCCAGAACGTCTCGTCGGGCTTGGGCTCGGTCACCTGCCGAGCCACGAGCGTGCCGTTCGCGAGATCGCCGGCAGCCAGCGGCTCCGGCAGGAATCCGTAGCCGAGACCGGCGCGCTGCAGGGCGATCTTGGCAGTCATGTCCGGCACAGTGACCCGGCGTTGTCCGGACAGCAGTCCCACGGTTCGCGGCGGCAGGAGTCTCGCGCTGTCCGCCACCACGATTGCGGTATGGGGCACGAGATCCTCCGCAGCCAGGGGGCGGTCGATGGCGGCAAGCGGATGGTCCGGCGCCACGCAGAACACGAACCCCACCCGTCCGAACGCGCTGGCCCGATACCCGCCGCCACCGGGCCCTTCGCCAGCGGCGATCACGAAATCGGCCCGGTTGTCACGCAGAGCTTCCCACGTTCCCGTCATCGATTCGGCCGCGATGCGCAGTCGCGTGCCGCAATCCAGCGATTCAAACGCGATCACCTCCGGAAGCAGCGCCGCCGTCGCAAACAGCGAGTCGTGGGCGATCCGCAGTTCCGATTCGTAGCCCGTCGCCACCCGCTTCAGGCGACTCTCCAGATCCGCTGCAGCGCGGACGAGCCAGCGCCCTTCCTCGAGGAGTGCCGCGCCGGCTGGCGTCAGCTGCACTCTCGGTCCGTTGCGATGGAACAGTTCCACGCCCAGTTGCGACTCGATCCGCGCCACCGAGTACGAGATGGTCGACGTCACCTTGTGCAGGCGCTCGGCGGCGCCCGAGAAGGAGCCCGCCTGGGCGATGGCGTCGATGATCTCGATGGCATCGAGACTGAGTTTCAGCATGAAGCCCGTTCTCCGCTTCCGGATGAGTGCGGAAGCATAGCGATTCCCGCGGTGCGGGCGGGAGCTTCCGGGAGCAACTCGGCCGTGCTCACCCGGGACCGCGCGGCACGAGGCGCGAGACAAGCCCGCCGACTTTCCCTAGCATGAGGCTCCGGCCCGAGCCCCTTCATGATCCTCATCGTCTACGCCCACCCTCACCACTCACGCTCCATCGCGCACCGGGCGCTGCTGGACGCCGTTCGCGACCTGCCGGACGTGCAGGTGAATTCGCTCTACGACCGCTATCCGGACTTCGACATCGACGTCGAAGCCGAGCAGGCGCTTCTCGCGCAGGCGAGCCTCGTGATCTGGCAGCATCCGATCTACTGGTACTCGCCACCCGCCCTGCTGAAGCTGTGGTTCGAGGTCGTGCTGATGCGAGGCTGGGCCTACGGCGCCGGCGGCACCGCGCTGCAAGGCAAGGGCTGCCTCTGGGTGACGTCGACCGGCTCCGCCGAGGACGACTATCGGCCCGACGCCGCGCACGGCCATCCGTTCGGGGCCTTCAGTCCGCCCGTGGAGCGCACGGCAGTTCTGTGCGGCATGGTGTGGCAGCCGCCTCTCATCGTGCACGGCGCCCACCGGGTGGACCGTACCGCCCTCGCCGCCCAGGCCGCGCATTACCGCACCCGGCTGGAACAATGGAACGCACGTTCCCATGGCTGAAGGCTCCCTGATCCACGACGCGATCGTGTACCTAGCTGCGGCCGTGGTGTGCGTGCCCATTGCTGCGCGCCTCGGGCTCGGCTCGGTCATCGGGTACCTCGTGGCGGGCTGCCTGATCGGCCCGTCGGGTATCGGACTCATCCGCGAAGCGCAGTCCACCATGCACTTCGCCGAGTTCGGCGTGGTGCTCATGCTTTTCCTCATCGGCCTGGAACTGGACGTGAAGCGCCTCATGCAGATGCGCCGGCCCGTGTTCCTGTCGGGCGGGCTGCAGATGGCGGCGTGCGCGGCCGCGCTGGCCGCGGGCCTGCTGGCGCTGGGCCTTTCGTGGCAAGGAGCCCTCGCGGCGGGCGCGGGTCTCGCGATGTCCGCCACGGCCATCGCCATCCAGACGATGACCGAACGCAATCTCCTCAATGCGCCGGTCGGCCGCACGACCTTCGGCATCCTGCTGTTCCAGGACATCTCCGCCATTCCGATCATGGCGCTCGTGCCACTGCTCGGCGCCGAGGTCGCAGGTGCCGAGCCCGGGTGGCTGCAGGCCGCCAAGGCCTTCGGGGCGATTGCCGGGGTCTTTCTCTTCGGCCGATTCCTCACACGCCCGCTGATGCGGCTCATCGCCCGCTCCGACGTGCGCGAGATCTTCACCGCCTTCGCTCTGCTGCTGGTCATCGCGATCGCCGAGGCCATGACGCTCGCGGGCCTGTCCATGGCGCTCGGCGCCTTCCTCGCCGGCGTTCTGCTGGCGAGTTCCGAATACCGCCACGCGCTCGAGGCGGACATCGCCCCGTTCAAGGGGCTGCTGCTGGGCCTGTTCTTCATCGCGATCGGCATGTCCATCGACTTCGCGCTCGTGGTCGAGGCGCCTTGGCTGCTCGCGCTGCTGGTGATCGGCCTGGTCGCGATCAAGGCGGTCACGATGGCGCTGCTCGCGCCGATGCTTGGCGTGGCCGGCCGCGAGCGATGGCTGTTCGCCGCCCTGCTGTCCCAGGGGGGTGAGTTCACCTTCGTGGTGTTCGGCGTGGCACAGAAGGCCGGCGTGCTTTCGAGCCGGTGGGAGGCCCTGCTGACCGCCGCCGTCGCGCTGTCGATGGCCACCACGCCCTTGCTCATGCTCCTGCACGAGAGGCTCACCGCGCACCGAGCCCGGGAGGAGCGCGAGGCCGACACGATCGAGGCAGAAGGCACCGAAGTCATCGTGGCCGGCTTCGGCCGCTATGGCCAGATCGTGTCGCGCCTGCTCCTCGCGCAAGGTGCCCGCATCACCGTGCTGGACCACAGCCCCGACCAGATCGATCTCATCCGCAAGTTCGGCTACAAAGTGTTCTACGGCGATGCCACGCGCCTCGACCTGCTGGAGGCCGCGGGCGCCCACGGCGCGAAGCTCCTGGTGGTGGCCATCGACGACGTGGCCGACAGCCTCGCACTCGTGGATCTAGCCCGGGAGCAGTTTCCGCAGTTGCGCATCGTTGCCCGCGCCCGCAATGTGCGCCACTGGCTCGAACTCACCGAACGCGGCGTCTCGGCGGTGGAGCGCGAGACCTTCGAGAGTGCGCTGCGGACCGGCCGCGCGGCGCTGGAAACGCTGGGCATGGCGCCCTTCGAGGCCCGGGAGTTCGCCGACGGCTTCCGCCGGCGCAACCTCGCCACCCTGCAAAGCCTCGTGCCGCATTTCCGGGACGAGGCCAAGTCCGTCGCGCTCGCCAAGAGCGGCCGCCAGGAACTGGAGGAGAACCTCCGGCGCGATCGCGAAGCCCGGTCCTCCCATGGCGGATCCGAAGGCTGGCAGTAGGCGGGTACCACGCTCCAGCGTGTCGCTTGCTATCCTGTGACTCCCCTGACGAGATCTGCATCACACCATGACCTGGAAGACTGCCTACCGATCGCTCTACTACTCCACCATGCCCGAGCCGGACGATCTGGCGCTGCCGCCGAAGGAAACCGCGCTGCTGGTCATCGATGTCCAGAACACCTACCTCTCGCGGCCCGACCGGGGCTCGCTGTCCGCCGACGAGCAGCGCCACTTCGACGCGTGGACGCCCTTCCACAACCGCATGCACTCCATCGTCATTCCGAACATCCACAAGGTGCTGGCGCGATTCCGGGAGCGCGGCATGGAAGTGGTGTTCGCCCGCATCGCGTGCCAGACGAAGGACGGGCGGGACCGTTCCCTGTCGCAGAAGATGCCAGGCTTCAACAATCTCCTGCTGCCCAAGGACGAAGAGGCCTCCCAGGTCATTCCCGCGCTCGCGCCGCGCGCGGACGAGATCGTCGTTACCAAGACCACCGACAGCGCCCTCACGGGGACGAATCTCCGGCTGATGCTCCACAACCTCGGCATCCGCCATGTGGTGTGCGTCGGCATCTTTACCGATCAGTGCGTGTCATCGACCGTGCGCAGTCTGGCGGACGAGAGCTTCGGCGTGGTGGTGCTGGACGACTGCTGCGCCGCCGCCACCGACGATCTCCACCGCAAGGAGCTGGAGATCATCAACAACATCTACTGCCACGTGATGACCGCGGACGAACTCGAGGCCCAGTTCGCCCGCGCCTGACCGCCGCGGTGCCGCGCTGGCGAACGGGACCGCCAAACTCTGTATGCCCACATGTCCATCGCATCGCCGCCTGCTGCGCAGCGGCATGGGAATGCCTTTGGAATCCCGCTCTATTTAGGGATTTTCTCCTAATTTTTTTGGGAATTTTTGCAGAACGCGATTCGCCAACTCACTGATTCATCATTTTTAATTTCATTCGACCGAAAACGACGCCGACCCTCTATTCGGGGGCACCCTTGAAGCCCGCTGCGGCGGCGCAATACAGTCGCGCCAGTTCGGCACGGCATCCGATGGAGGATTCAGCGGAATGCCCCGCAGGCGACCATGCGAGTCAGACCGACGGCAGGAGCCCCGTTACGGCTCCGTGTTCCATCGACTCCGTTCAACCCACTCGCAGAGGTGATTCATGTTCAAGTACGCAGTCCTCGTTGTCGCTCTCGGCATCGCCACCGCCACCACCGTGGGCGCCGCCGGCCCCCGCTTCGGTGCGCTGGAGAAGTGCACCGCCGCCGCCCTGTCGAAGCACCCCGGCACGGTGCAGACGCTGGAGGCCGAGATCGAGAAGGGCAAGCCCATCTACGAACTCGACATCCTCGCCAAGGACGGCAAGGAATGGGAGGTCGAGTGTGACGCCACGACCGGCAAGATCCTCGAGACCGAGGAAGAAGTGGCGGAGGATTCCGACGCCTTCAAGTCGAAGGCCAAGCTCTCCCTGGAAGATGCCAAGGCCATCGCGCTCGCCAAGTACCCGGGTGAGGTCGTGGAAGTGGAGTACTCGCTGGAGTCCGACGGTACGCCCGTCTACGAACTGGACATCGTCGCCAAGTCCGGCAAGGAGTGGGAAGTCGAAGTGGACGCCGTCTCCGGCAAGATCGTCGAAGTCGAGGAAGAGACCTTCCAGGTCGGCAAGGAGTAGCGCGCAGCGCTGACGGGGGCATACTCGGGGACTTCATCCGTCCCCGAGCCCCGCCATGATCCGAGTCTTCGGCATTCCCAACTGCGACACCGTCAAGAAAGCCCGCGCCTGGCTGGACGGCCGCGGCGTCACTTACGAATTCATCGACTTCAAGAAGCAGCCGCCAACGCGCGAACTGGTCTCCCGGTGGGTAGGCTCTCTCGGCCGCGAGCGCGTCCTGAATCGCAAGGGCACGACATGGCGAAACATCGACCCTGATATGCAGTCTCAGGCGGACACCGACGCCGGCGCCGTGAAGCTGCTGACGGCGAACCCGTCGGCCATCAAGCGCCCCGTCATAGAGTTTGCCGACGGCCTGCTGATCGGTTTCGACCCGATGCAGTACGAACAGTCCTTCAGCGCAACGAAGTCCTGATTTGCGCGCGCGGGTAGCGTCGGATCAGCCCCGCCTCAAGGCACGACCCCGCAACCGATCCGGGCCCCGCCACCGCCCAGCTTCTCCGGGTGATCCGCGTGGTTGTCGCCGCCCGCGTGGATCATCAGCGAACGCCCCGCCAGATCGCTCACCCGCAGTCTCGGCGCCAGCACAGGATGCGTGGCGCGACCATCGGCCGTGACGAACAGTGCAGGCAGATCGCCCAGGTGTCCGTCTCCCCAGGGCCCCTCATGCCGCCCCGATTGGCTCGGGTCGTAGTGCCCGCCCGCGGACAGCGCGGGCACGGACTTGCCGTCCTGTTCCTTCGGCGCGCAACTCGGGTTCGTGTGCACATGAAAGCCGTGGATACCGGGCTGCAGGCCCGACAGGTCGGGCGTGAACACGACGCCGTGTCGTGAGTCCTCCGCGACGACGGTACCGAGCGCAGCACCGGCGCCCTTCGCGTCGACGGCACTCATCGGAATGGTGATCCGCTCGGCGTGCGCGGGGATGCCAAAGGTTGCGAGCAAGGCTGCCGCCGCGGTCGCGACGATGGTCCTTCGTGTCATGGTGGTTTCGCTCTCTCTCGTGATCGGGGATCGAGCGCGGTGGCACCGGCGGTGCGCCGCGCTTCAGCCGGAAGAATACGCCCACCCTCCCGTCATGGCGCAGGAGAAGCGCCGTGAGCGTCAGGCCGCGCCCTGGAGGAAGGGCAGCAGGGCATCCAGCAGACGATCCGGCACTTCCTCGGGAATGTAGTGGCCGGATGGCAGGGCATGCCCGCGGACATCGTCCGCGACACGTCGCCACGCGTCCAGCGGCTTGAATGCCTTGCCGACGATGCCGTGTTCGGCCCACAGTGCCAGCACGGGACAGCGGATCTTCACACCGGCCTCCATGTCCGCGGCGTCGTGTTCCAGATCGATGCCGGCGGAAGCGCGGTAGTCCTCGCAGCTCGCGTGGATCGCCGCAGGATCGGAGAAGCAACGCAGGTACTCGCCCCACGCGTCCGGGAGAAACGGGGCGAGCCCGGCATGTCGTCCGCCCATGTGATGCCGGAGATACGCCTCCACATTGCCACCGATCAGGGTCTCCGGAAACGGCGCCGGCTGGATCAGGAAAAACCAGTGGTAATAGGAACGCGCGAACGTCATGGTCGTGCCTTCGTACATCGCCTTGGTGGGGGCGATGTCCAGCACGGCGAGCCGCTGCACCCGGTCGGCATGGTCCACAGCGAGGCGGTGAGCAACGCGCGCGCCGCGATCGTGGCCGCACACGGAGAACTGATCGAACCCGAGCGCCGTCATTACCCGGGCCTGGTCCAGCGCCATCACGCGCTTGCTGTAGTTGCGGTGGTCGGTCCCGCCCGGGGGCTTCGACGAGTCGCCATACCCGCGGAGATCCGTCGCGACGACCGTGAACCGCTCGGCGAGGCGAGGCAGAACCTTGCGCCAGATGAGGTGGGTCTGCGGGTAGCCGTGCAGCAGCAGCAGGGCGGGCCCGCTCCCCGCGATGACGGCGTGAATCTCGACGTCACCGGCCGCAATCCGCTCGCTGCGGGCCCCGGGAATCACGCGAGCCCCACGAGGCGACAGCCGAACAGCACGCCGACCGGGATGATCACCGCGGCAGCAAGATCGAGCACCAGGCCGTGCCTGATCATGGCCGTGATCCGCACGGCGCCGGATCCGTAGACGATCGCGTTCGGCGGCGTGGAGACAGGGAGCATGAACGCCATGCTCGCACCGAGCGACACCGCCATCGCGACCGGCACCGGGCTCACGCCGGCGGCCTTCGCGGCTGCCACGGCCAGCGGCGCCAGCATCGTTGCAGCCGCAGTGTTCGAAGTGGTCTCCGTGAGCAGGATCGCCACCCAGCAGAACAGGCAGGTGAGCGCCACCAGTGACGTGGACCCGGTCCACGCCACCATCGCATCCCCGAAGGACGAAGCGAGGCCTGTGCGGAACATCGCGCCGCCCAGGGACAATCCGCCGCCGAAGAGCATCAGCGTGCCCCAGTCGATCCCCCTCGCCTGTTCCCAGCCGAGCACCGGCTTCGCCCGCCCGCGCTCGGCCGGAATGAGGAACAGCAGGCAGCCGCCGATCACCGCGGCGACCGCTTCCGGGAGATGACGCTGCAGCTTCACTGCGCTCGGATGCGTCGTGCCCAGCACCGCGGCGACTACGCCCGGAATCACCCACATCAGCACGGTGACGGCGAAGCAGAACAGCACGACCTTCTGGGCGCGTGTCATCGCCCCGAAGGTGGCTTGCTCAGCGCGAACCTTCGAGTTGACCTCTTCTCCTGCCTGCACATCGGGTGGCAGGACGAACCGGAAGTACGTAACCATGAACACCATGATCGCGATGGCGACCGGCGCCGCTACCGCGATCCAGTGCAGGAACGGCACGCCCTGACCCGTGAGCTTCTGCAACTGGCCGATCACGATGAGATTCGGCGCCGTGCCGACCGGCGTCATGATGCCGCCGATGGACGCAGCCCAAGCGACCGACAGCATCAGCGCGGTGGAAAAGCGCAGCGAAGTGAAAGGCACGCCCTTGTGCCGCGCCATGGCGTGCAGGACCGACACGCCGATGGGATAGATCATCGCGGCGGTCGCGGTATTGCTGATCCACGCCGAGATGCCGGCGGTGAGCACAGTAAACGCGATGAGAATCCGCAGCGGCGACTTGGCGACCGAGGGTCTCGCGAGGATGCCGAAAGCCACCCGCCGATCCAGGCCCGTATGCGACATCCCCTCGGCGATCAGGAAACCGCCGAGGAACATGAACACGATGGGGTCGCCGAAGGGCGCGAACATCTCCGCGGCCGTGCCGATCCCCAGCACCACGGCGAGACACGGTGCGATGAGCGCCGTGACCGGGATGGGGACCGCCTCAGTCACCCACCAGACGATGGTGAAGGCCAGCACGGCGGTGAGCCTGGCGGCCTCCGGGCTCGGCAGGCCGGGCGGAAACACCAACAGCAGGACGAAGACGAGCGGACCGAGCCACAGCCCCGTGGTTCGCCGGATCTGGTCGGCACGGGCTTCGATGGCGGAGATGGCAGGCGGCGCGTCGGTCGTCACGGGGCGGCTCTCGGTTGTCATGGGCGAGCCCGGGCAGCCCGGGCGATCCCGAGCAGCGCCTGCGGCCCGCCGGGCGGGCGCCACTGTACCTTGCCGGGGAGGCGGCTGCCACGTGTGGCCAGAGGGCTTGCGGATCCGACCGGAGGCCAGCATCGGTAACAGATCGGTGATCCGCGCCGCGGTAAGCTCCCGCCCGGGACAAGGTCAGGTGCATCGTCCTCGCTGCCCCTCTCGCCAGCGTAGCCACACGATAACGACAAGGTCACGGAGAACCGCGTGCGCGCCGAAACCCCAAAGCTCGCCAAACTTACTCGCCCGCGACTATTCGACGCCGTCCGGCGGGATCGCCTGTTCCGGCTCATGGACGAGGGCGCCCGCTCGCGGCGAGTGACCTGGATCGAATCCCCGCCTGGCGCCGGCAAGACGACGCTCGTCGCGAGCTACCTCGAAGCGCGGGATCTCGGCGGCATCTGGTTCCAGGTGGACCCGGGCGACAACGACCTCGCGACGTTCTTCTACTACCTGGGGCTCGCCGAGCGCACCCTGCCCGGACGCCGCCGGCAGCAGCGCCCCATGCCTCTGTTCACGCCGGAGTATCTGGCCGACGTCACGGGCTTCGCGCGTCGGTTCTTCCGGACCCTGTTCGAGCGGATCGGCACGCCCGGGGTGCTGGTCTTCGACAACTTCCAGGAAGCCGACCACTCGACGCTGCACGAGGCGATCGTCGCGGGGATGGATGAAGTCCCTGACGGCGTGCAGATGATCGTCGTGAGCCGCGCGGGAACACCGCCCCACTACGCGCGGCTGAGCGCGAATCGCGCACTGACGGTGCTCGACTGGGAAGCCCTGCGCTTCACGCCCGAGGAGACTGCCGCGATGCTGTCGGGCTCCCGCCTGCCAATCACCGCGGAAACCGCGGAAGCCCTGCACGACCAGTCGGGCGGCTGGGCCGTCGGCTTGGTCCTGCTCGCGGAGCACTGGCGGCGGGGCGGCCGGATCGGCGACGCGGCGGATTCGGATTCCCTGCAACAGATCTTCGCGTACTTCGCGGGCCAGATCTTCGACCGCGCGCCTTCCGAGGACCGGCACACGCTCCTGCAACTCAGCTTCGCCCCCAGCCTAAGCGACACGTTCGCCACACGACTCACCGGAAGTGACCATACGGTGCGGCTGCTGGATCAGTTGTACCGGCGCCATCTATTCACGGATCGCCGGCGTGGCCCGACGCCGTCCTACCAGTTCCACGCGCTGTTCCGGGCGTTCCTCCAGAACCGCGCACGCGAGGGGCTCGAGCCCGGCGAGTTCCGCGCGACGGCACGCCGCTGTGCGGAACTGCTCGAGGCCGAAGGACAGGCGGAGGCCGCCATGCCGCTCTACCGGCTCGCCGGCGAGGACGAGGCCGCCGCTGCGCTTGCGCTACGCGAAGCCCCGGCACTCATCGCCCAGGGCCGCTGGCGGGTGGCAGTCGACTGGATCGAGGCACTTCCCGCAGAGCGCGTGCAGCACGACCCGTGGCTGCTGCATTGGCTGGGCACTGCCCGGATCGGCACCGATCCGCCCGCTGCCCGCGGCGTGCTCACGAACGCGCACGAAGTGGCGAAGGATCTGGGTGACGCGCGTTGCCGGGTCCAGATCGCCGCGGGCATGGTGGAGGCGCTGTTCCTCGAATACGCCGACTTCATGCCGATCGATCCCTGGATCCCCGAACTGGACGCCATCCAGGCGGAAGTCTTCGAGTTCCGCACGCTCGACGAGGAACTTCGGGCCCAGTCCGCCCTCCTCGTCGCCGCAACGTACCGTCAGCCGGATCACCCAGGCATCGACCGTTGCGCATCGCGGGTGAGTGAGCTGCTGCGCGTCGGACTCGACGTCAATCTCCGCGTCAGCGCGGCCACGCACCTCACGCTCTACGGGAGCTTCACCGGACACCTGGCCGTCGCGCGGCAAGCCGTGGCATTGCTCGTGCCGCTCCTCGACGATCCGGCAGTGTCGATCTTCCGGCGCGCCTTCGCCTGGGCCGTAACGGCGTGGTACGCAGCCAACACGACAGACCTGGAACTGGGGCATCGCTGCATCCGCGAGATGGACGCCATCGCCAGGGTGGACGGTCTGCACGTTGCCGAGCGCTTCGCCTGCATCATCGGGTACTTCTTCGACATGGATCACGGTGATCACGCTTCGGGCGCCCGCCGCATCGCCACCTTCGAGCTGATCATGATCCCGGAGCAGCCCTACGAGGCCGCTTCCATCGTGAACATGAAAGCCTACGATGGCGTTTTTCTCGGCGATGCACCGCGCACCGCGCGCCACGCACCTGAGGCCAGCGACCTCTACGAGGCCGCCGGCTCCATCCCGCACATCCTGGTGGGGCTGTCCGCGCTCGTGTGGTGCGACGTGGAACGGGGAGACGCCGAGGCCACCGCGCGCTCCCGGGCGAGACACCAGGCATGGTCCGACCGCCGGAACATGGAGTGGGCCCGGTGGGTGCTCGATGCCGGCGACGCCGTCACGGCCCTGCGAAGCGGGGATGAGCTCGCCGCGCGCGCAGCACTCGAAAGAGTGTTCGCGAAGGAGCGCGATCGGTTCGACCAGTACGGGCACATGCTGTCCTGGGCCCGGTCCTGGGCGAGCCGTCTCGCCGCCGCGGCCCTCGTGCGGCGGGTCTGCCCGGCGCAGGTCCTGCACTTCGTGGCCGCTTACGAGATCGCCGCGCCGATGCCTGCCCCGGCCGCGTGGCCGTTTCCGGTCCGCATCCGCGTCCTCGGCACCCGGCACGTGGAAGTGAACGGCGCGCCCCTCGTGTTCCAAGGCAAGGTGCCACGACGTCCGCTCGCCCTGCTCGACTGCCTCCTTACCGCCGACCCGGCGGGCGTGCGCGACACCACCCTCATCGACGCGCTTTGGCCGGACGAGGACGGGGACGCCGCCCGCGACGCATTCCGCGTGGCACTGCACCGTCTGCGGCGCCTGCTCGGTCACGCCGATGCCGTCCTGCTGCAGGACGGCAGGGTGCGTCTGTCGCCCGCGTGGTGCTGGGTCGACCTGCACACGGTGCGCGCGCTCCTGCATGGCACCGGTCCGACGCTGCCCCCGGGCGAATGCGCGGCCCGTCTGCTCGACGCCTACGGCGGACCGCTGGACGAGTCGCTTGACTCCGACGCGGACCGATCCCTCGGAGATCGCCTCGCGGCGACGTTCGCCCGCCGGATCGTGGACATTGCTGCGGAACTCCGGGCTTCGGGGCGGCGCAAGGAGGCGCTCGACCTCGGATGGCGGGCGTTTGCCGCGGCGGAATCGCAACGCGATCTGGCGGAATGGCTCATGGCCACCTGTCTCGACGAACACGATGCCGCAGAGGCGCTTCGCGCCCATGGGATTCATTTGCGTGCCTTGTCCTCTACGGGACGGGCGGAACCGTCCACACGGCTCCAGGCACTCCACGACGAAGCACGGCAGCGGAACATGGCCGTCATCGGTACAGGATCGGTAACGGGCCCCCGATAACGTGGCACCCACACGCGCATGCCGATGCGCGTGGACCCCAACCAGGAGGACACGATGCTATCGACCCGCACAACGCTCGCCCGCTTTCTCGCACTCATCCTGCTGCTCGCCCTCGCCGGCCTGGCCCAGGCTCAGGGCTTCACCCGCAAGGACGTCACGATCCGAAGCGAAGGTCTCGACCTCGCCGCGTGGTACTACACCCCGAAGGGCCTCAAGCCCGACGAGAAGCGTCCGGCCATCGTGATGGCTCACGGCTTCAGCGCGCCGAAGGAGGCTCTCCTGCAGAACTTCGCGGACCGGTTCGCGCAGGCCGGATTCGTGGTCGTCGTATTCGATTACCGGTTCCTCGGCGCGAGCGGAGGCGAACCGCGGGGCCAGATCTTCCCCACACAGCAGATCGAGGACTACCGCAACGCGATCACCTGGACCCAGTTGCAGAAGGAAGTGGACCCCGCCCGGATCGGTATCTGGGGCACCTCCTACAGCGGCGCGCACGTGCTGCACCTCGGCGCCTTCGACCGCCGCGTCAAGGCGGTGGTCTCCCAGGTGATGCTCGTTGACGGCCCGGCGAACGCTGCGCGGCTGAACCGCGCCGACGTCCTGCCGAATGTCGGGGCGTTCCTGGCGGGCGACCGCGCCCAGCGCTACACCGAGGGCAAGGTGAACTACCTGCCCGTCGTCGGACCCGAGGGCTCGCCCTCCGCACTGCCCACCCCGGAGTCCTACGAGTTCTTCACGAAGGTCGTCCAGCCGAATGCGCCACGCTGGGAGAACCGCGTCACGCTCGAATCGATGGAGAAGTTCCTGGAGTACACGCCGGGCGCCAACATCCAGCGGATCTCGCCGACGCCGCTGCTGATGGTGGTAGCCAGCGACGATCGCCTCACACCCACGGATCTCGCCGTTGAGGCGTATGAGCGAGCCCGGGAACCGAAGAAGCTCGTGCTCTTCCGCGGCGGGCACTTCGACGCCTACACGGAGCCGGGCCTGAACACCACGGCAGGAGAGGCCACCTCCTGGTTTCGGCAGTGGCTCATGACGAAGTAAGCGCGTCTCGAACCGTCGATGGACAACGGGCTCGATCGGTTGCCGTAACAGCCCCGGCAGCATTCCAGGCAAGCACCACTTCACGCACAGCTGCAGTGCGGCCGGCACCATCACGGTGCCGGCATTTTCGTTTCCGGTTTCGTGTTGGCGGCGCTCGCCCTCTGAAGGCGATTCCTGCGTCATGGGCACGCCGTTTGCACACTCTCTTGCATACAAGAATCCAGGCATCGTTCGCCTCTATCGGCGATTTCCTTTTCCCGCCTTCGATCCCGCAATTCACAACCGAGGAGTGTGCACAGCATGAATAACGATTCCTTCCGTTCCTCCCGCCGTCAGATGCTCAAGGCGATGTCCGCCGCGGGTCTCGCCACCGGACTCGGGCTGCCCGCAATGCGCGCCGGCGCCGCGGACAAGCTCGTCGTCGGCGTCATCTACGTGGGACCGAAGGACGACTACGGCTACAGCCAGGCGCAGGCCCAGGCTGCGGCGGCCATCAAGAAAATGCCCGGTGTCACCGTCATCGAGCAGGAGAAGGTCGCCGAGACCACCGACGTGCAGAAGGTGATGGCCTCGATGATCGAGGAGGACGGTGCGAGCCTCGTGTTCCCGACGTCCTTCGGCTACTTCGACCCGCACATGATCAAGATGGCCGAGAAGTATCCGAAGGTGCGCTTCGCGCATTGCGGCGGCCTGTGGACCGAAGGCAAGCATCCGAAGAACACGGCCAGCTACTTCGGCTACATCGACGAGTGCCAGTTCCTGAACGGCGTCGTCGCCGCCCACGCGACCAAGAGCAAGAAGCTGGGCTTCATCGCCGCCAAGCCGATTCCCCAGGTGATGCGCAACATCAACGCCTTCACCCTCGGCGCGCAGAGCGTGAAGCCGGAGATCACCACGCAGGTCATCTTCACGGGTGACTGGCTGCTGCCGGTGAAGGAAGCCGAAGCGGCCAACAGCCTCATCGACCAGGGCGTGGACGTGATGACCATGCACGTGGACAGCCCCAAGGTGATCGTCGAGACCTGCGAGCGTCGCGGCATCTACGTGTGCGGCTATCACGCCGACCAGTCCGCGCTGGCCCCCAAGGGCTACCTCACCGGTGCCGAGTGGAACTGGCTCACGCCCTACACCGAGCACGTGAAGGCCGCGATGGCCGGCAAGCCGCTCGACAACTTCCTGCGCGGCGGCCTGAAGGAAGGCTTCGTGAAGCCCTCTGCCTACGGCAAGGCAGTCTCCGAAGCCGCCCGCAAGCAGGCGGACGGCGTGAAGGCCTCCATGGTCAAGGGCGAGTACGTGATCTTCAAGGGCCCGCTCAAGGACAACACGGGCAAGGTCGTCATTCCGGCGGGCTCGGCGCACAAGCAGACCGACCTGGCGCTGGAACAGATGAACTACCTCGTCGCCGGCGTCATCGGCAAGGCCTGAGTCCGGACCTGCGCGAGCAGAGGCCGTGGCCCCTCAGGCCATCACGCTCGGCCCGGTCCCGGCGGCAACGCCGGGACCGTCCCCCTCCGGCCGCCTGCGCGGTGCGGCCGAGGCCGTGCTCATTCCGCTGGGCGCGCTCGTGGTGGCGATGCTCCTCTTCGGCCTGTTCATCCTCCTCATCGGCAAGTCGCCGCTGGAGGTTTACGGTTTCATCTACAAGGGCGGCTTCAGCACGTCCTTCGCCTGGCAGAACACGCTGGCGCGCGCGGCGCCGCTCATCCTCACGGCACTCTGTGTCGCTTTGCCGGCGCAGGCAGGGCTCATCATCATCGGCGGGGAAGGCGCACTCGTGCTGGGTGGTCTGGCCTCCGCCGTGGCGGGTTACCAGATTGGTCTCTCGGGCGCGTCGCCCGCGGTCGTCCAGGTCTTCATGGCGTTGGCCGCCATGGTGGCCGGCGGCGCCTGGATCGCCATCGGTGGCGCCCTCCGGCATTTTCGCGGCGTGAACGAGACGATCAGCAGCCTGCTGCTCACTTACATCGCGCTGGCGCTCTTCAATCATTTCGTGGAAGGCCCTCTGCGCGACCCCGCCAGTCTCAACAAGCCGTCCACCATGCCGATCGGCGAAGCCAACATGGTGGGCATGCTCCCCGACCTCGACGTGCACTGGGGTCTCGTCTACGGCGTGGTCTTCTGCGTGATCGCGTTCGTCCTGGTGCGCTATTCCACGCCGGGCTTCGCGTTGCGCATCGTCGGCGGCAACGTGCGTGCAGCACGTCTCGTGGGCCTGCCGGTGGGCGTCCTGCTGATTGGCAGCTGCGTCCTGGGAGGCGCCGCAGCCGGACTCGCCGGCATGGCGGAAGTCGCTGCCGTGCACGGCGCCGCCAACGCCTCCCTGATCGCGGGCTACGGCTACGCGGGCATCCTCGTCGCCTTCATCGCGCGTCACAACCCGCTCGCCATCATTCCGGTCGCCATCCTGCTGGGCGGCATCAACGCGAGCGGCGGCATGCTGCAGCGCCGCCTCGACCTGCCCGATGCCACGGTGCTCGTCCTGCAGGGGATCGCCTTCATGACCATCCTCGCATCCGAGACCCTGTACGGGCGCTTCCGCCTCTTCCAGAGCGGTCCGCAGAAATGACCCTCACCCTCTTTCTCCGGAGATCCCCATGGACAGCGGCCTAGGCTGGTGGGGTGTCCCCATCGCCGTGCTCGGCGGCGCGCTTCGTGTCAGCACGCCGTTCCTGTTCGTGAGTCTCGGCGAATGCCTGACCGAGAAGAGCGGGCGCATCAACCTCGGTCTCGAGGGCGTGCTGGTGATGGGGGCGATGAGCGGCTACGCCATCTCCTACACGACCGGCAATCCGTGGCTCGGCGTGCTCGCCGCCGGTTTCGCCGGTCTGCTGCTGGGCGTGCTCCACGCGCTCGTGTGCAATCTGCCGCGCGTCAACGACATCGCCGTCGGGATCGGGCTCATGCTCTTCGGCACCGGCGTGGCCTTCTTCCTCGGCAAGCCCTATGTCCAGCCCAAGGCGCCGACCCTGCCGGCGATACCGCTGGGCGGGTGGTCCGACTCTCCGCAGATCCAGGCGGCGCTGCAGATCAACGTGCTGTTTGTGCTCGGTCTGGCGCTCGCGCTGCTGCTGCACTGGGCCTTCCGGAACACCCGTTGGGGCATGGTCGTCCGCATGGCGGGCGACAGCGCCGATGCCGCCAAGGCGATGGGCTACAGCGTGTCCGGCATCCGGCTCGCGGCCACCGCGGGAGGAAGCTTCCTCGCGGGCATCGGCGGCGCGTTCCTGTCCCTCTACTACCCCGGCAGCTGGAACGAAGGCCTGTCGAGCGGACAGGGACTCATGGCGGTCGCGCTCGTCATCTTCGCCCGTTGGCGCCCGCTCGCCTGCTTCTGGGCGGCGCTGCTGTTCGGCGGCGCGGCGGCGTTGGGGCCCGCGCTGCAGTCGGTGGGCATCACGAGCGGCTACTACCTGTTCAATGCAACGCCCTATGTCCTCACCCTGGCGATCATGGTCGTGACCTGTTCGCCGAAGCGGACGCTGTCGGGGGCGCCGGGTGAACTGAGTGTGACCAGATGAACGGTGCCGGCCCACGCCAACGGCCGGCAGCATTGCGAAACGAACTGGACTTGCGAGGAGAACGACGATGAACGGACTGGGCGGTCTCAACAAATCCCCTGCCGGGGTGGTGATGGGCATGGTGCAGCTGCAGTTGCCGGTGGTGGTGACCCCGGAGCACCTCGCGGCCCAGACACGCCGCATCTGCGAGATGGTCGCCAAGGCCCGCCGCAACATGCCGACCCTGGACCTGGTGGTGTTCCCCGAATACGCACTGCATGGCCTGTCGATGGACACCAACCCGGCGATCATGTGCCGGCTCGACGGCCCCGAGGTGGCGGCGTTCAAGCAGGCGTGCATCGACAACAAGGTGTGGGGCTGCTTCTCCATCATGGAGTACAACCCGCGCGGCAATCCCTTCAACAGCGGCATCATCATCGACGACAAGGGCGCGCTGCAGCTCTACTACCGCAAGCTGCACCCGTGGGTCCCGGTCGAGCCCTGGGAACCCGGCGATCTCGGCATCCCGGTGTGTGTCGGCCCGAAGGGCGCGCTCATCTCCCTCATCATCTGCCACGATGGCATGTTCCCGGAAATGGCGCGTGAGGCGGCCTACAAGGGCGCGGAGATCATGATCCGCACCGCAGGCTACACGGCGCCGATCCGGACGAGCTGGAAGTTCACCAACCAGTCGAACGCCTTCTGCAATCTCATGGTGACGGCGAGCGTGTGCATGTGCGGCTCCGACGGCACATTCGACTCCATGGGCGAAGGCATGTTCGTCAACTTCGACGGCACGGTCATCGCCTCGGGCGGCGGTCGCCCCGACGAGATCATCACGTGCGAAGTGCGTCCGGACCTCGTGCGCGAAGCGCGCAAGCACTGGTCGGTGGAAAACAACATCTACCAGTTCGGCCATCGCGGCTACACCGCCGTGAAGGGCGGCGCGCAGGACTGCCCCTACACCTACATGCATGACCTCGTTGCCGGCCGCTATAGCCTCCCCTGGGAAGGCGACGTGGTGCATACCGACGGGACATCCTGCGGCTTCCCGGAGCCCACCCGCGAGTACACGCCCGAGACTGGCGAGGTCCGCAAATATGCCTGACGCGACCGCGGGCCGCTTCGTCGCGGCCGATCCCTATCCCTGGCCCTACGACGGGGCGCTGCGCCCGGACAACACTGCGCTTATCGTGATCGACATGCAGACCGACTTCTGCGGGGTCGGCGGCTACGTGGACAAGATGGGCTACGACCTCTCGCTCACCCGCGCGCCCATCGAGCCGATCCGTCGCACCATGGCCGTGATGCGCAGCCAGGGATTCATGATCATCCACACCCGCGAGGGCCACCGACCGGATCTCTCCGACCTGCCCGAGAACAAGCGCTGGCGCTCGCGCCGCATCGGCGCAGGCATCGGTGACCCGGGTCCCTGCGGGAAGATCCTGGTGCGGGGCGAGCCCGGCTGGGACATCATTCCGGAACTCGCGCCTGCCCCCGGCGAGGTCGTCATCGACAAGCCGGGCAAGGGTTCCTTCTGCGCGACCGATCTCGAGCTCATCCTGCGCACCCGCGGGATCCGTAACCTGATTCTCACCGGCATCACCACCGACGTCTGCGTGCACACCACGATGCGCGAGGCGAACGATCGTGGCTTCGAATGCCTCATGCTCGAGGACTGCACCGGCGCCACCGACTACGGCAATTACCTCGCCGCCATCAAGATGATCAAGATGCAGGGCGGTGTGTTCGGGGCGGTCGCCCCCTCCGAAGCGCTGCTGCGGACGCTCGCATGACACTCCTGCCCGGGGCCATTCCGCCCCCTCACGGCGCGCTCGAAGTCCAGATGGTGGGCATCACGAAGCGCTTCGGCGCCTTCACGGCGCTGGACGACGTGAGCCTGCATGTGCGCCCCGGCTCGTTCCACGCGCTGCTGGGCGAGAACGGCGCGGGCAAGAGCACGCTGGTGAAATGCCTGGTCGGCTACCACCCGCCGGATCAGGGCCAGATCCTCGTCGGCGGTCGCGAGCACGATATCCGCACACCCCACGATGCTCACGCGCTGGGTGTCGGGATGGTCTACCAGCACTTCACGCTGGTTCCCAGCATGACCGTCGCGGAGAATCTCGTGATGGCCCGCGACGCGGTTCCCGGCATCATCCGCTGGCGGGAGGAGCGCGAGCGCCTTCATGCCTTCCTGAAGACCGTGCCGTTCAAGCTCGAACTCGACGCGCCCGTGTCGAGCCTCGCCGCCGGCGAAAAGCAGAAGGTCGAGATCGTGAAGCTGCTCTACCTGCAGCGGCGATTCATGATTCTCGACGAGCCCACGTCCGTGCTCACGCCGCAGGAAGCCAACGAGATGCTCGGCATGTTGCGCGACATGGTTCGCGAGGGCCGCATCTCCGTGCTGGTCATCACGCACAAGTTCCGCGAGGTCATGGCCTTCGCGGACCGCGTGTCGGTGCTGAGGCGCGGACGTCTCGCGGGCGAGGGCGAAGTGGCCGACCTGGACCCCGAACGCCTCGCCGAGATGATGATCGGCCGACGTGAAGCGGGCGCCACACCGACCCGGCGTATCGCCGGCAACGGCAAGGGTGACGTGAAGCTCGCCATTCGCGGTCTCACGGTGAACGACGACGCCGGCATGAAGGCCGTCGATGTCGAACGCCTGGAGGTGCACGGCGGCGAGATCGTCGGCATAGCCGGCGTCTCCGGCAACGGCCAGCGGCAACTCGTGGAAGCGCTCGTCGGACAGCGCCCCCGCGAAGGCGGCGAAGTCCACGTTCACGGCGAACCGTTCGCCGCGCGCCGCAGCGAGATGCGCCGCCATCGTGTGTTCGCCCTGCCCGAAGAGCCGCTGCGCAACGCCTGTGTTCCCGGCCTCTCCGTCGCGGAGAACATGGCGCTGCGACGCTTCGATCGCGCGCCGCTCTCGCGCGGCAGCTGGGTCAACTGGGGAACGCTTCGTCGCGAAGCCGTCCGCCTCATCGGCGAGTACCAGGTGAAAACCCGTGGGCCGCTTGCGCCGATCCGCACGCTGTCCGGGGGCAACGTGCAGCGTGCCGTGCTCGCGCGCGAACTCTCCGAGGAGGTCTCGGTGCTGATCGTGGCCAACCCGGTGTTCGGCCTCGACTTCGCCGCGGTGGCCGACATCCACGACCGCATCCTCGCGGCGCGGGACCGCGGGGCGGCGGTATTGCTGGTGAGCGAGGATCTCGACGAGCTCCTGGAACTGTCCGACCGCATCGTCGTGATGTTCGACGGACACCTCGTCCACGAGACGCCGATCGATGCCGTGGATACCGGCGTGATCGGCCGGGCGATGGCCGGACATGTCTCGGCGTCCGCCCACTGAGCCAGAGGAGAACCGCATGCCCGTCACGATCCTGCACGCGAAACCCTACCCCTTCGAGTTCGACCCGGCCACGACTGCTCTCGTGGTGATCGACATGCAGCGCGATTTCATCGAGCCCGGCGGATTCGGCGAGGTGCTCGGCAACGACGTGCGGCGACTGGCCGCCATCGTTCCCACGGTCGCACGCCTGCTCGCCGCCTGCCGCGGCGCGGGCATGACCATCGTGCACACGCGCGAGTCGCACCGCCCGGACCTCGCCGACTGTCCGGATGCCAAGCGCGCCAGGGGAAAGCCGCGTCTGCGTATCGGCGACGAGGGCCCCATGGGCCGCATCCTGGTGGCCGGTGAGCCCGGTAACGCCATCCTCCCCGCTGTCGCGCCCATCGCCGGTGAGATCGAGATCGACAAGCCGGGCAAGGGTGCCTTCTACGCCACGCCTCTGGGTGACATCCTCCGTCTGCGAAAGATCGAGCGCCTGCTCTTTGCCGGCGTCACCACGGAGGTCTGCGTGCAGACGACGATGCGCGAAGCCAACGACCGCGGTTACGACTGCCTGCTCGTCGAGGACGCCACGGAGAGTTACTTCCCGGAATTCAAAAGCGCTACCATCGAAATGATCCGGGCCCAGGGCGGCATCGTCGGCTGGACCGCCACGTGCGCCGAAGTGGAGGCCGCACTCGGCCCGCACACGAAGGGCGGTTGAGGGGACGTTCGCAGACGCAACAGGGCCTTTCGACAGGCGCCGGGAGAGACAGGGGATGGCACAACTCGCGCGGGACGATGTGACGGTGGACGACGTGCGCAACTACGTGGAAGCCGCTAGCGCAGTGCAGGGAATGTCACTGAGCGGTGAGGAACTCGAACGAGTCGCGGAGGTGTTTGCCCGCAACGCCCGCGTCGCGGCGCTCGTGGTCGGGCTCGACCTTCCGGAACACCAGGACCCCGCGGCCATGCTGAGGCTCGACTGACATGCAGCGAGCCCTGGAGATCGCCGAACAGGTCCGCTCGGGCACGCGCACCGCCCGGGATATCGTCGAAGCCGCCCTGACGCGCATCGGCGATACCGATGCCGCCTACAACTGCTTCACCACGGTCACCTTCGATCGTGCGCGCCGCGAAGCCGAATCGGTCGATGCCGCGCGCCGCGCCGGCCGCCCGCTGGGCCCCCTCGCGGGCGTACCGTTCGCGGTCAAGAATCTGTTCGACGTGGAAGGGCTGCCCACGGTCGCCGGCACGCGCACGCGAAGCCTGTCCGCGCCGGCCGAGGCCGACGCCGCCCTGGTGTCGCGGCTGACAGCCGCCGGCGCCGTGCTCGTCGGCACGCTCAACATGGATGCATACGCCTACGGCTTCACGACCGAGAACACAGCCTACGGCGTCACGCGCAACCCGCACGACCGCAACCGGATTGCGGGCGGCTCGTCGGGAGGCTCCGCCGCAGCGCTCGCTGCCGGGATGGTGCCGCTGTCGCTCGGGTCCGACACCAACGGCTCGATCCGCGTGCCTGCCTCGCTGTGCGGCGTGTTCGGCATCAAGCCCACCTTCGGACGCCTGACCCGCACCGGCAGCTATCCGTTCGTCGCGAACCTCGATCACCTGGGCCCCTTCGCGACAACGACCGCCGATCTCGCAACCGCGTATGACGCGATGCAAGGTCCCGACCCTGCCGATCCGGCGTGCTCACGTCGCGCGCCGGAACCCACCACCAGTCAGTTGTCGCGAGGACTCGGCGAGTTGCGGGTGGCCCGTCTCGTCGGCTACTTCGACCAGTGGGCCTCGGACCCGGCCCGGGCGGCGTCGATCAAGGCCGCCGAGGGGCTCGGTGCGGTCGCAGAGATCGAACTGCCGGAGGTCGAACGGGCGCGCGCCGCAGCCTTCATCATCACCGCGACCGAAGGCGGCACCCTGCGCCTGCCCGAACTGCGCAGCCGGTACGCCGACATCGAACCGCACTCGCGCGATCGCCTCGCGGCCGGCGCGATCACACCGGGGGCGTGGTACGTGCAGGCGCAGAAGCTCCGTGCCTGGTACCTGCAGAAGGTGCTGGAGATCTTCTCGCGGTACGACGTGCTCATCGCGCCCGCCACGCCCGTGCCGGCCACCGAGATCGGCCAGGACTGGCTCCAGCTCAACAGTCAGCGCATTCCGCTCCGGCCCAATCTGGGTCTGTTCACACAACCCATCTCGTGCATTGGCCTGCCCGTGGTGGCGGCGCCGATCGAAGGCGTGAGCCCGCTGCCTATCGGCGTGCAGATCATCGCCGCGCCCTGGCGCGAGGATCTCTGTCTCCGCGCCGCAGCCCATCTCGAACGGCAGGGAATCGCGCGCGCACGAATCGTTGAGGAACCTTCCGCATGAAGATCAATCTCCCGCACGTCCTGGCCGAAGTCACGCGCCTGTTCGAACGCTACGAGCAGGCCCTCGTGTCCAACGACATCGCCGTGCTGAACGAGCTGTTCTGGCAGGATCCGCTCACGCTGCGCTATGGCATTGCCGAGAACCTCCACGGCTATGCGGAGATCTCCGCGTACCGGTCCGCCCGCTCGCCCGCGAACCTCGCGCGCACGCTCGTACGCACGGTCATCACGACCTACGGCGAGGACTTCGCGACGGCCAACACGGAGTTCATGCGCCCGCCCATCGAGCGGATCGGCCGACAGAGTCAGACCTGGGCACGCATGCCGGAAGGCTGGCGCATCGTCTCGGCCCACGTGAGCTTCATGGAACAAGGCGCGGCCTCACCGGCGCCCGCCGCACGCTGATGGCAGTCGCCAGCCAAAGCGCCTCCCGCGCGCGTCGTGTCCAGCCCCGCGCGATGCCGCTTTCCGAGGTGGTGTATCGGCAGGTCAAGAGCGACATCTTCGACTATCGTCTGCTCCCCGGCGACCGCTTCAGCGAAGGTGAGATCGCCGAGCGGCTGTCGGTGAGCCGCACGCCCGTCCGCGAGGCCCTGCAGCGCCTGGAGAAGGAAGGCTATCTCCAGGTGCACTTCCGCAGCGGCTGGAGTCTGCGCCCGCTCGACTTCCGGCAGTTCGACCACCTGTACGATCTTCGGATCATCCTCGAGACTGCGTCGGTGAAGCAGTTGTGCGAACAGGACGAGCGTCCCGGCCTCGAAAAGCTGCGCGAGATCTGGCTGGTGGGCGCGGACGAACGCTCGACCCAGGGCGGCAAGGTCGCGGATCTCGACGAAGCTTTCCATGCAGCGCTCGTCGAGGCTGCCGGAAATCCCGAAGTCGCGCGCTGCCATCGCGACGTGACGGAGCGCATCCGCATCCTCCGGCGACTGGACTTCACGCAAGGCGACCGCATCGTCGCCACCTACCAGGAACACGCGCAGATCCTCCGTGCGATCCTGCGACGGCGCACCGAGCCGGCCCTGCTCATGCTGAAAGCGCACATCGAGACCAGCAAGGCCGAGGTGCGGAAGATCAGCCTGCACCAGCTCTATCTCGCACGGCCGGGGTGAGTTCGGTTGGGCCAGAGCGTTCGTTGTTCTGCGGCGCGCCGTTGGGGCACCCGGTTTCGCGAACACGAACGATCTTGCGTTGGACAGTTCGGACCCGGGCAGAGCCCGGGCTACACGGCGCCGTTCCACTGACCACGCGCTCGTTCCACCGTAGCCCGGGCTCCGCCCGGGGCTGACGTCTGCACCGCCCTGACTGCGTGGACTCTCGCGAGAGTCAGGACGAAGCCACTCGCCCGTCGAACAATTCGATCACCCGATCACATCGCGCCGCGAGACGCGGATCGTGAGTCACGAGCAGGAACGCCGTGTTCTGATCGCGATTGAACTCCCGCATGAGCGCGAAGACATCGTCGGCGCTCTTAGAGTCCAGATTGCCCGTGGGTTCATCGGCCAGAACGAGCGCCGGACGCGCCGCGAGGGCCCGCGCGATCGCCACGCGCTGCTGCTGTCCGCCGGACAGTTGCGTCGGCCGGTTGTTCTCCTTGCCGGTGAGCCCCACCCTCGCAAGCAGGTCTTTCGCGGTCGCTGCCATGTCCGGTTCGGGACGGCCGCGGTCGATGATCTGCGGCATCATCACGTTCTCCAGTGCGCTGAAGGCCGGCAGCAGGTGGTGGAACTGGAACACGAAACCGATGGTCCGCCCGCGCAACCGTGTCACGCCGGCCTCGTCGAGGGCGGTGGCGTTCTCCCCGGAGATGAACACCGTGCCCGACGTCGGGCGTTCGAGCAGCCCGATGATGTTGAGCAGCGTGCTTTTGCCCGAACCCGACGGCCCCACAAGCGCCACGAACTCTCCGGCACCGACCGTTGCGGAGATCCCGTGCAGCACCTCGATCTCCACGGGCGTGCCGACGTTGTAGGACTTGGTCACGCCCTCCAGGCGCAGGACGGGCTCAGCCATTGCGGATCGCCGTCACAGGGTCGAGACGCGCCGCACGGCGCGCGGGGATCGCCGCCGCGACCAGGCCGATGAGCAGCGCGGTGAGACAGGCGGAGAGAATCATCTCCGCATCGGCTTCGGGCTTGAAGAACACCGTCCCGTCGGGATTGCGGAAGACACCGGCGAACGCCGCTACGAGACCCAGGCCGAATCCGACGCCGAGAATCGACCCGGCGAAGCCGTAGATCGCGCCCTGCAGGAGAAACACGGCCATGATGCCTCGGCGGCTCGCCCCCATCGCGCGAAGGATGCCGATCTCCTTGGACTTCTGCACCACCGACACCACGAGCACGCTGGCGATGCCGAGCGCCACGATGAGGATCACGAAGCCGCGGATCATCCGGTTCGTCAGTGTCTGGTTCTTGAGCGCCGAGAGCAGCTGCGCATTCGTCTGCATCCAGGATTCCGCCAGCAGACCCGTCTGTGCCTCGATCCGCCGCGCCACGCTCTCCGCCTCGAACAGCCGCTCCACGGTGGCGTCGATGTTCGAGACGCCGCCCACGAGATCCAGCAGGTTCTGCGTGAGCCGCAGTGTGAGAAACACCCACCGCTGGTTGACCTCCTTGTTGCCCACGTCGAACAGTCCGACGATCGTGACCACGTCGTCGCGGCTCTGCGAAGAGGCGATGCGCAGCTTGTCGCCCACGGTCACGCCCAGATCGCGCGCGAGGTCGACGCCGATCAGCGCCTCTGTGCCCGTCAGGCGGAACTGCCCCAGGACCATGTAGTCGCGCATCTTCACGACGCGCAGATAGCGCTCGGGGTCGACGCCCAGCAGCGCCACGGACTTGGAGGCGTTGCCGCGCACGGCGAAAGCCGGCCCCGACACCATGGGCGACACAGCCACGACACCCGGCGTCGCCTCGATCAGCGGAATGACGCGCTCCCATTGATCGATGGACCGCAGACGCTGCGCGCGCTTCTCGATGGTGGCTGCCACCGGGCCGTCCTTCCGGTCGAGTACCGTGCGCGCGGCGTCCTCGACAGGACGCACGACCACGTGGGCCTGCGTGCCGAGAGTCCGCGCGATGATGTTCGCCTGCAGGCCGGTGATGAGCGCCGTGAGAAAGATGATGACCGCCACGCCGGCCGTGACACCGCTTAGGATGAGGATCGTCTGCATGCGCCCCTCGCGCAGGAAACGCAGGGCGACCATCCACGCGAACGGCAGGCGGATCATGGTGAAGCGGGCCGGACCCTGGTCCCTTCCACCACCGCGAGCTCCGCAGGCGGGACGACCATGTCGCCTTCCTTCAGTCCGTCCAGCAGTTCGACCTTGCCGGTGCCGCGCGCGCCGACCTTCACCGGCACGCGCACTGCACGCCCATCGCGTACCGCCAGCACCCACGGACTGGCGCCGGATGCACCGCGTACGCCTTCGGAGTCGATCATCAGCACGCCCGTACGTCGCGCCGCCACGATTTCCGCGGAGACGGTCATGTCCACGCGCACGTAGTCGGGAGGCTGCGGCAGGGCGAGCCGGACTTCCACCGTGCCGCGCTGCACGTCCACACTCGGGGCGATCGTCACGACGCGTCCGAGGAACTTGCGCCCGGGGTAGGCATCGGCCGTCAGTTCCGCGGTCTGCTCCATCGCGATCAGCGAGAGGTTCTTCTCGTCGATCATGAACTGCGCCTGCAGGTCGCCGGCACCGACCGTGAAGAGCTTCGTGCCCGCCGCGACCAGATCCCCGGGCTCGGCGTCACGCTTCAGCAGCACGCCCGCCACGGGCGTGAAGATGCGCGTGTACGCGAGCTTCGCCCTCGCCACGTCGAGAGCGGCCCGCGCCTGAGCTTCCCGTGCGTAGGCGAGCGAGACTTCGCTGCCCCGGGGGCGCGCGGCCTCCGCCTGCTTCTGCGCGGCTCTCTGCTGCGCCATGGCGGTATCGAGGTTGCGGCGCGCCTCATCGAGTTTCGCCCGGCTGAAGAAGCCCGCGGCAACGAGTTCGCTCACGCGGGCGTGTTCGCTTCGCGCAAGCGCGACGTTGGCGTCGGCCTGGCGAAGCTGCTGCTCCGCCACCGGCAGCGTGGTGGCGCCGAACTGGGCAAGCCGCGCCCGCGCCTCGTCGAGCGCGGCCTGGGCCTGCACCACGGCAGCCTGCTGTTCGTCGGCGCGCAATGTCGCAAGCGTCTGCCCAGCCTTGAGTCGCGTGCCTTCCACGGCCTCGACCGTGTCGACGACCCCCGCGATCTGCGTTCCGATCTCGATCCGGGAAGAGGCAATCACCCGGCCGGTCGCGACGACCGACTGCACGAGGTCACCGCGCGAGGCGACGGCCACCCTCACCTTCGGACCGGAGATCGCGCGGAACGCATAGATGCCGATGCCAATCGCGACGACGGCGGCAACTACGATCCAGAAGCGGGAGGGAGAGCGCAAACGGGGACTCGAGAACGCGATCGGTAGGGGCTTCTACTTTGCGAACAGCCGGGACGGGTCCGCGAACGCCTTGAACTCCAGCGCATTGCCGCAGGGATCGAGGAAGAACATCGTCGCCTGTTCGCCCACCTGTCCCTTGAAGCGGATGTGCGGTTCGATCACGAACGTCGTCCCCGCCTTGCGCAGCTTGTCGGCCATGGCGTCCCACTCTTCCATCGACAGCACCACGCCGAAGTGCCGGACCGGCACGTTGTCGCCATCGACCTCGTTGGTGCGGTGGTGTCCGGCCTCCGACGCCGACAGGTGCGCCACGATCTGATGACCGTAGAGATCGAAGTCCACCCAGTCGTCCGAAGACCGGCCTTCGGGACAGCCGAGAAGCTCGCCATAGAACGCCCGCGCCTTGGCGAGCGAGGTGACCGGAAACGCCAGATGAAAGGGGTGCAGGGCAGCCATGGATCCTCGGTAACGTATTCGTGACACGCCGATTGTCGCAGCATTCGGACGCCTCGCCGATCGGGGCGCTGCCGCGGCATCCCACGAGCTCGGTGACGGCCTGGATAAGTCACGGCCGGAATATGAAAAGTCGAAAACAGCGATTCCCCGGACTAACGGCGATCGCTATCTTCCGCGGCGAGTGATCGACGGCATGCCTCCCGGGGCATCGCACTGTCGTTCCGGAAGTCCTCACGAGCGGGAAGAACCCAGTGTGCCGTCCCGATTCTCGTGAATCACGTACCGGTTGCCACTACGCACGATCCGACGACGTACCGGTCGGGTTGCCACTCCACGAGAGACGGCGCGAAGCGCCAGGAAGCTCCGAATCATGATCGCCCCCGTAGCCGAGGCGGAACGTCGCGCCTCGATGCCCTCCTTGTCGCGCAGCGGCGCGCTCTCCGTGGGCGCTCTGTCCCTCACACTCGCTCTGGCCCTCGCCTGCCTCCTGACGCCGCCGTTCGCGTTGGCCGAGGAACTGACCAGTGACCGCGCTCTCGCCGACATCGTCAGGGCGCTGGAGAACAGGATCCGCCAGCTGGAGGAAAAACTCGAACGCGCCACGGCGGCTGCACCCGCCCCTGCCCCGGCACCTGCTCCTGCGCCAGCCACGCCCTCGGAAACCGAGGACGCACTGCGCAACCGAGTCGAGGAACTGGACCAGCAGGTCCGGATCGTGAGTCGCAAGCTCGAACTGGAACAGGAGGCGGCCGCCGCCCGCGCAAAGGACGCGGCGATCGTCCAGGCGAACCGGGAAGGGTTCGGCCTGCGTTCCGCCGACGGCACGTTCCGCCTTCGCATCGGCGGGACGATCCATGCCGATACCCGCGCCTACCTCGACAACGACTTTCCAGGGCCGTCGCCCGACACGTTCGTGCTGCGCCGGGTACGCCCGAATCTGGAAGGTACCGTGGGCGAGAAGTTCGGATTCCGCATCCAGCCGGAACTGGGCAGCGCCGGCACCATGACACTGCTCGACGCGCATGCCGATCTCAACTTCACACCGGCGTTCCGAGTTCGCGCCGGAAAGTTCAAGGCGCCCGTGGGGCTGGAACGCCTGCAGTCACCTGCCGATATGCCGTTCGTGGAGCGGGCGTTCCCCACGCAACTGCTGCCGAACCGCGACAACGGCGTGCAGCTCTTCGGCGACGTGCTGGACAACCGGCTCTCTTACGCGGCCGGCTTCTTCAACGGCGTACGCGACGGCGCGAGTGCGGACTCCGACAGCAGCTCGGGCAAGGACTTCAACGCACGACTGTTCGCGCACCCGTTCCGCAATTCCGACGACGACAACCTGCGCAGCCTCGGCGTGGGGGTCTCGGTCACGTCGGGCACCCAGGGCGGCACCGTCGCGAACGGCAACCTGTCCTCCTATCTCACGCCCGGCCAGCAGACGTTCTTCGCCTACTCCACCGGCACGTTCGCCGCGGGCGGCCGCCACCGGATATCGCCGCAGTTCTACTACTACCGCGGCCCCCTCGGTGTGATGGGCGAGTACGCCGTGTCCACGCACGAGGTCACGCGCGCCACGCGCCATGCGGAGATCACTCACCGGGCCTGGCAGCTGTACGCGACTTACTACCTGACCGGCGAGGACGCGTCGTTCGGTCGCGTGACGCCGCGCCAGCCCTTCGACAGCCAGCGCGGAACCTGGGGGGCCTTCGAGGTGGGTCTGCGGATCAGCCAGCTCGCCGTGGACGGTGCGTCTTTCGAGGGCACACCGTCGAACCGGTTCGCCGATCCGGATGCCTCGGCGCGCAAGGCCACGGATCTGGGCCTTGTCCTCAACTGGCACCTCAACCGGAACATCCGCGTGCAGACCAACTTCGACATCACCCGCTTCGAAGGCGGCGCGCCGCGCGGCGGCGATCTGCCGGACGAGAAGGTGCTGTTCTCCCGATTCCAGGCGGCGTTCTGACGCACCGGACACACGCCCTCCCGCTTTCATCCTGACAACGACACGACCATGACATCCCTGACTCGACTTCTCGCTGCTGCCGTCTTCGGCGTGCTCGCCTCCACCACCGTTGCCGCGGAGATCATCATCACCAACGTCTCCTACGATCCCACCCGGGAGCTCTACCAGGAGGTCAACGCAGCCTTCGCGAAACAGTGGGAGGCGAAGACCGGCCAGCGCGTGACGATCAAGCAGTCCCACGGCGGCTCAGGCAAACAGGCGCGCTCCGTGATCGACGGTCTGGATGCGGACGTCGTGACGCTCGCTCTGGCCTACGACATCGACGAGATCGCGGCCCGGGGTCGCCTGCTGCCGAAGGAATGGCAGAAGCGCCTACCCAACAACAGCGCGCCGTACACGTCGACCATCGTGTTCCTCGTACGCAAAGGCAATCCGAAGAAGATCTGGGACTGGGACGACGCTGCCCGCGCCGGCATCGCGGTGATCACACCGAATCCGAAAACCTCCGGCGGTGCCCGCTGGAACTACCTCGCAGCCTGGGCGTACGCCCTGAAGAAGTTCGACGCTGACGAAGGCAAGACGAAGGAGTTCGTGACACGCCTCTTCCGCAACGTGCCGGTGCTCGACTCCGGTGCCCGCGGCGCCACGACCACATTCATCGAGCGGGGTATCGGCGACGTGCTGCTCACCTGGGAGAACGAAGCGTTTCTGGTGGCCAAGGAACTGGGCCCCGACAAGTTCGAGATCGTCGTGCCGTCCCTGAGCATCCTCGCGGAGCCGCCCGTCGCCCTCGTGGACAAGGTGGTGGACCGGCGCAAGACCCGCCCCGTCGCTCAGGCCTACCTGGAGTTTCTCTACACCGAGGAGGCGCAGGACCTCATCGGCCAGAACTTCTATCGTCCGATCAGCGCCAAGGCGGCCGCGAAGTACGCGGCGCAGTTTCCGAAGGTGAACCTGGTGACGGTCGACGAGGTCTTCGGCGGCTGGCAGAAGGCGCAGAAGACGCACTTCGCCGACGGCGGGCAGTTCGATCAGATCTACGCGCCGGGCAGCCGCTAACCCGGAAGCGACCGGCGTGAACGCAGCACCTCCAGCACGAACATGAGCGCCGTCGTGAACACGGTGAGCAGCGTCGCCACGGCGGCGATCACGGGGGTGATGTTCTCGCGGATGCCGGTGAACATCTGCCGCGGCAGCGTCGTCTGCTCCGGCCCGGCGACGAAGAGCGTGACCACCACTTCGTCGAACGAGGTGGCAAAGGCGAACAGCGCGCCGGCAACAACACCCGGCGCCACCACCGGCAGCGTCACGCGGAAGAAGGTCCGGACCGGGCCCGCGCCGAGACTCGCGCTGGCCCGCGCCAGATTCCGGTCGAAGCCTTCGAGCGTCGCGGACACCGTGGTGAGCACGAAGGGGGTGCCCAGTGCCGCATGCACCAGCACCAGTCCCGCATAGCTGTCCGCCAGCCCCAGCTTCGCGAAGAACAGATACGCACCCACGCCCACCACGACGATCGGCACGATCATCGGCGAGATCAGCACGGCGAGCAGGAGACCCTTGCCCGCGAACGACACACGCGACAACCCGACCGCGGCGAGCGTGCCGAGCACCGTCGCGATCACCGTCGCCGCCGGGGCCACGAGGAAGCTGTTGGCCGCAGCCCGCCGCCACTCCGCGGAAGCGAACAGTTCGCGGTACCAGTGCAGCGACCAGTCCGTGACCGGATAGACGAGGAATGAACTCGCCGAGAAGGAGAGCGGCACGATCACGAGGATCGGCAGCAGCAGGAACGCCAGCACGCCGACGCACAGCGCGCGCACGGCGAACAAGCCGATCCGCTCCGGCGTGACCGTCATGCGGTGAGCCCCTCGCCAGTAGCGAAGCGGCGATACACACCGTACAGCACGAGCGTCGCGGTCAGGAGCACGGCACCCAGCGCACAGGCCATGCCCCAGTTGAGTTCCACGTTGGCGTACTGCGCCACGCTCGAACTCAGCATCTGGTCGGCCGGCCCGCCCAGCAGCGCGGGCGTCACGTAGTAGCCAATCGCGAGGATGAACACCAGCAGCACGCCAGCCGTGACGCCCGGCAGCGTCTGCGGAACGAACACGCGCACGAAGGCGCCGAGCGGATGGCTGCCGAGCGACACCGCCGCCCGCTGATAGTCGCGCGGGATGCCCTTCATCACGCTGTACAGCGGCAGGATCATGAACGGCAGCAGGATGTGCACCATCGCGATGATCACGCCGGTCCGGTTGAAGAGGAGTTCGAGCGGCCGGTCGATCCACCCCAGGCCGGCGAGCGCGCGATTCACCAGACCCTCCGACTGCAGCAGGACGATCCACGCGGCCACACGCACCAGCACCGAAGTCCAGAAGGGCACCAGCACGAGGATCAGCAGGCGATTGGCCTTGCGTACGGGCAGCGTGGACAGCCACCAGGCCAGGGGGTACGCCAGCACCAGACACACGAGAGTGACGGTGGCGCCGATGCCGAGCGTGCGCAGGAGGATGCGGACGAACACCGCCTGCTCTTCCGGCACGGCAACGACGTCGCCCGTAGCATCCCGGCGGCGGTCGACGGAAGCGAGCAGGTAGTCCGGCGTCCAGCGCGAACCGTTGCGGGCGATCACGCGCCACAGCTCCGGCTGCTGCCAGCGTTCATCCAGGGCGAGGAACGCGGCCTTCGCCGCTGGCGCATCGAGCGTCGCGAACGACTCCCGCTGCCGGAACGCCCCCATGACGAGCGAGCGGGCGCCGGGCAGTTCGCTGTTGAGGCGGCGGGCAAGGCCCCCCGCATCGGCTGGCTCGGCCATCGCCAGGAGATCGTCGGCGAAGGCACGGTAAGCGCCGTCCGGCGGGGCGGACACGGTGTCCCAGGAATCGAGGACGGCCACCGTTGCCGGCAGCGCACGCGCCACCTCGGGGTTCTCGACGGCGCGCATGAGCAGCGCACCGATGGGAATCAGGAAGGTGAATGCGAGAAAGACGAGCAGCGGTGCCGTCAGGCCGAGCGCCTGAAGCACCCGGGCCCGGCGGTCACGCGCGAGAGCGCGGGCAGCGTCGGCCTCACTGCCCGCCATGACCGGCGCCTACTGGGCGGCCCAGGCGGCGAATCGCTTCTCGAGGACCTCGCCCTGGTCGGCCCAGAAACGGAAGTCGAAGCGCAGCGCGTCCTTCGCATTCGCGGGCGCCGACGGCAGGTTCGCGAGCACCTTGGCGTCGAGCTTGCCCAGCGTCTTCGAGTGCGTGGGCCCGTAGCTGATCAGCCGCGCGTAGTCGGCCTGCCGGTCGGGATCGCTGGCGAACGCGATGAAGCGCATGGCGACATCGCGATTGGGGGAGCCCTTGGGGATCGTCCAGAAGTCCACGTCGAAGATGCTGCCGGTCCAGGTGATGCGCAGATTCCGCCCTTCGCGCTGGGCAGCGTCGATGCGGCCGTTGTAGCTGCTCGCCATGATCACGTCGCCGGCCACCAGGAACTGGGGCGGCTGGGCGCCGGCCTCCCACCACTGGAGGTGGGGCTTCAGCTCGGCCAGCTTGCGGAAAGCGCGTTCGGCCCCCTCCGGCGTGGCGAGCACCTTGTAGACATCGGCGGGCTTCACGCCGTCGGCCATCAGCGCGAACTCGAGGTTGTAGCGGGCGCCCTTGCGCAGCGCGCGCTTGCCCGGGTACTTGCGCAGATCCCAGAAGTCCGCCCAGTGGCGCGGGGGCTCCTTCACGCGGTCGGCGTTGTAGGCAATGACGGTGGACCAGAAGAAGATGCCGACGCCGCAGTCGTGCACGGCGGCCGGCAGGAAGTCCGCCTTGTTGCCGATGCGGCTCCAGTCGATGCGTTCGAACAGGCCTTCGTCGCAGCCGCGGTCGACGTCCGGCGACTCGGTCTCGACGATGTCCCACGTCACCTTGCGGGCCTCCACCATCGCCTTCACCTTGGCCTGCTCGCCGTTGTACTCGACCGGCACCATGCGCACGCCAGCGGCCTTCTCGAACGGCTCGTAGTAGGCCTTCTTCTGCGCGTTGCCGTTGGCGCCACCGAAGTTCACGACGGTGACGGTGGTCTGCGCGAGCACAGCGGTGGCGCCGGACAGCAGGACCGCGGCAAGCAAGCGCGGCAGGCATGGGGGCATTGATAGTCTCCTCGAGTTTCGTTGCATTCGTCAGCGATAGATTCGCAGATGTTCGGCGGGCAGGTGCAGGCTTACCGCGCCGCCCACCGGTGGCCTGGGCCCCAGCGGCACCTTGACGGTGGCAACAGCCTGTCCGTCGATCGCACAGCGCGCCCGCAAATGATCGCCGAAATAGATCACGTCTTCCACGGTGGCAGAAAGCGCGTTCTCGCCAGCCGGCTCGGATGTGAACGCGATGCGCTCCGGACGGACCACGGCCACGACATCGGTTCCCGGCGGCGCATCGCCCAGATCGCCGTCCACTCCTCGGAGTCGCCAGCCGCCCGGGAGTTCCAGTTCGACCGCGCCGCTGTGCCGGCTCACGAGGCGGCCCTCCAGGAACGTGGCATCGCCCACGAAGCCCGCGACGAACCGGTTGGCAGGCGCCTCGTACAGCCGGTCCACCGGCGCGACCTGCTGCAGCGCGCCATCCTGGAAAACGGCCACGCGGTCGGAGAGCGTGAGCGCCTCGCCCTGGTCGTGGGTCACGTACACGAAGGTGATGCCAAGCTGACGGTGCAGCGCCTTCAGCTCGATCTGCATGTGCTCGCGGAGCTGCTTATCGAGCGCGCCGAGCGGCTCGTCCATCAGCACCAGGGTGGGCTCGAACACGAGCGCGCGGGCGAGCGCCACCCGCTGCTGCTGCCCGCCGGACAACTGGGAAGGGCGTCGTGTCTGGTAGCCTTCGAGGCGGACCATGGCCAGCGCCCGGGCCACACGGTCCCGGCGCTCCTGACCGGAAACGCCCCGCACGTTGAGTGGGTAGGCCACGTTGTCACCCACGGAAAGGTGCGGGAACAGGGCATAGCTCTGGAACACCATGCCGAAATTGCGGCGGTGCGCTGGCGTCGCGCGGATCGAGCGTCCGTCGAGGAGGATGTCCCCAGTACTGGGCGCCTCGAATCCGGCAAGCATCATCAGGGTAGTCGTCTTGCCCGACCCGGAAGGGCCGAGCAGCGTGAGGAACTCCCCGTGCCGCACGTCGAGATCCAGATCGCGTACTGCGAACGTCGTCCCGTCATAGGTCTTCGCGACGCCGGCAAAGCGGACCAGGACGGACGACGGATCGGAGGCCATGCACGGGGTGGACGGTGGGGACGCCGGACGTTAGCACAGGAATCCGCGGGGCGACCTTTCGACGGACAAGGGGGAACCGGAACGCGGCATTCGAATCGAAAACGCAATACCGAGGAGGCTTGCCGATGAAGTTCCTGGCCGTCGTGATCGTTCTGCTCGCCGGATGCGCCTCCTCGGCGCCGCCCGGACAGGGCACTGCAGCGCCGGCACCGCTCACCCGGCAGCAGGCCCACCTCAAGTGCTACCAGCAGATGCAGGCCGCGAGGGCGGGCGCATTCCTGACCACGCCCGACTGGCATCAGTACCGCATATGCATGCGAAACAGGGGCTTCGACGCCGCCGGCTCCCCGGACGCCAGCCAGATGGCGGCAGCGGGAAGCCGGGTCGAGCTGCGGGGCGAATCTCTCAGTCTGTGAGACCTTCGAACAGCTTGGTGCTGAGATAGCGCTCGCCGAAAGACGGGATGATCACCACGATCAGCTTGCCCGCATTCTCCGGACGCCGGGCAACCTGAAGCGCCGCCCAGGTGGAAGCGCCCGACGAGATGCCAACGAGCAGCCCTTCGTCCGTCGCCATGCGTCTCGCGGTGGCGAAGGCATCGTCGTTGGAGACGCGCACGACTTCATCGTAGATCCCGGTGTTGAGAATCGCGGGCACGAAGCCCGCCCCGATGCCCTGGATGGGGTGGGGTCCCTTGGCGCCGCCCGACAGCACGGGGGACGCATCGGGCTCCACGGCCACACAGCGAAAGCCGGGCTTGCGGGCCTTCAGGACTTCGCCGATGCCGGTGATGGTGCCGCCAGTCCCGATGCCGGACACCAGGATATCGACCTTCCCGTCGGTGTCGCGCCAGATCTCCTCGGCGGTGGTCTGGCGATGGATTTCGGGGTTGGCGGGATTCGCGAACTGCTGCGGAATGAAGTACCGGGAGTCAGCTGCTGCCATCTCCTCGGCCTTGCGGATGGCCCCGCCCATGCCTTCGGAGCCCGGCGTCAGGATCAGTTCGGCGCCGTAGGCCCGCAGCACGGCACGGCGCTCCTTGCTCATGGTCTCGGGCATGACGATGGCGAGCTTGTAGCCGCGCGCCGCGCACACGAAGGCGAGCGCAATACCGGTATTGCCGCTGGTGGGCTCGAGGATGATAGTGTCGGCCTTGATCTTCCCGGCCTTCTCGGCGGCATCGATCATCGCCACGCCGATCCGGTCCTTGACGCTGTGGGCCGGGTTGAAGAACTCGAGCTTGGCAGCCACCTCAGCCACGCAGCCCTGCGTGACACGGTTCAGCCGCACGAGCGGGGTGTTGCCGATGAGATCCGAGACGTTATTGGCGATTTTCATGGGTCGCTCTCTACGGGAAAGGTTGGGGAAGGCAGACGGGAAGCCCGCATTCTGAACCAACTTGGCGCCCGCCCGAAACGGGATCGGCGTCACTTCCCTCGCGTAAGAACGTACGCCCAGAGGGCATCGATGTCGTCGCCCGTCACGGCACCACCCCAGGCAGGCATGGCGCCCTTGCCGTTGAGGACTGACAGGACGAAGCGGTCCTTCTGGTCGGCGGGAAACTTCCGGAGGTCGTAGGCGATCGTGCCCGGCGTGATCATGTTGGGGCCGTGGCAACGCATGCAGTGGCTCAGGTACAGACCGCGACCGCGGGCGGCGAGGTCGGGCGACGGCGCGTCACCCGCCGCCGGGGTCTGCCCGGCCAGGATCGGTGGCGTCTGCACGGCGACCACGATCGCAAGCGCACACAGCAGCCGCGAAGACAGGGATAGCGAACGCGGCCACTGCATGGGGCTCCTCAAGGCATGAGTGCGAAAGTCCAGAGCGTGCCGCCCGGCGGTACCGTGGCCAGACGCTCGTCTCCCGCGAAGAACAGATAGACGGTACCGATACCGCTGGCGACGGTCACGTACTGGCGGCCGCCGTGCTCCCAGGTGATCGGCTGGGACACGATGCCGGAACTCGTCTGGAAGCTCCAGAGCTTCTGCCCGGTCCCGGCGTGGAACGCGGCGAACTCGCCGGTCATGTTGCCTGTGAAGACGAGATCGCCTGCCGTGGCGAGCGTGCCCGAGAAGCTGGCGATGGTCCACGGATGCTGCCACTTCGCCTTGCCCGTGACCGGGTCCAGGGCCTTCAGGGCGCCGCCGGCCTTCTGGTCGAAACGCCACTTCGCCTCCATCGCGATGTAGGGCGCGCCGGCTTCGTAGGGCTGCTTGGCGGGACGGTAGTCCCACTCGTTGTCGAGCACGTTCGCGTAGAGCAGGCCGGTCGCGGGGCTGAACGACATCGGGTTCCAGTTCTTGCCACCGAAGGCGGCGGGCGCGACAGTGACCCAGTCCCCGGTTTCGCGCATCTTCTTGACGGCCGCGGTCTCCACCGGCCGGCCGGTCTTCATGTCGATGCCTTCGGCCCAGGTCTGGCGGGTGAAGGCGTTGGCCGCGAGCAACTCGCCGCTCACGCGGTCGAGCACGTAGAGGAAGCCGTTGCGGTTGGCCTGCATCACGACCTTGCGCGGCTTGCCGGCCACGAGGATATCGGCCTGCACCAGTTCGTTGTTGCCGTCGAAATCGAAGGTGTCGTTCGGCGTGAACTGGTAGTACCAGACGACTTCACCGGTCTTCGGGCGCATGGCCAGCACCGACGCGGTGTAGAGGTTGTCGCCGCGGCGGTCCTGCGCGTTCCACGGGCTGGCATTGCCGACGCCCCAGAACACGAGATCCAGCGCGGGATCGTAGGACCCGGTGAGCCACGCCGGTCCGCCGCCGCGAGTCCACGCGTCGCCCTCGGGCCATGTTTCGCTGCCGGGCTCGCCCGGTGCGGGGATGGTGTACTTGCGCCAGAGCTGCTTGCCGGTCTCCGGGTCCCAGGCTTCGATGTAGCCGCGCCCGCCGTGTTCGCCGCAGCCGATGCCGGTGATGAGCACGCCGTTGGCCACCAGCGGCGCAACGCTCATGGAATAGCCTTGCTTGTAGTCCGCGGACTTGGACTTCCACAATTCCTTGCCCGTCTTCGCATCGAGCGCCAGCACCTGCGCGTCGAGAGTCGTCCGGAACAGCTTGCCCTCGTAGAGCGCCGGTCCGCGGTTCACCTGACCGCTCAGTGCCGCCCGGCCGATATCCGGCCCGTATTCCAGTTCGTGCTTCCACGCCATCCGGCCTGTTAGCGCGTCGACCGCGTACGTGGACTTGCCGGTCGTGTAGTACATCATCCCGCCACTCACGAGCGGCTGCGCCTCGTCGCCCAGCGAATTGTTGGTGCCCATCGCCCAGACCGGCACGAGCCGGGAGACCGTGCGCGCATTGATCTGCTTGAGCGGACTGAACCGCTGCTGCGAGTACCCCATTCCGTAGGTGACCACGTCGCCGGGCGTCGTGTGATCGGCCGACAGCACAGCGGTCGACTGGGCGCCGGCAGGCGCGCACACCGCCCACAAGCCGGCTGCCAAGGCGGCCGGCAACCCGTTACGCAAGCAATCCATGGACTTCATGACTGGGACTCCCGAGGACGTTCATTGTTGTGGGAAGGGACGCTCACCGGCGTCATCCCTGACGGAAGCACCGACCTGGAACCGGACTGCGGCCGGCTTCGTGAATCGGTTTCGGCACTCCCGTGAGGCTTCCGTCGGAAGATAGACACATGCCCCGGGGGCGTCTTGACTCTGCCTGCACCGGCAGTTGTCCTGGAGCGCAGTCCCGGGGGTACACTTCCCTGCGAGGGCGCAACGGAGCTGGAGACAGGCATGAGCGCGCGTTTTTCCACGGCGGACGTCGGCACGAGCAGGCAGTTCCACTACTTCCGGGAGACCATCTGCGAGACGGTCATCCAGCTCGGCGCACGCCGGCGGCACGTCGGGCCGTTCGGCGCCGAGATCGCCACTCACGGCTTCGGCCCGCTGCGCTTCATCGACGTCTGCTGCGACCCGGTCACCATCGAGCGCAACCCGAGCCACATCGCCCACGAAAGCCGCGGCTCCTTCTTCGTGACACTCCAGATCGCCGGGACGGGGTTCGTGCGGCAGCGCGGGCGGGAAGCCCGCCTGGAGCCCGGGGAGTTCACGGTGCTGGACAGTACCGAACCCTACGTCCTGCATTTCGACGTGCCGGTGCGGCGGCTCGTGGTGGAAGTCCCGCGCGACGAAATACAGCATCGCGCCGGCCTCGCGAACGATCTGCGGGGCGTGAGCTTCGACCGGCATCGCCCCGGCGCGGGACTCGCGTTCCAGGTCTTCTCCGCCCTGCACCGGGAGGCCCCTGGTCTGCCCGGGAACGGGCAGTCGCGCCTTGCCGCCCGGGCGCTGGATCTGGCCGTCGCCGCCATGATGGGCTCTTCGGGCATTCCCACCGAAAAGGCGGAAGACCCGCGCGGAATGCTCTGTGCACTTCGCGACTACGCGCGCGCAAACCTGAGCGATCCGGAACTCACGCCCGCTGCCGCGGCCCGCGCCAACGGTATCTCGGTGCGTTACCTGCATCAGTTGTTCCGCGGCGCTGGCACGTCCTTCGGCACCTGGGTACGGGAACAGCGTCTCGAGCAATGCCACGATGCCATCGCCGATCCCTCCCAGTCCGGACGGTCGATCAGCGACATCGCATTCACCGGCGGCTTCAACGACGCCGCCCATTTCAGCCGCACATTTGCCCAGCGGTACGGCTATCCGCCGAGTCGTCTTCGCGCACGGCGCTCGTCCTGAAGGGACTTCGCGTCGCTCAGGCCGGGCCCGCCGCGGCAGGCGCGTGCTTCTCCAGCGCGGCCACCATCCGCGCCACGCGATCGCTCACCTTCTCGGTGGAAAGCCGCTCGCGGATGCGCTCCACCATGAGTGGAAACGCAAAGGGTGTCGCGCGAGGCGGTGTCGAAAAGACGATCTCGCGACTGGCGATCCGCTGCAGTGTGCGCTCGAGCCGCGAGTACTCTAGCTCCTGCTCGAGGACCTCGCGCCGCGACTGGCGCAGCAGCAGGTTGTCGGGGTCGTACTTCGCGAACACGTCGAAGAACAGTTCGCTCGACGCCTGCAGCTGTCGCGTGCTCTTGGGCTGCCCGGGATAGCCCTGGAAGATGAGCCCGGCGACGCGCGCGATCTCGCGGAACCGCCCTCGCGCGAGCTGCCCCGCGTTGAGGCTGGCGAGGATGTCGTGTTCCAGCCCCTCGACCCGGAACAGACCACCGTCGATCAGAGACCGCCAGTCGACCTCCCGCGGGGCGAGCATCTCGAAGCCATAGTCGTTCACGCACAGGGAAAAGCTCTCCGGCCGCACCTGACCAACGCGCCAGGCCAGCAGATTGGACAGGCCCGTATGCACGTGCCGACCGGCGAACGGGAAGCAGAAGAAGTGACAGCCCTCGCGGGTCGTGAACACTTCGATCAGAAGCTCGTTCGCCGCCGGCACGCGGGACCAGCGCGCCTGCAGTTCGAACAGCGGCGCGAGGGCTCGCAGCTCGGGCTCGACGAGCTCTCCGCGGCGGGCCTCGTCCACGAGCGCGACGACGGCATCCGCCAGTTCGGAGGATAGCGGCATCTTGCCGCCGTTCCAGCGCGGCACCGCGGCTTTGCCGGCCGTGGCCTTGCGGACCAGCGCGGTCATCTCGTGCACGCGCACGAGTTCGAGCGTCCGTCCGGCGAAGTGGAAGCAGTCACCGGGATGCAGCATGCCGATGAAGGATTCCTCCACGTGGCCGATGCGCCCGCCGCTCATCCAGCGTACCTCCATCGAGGCGTCGCTCACGATCGTGCCGATGGACATGCGGTGCCGCTTCGCGATCTGCGCATCCGGCACCGCGTGAACGCCCTCGTCGTCCGCGACGATGCGGTGGTATTCGGGATAGGCCCGCAGCGACGAGCCGCCCCGCATCACGAAATCGAGCGCCCACTGCCAGTCCTGATCGCTCAGCTTCCGGTACGCGTGCGTCGAGCGAATCTCCGCGAGCAGATCCTCGGGCCGGAATCCGCCGCCGAGCGCCACGGTCACCAGGTGCTGGACGAGCACATCGAGAGGTTCCCGCGGCGGCCGACGCGATTCGATGAGCCCGGCGGCGGACGCGCGCCGCGCCGCGGCGGCCTCGACGAGTTCGAAGGCGTGGGTCGGCACGCAGGTCACACGCGATTCGCGACCCGGCGCGTGCCCCGAGCGCCCTGCCCTCTGCGTGAGCCGCGCGATGCCCTTCGGGCTACCGAGTTGCAGCACCCGGTCCACGGGCAGGAAGTCCACGCCGAGATCGAGGCTCGACGTGCACACGCATGCGCGGAGCGTCCCGGCGGCCAGACTCGCTTCCACCCAGTCGCGCAGTTCCCGATCGAGGGATCCGTGATGCAGCGCAAGAACGCCCGCCCAGTCTGGCCGTGCATCGAGCACGGCGCGATACCACATCTCCGCCTGCGAGCGGGTGTTGGTGAACAACAGCGTCGTACCACCCGCCTCCACCGCCGCGACGACATCGTCGAGCAGCGTGAGCCCCATGTGCCCCGCCCAGGGAAACCGCTCCACCGTGGCCGGGATGATGGCGTCGATTGTGAGTCGCTTCGGCACGCGACCGCGCACGATCACACCGTCGTGCGCCGCGCCGAGCAGCACGTCGAGCGACTCGTCGAGATTGCCCAGCGTCGCGGAGAGGCCCCACGTGACGAGCGACGGCTGCCAGCGGCGCAGCCGCGCGAGTGCCAGTTGCGTCTGCACGCCGCGCTTGCCGCCCATGAGTTCGTGCCACTCGTCGACCACGACCGTGGCAACCTCGTCCAACCGTTCCGCGGCATCCGCCCGCGTCAGCAGCAGACTGAGACTCTCCGGCGTGGTGACGAGCACGCTGGGCAGCCGCTTTGTCTGTCTCGCGCGGGCGGCGGACGACGTGTCGCCGGTCCGGATGTCCACGGTCCAGGAGAGACCGAGACCATCGACGGCGACCTGCAGCGCACGCGCCGTATCGGCGGCGAGCGCGCGCATCGGTGTGAGCCAGATCACCGTCAGCGCAGGCGCCGGCTCGCCATGCGTGGCACTGCGGAGCAAGGCGCCGAGCCACACGGCGTAGGTCTTTCCGGTCCCCGTGGTGGCGTGGAGCAGTCCGGAGCGCCCCGCCTGCATGGCCGCCCACACCTCCTGCTGGAAGGGGAATGGCGTCCATCCGCGGGACGCGAACCACGCTTCGAGATCCGCGTCGCGCAACGGCCCCGTTGCACGGGACAGCACGGGCACTGCGGTCTTCGCGGGACGGGAACGGGCCATGACGGCGGGACTCAGTGCGGGGAAACCCGGCAGGGGAAAGGCCTATCGGAGACACGGACAGGCCATGCGTTCCGCACGGGGCGATGGTGTGACGCGATCGGTGCGCATGCGCAATTCTCGTCAGCGTCGGGAATGCTGACGCTCGTGCCCCGCCCGCCGAGGCCGAACCGGAAAAAATCGCACTGCGGGATCGTCGATGTCACAGCGGCGGCGAACACTTCCGAAAAGCCGATCGCGTGTTGCCCGGCTTTTCCGAGGACTGCGTCGAGTTGACTTACAGTCTTTCCGACCCTGCGACCGCATGCCGATGGCGTCATGCACCCGAAAACGGCCGCGCAGCCCGTGGCACCCCGATTGCTGATTGAGGGATGTTGCCGAGAACAACAAGACATGACCGCGGACCAGCGCTTTCGCGGCAAGGATCGTAGCGGCAACATCGCTGACCGGCGTTCCGGGGAGACCCGGGCCCGCCCGTCATGCACGAATCGCGAGCGGGTGTTGCAGGTCGTTCGGCGATTCCATAACAACAACAGTCTGGCAGTCCCTTGGAGCCGCGTACACCCCACGCGGCTCCTCATTCTCCGGGCGCCTCGTCCCGATCACATGCGCCGCCATCACCTCGGGCGAGCGCGCTACTTCGACGCCGAGATCTCGACATCGGCGGGCTTCTCGAACAGCGCCATGTCCAGGGTTCCATCGACACGATAGAGGTCGTAGCGGACGGCGTACTCCACCTTCGGAGAGCGCATGCGCACCTGACGCGGGAGCGACGAGTTCTTGTCGATCCAGAGCGTCGCCGTCGTGTCCGCGAGCTCGAGCTTCATCACCTTGCAGGCGATACCGTCGATGACTTCGTCGGCCAGGACCTCGGCATTGCGCGTCCGGAAGAACTCCACCTCCCTGCCCATCTGCAGGCGCTGCAGCGAACCGGGCGCGCCGCCCTGGAACACCGGGAACAGGACATTGAAGGTGGGGCCGGGATCCACCATGTGACTCCCCGTTCGGGTGGTCCGGTTGATCAGCCAGGCATCGGGCGCATTGGCGATCAGCAGCACCTCGGAACCGTTGGCCGGATTGCGTGGCTCCTCGTATCGGAGGTGGTGGTCCTTGAAGCGCCAGAGCTTGCGCGGCGCCGCCTCGAAACTTCCCTCCTTCACCCAGGACGCGATCAGCCGGTACTGGATGAACGTGACACGCTCTTCCTCGTTGGCCGCCGACGCGGTCTGGAGACCGCCAGCCAGGCAGCATGCTGCGACCAGCAGGAGGCCGGTGGCCCGGCGCGACCATCCGGCCAGCCCGGACCGGACGATGCGAAAGATGCGAAAAGTCATTCTCGGGGTTCTCCTCGTTCAGGGATGAAAGGGGCCGGCAAGGCCGGGCCGATGAGACGCAACAGCGTGTCGAGAGTATCAGCGTCGCGGGGTTTCTTGTCGCTACGAAGGCGCAGGATACGCGGGAAGCGTACCGCCACCCCGCTCTTGTGCCTCGGTGATCGGGCAATGCCTTCGAACCCGATCTCCATCACGAGTTCCGGCGTGACACTGCGGACGGGCCCGAATTTCTCGCGCGTATGGGCGCGGATGAAGTTGTCCACCTCGCGGATCTCGGCGTCGGTGAGGCCCGAGTAGGCCTTCGCGAAGGGAACGAGTTCCTCGCCCCGCCACACGGCGAAAGTGTAGTCGGTGTAGAGACTGGCGCGCCGCCCGTGACCTCGCTGCGCATAGACGAGCACGGCATCGACGCTGTACGGATCGATCTTCCACTTCCACCAGCCGCCGCCCTCGAGCTTTACCCGGCCCGCGCCGTATGCGGAATCCTGGTGTTTGAGCATCAGCCCCTCCACCCCCCGATCGCGCGCCTGTGCGCGTTGCGCGGCAAGACTGTTCCAGTCGGTCGCGACGACGACGGGCGACACATGCAGCGCGGGATCGGCGACGCGTTCCACCAGTTCCTCCAGCGCGGCGCGGCGCCGGTGAAGCGGGTCGGCCCGGCAGTCGCGGCCTTCGATTTCCAGCAGGTCATAGGCCACGAACGCGACTGGCGCCTCGCGGAGTACACGCGGCGTGAGTTTCTTGCGGCCGATGCGCTGTTGCAGCAGGGCGAACGGCGCGGCCGCCCCGTCCCGCCAGGCGAGCAGTTCGCCATCCAGGACCACGCCATCGGGAAGTCGGGCGGCGAGCGCACCGAGTTCCGGAAACCGCTCGGTCATGGGTTCGTCGCCCCGTGACCAGACATACGGTCGGCCGCCGCGGACGATCAGCTGCGCCCGGATACCGTCCCACTTCCACTCCGCCTGCCACTGCTCGCACGGGCCGAGTTCCTCGACAGGCCGGTCGATCGGGTGCGCCAGAAAGAACGGGTAAGGTCGGCCCGCGCGTTCGTCGCCGCGCTCGGCCGCGAACAGCGCTCGGTAGGCCTGTGCCGTGGGCTGCCAGTCGCCCAGCAGACGCTCCGCGACGAGTGTCGGCTCCACGCCGGCCACCTCGGCCACCGCACGTGTGACGAGCAAACGCGACACGCCCACGCGGAACCCGCCGGTGATGAGCTTGTTCCAGACGAGGCGGCCGGAGGCATCCAGTTCGCGCCACGCCGCGATCACCGCGTCGTCGAGGGCGCTGTCCCGCAGGCTTCGCAGCGGCAGAAGCCGGTGCTCGACCCAATCGGCCAGGGACGCGTCGCTGCCCGAGCCCGGGTCGGGCAGCAGGTGAGCGATGGTCTCCGCGAGATCGCCGACGGCCTGGTAGCACTCCTCGAACAGCCACTCCGGAATGTCTGCGGTCCGGACGGCCAGTGTGCGCAGGACGCGAGTCGGAATCACCTGGCGCGGCTTCTCGCCACCAAGAAAGAACACCGCCCACGCGCAGTCGGCATCGGATGCCGCGGAGAAGTACTCGCGCAGCGCCGCGAGCTTGCGCAGCGTCGACGTCGTCGCGTCGAGTTCCCGGTACAGCGATGCGAACCGCCTCACGGGACTTCGGCGCCGTCGTCGCCGCCTCCGAACTCCGTCTCGAACGCGCGGGCCTCCAGGCCCTGCTCCGTGAGCCAGCGCACCATGACCGGCACCTGCCCGTGGGTGACGAACACGCGGCTGGCGCCGCTCGCCGCGATCGCACTCTGCAGGCCCGGCCAGTCGGCGTGGTCCGACAGGACGAATCCGCGATCGACGCTGCGGCGCCGGCGTGCGCCGCGCAGCTGCATCCAGCCCGATGCGAAGGCGTCGCTGAACTCGCCGAAGCGGCGCAGCCAGGGTGTGCCCTGCGCCGACGGCGGCGCGAGCACCAGCGCACGACGCAGGTCTTCGCTGCCGGGACGGTCCGATACGCGAAGGGTCGGCGGCAACGTCACACCGCTTCCCCGATAGGCGTCGTTGAGAGCCTCGACGGCGCCGTGACACACGATGGGACCGATCGACGCCTCTACACCGGCGAGGATCCGTTGCGCCTTGCCGAAGGAATACGCATAGAGAACGGACGCTCGGCCCGCCGCCGCGTTCGCGGCCCACCACTCGTTCACCTGCGCGAAGATGTCGCCGGGCGGACGCCAGCGGTAGATCGGCAGGCCGAAGGTGGACTCCGTGACGAACGTGTGCGCCGCCACTGGCTCGAACGGCGCGCATGTCGCGTCCGGCGCCACCTTGTAGTCACCCGAGAGCACCCAGACTTCGCCGGCATGCTCGAGGCGTACCTGGGCCGAGCCGAGTACGTGGCCGGCCGGATGGAACGAGAGCCTCACGCTGCCGACGGTCACCGATTCCCCGTAGGCGAGGCACTGGAGCGAAACGTCGCCGAGCCGGATGCGCAGCACCTGTTCGGCATCGCGGGTGGCGAGATAGTGCGCGTGCCCGCGCCGCGCGTGGTCGGCATGGGCGTGGGTGATGATGGCCCGGTCGACCGGGCGCCAGGGATCGATATAGCTGTCCGCCGCCTCGCAGTAGAGGCCCCGCTCGGTCAGGCGGACGAGGTCGGTGCGCGGCGTCACGGCCGGTCTCCGCAACCACGTCGAAAACGAAAACGGCGCCCGAGGGCGCCGTATCGGCATCGCAGCCTCAAGGGGCGGTCACTTCACGGCAGCGAGCAGGGCATCGTAGGCTTCTTCGAACAGCCGGACGCCATCGCGCTGCAGTTGCAAACCCACCTGCTCGAGATCCACGCCCAGACGCTGCAGGGATGCCACGGCCTCGCGGGACTCCGCCACACCCTGACTGATCGTCGATGCCGCCTTGCCGTGGTCGCGAAAGGCCGCGAGCGTGGCATCCGGCAGGGTGTTGATGGTTTCGGGCCCGATCAGGGGTTCCACGTACAGCAGATCGGGATAGGCCGGGTTCTTGGTGCTGGTGCTCGCCCACAGCAGGTACTGGGGCCGGGCGCCTGCACCCCGAAGGGCGGCGAAGGCAGACCCGCCGAAGACCTGCCCGTAGCGCTCGTAGGCCAGCTTGCCGATGGCCACGGCACCGCGACCGCGCAGCGCCAGGGCTTCGGGGCTGCCCTGCGCATCGAGCTGCTTGTCGAGGAGGGAATCGATGCGGCTCATGAAGAAGCTGGCGACCGCCTTGACGCGGGAGACATCCCCGCCGGCGGCGTGGCGCTTGGCGAGCCCGGCGATATAGGCCTCGAAAACACGGTTCATCTGGCCCAGCGAGAACAGCAGCGTGATGTTGACGCTGATGCCCTCGGCGATGCAGCGCTCGAAGGCCTGGGCGCCTTCGGGGGTGCCGGGAATCTTGATGAGGACGTTGTCGCGCTCCACCTCGGCCCGGAGCCTGCGCGCCGCAGCCACCGTGCCCTCGACGTCGTAGGCGAGGCGCGGGGACACTTCGAGACTCACGAACCCGTCGTCGCCGTGCGTGCGGTCGAAGACCGGACGCATCACGTCGCAGGCAGCCTGCACGTCCGCAACGGCCAGCCGCTCGTAGCGGCGCTCGGGATCGGGCTCGGAGGCCTTCAGCGCGCCGAGTTCGGCCGCGTAGGCCTTGCCCGCCGCAATGGCGTTGCGAAAGATGGATGGGTTGGTGGTGATGCCCGTGGCGTCACCGGAGGCCACGAGCCGGGCGAGTTCGCCGCCCGCGATCATGTCCCGGCTGAGATTGTCGAGCCAGAGGCTCTGCCCGATCTCGCGCAGCTGCGCGAAGGGGGAAACGCGATCCATGACGAACGAACCTCCGGTCAGACCGCTGCCTCGTCCGTCTCGCCCGTGCGGATGCGGACGACCTGCTCCACCGGGACCACGAAGATCTTGCCGTCGCCGATCTTGCCGGTGCGCGCAGACTTCACGATCGCGTCCACGGCGGCATCGACCAGGGTATCGGTGACCACCACCTCGAGTTTGACCTTGGGAAGAAAGTCGACCACGTACTCCGAGCCGCGATACAGCTCCGTGTGGCCCTTCTGCCGGCCGAACCCCTTCACCTCGGTGACGGTGAGGCCGGTCACGCCGATCTCGGACAGCGCCTCCCGGACTTCGTCGAGCTTGAAAGGCTTGATGACCGCTTCGATCTTCTTCATGGCATGCCCCGCATCCGGCGAAAATGAATGACGCGGGAGTATAGAGCGAAACGCCGCCCCCGAAGGTGGCGGCGTCGCGGGTTGCCGGCGGGCGGACGTCCGGTCAGGCGAAGTCGCCGGCGAGCGCTTCGATGCGCGCGCTCTCGCCGGCGACGTTTTCCATGATCTGGTCGAGGCTCACCACGAGGCCGAGAGCCTCGACCGTCTCGTCGACGATCTCGGTCGGCTCGCCGAAGCATCCCAGGGGGTGCTCGTCGGGGATGGAGAACTGTCCCGGCACGCGGTCCAGGACCCCCCGGTGGAGGTGATCGGCCAGGAACACCACGATCGACGTGGCGGACTCGTCGTGGGAGAACCCCGCGTGGTGGCGGGACGCGATCTCCGACAGAGTGGCAGGCGCACCGCACCGGGTGAGCAGGTTTTCCCCCAGCTTCGTGTGCGCGTCGACGAACTCGTCATGCAGCGGGGTACCGACACAGTAACCCGACCGGATGAAGCGCGTCATGAGTTCCGGAGCGGCGCCGCAGAGCGCCAGGCTGCCGATGTCGTGCAGGAGCCCACCCGCGTAGGCCACGTTGGGGCTCACGGAAGAGTCGCCCAGCACCCAGGCGATCTCATGGGCGCAGAACGCCGTCAGGAGGTACTCGAACCAGAGCGTCCTCAGTACCGCACGGTCCGGCATCCGGGTCGACTTGCGCATCCACACCGCCGCCAGCTGGGCGAGCGCTACGCGGGTAGTCGTGTTCATGCCCAGGCGAAGGACGGCCGTCTTCACGTCGAAGACGAGCTTGCCGGCGTTCCCGAAGGCGGCCGCGTTCGCCAGCCCGAGGACCCGGGCGGTGAGGACGGGGTCGCTCTCCACGATCTGGACGATTTCCGTGCTGGCCTGCTGGGCATCCGGATTGAACCCAATCAGCCGCAGGGCGAGCGGCGAGATGGGCGTGATCAGGTGCTCCATCTGGACGAATCGCGGCCAGTTCCGGAACAGGCGCGACAGCATCTCCTGCTCCTCGTCTTCCAGGAGCAGAGCTGCGGCAGGCAGTGCCGCATCGTTTCGGGGGAATTCCTGTTGGAGTGACGCCACGGGCTTTCCTGGATGTATGAGTCGTGGGGTTCGGGCGAGTCCGATCCATGGGCGCGCCGATGGACGAGACCCACCCCGGATCCGGACCGTTACCCGGATGACTCCATTTACGGTCGCACGGAGGCCGGCTTGACCCCGGCGATCACTCCCGCCCGGGAGCATGGACTCTCCGACCCCAGGGCATTATTTTTTTTCCCAACAATGGGTTCCGCCCTTGCCCTCGCCCCACCTTCCGGGCACGATTTGGGCTGACCTGGCGGACCCGGGGTGTTGCGGCCGGCCCGTCGGACGGCTTACCGCCCCTGATAACGACCCGCGCCACGGACCTGCAGACCATGGATCTGATCGTCTACCTCGCCAACGGCAACGTCCGCCGTTTCGTCCAGTCCGATACCGAAGCGGCCGCCACGCTGGCCACCTTCATTCCGGCCCGGGCCTTCGCGAACCCCACCTTCATCATCGGCAGCGGGCTGTCCACCACGGTACTTGCCACCCGGGAGATCAGCCGCATCGACTTCCGCGGCTCCGAACCCGTGCCCATCCCGCCCGGCTCGGGCGCCAGTACGGTGACCATCCTGTCGGGCGAATCCGAGTTCCGCGAACGCCGCCAGGCCATGGTCGAGCAGGGTGTGGGCGCCTTCCACGTCGGAGAGACGTTCTCCGGCCTGGTGTCCTACGAAATGGTCGGTGGCCACATGCTTCATGGCCAGATCCAGGCCCAGCTCAACAACATGGCCAACGTCTTCACGACGCTGCAGCAGGTGTTCAACCAGCCCGTCCTGGCCTTCGAACTGCCCGGTGGCGGCGCCGCCCTGGTGAATCCCACCAACCTGATCGGCGTCACCCTGTTCCCCGGGATCGAACTCCTCCCACGCGGCTCGGTGCTTGCCCGACTGGTCGAGTAGTACGCCGACACGCCTCCGCCGACGACAGCGCACAAAACGAAAAAGGCCGGGGTCTCCCCCGGCCTTTTCGCTGCTTCGGACGCCTGCTGCTTCAGTGGCTGATCATCCAGGGACGCTTGGACGGAAAACTCTTCTTCCCGTCCGGCGCGACCTTGGTCGACTTGCTCGGCCCGGAGCCGCAACCGCAGCCCGGTCCGTGCACGTGGCCCACCTGCGACGACAACTTCGGTTCGTGCCGGGCCCGCTCGTTGATGGAGTGGGCCTTGCGCTCCGTCGCCGGCATGCCGGCGTAGGCCGGCGCGGTGAGCATTGCCCGGTGCGCGGGTTCGCCACACTCCGGACAGTCATGGGGCGCGGAGGCCTCGCTCATCCGACGCAGGGCGGTGAAGTCCGTCCCGCACTCGTCGCACAGATATTCGTAGACAGGCATGTCTCCCCCTTCGCTTACTTGTCCGGCGACAGCGGCATGTCCACGGAACCGTCCAGATGCTTCACCGGACCGGCGTTCGTCGGGTTGATGTCGAAGTCGAAGATCTGGGTCGGGATCCAGAGCGTCGCGCAGGCATTCGGTATGTCGACCACGCCACTGATGTGGCCCTGCACGGGTGCGACACCGAGAATGGAATGCGCCTGCGCTTTCGAGTAGCCGAACTTCGTGAGGTACTCGATCGCGTTCAGACACGCCTGACGGTAGGCGACGTGGACGTCGAGGTAGTGCTGCTTGCCCCATTCGTCGACGGAGATGCCTTCGAAGATGAGGTAGTCGTTGTAGTTGGGCGTGATCGGGCTCGGCTTGAAGATCGGGTTCTTGATGCCGTACTTCGCCATGCCGCCCTTCAGCACGTTCACGCGCAGATGCACCCAACCGGCCATCTCGATGGCGCCGCAGAAGGTGATCTCGCCATCGCCCTGGCTGAAGTGCAGGTCGCCCATGGAGAGGCCACCGCCCTTCACGTACACCGGGAAGTAGATCTTGGAGCCGCGCGACAGATCCTTGATGTCGCAGTTGCCGCCGTGCTCCCGCGGGGGCACGGTCCGCGCGCCTTGCGCGGCGACCTTGGCCTTCGCATCGCCCTTCGCCTTGCCCGCGTGCGCCGTCTCCGCGAACGGCGCGGTGGCGAGCGGCGGGACACGGTTCGGGTCGGTGGCGATGAAATCCCCTTCCCGCTTGTTCCACATGTCGAGCATCTTCTGATCGGGCAGGCAGCCGATCAGTCCGGGGTGGATCAGGCCGGCGAAGTTCACGCCCGGCACGTGCCGCGAATGCGTGTAGAGGCCGCTGATGTCCCAGATGGACTTCTGCGCAAAGGGGAAGTGGTCGGTGAGGAAGCCGCCGCCGTTCTTCTTGGAGAAGAAGCCGTTGAAGCCCCAGAGGCTCTCCGGCAGCGCGCCGATGTCGAGCAGATCCACGACCAGCAGGTCGCCGGGTTCCGCGCCTTCCACGCCGATCGGGCCGCTCAGGAAGTGGACGATCGACAAGTCGATGTCGCGAACGTCGTCGGCGGAATCGTTGTTCTGGATGAAGCCGCCGGTCCAGTCGTACGTCTCGACGATGAAGTCATCGCCGGGCTTGACCCAGGCCACCATCGGAATGTCGGGATGCCACCGGTTGTGGATCATCTCGTTCTCGTACGGCGACTGCTTGAGGTCGATCTTTATCAGGGTGTCAGGCATTGCGCTCTCCTATCGCGTGGTGGCTCCGGACCTCGGATGCTTCGGGGACTGCGGCGGACCGGCCGGCACAGGCATCGCGTGACACCTGTGCCGCCGCATCCGCGAATGGTTCAGACCGACAGGTACTGCTTGATGCGGTCTGCGTCGATGTTCGCTCGCGTCGATTCGTGGACCAGACGCCCGCCCTCGATCACGAACAGGCGGTCCGCCACGTCGAGTGCAAAGGACAGCACCTGCTCCGACACGACGATGGTGATCTCGCGCAGCTTGCGGATCTCGTTCAGCGCCTTGGCGATGTCCTTGATGATCGACGGCTGGATGCCCTCGGTCGGCTCGTCGAGGAGCAGGACCTTCGGATTGGTGACCAGCGCCCGCCCGATCGCGAGCTGCTGCTGCTGACCGCCCGAGAGGTTGCCGCCCTTGCGCTTGCGCATCTCGAACAGCACGGGGAAGAGCGCGTAGATCTCCTCGGGGATCTCCTTGTTCTTCGCATTCTCGAGGCCGGTCTTGAGGTTCTCTTCCACGGTGAGCGTCGGGAAGATCATGCGGCCCTGGGGCACGTAGCCGATTCCGCCGGCGACGCGCCGGAAGGACTCTTCCCTGGAGAGATCGACACCGTCGACCTCCACCTTGCCGCCCTTCAGGGGCAGCACGCCCATGAGGGCCTTGAAGAGAGTGGTCTTGCCCATGCCGTTGCGGCCCATCACCGCGACGGTCTCGTTGCGATTGGCCCCGAAGGAGATGCCGTGGATGGCCTGGCTCTGCCCGTAGCTCACGAACAGATCGTTGACGTTCAGCATGGCGGTTCCTGACATGGTCGCGCTCCTTCAGTGTCCGAGGTACACGTCGATGACCTTGGGATCGTTCTGGACCTTGTCCATGGGACCCTCGGCGAGAATCTTTCCCTGGTGCATCACCGTCACCTTGTGGGCGATCTTCTTCACGAAGTCCATGTCGTGCTCGATCACGATCATGGAGCGGTTGCGGCAAATGCGTTCCAGCAGCTCGGCGGTGAGCTCGCGTTCGCGCACGCTCATGCCGGCGATGGGTTCGTCCAGCATCAGCAGTTCCGGGTCCTGCATCAGCAGCATCCCGATCTCGAGCCACTGCTTCTGGCCGTGGCTCAGCAGGCCTGCTTCGGTATTGAGCTGATCGGCGAGGCCGATCTCGGCGGCGACTTCCTCGATGCGGGCCTTCACGTCATCCGTGCACTTGAACGCCAGCGCGCCGAATACGCCACGGCCTCGCGGAAACGACACCTCGAGGTTCTTGAACACCGACAGGTTCTCGTAGATCGACGGGGTCTGGAACTTCCGGCCGATGCCCGAGCGCACGATCTGGTGCTCGGCGAGCTTGGTCATCTCGTTGTTCTTGAACTTGATGCTGCCGCCGCTCGCCTTGGTCTTGCCGCAGATGAGGTCCAGCAGGGTGGTCTTGCCGGCGCCGTTCGGGCCGATGATCACGCGCAGTTCGCCCTTGTCGACGTAGAGGGTCAGCGCGTCGATCGCCTTGAAGCCGTCGAAGGACACGGTGAGGTCCTCGATGGCGAGCACGAAGTCGGAATTGCTCATGGTGATGGGTCCTGTTCCGGTGCCGCGTGGATGGGGGGCGTCAGGCGACGGCCGGGCCGACACCGTCGGGCTGCTTACCGGACGGCGCCGAATCGAGCGCGCGGGCCGGCGCTGCCGATGTCCTGGGCGGCGTGGCGGGAGTCGCTTCCGGCGTCACCTGTGCGGTGGGCGCACCCGTATCACGCGGGGCCTTGGACTTCAGCAGCCAGGGCTTGACGTAGCTCTCGTAGAGACCGGCGATGCCATTCGGGAAGGCCAGCACCACGCCGATGAAGAGGGCCGCCATCAGGAACAGCCAGAGCTGCGGGAAGGTCTCGGAGAAGTAGGTCTTGCCGAAGTTGACGAGCAGCGTGCCGTACACCGCACCCACCAGGGACATGCGTCCCCCCACCGCCGCGAAGATCACCATCTCGATCGAGGGCACGATCCCGACGAACGAGGGGGACATGAAACCCACCTGCAGGGCGAACATCGCGCCGCCCAGGCCGCACAGCATCGCTGCCAGACAGAACACGAACACCTTGAAGTTCGCCACGTCGTAACCGGAGAAGCGCACCCGGTCCTCCTTGTCGCGCATGGCGAGGAGCAGAGTGCCCAGCTTCGAGCGCTGCACCGCACGGCAGGCGAAGATCGCGCCGAAGAGCAGGACCGCATTGGCGAAGTAGAGAATGTACTTGGCGGAGTCGGTCCGGATGTCCCAGCCCAGCATCGTCTTCAGGTCGGTGATGCCGTTCACGCCGCCGGTGTAGCCCTGCTGGCCGATGATCAGCACGGATAGGACAAGCGCGACTGCCTGGGTGATGATGGCGAAGTACACACCGCCCACTCGCCGCTTGAACATCGCGAAGCCGACGATGAAGGCGAGGATTGTCGGCACCAGCAGCAGCGCCAGGATCGCGAAGGGCAGGCTGCGGAAGGGCTCCCACCAGATCGGCAACTGGGTGATCTGGTTCCAGTCCATGAAGTCCGGAATGCCGGGCGTGGACTGGATCTTGGTGCTGATCGGGTCGGATGCCTCGAGCTTGAGGAACATCGCCATGCAGTACCCGCCCAAGCCGAAGAACACGCCCTGCCCCAGGCTCAGGATGCCGCCGTACCCCCACAGCATCACCAGACCCACGGCCACGAAGGCGTAGGTGAGGTACTTGCCGACCAGGTTCAGCCGGAAGATGTCCACCGTACCCGGCAGAACCACGAACACCACCAACGCGAGGACGACGATGCCCGCCATGTCGGAGGTGCCCAGCCATTTCTTCAGTTTGTCCATCGTGAGCTCCTTTTGCCCGGAAACCGCGCCGCGATCAGCGACGCACCTTGAGGGCGAACAGACCTTGGGGACGGATCATCAGGATCGTGATGATCGTGAGCAGGGTCAGTACCTTGGCCATCGATCCCGTCAGGAAGAACTCGGAGATCGACTGCGTCTGGGCGATGCCGAAGGCGGAAGCCACCGTTCCGAGGAGACTTGCCGCCCCCCCGAACGTCACCACCAGGAAGGCATCCACGATGTAGAGAGAGCCGCTGGTGGGACCGGTGGAGCCGATGGTCGTGAAGGCCGCGCCCGCGACGCCGGCGATGCCGCAGCCGATGGCGAAGGTCATGCGGTCCGTCTTCTTGGTGTTGATGCCGATCGCATTGGCCATCGTCCGGTTGGACACCGTGGCCCGTACGCGAAGGCCCCAGCGGGAGCGGTAGAGCATCAGGAACACGCCAGCGGTGACAAGCAGCGTGAGGCCCATCACGAACATGCCGTTGATGGGGATGTCGAGACCTTCGGCCGGCGCCCACGATCCCAGCAGCCACTCGGGCAGGGTCGGGCTCACTTCCTTCGCGCCGAAGGTGGAACGGAAAATCTGCTGCATCCCGAGGCTAAGGCCCCAGGTGGCGAGCAGCGTGTCAAGCGGCCGTCGGTAGAGGTGGCGGATGAGCGCCCATTCGGCCATCCATCCCACCGCGAAGGCGAGGATGAAGGCGACGATGATCGCGACGAAGAAGTAATAGGGCGTCAGCGTCGGCGCGTACGTTTCGGTCAGGCTCGAGAGCATGAAGATGGTGTAGGCGCCGATGGTCATGAACTCGCCGTGCGCCATGTTGATGACGCCCATCTGACCGAAGATGATCGCCAGTCCCAGACCCATCAGCAGCAGCACGCTGAACAGGCTCAAGCCTGCGAAGCCCTGCATCAGGAAGATGTTCCACATTTCCGAAGCGCTCATGAGTGCCCTCTCGCGTAAGGAAGATCAGACCTTCCTCTACCCACCGACCGCGGACACCTCCCCGGGTAAGGAGGCGCCGCGGCGGCTTCGTCGTCAATCGATACCAGCGACCCAGAGGAGGCCCGCACGACGTACGCGAATCGCGTAGATGGTGCGGACTCTCCCTGGTGTGTCTTACTGATAGCCCTTCGGGAAGGGGTTGGGTTCGATGAGGTTCGGCGACTCGGCGATCATCTTGAACTGACCGTCGGCCTGGATCTGACCGATCCGCGCCTTGCTCCACAGGTGGTGGTTCTCGTGAATCTTCACGTACCCTTCCGGCGCGCTCTTGAACTCGATGCCGGGCGACGCGGCGGCCACCTTGTCCACATCGAAGCTGCCCGCCTTCTCGACGGTCGCCTTCCAGAGCCACGGGCCCAGATAGGCAGCCTGAGTCACGTCGCCGATCACCGCCTTGGCGCCGTACTTGGCCTTGAACGCATCCACGAATTTCTTGTTGTTCGCGTTATCGAGGCTCTGGAAGTACTTCATGCAGGCGTAGAAGCCGTTGCAGTTCTCGCCGCCGATGCCGAGCAGTTCGTCCTCGGTCACGGAGATCGTGAGGAGCAGCTGCTTGTCGGAGGTGAGACCAGCGGCCTTCATCTGCTTGTAGAAGGCGACGTTGGAGCCGCCCACGACGATCGCGTACACGCAGTCGGGCTTCGCGACCTTGATCTTGTTGATCAGGGAGTTGAAGTTAGTGTGGCCGAGCGGGTAGTACTCCTCGCCCACCACCTTGCCCTTCTGGAAGTTCTCGATGTGCTTGCGGGCGATCTTGTTCGACGTGCGCGGCCAGATGTAGTCGGAGCCGATCAGGAAGAAGGACTTGGCGTTCTTCTCCTTCTGCACCCAGTCCAGGCCCCAGATGATCTGCTGCGTGGCTTCCTGACCGGTGTAGATCACGTTCTTCGACTGCTCGAGGCCTTCGTAGAACGTGGGGTAGTACAGCATGCCGTTCTCTTTCTCGAACACGGGCAGAACGGCCTTGCGGGAGGCCGAGGTCCAGCAGCCGAACACCGCCGCCACGCGGTCGTTCACGAGCAGCTTCTTCGACTTCTCGGCAAAGGTCGGCCAGTCGCTGGCGCCGTCTTCCTGAATGATCTTGATCTGACGGCCGAGGACACCGCCCATCGCGTTGATCTGCTCGATCGCGAGGCGCTCGGCCTGGATCGAGCCGGTCTCGCTGATGGCCATCGTGCCGGTGGCCGAGTGCAGCTGACCCACGGTGACTTCCGTGTCGGTGATGGCGAGTTTCGTGGTGTTCACCGTTGCCGTCGGAAACTTGGCATTCGCCAGGGCAAGGGTGGGCATCCCGATCAAGGGGAGCGCGGCCATGCCGCGGTTGAAATTCCTGCGTGAAGCGGACTGCGGATCGTCGCGATCGTCTTGAGAGGACATTGGCATCTCCTGGTTAGGGCGTGGTCGAGATGCGGCATGTGGCCATCACGCCGCGAATCACAACGCCAGATTAGGAGTGACGGTGCAACGCAACAATACGTAGATTCACGTACAGGTCCGCCTGCCCCCTCGGAAGCTCGTGTGTGCCTTGGATCGGAAGTTGCAGAACAGACGCAGTCAGAGATCGCGCTTGCGCAGGCGGCAGATTCTTCTGCCGTTTCAATCCGGATACGATGCGCATCTCCGACCGTCGCGCCCCAACAGGGTGCGCGCACACACTTGTCTGCACCAGGATGGCCGCTACACAACGCATCGTTCGAATCCGTCGCGAGTACAACCAGTGGGTCGCGAACGAGACTCTCGAGGATTACTCCCTGCGCTTCACCGCCAAGTCGGCGCGGCGCTGGTCATCCTTCCGCGTGGCGAACACCGCGCTCGGGGCCATCTCATTCCTGGCGCTGGAGGCCATCGGCGGCGCCATCGCGCTCAACTACGGGTTCGTGAACTCGACCTGGGCGATTCTCGTCGTCGGTCTGATGATCTTCCTCACCGGTCTGCCGATCAGCTACTACGCAGCCAAGTACGGTGTGGACATGGACCTGCTCACGCGGGGCGCCGGATTCGGCTACATCGGTTCGACGATCACGTCGCTCATCTACGCGTCCTTCACCTTCATCTTCTTCGCGATCGAGGCGGCGATCATGTCGCTCGCGCTCGAGATGGCGTTCGGAACCCCTTTGTGGCTGGGCTACATCCTGTGTTCCGTGGCGGTGATTCCGCTGGTGGCCTACGGCATCACCTTCATCAGCCAGTTCCAGATGTGGACCCAGCCTCTCTGGGTGCTGCTCCACGTCCTGCCTTTCGCCTTCATCGCCTGGAAGGATCCGACCGCCTTCGCCGACTGGACCACCTTCGCAGGCCATCAGGGTGACGGCGGCGGCGGCTTCGACCTGCTGCTGTTCGGTACGGCGTCCGCCGTCGTCTTCTCGCTGATCGCGCAGATCGGCGAGCAGGTGGACTTCCTGCGCTTTCTTCCCGCGCAGGAGAAGACCGGTCGCGTGCGCTGGTGGGCTGCCCTGCTGTCCGCCGGGCCAGGCTGGATCGTGCTCGGGACACTCAAGCTCCTGGCCGGGTCCTTTCTCGCATTCCTCGTGCTCCAGCACGAGATGCAACCGGATCGCGCCGCGGAGCCGACGCAGATGTATCTCATCGGCTTCCAGTACGTGTTCTCGTCGCCGGGTGCCGCGCTGGCGGTCACCGCGCTGTTCGTGATCGTCTCGCAGCTCAAGATCAACGTGACCAACGCCTACGCCGGGTCGATCGCCTGGTCCAACTTCTTCGCCCGGCTCACGCACATTCACCCGGGCCGGGTGGTTTGGCTGGTCTTCAACGTGATGATCGCGCTGCTCCTGATGGAACTGGGGGTGTTCCACGCCCTGGAGCAGGTGCTGGGCCTCTACTCCAACGTGGCGATCGCCTGGGTGGGTGCCCTCGTGGCGGACCTCGTGGTGAACAAGCCACTCGGTCTCAGCCCCGGCTACATCGAGTTCAAGCGAGCCCACCTGTACGACGTCAATCCCGTGGGCGTGGGCGCCATGTTCTTCGCGTCCCTGATCGCCATCCTCTGCTTCACGGGTCTGTTCGGGCCCACGCCCCAGGCCCTGTCACCGTTCGTGGCCTTCGGCGTCGCCTTCGTCACGGCACCGGCCATCGCCTTCGCCACCGGCGGGCGCTACTACATCGCCCGCTCGCCCCGCGACTACACGCCCGTCGGCGATACCGTGAAGTGCGTGATCTGCGAGAACCCCTTCGAGCCGGAGGACATGGCGCGCTGCCCGGCCTACGCCGGCCCCATCTGCTCGCTTTGCTGCTCGCTGGACGCGCGCTGCCACGATGCCTGCAAGCCGCAGGCACGCCTCGCGCAGCAATTGAGCACGGCAATGGAGGCCGTGCTGCCGGCACGGATGGCCGCGCGACTCAACTCGCGCCTCGGCCATTACGTGGCGGTCCTCCTCGCGATCGGCGCGCTGATCTCGCTCATTTTCGTGCTGGTCGACTACCAGGTGACCATCAACACCGGCGCCGAGTCGGAACTGGTGCGCGCCGCGCTCTGGAAGGTGTTCCTGTTCCTGATGCTGGTGGCGGGCGTGGCCGCGTGGCTCTTCGTCCTGCAGCAAGAGAGCCGGCGGGTCGCGGAGACCGAATCACAGCGGCAGACGCGCCTGCTCATGCGCGAGATCCGCGCACACAAGCGCACCGACGCGAAGCTCCAGCGGGCCAAGGAGGCCGCCGAGTCAGCCAATCTCGCCAAGAGCCGCTACGTCACGGGCATCAGCCACGAACTGCGCACTCCGCTCAATACCATCCTGGGCTACGCGCAGCTGCTGCAGCGTGAGCGCGACCTGGGCACCCGCCAGAAGGACGCGCTGGGCATCATCCGCCGCAGCGGTGACCATCTCGCCAGCCTCATCGACGGTCTGCTCGACATCGCCCGCATCGAAGCCGGCAAGCTGCATCTGCATCGCGGCGAGATCGCGTTCCGGGACTTCCTGGCGCAGCTGGTGAGCATGTTCCGCATCCAGGCCGAGGCGAAGGGCCTCGCCTTCGTCTACGAGACGGGCGGCACCCTGCCCGAGGTCGTCAATGGCGACGAGAAGCGCCTCCGGCAGATTCTCATCAACCTGCTCTCCAACGCCATCAAGTTCACGGACGCGGGAACGGTCACTCTCCGCGTCACCTATCAGCGCCAGCTCGTGGAGTTCGAGGTGCGCGACACCGGGCCTGGCATCGCCGCCGAGGATCTCGAACGCATCTTCCAGCCCTTTGAGCGCGGCCGCTTCAATCCCGGCAATGCCGTGCCCGGCACCGGCCTCGGGCTCACCATCAGCAAGCTGCTGTCCGAGATCATGGGCGGCCGGCTGAGCGTGGAGAGCACGCCCGGGGAAGGCAGCAGCTTCAAGGTGAAGCTGCTTCTGTCGCCGGTCCTCGCCCCGAAGGCACTGCCGCGGCCCACACGGGTGGTCACCGGCTATGTGGGCGCGCAGCGCACCGTGATGGTCACGGACGACGAGGCGTCCCATCGGGAGTTCCTCGCGCGCCTGCTGGAGCCGCTCGGATTCCGGGTGCTCCTGGCGGAAAACGCCGAGCGCTGCCTCGAGATCGTCGCGGACGAAACGGTGCACCTGTTTCTCCTCGACATCTCCATGTCGGGCATGGACGGCTGGACGCTCGCGCGGCACCTGCGCGAAAGCCCGCACGAAACCTCCCCCATCGTGATGGTGTCGGCCAATGCCTTCGAGAACCGCGCCGATGCCCGGTTCGCGAACGTTCACGACGCGTTCATCGTGAAGCCCGTGGATTTCGATCGCCTGTTCGAGGTGCTGCAGACCTGTCTCCACCTGGAGTGGACGTTCGCCGACAGCGTACCGGCACCGTCGTCGACGGGTGCCCTGCCCCTCACACCGTCGATCTCGCGCGAGACCGCGGATTCGCTCTACTCGCTGGGCGAAATCGGTTACGTGCGCGGCATCCAGAACAAGCTGGACGAGCTCGACAACGGCGACGAGAATGCGCGCGCCGTCGTCGCGCAGCTGCGCCCCCTGGTGCGCGACTTCCAGCTGCAACGCTATCTGCAAGTCGTGGAGAATCTGCGTGAACGAGCCGTCTGACGCCACGCAGCGCGACGTCGTCCTGGTGGTCGACGACGCGCCGGAAACCCTGTCGCTGCTGACCGACGCCCTCGAGGCTGGCGGCATGACCGTACTCGTCGCCACCGACGGCGCCACGGCGCTCGCCCGCGTGCAGCGCATCGTGCCCGACGTCATCCTGCTCGATGCCGTGATGCCGGGGATGGACGGCTTCGAGACCTGTGCCGCCATGCGCTCCATGCCAGCTCTGGCGCAGGTGCCCATCATCTTCATGACCGGCCTCGCCGACGCCGAGCACGTCGTCCGCGGGTTCGACTCCGGCGGCGTGGACTACGTCACCAAGCCCATCGATCCGGATGTGCTGATCGCCCGGCTCCGCACCCACCTCGCCAACGCGCGGCGAATGTCCACGGCCCGCGCGGCGCTCGATGCCGCCGGCCGGGCCCTGCTCGCTGTCGGCCTGGACGGGCGGGTGCAGTGGAGTACCCCCAAGGCACAGGCCTTCATGACCAGTGCCACGACATCCGTGGGCGATGCGCACCAGCTCGCGGCGCCGCTCGTCGTTTGGCTGCAGGCGCTGGCGAACGGAGGACAGGACACCCGCCCGAGATCGTGGCCGGAGAGCGAGCCGCGATTCCTCGTCACTTCCCTCGGCGCGGTCGGCAACGGACAGGTCCTGCTCGCGGTGGAGGCCACGGACGAGGTGGACCATCGCCGCCGCCTCGGCGAGAAGTTTCATCTCACCGAGCGCGAGTCAGAAGTGCTCTACTGGGTTGCGCGCGGCAAGTCCAGCCGCGACGTCGGCGACATCCTCGGTTCGAGCCCGCGAACGGTGGACAAGCACATCGAGCGCATTCTGGTGAAGCTGGGCGTCGAGAACCGCGCGGCAGCGGCTGCCGTCGCAATTCGGCTGCTGAGCGCCGAGTAGCCGCGAGGCGATGATGGGCTGTCCGGATCATCCCCGGGCACGCGTCCCTGAGCCCGGCTGTCATCGGCTGTGCGGATCATCACGGTACCTGTCACAAGAACCGCCACGGAGACCTCCCATGACCGTCAAGCCTCGCCTCCGCGCGCTCCCCCGCGCCCTCATTGCCGCTGCCGTCTGCTCACCCATGCTCGCCACGGCCGCTCCGGAGCCGCTTACCATCCGGTTCGCGACGTTCAACGCCTCGCTCAACCGCAACTTCGACGGCCAGATGCTGGACGACCTCGCCGGCCTGTCCACCGACGCCCAGGCGGCGAATCGTACGCAGCAGATGCGAAACGTCGCGGAGATCATCCAGCGCGTCAATCCTGACGTCCTGCTCGTCAACGAATTCGACTACACCACCGCAACGCGCAACGGCAAGTCCGCCCCCCAGCTCTTCCAGGACAACTTCCTGTCGGTCGGACAGAATGGCTACGGCGCCCCGGCCTCCGCGCTCCCGATTTCGTTCGCCCACCACGTGTACGTGCCGTCCAACACGGGCGTGCCCTCCGGGTTCGACCTCGACAACAACGGCTCGATCGGGGGCGGCAACGATGCCTATGGATTCGGCAACTACCCCGGCCAGTTCGGGTTCGTGATCTTCTCCAAGCACCCGATCGACCAGGCCGCCGTCCGGACCTTCCAGACCTTCCTGTGGAAGGACATGCCCGGCGCCCTGCTGCCCGACAACGCCGCCACGCCCGCGGCCGGCGACTTCTACAGCGCCGAGGAGCTGGCCGTGTTCCGCCTGTCCTCCAAGAATCACGTGGATGTTCCCGTGAACATCGCGGGCAATACGGTGCACCTGCTCGCCAGCCATCCGACGCCGCCCGTGTTCGATGGGGCCGAGGACCGCAACGGCCGGCGCAACCATGACGAGATCCGCTTCTGGCACGACTACGTGTCCGGCGCAAACTACATGACGGACGATCAGGGCCGAGTGGGTGGCCTGTCGTCTGGCGCACGCTACGTGCTGACCGGCGACATGAACGCGGACCCGTTCGACGGCGACGCCACCGGAGATCCGGCCTCGGCCTACCTGATGGACCCGACCCGCTTCCTTGCCTCCGAAACGGATAGCGCCCTCACCCCAGACAGCCTCGGCGGTCCCGCCGGCGCAGCAGCCGACGGCAATGCCAACAACACGCATGTCGGCAATCCCGCCTTCGACACGGCGGACTTCGCCGACGGATCGCCCGGCAATCTGCGCGTCGACTACGTGCTGCCGGATGCCGACGCGGTCCTTGCCTTGCAGGGAATCGGGCGCGCCGAGGACGGCACTTCGGATCCGACCGGCGTGTTCTGGCCCAGTCCTACGCTGCCCGGCGGCGACCCGAACCCGTTGTGGCAACTCGTCGGTCGGTTCGGCTCCGGATCGAGCCCGTTCAATCTCTACTCGGGATTCCGGAGTTCCGATCACAAGGCCGTTTGGGTGGATCTGCAGATCACGCCGGTTCCCGAACCTTCCACCATCGTGCTGTTCGCAGCCGGGCTGGGATTCCTCGGCGCTTCCGCGTTGCGCCGCAGCCGCCGCTGAAGTTCGTGCGCCGGGGCAGGGCCAGGCCCCGCTCCGGCGCATCTCACTTCTGGCTTTGCGGACGCTCGGCGATCCCTACGGCGATGAGCCCGGACGCATACCCGGCAGGAAGGTGCTGAGCCAGGGCACGTACGTGACGACGAGCAGCACACCGATCAGCCACACGAACAATGGCAGCACCGCACGGAAGACCTCGGAGATCGGGCGACCGAACCGGTAGGCCGCGAAGAAGAGGTTCATGCCGACGGGCGGCGTGAGGTAGCCCACCTCCAGGTTCATCAGGAACACGATGCCCAGGTGCAGCGGATGCAGTCCATAGGCCTCCCCCAGCGGCACTACCAGCGGCACGAGCACGACGATCGCCGTGAAGATGTCCATGACGCATCCTGCAGCGAGCAGCACCCCATTGAGAGCCAGGAGAAAGACCCACGGGCTGGAGACGTGGTCCGTCACCCACGCGACGATCTTTACGGGCACTTCCGCGTCCACCAGATAGTTGGTGAGACTCAGCGCCACCCCCAGCACGACGAGAATGCCGCCAACCAGCAACCCGCATTCGGCGACGACCCGGGGCAGGTCGCGGGTAAGTGACAGGTCACGATGGACTGCCACGGCGATGAACCCTGCGAAAGCGGCCGTGAAGGCTGCGGCCTCCACCGGCGTCGCCAGCGACGTGCCGAGAGCGACGATCGGCACAAGTGGCAGCGACAATTCCCATTTCGCCGCAGCGAGGGCCGCGCGGACCCGGCGGCCGTCGAAACGTCCGGACGCGGTTGGCGGACGATCGCCCAGCCGTCCGTAGCTCCAGACCAGGATGACCACGAGCACGAAGAGCGCGGGAAGCAGCCCGGCGAGGAACATGCCCTCGATGCCCACGCCCGCGACGATCGCGTAGAGCAGCAACGGAAGCGCGGGCGCGAGGATGATGCCGGGCAGTCCGGCCGCGGTCACCAGACCGAGCGCGTCGCGATCCTTCAGTCCTGCCGTGGCGAGCAGCGGCATGACCAGCGCCCCCAGCGTCAGGATGGCGACGCCCGATGCGCCGGTGAAACAGGTGAAGAACGTGCAGGCGAGGACCGTGACGATCGTGGCACCGCCGCGCAGGCGCCCGACCAGCGCATCGAACAGTTCGAGCAGCCGCTGCGGCGCCCGGCTCTCTGCCAGCAGGTAACCGGCAAGCGTGAACATCGGGATCGCCGGCAGCGTCGGGTTGGTGACGAGGCTGTAGTGGTTCACGGCGAGGCTTGCGGCCGGCACCCCTTCGGCCGACAGCAGGACCGCGGAGATTCCCGCGAGAACGGCGAAGATCGGAGACCCGAGCAGTGCGGCGATCACCAGGACGGCAACAGCCACGAAAGTGAGTCCGCCCCCGGCGACCCCGACCGCGTTGAATGCAGCGCACGCCCCGATTGCCGCCGCGGCAGAAGCAAGGCGATACCCGATCCGATCCGAGGAACGGATCGCAAGACGCACCGCGATGACGGCGAAGCCGACGATGAGCGGCGCCTGCAGGACCCACGCCGGCACCTCGTAGAAAAGTCGCGTACCGGCTTCGCGCTCGATCATGACGAAATCCCATGAGGCGATCGCAAAATGGACGCTGACAGCTGCGGCCACAGTGGCACCGAACCACTGCGCCGCGCGAGCTGCGCGCCCCCCCAGGGAGCTTGCGACCGCAAGCGTGAGGAGTCTGCCATCCCGTGCCGCGATGGCAGCCCCCAGCATCCCCAGTCCGAGGGTCACGTGCTGCACCATATTAGCGACCCCCTCGATGCCGACGTGCCAGACCGCCCGCAGGACGATCTCTGCGATCGGGAGCAGCACCGCCATCGCGAACACCACCGACAGGACCGTATTCTCGAATCGCACGAGCGCGCCGGAGCCGGCGCCATCCCCTCCGGCGCGTTCGGGATTCACTTGCGCGTCGCCCGGTAATCTGAAAGGAGCGCCTTCACGCGGTCGAAGATGTCGGCGGGAACCATCGTGCCGCGCACATGGGGCCAGGCCTGCTCCGCCAGCCCTTGCCACGCCTTCGCGATTTCCGGCGTGACGACCGCGATTTCGAGCCCTCTCGACTTCATCGCGGTGATGGACTCCTCGTCCTGCCGGACGCGATGCGCGCGGAGCTGGTCACCGGCCTTGCGCGCCGCCAGGGCGATCGCGTCGCGAGCGGTCGGACCGAGCGCGTCGTAGGTCGCCTTGCGGAGAATCGCGGCACCGGTGATCGGCACCCACCGGATCGGAAGCATGTGACGGGCCGTGCGGTCGAACTGACCGACCAGCGCCCAGATCGGCACCACTGGCACAACGTCCACCATGCCGGTCTCGAGCGCCGGCACGATGTCCGAGATGGGAAGCCCCACTGGCTGGTACCCGAGCGACTTCATCAGCCCGATCTGCTTGTTGTCACCGGACCACGCGAAGATCTTCGCGCGCTTGAACTGCTCCGGCTGCGTCAACGCCTGCTTCGAGAAGAAGTGCACCCAGCCCGCGTCCCCCCAGAACAGGACGACGAATCCCTTCTGGGCAAGACTTTCCTCGAGCGAGGACCGGAGCTTCTCGCGGACGTAGTCCACCTCTTCCCAGTTCTGGAACATCATCGGCATGAACTGGAGACCGGAGACGGTCGGATCGATCTCGTTCAGACCGACGACCGTCAGCAGCGCGCCGTCGAGCTGCCCGATCCGCATGCGGCGGACCATGTCCGCCTCCGTGCCCTGGACGCCGTCGGGGTACACCGTCGCCTTGGCGGAGCCGCCCCGCGAGGCCCGGAAGGCTTCGCCGACATCCTGCAGCACGCGATGATAGAGCGACCCCTTCGGCGCAAGCGTCGCCAGCTTGAGCGTCGAGGGCTCGGCCGGCGCCGCGCCGGGAAAGATCAGCCCTCCGGCACAGCACAGGAAGACCAGCGCGATCAGAGAGCGCACCGAACGTTTCGAGTCGGACATCGTGGGTTACTCCGGAAAGAGTTCGTCGGCCTGGCCGCGCAACCACCGCGCACGGCGCTGACTCACATGGTTGGCGAGGCGCGCCGCCGCCACGGCATCCGGATCGAGCGCGAGAGCCCGATCGAGAAGCGCGAGGAATTCCGCCTTGCCTCCCCGGCTCTGGGCGATCGCCTCGGCCATGGCCACGAAGACCCCGGCCTCTCGGCCTTCCGTCAGCTGGACCGCTCGCGCAAAGTGCCGTCTTGCCCGCTCGAGGGCATCCTGTCCGGCATCGGGTCGACTCACTTCGTAGGCGATCAGGAGAGTACGGAGCCCGCCACGCTCGGCGTCGGCATCCAGCGCCGCCGCCCGCTCCAGCACTGCCTGGGCGCCGGGAAACGTACCGACCAGGGCAGGCTCGTCCTTGCCCAGCGCAATGGCACCGAGCCACGCGGCGGCAGTCCAGTACATCGCGGGCAGGTCGCGCCGGCCCATCGCCGCCAGTTCCCTGGCCCCCGGTCCGGCAGAATCCGCTGGCAGTCCCAGGGCCCGGAGTCCGTAGCCACGCGCGCGAATGTACAAACGGCGGGCCCGATCGCGCTGGGCGTAGGCGGCCGAGACGTCGGTGGCCTCCAGTTCGTCCGCACGCAATTGGACGAACGCATACGAGTACTGCGTGAACCCGCTAGCCGCGCCCAGCAGAAGCTCGCGATCGTACGGCCGGCTGCGCAGCAGCGCTTCCTGGACCTTCAGTCCGAAGGGCGCCGCAGCGGCCACCAGCTCCGGATCGTCGTCCTCGGCAAAGAGGCTGCCGCCAGCGCCGGCGCCGAGCGCAGATGCCGCCGTGCGACTGGCAATTCCAGAAAGAGAACAGCCGGAAAGCCCCACCGTGACCGACGCGAGCGCCAGCATGGCGCTCGCAAGGCTGCCGGTCATTCGCACCCCGAACCCGCCCGCTTGCACGTCAGATGCGGTCGTGACAGACATGCAGGGATAGTTGCGAACCCGTCACCGTGCTTCGGCCGTAGAACACGAAGGCGACGCACCAGGTCACGAGGAGGAGAAGCATGACGCCGGGGTGCCACACGGCTTCCAGTCCGGCGACCAGGCTCGCATCGGGCAGGGGCTGCTCGGGCACGAACCGCAGGACGACCACGCTGTAGAGCGTGCCTGCGAGCGCCATGATCTGATAGGCGGAGATCCTGCCGTCACCGCGATAGTCGGCGCGCCACACCTCCGAGATCACCCGCCAGACCTGCGTGACGATCAGCGACAGAAGTAGCGCCGGCGTGTAGGCGTCCTGAAGGAACAGGTAGGTGGAGACCAGACCCGTGGCGACGTAGAGCACGGCGGTCACGGCCTGGATCGGGATCACCTTGCGCCCATGCAGATTGGAGGCATAGGCGATCTTCTTCGTCGTGCCGTCGAACACGAAGTGATAGCGCGCGAACAGTTTGCGCAGCCAGCCCGGCGCCGACTCCAGAGGTTTGCCGTAGCAGCATCCGAAGCTGATGCACGCGAGTCGACCCACACCCTCGCCGTAGGCATACGCGACTGCCATCACCGCCAGGGTCGGCACCACCGGCAGCGGCTTGCCATTCCAGAGCGCCACGAGCGAGTTCACCCCGAGGATGACCCAGGGCGCTGCCAACATGCCGACGAACGACGCACCGCCCACGCTGAAGCCCGCCGCCTTGCGCTCGACGATGATCGCCGCCAGCTTTGCCGCGGGAAGACACAGCGCGAGGAGTGCCACCACCATGGTTGCCGCCTCGGCCCGGCCTATGCCCGCAGCCCCGAACAGCACGAGGCCGATCACGATCGAGATCGTCTGCGCGCTGGCGGTGAACAGACCGTAGTAGGTGAGATTCAGCGTCCGCCAGCGACCGTCGTTCTCGCGGCGCACCGGAATCACGGCGAGCATCTGCCAATGCTCCCGGGTCAGGTTCCGGAAGCCCCATAACAACAGTGCGAAGAGGATGGTTCCCAGCGTCAGGGTAAACAGCAGCGGTGTCATCGCGATCCTTCCGGGAGTGGTTGGCGGGGGGGACGGGAAAGGGCAAGGAAGGACCGCACGGCCACGTCCGTTTCGACGACGGTGCGGTTCAGTCCGAAGGCATAGCGGCTTGATGCGTCACGTCGCGCGCGGTTCGTCATGAGGTCATCGGCAAACGACGCGCGCCCGGGCTCGAACAGCAGCACCGTGGTGGAACTGCCCGGGCGGAACAGGCTCTTCGGCTCACCCCGTCGCAGCAGCGTGCCCGGCCGCAGCGGCGCCGGCCCGCCGTACCCGCGGTCGCTCGCGCACTGGGAGATCTCGCCGATCATGAGAGCGACGATTTCGATCATCGCGACGAGGCCCGCACGTGTTCCCCCGGGCACGTCCGTATCGATGACCGTAACGTGTCGGGCGTTCTTGGTGTACGGCGTCGCCTCCACGACCGCGGCCAGCGGATTGCAGGAATGAAACGCGCCATCGATCGGAAAGTGATCCACCACCACGCCCGTGACAGGCGAATGATTGAAGTGGTACTTGTCGGGCGTGAGGCGGAACACTGCGAAATCGCCGTGGACGAAGACGCCCACCCATCGCGCGTGACGTCCCAGTAACTCGGATATCGAGAAGAACTTTTCCTTGATGAACAGCATCGAGGCTTCGGCGGCACTGCCGACGATGGCTCGGGCGTCCGAGGGGACCACGATGACGTCCTCGTCGGCAGGCATCGGCCGGCACTCCCAGTAGCGGATGCGACGCTCGAAGAAGTCGCGCGCCGTGCGAAAGCGCGCAGGGTCGTCGAGGCACTCGGTGAGGTCGATGTCGTGGTCCGCCGCGAACCGCCGCCACGCCGCCGCACTCCACGGCACATCGTAGTTGAGGTAGCCCAGCAGGCTCGTGTTCCAGCGCGAGACTAGCGAGCGGAACATGGCGGGGGCGTACTCTCGAACCGGACCGTAGAGAAAGCTCACGACGCTGTCCCGATAGAGCCTCTCCGTGCGGACAGTGCCGCTCGCACGATCGATGTACTGATGCGTGGCCGCGGCGGTCATTGGCCCGCCGCTTGAGCGTGATGCCGGTCCATGACCGACGCGATTACGGCAATCAGACTCGCGAGTCCATCCACGTCCGGCCGAGAGTCATCCAGCGCCTGTTCCGAACGCGTGATGAACGACCCGACGGTTGCCCCTCGCGGCAGCGGCAGCAGCCCCCGACCGTCGGGATCGGCAAGCCGTCGTTCGAGTTCTGCCTCCAGGACCGACAGTCCCTCTCGCGTCTGTTCGACACGAAGCCCGGTCCGGAGATGGCGTTCCATGGCAGCGACGAGGCGCCCCGGTTCCCGGCCCGCCTCTGCGTTGGCGGCCCCGAGGAGGCGCGTACTGGCCGCATCTTCACCAGCGGCCCGCGCCCGAACCTCCCTCAGCAGTTCGCCGGCCCCCAGTGCAGCCACTACTGGGGCGCACTCCCTCTCGAGCCAGTCGCAGAGTGTCAGCCGATAAGCCGCGAGCGGCACGGAGAAGTGCGTGGGCTGGCGCATGGACACTCGGACGCCCGGCGTTTCCGCGACGAGGGACAGCAGGAATGCACTGCGCGAGGTCCGTCGGACGGGCACGGTGGCGATGCCGACGGCGGAGTGGAACAGAAGCTGGCGCCGCTCGCCCTGCGCTTGCGGATCGTCGGGAAGCGAGGAATGCGAGATCATTTCCCTGGAGACGGCCCACCACGCACAGGCGGTGATGAGCCGCTGAAGATCAACGGCAGGAGCCATGTCACGGGCGAAGCCGGGGAACACACTGTGGAAGCGTCCCTCGAAGCCCGAGTACCCCATGCGCGAGAAGCTTCGCAGCCGGTAGAGATCGTAGAACGCCATGTCACGGCGGTAAACGCCCGCACGCTCGAGCGCCGCCTGCAGCGCTTCCTGACTGCCGAGAGCCCCGTCGTGCGCGTGACATGTTTCCGTGGACGGTAGGGCCGTGAAGTAGTCGAGCAACCGGGCATCGGGCACGACGTCCCCCCGCAGCGCTCCCAGCAGGCCGGCCTTGCGCTTCCAGGCGGACCAGGTCTGCCGAAGCTGCACACTCGTCAGTGCAAGCGGAAGCAGTCCGAGAGTTGTCTCGGGGCGCAGCGGCGCAACGGCCAGTCGGGACGGCGCCGCGGAGAATGTCCCCACGAACAGGGGCAGGAAGTGCTCGAAGAACTTGGAGACGAGATCGCCGAAGTACTTCTCCGTGGCCGGGCCCGACGGAGAATCCTGGGCGATCTCGGCAAGGGCGACGCTTCCGAGACTCACGTGGACACCGTTGTTGAGCAGGGTGGTGTCCACCGGAAGCTTCGCCACGGACTGTCGCATGCCGAGTCCGGCCGCACGGACCCTGGCCGTGGCAATGACATGACTGCGAGAAAGAGTCTCGTGGCAGAGATGCATGTAGCCAGCCTTGTTCTCGCCGTCGGCGAACCCGCTCAGGCAGGGGTTCATGAGGAGGCGCCGATAGACCTCGGCGGGCACGACCTTCGCGAGCGCTTCCAGGCGTTCCGGCGGATTCGATGCTGCGAAGACACGCAAGGTCTGACCCGACGCGCGCAGCCCGAGCTTGTTGTTGATCCAGGCGGACAGCGCCTGGATCAGCAGAAATCGAAGCGCATTCTCGTCGGCGGTCGCCGCCCCGAGCGATCTCCCGATTCCGTCGCGCGCGATGTACCCCGACAGTACCTCCGGCGCCGTGTTGTCATTGCCGAAGATCGCACCGAGTCGCCGGCGCTCCCGCTCCGCGAGCTTCAACCCTTCGGGCGCTTCCGCAAGAGCGTCGACCAATGCCAGATGCAGAGCGTGGCTTACCGGGATGCGCGCGCATGCCTCACCACCGTCCTGGACGAAGTAGCGCCGCCGGTCGCCGCGCTCGGCGAGGCAGGCACCCAGCTCCGAACGGGCCCCATTGCCGAGAAGACGCAGCGGCAGGCGAACCCAGTCATGATCGTGGCGTGCCGTTTCGGCACCGGCTCCGGCGAGCCATGCGAGTGCATCGTGTTCCCACGGTTCGCCGGCGGCCGCTTCGCGCAGCTGTCCGGCAAAGTCGCTGCGCTCCGCGCCCCCCGCGATCGAGGTCGCCAGTTCGTTCTCTGTCCCGGCAGTGACATCACCGTGATGAAACGGCAGCGTCTCCGAATCGCATCGACCACCTCCCCGGAGCCGCTCGAGCGCGAACCGGGCCGAATCGGCAACGTGCTCCCCTGAGGAAACCTGCGGTCGCAATTCCCGAGCGAGTCCTTGCATGGATGACCGGACACTGAGATGACGATGTCGTGAGTCTGCAACGCTTCGATTGAGCCGTGATGACAGCGCCGTTTCTCCGACGTGACGACGACACCCGTTTGCCCATGCCGTTCGGGCCACCTCCGAAACGGGCCCATCGGCACGACACCGGCCATGAAGCATCCGGGCTAGCGCCGATTGCCCCGCATGACGTCAGCGTGTCATTGCCGCAGGCGATGCTCCGGACAGTCGAGCACGAACGTGCCGATCGAACGCACCTCAGGAGACCTCAATGATTCGGAAATTGCTTGCAGGACTGATTGCGACCGGCTTCTCGGCGCACGCCTTCGCACTGGGCACGGGCGACATCGCTTTCACGGCGTTCAATGCCGACGAGGACGGTTTCGCGATCGTGACCTTCGTCGATCTGGTCGCTGGCACCACGATTCACTTCAGTGACAATGAGTGGAACGGCGCCGCGTTCAATACGGGGGAAGGCCAGCACACGTGGACGGCTACCGGCGCTGTCAGCGCCGGTACGGTCGTTCGCTTCAGCAAGGTGGATCAGGCGGTGCGCGCGGCTTCCACAGGGTCGATCTCGTCCTCAGGCGATACGGGCCTCAACGCCACCGCCGAAACGATCTACGCATTTCTCGGGACAGACGCGAATTCCCCCACGACTTTCCTTGCCGGCGTCTCGACGGAGGGCGCGACCAACCTCACTCCCGCCGGGCTTTCCGGAGGCTCGAATGCGGTGATCCTCACCAACTCCACCGACTTTGCCGAGTACACCGGGCCGCGCACCGGACTCGTCTCGCTCGCGTCGTACGGCCCGCTCGTGAACGACGCCGGGCAGTGGAACATCGTGGTCGGACAGGACAACTCCCTGGCGGCGCCGAACCTGACTCCGTTCGCACCGGTACCGGAGCCGTCGACCTACGCCATGCTCGGACTGGGACTCGTCGGCATGGGCCTCGGTCTGCGCCGTCGCGCCAAGATCTGATTGCAGCAGCACGCCGTACCCGCCCGGACCGGACGGGTACGGCTCAAAACTTGTCGCGGTAGCGGTTGGTGATCGGGTAGCGCCAGTCCTTGCCGAAGCCGCGCGGCGTGATGCGCACCCCCACCGGCGCCTGGCGCCGCTTGTACTCGCTGATGGTCAGCAGCTTCACGACCCGTTCCACGTCCGCACGCGCAAAGCCTGCGCGCAGGATGGCTTCCGGCGCCATGTCGCGCTCCACGTACATCTCCATGATCGCGTCCAGCACTTCGTACGGCGGCAGGCTGTCCTGGTCAACCTGGTCCGGCTTGAGCTCGGCCGAAGGCGGCCGGGTGATGATCCGGTCCGGGATCACGTCGCTCAAGGTGTTGCGGTAGCGCGAAAGGCGGTACACGAGCGTCTTGCTGATGTCCTTCAGCACGGCAAAACCGCCGGCCATGTCGCCGTAGAGCGTGGCGTAGCCGGTGGCCATCTCGCTCTTGTTGCCCGTGGTGAGCACGATGGACCCAAACTTGTTCGACATCGCCATCAGCAGCGTGCCGCGGATGCGCGACTGGAGGTTCTCCTCCGTCGTGTCGGCGGCACGGCCGGCGAAGGTCTCGGCGAGCATCGCCTGGTACGCGTCGAAGGCTGGGCGGATCGCCAGGACCGAATAGCGGATGCCCAGATTGGTGGCGAGGGCCTGGGCGTCCTCGAGACTCATGGATGCCGTGTACTGCGAGGGCATCATCACCGCATGCACCTTGTCCGCGCCCAGCGCATCGGCCGCCACGCAGGCGACGATGGCGGAATCGATGCCGCCGGAGAGGCCCAGCAAGACCCCCGGGAAGCCGTTCTTGCGGATGTAGTCGCGCACGCCGAGGCACAACGCATCGTAGACCAGGGCCTCGACCGGTCGCTCGGGCGCGATGGTTTCCGGCACGGGTGTCCCGGACGCGAACTCGACGATGCCCACCCCCTCCTCGAAGGAAGGCATCTGGGTGGTGACGTTTCCCTTTGCATCGACCACGAAGGATGCGCCGTCGAACACGAGTTCATCCTGACCGCCCACCAGATTGCAGAACACGATGGGGAGTCCGACCTGCTTTGCGCGCGCCCGCACCACGTCGTAGCGGGTGGCGAGCTTGTTCACGTGGTAGGGCGAGGCGTTGAGCACCAGCAGCATCTCGGCACCGGCAGCGCGCGCGGCACGGGGCGCCTCGGCATCCCACAGTTCCACCGCCGCGCCCGGCGCCTGGGTGGCCCGGGCGGTGTGCTCACCGGAATGGCCCCACACATCCTCGCAGATGGCGACGCCGACCTTCACCCCTTCGATCGGCACCACGCAGGGTTCGGAACCCGGTTCGAAGTAGCGCTCCTCGTCGAAGACGGTGTAGTTGGGGAGGTCCCGCTTGAAGTACGTGGCGATCACCTTCCCGCCGGAGAGCACAGACGCCGCGTTGTACAGATGGCCGCGACTGCGCTGCGGATGCCCGACGATCACGGTGATGCCGGGCACGCGGCCGGCGAGATCCGTCACGGCCGCCTCGCACGCGGCGACGAAGTCGGGGCGCAGCAGCAGGTCCTCCGGCGGATAACCGCAGATCGACAGTTCCGGCGTGACCATCACCTGCGCGCCCCGGGCGCGGGCCTCCTGGGCGGCCTGTGCGATGCGCGCGGCATTCCCGGCGAGGTCCCCTAGGGTGCAGTTGATCTGGGCGATGGCAATCTTCATGAAGGCTCCCGCCGGCGTCGCCGGCGTTGTGGCTGGGGAAACTCTGCGCGACGGACACGGTCTGGCGATATTCCTCTCGCCCCTCGCACGGCAAGCCCTCTAATATAGCGTAGCCATGTCCGAAACCTACCGACTCGAAATCGTCGATTCCCTCCGCGAAGTGGATCCCTGCCAGTGGGACGCTCTCGCCGGGAACCACCCGCTGCTGTCCCATGCCTTTCTGCACGCGATGCACGAGAGCGGTTCGGCCTCGGAGCGTTCCGGCTGGGCGCCACGCTACCTGCTGCTGCGCGAGGGCGGCGCGCTGCAGGGCGCCGTGCCGCAGTATCTCAAGTCACACTCCTACGGCGAATACGTGTTCGACTGGGCCTGGGCGGACGCCTGGAACCGCGCAGGGCGCGAGTACTACCCGAAGCTGCTGAGCGCCATCCCGTTCACGCCGGTCACCGGCCCACGCCTCATGGCGCCCTCCGCCGAGATCCGCCGCGTGCTCGTGGCGGGCGCACTCCAGTTCGCCCGCGAAGCCGAAGTGTCGAGCTTCCACTGCCTGTTTCCTTCCGAAGCCGAAGCGCGGGAGTTCGAGGAAGCCGGCCTGATGCTGCGCCGGACCGTACAGTTCCACTGGCACAACCCCGGTTACGCGAGCTTCGACGACTTCCTCGCGAGCATGAACCACGAGAAGCGCAAGAAGGTGAAGCAGGAGCGTCGCCGGCTGCGGGACGAGGGCGTCAGCTTCGCGTGGAAGGTGGGTCGCGAGATCGAAGAGGACGACTGGCGGTTCTTCGCGCAGTGCTATAACGACACCTACCGCCGGCACCATTCGACGCCTTATCTGAATCTGGATTTCTTCCTGAGGATCGGCGAGACGATGCCGGACAATCTACTCCTCGCCGTGGGCAGTCAGGACGGTACCCGAGTGTGCTCGGCCCTGGATGTCTTCTCCGCCGACGCTTTGTACGGTCGTTACTGGGGCACCACGAGATACATCCCCGGCCTGCACTTCGAGGCCTGCTACTACCAGGCCATCGAGTTCTGCATCGACCGGAAGATCGGTCGATTCGAAGGTGGCGCCCAGGGCGAGCACAAGCTCGCGCGCGGCCTGGAGCCGGTCACGACCTTCTCGGCCCACTGGGTGGGCGATCCCGCTTTCGATCAGGCGGTGCGCCGGTTCGTTGCGCGCGAGTCGAATCAGATTGCCGCCTACGTGAACGAACTCGCCGAGCACTCCCCATTCAAGGAAGCCCCGCTTGAACTTTGATCCCCCGCTGGTCCAGGGCATCCTGCTGCGCCGCTACAAGCGCTTTCTGGCGGACGTGATTCTCGAGAACGGCGACGAGATCACCGCACACTGTCCGAACACCGGCTCCATGATGGGTGTAGCGGATCCGGGACAGCGCGTCTGGCTCGCCTACCGTCCGTCGCCGACCCGCAAGTACGCGTACGGCTGGGAGCTCACGCAACTCGCCGACGGCACACTCGTAGGCGTCGATACCCATCGCAGCAATGCGCTGGTGCGCGAAGCCATCGAAGGCGGCGTGATCACCGAACTGCAGGGCTACGACACCATCGTTCCCGAGTCCCGCTACGGCAGCGAGAACAGCCGCATCGACTTCCTGCTGCGGGCGCCTTCCCGCCCCGACTGCTACGTCGAAGTGAAGAACGTGACGGCCGCCGTCGAGGCAGGCATCGCCCTGTTCCCCGACGCTGTGAGCGAACGCGGCACCAAGCACCTGCGCGAGCTCATGGGCGTGGTGGCGGAAGGCGCGCGCGCCGTGCTCGTGTTCTGCGTGCAGCGCGACGACGTGACGGAAGTCCGCCCGGCGGATGCCATCGACCCCGTCTATGGCCAGACGCTTCGCGAGGCACTGCGCGCCGGCGTCGAGGCCGTCGCCTATCGCGCCGTCATCGACCCCGCCGCGGTTTCCCTGCAGCACCGCCTGCCCGTCATCTGCCCCTGACCGGCTTCCAGCCCGCCCGATCCCGGGCGGTGTGATCCGATTCGCCCATCAACCGTCACCCCGCTGACGCGCGCCGTGCGTCGTTCCGCCCATCGAGGCGACATCACCGGTCCGACGGGATGTCATCGCGGCCCTCTACATTCTTTGCTGTCCGATGCCATTCGCATCGGCTGCCGGCATCGCCGCTCCAGCCGGGGAACGATTCCACGACGCACCTCTTCAGTTCCGAGTCATGCGGTCCTTTTCCGATCGTTTCCCGCTGGCCGTCCCGGCAACCGACCCACGAAGACCAGGAGCCACCGAACATGAAGTCGCTACTCAAGCCCGCCGTCCTCGCCGTCAGCCTTGCGATCGCCTTTCCGGCCGTCGCGGCCAACACGTTGAAGGGATTCGCGGTGTTGCCCGCAAACACGTTCGCGGAAGGCCCCACTTCCGGACAGTTCGCGACCGGCGCGAACGGCAACCCGCTGCCCCTCATCGACAAGCAGCCGGTCCAAGGATTCTCCGGCGTCCTGAACGGGCCTGTCGCCGGCACCTTCCGCGTCATGCAGGACAACGGCTTCGGTGCCAAGACCAACTCCGCGGACACCATCCTTCGCATGTTCGCCCTGCAGCCTGACTTCAAGACGGCCACCGGCGGCACCGGTACGGTCACGCCGGTCCACTTCACGACCGGCGCCGCGCTGCCCTCCTTCAGCTCGAACAGCTTCATCCAGCTGCGCGATCCCGACGGCAAGCTCGGCTTCCCGATCGTGGCCAGCATGACGAACTACCCCAACGGCGCCGGTACCACCCCGGTGGATCCGGCGATCAGTGCCGGACGACTGCTGACGGGGTCGGACTTCGATCTCGAGTCGGTGCAGCAGGATCGCAACGGCAATCTCTGGTTCGGTGAGGAGTTCGGGCCGTTCCTGATCAAGACCGATGCGACGGGCAAAGTGCTGCGCAAGGAGATCGCGCTGCCGCTGCCGTCGCAGGTGGGTGGTGTCCCGGTGAATCTCGGCACGAACCCCATCGTCCAGTCGCCGCAGAATCCCCTGCCCCAGGGCAGCAACAATCTGCCGCAGTCGGGTGGTTTCGAGGGCATGGCGATCAACGCAAGCGGCACCAAGCTCTACCCGCTGCTGGAGCGCCCGGTGACCACGGACCCGAATCAGTCGCGTCTCATCGTGAGCGAGTTCGACCTCGCCACGGAGTCCTACACGGGCGCGACCTTCGGCTACCGTCTCGACCCGCAAGGCACGAACATCGGCGACATGGTCGCGATCGATGATTCGCGCTTCCTCGTGATCGAGCGCGATGGCCGTCAGGGCGACCCGACGATTCCCGCGTTCACCAATCCGGCGCAGTTCAAGAAGATCTTCATGGTCGACATGAGCGTGCTGGACGCTGAGGGCTTCGCGAAGAAGACGGAGGTGGTGGACCTGATGAACATCGCCGATCCGCTGGACCTGAACGGCGATGGCAAGACGACCTTCAACTTTCCGTTCGTGACGATCGAGGACGTGCTGATCGTGGACGCGAACACGCTGCTCGTGATGAACGACAACAACTATCCGGGCAGTGCCGGTCGCGCCTTCGGCGTGTCGGACAACAACGAGTTCATCCTGATCTCGCTGAGCCAGCCGGTGCCGGAACCCGAGACCTGGGCGCTGATGTTCGCCGGTCTGGGCATCGTGGGTGCCTCGACGCTGCGCCGGAAAGCGGCGCGCTGACGAAACGCCCCGGCGGGTGCGATTTGCACTCGCCGGGGCGGCGCGCGGTCAGCGATATCGCGCGGCGGTAGCGGAGGATTCCTTAGCCAAGATGGACTGGTCCGACGTCACGGCCACGAACGCCGCGCCGTGGGCCATCCACTTCTTGGCATCAGCTTCGGCGTAGGCAAGGATGCCCGCCGCCTTGCCGGTCTTTCGGATGCGCGTGATGGAGTTGCCGATGATCTCCACCATCTCGGGGTGACCGGGATTGCCCAGATGCCCGAAGCCGGCCGCGAGATCCTGCGGCCCGATGAACAAGGCATCGATCCCTTCCACCGCAGCAATGGCCTCCAGATTGTCCACGCCGGCTCGCGACTCGATCTGCACGATCACGCAGAGTTCCTGCTCCACCTTGGCGAAGTAGTCCGTCACGCGCGCAAAGCGATTCGCGCGGGTGTTCGTCGACACCCCCCGCACGCCCTTGGGCGGGTAGCGCGTGGCCGCAACGGCACGCCGGGCCTCCTCGGCGGTCTCCACATAGGGGATGAGGAGCGTCTGCACGCCGAGATCAAGCAGCCGCTTGATCACGACCGTGTCGTTCCAGGGCGGCCGCACGATTGCCGAAGTGTCGTAAGGCGCAACGGCCTGCAACTGCTGGTGGACCTGTGGGGCGTCGTTCGGCGCGTGCTCCATGTCGATCATCATCCAGTCGAAGCCGGCCGACGCGCAGATCTCCGCCGCCGCCGGACTGCCGAGACTGAGCCAGCACCCGGCCTGCGCCTTTCCGCTGGCAAGCCCCCTCTTGAACCGGTTGACCGGCATCTCCATGACACTCCCCCTCTGGTTGTCGAGCGCCTTCGCTCTCCCGCGATTCTAGGGAAGGTCCGCACAATTTGCGCGGGCGTGTTCCCTCAGGGAAGGTCGGCCCCGCGCCCCGATCGCCGTGGGGCGTAAACTCCGGTCTCCTCGCATCCGACGGGCTGCCATCGTGACCACCCCTTCTTTCGCCTTCGCCGGTGTCGTGCCGATCCTCGCGACGCCATTCCATGCCGACGAATCCCTCGACACCGAATCGCTCGGACGGCTCGTGCGATTCATGGCCGGGCTCGGCGTCGATGGCGTCACCGTGCTGGGTGTGCTTGGCGAATCCAATCGATTGTCGGACGCCAACCGCGAGGCCGCGATCCGCGCCGCGGTAGCCGCCGCCGGCAAGATGCCGGTGATCGTCGGTGTCAGCCATCCGGGAACCCAGGCGACGGTCGACCTGGCGAAAATGGCAGGGAGTCTGGGGGCGTCTGCAGTCATGGTGGCACCGAGCGCGGAAGGCGTGCCGAACGACGAGCGCGTATTCGACTATTTCCGGCGCGTCGGCGCCGGCTCACCGGTGCCGATCGTGGCGCAGGACCATCCTGCCTCGACCGCGGTCCATATGGGGGTCCCGCTCCTCGCGCGCATCGCCAGGGAGATTCCGTCGGTGATGGGCATCAAGCTGGAGGCCGTGCCGACACCGCCGAAGCTGCGTGCCGTTCGCGCCGCGATGGGAGATCGTCCTTTGCGGATCACCACGGGGCTGGGCGCGTTGTACGGCCTGTTCGACCTCGAGGCCGGCAGCGACGGATTCAACACCGGGTTCGCGTTTCCGGAGGTCCTGCAGGCGATGGTCGCGGCGGCGCGCAGTGGTGATTGGGCGCAGGTCCGCGCGCTCTACACACGCTTCCTGCCGCTCATCGTGTTCGAGCAGCAGCCGGGCGTGGCCGTGCGGAAGGAGATCCTGCGCCGGCGCGGTTTGCTGTCGGACGCCACGGTCCGTCATCCGGGAGCCGGCCTGCCGGCGGGTTATGCGGAACAGCTCACGATGCTCATCGAGAGCATCCTGCCGGGCGTGGATCTGCGGGTGCCGCTGGCGGGGCTCTGACGGAGTCGTCCCATCGGCGACAGCATCGCGGGAACGCGCACCGCCCCCGGACTCCGCTTCGCTCCTTCCGGGCTACAACGGCGCCGCGTCGCTCCCTCGGGGCGACAACGACACCGCGTAGCCCGGACGAGGGGCGCATGCCCCGACTCCGGGAACCGCATGCCCCGGACTCCGCTTCGCTCTCTCCGGGCTACAACGACGACGCGTCGCTCCCTCGGGGCGACACCGACACCTCGTAGCCCGGACGAGGCGCACCGCGCCGACTCCGGGAACCGCCCCGATCAATACTGATCCAGCTCCAGCGTCCGGTCGTAGTACACCTTCAGAAGGCAAGGCACGTCACCACATGCATCCCGCACCTGGGTCTCCCAGGTACGCTGCTCGGCGCGCATGGTCGCGCGGAGTTCATCCGTGTTCGCGCGACGGTACGCGTTGAGAAAAGCGAACGCCATCTGCTCGTTGGCTTCGCTCACCCGATCGTTGGAGCACAGCAGTCTCTCGGTCGTCGTCTTCGGGCGTCCGCAATCCACCGCGGCCACTGCGGGCGCGGCGGCGAGTGCCATCACCATGAGGGCAATCCTTCGAACTCGCATCGTTGCTTCTCCTCACCTGCTCCAGAAATCCGGCCTCATCCGCCGACGAACTCGTCGATGAGCGCGATCACGCGATCGGCACGCTCATGCACCACCCAATGGGACGCCTCGGGAATCCGTTCGATCCGCAGGTCGTCCACGTGTTCCTCCAGGCCATCGAGGATGGCCGGCAGTAGCGCCGTGTCCCGCTCGCCCCAGATCACCAGGGTCGGCACGGTGACACGGAACAGCTTCGGATCGAGGTCCGGTATCGGTGCCTCGGGCTCCGGCGGGTGCAACGGTGACGCGCGGTACCAGTTGAGCATGCCGGTGAGCGCGCCGGGTTGTGCCCAGGCGTCCAGGTATCCCTGCACGGTCTGCGAGTCGGTCGGACCGCCGTTGACGCCCCACTGGTCGAGCGTCATCCGGCGCAGTCGCCGGTAGCCGTCCTCGGCCATCACCCGTTCCGCCTTCTCGGACCGCAGCAGCGTCATGTAGTTGCTGGCCGCGAGCTGGGCGGGGTTCTCCCGCAGTTCCCGCGTGAAGGTGACCGGGTGCGGTGCGTTGACGATGACCAAGCGTTCCACGCGCTCCGGGTGCCACGCCGCCAGATTCCAGGCTAGCGCACCGCCCCAGTCGTGGGCCACCACGGCAACGCGGTCGTGTCCAAGAGCATCGAGGAGATCGACGACATCCCGGACGAGGAGCTTGACCCGGTAGTCGGCGACGGCAGGCGGCTTGAAGGACAGATTGAAGCCGCGCTGGTCCGGCGCAATCGCGTGGAACCGCCGGCCGAAGTGCCCGAGCGCGCGCTCCCACATCTGCCAGTATTCGGGGAAGCCGTGCAGGAACAGGATGCCCCGGCCCTCGCCGGCCTGCGCGACGTGCAATCGCTGACCGTGGGGAAGATCCACCCATCCGGTGGTGACGGGAGCCGGCTGGACATCGGACATGGAAACCTCAGGGTTGGAACGAACGGCGCTATGCTACGGCCAGGGAAGCCCTTGTCCAATGGCGTTTGTGCGCTCCGGTGGATCGGAGCTTCCCAAGGTTCCGATACGGACGAGACCCATGCGCCGCGTACTGCTCCTTGTTTTCCTGATTGTCCCGCTGCTCTTCACCGCCGTGACGGACGCCGGTGTGTACAAGTGGACGGACGAGTCCGGCAAGACGCACTACACCGATTCTCCGCCGCCCGGGCGCAAGGCCCAGGAGGTGAAGCTGCAGGTGAAATCCCTGAGCGGTCCCGCCGTGGTCTCGAAGACCAATGCACCGGTCGCCGCGACGCGCCCCAAGATCCGCCTCTTCTCGGCCGTGTGGTGCGGCTACTGCAAGCTGGCGAAGACCCATCTCGCCCGCCGCGGCGTCGCCTTCGAGGAACTCGACGTGGAACAGTCCGCGACCGGGCGGGACGAGTACCGCCGCCTGGACGGTCGCGGGGTTCCGGTGATCCTGGTGGGCGACCAGCGCATGGACGGATTCGATCCGGCGGCGCTGGACGTCATGCTGAAGAACGCCGGCTACTGACGACCTCCGGGAGCGGCAGCGCGCCCTTCCGCAAGGAAGGTCCGCGCGACCGGACTCAGGGCATCACACGCATCACCCTCATGCCGAGGTTGTTGCTCCGGAGCTTGCCTTCCAGGCCGTAGCGGTAGGTCGTCCGCACCCACGCGGGGAAGATGTTCCAGCTGCCGCCCTTGCTCATGCGCTTCATGCAGCTGTCGGCATCGACGGCGCTCCCGTCGGTCGGCGCGCCCGCGTAGGTCGGCCGGTAGCAGTCGGCGATCCACTCCCACACGTTGCCCAGCATGTCGTGGAGTCCGTTGGCGTTGGGCGCGAAGCTGCCGACCGGGGCCGTTTCGGTATGGCCGTCCTCGCACGGGAACGCGGGCCAGTCGAACATGAGCTTCGACTTGGCGGTCGCGTCGTAGACGTTGCCCTGGGCGCAGGCCTGATTCTTCGCGGTCCCCCAGTACGTCCCCCGCGTGGTGCCCGCGCCGGCGGCGTACTCCCACTGGGCTTCTGTCGGCAGCGCGTAGGTGTGCCCGGTCTTGCCGGAGAGCCACTTCGTGTACGCCAGCGCCTGCGACTGATCGATGTTGATCACGGGGCGCCGGCCGCGTCCCCAGCCTTCGTCGGCAACTTTTTCGCAGCCATGGTCGGCCACGCAGGCATCCCACTCGTCGAACGTGACCTCGTGCTTGCCGAGCGCGAAGGCTTTTGCGATGGTGACCGTGCGCGCAGGGCGCTCGTCGTCCTCGCGCGAGTCATCGTCGGCGGCAGCTCCCATCATGAACTCACCCGCCGGGATCACGACCATCTCCGGACACTGGTCGCAGTCCCGGAAAGTCGACCCGGCCGCCGCGGCCTGCCCTGCCACCGTCATTCCCGCGGCCACGAGGGCCGCCCCGATCATCGACACTGCGGACACATTGTTCTTGGACATGCGTCTTCTCCTCCGGTTGGTTTGTATTCCGTAACGCGACGACTGCGAAACTGCCTCAATCTCCCCGCATGCGCTCGATCGCGTGACGGAAAGGCTCGCTGCCCATCAGATTGGAGCCGCCGTCCACCACGAGCACACAGCCCGTCACGTAGCTTGCAAGCGGCGAGGCCAGGAACACTGCCGCCTGGCCGATCTCGTCGACCGTCCCGTAGCGACCGAGGGGCGTGGCCACGGAGTGATCATCGGGATCGTCGGTGCCGCCCAGTCGGCGCATGCCTTCCGTGTTCCCGATGGGACCGGGGACGATGCTGTTCGACCGGATGCCGAGCGGCCCCCACTCGAGCGCGAGGTTGCGCATCATCATATCGATGCCGGCCTTCGCCGCGCCCACGTGCACCTGATACGGATGCGGGACATACGCCATGCCAGCAGACATGAAGATCACCAGCCCACGCGTCTGCTTGAGCTGGTCGAACGCGGCGCGGGTGGCGTTGAAGGATCCGAGCAGGTCGATGTCGATGACCGCCTTGAACCCGTTGGACGAGAGCTGTTCGGCCGGAATCGGAAAGTTGCCCGCTGCGCCGCACACGAGCACATCGATGGGGCCCAGCGTGTCGGCCGTGGCACGGATGGCGGACTCGACGGCGGCGTAGTCCCGCACGTCGGCAACCTGCGCAAACGCCCGTGCGCCCAGCGCCTGCAATTCCGCCACTGCACGGTCGAGCTTTTCCTGGGTGCGCCCGCACAGCCCCACGGCAGCGCCGAGCGCCGCGAAATTGCGTGCGACCCCCAGATTGATGCCGGACCCGCCGCCGGTGACGAACACCGTCTTGCCTTGGAACAGATCCTTGGGCAGCAGTTGCCGGACGAGCATTCCGACCTCCGGGACGCCGGGCACAAGGCCCGGCGGGTTCGTCAGTTCATGAGATCGACGACGATCTCGCAGTTCGCGGGGCACCCGCGCGTGAGGACGTCCACCGGCTTCGCATTCACGAAGCGCGTGCGGTCGCCCTCGTAGATCTTCACGAGGATGGTGTAGCGCCGCTCGGGGACAATCCGCTGCGGATCATAGCGGAGCGTGAAGGCGATCGGGACCTGCCCGGGATTCTCGAGGGTGATGGCATCGACGATGACCGGCACGGGCGACTTCGGCTCGGACATGTCCTGCAGCCAGACACGCACGATCGCCTTGGGCGTAAGCGCCACGCGAGGACGGTAAGTGATGGTGCCCGAGAGCGCCGACTTGGCCGCGCGGGCTGCGCTCTCAGGCGGAGCCTTGCCGGGCAGGGAACCGCACGAGGCAACGAGCCACAGCAGCGGCAGCAGGGTGAACCAGGTTCTACGCGACACGGGACCTCCCCAGGGAACCTCTGATCAGATGGCGCAGCCGCGCAAGTTGTGCGGACCTTCCCGAAACCTACTCGTGTACCGAGCGCTCGATTCGCTTCACGTACCGGAGTGCCGCCAGCCGCTCCAGACTCTCGCGCCACAGCACGTGGTGGGTGTTCCCGACCATCAGGGTCTCCTTTGCGGTGCAACGTACCCGGCCCCGGGACTCGGAGTAGGGCTGCGCCGTCGGATCGATTATCTGCACCTCACGCACATAGGACGCCCGGGAGGGCACGCAGAACTCGTAGTCGACCGCACGCCGGCCATCGGGCGGGCCCTCGAGACCATCGGCGCCGATGCCGGCCAGGTCGAAGCCGATCACCTCCTCGTCCGGCTTCAGCAGCGAGCTGCACGCGCCGAGCAGCAGCGGCACACAGAGCGCCGCCATGGCCGCGCGGCCGGCACCACGACGCGGCTCCAGGATGGGCCCGACAGTCATTCCCGCCGGCCGATCAGGCGAGAACCAGGCGTTCGCCGGCCAGCTTGGGCACGACGTCCAGCACCGAACGCCGAGCGGCAAACTCCACCTCGTGCACCAGATTGCGATCCTGCATCATGCGGCCGACGCGCGAGCGCATCAGTGCGTCGAACGGATTGCAGGCGTTGTAGATTTCCCTCACCGCCAGGGCTGCATCGGACAGATCGCCATCGTCGGACAGGCGCTTCGCGAGCAGTTCCGCGAAGTAGCCGGCCCCGACCATGTCCTCGAGATTCACGCTGCCGGCGGAGCCGGAACAGACGATGATGATGGTCTCGCCGGGATGCTCGCGGAGCACGCGGTCGACCACGGCTTCGGCATTGAGCATCGCCCCCGCGTACACGTGCCCCGCCCCCTGGGACTTCTGGACAGCGACGGTGCCGTTGGTGGTGGAGTAGACGACGGTCTTGTCGCGGATGCCGTGCTCGACGAGCGCGATCGGCGTGGGCGACACGAAGCCCGGCAGCGTCTCGGCGTAGAGCTCGCCTGACGCGACGAACGAGCCCTCCGGCAGTTCGGCCGCGCAGGCCCGGGCACCCCATTCGTCCATGGTCGGAATCACCGACGTGGCCCCGTTCGCGAGCGCCGCGACGATGGTCGAGGTGGCGAACAGGATGTCCAGCACGATCACGACCTTGCCTTCGACGCGCAGACCGTCGAGATCTTCCTTGCGGTACAGCACATGAACCTTGGGACCGATGCGGGCCGGCATGATCAGGACTCCGACTGCGGGTTGCGTACGCGGAACATGCCGTAACCTTCCATGGTCATCACCAGTTCGTCGTTCTGGTTGTAGACCGCCCAGCGCGACTTGACGATGCCGATGTCGGGCTTGCTCTTCGACGTCCTCGCCTCCAGCACCGTGCGCATCGCGCGGATCGTGTCACCGGGACGCACCGGCTGCAGCCACTTCACGTGGTCCACGCCGGGGGAACCGAGACTGGCGGAGTCGAGCAGGTAGTTGTCGCACATCATGCGCATGACCATGCCAACCGTGTGCCAGCCACTGGCGATGAGTCCGCCGAAGAAGCTCTCCTTCGCGGCCGCCTCGTCCACGTGAAAGGGCTGCGGGTCGAATTCCTTCGCGAACCGCACCACCTCGTCGCGATCCACGAGGCGCCGCCCCATCTCGATAGTTTCACCGACCTTGAAGTCTTCGAAGTAGTACTTGGGCATGGATGCTTCCGTTGTGCCGGCGGCTTTTGGCCGCCCGTGCAGGAAATCGTCGCGATCAGCGATCGTTCGGGCGGTTGTAGCGATACCAGCCGCGGCCGGCCTTCTTGCCGTTGTAGCCGGCCTTCACCATCTGTTTGAGGATCGGCCGCGGGCGGAAGCGCTCCCCATAGGCATCGAACAGGATCTCCTGCGCCTGCAGCGACAGGCTGTTGGTGACGGCGTCCAGCAATTCGAACGGACCCACCGGATGGCCGAGCCCCAGCTTGCAGGCGATGTCCACTTCCTCGGGGGTGCACACGCCCTCCTCCACGAGCCGCATCGCTTCGATCATGAAGACGTGCAGCACGCGGTTCACGGCGAAACCGACAACGTCCTTCACGCGGATGGGCACCTTGCCGATGTCGCGGCAGAAATCGAGCAGCAGCCCGACCGTGCCATCGCCCGTGTCGATGCCGGGGATGACCTCGACCAGCTTCATCCGGGACACCGGCGAGAAGAAATGCGTGCCGAGGAATCGGGCCCGCCGCTCCGGTGACACGTACGACGCGAGCGTGGTGATGGAAATCGTGGAGGTGTTGCTGGCGATGCACGCATCGGGCAGGCAAACCCGATCGAGCGTGCGGAACACTTCCGCCTTCACGGCTTCGTTCTCGAAGACGGCTTCGATGACCAGTTCGCGGTCGGCGTGGTCCTCGAGCCGCGTGCTCGTCCGGATACGCGCCAGCGTCGCGTCCTTCTGGTCTTCCTGGTAGAAGCCGCGCCGGATGCCCTTGTCGATCACCATGGCGAGATTGCCCACGGCGCGCGCGAGCGCTTCGTCGCTCGTGTCCGTCAGCAGGACGTCCTTGCCCGCCAGCGCGCTCACCAGCGCGATCTCGGACCCCATCAACCCGGCGCCGATGACGCCCACCTTGTCGAACACGTTGACTCCTTCCCGGTCAGGTCAGATCTTCTTCCACTTGGAACGTGGCTTCGCGAGGATCGGCTCGTCCGGCGTGGTCTCGGCGGCAACGAATCGGTCGAGATGGTGGTCCGAATCCCCGAAGGCGGTATCGATGGCGGCGAGCCGCTTCACGTAGTGACCGACGGCGAGTTCGTCTGTCATGCCCATCCCGCCGTGAAGCTGGATGGCTTCCTGCCCGATGACGCGGCCAGCCCGGCCGATGAGCTCCTTCGCGGCGGAAACCGCGCGACGGCGCTCGGTCGTGTCCTTGTCGTCGACCCGCACCGCCGCGAGCAGTGCCATCGAGCGCGCCTGCTCGGCGTGCATCAGCATGTCGACCATGCGGTGCTGGAGCGCCTGGAAGCGGCCGATGGGCACGCCGAACTGCTGACGGGTCTTGAGGTATTCGAGCGTGGCGGCGTTGAGTGCCGTCATCGCGCCGACGGCTTCAGCACACAGGCCGGCAATGGCGCGGTCCGCCACGAGTTCGATGACCGGCAGGGCCTTGTCCGCCACGCCGATGAGCGAGTCGGAACTCACCTGGACGTTCTCGAAGGTGATCTCGGCGGCACGCATGCCGTCATACGTCGGGTACTCGCGACCGCCCACGCCTTCCTCGCCGGGATTCACGAAGAACAGGCTGATGCCGTCGCGGTCCTTCGTGGCGCCCGAGGTGCGCGCGGAGACGATGAGCAGATCGGCCACGGCGCCGTGCATGACCACGGACTTCGCGCCGTCGATGACCCAGAAGCCGCCGTCCTGCCGCGCGGTGGTCTCGACGTGATCGAGGTCGTAGCGGCTGCCCGGCTCGCCGAACGCGCAGGCAAGGCGCAGCGAGCCGTCCATGATCTTGGGCAGGAGATAGCTCTGCTGATCCGGCGTGCCGACGGTGGCGATGCAGCTTGCAGCCATGACGACCGACCCGAGATAGGGTTCCACGCTCAGGTGGCGGCCCAGGGCTTCCATCACGATCATGGTCTCGACGCCGCCGCCGCCGAATCCGCCGGCATCCTGGGAGACCGGCAGGCCCAGCAGACCGAGTTCCGCCATGCCTTCCCACACCGTCGGGCTGTAGCCGACGCGCGAGCCCACGATCTCGCGACGCATCTCGAACGTGTAGTTCTTCTCCAGGAACTTGCCGATGGCTTCCTGGAGCATCCTCTGTTCTTCCGTGAATTCGAAGTCCATGTTCTTCGCCGTGTTGTCCCGAGCGCTCGCGCGGCTCAGAGGCCCAGCACCTGCTGGGCGATGATGTTGCGCTGGATCTCGTTGGACCCGCCGTAGATGCTCACCTTGCGGTAGTTGAAGTACTGCGCGGCCAGCGGCGCGGCGTACTCGGGTCCCACTCGCTCGCCGAGCCAGTGGTCGCTCCACTGGGCGGGAAGATGCGGCAGCGCGTAAGGTCCCACAGCTTCCATCTCCAGTTCGGTGAGGGCCTGCTGGATCTCGGTGCCCTTGATCTTGAGGATCGAGGCCTCCGGACCCAGCGGCTTGCCCTGACGGTCCGCCGCGAGCACACGCAGCACGGTGATCTCCAGGGCCATCAGATCGATCTCGACGCGGGTGATCTTGTCGCGGAAGCGCGGGTTCTCGATCAGCGGCTTGCCGCCGGCCACCTCCTTCGCAGCGATGGCCTTGAGGTAGGCCAGTTCGCGCTTGGAGCGCGCCACGCCCGCGATGCCCGTGCGCTCGTTCGAGAGCAGGAACTTCGCGTACGTCCAGCCCCTACCTTCCTCGCCCACGAGGTTCTCGACCGGCACCTTCACGTCCTGCAGCCAGACCTCGTTCACCTCATGCTCGCCGTCGAGCGTGATGATCGGACGGACCTCGACGCCCGGCGAGCGCATGTCGATCAGCAGGAACGAGATGCCCTCCTGCTTCTTGCCTTCGGACGAGGTGCGCACGAGGCAGAACATCATGTCGGCGTACTGCGCAAGAGTCGTCCAGGTCTTCTGGCCGTTCACGATGTAGTGATCGCCGTCGCGCACCGCTTTCGTCTTGAGGGATGCGAGGTCCGACCCGGACCCGGGCTCGGAGTACCCCTGGCACCACCAGTCCTCAGAGGAGAGGATCTTCGGCAGGTAGTGTTCCTTCTGCCACGGTGTACCGAAGGTGTAGATGACGGGCCCCACCATGTACAGACCGAAGGCGATGATCCGCGGGGCACCGGCCAGCGCGGACTCCTCCTCGAGGATGTGACACTGGACCGAATTCCACCCGCAGCCGCCGTACTCGACCGGCCAGTGGGGCGCGGCCCAGCCCTTGCGATGCAGCGCCTTCTGCCAGACGAGGTAGTCCTCCTTCGACAAGCGCTTGTGTTCGATGACCTTGCGGGAGACCTCGTGCGGCAGGTTCGCCTGCACGAAGGCCCGCACTTCGTCGCGGAATGCGATTTCTTCCGGGGTGTAGTCGAGATCCATGGAACGTCCTCGGTGTCTGGGCCCGCGGCAGCCGTGCCGCCGGGCCGGCTGAATGCCTACGCGGGCACGATGCGGAAACCCGCGCGGGGGAAATGCACGTTGACTTCGCCCACCACAGGGTCCCCGCGACGGATCACGATGCGCTGGGCGTTCAGGCCCAGCAGATACCCGAGCACGGGGTCCTTGCCGTAGTCGTCGGCGGAGACGCTCACCCGGGTGCCGGGCTGCAGGCCCACGGGCGAGTCGGGATTCGACACCGAGATGGTGTCGGGCTGGGCCGCGTGCGCGACCGACAGCGCCTCCTTGGCATCCATCGGTCGATGCATGCCGTGGCCGATCGCGGCCATGCGCTCCAGCCAGCCGCGCAGACGCGGCGCCTCGGAGAAGAACCCGAGCTCCGGCACACGGTTCATGAGCATCCACATCGAGGCGTAGACGCAGAAGTCCGTGTAGGACGGCTTGCGCCCGACGAAGTACTCGCGCCCGTCGTCGAAGCTGTGCTCCAGCCAGAACACGTGCGCCTGCAGCTGCGAACGGATGTGGGCCTGGTCGTCCTTGTAGCGAGCGAGGTCGATCATGCCGTCCGAAAAGCGGTACCGGTCCTCCTTCAGTTCCTTGGGCGCACTGTCGCCGTGGGTGCCGAACACCGTGCCCACGACATCGAAGAACAGCACGCTGTCCGCCCAGGCCCCGAGCATGCGGCCGACGCCGTGCGTGCCCTCCGGAAACAGCGGGATGGACGGGTAGCGCCTCTCCAGTTCCCGGGCGATGCAGGCCGAATCGCAGAAGATGTCGGCCCCGATCTGCATGACCGGCGTCTTGCGGTAGCCGCCGGTGAGCGGCATGAGGTCCGGCTTGGGCATCCAGCGGGGGATGTCGACCGCCCGCCAGGGCAACCCCTTGAAACCGAGCATGAGGCGCACCTTCTCGGCGAAGGGCGATTGCGGGTACTGGTGGAGGATGATTTCGGACATGGATGCTCTCCGATGCCGGTCTGGCCGGACCCGCCCGGCGCGGGCCCGCCGCCGGAACGCTCGGCACTCGGGGGAAACGAAGCCGCGGCAGGGGTCCACAACTCTACGGGAAACCCCTTTCCGGCTCAATCGCGGAGCATTGGACCCGCCCGAGGACCCTTCGCAGGACTATACTTGCAACTCCTTGAATCGATGCTTCTCCCCTCTGCGGGAAAGGCGTCCCCCCGTGACTGGAGCCTCGGCCATGAACATTCGCGATCTCATCCCGGAAACCTTGCAGGATCTCAACATGGATCCGCTGTGGCTGCCCTTCACGGCCAACCGGCAGTTCAAGCAGCAGCCGCGGCTCCTGGTGTCGGCGAAGGACATGTACTACACGTCCATCGACGGCCGGCAGATCCTCGACGGCATCGCCGGGCTGTGGGCCGTCAACGCCGGCCACTGCCGCGCCCCGATCGTCGAGGCGATCAAGAAGCAGGCGGAGAACGTCGACTACGTCACCGGCTTCCAGCTGCATCATCCCGCCGCCTTCGTGGCCGCCGAGCGCCTCGTGCGCATCACGCCCAAGGGCATGGGGCACGCCTTCTTCGTGAACTCCGGCTCCGAAGCCGTGGACACCGCCCTCAAGATGGCACTCGCCTACCACCGTGCTCGGGGCGAAGGCACCCGCACCAAGTTCATCGGCCGCGAGCGCGGCTACCACGGCGTGGGCTTCGGCGGCATCTCGGTGGGCGGCATGGTCGCCAACCGCAAGGTGTTCGGCGGCGCCCTCCTGCCCAACGTCGATCATCTGCCGCACACGCACAACCTCACCGCCAACGCGTACTCGCGCGGGCAACCCGAGTGGGGCGCGCATCTGGCCGAATCGCTGGAGCAACTGGTCGCCCTGCACGACGCCTCGAACATCGCGGCCGTCATCGTCGAGCCGGTCGCCGGCTCCACCGGCGTGCTGGTCCCGCCGAAGGGCTACCTGGAAAAGCTGCGCGAGATCTGCACGAAGCACGGCATCCTGCTCATCTTCGACGAGGTCATCACTGGTTTCGGCCGCACGGGCCAGCCCTTCGCGGCGCAGACCTTCGGCGTCACGCCCGATCTCATCACCTGCGCGAAGGCGCTCACGAACGCCGCAGTGCCCATGGGCGCGGTGATCGTGCGCAACGAGATCTACGAAACCTTCATGACCGGGCCGGCCAACACCATCGAGTTCTATCACGGGTACACGTACTCGGGGCACCCGCTGGCCGCTGCCGCCGCCATCGCCACGCTCGATCTGTTCGCGTCCGAAGGTCTGTTCGAACGCGGCGCGTCGCTCGCGAAGTACTGGGAAGACGCCGCGCACTCGATGAAGGGCATGCCGCATGTCATCGACGTCCGCAACATCGGGCTCGTGGCGGGCATCGAACTGGAGCCGCTCCCGGGCAAACCCACCGCCCGCGCGTTCGAGGTCTTCCTCAAGGCCTACGAGAAGGGCGTGCTGATCCGCACCACCGGCGACACCATCGCCCTGTCGCCGCCGCTCATCATCGAGAAAAGCCAGATCGACCAGATCTTCGGCACCATCGCCGACGTCCTCAAGGCCGTCGCCTGATCCGTTCCACTCCCTCCCCGCGGCGGCCAGCGTCGCCGCGGGCACCGGGCCTTGTCTTCGGGGCCCGCCCAGCCGCGCCAGTCGCCACGGACCATGAAATTCGTCATCGCTCAACTGCAGCACGAAACCAATACCTTCTCGCCGGTCCCGACGCCCTGGGAATCCTTCGGCGGCAAGGGCGGCCCGCCGCTCGGCGCGGACGCCTATCGCGCCATCAAGGGCACGCGCCTGCCGATGGCCGCCTTCCTCGATCTGGCCGAAGCGGAAGGTGCCGAGATCGTCACGCCGTTCGCCGCCTGGGCAAACCCGAGCGGTCCGGTAGACGGCGAGGCCTTCGACCGCTTCTGCGAGATTCTCTGCGACGAAGTGGCGAAGGGTTGCGATGCCATCTTCCTGGACCTGCACGGTGCGATGGTGGTGGCCGACCGCACGGATGACGGCGAAGGCACGCTGCTGGAGCGCGTGCGCTGGGTGGCACCGAACACCCCGATTGCCGTTTCGCTCGACCTGCACGCGAATGTGACGGATGCCATCGTGCGCAACGCCACCGTGATCGCCGGCTACAAGACCTACCCGCACGTGGACCAGTACGAGGCCGGGCATCTAGCCGGCAGCATCCTGCTCCGCGCCCTCAAGGGCGAAGTGAAGCCGGTGATGGCCTGGGGCAACCGGCCGCTGCTCGCCCACACGCTCAAGCAGAACACCAACGAAGGCCCGAACAAGGCCTTCACCGATGCGGCCCGCGAGGCCGAGCGCGAGGGACTGCTCGCCGCGAGCGCCTTCGGCGGCTTCCAGCAGGCCGACATGGCCGAGGCGGGCATCAGTGCGATCACCGTGTCCGACGGCAACGTGACCGCGGCGCAGGCAGCCTGCGACCGCATCCTCGACGTGGCCTGGGCGCGCAAGGAGGAGTTCATCTATCGCGGCGAGCCGCTCGACCAGGCGCTCTCCCGCGCGAAGCGCCTCGCGGAGGAACAGGGCGGACCGATCCTCCTGCTCGACCACGCGGACAACTGCGCCTCCGGCGCGAACCAGGACACCATGTACGTCCTGCGCGAGGCGCTGAAGCTGGGCCTCACGGACATCGCCGTCGGCCCCACGCGGGACCCCGAAGCCGTGGCCGCCATGATCGCCGCGGGCGTCGGCGCGACCGTCACGCTCGATATCGGCGGCAAGATGGACATGCCCGCCATCGGCCGCAAGGGCGAGCCCCTGCGCCTCACGGGCGTCGTCCGTGCGATCACTGACGGCGAGTACACCGTGACCGGCCCGCAGTTCACCGGCATGCGCTGCTACATGGGTCGCACCGCCGTGCTGGACACGGGCGCGGCGGAGATCGTCGTCATCGAGCGTAATCAGGAACCCTGGGACCGCGCCGTCTTCACCAGCGTCGGCATCGACCCGACACGCAAGCGCTTCCTGCTGCTCAAGTCACGCATGTACTTCCGGCCGGTGTTCCTGCCGATCGCCAAGGGCATGGTGTTCTGCGACGCGCCCGGCGTGGGCACCTCCGACTGGACGGCCTTCGAGTACCGCAAGCTGCGGCGCCCCATCTACCCGCTGGACGAGTTCCCCGAACACCGCTGAACCCGCCCGCCATCCACGCACTCACTCACCGATCCCAGACCATGAACAAACCTCTCGATCTCGCCTCCGGCATCAAGGACATCCCCCACTGGATCGGCGGCGCCGAAGCCCCGGGCACCAGCACGCGCAGTTCCGAAGTGTTCAATCCGGCTGCCGGTCGCGTCACGGGACGGGTCCCGCTCGCGAACGAGGCGGACGTCGACGCCGCGGTGCGCAGCGGCCTCGCGGCCTTCCCCGCGTGGGCCGCGACACCGCCGCTCAAGCGCGCACGCGTGATGTTCAAGTTCAAGGAACTGCTGGAGACTCATCAGGACCAGCTCGCGGCAATCATCACCGCCGAGCACGGCAAGGTGTTCTCCGACGCCAAGGGAGAAGTCACGCGCGGGCTGGAAGTCGTCGAGTTCGCGTGCGGCATTCCGCAGTTGCTCAAGGGCGAATACACCGAGCAGATCGGCACCGGCATCGATTCGTGGTCCGTGCGCCAGCCGCTGGGCGTGTGTGCGGGCATCACCCCGTTCAACTTCCCCGCAATGGTGCCGCTGTGGATGATTCCCATCGCGCTGGCGTCCGGCAACAGCTTCGTGCTGAAGCCTTCCGAGCGCGATCCTTCCGCGAGCCTGCTGCTCGCCCGCCTGCTCAAGGAAGCCGGTCTCCCCGACGGCGTGTTCAACGTGCTGCAGGGTGACAAGGCCGCCGTGGACGGGCTGCTCACGCATCCCTCCGTGTCGGCCGTGAGTTTCGTCGGGTCCACGCCGATCGCGAAATACATCTACGAAACCGGCGCGAAACACGGCAAGCGGGTGCAGGCCCTGGGCGGCGCCAAGAATCACCTCGTGGTGATGCCCGACGCGGATCTCGACCAGGCCGTCGATGCGCTGATCGGCGCGGCCTACGGTTCGGCCGGCGAGCGCTGCATGGCGATCTCGGTGGGCGTGGCAGTCGGGTCCGTCGCGGATGCGCTGGTGGCGAAGGTCGCGGAACGGGCGAAATCGCTCAAGGTCACGCAGGGCATGGACGACACGGCCGAGATGGGGCCGCTCGTCACCCGCGCGCATCTCGACAAGGTGAAGGGCTACGTCGGCAAGGGCGTGGACGAAGGCGCGAAGCTCGTCGTGGACGGCCGCGGCCTGCGCGTGCCCGGTTGCGAGGACGGCTTCTTCCTCGGCGGGTGCCTGTTCGACGACGTACAGCCCGGCATGACGATCTACCGCGAGGAGATCTTCGGACCGGTCCTCGGCATCGTCCGCGTGCCGGATTTCGATGCGGCCGTGAAGCTCATCAACGATCACGAGTACGGCAATGGCGTGTCGATCTACACCCGCGACGGCGACGCCGCCCGCGAGTTCGCGATGCGCGTGCAGATCGGCATGGTGGGCATCAACGTGCCGATCCCGGTGCCGATGGCGTTCCACAGCTTCGGCGGGTGGAAGAATTCGCTCTTCGGCGACCACCACATGTACGGCCCGGAAGGAGTTCGGTTCTTCACGCGCATGAAGACGGTCACCAGCCGCTGGCCCACCGGCATCCGTTCGGGCGCCGAGTTCGTGATGCCCACGATGAAGTAGCGAGTCCCGGCCGCCACCCCATGGCAGTCCTGCAGACGCTCGAAGCTCTCACCGCACGGATGGGCGAACCGCGCCCCGCCGTGCGACAGAAGTTCCACACGGTGCTCACGCCGCAGGCGCGGGCGTTTCTCGACGTCTCCCCGCTCGCGTTCTTCGCCACGGTGGACGAGCAAGGCACGCCGATGGTGTCTCCGAAGGGAGATCGCGCGGGCTTCATCCGCGTCGTGGACGAGCACACACTCCTCATTCCCGAGCGCAGCGGCAACCGGCTCATCTATACGCTGCGCAACATCCTCGCGAACGGCCACCTCGCCATCACGGCTCTCGTCCCTGCAACGGGCGAGACGCTGCGCCTCGAAGGTCGCGCGGAACTCGACGACGACGCCGCCCTCTGCGCGTCCTTCACGGAACGGGGCCGGCCTGCTCTGCTGGTGCTGCGCTTCCATCTCGACAAGGCGTACTTCCACTGCGCCAAGTCGCTGCTGCGGGCCGGCGTGTGGGACCCCACCACGTGGCCCGAGTCCGTGGCCATTTCCTTCGGCAAGGAGATCGCCGCCAACCAGGGCCTTGCGCCCTGCGATGTGGACGCCTTCGATGCCGGCGTCGCGGAACGCTACCGCACGGATCTCTGACATGAAGCGCGGCCCCGCCGCTGCGCCGGAAACGAGCATCGACCATCACCGTGCCTGCGTGCTGTGGGCCATGGTCGCGTTCGTGGTCCCGACAATGGGACGCTTCGTCTTCACGCCTGTGCTGCCGCTCATGCAGGCGGACGGCGGGCTCACCCTGGTTGATGCCGGCTGGCTCGCCGCGGCCAATCACCTGGGCTATCTCGTCGGCGCGCTCACCGGGACCCGCCTGGCGCTGGACGAGCGCACGTCTCTCCGGCTGGGGATGACAGGCGTCGCCCTGACCGTTCTCGCGATGGCCGTCTCAGGACCGTTCGCGCTCTGGTTCGCGCTGCGGCTGGCCGCAGGAATCGCCGCTGCCTGGGCGTTCATCCACATTTCCGCTTGGGGCCTGCGCCATGCAATGGCGGCGAACCGGCCGCAGTGGGGCGGCTGGATCTTCATGGGCTCCGGCATCAGCCTTATCGCGTCGGGCCTCATCTGCACGGCATGGATCGCCGCCTCCGGGGGCGCAGCCGGCGCTTGGCTGCTGAACGGGACCTTTCTCGCGCTGATCACCGCGGCGCTGTGGCCCCGCGCCGGCGAGCCCGGCAGGATGGCGACATCCACGGCAACACGGCGAGTCGTGGTGCGCGATCGCGGCATCGGTCGTCTGGTGGTGGCCTACGGCCTGGGCGGCTTCGGCTACGTTACTGCCGCCACGTTCCTGCCCGTGCTGGCGAAAGCGGTCCTCGGTGCCGGCCTCGGCTACACGCTCTTCTGGCCGCTGTTCGGCGTTGCAGCGCTCTCGACGCTATTCATCGCCTCGCCACTCGGACTGCGGATCGGCGACGCGCGAACCTTCCGCTACAGCCTTGCCATCATGGCGTTCGGCAACGCGGCGATGGCGTGGCTGTCCGACGCGTGGGCGCTCGCGCTCGGTACCGTCGCGATCGGCGGAACGTTCATGGTGCTGTCGCTGCTGGGACTGCGCGATGCGCGCCGGCGCGTCCCGCCGGAAGCAGCGACGACGCTGATCGGCCGCATGACCATCGCCTGGGCGATCGGGCAGTGCGTGGGACCGGTGGTGTCCGCCTACCTCGCGGGCGCCGACGGTCGATTCACCGGGGCTCTCGCGCTCGCAGCCGTCGCCCTCGCCGCCGCAAGCGTGATCACACCGCCCGACGTCGATCCGAAGGGCTGACACAAAGAAAAAGGGCTGCGAACGCGCAGCCCTTCCCCTTCCTTACTCGAGCGAACCGATCAGCTGAGCGGCACCGGCACGAAGAACTTCGAGTCGTTGCGCTGGACCAGCAATGCCACGCGATCCCGCGCGCGATCCACCATGGATTTCAGTTCATCGGCAGAATCGATGGGCTCGCTGTTGAGCGCGAGGATCACATCGCCGGGGCGGATGCCGGCCTTCGCGGCAGGACCTTCGACCCGCTCCACCACGACACCGTTGGCAGTCTTCAACCGATCCTTCTCCGTCGCATTGAGCGGGCGCACTACCATGCCCAGCTGGGTCGGCTTCACCGGCTGCTCGGCCTGCGCGACCTTCTCCGCAGGCATCTCACCCAGCTTCACGCCGACATCACGGGCCTTGCCGTCGCGCCAAACTTCCAGCTTGAAGTCCGCGCCAGGACGACCTTCGCCGATCATGCGCGGCAGGTCGATGGACTGGTCCACCGGCTTGCCGTTGACGCCGAGAATCACGTCGCCCACCTTGAGCCCCGCAGATTCTGCAGGGCTGCCCTTCTCGACACCGGAGACGAGCGCACCGCGCGCGCGATCGAGACCGAACGTTCCCGCCAGATCCTTGTTCACCTGCTGAATGGTGACGCCGATGCGGCCGCGCTGCACCTTGCCATACTTGAGAAGATCGTCCTTCACCTTGATGGCGACATCGATCGGAATCGCGAACGACAGCCCCATGTATCCACCGGTGCGACTGTAGATCTGCGAGTTGATGCCGATCACCTCGCCGCTCAGATTGAACAGCGGCCCGCCCGAGTTGCCGGGATTCACCGCCACGTCGGTCTGAATGAACGGCACGTAGGCGTCGCTGGGGAGACTGCGCGACTTCGCCGAGACGATGCCTGCCGTCACCGTGTTCTCGAGACCGAAGGGCGACCCGATGGCGGCTACCCAGTTGCCGACCTTCACGCTGTCGGGGCTGCCGATGCGCACGGTGGGCAGATCGGAAGCTTCGATCTTGAGCACCGCGACGTCGCTGCGCGAATCCACACCGATGATCTTCGCGGGGAAATCGCGACGATCCGTGAGGCGCACAGTGACTTCGTCGGCATCCTTCACCACGTGCGCATTCGTAAGGACATAGCCATCTTTCGTGAGAATGAAGCCGGAGCCCACGCCCTGCACGGGAGACCCGCCCTGATCCGGCGACTCGGGCTGCGGCTGGAACTTGCGGAAGAACTCCTGGAGCGGATCGGGCACGCCCTGCACCTGCGGCGCGGGACCGCGTGCGGTGCGCGCGACGGCGATATTGACGACGGCAGCGCCTTCGCTCTCCACGAGTACGCTGAAGTCAGGCAGCGCGACCGGCGCTGCCGCGGGTGCCGGCGCGGCGACCGCCGCCGGATTGTTGGCATGAGAGTGGGGAACGACAGCGCGTTCGAAACCGAATTGCGCAGCGAACAGGCCTGCCGCGAAAGCGACAGCGACAGCAGATGCAAGAACTGTTTTCTTCATGGATGGAACCCCTGGGCACGAGGAGAGGACAGCACTTGGAACCAGCGATCCCTGGCAAGGTTCCCGCGGGATGGCGATCCGCAGCGCGTACGGCGCTTTGCATGCGTGTGTCTGTTAGGCTCCCGCCATGGCGAGGAAACTTTTCACGAATGCCCGTGTCGTGACCGCCGCCGAGGTATTCCTCGGTACGGTGGAGATCCACGCCGACCGCATCGTACGCATCGATCTCGGCGCGACGAGCCTGCCCGGAGCCGAAGACTTCGGCGGTGACTATCTCGTTCCGGGAACAGTGGACCTCTGGGCCGGTCGCATCGCAGGCGGATCGGCGTCGATCCGGGAATCCGCGCTCGTGTCGACGGATCTTGCCGCGGCAGTGGCCGGATGCACGACGCCGTTCTCAGTGCTGCCTGTCCCCGCCACCGCCGCGGAGGGAGAGGCAGCCGAACTCCGCCGTCTCGCCGACGCGATCACGGAATGGCGGCAGCGCGGCACGCTCCGGTGCGAGCATTTCCTCCGACTGGCGGCCGAGGGACCGGCCTCGCCGCTGATCGCCGAGTTCGTCATGCGCCTCGGAACCGATCTGGCAAGGCTCCTCGGGGTCGAGGCCGCGGGCGTCGCCGCCCGCTCTCCCGGCGCACTGCTGAACGACATGGCGGTCTGGCGGAGCGCCGGCCTGCGGGTGGGGGTCGCCTCCCTCACCAGCAAGGAGGAGCGCGCAGCGGCCCGCGCCGGGGGCATCGGTCTCGCCCTGTTTCCGCCCATGCCGGCGTCGGTCGAGGCTGCCGTGCAGGACGGCTACGAGGTCGTGGCGACATGGCAGGCCATCCAGCCCGATCGGCTCGACCGCCGGGCGCCGGACGGCTCGGCCCTGGCCCTGGCCTCTGCCGGCTCACCCCTGTCCCTGCTGCAGACTCCGTTCGTGCTCCACGACCAGGAAGGCTGGGACCTCGCGGCAGCCATGGCCACGGTCAGTGCCGTGCCGGCCCGACTGGCCGGTCTCGCCGATCGCGGCGCGATCGCCATCGGGCTCCGGGCCGATTTCGTCCGCGTCCGTTGTGAGGGCTCGCTCGCCGTGCCGGTCGCGACCTGGCGGGCTGGCCAGCGAATTTCCTAGCCGGAACGCACCTGAAATCGCCCTCCCGCGCACGTCGCCGATCGGCAACACATTTGTCGAGATCAATCCGGGACTTAGCGTGCCCACTGTCGCGGAGGCTTACAACAGGCTGACCGCGAATACCTTCCGGAATTGCACATTCTCAATTAGTCATCGACTTAGGTCGCCTGGCATGCCACATGCAGAACAGGACGTCATTGGGGGAAGGAGACCTGTCATCCGAACCTCCAGAAAGTACGATCGGCCGGGGAGGAGACCTACGATCACCGGCCAAGCCCCGCTCGAGGGCCGCCAAGATCGGCCAACAAGACGTACCCCGGCCTGACGTTGATCCAAGAACCCCCGCTCACGCGGGGGTTTGTTTTTCCGGCGCCCGCGCACTCCGTGCGATCATCCGGCCCGTCTTCGCGTCACCGTCCTCTCATGCTGCCTGCCGGATCCCACCGTTTCTGCGTCGCCCCGATGATGGACCTCACGGACCGTCACGCGCGCGCCTTCCTCCGCGTGCTGAGCCGGCGCGCCCGGCTGTACACGGAGATGATCACGACGGGCGCGCTCATCCACGGCGATGCCCCGCGTTTTCTCCGCTTCGATCCCACCGAACACCCGGTCGCCATCCAGCTGGGAGGCTCCGACCCCGCCGACCTTGCGCGATGCGCACGCATGGCGGCTGACGCCGGTTACGACGAGGTGAACCTCAATGTGGGATGTCCGAGTGACCGCGTGAAGAGCGGTCGTTTCGGCGCCTGCCTGATGGCCGAGCCCGCACTGGTTGCCGATTGCGTGGCCGCGATGGCCGGCGCCGTGGCGATCCCCGTGACCGTGAAGACCCGCATCGGCATCGACCGCGACGACTCCGCCGAGCGCCTGTACACCCTCGTGGACGCCGTGGCCGCCGCCGGATGCCGGATCGTGATCGTGCATGCCCGCAACGCGTGGCTGGACGGCCTCTCGCCCAAGGAGAACCGCGAGATTCCGCCCCTGCGCTACGAGGTCGTCCATCAGCTGAAACGGGACCGTCCCGATCTCACCATCGTCCTCAACGGCGGCCTCAAGACACTCGAGAGCACCGCCGCGGAACTCGCCCACGTGGATGGCGCGATGCTGGGCCGGGAGGCCTACTACAACCCCTGGCTGCTGGGACGGGTGGATTCCGTGCTGTTCGGCGAAGCGGACCGCTGCGCGACCCGGACCGAAGCGGTGCGGCACTTCGGCGAATTCCTCGAACGCGAAGTCCGTGGCGGCACTCCGCTCCACGCCATTACCCGGCACATGCTGGGTCTGTTCCAGAGTTGCCCGGGCGCGCGCAACTGGCGGCGGACACTCAGCGACCGTGTCCATCAGGCCGGAGCGGACATTTCCCTCGTGGCCGAGGCACTGGCCGCCGTTCGCGAGCCGGAAGCCGAAGGCGCTCTCGCCGCCTGATCCGCCGATCGCCCAAAAAAAATGCCGCCCTGGACCCGAGCGGGTCCAGGGCGGCACTGTCTTCGGCGAACCTTCCGGCGGAAGGTCAGCGCAGATCTTCGACGAAACTGGCCTTGCGGTACGGGGTGCCGCCAGCCTGACGGGATCCGGAATCGATCACTGCTGCGACGACGGCACGACCGGCGGGTCCGGCGGCAAGCGTCGGCTGGACCGGATCGACACGTACGGTGACCAGATCCCCGCGCCCGGCTACGAGGCCATCGTCGACGCGCGCGGTCATGAACGTCCGACCGCCCTCATCCGGCACATTGAGGCTCACGTTTGCCCACATGGGGCCGTTGACTGTGGAATTGGCGAGAGAACGCTCGACCAGGACACCCGGACGCGCCTCCACATAGATGCCCTCGACACGACCCATGATTTCGCGACCCGAACCGCCGGTCACTGACGTGCAACCCTGGGCTGCGGCGAGCAGCAGGGCGATCGACAAACACTTGCGAAACAGCATCATGACCTCCACGCGAACACCAACGACACGGCGCGCGTCGAGACCTTCGAAACCGCACCCACCTTGTCTTGCGGTACTGCAACCGCTGGTAGGAAGTCTTACGGCCAAATCTCACAAATCTTTAGGTTTGACGATGTCGCGCTTCGGCCGGAAATGGGTCGAGCACGCCGCCCGCCACGACGACGGTCCGCGACATGCCCCGACTGCCATAATGGCGAATCCCGTTACCCGCCCGCGGTTCGCGGCACGCTCATGAAGCTCCAGCAATTCCGCACGATCGTGGAGGTCTCGCGCCAGAACCTCAATCTGTCGAAGGCCGCCCAGACGCTGTTCATTTCGCAACCCGCGCTCAGCAAGCAGATCCTCCAGCTTGAGGAGGAACTGGGCATCACCATCTTCGTGCGCGCCGGCAAGCGGTTCGTGGGCATCACGCCGCCGGGGATGGAAGTCCTCGCCATCGCGGAGCGCATCCTCCTGGAAGCGCAGAGCCTCAAGGACGTGAGCGCCGAGTTCCATCACGAGACGTCCGGCGCGTTCACGATCGCGACCACCCACACGCAGGCGCGCTATGCGCTGCCGCCGGTGGTTCGGCAGTTCATGCGCAAGTATCCGCAGGTGCGGCTGTCGCTGCGCCAGGGCAGCCCCACGCAGATCGCCGAGCAGGTCACGCACGGACAGGCCGACATCGCCATTGCCACGGAGGCCCTGGAACTCTACGACCAGCTGGTGATGCTGCCGTGCTACGAGTGGAATCGCTGCGTAGTTGTGCCGCCGAAGCATCCGCTGCTCTCGGTCAAGCGGCTCACGCTCGAAGCGCTGGCGAAGCACCCGGTCATCACCTACGACTTCGCGTTCACCGGCCGCTCCACCATGCAGCGCGCGTTCGAGGCACGCGGACTCACTGCAGACATCGTCCTCACCGCCATCGACGCGGACGTGATCAAGACCTACGTGGAACTCGGACTGGGCGTGGGCATCATTGCGCAGATGGCCTTCGATCCGAAGCGCGACAGCCATCTCCGCAGCATCGACGCAAGCCACCTGTTCGAACCCAACGTCACACGCATCGGCATCCGGCGCGGCGCGTATCTGCGCGGGTTCGCCTACGACTTCATCGCGATGTTCGCGCCGCACCTCACGCGCGACGTGATCGACACCGCGATGGCGACACCACGCGCGCCCGCGTAACGAAGCCCCCTGCCCATGTGGTTCGTCGGACTTCTCATCGGGGCACTTGTCGGCGGAATCACCGGCAGCGATGGCGCGATCCTGGTGGGCGCGCTGGGCGGCGCGATCATCGCGTACCTCCTGAAGTCGCGTCGCACCGCACCGGCGGATCGGGTCGCTGCCGAAGCGCTCGCGGCGCGCGTCGACCAGCTCACGAAAGCGGTAGCAGAACTCCGCGCGCGTATTTCGAATCTCGAGTCCGGCGCAATACCGCAAGCCCCGGCAGTTGCCCCGCCAACGCAAACGCCTGCACCCGCTGCCACCACGCCATCCGCAGCGCCCGTTGAAGCGCCAACCCTCATCACGATCCGGACCGAGGCACCGCCCGCTGAATCAACGCCGGAGACGGCGCCAGCTGTCGACACCCCCGAACCCGCCTACGTCGACGCGCCACCGCTGTCCGGAACGTGGGGTGGCTCGGCAACGCGACCTGAGTGGCTGCAGAAGATCATCGCCTGGTTCACCGGCGGCAACACCGTCGTGCGCGTCGGCGTGATCCTGCTGTTCTTCGGCGTAGCGTTCGCGCTGCAGTACGCCTACGAACATTCGAAGATCCCGCCGGAACTGCGGGTGGGGGGCGCCATGTTCGGCGGCATCGTGCTGCTCGCCCTCGGGTGGCGTCTGCGGCACGCACGCGCAGGCTTTGCGATGGCGCTGCAGGGCGGTGGCCTGGGGATCATGTACCTCACCATTTTCGCAGCGCTCCGGCTGTACGCGCTGCTGCCGCCGGCGATGGCGTTCGGGCTGCTTGCGGTGATGGCAGCGTGCTCGATCGTGCTGGCCGTGCGGCAGAACTCCCAGGCACTCGCCGTCCTCGCCGCGAGCGGAGGTTTTCTTGCGCCGGTGCTTGCGTCCACCGGCGGCGGCAGCCATGTCGCGCTGTTCTCCTACTATCTGCTGCTGGACGTGGTCATCCTCGTCATCGCGTCGCGCCGGGCGTGGCGACCACTCAATCTCACCGGCTTCGTGTTCACGTTCGTGATCGGAGGCCTCTGGGGGGCGGATCACTACCGGACGGAACTGTGGGCCTCCACGCAGCCGTTCCTCTTCGGCTTCTTCGTGATCTTCCTTGCGATCCCGGCGCTCTACGCGAAGCGCGCGGAGGCGAAGTCCGACCGCTACCTCGACGGCACGCTCCTCTTCGGGCTGCCGGTGACCGCAGGCGGGCTGCAGTACGCGATCGTGAGAGAGTTCGAATACGGCATGGCGATCAGCGTGCTCGTCATGTCCGCGTGCTACGTGATCGCGGCGTGGCTCGTCCGACGCCGACACGGCGCGTCGCTGCCGCTCCTCGTGGCCTCGCTCGCGTCACTCGCATTCGTGTTCGCGACGCTGGCGATCCCGCTCGCCCTCGATCCGCGCTGGTCCTCGGCCGCGTGGGCGATGGAAGGCGCGGCCGTGATCTGGATCGGACTTCGCCAGCAACGGTGGCTTCCCCGTGTCGCCGGCTACGTGCTGCAGATCGCGGCTGCCGCGCTCTTTCTCGACGACCTCGACTTCGAACCGATTGCCGCATCCGCGTGGCCCGTCGCGAATCGGGGCGCACTCGGCTTTCTCTTTCTCGCGGGCGCCGGACTGTTCTCGGCCTGGGCGCTGCGGCAATACCGCGAACGACTCACCACTCCGGAACGCTATGCACCGGTGGTCACGCTGGCGATCGGCCTGTTCTGGTGGCTTGTCGGCGCAATCCGCGAGATCGACCTGTTCGTGCCGGACCCGCATCAGGGCGGGGCTCTGCTGCTGTTCCTCGCCGCTTCCGCCATCGCATTCGACATCGCCCGAACCCGTCTCGCGTGGACCGAACTGCGTGTCCCCGCAACCGGCGCGATCCTGATCGGCTTCCTCGCGCTGCTCGTCCAGCTGCATGACGACGCGCCACCCCTGGCCGGCATCGGCGCCATCGGTTGGCCCGCGATGTTCGCCGCGCACGTCTGGATTCTGTGGCGCTCCCGCGAAACCGAGGATCGGGTCACCCGCGGAGGCCACGTCACCGGCCTCTGGCTGCTCACGCTCGTGCTCGGCACACACGCGCATTGGCTGCTGGGCGTTCTTGCCGGCACCTCGACCGCGTGGCCAGTGGCCGCGGCGATGGCGACGACGGCGCTAGCAATCGGGGCCGTGCTCAGTGCTTCGGAGCGCCGGCCATGGCCCGTGGCCAGGCATCGCCGCACTTACCTGCTTCATGGAGTGGGCCCGATCGCCATCGCGCTGCTGGTGGGCACCGTGATCTCGAACTTCGCCTTCGACGGCAACCCGGCCCCATTGCCCTACGTGCCCGTTCTGAATCCGCTCGATCTCGCATCGCTTGGCGCCCTTGCGGCCATCGCACGTTGGGGCTTCATCGCGCAGCGCGACGAAGGGTTGCTGTCTTCGCTCGAGGCGCCCGCCTGGGCGGGACTTGCCGTGATCGGCGCAGCCGCATTTCTCGTCGCCAATGCCATCCTGCTGCGCGCGCTGCACCACCTGGCCGGCACGCCGCTGGAGCCCGACCGCGTACTCGCTTCCACGCTCGCGCAAGCCGCGCTGTCGCTCTTCTGGACGGCGATCGCGCTCGGACTCATGGTGTCGGCGCATCGCTGGCAACGGCGCGCGCCATGGATCGTGGGGGCGGCGCTGCTGGCCGTCACTGTCGTGAAGATGATGGCGTTCGATCTCTCGAATCTCGGCACCGTCGAACGCATCGCTTCGTTCCTCGGTGTAGGTACCCTCATGCTGGTGGTCGGCTATTTCGCGCCCGTCCCGCCGAAAGCGAGAGCACAGGCATGACCACTCCTGAATCGCCACTCGTGCAACGACCCGGCCTGCGTCTTCCGTGTCCCTGGACCATCCTGTCATTCGCGCGCGTCGCGATACAGGCCTGCGTCGTCGTCTGGACTTTGACGCCGTCACCCGCCCAGGCCGCCGCCGACGCCCCGTCGTCATTCGCCTACGCTGCGACGATCCAGGCAGCACCCGGGGACGCGCTCTACCGCCTGCGGCTGCCTGCGGTCGTGTACACCCACGCCGCTCACGCCGATCTCAGGGACCTTCGAGTCTTCAACGCCAGGGGCGAGGCCGTTCCCCACGCGCTGCAACCCGCTCAGTCGGCCACGGGCCCGGAGACCCGCCTACGGGTTCCGGTGTTCCCCATCCCGACCGGTAGGAACGACAGCGGCGTCGAAGGGTTCCGCGTCGAGATGCGCACCGGCGGCGCAGTGATCCGCGTGCTCGGCGCGGACAGCAATGCCGCAGCCCGCGGATTCAGCTGGCTCGCCGACGCGAGCGGACTATCTCGTCCCTTCGACCACCTCGACCTGGAACTCGCGGACAGCGCGGAATCCACGCTCGCGCATGTGGATGTCCGCGTTTCGGAGGACATGAAGTCCTGGCGTACCGTGGCCGAGGCCGCCCCTGTGGTGCGCACTCGAGTTGGCGCCGACAGCCTGCAGCGCCTGCGCATCGACACGCCGGGCGCCCGGGGCCGCTACCTGCTGCTCATCGCACTTGCAAACGGTACGCCGCTTCCGCTGAAGGGCGTTCACGCGGTGATCGCACCGGACAAGGCCGTCCCGCCCTTTGAGTCTGTCGCCTTCGACGCCACGGGCGCCGACCGTGACGGCGCCTCGTGGGAGTACGACCTGGGCCGGGCCCTGCCGGTCCAGGAGGTCGCCCTCCGCGTGCCGGACGGCAATGTCCTGCTGCCCGTGGAGATCGCCTCGCGAAACGACACCTCCGAACCATGGCGTCCGCTCGCGACCGCCACCGCCTACTCGCTGCGCCAGGGCGGGGTTTCCTACGACAGCGCGCCCATCCCCGTGGCAGGCACCCCGGCCCGGTTCTTCCGCGTCCGCCTCGTCTCCGGCAAGGACACCATGCCCCGGGAAGCCCCGAAGCTCGCGATCCGCTGGCGCTCGGACGACCTGGTCTTTGCGGCGCGGGGCGAGCCTCCGTTCACCCTCGCCTTCGGCAAGGGCGACGCCAGGGATGGCGCGACGCCCGTCGCCTCCCTGATACCGGGGTTCGGCACGCCGGCCGCTCTGGAGCCCACCCCCGCCGCCATCGGGCAGATCCGGGAGCACGCCGGCGTGGCCGCTCTCAAGACACCCCTGCCCTTCGGTCGCTGGGCGCTCTGGGGCCTCCTCGGACTGGGCACGGCCATGCTGGTGTCCATGGCGATCCGCCTTGCCAGGGGTGCCGGCGCCCCGCCATCGAAACCCTGAAGAATCGCCGTATCGATTTAATCGATTGACCCGAGTCCTTTTCCTCGTTGGATTCGATCGCCTTGCGTCTCTACAGTTCGGTCCGTGCACAAGACGTGCGCCACCTGAAACCCAACGCAAGGAGCGATTCCATCATGTCCACCCAAACCCCCAGCCGTGAAGGTCAGCGCGTCCCCGAGGTGAGCTTCCGCGTTCGCGAGAACAACGAGTGGAAGACCGTCACCACCCGCGACCTGTTCGCCGGCAAGACCGTCGTCGTGTTCTCCCTGCCCGGCGCGTTCACGCCGACCTGCTCGTCGACCCACCTGCCCCGCTACAACGAACTCGCCCCGGCGTTCCGCGCCAACGGCGTCGACTCGATCCTGTGCGTGTCGGTCAACGACACTTTCGTGATGAACGAGTGGGCCAAGGACCAGGAATCCGACAACGTGACGCTGGTGCCGGACGGCAACGGCGAGTTCACCGAAGGCATGGGCCAGCTCGTCGACAAGCATGACCTCGGTTTCGGCAAGCGGTCGTGGCGCTACTCGATGCTCGTGAAGGATGGCGTGGTCGAGAAGATGTTCATCGAGCCGAACAAGCCCGGCGACCCCTTCGAGGTCTCCGACGCCGACACGATGCTCGCGTACATCAACCCCACCGCGCGCAAGCCCGACCAGGTCGCGATCTTCACGCGTGAGGGCTGCCAGTTCTGCGCGAAGGCCAAGGCCCGTCTGACCGAACTCGGCTACGACTACGTGGAAGTGCCGCTGCCGCACACGATCCGCAGCCGCGTCGTCGGTGCCGTCGCTGACGCCCGCACCGTGCCGCAGATCTTCATCAACGGCCAGCACATCGGTGGTCATGAGGAACTCGAGGCCTGGTCGCGCCAGGCGGCCTGAGTCCCCGCTCCCGTCGCAACAACGCCGGGGAGAAAGTCTCCCCGGCGGTCATCCCCCCCAAGGAGCCCGCTGCAATGAACCACCTCCACACCGATGTGGCCGTGATGGGCGCCGGCACTGCCGGACTCGCGGCCTACCGCGCGGCCATCGCTGCGGGCAAGCGCGCCTTGCTCATCGAGTCGGGGCCCTATGGCACTACCTGCGCCCGCGTCGGCTGCATGCCGAGCAAGCTGCTGATCGCAGCCGCGGAGGCCGCGCATGCGCCTGCCCGCTGGAACGAGTTCGGACTCCGACTCGAAGGAAGCGTCCGCGTGGACGGCGAAGCCGTGATGGCGAGAGTGCGTCGCGAACGCGACCGCTTCGTCGGCTTCGTCGTCGAAGGCGTGGATCGCATCCCGGAATCGGACCGGATCCGTGGCTACGCTCGGTTCGTCGATGATCACACCCTCCAAGTCGGCGAGTCGGTGCGCATCGGGTTCCGTTCTGCCGTCATCGCGACCGGCTCCTCCCCCGCCATCCCCCCATTCCTGCGGGCCGCGGAAGATCGCCTCGTCGTGAACGATGACATTTTCGACTGGCACGACCTCCCCCGGTCGGTCGCCGTGTTCGGGCCGGGCGTGATCGGCCTCGAACTGGGTCAGGCGCTCCATCGTCTGGGCGTCCGCGTCCACATGTTCGGCAAGGGCGGACTGGTCGGCCCCTTCGCCGATCCTGCCATCCGCCGGTATGCGCTCGATACCTTCAATGCCGAGTTCCCCCTCGATCCGGATGCCGACGTGCGCAGCATCCGCCGCACGGAAGACGGCGTTCGCGTCGAATACGTTTCGCCTTCGGGTGAACTCGCGACCCTCGACGTCGACTACGTGGTCGCCGCCACCGGGCGCACCCCGAACGTCTCGAGCCTGAGTCTCGAACTGACGTCCCTTCGACTGGATGCCCGTGGCGTCCCGCTGTTCGATCGGCACACGCTTCGCTGCGGCACGAGCCACGTGTTCATCGCGGGCGACGCGAACAACGACGCGCCACTGCTGCACGAGGCCGCGGACGAAGGGCGGATCGCCGGCGAGAACGCGGCCAGCCTTCCCGCGGTAACCCCCGGCCTGCGACGCGCTCCCATCGGCATCGTCTTCTCGGATCCGCAACTCGCAACCGTGGGCGCCCGATTCGACACGCTCCGGCCGGACACCTTCGTGACCGGCGAGGTCTCCTTCGAAGACCAGGGCCGCTCGCGCGTCATGCTCCGCAACAAGGGGTTGCTGCACGTGTATGCGGACATCGAGACGGGCGCCTTTCTCGGTGCGGAGATGATCGGCCCTGACGCGGAACACATCGCGCACCTCCTTGCGTGGGCGCTCCAGTGCCGCCTCACGGTGGACCAGATGCTGGACCTGCCCTTCTACCACCCGGTGGTAGAGGAAGGCCTCAGGACGGCGCTGCGCGACGCGCGGGCCCGACGGATCGTCGCACTCGAGCGGCGCCACGCGCGCGCGGCCTGAATCGCGCCACCTGCCGCACCTCCCGGCATACGCCTGCATCCGCGACTGGAGGGCTTCGATCAAACCCCGCTTCCCGTTGACACAAGTCAAAGGGCAGCGGGGCGCGTCGTTGTCTACTCGGAACTGCGAAGAGATCGGAACTTCGCACCTTCCAACCACCGATCGCAGGACGCATCATGAACCTCGCATTCCAGTCGCTGAAGACAGTACTCGGCGCGCTGCTGCTGACCGCCGCCGTGCTGCCCCAGGCCGGTGCGCAGACCGCGCCGGACCAGAACAGCCGCGAAGCCGCCAGACGCCTCGCCAAGGGCATGTGCATGAGCTGCCACGGAGAAGATGGCGTGAGTTCCAAGCCGCTGGTGCCGCGCATCGCCGGCCAGCAGCGCGCCTACCTGGAAGCACAGTTGAAGGCCTTCCGCCGCCAGAACCGCGCAGACCCCGAAGCGCACGACTACATGTGGGGTATCGCCGCGACGCTCGACGACAACGTGGTCGCGAGCTTGGCCGACTATTACTCCAAGCTGCCACCCGCCAAGGGGGAGCCCGGCGACGCCGCGCTCATCGCCGAGGGCAAGACACTGTTCGAGCGCGGGCACGACGACCGCGGTGTTCCGGCCTGTACGGTGTGCCACGGCGACAACGCGGAAGGCCACTCCGTATTCCCGCGACTCGCCGGTCAGCACGGTCAGTACCTCGCGCGGCAGATGCAGTTGCTGCGCAGCCGCCTGAGGGATTCTCCGGTGATGCACGGTGTCACGAAGGACCTCGCCGACGAGGAGATCCGTGCCCTCGCGATGTATCTGCAAGCCAGGTAGACAGGGCAGAAAGCGAACGACCCCGGCACAGGCGTGTCGGGGTCGCGGTTTCGTTCCTTGAATCGCGGCATCGGGGAGATCGGCGCCGCCATCGGGAGGCCGGGTGCGAACCCCGGCCCCGGTTTCCGGCAATCAGCGGTGACCTTCCTTCTTGAGGTGGCCGTACCGCGCCACGCGGATATCAGCCTGGGCCTTGTGGCCTGCGAAGCCTTCGATCGCGCACAGCCGCGAACAGTACTCGCCGATCATGGCGGAAGCTTCGGGCTTCACCTTCTGGTAGGTGCAGGTCTTGATGAACTTGCCGACCCACAAACCGCCCGTGTAGCGCGCCGCCTTGCGCGTGGGCAGTGTGTGGTTCGTGCCGATGACCTTGTCGCCGAAGCTCACGTTGGTCTCGGGCCCGAGGAACAGCGCGCCGTAGTTGGTCATGCGATTCAGGAAGTAGTCGGGGTCCTTCGTCATGACCTGCACGTGCTCCGACGCGATGCGGTCGGCCTCGGCCACCATCTCGTCGTACGTGTCGCACACGATCACCTGCCCATAGTCCTTCCAGGCCTGCCCCGCGATCGCCGCCGTGGGCAGCACTTTCAGCTGCTCCTCGATCGCCTTCATGGTGTCGAGCGCAAGCTTCTCGGAATTGGTGAGCAGGATGGCCGGGGAATTGGGGCCGTGCTCGGCCTGTCCCAGAAGGTCCGTCGCGCAGATTTCGCCGTCGACCGTGTCATCGGCAATGACGAGGGTCTCGGTCGGACCGGCGAACAGATCGATACCGACGCGCCCCGCGAGCTGGCGCTTGGCTTCGGCCACGTAGGCGTTGCCGGGGCCGGCCACCATGTCCGTCGCCCGGATGGTCTCCGTGCCGACGGCCATCGCCGCAATGGCCTGCACACCGCCCAGCACGTAGATCTCGTCGGCGCCAGCCAGGTGCATCGCCGTGACGATCGCCGGCGCCGGCTTGCCCTGGAATGGGGGCGCGCACGCGATCACGCGAGGCACGCCTGCGACCTTGGCGGTGAGGATGGTCATGTGCGCGGAGGCCACCAGCGGATACTTGCCGCCGGGCACATAGCAGCCGACGCTGTTCACGGGCAGGTTCTTGTGACCGAGGATGATGCCGGGGAGCGTCTCGACCTCCACATCCTTCATGGAGTCGCGCTGGATCTGCGCGAAGTTGCGGATCTGGGTCTGCGCGAACTTGATGTCCTCCACGTCGCGGGGCGACATGGCGGCGATGTTCGCCTGGATCTCCGCCTCGGTGAGGCGGAAGCTCGGGGGCGACCACTTGTCGAACTTCTCGGACATCTCACGCACCGCGGCGTCGCCACGCTTCTCGATGTCGGCGATGATGCCTTCCACGGTGGAACGCACCTTGGTCTGCTCTGCCGCATCGTCTGCGGCGCTGATGCCCTGCTTCAAGAACCTCACCATCGATCGAATCCTCGCTTTCGTTGCCTGGGTAAGTGCGCGCCCGGGCTACTGCCCGTGCTTCTTCATCGGTTGGAACGTCGCCTGGGCCGTCTCGGTGCCGTGCTTCACGGTGACGGTGACCTTCATCTTCGGGTCGAGAATGAACCCGCCGCGGCCCTTGAGCAGATTGTCGCCGGCAGGCTGGAGCTTGACCGTCACGCGGTCCTTCCCGGAGACGACCACGGCAGTGGCCGTGAGGCCCTTCGACTCGATGGGCTGGTCGCCGTGGTCGGTGACGTAGACGAGCAGCGCGTTGTCGTTCACCACGAGTTCGAGATGATACGCTCCGGCCATCCGCAGCTGCCCCTGGTGCGGGGTCTTGATCGTGTCCAGGTGCTCGTCGGTATGAGCACTGGCCAGGGGCGGCAAGCCGCCCAGGCAAAGGGCCAGCAGCAGGGTTGAAACGGTCTTGATCATGGTCCTGGTCTTACTCCGGCAACGCGAGCCGGCTTATTACACGTTTTCCCGGGAGGAAGCCAGCCGGCCCCTTTGGCGGTCCCGGTGAATCCGCCGCGACAGCCACCCCGTACAACCGGCGTCCGGCGCGCACGCAGCGCCCGCTCCCACTTCGAGGAATCCTCCATGAATCGACGTCAGGCCCTGCTCACCCTTTCCGGCCTCCTGCTGTCGCCGCTCGCCTTCGCCGCCGGCACCCCGTTCGAGACCGCCGCCTTCGACACCGCCCGCCGCAGCGGCAAGCCCGTGCTGGTGATGGTCTATGCCGAGTGGTGTCCGACCTGCCGCAAGCAGGACCCGGCCGTGCAGCAGGTTCTCAAGCAGCCCGAGTTTGCCGACGTGCAGCTGCTCACCGTCGACTTCGACATGCAGGACGACGTGCTGGAGAAGCTCAAGGTTAGCAAGCAGAGCACCCTGCTGCTGTTCCGCGGGGACAAGGAAATCGCCCGCTCCACCGGCGAGACGCGCCCCGAGGCCATCGCCCAGCTGCTGCGCAAGGCACGCTGACACCATGGCGGTTGGCCTCGCCGGCTATGGCCTCGCGGCCGTGGCCGGCACCTTGTCGACGCTGTCGCCGTGCGTGCTGCCGCTCGTGCCGATCCTCGTCGGGACGGCAGCGTCCGTGCATCGCCTGGGACCGTACGCGCTTGCGCTGGGCCTCGCGCTGTCGTTCACGGTGGTGGGCGTGTCGATCGCGTCCGCAGGCAGCCTGTTCGGACTGAGCGAAGGCGCCATCCGCCTGGCGGGCGCTGTCCTGCTCATCGCCTTCGGCCTGCTCCTGCTCTCCTCCCGGCTGCAGGAACGGTTCGCCGTTCTGGCCTCCGGTGTCTCGAACCGCGGCCAGAACGCGCTCGCGACCGTCTCCCTCGACGGACTCCCCGGCCAGCTTCTCCTCGGCCTGCTGCTGGGGCTAGTGTGGAGCCCGTGCGTCGGCCCGACGCTCGGCGCCACCATCACGCTCGCGAGCCAGGGCGAGAATCTCGCGCAGTCGACCCTGGTGATGGCCTTCTTCGGCATCGGCGCTGGCGTTCCGCTCGTCCTCCTCGGACTGGCGTCCCGACAGTTCATGACGCGTCTTCGCGGCCGGCTCCTTGCCGGCGGCAAGCTGGGCAAGCGGATTCTCGGCGGTGCGCTGCTGCTGATCGGCGTCGCCGTGGCCACGGGGGCCGACAAGAAGGTCGAGGCTGCGCTGCTCGACCTGGCGCCGGGGTGGCTGGTGGATCTGACGACGGCGATCTAAGGAAAGTCGGCACACCCTGCGCTGTCGCGTGCCGGATGCTCGGCGAATTGACCAGACACCGCTACGCAACCATAATGCAACCGTTTTCGAGGTGCTGTGATGCCGACAACCCTGACACTGAAGAACATTCCAGACGACGTGTATGAACGCCTGAAGGCCTCTGCCGAGGCCCACCGGCGCAGCCTGAACAGCGAAGCGATCGTTTGCCTGGAGGCGGTCCTGATTTCTGGACGCATCACCGTAGGCGAGCGGTTGGCCAGGGCCCGGGCGTTGCGCGCTGCGCTACCAAAGGGAAAGTTCCGCGCGAAGGACTTCGACGCACTCAAGCGCGAAGGGCGACCGTGATCGTCGTCGACACAAACGTCATTGCCTACTTGTACCTGCCGGGCGACCACACCGACAGCGCGGAAGCCTTGCTGAAACAAGACGACGACTGGTCAGCTCCGTTACTTTGGCGGAGCGAATTCCGCAACATTCTCGCAGGCTTCATCCGCCGCAAGACACTCACGTTCGAAGGTGCTCGCGACCTGCAACTGGAAGCCGAGAGCCTTCTGGCCGGCGCCGAGCACGAAGTCGACTCGCGCCTAGTTCTGGAGCTTGTCCGAGACAGCGATTGCTCAGCCTATGACTGCGAGTTCGTTGCGCTGGCGATGACGCTCAGGGTGAAGCTTGTCACGATGGACACCAAGATTCTGAAGGCCTTCCCGAACCACGCGGTCTCACTTGCAGCCTGGGCGGGTTCGCGTTAGTCGGCAGGCGGTTGTTGCAATCGGCAATGCGGCACCGCCACTGGACCGCCTGACTCGACCCCCCCGTCAATGCCCGCTCCCATGCCCTCCCCGCCGCACTGACAGCGTCGCGGCGTCCGCCACGGCACCGTCGCGCCGTTCCTCCGCCACGGGTTCGCCGGTCCACTCGTAGGCCACGGTACCGGGCGGGTGCGTGTACCACTCCGGGACCTTGCGAACATCACGAGCGAGTCCGTCGCGCACCTTCACGACGGTGAACATACCGCCCATCTCGATGCCGCCGAAGGGGCCTTCACCGGTCATCATCGGCAGCGTGTTCTCCGGCAGATCCATCTGCATCTCACCCATCTCCGCCATGCCGTTGTCACCCATCACCATGTAGTCCGGCACGAGCTTGCGGATGCGCTGCCACAACCCGCTCTGACTCACGCCGATCATCGTCGGCACCTGGTGCCCCATGGGGCCCATGGTGTGGTGGGACTTGTGGCAATGGAACGACCAGTCGCCGGGGTCGGTGAACGTGCACTCCACCGAGCGCATGGCGCCGACGGGCACGTCGACCGTCACTTCCGGCCAGCGGGCAGACTCGCGCACCCAGCCGCCGTCGGTGCAGGTGACGAACATCTCGGTGCCGTGGATGTGCATGGGGTGGTTGGTCATCGTGAGGTTGCCCATGCGGATTCGCACCTTCTCCCCGATGCCCGCCACCATGTGGTCGATGCCGGGGAACGCTCGGCTGTTCCACGTCCACAGATTGAAGTCGAGCATGGTGTTCACCTTCGGCGTGTAGCTGCCGGGCTCGATGTCGTACGCGTTGACGAGAAAAATGTAGTCGCGATCCACCGGCATGAACGCGGGGTCCTTCGGATGCACGACGATCGCGCCCATCATTCCCATCGCCATCTGCACCATCTCGTCGGCGTGCGGGTGATACATGAACGTGCCGGACTTGCGCATCTCGAACTCGTAGACGACGGTCTTGCCGGGCTTGATGGATGGCTGGGTGAGGCCGCTGACACCGTCCATGCCGTTGGGCAGCAGGATGCCGTGCCAGTGGATCGAGGTGTGCTCGGGCAGTCGATTGGTGACGAACACGCGAATCCTGTCGCCTTCCACGCATTCGATCGTCGGCCCCGGCGACTGGCCGTTGTAGCCCCACAGATTCGCGGTCATGCCCGGTGCGATCTCGCGCACAACCGGCTCCGCCACCAGGTGAAACTCCTTCCAGCCGTCCCGCGTGCGCCACGGCAGCGTCCAGCCGTTCAACGTCGTCACGGGGCGATAGGGGCGGCCGTCCTGCGGCACCAGCGGCGGCTGGGTATCGGGCGACTTCTGCGTCGCGAGCTCGGGCAGTGCTGCGAGCGCTGCGGTCGACACCGCGGCCGACCCGAGGACGGCTGCGCCGGACGTGCGAATGAATTGTCTGCGATCCATGGCGTTCATCCTTTGGAATGGTCGTGGGAGTGCGCGGGTGGCGCGGCGGGTGTGTCGGGCACGACCGGCGGCGGAACCGTCGAAGCCACGGGTAGCCGGCCACCCAGCGCCTGCTGCAGGTGGGCCTGCGCGAGCCAGAAGTCGCGCAGCGCTTCGATGTAACCGTTGGCCGCGGCAACCTGCTCCCGCGAGTCGGCCAGCAGTTCGAACACGCTGAGTAGCATGCCGTTGTAGCGCAGCAGGTTCTCCGCAGAGATGCGGCGACGCAGCGGCAGAATTTCATCGCGGTATTGCTGCGCCACTTCCCAGGCCAGCTGGTAGTTCGCATGGGCCTCGCGTACTTCGGAGCGCGCGTTGAGCGCCGTCTCAGCGACGCGGTGCACGGCCTGCATGTAGAGCGACTCGGCCCGTGCGACACGCGCACCGCCCCAGTCGAACAGGGGCAGCTCTACGCTGATCTCGTAGCCCTTCTTGGTCATGTGCCCGTCTTCCAGCAGCGTGGCGGGGCCGAGTTCCAGCGCATTGATGAAGCGGGTCGTCTTCACGAGGCCGAGCGAGGCCGCGGTGGACTCCGCCCCACGCTTCGCCGCGGCGACGTCGAGCCGCTGCGCCATCGCGAAGGCTTCCACGTCTCCGAGGTCCGCTGGCGCCGAGGGCAGCTCCGGCAGACGCTCGGGCAGCCGATACCGGGCGCCCTCCCCCGACAGACCCATCAGCCGCGTGAGTCGCTCCCGCGCCTGGGTGGATGCCGTGCGTGCCCGCAGCCACTGGGCACGCGCATCCAGCTCGAAGGCTTTTTCGCGCAGCTGGTCGAGCTTGGAGAAGTTGCCGGCGCCCGCCATGCGTGCGGCGAGTTCGGCACCGACGTCCGCGGCCTCCTGCACTGTCTTGAGGTAGCGCACGGTCTCCTCGGCAGCCGCGGCTTCGAAATACGCACGCCGCGTCTCCATCGCAAGCGCGAGGACCCGATCAGTCACCTGCAGTTTCACTGCCTCGAAACGCCGGCGCTCCATGCGTGAGACCGCCGGCATCGTGAGCAGCCCGAGCACCGGAAAGGTCAGGGACGTCTCGTACTTGAAGCCCTCGTCGGACCGCGTGCGGATGGTGCTGAACCGCGGATTGGCCAGCCGGCCCGCCTGCACGACGTCGGCTTCGGCAAGCCGCAGCTCGGCATAGGTGGCTTGCAGTCCGGGGTTGTTGAGCAGGGCGAGTTGCACCGCGTCGTCCGCGCTGAGCGGCTGCGAGAGCAACCGGTCGGACTCCCTGCGGATGGTGTTCCCGTCACCGGGGGTACGCGCCCATACGAGCTGTTTGTCGAGCCGTGACCGCGCGGCGTCCGCCACATCGGCATGCCCGCTGTCGCGACTGAGGCGGGCGCAGCCCGTCGCCAGTAGCGCAGCCATGGCGATGATCGCGAACCTTGCGGTCGCACGCCTTGAATTCGAATGCATGAATGCCTCCAACGCCGGGCCCCAAGAGATGGGGCCGGCAGAAACCGGAACCGCGCGGCGAAGGCCGCGCACCGCTCAGACGAGCGGTGTTCTGGGCGGTCTCAGGAGGCGATCGGGCAGGACGTCGGACGATTCCGCCTGCAGCACGGCTTGCAGTACGGATCCGAAGGGCGCCGAGAACGCTGGCGCCAGGAAGGTGGGCAATGCACCGGCGCAGGCCAGGTGACAGAGACCGCACTGATTGCAGTCGTTCGAATCGGACGAGGCGTGGTGGGCCTCGCCATGGGTCGCCTCATGGTGATCGGCCATCGTGCCGTCCATGACGTGCCCGGCGTGCTCCGAGTGCCCGGCCGTGGCGGCCTCGGCAACGGCATAGTCGTCCCCGCAGAAGGGCATCGTGATGCCGGCAAGCACCTGCGTCGGCAGGGTCAGGCACATCATCAGGACGACGAGGATTCGGGCGATCGAGCGCATGAGGACAGTCTAGGCCTGACGGAAGGATGGCGCAATGCGGGGCGGCGTAGCCCGGACGAGGCCTGAAAAGGCCGACTCCGGGCACAACCGCCACCAACACGCGCCCAAACCCCGGAGTCGCGCGTGCCGCGCTCGTCCGGGCTACGGGGTGGTATGCATCGTCCTTACGACTGCGCCGGCATCAAAGCCGAGCGCTCGCACCCGCTCCAGGATCTGCGCATACAACGCGTCGTCCATCTCCGGCTTCCGCGCGAGAATCCAAAGATATCCACGGTTGGGCGTACCCACTACCGCGTACTCGTAGTCCGCCCCGAGTTCCATCACCCAGTAGGCACCCCAGGTGAAGGGCACCCATCGCAGCCAGCGCGGCAGAAACGACACCTCCAGCCGCGAGTTCGGCCCCGTCGTGTCGATCGGCCGGGCCACGCCGTCGACGGAATCGGCGCCTCCGTTCTTCAACGCACACTGGTTGTAGACGCGGATGAGCCCATCCTCGCGCAGCGAATACTCCGCGGAGACGTCGCCCACGCACTTGCGCTGGAAGAAGTTGGGTAACCGCGCGATCTCGTACCACTTGCCCGCATAGCGTTCGAAGTCGACGGACTCGACAACCGGCAAGGGGTCCGCCGCCATGGCAGCCGCGGGGAGCGCGAGTCCGGCCGCGAGCACGATCAGGGCGACACATTGCAGGAACAGGTTTCTCATCTTCACATCCGGGAGGCACACGCCCTTGGGTGTCTCGCCGTCCGAATGGTTCACTGCCGGGTTCTTCCCGGGCTCCCCTGGGGACGGCTGCCGCGGGAACGGCGTGGCAGCGCAACGACTTCCGCCGGATGCTCGGGATCCCTGTCCGGCATGCCGGACAGGATCTCCCGGTAGAGCGCTTCGGATTCCGCCGACGGCGCCACGCCCAGCACGACGGACAGGGTCTGACGGGCCCGGCGATAGGCGGCAATCGCCTCCGTCGGACGGCCCAGATCGCGGCAGCAGCGCATGAGCCCCTGGTGAAAACGCTCCACGATCGGGTCGGCGTCCAGCCCGCGCTGATAGAGCCGCAGCGCCTCCTCGCATCGGCCCGCGTTCTCGAGCGCGAGCCCTTCGCCGGCCAGCGCATGGATGAACTTGCCGCGCAGCCTCTCGCGCGCCGCGACAGTCCACGATTCCGCCTCCTCGTCCGGAAGGAGTTCACCCTGGTAGAGGGACAGCGCACGGCGGATGGCGTCCGCGTCGTCCGTCCGGTCGAGGAGTTCCTCGAACTGCCAGGCATCCGCCGCGCACAGCACCCGATCGAGCCACACCTTGCCGCCTTGCTGGACGACGGCATCGTTCACACCAAGCAGTTTGCGCAGACGCAGAACGGTGATGGAAAGCGCCTGGCGTGCGGCATCGGCCTCCTCGTCGCCCCACAGCGCGTCGCACAGCCAGCGCTCGGGCACCGTTGCACGTCCATGGGCAACGAGCGCCTGAAGCAGGCTCAACGTCTTTTTCGGGATCTTCCGCTGGAAGGCAAGGCGCTCTCCGCGCAAATGCACCTCGAAGCCCCCGAGCATCCGGACGCGCACGGCACGGGGCCAGCTTTCGGGGGCGTCCGACGGCGGCGGCAAACGGAACGTCCGGATCAACTCCTCGACGAAAGGCACTTCGATGCCATTGCGCAGCGCCAGCGAGAACATGGGTGGCATCGAGCATTCGAGATACCGGAGCATGACCCTGTGGTGCCCGACCTGAGCCAGCGTAAGGGAGTCCCGCAGCAACCGCAGCGCTTCCGGCACGTCGCCACGCCGATACTCTAGGAAGGCTTGCACCAGACGCACCGACGGCAGCCATGCCGCGAGGACCGGAGCACCGATCACGATCTCCGCAGACTTCGTGACCAGAGACTCGGCAAGTTCGAACTGGTCGTTTCTGGCCTGCACTTCAGCGTTGTAGAGGCTGAATACCATGATCTGGTGGGGTGTCCCGATGCGGGCAATCTCCGCTTGCGATTCCACCGCGAAGCGAGCGGCAGCAGCATGGTCTCCCTGCCACGAAGCCCGACGCGACTGGTAGATCCGGAGGAGGGCAAGACGCATCGGCACAGGACTGAGCGGCGTGGTCTCCACCTCCCGCAGTGTCTCGCAGGCCTTCTCCCAGCCGACCGAGCGAAACTCGACCATGAATCGATTCAGGAGCAGTTCGCTCGCGATCTCCCTCAAACCCGCGTCGCGGGCCACTGTCGCGCCCGTGTCAAACGCCAGGATGGCTTCTTCGTATCGTGCCTGGTAGAAACGCATGTACCCCACCGCACGGTGAAACCACGCTGCCTCGCTGGCATTGACCTGCGGATCGTCCAGCAGCGGCCGGGCCCGCTCCGCCATCTCGTCCGCGACTTCCAGCAGGCCGCGATCGATGCTCATCGAGATTCCCCCTGCAGCGACCGTGAGCCTGCCGCTGCCTGACGGGGACTGCGCGAGTACTTCGAGGATTCGCGCTGGCGCATCCTCGACCGCCGGATGATTCGGGCAGGCGTAGAAGAGTTGAATGTATATCGACGCCCGGACGTGCGGCGCGCCGATGGCAACGTCCAGTCCGCCTCCGAGAGTGCCGAGCTCTTCCAGACGCTCCAGCAACTCAATCCACCGATGCAACCCCGCGTGCGCAAGGTACCCGACCCGCAGCAGCGCCAGGATCGACCTGGCCTCGCCCGCGGGATCTCCCGCCTCCGCGAAGCCGGCGCGCGCCTTCTCCAGTAGCAGCATGCCCTCGGCGGGGCGGACGGAGGCTTCGCAGCATCCCTGCCAGTACGTGAGCATCGAGGAACGATCGCGGACCGCGGCAGGAATTCTCTCGAGCCAGTAGGCCAGCGTGGAGCGCCGCCCCTTGCCGAGCCACGCGTCGCCATGTGTCGCGATGAGTTCGGCCATCCGCCCCCAGTCCTTCGCCTCCGCGAGCAATCCCATCGCGCCGCCGATGTCGTCCGCGGCGATCAGCATCTCGGCCGATCGGCGTCGCAGTGCGGCGACCTCCTCCGGGTCGCGCGTCTGTCTCAGCTTCTCTTCGAGAAACTCGCGAAACAGCGCGTGGAACTGGAAAGTGAGTTCACCGCCCTGCCGGCGATCCGTGAAGAAGCGGCGCCGATAAAGCAGCTCCAGCACGTCGCCCGCCTTCGCGTCACCGCTGAGGGCAACGGCAGACGGCACGGAGACCGACCGGACGAACGCGAGCGACAGCAGGACATCGCGAATGGCGGCAGGCGCGCGGTCGAACAGCAGGTTCGCGAAGTACTGGAACACGACTTCCCGCGAGTTCGTCGTCACCGGCATCTCGGACTCCACGGTCTGGTCCAGACGCTCCGCGATGAGCGTGAGGCCCGCCGCCCAGCCCTCGCTGCGCTCGAACAGTTGCCGGATGACTTTCTCTTCCCGTACGCCGCGCAATTCGCAGACGAGCCGCGTCTCGTCGAGGGAAAGCCGAAGATCCTCCCAGTGGAGTGTGTGGACGGCGCCGCGGGCATGGAGGTCGATGAACGCAGGCGGCGATTCGCCACGGCTCAGCGCGATCAGCGAACTGCGCCGGTCGAGTTCCCCGATGAGGATGCGAACGAGTTCGTGGAAAGCGGCATCCGCCGGCAGGTCCTGGTAGTTGTCCAGCACCAGCACGGTGTCGGGCGGCAATTGCTCGCACAGTTGCCGGCAGAAGAGTCGACCGAACGCGGAAAGATCGGAGAGATGCTCAGCGAGGAGCCTCGGCAGCCGCAACGGCTGCGCGAGCGGCAGGGCGGCAGCCGCCGTCGTGAGGTAGTGGAAGAAACCTGCGGGGTCGCCATCGCCCTCGTCCACCTGGTACCAGAGCACGGGCACGCCGCGCGTTTCCAGATAGCTCGCCACGAGCGTGGTCTTGCCTGCGCCCGGCGGCCCCTCGATCCAGACGAGCGGTCGACCGCGGTTGGCGTCGAGCCGCTCGAACAGCCGCTCCCGCGGCACGACACCGAACAGCCTGGGCGCACTGACCTTTGCGATCGTCATCGGCGTTCTCCCCGGAGGCGGCATGCTCGTCGTCATCGCTCGCAGCGATGCCTGGCACTTTCCTGCAGTGCATGCTGCAGGAGACCGCAACCGTCACTATGGCACGGTTGCGGCCCGGGACCTCATCGAAGTTTGTAGCTGCCCTTGTTGGGATTGCACGCCGCATACCCGTCCGGGCCGGGCCCCGGGTAGTAGTCGGCCTTCCATTCGCCCTTGAGCGTCATGCCTTCGTACTTGCCCGTGCCGAACACGGCCGTGTACGTGCCGCCGGAACCGTCGGCCGTCCCCTGGTACTCCATGAGCCACTTGTCTCCGTCGGCGTCGGCAATGTCGCAATACCCGAGGTGCTTCGCCTTGCCGCCCACGATGCCCACCGTACCCCAGCACTTCGCCGTCTGCCGGTCGAACGCGCCGCCGGGGGGCTGCGTGCTGAGCGTGGCCGAACCGGCATAGTGGGACGCATAGACCTTGTCGTTCGCCAGGATGGTGGTCCCGCTGCCGATGGTGCAGAACTTCAGTTCGTAGTTGCCCTCCTTCGGCATGTTCACGTTGCCGGCGTGGGCCGGACCGGCGAGCGCTCCGACCACTGCGCCAAGGATCACCATTTTTGGGGCTGCTTTCATTCCTGACTCTCCTTCGGATCGTTTTTCGGCTGTCGTCGCCGCTGGCGCGCCGACGGATTCACAAGTGCCCACAACTCGGCGGCCGAGTGAAACGGCCGGACCTCTCCCGTTGCGACCGCCTCGACGACACCGGCGCATTCCGGGTTGTCCTGCCGGTACACCCGAACGACATAGCTGCGAACTTCGGGCATCCGTGGCCTCCCGCTGACTCGAGGTCAGGCTACAGGCCGACGGGCTACAGATCGCCTACAGATCGCCACCAAACCGGCATCCCGACGGATCACGCGCGCCGGCTCGCCCCGCGCTGCCGCGACAAACACGAACGACACGGGAATAAGCGGACTGTCGGTGCGTCTTCCATTGCGAAGGCGCCTTGCCTTCTTCCGAATTTGTCCCTTTCCGAAACGACTCAAGGAGTACGACATGACGTGCAATCGCAATCATCCGGTCCGGGCCTTCCGGCTTCACGCCGTGGCCCTCGGACTGCTCGCGGCAACCTCCGCGTGGGGCCAGTCGGCCGCCGTCACCAACGGCACGCTGAACATCTCGACGGGCCCCATCAGCGCTGACGCAAAGGTCGTGGTCGGCCCTGCCCCCGGCGTGGTGCAGGTCTTCGGCATCGCCGCCATCGGGGACGGCGCCATCTTCAACGGGGTGCGGGCCATCAACTTCACCACCGGCGCGGGTGAGGACAAGCTGCAGTTCGACATCGACTCGCCGCAGAGCCTCGACCTGCGGATCGACACGGGCTCCGGTCCGGCCGAGACGATGATCTCCTGGCGCGTGCCGTCGACGATCGCCTCGGCGGTCGGCACGCTCGACATCCGGTCGGGTGCCGGCGCCACGAAGACGTTCCTCAATCTGGAAAGCACCGCACCGGACTTCCGCTTCGGCTGGAACATGCTGAACGGCGGCGGCAACAAGGAAGTGGAGGCGAAGCTCGCGTACAAGGCGGGCTCGGTCAACGTGGCGAACGACGTCGTACTCTCCCTCGGCGGCGGCACCCACAAGGTGGCGGTCACCGTGGAGAACGAGGCCTCGAAGTACGGCCTGCGCATGAACTCGGGCAATGCGACGGAACTCGCCGCCATCGTGCAGTCGCCCAACCGCACGAGCGCGCTCAACGTGGATCTCACATCTTCCGCGCGCACGACGATGGTCGACATCCAGTCCGCGGCCGATGCCCTGGATCTCGCGCTCGGCGGGAATTACGGTCCGGTGCAGAACAACATCAACTACAGCGTCGTGCAGCTCCGACCCGCGGCCGTCAACGCCCGCCTCGGGCTGCGTACCGGCGTCGTGAACGACAAGATCGAGATGAAGTTCGACGGCGAGACGAGCCGGCTGTCCCTGGGCGGCTTCGTGGAGACCGGCGCAGGCAACGACGAACTCAAGATCGAGTCCAACATGGTGTCGAACACGACGCTCGCCGTGGACGTCGGCGCCGGCAGCGATGTGGCGGAGCTGTTCTTCAAGGGTCCGCTGTTCCTCCCGCTGCCAGGGCTGCCCCGTCTGCTGGGCGGCGATGGCAACGACCAGCTTCGCCTCATTGCCGAGCGTGGCGCCACCGGGCAGCAGCCCCGCATCGACTGCGGTCCGGGCTTCGACGCCGTGCGCGGATTCGGCGTGATTCTCAACTGCGAGACGTCGAACTAGTCGATGGAGAGCGTTGTACGGCCTGCGTGACCCGCGCAGGCCGTACAAAACCTCTGAAGAAAGATCGAGACAACAACGCCCCCTCTCCCGATGTCGGGAGAGGGGGCGTTGTCTTTGAACCGCAAACTGCGAACCCGTCGTTCGAAGGACTACCCGAGCAGGAAGACCGACGCATGCGCGACCATGCCCTGCGCCGCGCACGAAGCGAATCGCCGGTCCGCCCCCTGCACCACGTGCAGATCGATGTCGGGCATCACGGCGTGGGAGCGCGCAGCCCCCTTCACGCCGTCGACCCACTGTCTTGCGGCGCCCATGCGCCGCATGCGGTCTCGAGCGATGCCGGCTTCGGTCCGCTTGCGCACGCCCGTGAACTCCACATCGCGCTCACCCACCCAGACGCGCGTACGGATGCGCAAGAACCCCGGCAGATCCTCGATCTCGCCCACGCGTTCGGCGAGCCCGCCCGCACCGAGGGGATAGCGCAGCGCGAGGTCCGGAAGGGTGTAGCGCTCCGGGCTCGCCAATGCGAGGCGCGAAACCCGGCGCGGATGCGCCAGGGCATAGCGATGGGCGAACTGCGCCCCACCCGAGTAGCCGAACAGCCGCAGCGGTCGCGGCGACAGTCCCGTGAGCATCCACACCTGCGCGAGGATCGCTTCAAGGGCGCGATCGGGCCGCGCTTCGTTGCGACCGCCCGTGATGGACTGGAAGTCACGATAGCGGTCGGCGCCGAAGACAGGGACGACGAGCACCGCTCCGTAGGCTTCCGCCAGAGGAGCGAACCACGTCGCCTGCTCGACGGCATTGCGGGAGAAGCCGTGGACGGCCACCAGCACGGACGAGTGTTCCGACATCGTGCGCGGCACGTAGAGCATGTACCACTGCCTGGGGTCGGAGGAGAGGCAACGGGTGAGCAGCATCCCCCACTCGTGCCAGCGAAGCGGAAACTCCGAGAAGCGGGACAGCACGCCGGCGGCGGCGGACAGTCTGGGGCGGCCGGGAATCATGCGGCGACTCCCAGCGGTGAGCGCACGAGCGCTGCCTGCAGATCCGCGGCGCGCTTCGGCTGGGCCAGTTCGTCCGGCCGCAGACAGGCAAGTCGTGTCGCGAGCGTGCATTCGCGCATCGCCAGCGGCGATGCCGTCATCGGGCCGGTCAGCGCAATCACCGCCGCGCCGACTGACTCGACCAGCCGCACACCCGCCATGGCGGTAAGCACGTCGGCGACGGAGAGCACGACGCCATCGACCATTCCGGCGACTGCGGACGAACGCACGAGCGCATCGGTATCGGCGAGCCGTAGCGCACTGCCGAACTCGACCACGATCGCGTCGAGCGGATGATGCTGCAGATGCGCCAGCAGCGTGAGCCATGCCGCTTCCAGCGAGCCGCTTTCCTGAGCGAAGGTCGAGGCCAGTCCGGCATCCGAGAAGTCCATGACCACGTCGGCACCTGCGTCGTGGAGAACCCACGCCTCCTCACCGGACGCGGTGCCGGTTACGCGGAGCGCCCCGACCCGACGCCCCGCCTCGCGCAAGCCGCGCACGAGATGGGCGGCTGCACGGTCGCGATCGCATGCCCCGGTGGCACTCGCGCAAGCGATGACCGTGGGCAATGCGCCTCTCGGTTCCGCCGTCGGCAGCGCGAAGTCCTGAAGATTGATCACGGCACCGCTCGCGTCCGTGATCAGACCGAGCGGCGTGATTGCGGTGGGTGTCCCCGCGCGTTCGTGACTGGTCGCAACGATGGCGGCGACTCCGCCCGCGGCGACCAGGTGACAGGCGGACAGGTTGCCGGGCACGTACGCCTCGAACTGATCCGGACGATAGTGATCGCCGTACACGACGATGAACTCGTCGCCCGCGAAGATCGCAGCCGACCGGCCGCAGGCGAGGTCGATCCGCGCCGTCTCGCCGACGCGCTCCACGCGTATAAGGACAAGATCGCCGGCACGGGGGCGTATGCGCCCGCCGGCGACGATGCCGGCGAACGCGGAAGGGTCGATACGACGGGCGGCGAAGGCGATTCGGGTTTCCCGCAGCGCGCGCGGCGAGCGCGCAGAAGCGGCGCCCGTCGGGACGACGGGCGATGGGGCATCGGCAAAGTGGGTCATGCAGGTCTCCGTTCTGGTTGAATCCCCGGTGCGACGTTGCATCCGGTGACGGTTCCAGACTGAAGACGGCGGGAGTGCGCCGTTATTCCGTACGGCCGTGCGTCAGTTCGAGGAGGTCCTGGCGGAGGGGTTGCAGGGCTCTCCGGCCTGGAGCAGCCCATGCCCGAAAACGGCATCCCGGCCGGGTGCCCCCAGATCCCTGGCGCCGGCGGCGAGTCGACGGCGCACGTCGTCGGGCCGCAGGGTCGGGCTCGCCGCGAGTATCCGCGCTGCCGATGCGGTCACGAACGGCGCCGCCATGGAGGTGCCGGACAGGGCGATGACTTTTTTCGCGAGCCATCCCCCAGTGTTGGCCACCGGCAGATCGACGCCGGGCGCGGCGAACTCCACCTGACTGCCTTGCAGGGCGCGCCGGTAGGGTCTCGAGGCGGTATCCACGGCCGTGACGCCAATCACCGATTCGTAGGCCGCGGGAAACAGCGGCTTGGCATGCGGACCGTCGTTGCCGACGGCGGCTACCAGAATCACCCCGCGCCGCGCCGCGACCTGCACCGCCTTCTCGACGAGGCTGTTGCCGGGGCCGGCAAAGCTGAGATTGATGAGCCGCACCTTCTTCGCTACCAGGAAGTCGATGGCGGCGAGCAGATCGAAGGCATCCATGCGATCGCTGCCGCCCGCCCCGTGAAAGGCATCGACCGCGATCAGTTTCGCATCGGCGAGAAGCGCGGGAACCTGCATCGGATCGCGGCCGGCAAGCACGGACGCGACGGCCGTACCGTGCGCCTGTGCACTTGCCTTGCGATCGGGGCTCCGTACCGCGTGGGACTCGATCGTCGCGCCGCGCAACAGCGGATGGTCGGTCGCGACCCCGGTGTCGATGAGCCCGATCACGGGCAGCTTGCCGCACCGCGGGCCGGCGTCAGGCCACGCGACGACACTCCGCGCCGCGCAGGCCTTGGCAGTGCAGGGGTCCGCGGCGGGACGGTACAGATGATTGGCGTCCACCGCCGCCGCCGCAGAAAGGGATTGGACGTAGGCGGTGGCACTTTCCGGCGAGTAGGCGCGAGGAATGCGCAGCCTGAGTTCGGTGAGGTCCAGCGCGCCCAGGGTGCGCTGGTGGAGAACGGTGAAGCCGCGCGCCCGAAGGGTCTCCATGTTCTCGGGCGAAAGTCCCGTCGCGACGATCTCGTCCCGCTCGAATTCCAGGCGCATGCCAGCGCCGCCGCCGGGGTCCGGGTCGGCGTCGCGGCTTCCGGATGCGCCGCCCGCGGCACGATTGTCATCGGCACGGGCCTCGCTCGCGTCGTCGCGATCGTCGAACCGGTCGTCGTCTGCACGCACGATTAGCGTCCCGGCAAGCCATGCCAGGAAAACGGCCGCGAGCAGGCCGGCAACGCGCCGGCCGATGCGCCACCGCGGTATGGACGATTCGCGCATCATCGGCAATGGCCGCCCTCGGCGGTCGCCCCTCGCGCATGAAGGCGTTTCTGACTGTCGGGTTGTCGCATAATCCGGGGCTGGCGCTCCTGCGGTTCAGTTCAGGTCTGCCGAACCGGTGCTGCCGGTCGGCGTGTCGATGGAGTACGGCGGCTCGATTCGGGAAACGGGCCGCTGTCGCGACCGGGCGCCATGCCATCCGCCCACCCGGATGCCCAAGAATACGTCGGGGACCCGCATTTGTTCCGTCCCCGGGAATAAAACTGCCTTTTCGTGCGATTTCCCATCATCGAGGAGTTCAGCCCTTGCCCAGCGATATCGGCGCAGAACTGATTGCGCTGCTGCCGCGCCTGCGCCGCTATGCCCTGAAGGTCTGCCGGTCGGCCGATGCCGCCGATGACCTGGTGCAGGAGGCGTGCGAACGCGCGCTTGCCGGTGCGGAGCGGACGACCGATGCCCCGTTCGATGTCCGGATGTTCTGCATCATGCGCAACCTCTACATCGATCGCCTGCGGCGCGCACGGACGCGCGGCGAGACGGTCGACGCGGATGACCAGAGGGACCTCACCGGGGAGGATGGACGCCGCACGACGGAATCGCGCCTGATGCTCGATCGGGTATCGCAGGCGATCGACGCGTTGGCGGAGGAGCAGCGGGATGTCCTGCTGCTCGTATGCGTCGAGGAATTCAGCTACCGGGAGGCGGCCGAGATCCTCGGCATTCCGATCGGCACCGTCATGAGCCGGCTCGCGCGGGGGCGCCTGCGGCTGGCGGAAGCCCTGGGAATGGATGGGGAGACGGGACCGGTGATTGAGGGGGTGGGCAGATGAGCAACGAGACTTTCGACGAAGAAACGCTGATGGCCTACGCCGACGGTGAACTCGACGCCGAGCGCGCGCGGGCAGTGGAAGCCGCCATGGCGCAGGACGAATCGATCGCCAGAACGGTGCGCCTGTTCCGGGGCACCGCCGCGGCGGCGCGCGCTGCCGTATCCGACAGCACGCCTCCCGTTCCGGCCGCCCTCCGGGCCGCCGTGGAGCGGGCCGTCGCCAACGCCGCCCCCCTTTCCCCCGAATCCCGCGATACCATCCCGCCTGCTGTTCCAGAACGGTTCCGGTCCCGGTCCGCCGCCAACAGTCCGCTGTACGCTTTGGCGGCCACGCTGGCGTTCGTGGCGGTGGGCGTCGGCGCCTTCTTCGCTGGCAGCCGCAGCAGCGGCGACCCGCAGTTCGGCGGTCTCGCCGTGGTCGCCGCGGGCACCGAGCAGAAGGCGTTCGACGAGGCATTGCGGAGCGTGCCGTCGGGTTCGGCACAACCGCTCGCTGCCGATGCCCGAGTCTCGATCGCCGCAACTTTCCGTGACCGAGCTGGCCAGGTCTGCCGGGAGTTCCAGGTGGAACGACGGGAGGCCGCGGTCACGGGCGTCGCCTGCCGGACCGGGGAGCGCTGGTCGGTTGATTTCGCGACCGCCCAGGCAGTGGCTTCCGGCGGGTTCCAGCCGGCCGGTGCCAATGCGGCCCTGGATGCATTCCTGACAGAACATGGCGCTGCCGCCCCGATGAGCGCCGAAGAAGAGGCCGCCGCCCTGGGCCTCGAAACCCCGAAGCGCTGAAGCCCCGTCGTCGTGGGCCGGCACATCGGCTCACTCGAACGACTGGAGACTTCTCGCCATGCCCCAGCGCCCCGACGCGCGTTCCCTCAGCACGCTCCCGGCTCGACTCGCCCTCGCCTCCGCCCTGGCCTGTTCGTCCAGCGCATGGTCCCAGGTCTCGGTCAGCACCGGGCTCGAGTACCGCAGCGGCGACTACGGGCGCAGCAGCAGCACCGAGGAGATCCGGGCGCCGCTGGGACTGCGCTACGCGACGGGCGCGTGGGTGTTACGGGCGGCGACGGACTTCTCCAACGTCAACGGTGTCGCAAACGCGGTCGAGCGCGAAGCCCGCCGGACAGAGGACCCGCAGCTGAGCCCGGCGGACGACGACGACGACGATGACGATGGCGGCGGAGGGGGTGGTGGTGGTGGCGGTGCGAGTTCAGGCACGCCGGTCACGGCCCGCAGCGCCAGTGGCCTCGGCGATGGCCAACTCTCGGCGTTCTACAAGGCGCTCGATCCGGCAGCGAGTCTGTTCGGGCTCGACGCCGGCGTGCGCGCGAAGGTGCCGCTGTCCTCCCGGGACGAGTGCTTCATCACCAACGGCGAGATGGACTATTCCGTCGAGGCCCGTCTCTATCACCCCGTGGGCAAGCTGGAACCCTCGCTGACGCTCGGCTGGACCAAGCGCGGCGACCCGGTCCGACGGGACTCCCAGTGCCAGGCGGTCGGCTCGCAGCGCGTGGACTTCCGCGATCCCTTCTATTTCGGCGTCGGTCTCGGCGTGGAACTCGCCCGGCTGGTGACGCTCGACCTCGACTACCTGTACCGGGAGCGGCTGCTGCCCCAGAGCCAACCCCTGAGCCAGGCGCGCGCCACCTTGCAGTTCCGGATCACGGATTCGCTGCGGCTCGGGGCCTACTCCGCGATCGGGTTCACGGACGCGACCCCCGCTTGGGTGCTGGGCACGAGCCTCGGCTACCGCTTCTGATCCCAGACTGGCGCCGGTCCGCCGGCGGTCCTACACTCCGGGATCGTTCGCCAGCCCTTCACGGAGCACGCCCATGACCACCCTCTTCACGCCCGAGCAACGCGCCGCCTACGAGCGCGACGGGTTCGTCCTCATCCGTTCCCTTTTCGACGCCGAGGAAATCACGATCCTGCGCGATGCCATCGAGAAGGACCCGCAGCTTCGCGCAAGCCTCTATGACCGCAAGGATGCCCAGGGCAAGGCCACGCGCATGGCGACGTGGAACCATCCGGGCGACAGCGTGTACGGTCTGGCGGCTCGTTCGCATCGCGTAGTCGACACCATGGAAGACATGCTGGGCGGCGAGGTCTACCACTACCACTCCAAGCTCACCGCGAAGGAACCCTTCGAAGGCGGCGCCTGGGAATGGCACCAGGACTACGGCTACTGGTACCACAACGGCTGCGTGTTCCCGTATATGGCGAGCGTGATGGTCGCGCTCGACAAGACCACCAAGGAAAACGGCTGTCTTCAGGTCCTGCGGGGCTCCCACCACGCCGGGCGCGTGGACCACGGCGTACTGCCCGGCGAGCAGGTCGGCGCCGATCCGCGGCGCGTGGAAGAGATGCTGAAGCGCTTCGAGCGCGTGTATGCCGAGATGGAACCCGGCGACGGCCTGTTCTTCCACAGCAACGTGATGCACCGCTCCGACCAGAACCGCTCGCCCAACCGGCGCTGGACCGTCCTGTTCTGCTACAACGCCGCCCGGAACGACCCGTACCTGGAACACCACCATCCGCAGTACACGCCGCTGTCGAAGGTCGACGACAACGCCATCAAGGCCACCGGACTGCGATTCGCCGAGGCCGATGACAGCTACTTCCGGAAGAACTTCTCCAACCCGCCGGAGCTCGGCAAGAAGTACGACAAGGCGGCCACGGCTCAGAACGAATAGCCGTACCCGAAGTACACGATGCCTTGCACACGCGTCTCGACGAGGGGGCTCTCCGCCGCCCCGTCGCCGAGGCGGCTCGCGTTCACGCCGAACAGCACCGAGCCGCGCTCCGTGAGGGCGTAGGCGCCGTTCACCCCCACCTGCAGGCTCACCGAACTCGACGCAGAGAACTGCGCTCGCCCCGGTCGGGCCTCACCTGCCCTCACCCCGAAGTAGTAGTCGTTCATCGACCCGCTGAACCACTGCAGTCCGACGCTGCCATTGAGCCGCAGGCTCTGGTTCGTCACCAGCGCGCGAATGAACTGCAGTTGCGCCGTCTGCCCGCTGCTCGCCCCACCCAGGTCCTGATAGATGTTGGCGTTGATCACACCCAACGGTGTGCGCCATTGCACGTTAGGCCCGCCCTCGAAAGAGAAGTCGCGCTTTTCCATGCCCGCGACCCGTGTGCCGGCCTCGGCTTCCCAACCGAAGCGCGGCTCCAGGGCAAGACCGACGCGCAGGCTGCGGTCTTCGCTGTCCCAAAACCAAACCCCGCCCTGCAGGGCGTTCCAGAAGAGCTTGTCCTTGTAGGACAACCGCAGCACCGGCAGCACCATGGGCCGGTACTCGTTGGAACCGGAGAATTCGGGGATGAACCCGACGCCAATGCCGATCAGATTGAACGTGCGGCTGACCGGGATGGGCGTGAGGTCCTGACGGGGGGATTCCTCGGCAAAAGCCGGGACTGCAGCGGCTGCAGCGGCGACAAGGCCGGCGAGGAGGCGGAAACACAGGGCGGATCGGGGCGAGCCACCACCCTTCGGGCGGGAAAGCGGCGCGGGAAGCCATGCCATGGTGATACTCCGTTGCAAGAGACGGCGTATGGACCGCGAAAGCTGGCTTGGGTTCGGGCGGGAACTTGAAGACGTGAAGGTGTGAAGGCGTGAAGGGCGGCGCCGTAGCCCGGACGAGCGCCTCGGGCGCGACTCCGGGGGTGGTGCCCGAAAAGCGAGCCTGTCGAGGTGTTTGCCCCGATGCCCCGGAGTCGGGCCGTGTGGCCCTCGTCCGGGCTACGAGGTGCGCATCCTCGACCCGTTTCCCGGACGAGGGCCACACGGCCCGACTCCGGGGAAGACGTCCATGGACGCAAAAGACCGAAGGCTGACCTTCACGCCTTCACGTCTTCTCCCCTTCACACCATCAAAAAATCACTGTGCGCAGAACCCGCCATCCATCAATACATCGTTGCCCGTCATGAAGGCAGCGCTGTTGGAGCAGATGTACAACGCAAGGGACGCGATCTCGTCCGCCTCGCCCCAGCGGTGCATCGGCGTCTGGTCGAGGATTCCCTGATTCTTGGCGGGATCGGCGCGAAGCGGCGCGGTCAGGTCCGTCGCGATGAACCCCGGGCTGATCGCCACGCAAGTGATCTTGTCTTCGATGAGTTCCAGCGCCAAGGCCTTGGTGAGGCCGGCCACAGCGTGCTTGGTGGCCGAGTACACACCACGGCCGGTGCTCGACACATGCGCCATGATCGACGTGAGATTGATGATGCGTCCGTAGCCGCGGCCCTTCATGTGCGGGACGAAATACTTGCAGCACAGCCACACGCCCGTGATGTTGGTGTCCGTGAGCATGCGCCACTCGTCCATCGTGAAGTCGATGACGTTCTTGCGGATTGCCGTGCCCGCGTTGTTCATCAGGATGTGCACGGCACCGAAGCGCGCCACCACGTCCGCGGCGAGCTTCTTGACCTGCGCTTCCTCCCTCACATCGCAGACAAAGCCCGCGGCTTCCGCGCCCGCTTCCTTGAGCAGAGCCAGTGTCTCGTTGATCTTCTCCTGATTGCGCCCGGCGATGGCGATCTTGGCGCCCGCCCCGGCAAGGGCGAGGGCAGTGGCCCGGCCGATGCCGCGATTGCCGCCGGTGATGACCGCCACGCGGCCGTTCAGGAACTTCGGGTTTGCTTCCATGGTGATCTCCGATGTTTGGAGCAGTCGCGCCTCAGCGCCCGCTCAGAATGTTGCCGAACAGCACCCAGCGCTTGCCGTCGAAGCGGGCAAGCTGCATTTCGCCAATCGGCGAGAAATCGGTGGGGCTGGTATTGACCGTCACGCCCGGCAGCAGCATGGGCAGTTCGAGTTTCTTGATGTTCGCGGCCTGCCGCATGATGTTCTCGCGGGTGAGATCGTCGCCGCAGACCTTCAGAACATGCACCATCAGCTGGGCGGTGGTGTATCCATGCACGTTGAACACGTCGTCGAGGCTGCCGGTCTTGTGATACTTGCGCATCCACTCCTCCCAGGCCTTGGTGGCCGGGTCATTCTTCCACTGCGGATCGGTGGAATCCTTCACGTATGAAGCGGTGATGATCCCTGCAGCCTTGTCCACTCCCGCAGGCATGAGGACCGACGACACGGATGCGGACACGTTGGTAAGGTAGTGCGTCGGCTTCCAGCCGATGTCAGCCACCTTGCGGATGACCTGCGCGGCGAACTTCGGCGTGGCAAACGTGAGGAGCACGTCGGCACCGCTGGACTTGAGCGACACAACCTGCGAATCCACCGTGGGGTCGGTGATCTCGTAGCTCTGCTCCGCCACGATCATCTTGGCAGCCTTGTCGCCGAGCAGCCCCTTGAAGCCGATCACGTAGTCCTTGCCGAAGTCGTCGTTCTGATACAGGACGGCGATCTTCGCGTCGGGCTTGGTATCGAGGATATGCCGCGCGTAGATGCGGGCCTCGGCCTGATAGCTGGGGTTGAAGCCCATGGTCCAGGGGAAGTTCTTCGGATCGCTCCACTTGTTGGCGCCGGTGGCGAGGAACAGGTGGGGCACCTTTTTGACGTTGAGGTATTTCTGGATCGCCGTGTTGGTTGGTGTGCCGAGCGACTGGAAGATGAGCAGAACTTCGTCCTGCTCGACGAGCTTGCGGGTCTGCTCCACCGTCTTGGGCGGGCTGTAGCCGTCGTCGAGCGACAGGAAGTTGATCTTCCGGCCGTTGATGCCGCCCTGCTCGTTGATCATGGCGAAGTATGCTGCGTGCGCCTTGCCGATCACTCCATAGGCGGATGCCGGCCCGCTGTAAGGCATGGTCTGGCCGATGCGGATTTCTGTATCGGAGGCGCCGGGGCTGTACTTCTTCTGCGCCGCGGCGGTGCCGGCCACCAGCGTGAGGACGGCCGCAGCCGCCAGTGCAACGATGCGCTTCATCTCGCTCCCTCTTGTTTGTCATCGGCCGCCTGGACACGGCTCGCTTCCTCGATTATGCCGCACACCCCGTCGGGGTCGTCATTCGTGTCCGATCACCTCGCCGAAGAGCACCCACCGCCTGCCGTCGAAGCGGGCAAGCTGCAACTGCTCCATGAGGAAGAAATCCGTGGCGCTGGTGTTGTAGCGGATGCCCGGCAGCGTCACGTCGAGCGAGATGTCCTTGAGGCTCGTCGCCTGCTTCATGAGGTTCTCGCGCGTCAGGTCGTCGCCGCAGTTGTTGAGGACCAGAGTCATCAGCTGTCCTGCTCCGTAACCGTAGGCATGGTTGAAGTCACTCATGTCGGCGCCGGGCATGTACTTGGCCATGAAGTCACGCCAGCGCTGCATGCCCGGGTCCTTCGCCCATTGCGGATCGGTCGGGTCCTTCATGTAGAGGGCGGTCACGAGGCCCACGGACTTTTCCAGTCCGGCCGGCGTGAGCACGGCTCCGACGGACGACGCCACGTTGTTGAGGTAGTGGAGCGGCTTCCAGCCGACATCCGCCACCTTGCGGATGCTCTGCGCCGCGAACTTGGGCGTGGCGATGGTGAACAGGACGTCGGCCCCTGAGCCCTTGAGGCTGACGATCTGCGAGTCGATGGTCGGGTCGGTCACCTCGTAGCTCGCCTCGGCGACGATCATGCTCGCCTTCGCGCCGAGTCCGTCCTTGAAGCCCTTGAGGTAGTCCTTGCCGTAGTCGTCATTCTGGTAGAGCACCGCGATCCTGCCCGCCGGCTTCTCCTTAAGGATGTGCTTGGCGTAGATCTTTGCTTCGATCTGGTAGCTGGGCTGGAATCCGATGGTCCAAGGGAAGCCCTTCGGATCCGCCCATTTGGTCGCGCCGGTGGAGATGAAGAGGTGCGGCACCTTCTTCGCGTTCACATACTTGTGGATCGCGGTGTTGGACGGTGTGCCGAGTGACTGAAACAGCGCGAGCACCTGTTCCTCCTCGACCAGCTTGCGCGTCTGCTCCACGGTCCTCGGTGGCGAATACCCATCGTCGAGACTGATGAGATTCACCTTGCGGCCGCGGATGCCGCCCTGCTCGTTGATCATCCTGAAGTAAGCGACTTCCGTCTTGCCGATCGCGCCGTAGGCCGATGCGGGCCCGCTGTAGGGCATGGTCTGCCCCAGCTTGATCTCGGTGTCGCTCGCGCCCGGTCCGTACTTCTTCTGAGCCGGTGCAGCAGTGGAAACCAGCACTGCCACGAGGGCAGTCACGACGAGGACGACGCGCTTCATGGTTCCTCCCGGGGGGCAAGACATTGCGTCTTTCGGGGGATTATGCGCCTGTGAACGCGGAGTCCATGAACCCCTGCGCGTCCGCCGGAAGCTGCCGTTAACGATGGAAGTTGTCGTCGTGGCAGGTTTCATGTTCAAAGTTGTCGTTGCATTGGGGGCTCTGCTGCTGGCGAGCCCGGCGATTGCGGAAGTCTGTCGTTGGAAGGATGCAGAAGGAGTGACGCACTACTCGCGCGCCGCCCCCGATGGCGTTTTCTGCGAGAAGACGTTGCGGATCGTTCACACCACCTTGAGTGGTCAGTCGGCGCTCGTCTCGCGGGGGCCGGACTACGGCGTGCTGGAGAACGAGTTCCAGCGTCGCCGGCTGCAGCGCATGGAAGCCGAATTGAAGGCCGACGAGGAACGGCAGCTGCGCGTCCAGAAGGCCAGTGCCTGCAACCAGGCCACCGGTCGCTTCGAATGGCTGCGCAACGGCGGCCGCGCCATGCGCACGATGACCGACGGCCAGCCTGCCTACCTCGACGAGTCCGAACACGCGCGGGAAGTTGCCTCCGCGCGGCAGAAGGCCGAGTACTACTGCCGGTAGGGGTTCCCCCCGGAAAACAGGTGGCGTATCGCCGACCCTGAGTCATCGCGGATAATCCGTGCATCGGTCCCGGGATTGCCCTTGCCATGACAGTCCGCTGCTTCCTGCTGTTTCCCCTGCTCTTCGCCCCGGCGATGTCCTCTGCCGACGTGTGCCGCTGGACGGATGCCTCCGGACAGACCCACTACGCCAATAGCCCGCCCCCCGGCGTGACCTGCGCCAAGACCCTTCGCGTCCAGCCTGCCCAACCCGCCCAGCCCGGCCCCTCCGGCAACGGTGCCAAGAGCACGCGGGATCTGGAGGTCGAGTTCCAGAAGCGACGCGGTGATCGTCTGGAAGCCGAGCAGCGGGCAGCGGAGGAGAAAGCCAAGGCCGAGCATCGGGCAGAACTCTGCGGCCAGGCGCGCGGCCGGCTGACATGGCTCGAAGGCGGGGGGCGCGTGGCCAGAATCAACGCGCAGGGAGAACGTCAGGTCCTCGGCGACGAGGAGATCCTTCAGGAAATCGCCGCAGCAAGACGTCGGGTGGCACAGCACTGCTCGCCCTGAGCACCGTCCGTCGGCCTCGCGGGAACGCCTGACGTGCATTGCGGTCTTCGGCCAGGGTAGGTCCGCGCAACCCGTGCGGATCGCGTGGCGGCCTGCGGACTCCGGGGCTCGAGAATGAAACGATGGCAGAGCGACGCAGCATTCCGGCGAACTCGACGCCCATGTCAGGCATGCGTAAGGAGAAGGCTGCCAAATGAGGCCCGCTCTGCCGCCCGTCCAGCAGAAACCTTACCGGCCCGACAGCCTGCTAGCATGCGCCCTTCCTCACAACCTTGCCGTCCATGCCCCGCCTACTGAGTTGTTCTCGCGCCTGACGTGATTCGACTCGCCCTTGTTCTGCTGATGCTCGCGCTCCCCCTGGCAACGACGGCCGCCCCGCGCGACCCGTTCGACACCGGCAGCCTGCGACCGCCAACGCCGCCACGCGCCTGGAACGGCCCGGACATTCCCGACCCCTGCGGCGGCCTCCAGGCCCTCCCCGCCACGATTTCCCTGCCCGAGGCGCTGGACTTCGCCCTGTGCCGCAACCCGCGCACCCGGCAGAGCTGGGCCGCCGCCAAGGTCGCGGCCGCGCAGGCCGGGGTGGCGCAAGGCACGACGCTCCCCAGCGTGACCGGCACGGTGAACGCTCAGGGCGCCGACTCTCGCAATGCCGCCAACGCGGGACGCCGCGATCAACTGACCGGCACACTCACATTCAACTACCTCCTGTTCGATTTCGGCGGACGCTCCGCGGCGATCGAGCAGGCGCGCCAGGCCCTGTTCGCGGCCGACTGGACGCACAACGCCACGATGCAGACCGTCGTGCTCGACGTGAGCCGCGCGTACTACCAGTTGTTTGCCGCGCTCGATGCGCTCGATGCCGCGCGCGCGGGCGAGCAGTTCGCGCGGCAGAGTCTCGACGCCGCACGCGCCCGGCAGAAGGCCGGCACGGCCACCCGCGCTGACGTACTCCAGGCACAGACGGCATTTGCGCAGACGACACTCACTCGCACGCAAAGCGAAGGCGCCACGCTCGTGGCGCGCGGCGTGCTGTCCAATGCGCTGGGTCTCGCCGCGGATGCCTTCGTCCGCCTGACGCCTCCGCCACCAGCGGAAGGTCGCGCCATCGGCGAAACTGCGCTGGCCGATCTGCTGCGTCTCGCCTCGGAACGCCGGCCGGAACTGCGCGCGGCCGAAGCCAACGTCGCCGCCGCACGTTCCGCCGTGACCGTGGAGGAGTCCGCCGCGAAGGCCACCGTCTCGCTGTTCGCCAACACGAGTGCGAGCGTCGTGCAGCCCGGTGCCGACCCGCGCTCGGCAGCGCTCGGCCTCACCGTGAACATCCCGATCTTTCTCGGCTACCAGCCGACATACCGCATCCAGGCGGCGCGCGAACAGGTCGAACGGCAGGACGCCATCCGCGAGCAGTTGCGCAACGACATCTCGCTGGAGGTGTGGCGTTCGTACCAGGACGTGCGCACCCAGGAACAAGCGGTCACCTCCGCGGGCGATCTCGTCGCGAGCGCATCCGAATCCTATGGCGTGGCATTCGGTCGCTACCGCGCCGGCGTGGGCACCGTCATCGACGTGCTGAATGCGCAGACCGCCCTGATCCAGGCGAGCGTCCAGAAGATCCAGGCACGCTTCAATCTCAACCTTGCGAAGATCGCGCTCGCCCGGGCGATCGGTGCGCTAGACGCGGGCCTGTTCGCCGACGCGTCCGCGCCGCTTCGCTGAACCGAACCCGCCGATGCCCAAGAAGCTGATCTCCCTGCTCATCCGACTGCTCGTCGTCGCCGCCATCGCCGGCGCGGCCTGGTACGGCTGGCTGCAGTGGCAGAAGTCCAAGGTGAAGCCGCTGGAGGAGCGGGTCCAGATCGAGGAAGTCGCCCGCGGCACCCTCGTTCAGGCCGTGACGGCAAACGGCACGATCAATCCGGTCGTCATCGTCAACGTCGGTACGCAGGTGTCCGGCACCGTGAAGAAGCTGCATGCCGACTTCAATCATCAGGTCGACGCGGGCCAGATGCTGCTGGAGCTCGACCCCACGCTGTTCCGCGCGGCCATGGAGCAGAGCCGCGGCGATTTGGGCGTGGCCGAAGCCGCATTCCGGCTCGCGCTTGCGAACGAGAAGCGCATCCGCGAACTGCTCGCCCAGGAATACGTCACCCGCCAGGAACTGGATCAGGCCATTCAGGCGCGTGAGGCTGCGGCCGCGCAGAAGCGCATCGCGCAGGGCCGGCTTGCCCGCGATGAAGCCAACCTTGCCTTCAGCGTGATCCGCTCGCCGGTGTCGGGCATCGTCGTGTCGCGTCAGGTGGATGTCGGTCAGACCGTCGCCGCCAGTTTCCAGACACCCACGCTGTTCCAGATCGCGCAGGACCTCACGCGGATGCAGATCAACACCAACGTGGCCGAAGCCGACATCGGCAAGATCAAGGTGGACATGCCCGTCAACTTCACCGTGGACGCCTTCCCCGGCCGCAGCTTCGAGGGCTCGATCCGGCAGATCCGTCTGAATCCGATCATCGAGCAGAACGTCGTCACCTACAACGCCGTGGTCGGCGTCAACAATGCGGACCTCGCGCTGATGCCCGGCATGACCGCGTACGTCAGCGTGGTCGTCGACACCCGCAACGACGTGCTTCTGGTCCCGTCGGCGGCACTGCGGTTCCGCCCGAAAGAAGCGGGCAGCGGCAGCGGTGGCAACGGCGCGGGCAGTGCGGGCAGCGGCAGTGGCGCCACGTCGTCCGAGCGTCCCGCCAAGGGCGGCAAGGACAAGGGCCCGCGCGTCTACGTGGTCCAGGGTGAGGAGATGAAGCCCGTCTCCGTGAAGACCGGCATCAGCGACGGCAAGATGGTCGAGATCGTAGGCGGCGACCTGAAGGCGGGCGATCGCATCGCCGTGCAGAACCGCGCGACCGGCGGCCCCGGTGGCGGCGCGGGCGGCTCCAGGATGCGGGCCTTCTGATGACCGAACCGGCGGCGCGGCGACGACGCTCGGTCGTCCTCGTGGAACACCTCTTCAAGCAGTACGAGACCGCCGCGGGCCCGCACCCGGTGCTGCAGGACATCAATCTGCAGATCATGGACGGCGAGTTCGTGGCGCTCATGGGCCCGTCCGGGTCCGGCAAGTCCACGTTCATGAACATCCTGGGCTGCCTCGACACCCCCACGAGCGGCCGCTTCGAACTCGACGGCCACGACACCGCGCGCCTTGACTCCGACCGCCTCGCGCAGTTGCGCAACCGCTTCATCGGCTTCGTGTTCCAGGGCTTCAACCTGCTGCCGCGCGTATCGCTCGTCGAGAACGTGGCACTGCCGCTGGTGTATGCCGGCGTCGGCCGGTCGGAACGACTCGCCCGCGCCGGCGAACTGCTGGAACGAGTCGGGCTGGGCCAGTACCTCGGTCATCATCCGAACCAGATCTCCGGCGGGCAGCAGCAGCGCGTGGCCATCGCGCGGGCGCTCGCCAATCGTCCGCGGCTGATCCTCGCGGACGAACCCACGGGCAATCTCGACACGACCACCAGTCACGAGATCATGAGTCTGTTCGACCGGCTCAACGCCGACGAGGGCATCACGATCGTGCTGGTCACCCACGAGGCCGACGTGGCGCGCTTCGCACATCGCCTCGTGCGCTTCCAGGACGGCAAGGTGTCCCATGACGGCGCATCGGCCGCCGTCCTGCAGGAGGCTCCCGCATGATCGGCGCGATGCTGCGCGAGGCCTGGCGCGCGATGGGTGCGAACAAGATGCGCACCTTCCTCACGATGCTCGGCATGGTGATCGGCGTAGGTGCGGTCATCCTCATGCTGGCCATCGGCCAGGGCGCGCAGAACCTCGTGCGGCAGTCCATCGCGAGCATGGGCTCGAACCTGATCATGGTGCTGTCGGGCTTCACTTCTGCCAGCGGCGTGCGCTCGGGATCAGGGAGCATCCCGACGCTCAACGTGGCAGACGCGCGCGCGATCGGTGACCTGCCGACCGTCGCGGAAGTCGCGCCGCTTCAGCCGGGAACGTCCCAACTCGTCTACGGCTCCAGCAACTGGAGCACGATGGTCTACGGCACCACACCGCCCTACTTCGGCCTTCGGGAATGGGCGATCGAGCGCGGCGATCCGATCAGCGACCTCGACGTGCGCTCCGCGGCGCGTGTGGCGGTCGTGGGTCAGACGGTCGTCTCACGCCTCTTCGGCGACGAGGACCCCATCGGCAAGACCATGCGCATCCGCCATGCGCCGTTCGTGGTGGTGGGCATCCTGGCGGCGAAGGGACAGAGCTTCGACGGCCGCGACCAGGACGATACGGTGCTGATCCCGTTCACCACGGCCCAGCGCAAGGTCTTCGGCGCGCAGTTTCCCAACAGCACCCGCATGATCCTCGTGCAGGCGAGCAGCGAAGCCGACATGCCTCAGGCGGAAGCGGACATCACCGCGCTCCTGCGCGAGCGTCAGCGCACGCCCGAGGGCATGGAGCCCAACTTCACGGTGCGCAACATGACCGCGGCGGCGCAGGCCCAGGCGCAGACGACGAAGGTCATGTCGATCCTGCTGGGCTCGGTGGCGTGCGTGTCTCTGGTGGTGGGTGGTATCGGCATCATGAACATCATGCTGGTGTCCGTGACGGAGCGCACCCGCGAAATCGGCATCCGGATGGCGATCGGCGCGCGCCGTCGCGACATCCTCCTGCAGTTCCTGCTGGAAGCGGTGATCGTCTCGCTGCTGGGATGCATCGTCGGCGTGGCGGTGGGCGTCTCGCTCTCGTCGCTGGCGCAGGACGTGACGGGCGTCTATGCGGAGATCACACCGTGGTCCATCGCACTGTCGTTCGCGGTCGCGGCGATCGTCGGCGTCTTTTTCGGGTTCTACCCGGCGCGCAGGGCGGCTTACTTAAAGCCGATCGAGGCCCTGCGCTTCCAGTAACCGGCCGGCTTCAGCGATCCGTCGGCGGATCGCGCTGGAACTCACCTTCAATGACGGTGCCGCCCGATTCCTCGCGCGGCCCCGGCGGCCCCGGCTGCCCCTGCTGCCTTTCCGCCTGAGCCCGCATCTGGGCTTCCGCCTGCGCCATCTGCGCCTTCAGCTGCTTGCGCAACTCACGCGTCTTCCACCACAGGTAGCCACCGACGACGATGGCAACGGCCACGAGGATCGCGAGAAACACCAGCGAGAACACGAAACCCGCGATGAGCAGGATCGTGCCCACAATGACACCGACGATGCTCTTGAGAAAGCCGGGGCCCTGACGGCCGCCGCCGGCGAGGCGGTACTGGTTCGGGTCAAGGGCCATCAGTCGAAGCTGAATCCCGGGGTGCGTGTGTAGTAGTGCAAGGCCTCGTCCTGGAAGATGAGCGCGCGGGCGCGCTGACCGCTCTGGTTGTGGTGGGAGTGCAGGCTGGTGGGCGGGGTGATCTGCGCCGCGCCTGCCGACCATGCCACCTTCTGACCGTCGATGGCGGAGTAAGTGCCTTCGCCCTGCAACACGAGCGTGACGGCGACGCCGTTGTGCCGGTGCGCCCGCTGCTCGCCGCCCGGCTCGACCGTGTTGAGCCCGACGCTGATGAAGGGCAGCGTGTTGTTGCTGGGCATGAGGGCGGCACTGGAGAACTGCACGAACCGTCCGGTGCTGTTGTCCGTCTTGGGGCGGGCCCACTCCCGTTCCAGCCTTCGCTCCACTTCCTCCGCAAGCCAGTGGGTGGTTTCCACCCGGGCCTTTCCGGGGGCCGGCGGGCGCAGACCGTCGTAGGCGAGCAGCGGCTCGTCCGTACCGATGTAGAGCAGACAATCCTCGCCGTGCGAGCGGTGCACCGTTTCACCACCGCCCGGAAAGAGGAACATGTCGCCCGCCTTCCATTCGATCGTGTCCGGACCGCTGGTGCTGACGCCGCTGCCGCGGATCACGAAGCAGATCTCGCCGGAGGCTTGCAGCGCCGTGCGGAACGACTCGCCGGCCCGCAGACGCAGGTACTGCAGCAGCAGCACGGGCGTCGTCGCGGGATACCCCGTGCCGAGGAGGTCCGAATTGTCGAGATGGATAAGGCCCGTGGGCGTATCCGCCGCGTAGGCACGGTCCCGTTCCGCAAGGAACTGGCGAGGGGTGATCGTGGACCATCGGAAGGCGAAACCGTTGTCGTCCGAAAAGTACCGGGCACGCCGGTTGGCCGGCGTATCGCGTTGGGTAGGCAACGCGAACGTGGGGTCTGGTGCGTTCATCTCAAGCTCCTCCTGGGGATTCTTCTGGCCGCATTGCAGTCAAGTATAGGCGGCGCGGTCAGCCCGCGTACGGGCGCATCACGACACCCACGACATCGCCCTTCTTCACGCGGCCCTGGCCGGGCGCCATCCAGACGTAGCCGTCCGAGCGGAACTTAACGGGGATCGGCTCGCGCTCCCATTCCTCGACGAAGTGCAGATAGCCGGCCAGTTCGCCCTCCGCCACCGGCGCGCCGGGCAGGTGCAGCGGTTCGAACAATCCCTCGCTGGGAGCGAACACGTAGCCGCGCTGATCGCGGACCTCCATGTGTTTCGTGGCGGGCGAGCCGTCAGCCTGCGTGGTGTCGGGACGGCCGTCGATCATGCCGAAGTGCCTGAGCACGTTGTCGAGCCCGCGCTCGGCGATGCGAACCCCGTCGACGCTCACGCGCCCATAGCCGCCGAGTTCGCAGGCGATGGCCAGGACGCCGCGGGCTTCCGCTGCCGCCGCGAGTGTGGCGGTTTCGTCCACGCCCCAGAACACGACGTTGTAGGGCGCGCCGAACGCCGACGCCATCGCGATCGTACGAGCGAGCAGGCCGGCATCCTGCGAGTGGTGCATGTTGGAACTCAGGGCGGCTTCCATCGCGTTGCCGGCGGCGTGCACATCCACCGACACCTCCACCTGGGGCAGGATCACGCTGTCGACGAAATGCGCGAGCACCTGGCAGAAGCTGCCCTTCGGATCGCCGGGGAAGCAGCGGTTGAAGTCGCGACCGTCCACCGGGCACATGCGGCGCCCCGCCATGGCCGCCGGCAGATCCAGCGCCGGCATGAGGATCACCTTGCCGCGAAGTGCGCCCGGGTCGAGACGACGGGCGAGACGCGACACCGCGATGGGACCTTCGTACTCGTCACCGTGGACACCGCCGGTGAACAGCACCGCCGGTCCCGGCCCGCCGTTGAACACCGCAATGGGAATCTCGATCGTGGCCCACGCGCCGCCGTCCCGCGATTGCGGCACGCGCAGATAGCCGACCTGCCGCCCTGGCTTGTCGAAATCGATCTCGTGGAACACACGGCTCTTGGCTTCGTTCATTTACGTCTCCATTCGAAAAACGAACATGCGGCATTCATCGCGACCGAGAACGACCGCCCCGGACGGAGTCCGGGCTACGGCGCGGCCATTGACCTCGTACGCCTTCACGCCGTCACACCTTCACACCTTCACGTCTTCAACGCCCACTCCACATGCTCCCGCACGAGCGCCGACGCATCCTGCCGCCTTGCCGACAACGCGGCGATCACCTCCGGCGTCTTTGCGGCATTACCGAGGCCGACCGCGAGATTCCGCGACCAGCGCTCGTAGCCGATCCGCCGGATCGCGCTGCCCGCCATGCGCCGATCGAACTCCTCGGGGGTCCACGCAAAGAGTTCCACGAGTGTGGCGCGATCGAGCCCTTCGCGAACGGCGAACTCTGGCAGATCGGATGGCCGCGCGTACTTGTTCCACGGACAGAACAGCTGGCAGTCGTCGCAGCCGTAGACCCGATTGCCAAGCAGCGCCCTGAGTTCCAGGGGAATCGCACCGTCGTGCTCGATGGTGAGATAGGAAATGCAGCGGCGCGCATCCAGTCGGTAGGGACCGACGATGGCCTTCGTGGGACACACGTCGATGCAGCGGGTGCAGCTTCCGCAGTGCTCCGTGATCGGCTCGGTGGGAGTCAGGGGCAGGTCGGTGTAGATCTCGCCCAGGAAGAAGAACGAACCGGTCTCGCGATGCAGTGCCAGCGTGTGCTTGCCCCGCCAGCCAATCCCCGACTTCCGCGCGAGTTCCACTTCCATGACGGGTGCGCTGTCGGTGAAGACGCGGTAGCCGAACGGCCCGACGTCCTCGGCGATGCGGTCCGCGAGCTTCTGCAGCCGACTTCGCAGCACCTTGTGGTAGTCGCGGCCAAGGGCATAGCGGGATACGTACGCCGTCGCGCCGTCGTCCAGCGTACGCACGGCATCGTCGGCGTCTCCTGCGAGGTAGTTCATCCGGACGGTGATGACCGACACGGTTCCCGGAACCAGTTCCGCGGGGCGGGCACGCTTGAGGCCATGCCGGGCCATATAGTCCATCGTGCCGTGGAATCCGGCGTCGAGCCACGCCAGCAGGCCGGGCTCGGCGACGGAGAGATCCACGTCCGCCACGCCGACGGCATCGAAGCCCAGGTCGCGCGCCCAGACTGCTATGTGCTCGCGCAGTCCGGGCGGGGCGACCACGAGTCCGGCTCCCGGTCGATCAGGCGGGCGAAAGAACCTGCAGCGTCATGCGGACGATGAAGTCCTTCACCCGGGAGCGGTAAGCGCCCATGTGCGGAGCGGCCGCGTGCGCCTTGAGGGTGTCGATGCTTTCCCACTTCTCGATGATCGTCACGACGTCGGGCCGCAGGGCAATCTGCGGGCCGAGGCCGCTGGCGACGTCGACCGCCGCACCGTATTCGATGCAGCCGACCTCGGCGTGAACATCCGGAACCACCTTGGCGAACTCGGCGAGAAACGCGTCGCGCTTCCCGGGGTGCAGTTCGACCGTGGCGATGACGTGAATCATTTCCTCTCCCTCTCTGGCTGTGGTTGGCGGCGCCGCGCCGCCGGACGCCGGCACGGATCCCGTGCCCGGCGGACCGAAGCATACGCCCCGGGCGGACCGGACCGGAATACGGCCGCAATCCCGGTGGCGTCATGGCGGGCCCTGAGCCCTTGTGCCACAATCAGGCGGGGAATCTTCGAGGGGTGTTGAAGGCATGACGTTCTGCTGGCGTCGCTTGAATGCCTGGGTGCTCGTCCTGGTGTTTGCGCTGATCCAGGGGTGGGCACCGCTGCTGCATGCGCACGTCAGTCTGCCCGGCCCGTCGTCCGGCGCCCAGCCTGCCGATGCGCCCGCGCGCGGCATCCACCTGCCCGATGGCGCCCTGCCCGCCCCGCACACCCATCCCGCAGATGGTCAGGTAACGGTCCATGTCCGCTGCGAAAACGGCGAGGGCATGATGGTCACGGCGGCGGTGGAGCATCGCCGCGATGAACGCCTGCTGGCGGCGGACTGGGGTCCGGCCGCTCCGGTCGCTGCCGTCGCCCCCCGCAAGGACCAGGTTTTCGCCTTACCCCTCTGGCATCCCGACGCCAGTGTCCGCCCCCGCCGGGTCGATTCGGCTCCTCCCTTCGCGGCCGGCCCCCCCACGCTCGCCTGACCTCGTCGTACGCATCCCCGGGTCGTTCGTCGCCGGGGAAGGATCCTTCCGGCTTACCCGGGCGGCTCGTCCCGCCCGCGAGGACATTCGCATGCACCCAATCCGCAGGGCCCTGACCGGCCTCGCGTTCGCCGTCGCCGCCTTCGCGGTGACCGCCCAGGACATCCCGCTCACCGAAGCGCAGATCCGCTCGCTGGGCGTCACCACGGCCAGACCCGAATCGCAGCCCCAGCGCGAAGTGCTGGGGCTCGCCGCCGAAGTCATGGTGCCGAACAACCAATTGCACGTCGTCAGCACCCCGCTGCCCGGCCTCGTGGAGTCCGTGCTCGTCGCCGTGAACGAGACGGTGAAGCGCGGCCAGGTGCTGGCGAGGATGCAGAGCTCGGCCCTGGCAGAAGCCCAGCGCGGGTACCTGCAGGCGCTCACGCAGATGCAGCTCGCCAGGGCCAACCTCGACCGGGACCAGAAGCTCTCCGCCGAGGGCCTGATCGCCGAGAGCCGCCTGCTGTCCACCAAGGCCTCCCACGTGGAAGCCTCCGCTCTACTGGCCGAGCGCCGGCACGCGCTGAAGCTCTCGGGCATGTCCGACAAGGCTGTCGCGAGTCTTCAGGGCGGCACCACGATCACCAGCGCCGTCACCATCCTCGCGCCGGTGGACGCCGTAGTCATCGAGCAGGTGGCGCAGGCGGGTCAGCGCCTCGAGGCCTACACGCCCCTCTACAAGCTGGCACAGCTCGATCCGCTCTGGCTCGAAATCCAGGTGCCGCTCGCCCGTTCCGCCGGCGTGCGCGAAGGCGCGCCGGTGCGCGTGCCGGCCGTCGAGGCCGAGGGACGGATCATCTCCGTGGGCAAGGCCGTGACGCCAGAGAGTCAGACGATCATGCTCCGCGCGCTCATCTCGAAGAACGCCGCACGGCTGCGGCCGGGCCAATACGTGGAAGCGTCGGTGGGTACCACGGCCACCCAGGGCACGCAGTGGCGCGTGCCCAACGGCGCTCTCGCCCGGGTGAAGGACAAGGTCTACGTGCTCGCGAAGTCCGGCACCGGATTCCGGGCCGTCCCCGTGACGCTGGTCGACGAGAGCGCCAAGTCCGCCGTCGTGTCCGGCGATCTGGGCAGTGACCCGGTGATCGCGGTCGAAGGCGTCGCGGCGCTGAAGAGCCGCCTGCTCGACCGAAGCAAGTAGCGCGGGCGCCCGACCATGCTGACCCGCCTCATCGCCTTTTCGCTCGAACAGCGCCTGCTCGTGACCGTCGGCGCCTGCCTCCTGGTGCTTCTCGGCTGGCAGGCCGCCCTCAACCTCCCGATCGACGCCTTTCCCGATGTGTCCACCACGCAGGTCAACATCATCCTCAAGGCGCCGGGCATGACGCCGGAAGAGGTCGAGACCCGCATCATCGCGCCCATCGAGATCGAGATGCTGGGCATTCCCCGCCAGCGCATCCTCCGCTCCACATCCAAGTACGCGATCGCCGACATCACGATCGATTTCACCGAGGGAACGGACATCTACTGGGCGCGCCAGCAGGTGAACGAGCGGCTCGCCGGTCTGCTCGGCGATCTGCCCCCGGGCGTGACCGGGGGTCTCGCTCCCATCACGACACCGATGGGCGAGATGTACATGTTCACGATCGAGGGCGGCGGACTGACGCTTGCAGAGCGGCGCACGCTGCTCGACTGGGTGATCCGGCCGCGCCTGCGGACGGTCCCCGGGGTGGCCGACGTGAATTCGCTGGGCGGATTCGTGCGGGCCTTCGAGGTGGTCCCGGACGTGGCGGCGCTCGCGGCACGGCGCATTCCCATGGCCGAACTGCAGGCCGCGCTCGAAGCCAACAACCGCAATGACGGCGCGGGCCGGCTCACCGAGGACGAGGAGGCCCTGCTCGTCCGGGCCGAAGGCAGCATCCGCACACTGGAAGACGTTCGCGCCATCGTGATCGGCGAGCGCAGCATGATCCCCGTGCGCGTGGGCGAAGTGGCGGATGTGCGGATCGGCAGCCTCACCCGCTACGGCGCCGTGACGCGCAATGGGGAAGGCGAAGCGGTGCAGGGTCTCGTCCTCGGACTGCGCGGCGCGAATGCGCGCCAGGTGGTGGAGGGCGTGCGCGCCCGCCTCGCGGAGCTGACTCCACAGTTGCCGGCAGGCGTCACGATCGAAGTGCTCTACGATCGCGGCCACCTCGTGGAGCGCGCGGTGGGCACGGTGGCCAAGGCCCTGCTCGAGGCGATCGTGCTCGTGCTGGTGCTGCTGTTCCTGTTCCTCGGCAACGTGCGCGCCGCCATCGTGGTCGCACTCACGCTGCCGCTCTCCGCGCTCGCGACGTTCGTGCTGATGGACCAGACCGGGATGAGCGCCAACCTCATGAGTCTCGGCGGACTGGCGATCGCCATCGGCATGCTGGTCGACGCGTCGGTCGTGGTGGTGGAGAACATCGTGAGTCACCTTGCTCATGCGCCACCCGAGCGATCCCGACTGCAGGTGGTGTTCGACGCCGCGCGGGAAGTGGCGAAGCCCGTGGCATCCGGCATCGCGATCATCGTCATCGTGTTCCTGCCCCTGCTCTCGCTGGAGGGCCTGGAGGGCAAGATGTTCCGGCCGGTCGCGCTGTCGATCGTGTTCGCCCTGTCCGGTTCGCTGGTGGCGGCGCTCACGATCATCCCGGTCGCGGGCTCCGTGCTCCTGTCCCGGGGACCGCACCGCGAACCGTGGCTCGTGCGCACTGCGCAGCGACTCTATGCGCCGACGCTCGAATGGGCTCTCGGTCATCCGCGCGCGGTCGGGGCGGTGGCAGCCGCCCTGTTCGCCGCCGCGGCAGGTGCCTACCTGGCTACCGGCAAGACCTTCATGCCCTCCATGGACGAGGGCGATCTGATCATGCAACTGGAAAAGCTGCCGTCGATCTCCCTGGACGCGAGCAACGACCTGGACCTGCGCATCCAGCGGGCGATTCTGGCGCAGGTGCCCGAAGTCTCGGGCGTCGTCGCACGAACCGGCGCCGATGAGCTGGGGCTCGACCCCATGGGGCTAAACCAGACGGACGTGTTCCTCATCCTGAAGCCGCCCGGGACCTGGCGCAATCCGGACAAGCAGTCCATCGTGGAGGCGCTGCGCAAGGTCATGGAGGCTTTCCCGGGGGTGCACTACACCTTCACTCAGCCCATCGAGATGCGGGTGTCCGAAATGCTGACCGGCGTTCGCGGCGATCTGGCGGTGAAAGTGTTCGGCCCGGAACTGGACACGCTCAACCAGCTCGCGCATCAGATCCAGGCAACCCTGGAGTCCGTGTCCGGCAGTCGCGACGTGTTCATGGTCATCAACGAGGGCATCCAGTATCTTCGCGTCGACATCAATCGCTTCGCGACAGGCCACCAGAAGCTCACCGTGGATGAGATCGAGTCGGACCTGCGCGCGCAGCTCGAGGGCCGCCGGGTGGGCACCGTGATCGAGGGCGTGCGCCGGACGCCCTTGCTGATTCGCGGCCAGACGGATCTCCGCTCCTCCGGCGCGCTGTACCAGAACCAGAACATCGTGATGCCCGACGGCAACACCGTGCCGCTGTCCGCGCTCGCGAAGATCTCCCGTGTCGAAGGTCCCGTGAAGATCGACCGCGAGAACGCCTTCCGGTATGCCGTGGTGCAGTCGAGCGTGCTGGGACGCGATCTGGTCGGGTTCGTCGACGACGCGAAGCGCGCGGTCGCGGAGAAGGTCAAGATGCCCGAGGGCTATCACGTCACCTGGGGCGGGCAGTTCGAGAACCAGCAGCGCGCGGCGGCGCGGCTCGCCGTCGTGGTGCCCGTGGCCCTCGCCCTCATCTTCCTCTTGCTGTTCGCCACCTTCGGTTCGCTGGCGCAGGCCACGATCGTGTTCGCAAACATTCCGTTCGCGCTGGTGGGCGGCATCGTCGCGCTCTGGGCCTCGGGGCAGTACCTCTCGGTGCCGGCGTCCGTGGGCTTCATCGCGCTGCTCGGCATCGCCGTGCTGAACGGCGTGGTGCTGATGAGCACCTACAACCAGTTGTGCGCCGAAGGCCTGCCGCTGGCGCAGGTGGTGCGGGATGGCGCACACCGGCGGCTGCGGCCCGTGCTCATGACGGCCGCCATCGCTGCGTTCGGCCTCGTGCCCCTGCTGTTCGCGACCGGCCCGGGCTCGGAGATCCAGAGACCGCTGGCGATCGTGGTGATCGGCGGGCTGGTGACTTCGACCGCGCTGACCCTGCTGATCCTGCCAATGCTGTTCGAGCGTTTCGGCGCACCGAAGGCCGCGGACCGGCTGACCGATGGAGGGCTGCAACGATGACCCGCCGCACCCGAACCGTCCGGACCCGCCTGCGCATCGCGCTCGTCGCGATGCTCGCGGCGTTTCCCGTGGGCGCCCAGACAACGCCGGACCATCTGGATCTTCCCGATGCCGTCGCAGTGGAACGCGTCCTGGGCATCTACCCGCCCGTGCGAGCGGCACGCGACGCCGTGCGCGCGGAGATCGCCGGGCGCCGTCGCCTGGACGCCGGCCCCTACGAGTTCATCATTCGCGGCGGCTACCAGAACCACAACATGACCAACGGTCGCTTTCCGGAGTACGACATCGGCGTCGAGCGGGGCGTGCGCCTGCCCAGCAAGGCTCGGGTCGATGGCGAGATCGGCGCGCAGAACGTGGAACTGGCGCGCCGCATCTCCTACTCGGCCTGGTGCGACGGGGCGCGACACCTGCTCAAGCTCTGGTTCGGATGGGCGCGGGAGAATGTGCAGCTCGAACTCTGGACGCAGCAGGCCCAGGCCCTGAGGGAGCAGGTCGGCGTGGTCACGCGCCGCGCCGCTGCAGGCGATGCGCCCCGCGTCGAGGTGAATCTCGCGGAAGCCGCGGCGTCCCAGGCCGAATCCCTGGTCGAGAACTTCCGCGGGCGCGAGAACGGGGCACGCGGGGCCCTGGACAGGACGTTCCCCGGACTCGCCATCCCCCGGACGGCCCGAATCGGCAGTCCCCGGCCCCTCGAGAACACGCTCGACTGGTTCATCGACCGGGTGCGACTTCACAACGACGAGATCCGGGTCGTCCGCGCCGCCAGCAAGCGGGCTGCTCTGTTCACCCGCCGGGCCGAGGCCGATCATCTGCCCGACCCATCGATCGGTGCAAGGATCTCCACGGACCGGAGCTCGCAGGACAAGATAGCCGGCGTGTATCTGAGCGTCCCGATCCCGGGTCAGGCGCGCCGGGCATTCACCGATTCTGTCCGGGCCATGGCCGACTCGGCCGCGAGTAACGAGGCCGCGGTCGTGCAGCGGGTGACGGCCGATGTCGCCCTGATGGACGGACAGGCCCGCGGCGCCTTTGCCGCCTGGCGCAAGGCGCGGGACGCGGCCGAGGGCATGCGGCGCAATGCCGACTCCATGCTCCGGTCCTGGCAGCTGCGGGAGGCGTCGCTCAACGAAGTGCTCGTGGCGCGCCGTCTCGCGCTCGAATCGGGGCTCGCGGCGGCGCTGGCCCAGATCGACGCCGAGGAGGCACGATACAAGCTGCTGATCGAGGCCCATCTGCTCTGGAACGATCCCGAGGAGGAGGCCGAGGAGCACCGCGACTGAGATCGCCCGGGCTGCGCCACCCGCCCTTGCTATGATCCGCCTGCGCTCCGCAGACCTCCGGGCAGGCACCCGGGCGCGCGAAGCCCGCCTCCAAGGGGAATCGAACTTGCCGTATCCGATCGTGCCGGTCGCTGACAGGCGCCTGGACGGGGTCCGTTAGTCATGTGGATCGTTCAGCTCGCGCTTCGCCGGCCCTACACGTTCATCGTCCTGGCGCTGCTGGTGCTGATCATCGGGCCGCTGATGATCCTCCGCACGCCGGTCGACATCTTCCCCAACATCAACATTCCGGTGGTGAGCGTCATCTGGCGCTACACGGGTCTGGCGACGGAGGAGATGGAAGCGCGGATGGTGTCGCAGTTCGAGCGCGGGCTCACCGCCACGGTCAACGACATCGAGCACATCGAATCCCAGACCTACAACGGCGTGGGCGCCGTGAAGGTGTTCTTCCACCAGGGCACCAACATCGAGACCGGACTCTCGCAGATCGTCGCGATCTCGCAGACCGTCATCAACAACTTTCCGCCGGGCGCCACGGCGCCGCTCATCCTCCAGTACAGCGCCTCGACGGTGCCGATCCTGCAGCTCGCCCTGTCCAGCACGACCCTGGCCGAGCACGAGATGAACGACCTCGCCAACAGCTTCATGCGCACGCAACTCGCCACGGTGCAGGGCGCGGTGCTGCCCTTCCCCTACGGCGGGAAGACCCGGCAGATCATGGTGGACCTCGATCCCGGGCGCCTGCAGTCGAAGGGGATGACGCCGCGCGATGTGGTCGACGCGCTGAATCAGCAGAACCTGATCCTGCCCACCGGCACCATCAAGCTCGGTGCGCTGGAGCACGACGTGGCCATGAACGGCAGCCCGCGGAGTGTGAAGGAACTGAACGATCTCCCGATCCGCACGAGCGCCGCCGGCACGGTCTACGTGCGGGACGTGGCGCATGTCCGGGACGGCTTCACCCCGCAGATCAACATCGTGCGGCGGGACGGGCAGCGCGCGGTGCTGCTCACCATCCTCAAGTACGGCAATGCCTCCACGCTGGACATCGTGCAGCGCGTGAAGGACGAACTGCCAAGGATCCGCGCGGGGCTGCCGCCGGAGCTCGACATCCAGACGGCTCTCGACCAGTCCGTGTTCGTGCAGGCCGCCGTGGACGGCGTGATCCACGAAGCGATCATCGCCGCATGTCTCACGGCGCTCATGATCCTGCTGTTCCTGGGGAGCTGGCGCAGCACGCTGATCATCACGATCTCGATCCCGCTCGCGATCCTGAGCTCGCTGGGCCTGCTGTCTGCGCTGGGCGAGACCATCAACATCATGACCCTCGGCGGCCTAGCGCTCGCTGTCGGCATACTCGTGGACGACGCGACGGTCGCCATCGAGAACATCACGCAGCATCTGGAACAGGGCAAGGACCTCGAGACCGCCATCCTGGACGGCGCCCGCCAGATCGCCGTGCCGACACTCGTGTCAACACTCTGCATCTGCATCGTGTTCGTGCCGATGTTCCTGCTGACCGGCGTAGCGCGCTACCTGTTCGTGCCGATGGCGCTCGCGGTCGTGTTCGCGATGCTGGCTTCGTACCTGTTCTCCCGCACGCTGGTGCCCACGCTCGCCAAGTACCTGTTACGCGGCCACACCGACGTACACGGGCACTCGGGCCGCCCCTCCGGGTGGACCCGTATCCACGCCGTGTTCGAGCGGGGGTTCTCCTCCCTGCGGGACGCCTACCGCGCGCAGCTCGAAGCCGCCCTGTCCGTGCCGAAACGCTTCATTGCGCTCGTCCTGATCGTGTGCATCGGCAGCGCCGGCCTAGCGCCGTCTCTCGGACGCGACTTCTTCCCGTCCGTGGATGCCGGGCAGATCAAGCTGCATCTCCGGGCGAAGACCGGCACGCGCATCGAAGAGACGGCCCGGCTGTGCGACGAGGTGGAAAGCTTCATCCGCCGCAAGCTCCCGCCCGGCGAGATCGACACCATGCTCGACAACATCGGTCTGCCCACCAGCGGCACCAACCTCACGTACAACAACTCCGGCACGGTGGGCCCCGCCGACGCGGACATCATCATCTCTCTCGCCAAGGGTCATCGGCCCACGGCGGAGGTGGTGCGCGAGCTGCGCGCGGCCCTGCCCGAGGAGTTTCCCGGTGTGATGTTCTACTTCCTGCCTGCGGACATCGTGAGCCAGATCCTCAACTTCGGCCTGCCGGCGCCGGTGGACATCCAGATCGTGGGCAACAAGATCGCCGAGAACCGCGTGTTCGCGCAGGCGCTGTTCGAGAAGCTCAAGAACGTGACGGGCCTGGTGGATCTGCGCGTGCACCAGCCCTTCGACCAGCCGAAGATCAATGTCACCGTCGACCGCACCCGCGCCCAGCAGGCGGGCCTCACCCAGCGCGAGATCGCCGGGAACCTGCTTATCACCCTGAGCGGCAGCTTCCAGACCAACCCGACGTTCTTCCTGAACCCGAAGAACCGCGTCACCTACAACGTGATCACGCAGGCACCGCAGTACCGCATGGACTCCATGGACGCGCTCGCGAACATCCCGATCCGCCGGTCGGACCAGGGCTCCAGCGACGTACTGGGGTCACTCGCCTCCTTCTCGCGGGACACGGAGCGTGCGGTCATCAGCCACTGGAACGTGCAACCGGTGCTGGATATCTACGGCGGCGTACACGGCCGCGATCTCGGCGGCGTCGCCGACGAGGTGGCGAAGATCGCCGCCGCTGCGGAGAAGGATCTGCCCAAGGGCTCGCGGCTGATCGTGCGCGGTCAGATGGAGACGATGCAGTCCTCCTTCACCGGCCTGCTCTACGGCCTGCTGTTCGCGATCGTGCTGGTCTATCTGCTGATGGTGGTCAACTTCCAGTCATGGCTCGACCCGCTCATCATCATCACGGCGCTGCCAGCGGCGCTTGCAGGAATCGTCTGGCTGCTGTTCCTCACGCACACCACGGTCAGCGTGCCGGCTCTCACCGGCGCCATCATGGCGATCGGCATCGCCACGGCCAACAGCATCCTCGTGGTGAGCTTCGCCCGCGAGCGCCTGGAAGCCGGTGACGACGCCTGGACAGCGTCCCTCGAAGCCGGCGTGAACCGCTTCCGGCCGGTCGTGATGACCGCGCTCGCCATGATCATCGGCATGATCCCCATGGCCCTCGGGCTGGGCGAAGGCGGCGAACAGAATGCGCCGCTGGGCCGCGCCGTGATCGGCGGCCTCACCTTTGCCACCGTGGCCACACTGTTCTTCGTGCCGGTCGTGTTCGCCGCAGTCCACGGCTGGCGCGCTCGCCGCGGCGCCTCATACAACGTCTCCCCCGCCTGAGTCAGGGAAAGCCTTCCATGAACAACGACCCTGCTGCCGCCCCACTGCCTCCGCGCGCACCCGCACGCCGTCGATCTGGAGGATGGGTGGCACTCCTGTTCGTGATCGCCGCCTTCGCCGCCGCGTACTTCTTCGGCGTCGTGCCGCGTCACAAGGCGCTGGAAGCCCTGAGCCAGGAAACACGGGCCCTCGCGATTCCGACTGTCGCCGTGACCCAGCCGAAGTCGGGGGACGCCAGCACGGACATGGTCCTGCCCGGTAACTTGCAGGGCATCAGCGAGACGGCGGTGTACGCCCGTGCGAGCGGTTTCGTGAAGCGCTGGAACGGCGAGATCGGCACGAGCGTGAAGGCCGGTGAGGTCCTCGCGGAGATTGAAGTGCCGGAAGTCGAGTCGCAGTTGCAGCGCGCCCGCGCCGACCTGGAGACCGCGCGTCTGAATGCCGAACAGGCACGCAAGACGTCGGAGCGCTGGCAGGAACTGGTCAAGACCGGCAGCGTGTCCGCGCAGGATGCGGAGGTCGCGCAGAACACGCTGCGCGCGCGACGCTCGGAGATGGAATCCAGCCGGCAGGAAGTCGCCCGGCTGGAGCGTGTGCAGGGATTCCGGCAGGTCCGCGCGCCCTTCGCAGGCGTGATCACCGCCCGCAATGCGGAAGTCGGCGAGCTCGTGGATGCGGGATCGGGCGGCGGTCGCGGACGGGAACTGTTCCGCATCGCGGCGACCAACCGGCTGCGTGTCCAGGTGAACGTGCCGCAGGATGCCGCGGCATCGGCCGTTCCCGGGGTGGCGGCGGAGATCACGCTGCCGGGACAGACCGGGAAGAAGTACCCCGGCAAGCTCGTGCGCACCGCGCGGGCCATCGACCCCGAAGCCCGCACGCTGCTCGCCGAGATCGAAGTCGACAACGCCGCCGGCGACCTCCTGCCGGGCGCCTATGCGCAGGTGAAGCTGAAGATCCCGACCAAGGTGTCCTCGCTGGTCGTGCCGGTGAACACGCTCCTCTTCCGGTCGGAAGGCCCTCAAGTGGCCGTGATCGCACAGGGGGACCGCATCGCCCTGCGCAGCGTGACCATCGGCCGCGACTTCGGCACCACGGTGGAACTGCTCGCCGGCATCGAGCCGACGGATCGCGTCGTGCTGAACCCGTCGGACTCGATTGCTTCCGGTGTGCAGGTTCGCGTCGTGAAGGCACCCGAGAAGGCCCCGGAGAAATCCGGGGACAAGTCTCCGAAGAAATCCTGACGGACCCGCCAATCGCGCGGCAACCGCAATCGCTGCGGATGCCGCACGGAACGGCCGTCACATCCGCTTTGCGACTTCCTCCAGCATGACCTCGGTGGCGCCGCCGCCGATGGTCTGCACGCGCGCATCGCGCACCATGCGTTCGATGGTGGTCTCACGCATGTAGCCCATCCCGCCGTGGAACTGCTGGCAGGTGTACATGACTTCGTTCACCAGTTCGCCGCAGAGTGCCTTGATCATCGACACCTCGCGCACGCAATCTTTGCCCTGCGCATCGATCCACGCGCAGTGGTAGACGAGGTGCCGCGCGGCTTCCACCTTCGACGCGAGCATCGCGAGTCTCTGACGGATGGTCTGCTTGTCCCACAGCGACTGGCCGAACGCCTTGCGCTCCTTCACGTAGGCCGTCGTGATTTCCAGCGCCTTCTGGGCTTCACCCAGAGCCTGCGCGCCGAGCACCACGCGCTCGTTCTGGAAGTTGCGCATGATCGCGTAGAAGCCGAGATGCTCCTCGCCGAGGATGTTCTCCGCCGGCACCCGCACCCCGTCGAACACCAGCTCGGCGGTGTCGGAAGATCGCCAGCCCATCTTGTCGAGCGCACGCCCGACCGTGAAGCCTGGTGTTCCCTTCTCGACCGCGAAGATCGAGATGCCGCGCGACCCCTTGGCTTCGGTGTCGGTCTTTGCCGCAACGAAATACAGGTTGGCGTGGACACCGTTCGTGATGAACATCTTCGTGCCGTTCAGCACGTAGTGATCGCCGTCGCGCACGGCGCGCGTGCGGATGGCCTTGACGTCCGAACCGGCGTCGGGCTCGGTGACCGCAACGGCCGTGATCGTGTCACCGCGGATCACGCCGGGCAGCCAGCGCTTCAGCTGGTCGGGCCGTCCCGCGTTGACCAGGTGCGGCGAGGCCATGTCTGTGTGGACCAGCACCGTGATGGCAAAGCCTCCGAACGTCGAGCGCCCAAGTTCTTCCGCGAGCAGCACGCTGTACACCGTGTCGAGCTCCGCGCCGCCGTACTCGGACGGATAGCGGATGCCGAGGAAACCGAGTTCCCCCATCTTGCGGAGCACCTCGCGCGGCACGCAGCCGTCCTCCTCCCACTTGTGCGCGTGGGGCTCGATATCGCCCGCGATGAATCGGCGCAGGCTCTCGCGGAAGAGGCGGTGCTCGTCGGTGAAGTAGATGGGATCGTTCATGTGATTCTGCAGCCGGGTGGGAAACCGCGATTGTAAGGGGACGGTGCTCCGGACGAGCGGTGGATGCCGCGACTCCGGATTGCGCCGATCCCCGGCAAGGGTATCCCGCATGCCCGTAGCCCGGACGAGCGGCGGTCGCCGCGACTCCGGGGATGCCGTGAAATGCGATTGACCCGCGCGTATCGCTTGCGCCGATCCCCGGAGTCGGCCCGTTCGGGCCTCGTCCGGGCTACGGGATCTTGCGCGTCTCGCCGTGCTTCATCACCCAAAACCTGTCGTGGGGAATCCCGGCCTCCCGCAGCGCGTGGGCGAGCTTGCGTGGCGGTTCGTCCATGGGTTCATCGGTGAGAACGAACGTGCCCCAATGCATGGCGACCGACTGACGCGCCTCGAGATCGGCGTGGATCTTCACGGCTTCATCCGGATTCACATGCATCACCGACATGAACCACCGTGGCTCGTAGGCGCCGATGGGCAGCAGCGCGATGTCGACCGGCCCGAGCCGGCGGCGGATGTCCTTGAAGTCCTCCGAGTAGCCCGTATCGCCCGCGAAGAACACGCTGCCCTGCGGTGTATCGACGCGCCATCCGCCCCACAGGGTGTGATTGCGATCCCACAGCGACCGCGCGCTCCAGTGCTGCACGGGCACGGCGGTGAACGTGGAAGTGCCGAGCGACTGCTTGTCCCACCAGTCGAGTTCCACCACCTTGTCATGGATGCCCTTCGACGCCATCCACGCCTTGAGCCCGAGCGGCACAAAGAACGTGGGGGATCCTCCCGGCTGGCGTGCGAGCCGCTTCACGGTGCCTTCGTCGAGATGGTCGTAGTGGTTGTGGGAGATCACGACCACATCGATGTGCGGCATCTGATGGAAGTCGATCGCAGGCGGAACGATGCGCCTCGGCCCTGCGAAGCCGAGCGGTGAGGCGCGCCCCGTGAGATGCGGATCCGTGAGGATGTTGAGCCCGCCCAGCTGCACGAGAAAGGTCGCGTGACCGATCCACGTGAGCGCCGGCTCGGTGCGGTTGGCGTGCAGCCAGTCGAAATCGGGATGTTCGGCCGGAAAGTGCCAGCCGCCCGGCGGCGTCTTCGGCAGGCCCTTGGCCCAGCGTTCGCGCTGCCATTTCCAGAAGCTGCCGTGACGCCAGCCCGTGGGATAGTTGTTGCGGAAGCCTACTTCGGTGTGGTGCGATTTGGTGGAATCCATGAGTGGTCTGGCAACGCAGGCGGCGAGCAGGGACAATGTGACGATGACAAGGGCAAGGCGGCGGAACATGGTCGGAAATCCGAATGACGGAGATGCAGTCACGGCGGCCGGCAGTGCACTGTCATGGCGCATGGAAGCCAGTCCGTGAAAATCGCCAGGCCCATCCTCCAGTTCTCCCACGCCAACGGGTTTCCTGCGCCGTGCTATCGCCAGCTGTTCGAGCGGCTCGAAGGCCGATTCGACATCCGCTGGGTGGATCAGTTCGGCCACGATCCAGACTACCCGGTCACGGACGGCTGGCACAAGCTCACGGACCAGCTCGTCCACGCGGTCGAGGCCCATCGGCATCCGGTGATCGCGGTGGGACACTCGCTGGGCGGATTCCTGTCATTGCGCGCCGCCGTGCGCCGCCCCGATCTGTTCCGCGGGGTAGTGCTGCTGGACGCCACCATTCTTTCGCGCATGAAGGGCGGGGCGCTCGCCTTCACCAAGAAGGTGGGGATCGCCGAGAAACTCGGCCCCGCGCCCGGAACGCTGTTCCGGCGCCGTGAATGGGACACGCCCGGCGATGCGCTGGCCTATTTCCAGACCAAGACGGTGTTCCGGCGGTTCGATCCGCGTTGCCTGGAAGACTACGTGACGTTCGGCACCGAAGCCGCCGGCGAGCGGATCCGGCTGCGCTTCACCCCCGAGATCGAAAACCGCATCTACCAGACGCTGCCCCACGACCTCGTGCAGGACTGCACGCAACTGGCCGTCCCCGCCGGTCTCGTCTACGGCGAACAGTCGGACCTCACGCGGCGCGTGGGCCTGTCGGCGTCCGAGCGCTGGATGAAAGTCGCACCGACTCGGGGCGGGCACCTGTTCCCGTTCCAGTTTCCGGAGAGCGCGGCACAGGCGATCACGCGGATGATCGGGGAACTGGGGCTGGGGGCGTAGCGGACGCCCGGGACCGCCGCTCCCGGCGAAGCTGCTGAAGCCTGCGTCACCGCGGGCTCGACGACCACGTGTCGTCGAACTGCTTTACACCACCCGTACGAATGCTCCCGAAGCGACACTCTGTACGCAGCAGCCAGAAACCCGCGCCCGGATCTTGCTCCGTCCAGCGAGTCGCACTGTACGCATCCGCGGCATCGAGGCCTCACTCGTTGCGGGCGCGCCCGGGGCACTCGAACAAAATAAACGATTTCGCCAGGAGCCCTACCGAATGATACGTTTCGCCATCAAGGCAGCTGTCGCCTGCTCGCTCGCCGCACTCGCGGTAGGCACGAGCGTCACCGCAAACGCGGCCCTCATCATGGGTCCCAGCCAGATATCCGCGTCGTCTTCGTTGCCGCTCTACTCACCCGCGTTTCCTGTCTCGGCCCTGGCCGACGGGATCACGGCAGAGAACAACGCGCTGAACGGGTTCGCCGCCAATGCGAACAGCGGCATCATCACGCTGGACCTCATCGGCACCTACGACCTGGAGTCCTTCGTTCTCTGGAACGACGTGAACGTGTTCCTCGAAGGCATCAAGGATTTCAAGCTGCACTTCTACGACGACGCCAACGGGCTGCTCGGCACCTCCGCGACCTTCGTGGGGCCCCAGGGCAGTCTCGCCCCGCGGACCTACACCTTCGCCTCGCCGTTCCGCGGGGTGAGCAAGGTTGAACTGCAGGTGCTGTCGGCCCACGTCGGCGTGGTGAACAACATCGAGATCCGCGAAGTCGCCTTCAACAGCGCCCCGCCGATCCCGGAGCCGTCCACCTGGGCGATGCTCGCGGCGGGCCTCGGCGTGGTGGCAGCGGGATTGAGCCGCCGCGCTGTGAAATAGAACGCACGCTGCCGCAGCGACGTCGGAGGCAGCTCCTCGCAAGGGGGGCTGCCTTTTTTCGTTTCTTCGTATGGTGTTTCATCGGGGCACGAGGCCCGATGACTGAAGGTGCAGGCCCCGGGGCATGCCGCGGTTGCCGGAGGCCGAGGCTCGATGGTGACGAACCCTTACGCCTCGTCCCGCGCCGCGCGTTGCCGGGTGCTCTGCCAGCGCCTGGCAACGACGACGCCAGACAGCCCGACCGCCAACATCGACCAAGTCCCCGGCTCAGGCACGAGCACCACGTTGTCCAGGCGGCCGACGTCCGCGCCCGTCTGGTACTCCGCACGGATGCGAAGCGCCGTCAGACCGGACATCACAGTCGCCAGCTGGCCGTATGTGGCTAGCGCACCAGAATCCAGCCTCCAGCCAGGCGCGCGGCCAGGCACGTCGAAAAGAACGGAATAGGAAGTCCAGGCCCCGTTTCCCGGATTCACGGGCGTGTCGTACACCAGCGTGAGTCCGCCACCCTGGAGCACCACATCCGGCGAATCGAACTGGTTGGGGGACCCGGGATACACCTGCATCAGATCGAACGTGAGGGATGTTCCCAGCGCACCGGACTGGTTGCCGAGGAAAGCGCCAGGCGCGACGAAATAGGTGACACCACCGATCGCGCGATCGTCGATGACGACGTGTCCGCCGGGGTTGCCGCCCGTGGCGCTCCACTCGATGGTTCCTTCCACATCTCCCTGGGCGGTCCATCCTTCAGCGCCGGCGTCGAAGGTACTGACCGCGGCCTGCAGCGGCAGGACACTTAGAGAGAGGCCAGCGGCGGCCAGCAGACGGGCGAGGAATGAGTTCATGGTGCAGTCTCCGGATCGGAATCGAAAGGCATGGGCGGCATTCCGGACCGGACGCTCCATCACCGATCCACGGTCAGCAGGTTACGCGCTATCGGTCAGCCCCGCATTGACCGAGAGCAACCATACGAATCGAATGCGGGCATTTCGCGCTACCCTGCTGGTCATCCGCCCACTCCAACGCCAATACGATGCGCATCGCCCTCTACCAAGGTCCGGCCGACTCCGGCACGGTGGCCTCCAACCTCGGGCTCATGGAGGAGCGCGCGCGCGAAGCGGCGAGCCTCGGGGCGCATCTCCTCGTTCTGCCCGAGATGTTCCTCACCGGGTACAACCTCGGACGGGACCGCGTTCACGCCCTGGCGGAGCCGGCTGCGGGGCCTTCCGCGCAGGCCGCCTCGGCCATCGCGCAGCGCCATGGCATCGCGCTGCTGTACGGTTACCCGGAACGGGACGGTGACGCGATCTACAACGCAGCTCTGCTCATCGATTCCGAAGGTCAGCGCCGCGCCAACTACCGCAAGGCGCATCTCTTCGGTCCTGACGAACGGGTCACGTTCGTGCCCGGGGACAGCGTCGCCACCGTCGTGCCGATCGGCGGCCTGCAAGTCGGCATCCTCATCTGCTACGACGTGGAGTTTCCCGAGTCGGTACGTCTGCTGGCGCTGGCGGGAGCGGAACTCGTCGCAGTCCCTACAGCGCTGATGCCGCCCTACGAGTTCGTGCCGGCCTCGATGATCCCGACGCGTGCGTTCGAGAACCAGGTCTTCGTGGCGTATGCCAACCGCTGCGGCGAGGAGAACGGCCTCCGGTACATCGGGCAGAGTTGCGTGGCCGCACCCGACGGCTCGGTGCTGGCGGCAGCGGGGACCGACTCGACGCTGATCGTGGCGGATCTCGATCCGCTGCGCTACGGCGCCTCCCGCGACGCCAACACCTATTTCCGCGACCGGCGCCCGGAACTCTACGCACCGCTCGCCAGCGAGCGCGACGATACCGCGAAGTCATGAGCGCTCCGCACACCGCCTTCACCGGGCAGGCATCGGGTGTCCGGCCGGTGACGATCTTCGGTCCCGACTTTCCCTTTGCCTACGACGACTGGCTGAAGCATCCCGCCGGGTTGGGCTCGGTCCCGCCGATGCGTCATGGCACCGAGGTGGCCATTGTCGGCGCCGGCATGGCAGGTGTCGTGGCCGCGTACGAACTGATGAAACTGGGGCTGAAGCCCGTCGTGTACGAGTCGCGACGCCTAGGCGGGCGACTGCATTCCGAACCGTTCAAGGGTGCGGACGGCATCGTGGCGGAACTCGGCGGCATGCGGTTCCCGAAATCGTCCGTCGGCTTCTACCACTACCTCGATTCGCTCGGGCTGAAGACGCGGCCCTTTCCGAATCCGCTCTCGCCGCACACGCCGAGCACGGTGATCGATCTCGAGGGCAATCCGCTCTATGTGGAATCCGCCGCCGATCTGCCGCCACTGCTCAAGGAAGTCGGCGCGGCGTGGCAGGAAGCCCTCGAACAGGAAGCGAGCTTCGCGGCCATGCAGGCCGCCATCCGCGATCGCGACATCGCGCGCATCAAGCAGATCTGGAATGCGCTTGTGCCCGTGTGGGATGACCGCTCCTTCTACGGCTTCATCGCCACGTCACAGGCATTCCGGCGCCATTCCTTCCGGCACCTGGAGGTGTTCGGGCAGGTGGGGTTCGGCACCGGCGGATGGGATACGGACTTTCCGAATTCCATGCTCGAGATCCTGCGTGTCGTGTACACGAACTGCGACGAGGACCAGCATTTCGTCGAAGGCGGCGTCGAACAGGTACCGCGCGGCCTTTGGCGACGCAGTCCGGACGCGATGGCGTTCTGGCCGCGTGGTACCTCGCTGCACAGCCTGCACTCGGGCGCTCCGAGACCCGGCGTCGCGAAGTTGTCGCGCGACGAGGACGGCCGCATCGCGGTGACAGACGCGTGGGGCGATTGCCGCGCGTTCGACGCCGTGCTCGTCACTTGCCAGAGCTGGCTGCTCACGACGCACATCGATTGCGACGAGAGCCTGTTCTCGCAGAAAGTTTGGATGGCGCTCGATCGGACGCGCTACATGCAGTCGGCGAAGACCTTCGTGATGGTCGACCGCCCTTTCTGGAAGGATCGCAATCCCCGCACGGGCCGCGACACGATGAGCATGACGCTCACCGATCGTGTCACGCGCGGCACCTATCTGTTCGATCTGGGCGACGACAAGCCAGGCGTGATCTGCCTGTCGTATTCCTGGATGAGCGACGCGCTCAAGATGCTGCCGCTGCCGGTGGACAAGCGGGTGCGTCTGGCACTGCAGGCACTTGGCAAGATCTACCCGGACGTGGACATCGCGTCGCACATCATCGGCGACCCGATCACCGTCTCGTGGGAAGACGACCCGAACTTCCTCGGTGCGTTCAAGGGCGCGCTGCCGGGGCACTACCGCTACAACCACCGCATGTTCTGCCACTTCATGCAGGACTCGCTGCCGGCATCGCAGCGGGGCATCTTTCTCGCCGGCGATGACATCGGCTGGATTCCCGGCTGGGTGGAAGGCGCCGTACAGACCGCGCTCAACGCGGTCTGGGGCATCGTGCATCACCTCGGCGGATCTTCCGCGCCCGGCAATCCGGGGCCGGGCGACCGCTTCGACGAACTCGCACCGATTGCGCTGCCTGACTGACCCGCAGCGGGCGTGAAGTCGGCGCTCATCGCGACACGCGCCATCACATCAGGAGTTTTTCCTGGACGATCGTGCATTGCGAATGTCATCGGCAGAGCACCACACGCCGTTCTCGCTCCTGTCTCACCACGAAAGGAGCTTCACTTGAAGATCATCGCTGTCGTGTCTGCTCTCGTTGCTGCGTTGCTCGCCGGTTGCACCATCGTCCCGCTGACCGGTCATGGTCACGGATACGGATACGGCAAACCCGGCCATCAGTACGGCCATATCCCGCCCGGACACCACCAGCACGGTCACAAGCGATGGGGGCGTCGCCACTACTGATCGGAACGATCACATCTTCGCGGCATCGCGGCCAGGCGGTAGCCTGGCCGGGCCTCACCCGCGCAGAAACTCGAGAATCTTCTCCACCGTCTGTTCCGGCTGCTCCTGCTGGACCCAGTGCCCCGCACCGTCCAGCAGGTGGCAGCCGCGCATCTGGGTGCACGCGGTGCCCTGCATCCGCTCGAAGTCACCGGGCTTCTGATACACGCCCCAATCATTCCTGCCGGCAATGAAGCACGACGGCGTGTCGATGGTGCGTCCGGAGAACAACTGCAATTGGGACACGTAGCGCGGGTCCGTCATGCAGCGATACCACTGCAGTCCGCCCTGGAACCCAAGCCTGCCGTACTCGCCGCTGTACACCGCGAGTTCTTCGTCGGGCAGCCACTTGCACGCGGCGATGTGCGCCGCCGACGGCATCTCCGGCGCGACGGTCTGCGCCATGTCCTTGTCGAGATCCATCACGTAGTACGTCGGAAGCTTCTGGATTTCCTCCGCCGTCCAGGAGGCCAGCCGACAGGGTCGGTTGTCCTTCCAGTCGGCACTCTTGAAGTGATAGTAGGCACGCAGGAAATCGTGAACACCTTGCGGGCACCGCCACATGTCGGCATCCGCCTCGCGCGTCGAGTAGTACCACTGGTAGTGCTTGCGCGGCCGCGCGAGTGCCGCGAGCGCGGCATGGATGGAGGGGGACGACACGGAAGCCTGCCCGGGCAGGTTCGCGGCAATGGCGGGAGGCCCGCCGAACGGCGAACTCATCAGCACGACGGAGCGGAACACATCGGGCCGGATCACCGATGCCCACGCGGCAACAGGCGAGCCGAAGTCATGCCCCACCAGCGCGTGGACAGATTGGTATCCGAGCGCGGCGACCAGCGCCAGCACGTCGCGCACGAGATTCATCATGCTGAACGAACCGAGGTCGCCGTCATAGGCGGCGTCCCAGCCCGTGGTCCGGCCGTAGCCGCGCTGGTCGGGCGCGACCACGTGATAGCCGGCCTCGGCGAGCGGCACCATCACCTTGCGCCAGCTGTAGGCGAGCTCCGGAAAGCCGTGGAGCAGTAGCAGCAGCGGACGCCCCGCGGTCTCGTAGCCGGCTTCGAGCACGTGCACGGACAAGCCGCCGACGCCGGGGATGAATCGGGCCCGGATGCCGGCGGGAAGGGTCACGCCGTAACCGGCGGGTACTGCCTCGGGGGATGCCATGGTCGTTCGCTCACAGGAGGGACGCAACGATTTTGGCACGGCGCCGGGCAGCGCCGAGGCGGATAATCGGGATCTCGGAAATCATTTGTCAGGGAGAGCGGAATGTCGAAACAGAAGGTCGGGGTGATCGGACTCGGTTCCATGGGGCTGGGCGTCGCCCGGTCGCTGCTCGCGAAGGGCTTCGAAGTGCACGCCTGTGACGTGCGGGCGGAGGTGGTCGCGAACTTCGCGAAGGAGGGCGGCGTCGCGCAGTCCTCCCCCAAGGCGCTCGGCGCCGCCGTCCCGATCGCCATCGTGCTCGTCGTGAACGCCGACCAGACCGAGCAGGTACTGTTCGGTGCTGAAGGCGCAGCGCACTCTCTCGCGCCCGGTTCGGTGGTCATCGCGTCGAGCACGGTCGCCCCGGAGTACGCCGTGGACCTCGGGCGTCGGCTTGCGGAGCGCGGCCTGCTCATGATCGACGGGCCCGTGTCCGGCGGCGCCGCGCGCGCGGCCAAGGGCGAGATGACCATCATGGGCTCGGGCGTGCCGGAGGCTTTCGACAAGGCCAAAGCCGTGCTGGAGGCGATCGCCATCAAGGTCTACCGCCTGGGCGACGTGGCCGGGCCCGGCTCCAAGGTGAAGATGATCAACCAGTTGCTCGCCGGCGTGCACATCGCAGCCGCATGCGAGGCGATGGCATTGGGCGTGAAGGCGGGCGTGGACCCCAAAGTGCTCTACGAGGTCATCTCCAACAGCGCCGGCAATTCGTGGATGTTCTCCAACCGCGTGCCGCACATCCTGGAAGGCGACTACACGCCGCTGTCTGCAGTGAACATCTTCGTGAAGGACCTCGGCATCGTGCTCGACTCCGCCCGCAAGATGACGTTTCCATTGCCGATCACCGCCTCCGCGCACCAGCTCTATCTCGCCGCCGCGGCACACGGCCATGGCATGGAGGACGATTCCGCCGTGGTCAAGGTGTTCCAGGCACTCACGGGCATCGATCTCCCGAAGAAGGCGTGAGCACATCCTCCTCATCGCAACATTTGATAGTGCTGCGTCGCCGCATTCCGTAGCGTGATGAGTTCATGCAGTTTCGTTGCGTCGCACCACCCAACATGGTGCGACGCGCGAACCCCCTGTTTGCAGTTTCGCGTTGCAGCATCGGGAAGTTCCCGAATTCCCGGTCGGGCAGGAAAAGAAAAGGTGTCTTGCCGAGACGTTCTCCTGTCGGTATCGTGGGGATCCGAGGGGACGAGCGCGTCAGTTCGCAGATCTGCCCGCACACCTGCCCTCGTGGCACCACAACCACCGATCGACTCGAGTCGATAGCAACGGGAGGACTTCTAAATGCAAGTGAAAGTCAACAAGGTGGATCGCTCCTACGAGGGTGATCCTCAAATGCCGCTGATGTGGTTCCTCCGCGACGAACTCGGCCTCACCGGCACGAAGTTCGGCTGCGGTGTCGGACTCTGCGGCGCCTGTACCGTGCATATCAACGGCAAGGCTGTCCGCAGCTGCGTCGTGCCGATGAACAGCGTAGATGGCGCGGTCACCACCATCGAGGGTCTTTCCGCCGATGGCAATCACCCGGTGCAGAAGGCCTGGCGCGCGCACAACGTGCCCCAGTGCGGCTACTGCCAGCCTGGCCAGATCATGCAGGCCGCCGGCCTGCTGAACGAAAAGGCTCGTCCCTCCGACGAGGAAATCCAGTCCACGATGGCGGGCAACATCTGCCGTTGCGGTTGCTATCAGCGGATTTTTGCGGCAGTGAAAGACGCCGCGAAGGGGGCTTGAGATGAAACACGACAATTTCCAGATCAAGAACGTCAGCCGCCGGAACATGCTGAAGGGCGTGGTTTCGGCCGGCGGTCTGGTTCTCGCCGCACAAGTCTTCCCGCGTGATGCGCTGGCGGAAGAGAAACTCTACAACACCGGCGCGGGCGGCATGCCCGGCGGCGCCGTCTGGGATCCGCACGTCTTCGTGTCGATCTCGCCGGATGGCACCGTCACGATCGTGACGCACCGTTCCGAAATGGGTACCGGCTCCCGCACGAGCCTGCCGATGGTCGTGGCCGACGAAATGGAAGCCGACTGGTCCAAGGTCAAGATCGTTCAGGCCCCTGGCGACGAGCAGAAGTACGGCAACCAGGACACCGACGGTTCCCGCAGCATCCGCCACTTCGTGCAGCCGATGCGCACCTGCGGTGCCGCCATGCGCCAGATGCTCGAGAAGGCCGCGGCCATCGCCTGGTCCGTGCCCGACACCGAAGTGCGTGCGCAGAATCACTTCGTGGTGCACACGCCCAGCGGCAAGAAGATCGGCTACGGCGAACTCGCCGCTGCCGCCTCTGCGCTGCCCACGCCGTCGTTCAAGCGCATTGCCTTCAAGCAGCCTTCCGAGTTCCGCTACATCGGCAAGGGCAACGTCCCGATCATCGATCTGACCAACATCACGACAGGCAAGGCCAACTACGCGCAGGACATCCGTGTCGACGGCATGAAGTACGCCGTGGTCGCGCGTCCGCCCGTGGTCGGTGGCAAGGCGACCAAGTGGAACGCCGACGCCGCCATGAAGGTGCCCGGCGTGGTCAAGGTCATCGCGATCCCCGCGACGCCCGCTCCCGGCAAGTTTGCTCCCCTCGGCGGCATCGCCGTCGTGGCGAACAACACCTGGGCTGCCTTGCGTGGTCGTGAAGCCCTTGCAGTGCAGTGGGAAGACGGTCCCAACAAGGACTACGACTCCAGCAAGTTCAAGGAGCAGATGGCTGCCTCCGCCCGCAAGCCCGGCAAGGTCGAGCGGAACGAAGGCGACGTGGATGCCGCACTCAAGGGCGCCGCGAAGGTCATCGAGCGCGAGTACTACATCCCCCACGGCCACCACGCCACCATGGAACCGCCCGCGGCGGTCGCCAAGGTTGCCGGCGGCAAGGCGGAGATCTGGTCCTGCGTGCAGAGCCCCGGCGGTACGCGCGGTGATGTCGCCGGCCTGCTCGGCATGCCCGAGTCTGCCGTCACGGTGAATGTCACGCTGCTCGGCGGCGGTTTCGGCCGCAAGTCGAAGTGCGACTTCGCACTCGAAGCCGCGATCCTGTCCCGCGACATGGGCGGTACGCCGGTCAAGGTGGTCTGGACCCGCGAAGACGACATCCAGCACGGCTTCTACCACTCTGTTTCGTACCAGCATGTCACCGCCGGTCTGGACAGCAGCGGCAAGGTCGTGGCCTGGCGTCATCGCAGCGTCTCGCCGTCGCTCATGTCCAACTTCATGCCCGATCCGAAGCGCGAGAGCGCCCTGGAACTGGGCCTGGGCCTGATCGACACGCCGTTCAACGTGCCCAACCTCCGGCTCGAAACCGGTGAGGCGGTCGCGAAGACGCGGATCGGCTGGTTCCGTTCGGTGAACAACATCCCGCACGCGTTTGCGATGCAGTCCATGGTGGCCGAACTGGCGAACGAGCTGGGTCGTGATCCCAAGGACTTCCTGCTCGAGATGATCGGGCCGGCCCGCATCGTCGACCCGCGCAAGACGGTGTCGAGCGAACTGTGGAACTACGGTGACCCGTGGGATACGTACCCGGTCGACACCGGCCGCATGCGTGCCGTGGTCGAGCGCGCTGCCAAGGAAGCCGGCTGGGGCCGCAAGCTGCCCAAGGGCCACGGCCTCGGCATCGCGGTGCAGCGCAGCTTCCTGTCGTACGTAGCCACGGTGGTCGAAGTGGCGGTCGATGCCAACGGTACCGTTTCGGTCCCGCGCGTCGACACCGCGTTCGACTGCGGCTTCTGCGTGAACCCGGAGCGTGTCCGTTCGCAGGTCGAAGGTGCCGCGGTGATGGGCCTGTCCATCGCCAAGTACACCGAGATCACGTTCAAGGGCGGTCGTGTGCAGCAGAGCAACTTCGGCGATTACAAGGTCCTGCGGATCGGCGAAGGCGCGATGAACGTGCGCACGCACATCATGCCCCACGGCATCGAAGTGCCCTCCAGCGGTGTGGGTGAGCCCGGCGTTCCGCCGTTCGCCCCGGCGTTCATCAATGCGGTGTTCGCCGCCACCGGCAAGCGCATCCGCAATCTGCCGCTGGGCGATCAGCTGTCCGCCTGATGTAGCGTCAGCAGCAAGGCAAAAGCCCGTTCCGAAAGGAACGGGCTTTTTTTGTTTGTGCAGTGGTTGCTGGCAGATCCCTGGAGTCGGGGCGTTCGCCCCTCGTCCAGGCTACGCGCGCGCCTTCACCCTTCACGCCTTCACGCCTTCACGCCTTCACGCCTTCACATCTTCACGTCTTCACGTCTTCCTGACCGGCTTCCTCGACGGCCTGCCATCCGGCCCGACGAACGGAAACAAGCCCGCCTTGTAGCTCTGCGCCATATGCCGCGCCACGCCGACGGCCTTGGCCGCATCATCCGCGGGCAGGGATTCGGTCGCGGCGGTCTCGAAAGCCTTCAGCCAGTGCTCGAATGCCTCGGGCTCGAAATCGAGGCGCATGTGCGGCGCGTAGGGGTTGCCCTGGTATCGGCTCGTACCGTAGAGGGAGCGCGACCAGAAGTCCGCGACCAGTCGGATGTGGCCTTCCCAGTCATGGATGGCACCCCGGAAGATGGGCCCGAGGACATCGTCGGCGAGGCCCAGTTCGTAGAAGCGGCGGACCATCCACTCGACCGCCGCATCCCGATCGCTGCTTTCGGTCACTTCGGGCGCAGCTCCCGCCGGAGGATCTTGCCCACCGGGCTCTTGGGCAGCACATCGCGAAACTCGACGTGGCGCGGCACCTTGTAGCCGGTCATGTTCTGCTTGCAGAAGGCGATGACGGACTCGGCTGTGAGCGCGGGATCCCGCCTCACGACGAAGGCCTTGACGGCCTCACCCGACTGCTCGTCGGGCACGCCGATCACAGCAGCCTCGAGCACGCCGGGATGACCCGCCAGCACATCCTCGATCTCGTTCGGGTACACGTTGAAGCCGGAGACGAGGATCATGTCCTTCAGACGGTCGACGATCTTGAGATAGCCCTCGGGCGTAATCAGGCCCATGTCACCGGTGGCCAGAAATCCGTCGGGGCCGATGACCTTCGCCGTCTCGTCGGGCCGCTGCCAGTAGCCTGCCATCACCTGCGGTCCACGCACGCACACCTGCCCCACTTCTCCCTGCGGCAGGGCCTTGCCGTCCTCGCTGCGGATCTCCACTTCGGTGCTCGGCATGGGAAAGCCCGTCGTACCGGTGTGATCCGCGATGCCCACCGGATTGACGGAGACCGCACCCGATGTCTCCGTGAGGCCGTAGCCCTCGAGAAGGGTATGCCCCGTGAGTTCCTTCCAGCGCTTGGCGACGGCGAGTTGAAGAGGCGCGCCACCGCCACCGCACATCTTGAGGTTGGAGAAATCGACGTTGCGGATCTCGGGATTGTTGAGCAGCGCGGTGTACAGCGTATTGACGCCCACCATGAAGCTGAAACGGCTCTTCGCGAGGATCGTCACGAAACGCGGAATGTCCCGCGGGTTGGTGACGAGGATCTGCCGGTCGCCGCGATACATGCCCAGCATGCAGTTAAGGACGAGCGCGAGGATGTGATAGAAGGGCAGCGCGGCGATCGCGACTTCCTCCCCTTCCCGGAACTCCGAGCCGCAATAGGAGCGGATCTGCAGACAGTTGGCTACGACGTTCCGGTGCAACAGCATGGCGCCCTTGGACACGCCCGTCGTGCCGCCGGTGTACTGCAGGAACGCGATGTCGTCGGGTCCGATGGCGGGCTCCGCGAGTTTCGCGCCCGCACCCGCAGCCAGCGCAGCGGGAAATCGCACGCTGCCGGGCAGGCTCCACGCCGGCACCATCTTCTTCACGTGGCGCAGCACCAGATTGATGATCCAGCCCTTCGGGAAACCCAGCATGTCCCCCACGGCGGAGACGATGACGTGCTTCACCGGCGTGCGGCCGATGACTTCCTGGAGTGTGTGTGCCGCACCTTCGTAGATTACGATCGCGGCGGCGCCGGAATCCTTGAGCTGGTGTTCGAGTTCCCGCGCCGTGTAGAGCGGATTCACGCTCACCACGACGAGACCCGCGCGCAGGATGCCGAACAGCGCGATCGGGTAGTTGATGAGATTGGGCATCATCACCGCGACCCGCTCACCCTTCTTCAGGCCAAGGGTCGACTGGAGGTAGGCGGCGAAGTCGCGGGACCGGCGGTCGATCTCCGCGAAGGATGCCGTCACGTCGAAATTCTCGAATGCCGGCTTGTCGCCAAACTTGCGCGCGGCAGCCATGAGCATCTGGGGAATCGTTTCGAACTCCAACGGCCCCAGATCATGGGGCACGCCCGCCGGATAATTGGCGAGCCACGGCTTTGCAGTCATATCGGCCTCCCGGTTTGGTATGGTGTCCGCGGCACGCTGCCGATCCCCGCCCGGACTCGTTTCAGGCGCACTCGGTCAGGTGCGCTCCTTCTCTGCGGCTTCCCGCGCGCGCTTCAGCACCTCGAACACACCGCCGAGGTTCGGATTGAGTTCGAGCGCACGCTCGAAGTACTGGACGGCCTCGCTGTTTCGCCCCGTGCGCATGCTGCAGTGCCCGAGACCCTCGAGCGCGCCGAAATGATAGGGATTGAGTTCGAGCGCCTTGGCGAAGTCGCGCTCGGCCTCGCGCCAGCGGTCGCCCATCACCTTGACCTCGCCGCGGCGGTGCCAGCCCTCGGCGAAGTCCGGCATCAGGACCAGCAGTTCGTCGAACTTGTCCTCGGCTTCATCGAGCTTCATCTGATGCGTGAGATCAAGCGCGGTCTGGAACATCGGGTCGGCCGTGGAATTGTTGGCGCGCATCCAGATGCCCCATATGGACTGCTCGGCGACGCCGCGAATGATGTCCTCGTCGTCAGTGAGTGCGGACAGCAGGGCCGGGACATCTTCCATGATGCCGACGTCCGCAAGGCGGCCGTAGCCCTGGCGCCGCTCCTCGAGCAGCGGGCTGGCGATCTTCCGGAGTGCCTCGGTACGGTTGACCGTGCCCCAGGCGAACGCGTCCGTCGCCGGGACGACGGCGGCACCGGCCATGACGGTGAAGGCGACGGCGGCGAGCCACGCGCGATGACGATGTTCCATGCTGCGACCTCTTGGTGAGCGATAGGCACCCCCGCGCCCTCCGTGACGGGCCGTCTGCGGTCCGCCGGGATGCCTCAGTTTGCCGTGGCGGCGCCCCGGCCACAAGCGAGGCCGCCCGGGGAATCGTCCCCCGCGCAGACTGCCTTGTCCCGGCTGCCGCCAATCCGTGAGGCCATGCGTCGGGCGATCCGGTCGAGCTTGAGCCGGATCTCGTCACCCACGTGAATGTCGGGGTTCGACGGCTCGTAGTGGTTCGCCTTCTCCCATTCGCCGATGGTGGCCTTCGCCTTGGCGAACGCCGCGCTGAAGGAATGGGTCTCGCGCAGGGCCTCGTCGAAATAGGCCTTGCCGAAGAAAGTAAGTTCCGAATCGGCGCCGCAGCCGAAGGATTTATTGAAGGCATCTGCGGCCGTCATGATCATCGTGCGCTCGTCCTTCAGGGGCGCGATGAACCCCCCCGCGTAGCAGGCGGACACCACGATCACCCGCCACTTGATGCCTGCTTCGTCCAGCATAGACCGCAGCGTGTCGGGCGTGATGTCCGCGAGTTGCAGGGGCCAGAACTGCATGGCGAGGGAGTGGTCTTCGCCGCCGTGGGTCGTGAGGAACAGAAACAGCACGTCCTCTTCCACGTCCATGGTCTTCGAAACCGCAAGCAGCGACTGCCGCAGACTCGTCGCGCTGGCCAGCGGCAGGGTCCGGACGGTCCGGGGGTTGTTCGACAGCAGCAGGACATGGCCGTCGGCGTCGTAGCGGGTGCGGATCATCTCGGCGGCAAGACTCACCTCGTTCAGGAACACATCCTCATCCGCATAGCCCGCGGCCCCCACGAAGAACAGGTCCTCGACACCCGCGCGCTGGGGGGCCAGGCGCGCCGCCGACGACTGCAGCAGCCGGCTCTGGGCGTAGATGACCTCCTCGCGGCTCGCCGCAGGGGCTTCTGCGGTGGCAGCGTCTTCGACCGGCTCGACCCATAGCCGCGTGTACGGCGTCCACCACAGGGGGACAGCCACCAGCACGAGTGTCCAACCGGCATTGGCGAGCCGCGGCAGGAACGCGCTCGCTCCGACCGCCCTTGAGACTGCGATGGCGCAGGTCAGTGCCCACCACCCGTGCAGCAGGTATTCGGGGTAGCCCCAGACCCAGTCGACCGCCCACCACTCGCGGTCGCGACCGAGGACGAATACGTTCATGGCGAGATCGAGCCAGCAGAGCGTTGCCAGCACGACGGTCGCTACTGTCAGCCACAGGCTGGCTCCCCCCGACCGGCGGCCGATCACCCAGCCGGCGAACAGACCGAGAGCGAGCGGGAACAGCGCCCGCGGCACGCCATCCCAGCGGAACTCCCCTTCGAACCCGTTCTGCGCAAGAGAAAACGCGACCGCCAGCAGCACGTCGATGACGAGCAGGATGACCAGCTGGTCCGGAAACGGGCGCCACTGGCCCGGTCGCGGCCCAAGGAAGAAGAGGCTGCGAAGCCCCGCCGCCAGGTTGGACCGGAGGTCGGCTCCGGATCCCAGCGATACCGGCGGACCGTAGTGGGGAATGGGACTGTCCATCGTGATGCCGGACTTCCTCGAGGGGTTCGGTGGACCGGACGCCCCAGCCTTGCCTGGGTATCCGTGGCAGCCCGGAACGGCAGCGCAAACGAGGCGCACCATCCGGGCGGAGTTTCCTTAGAATCGGACTTGGGTCTTCGGTAGTCCGCCGTACAGCCGTGAACGGCGTTCCACTCGCGAAAGACCCTCTTCTACAACCCGAGATTCTACCGTCCGAGACACTCCCATGAGTCGTGTTCGCTTGCTGCTTTCCTCGATCGGCGCCGCCCTGCTGCTCGGCGCCCCGCCCGTTCCGGCGGCCAACTATCCGCTCGGCACCATGACGTGTGACGACATCGGTACCTTCGCATCGGAAGTGATGGCCGCGAAGAAGGAAGGCCGCTCCAAGGACGACGCGCTCGCCGCCCTGGAGCAGCGGAAGTACGGCGACCCCGTCGAAAAGAAGAACCTCACCGACGTGGTCGAGATCCTCTACGGCAACCTGGGCCGCAACCTCGGCGTGAAGTCTGCCGGCGCGGTGCTGAAGACCGATTGCGAAACCGGCCGGCCGAAGTCCTGAGATGCTTCCCGCCCCCGCAACGATCGGCATGCCGATCGCAGAAGTCGACACCCCCGCCCTGCTGCTTGACCTGGACGGGTTCGAACACAACCTCGACACCCTCGCGCGGACCCTTCAGGGACGCGACGTGAAGGTCCGACCGCACGCGAAGAGTCACAAATGCCCGGCCATCGCCCGCATCCAGATCGAGCGTGGTGCCGTCGGCGTGTGCTGTCAGAAGGTAAGCGAGGCCGAGGCTCTCGTGGACGGCGGCGTCGGCAACGTCATGGTCAGCAACGAGGTGGTGGGCGCATCGAAGCTGGCCCGTCTCGCCCGACTGGCCCGGCGCGCGAACATCCGCGTGCTGGCGGATCATCCGGACAACGTGGACGCGCTCCAGAAGGCGGCAGAGGAAGCCCAGGTGACCCTGGAGGTCCTCGTCGAAGTCGACGTGGGTGCCGGCCGATGCGGTGCCCAGCCGGGGGAGCCCGCCGCGAAACTGGCTGCCCACATTGCCGGGTCTCCGAATCTCGCCTTCGCGGGAATTCACGCCTACCAGGGCGGCGCCCAGCACATGCGCACGCCGGAGGAACGCGAGACGGCCATCCGCAAGGCGCTCGCCATGGTCGAAGCCACCGTTGCCGCCCTCGACCGGTTCGGGCTGAAGGCCGAAACCATCACCGGTGCGGGCACAGGCACGTATCTGCTCGAGGCAGCCAGCGGCATCTACAACGAGATCCAGCCGGGTTCCTACGTCTTCATGGATGCGGACTACGGCCGCAATCTCGAAGCCGACGGCAAGCCCGTCCACACCTTCCGGCACAGCCTGTTCATCCTCGCCACGGTGATGAGCCGTCCCTCGCCGGGCAAGGCGGTCGTCGACGTGGGGCTCAAGGCCCACTCCGTGGACTCCGGCATGCCTCTTGTGGCCGACGTTCCCGGCGCGAAGTACCTGCGCGCCTCCGATGAGCACGGCCTGGTTGAACTGCCGGAAGGCGCCGACGTGCCTCTGGGCACCAAGATCCAGCTGATTCCGGGGCACTGCGACCCCACCGTCAACCTCTACGACTGGCTCGTGTGCCACCGCAACGGCGTGGTCGAGGACATCTGGCCGATCGCCGGTCGCGGCGCGTTCTACTGAGTCCGACTCCGGGGCGGGTTCCTCCCGCCCCGACCGGCGAGCCATCCCGGCCGCCTCTCCTGAAGAAAACCCTTCCTATTGCATTTGTCATATGGGCTCGGCAGCGAAACTGACGCTACGCTGAAGCCTGAGCCTTGACCCGTCCGCTCGACCGCAGTCTCGACCGGCAGGCAGAATCCGCCGGCAGGACTTGCCGCCGCCCCTCGGGCACGCGACTTCGGACTGGAAATGGTCAACTTCTGACTGTAATGCCATTCGGGTATCTTCATGCAGACACTGGGCAAATCGGTTGACGTCCCGTGCTCGGGGCAATCGGGATCCCCACCGCCAAAAACGGGCGGACTAATTGCTTCTAACTGCATCCTGTCTTCACCATCGCACTCTGGAGGCTCCATGCCCACCCTGACCCGACGCCTGCGCACCCTCACCCTGATCGCAGCCACCGCGCTGTCGGCTCCGTCCGCTTTCGCCCAGACACTCTGGGTCGCGGATGCCAATGGCAAGCTCGGCAAAGTGGACATTGCCACGGGCAGCGCCAGCCTCGTGGGTGACATGGGGGCCGTGATGACCGACATCGCCTTCGATCCCACAGGCAATCTGTTCGGTATCGCCTTCACCTCCCTGTACCGGATCGACTCGACGACCGGTGCAAGCACGCTGGTAGGGGACTTGAACACCTCCGTGAACTCCCTGGTGTTCTCTGCCGACGGAACGCTCTACGCCGCGAACAGTCAGCTCTACACGATCGATCCCGTCACTGCGGCGGCGTCCACCGTGGGCAATGGCGCGACGTCCTACATCTCGTCCGGTGATCTCGCTTTCGTCCAGGGCGAGTTGTACCTGACCAGCAACGTGCCGAACAACGACACACTGATGCGACTGGATACCGCCACCGGCGCGGCAACCAGCGTCGGGCAAATGGGTGTCTCGGCGGTGTACGGCCTCGCCTCGCCGGATCGGGTCTCCCTCTACGGCGTCGCGGGGACCGATATCTACTCGGTCAGCACGGCGACCGGAAACGCCAGTTTCGTGCAGACGTTTGCGGGACAAGGCCTCGGCGAGACCTACGGCACCGCCTTCCGGTCCGAATCCGCCCCGCCCATCCCGGAACCCGGCACCGCCGCACTCGGCACCGTCGGCCTGCTCGGACTGTGGATGGCCCTGCGTCGCCGTAACTGATCCCGCCGAGTACCTGCCCCCCGTTGTCTAGGGGGTAACGGGAGGCGCCATCGCGTCTCCCCATGATTTCGTCTGAAGCGGAAACCTTTGTCCGTGCCGGCACGTCGAAGCTCGTCCTGCGAGCCTTCGACCTATGCCCCCTCCCTTCGAACCCACCCGTGCCGCCGCTCTCGCCCGCATCGCCGCGATCGATGCGCGCGCCTATGCGAAGACGCGCAACGCGCTGGACGGTCGCGTCACGGGCCTCGGCCCCTATCTGACGCACGGCCTGACGGACGTTCCCGAGATTCTCGCGTCGCTCGATGCACACAGTGTGTCTCGCCAGGAGAAGATCGTCTTCGAATTGGCGTGGCGGGAGTACTGGCACCACGTCTGGCGTCACATCGGGGACGACATCTTCGTCCCGCGACGCGCCGCCCCCTTTGGTCAAGCGGCACAGGACACGATGCCCGAAGATGTACTGGAGGCCCGAACCGGCGTTCCGGCGATCGATGCGGCCGTGAGCTCGCTCCATGAGACCGGCTACGTCCACAACCACGCCCGCATGTGGGTGGCGTCGTACGTCGTTCACGTGCGCAAGGTGTCCTGGCTGACAGGCGCGCGCTGGTTCTACACCCATCTCCTCGACGGTGATCTCGCGTCGAACACGTTGTCGTGGCAGTGGGTCGCCGGTGTCTTCACCGGCAAACCCTACTTCTTCAACAACGACAATGTCGCCCGCTATGCGCCGTCGCTCGCGCGTCCCGGGACGGCGATCGATCGCAGCTACGAAGCGATGGAAGTGCTTGCCCGTAGCGCCGCGGACGTCGGCGCTGAGCCGGACGCGCCTGCGGAAGGACTGCCATCCCCCGCGGCGATCTCCGACCCGCCCATCGCTGTGACGCCGTTGCCCGACGTCACCAATCGAACGATTCGACTCGTGCACCCCTGGGCTCTGGGCGACCGCGGCAAGGCGGATGTTGCCATCGGCATCCTCCATCGCCCTTTCCACGAACGTCATCCGTGGTCGTCGAAACGCTGGTCGTTCGTGCTCGCGCGCATGGCTGCGGTGACCGATGCCATCTGGGTCGGCGATCTGGTTGATCTGGAGCCTTCGATCCGCAGCGCGCGCCAAGTGGAATGCACGGCAACGCTGAACCCTGGGTACGCGCAGGCGCTCCCTCGACTTAGTCAGTCGGTGCTGCCCGCGCCGCGGGCGTTCCCCGATCCGCCGCTGCTGCAGCGCTCGTTCAGCCAGTTCTGGCAGAAGGTGTCCGATGCCGCCTGAAAAAGCCACCGCGTTTTCGGTTGCCTCGCTGCCGGGCTCGCCGCAACCGCCGGTGCGCCGGCTGGTGTTCGTTTTCGGCGATCAGCTCGAGGCGCAGAGTGCGGCTTTCGACGATTTCGACCCGGCCCAGGATGCGGTGTTCATGGCCGAAGTCCGATCGGAATCGACTGTCGTCTGGTCGGCGAAGCCGCGCACCGCGATGTTCCTCGCGGCGATGCGTCACTTCGCACACGAGCTCCGGGAACGCGGTGTTCGCGTCTTCTACTCGCGACTGGACGACGCGGAGAACACCCAATCGCTGGAAGGCGAACTCGACCGCGCAGTGACCTTCCTGAAACCGGGTCGCGTGGACGTCGTGCAACCCGGCGAATGGCGGCTCGATGCGTGGCTTCGCGCCCGGAAAGACACAGTGGTGCACGCCGACCGTCACTTCCTCTGCACAACCGAACAGTTCGCCGCTCACGCGCGTGGACGCAAACAGCTGCGGCTCGAATTCTTCTATCGGGAGATGCGCGAGCGCCACGACGTGCTGCTTGAACACGGCAACCCGGCCGGGGGACGGTGGAACTTCGATGCGGAGAACCGCGGTTCCTTCGGCAAGGGCGGTCCCTCCGGCGTGCCCGCGCCATGGTCGACCCCACCCGACGGGATCACGGCCGAGGTGCTCGCCCTCGTCGACCGGTCGTTCGGCGATCACCCAGGCACCCTCCTCCGCTTCGACTGGCCGGTCACACGGACACAAGCGCTGGCCGCGCTGGATGACTTCATCGGGACGGCGCTGCCGCAGTTCGGGGAGTTCCAGGACGCGATGTGGACCGACGAGCCGTGGCTGTATCACTCGCGCTTGTCTGCTGCGCTCAACCTGAAGCTGCTTAGGCCACTGGAGGTGATCCGCGCGGCCGAGGGCGCCTGGCAGCGCGGTGCCGTGCCGCTGGCGGCGGCAGAAGGCTTCATCCGGCAGATCCTCGGATGGCGCGAGTACGTGCGCGGCGTCTACTGGCACTTCATGCCCGGCTACGGGGAGCGGAACGCACTCGACGCGCACGAACCGCTCCCTGCCTTCTACTGGACCGGCGATGTGCCCATGCAGTGCCTGCGCAGCGCCATCGGGCAGACGCTGGAACTGGGTTACGCCCATCACATTCAGCGGCTCATGGTGACGGGTCTGTATGCGCTTCTGCTGGGTGTGGAGCCGCGCGCCGTTCACGAGTGGTACCTCGCGGTGTACGTCGATGCCGTCGAATGGGTGGAACTGCCGAACACGCTGGGCATGTCGCAATACGCGGATGGCGGCGTGATGGCCTCGAAGCCCTACGTCGCCACGGGCAAGTACATCCAGCGCATGAGCAACTACTGTGAGGGGTGCCGCTTCCGGCCCGACGTCATGATCGGCCCCCGCGCGTGCCCGTTCACCACGCTCTACTGGGACTTCCTCGGCCGGCACGAGGCTTCCCTCGCCCGCAACCCGCGCATGGCGCTGCAGGTACGCAACCTCGCACGCCTCAACGAACAGACCCGCAAGGCGATCGCAGCGAGTGCGAGTGCGATCCGCGCGAACGGCGGCAGTCCCCCGGACGCCCCGTGAGATCCGACGACGGCCATCGCGGCAACAAGTCGACGCTGCCCTCGAAGCCCTGCGAGCGATGCGGACGCCCGATGACATGGCGCAAGCGATGGCGCAACACCTGGGACGAGGTGAAGTACTGCTCCGAGGCCTGCCGCAAGGCGGCCCGGCACAGTCCGGCGTAGCGCCCTCGAACGGCCCATTCTCAAGCCGGCGTCGCCGGCGGCGGGCGGGCATCGAGCGGAAGCGTCAGGCACATCCGTGTGCCGCCATGGGGGGACGGCAACGTGCGGAGACTGCCGCCGTGAAGCCAGGCGATCCGCTGCGCGATCGCCAGACCCAGTCCTCCGAACCCGCCGCCCGGGCGCGCCGTGAAGGCGTCGCGCACCGGCTGCCCGGAGGCGAGCCGGCCCGCGAGCGCTTCCGGCAGACCGGGCCCCGAATCTTCGACGAGGACCGCTACGCCGCGTCCTTTCTGGAGCAGAGACACCTGGACGGCCCGCTCGCCGCGGCCGTGACGGATGGCGTTGTCGATCAGGTTCGTGAGCGCCCGATCGATGAGTTCGATATCCCCTTCCATCTCCACGCGCCCGGGCGGAACGCCCGCGATGGCGACGGGCGCGGGCTGCGCCGACAGCCCGAAAGTCCGCACCGTGTCCTGCACGAGTTCGTCGAGGCGGAACCGGTCGTGCTGGAGAATCCGGTCGACCGACTGCAGACGGGCGAGTTCGAAAAGCTGCCGCGACAGCCGCCTTACCTTCTCGCTCTGGCCGAGCGCCGCCGCCAGGTAGTGCGACCGTTCCGTCGGGTCCAGCGCGGCGTTGCGAAGACTCAAGGTTTCGAGGTAGCCGTGCAAGGCCGTGAGCGGTGTGCGCAGATCGTGGGCGACATTGGCGATCACTTCCCGCTGCGCAGCTTGCTGGTGCTCGCGAGCACTGACCTCGGACTCGATGCGGCGCGCCAGGGTACGGAAGGCCCGGTCGATGGACGTCACCTCGTCGCGCGTGTCGGCCGCGCCATCCCCCCGCGGGGATACCGGACCGTCCGCAATCGTGAAGTCCCGCATTTCGTTCGCGACACGCCGCAGCGGCGTCGTGAGCTTGCGGAACACCATGTAGCCGATGGCGAGGGTAGCGATGAGCCCGGCGGCGACGATCGCCACTGCCGTGGCCCACAGGCGGCGGGAACCGACGTGGCCGGCAACGCGGGCGCGCTCTTCACCGTCGAGCACGACGTAGAGATAGCCGGGCGGCACGGTGGTGCCCGGGTCAGGCGGAAACATCGCCGCACTGAAGATCTTGCGCACGCCCGGCTGTCTCGGATCGGAACCGGTCAGCGGCAGGGCGTCACCCGAGAGGAACGCACGTACCGCCTCCAGGTCCACCTGCGGCTCCCGAACCGCCGCGGGGTCGCCGAGATAGGTCTGCACCCGTCCCGCCGAATCGAGGAGGTAGACCTCGATTCCGGGGTTCACGGTCATCAGCATGTGCAGCAGTTCATCCAGGGTCGCGCGCTGGCCCGGAAGGTCTCCGTTCCGGGAAATCTCCGGCCAGTGTTCGACGATGTGGCGCGCGAGCCCATGCGACAACCGCTGGGCTGTCTCCTTCTCCTGATCCACGCTGGCCCGATGGCCGAGCCACGCCACCATTCCGCTGAATCCGAACAGAAGCGCGGCGAACGCGAAGGCGATGCGCCGGAAGAACGGCAAGGTCAAGACGGACTCGACACGACGGCGAACCGGTAGCCCAGACCCCACACTGTCTGGATGAGCATCGGATCCTGGGGGTCCTGTTCGACTTTCGCACGGAGCCGGTTGATATGCGAATTGACGGTGTGGTCGTATCCGTCGAAACCGCTGCCCCAGACATGGGCGAGCAGTTCGCTCCGACTGAAGATCCGGTCCGGGTGACGGACGAGAAAGTGCAGCAGATCGAACTCGCGCAGCGTCAGCGGCACCGTCCGGTCGCCGCGCTTCAGTTCGCGCCGCGCGATGTCCAGCGAGAATCCGCCGAAAGCGAGGACGGCACTGCCGCTCTGCTCGGCACGCTGCCGATCCGCCCGGCGCAGCAGGGCTCGGACCCGCGCTTCGAGTTCGAGCACCGAAAAGGGTTTGGGAACGTAGTCGTCCGCACCGAGCTCCAGTCCGAGCACGCGGTGGGTCTCCGAGGCACGTGCGCTGATCATGATGAGTGGCACATAGGTCGGGCGGCTCCGAAGGCGGCGACAGACTTCGAGCCCGTCGACGCCGGGGAGCATGAGGTCGAGCAGCATCAGATCGAAGCCCCCGGCGTCCACGGCGCGCGAGGCTTCCTCGCCGTCTTTCGCGCGTCGTACGTGGAATCCCGCCTGGCTCAAATGCAGGCCGACCACTTCGGCAATGGCGGGGTCGTCCTCCACGAGCATGAGTGTCTTGGGCATGCGCCTGTTACGAGGCGCGCGGGGATCCGGATGCATAGTCGACCACGAAACGCCGGGCAGATCCTCACGCCGCCGTGAATCTTCCATGAGGACTGCGTGACCCGGGATGAGGAACATCCGGACATGCGCCGCACCCTGCGGACGCTCTGTTCCCCCACAGGAGACAACCCATGACCGCCATTCGTCCTTCTCTATCCCCCATCGCCTCCGCCCTGCTCGCGCTGCTGTGCGCGGGCACCGCTCACGCCGCGCCAGTCCAGGTCAAGGTGACCGTGGAGAACCTCGCGCCCAGCAACAGCATCGCTTTCGCGCCGCTCCGAATCGGCTTCCACGGCGGCACTTTCGATGCCTTCAACATCGGCGAGGCCGCGACGGCCCCCATCATTTCCGTTGCCGAAGGCGGCAGTGGCGCGGACTGGTTTCCCGCGTTCATGGCGGCAGATCCGACCGCCACAGTAGGAAGTGTCCTGCCGACGCCGGCCGGTCCGCTCCTGCCCGGGGCGAGCGGCACCGCCACCTTCACGGTCGACACGGCGGTGAATCCGTACTTCACCTTTGCCTCCATGGTCGTGCCGAGCAACGACTTCTTCATCGGCAACGACGACCCGATGGCGTACCGGCTGTTCGATGCCCAGGGCAACCTCGCGATCTCGACCATCCTGCAGCGCAGTCGGGATGTCTGGGACGCGGGCTCCGAGATCCATGACCCGGCCGCCGCCGCTTTCGTGGGGACGAACAACCTTCGCGCCGACCAGAATTCCGTGGTGGCCTTCAACTTCGCGGAGATTGCCGCGTTCAACGGCCTCACCACCGGGCCGGGCTACGTGTTCGACAGTCAGCTGCAGGCGAACTCCGACATCTACCGGATCTCGTTCGAAGTCGCGCCCGTGCCGGAGCCGGAGACCTACGCGATGATGGGGATCGGACTGGGCCTGCTGGGCGTGGCGCGCCTGCGGCGCAGGACGGCACGCTGATGTCGCGGCGGGACCGGGCATTCGCCCCGGTTCCGCCGTTCCTGGTGGCTGGCGCCTACCAGGCGTAGCTGTACATCGCGTGGAAGGCGATGTACTCGAGCCTTGCGGTGAGACCCGGGCCGAGCGGCACCTGAGGATTGGTGTAGCGGACTTCCGCCGGGAAGAGGTACTCGAGCCCCGCCGCGAAATGATGGCGTTCCCCGAACTGGCGTGTCGCGCCGAGCGTCAGATGCTTCTCGCCGATGGGAGCGAGCGTGGGACTCAGGGTCTGCACTTCGAACGGCTGCTTCATGTAGTTGAACCCGGCATACAGCACGAGCCGGTCGTCCAGCGCATGGCGGACACCCAGCGCGTAGATGGTGCGGTCGCGCGCCGTGATGTCGGTTACCTGCCGAACGCCGGACGGCGCGAACGCATTGTCCGGGCCCGACGCGTCCAGCACGATGCTGTCGAACGCGCGCGCCCAGCCCAGACGGCTCACCTTGAATGACAGTAGCGTGGCATCCGTGGCCGCCCACGTGGCCCCTACGGAGATCTCGCGCGGAATGGCCAGCCCTTCCAGGCGCGCATTGCCGTAAGTGACGGTACCGAGCCCGACGGAAGACATGTTGACACGGGCCTGCCCGTCCGTGAGCGGCAAGGCGACCCGGTTGGCGAACACGAAACCGAGGCGCACCGACGGCGAGAGCTGATACTGAGCCCCCAGCCGGTAACCGCTGCGCGACGCGCGAACATTGTCGACCGAGACCCCGAAGAAGGTGCGTGTCGGGTCGAACGCATCGAAGTTCGAACTGTTGGGGAAGATCTTCTGCTCGGCCACAGCCACGACGGCAGACACGCCGACCCCGAGCGAGAGCTTGGGCGTGACCTCCCAGGACAGCCCACCCGTCAGCTTCCCGACGCCGAAAAGAGCGGTGAGCTGGTCCCGCCCGCCGAACGGCGTGGCGAGGTTCTCGAACTGTGCGCCGGAACCGCCCTGGAAGAACATGCCGATGCCGGCGACGACCGGACCGCCCGAGATGCGATGCGCGAGCCCGAGGCCTGCCACCGGAATCACCTTGTTCGTCACCTGACGGTCGTTACCGAGGCCATCCCGATGCACCCCGTCGTGGATGAACGCGCTCGCAAGATAAACATCCACACGCCCTGCGCTCAACTGGGACAGCCCGGCCGGATTGGTGTTGAGCGCAGAGGTATCCCGGGCCATCGCTGTGTCGGCGCCGGCCATGAGCGCGGATTCGGTACCGAACCCGATCTGGTTGATGCCGTTGTTGGCCTCTACGGAACCGACGGCCAGGGCGAAGAGTGCGGGGAGGGAAAGGGCAAGGCAGAGGCGACGGCGGGCAGGGGTTCCCAAGGCGGCGGTCTCACTGGTTGTTTTGACATCTTCGTGTCCGCATCGAATCTACCACGCGACCGTGTGGTGTTCGCAATGGCCGCGGAGGCTATCGACCCGCCATACCGCCGCGAGCGCTCCCCAGCCGTTCGCGCTTCCGGCTTCGGCTACTTGCCCAGGCCCATGGAGCGGGCCACCACTTCCTTCATGATCTCGTTGGTGCCACCGTAAATGCGTGAGACGCGCGCATCGGCGTAGGCCCGCGCGATCGGGTACTCCAGCATGAAGCCGTAGCCGCCGTGCAGCTGCAGGCATTCGTCCAGCACCTTGCCCTGCATGTCGGTCGTCGCGAACTTCGCCATGGCCGCCGTGGCGGCATCCAGCGTGCCCTTCTGCAGTTCGACCATGCACTGGTCAACGAACACTCGGGCGATCTGCACCTGGGTCTGCATCTCCGCCAGCTTGAAACGTGTGTTCTGGAAGCTCGCCACCGTGGCACCGAACGCCTTCCGCTCGCGCACATAGGCTAGCGTCTCGTCGATGGCCTGCTGTGCGCAAGCGACCGCGTCGATGGCGATCTGCATCCGCTCCCAGGGGAGTTCCTGCATGAGATAGGCGAAGCCCTGCCCCTCGGCACCGAGCAGGTGGTCTGCGGGTACCTTGACGTCCTGGAAGAACAGCTCGGAGGTGTCCTGCGCCTTGAGGCCCAGCTTCTTCAGCCGCCGGCCCTTCTCGAACCCCTCCATGCCGCGCTCGACGAGCAGCAGACTCGTGCCCTTCGCACCGCGGGCCGGATCGGTCTTCACCACCGTGATGACGACATCCGCGTGCCAGCCGTTGGTGATGAAGGTCTTCGCACCGTTCACCACGTACTGTCCCGATGCGTCGCGCACCGCCGAGGTCTTGATCGACTGCAGGTCGGAACCGGTTCCCGGCTCGGTCATCGCGATGGCGCCGATGATCTCGCCCCGGGCCATGCGCGGCAGATAGCGCTCCTTCTGGGCGGGCGTTCCATAACGCTGGATATAGGGCGCCACGATCTCCGAATGCAGGCCGAATCCGAGCCCGGACGCGTGGACGTTGGCCACTTCCTCCATCATCACCATGCTGAAGAGCCGGTCCGCCCCGGCCCCGCCGTACTCCTCGGGCATGCTGGGACACAGGAAACCGTTGGCGCCCGCAGCCAGCCACACCTCTCGATCGACGTAACCCTGCTCTTCCCAGCGTTCGTGGTGGGGCACCACTTCACGATCGAGGAACTTGCGGAACGACGCGCGAAAGCTCTCGTGCTCTTCCGTGAACAGGGTGCGGGCGATCATGTCAGAGCCGCTCGACGATGGTCACGTTGGCCTGGCCGCCGCCTTCGCACATGGTCTGCAGGCCGTAGCGCTTGCCGTGGCGGTGCAGCGCGTGGACCAGCGTGGCCATCAGCTTCGTGCCGGACGCGCCGAGCGGATGCCCGAGGGAGATCGCCCCACCATGCACGTTGAGGCGCGCGGGATCGCCGCCCGTGGCCTGGAGCCACGCCAGCGGCACCGGGGCGAAGGCTTCGTTCACTTCGTACAGGTCGATGTCGTCGATCTTCATGCCGGCCTTCTTCAGCGCCCGCTGCGTGGCCGGCAGCGGCGCCTCGAGCATGATCACCGGGTCGTGGCCCAGCACGGAAAGATGATGGATGCGGGCGATGGGCTCGACGCCCAGCGCCTTGAGCCCCCGTTCGTTGACGACCATCACGCCGCTCGCGCCGTCGCAGATCTGGCTCGCATTGGCGGCGGTGATGCTGCCACCTTCCTGCAGGACCTTCACGGAGGCGATGCCTTCGAGGGACGCGTCGTACCGGATGCCCTCGTCGGCCGTGTGCACCTCCCCGGTCGGCGTGCCGGCACCCACCCTCACCTCCACCGGCACGATCTCGTCGGCGAAGGCACCCGCCTGCGTGGCGGCGATGGCGCGCTGGTGACTCTGCAGGGCGTAGGTGTCCAGTTGTTCCTTCGTGAGGCCGTACTTCTTCGTGATCATCTCGGCGCCGATGAACTGGCTGAAGTCCGGCCCCGGGTACCGGCGGCGGATTTCCGGGCTCATGTAGTGGCCCAGGTTGTTCTCGGAGTACACCTTCTGCAGCCCGTGCAGCGGAATGCGGGACATGCTCTCGACACCGGCGGCGATGACGCAGTCCTGCGTGCCCGACATCACCGCCTGCGCGGCGAACTGGAGCGCCTGCTGGGAGGAGCCGCACTGGCGGTCGATGGACGTGCCGGGCACCGATTCCGGGAGCTTGGAGGCGAGCACGGCGTTGCGGCCGATGCAGATCGCCTGTTCCCCGGCCTGCAGGACGCACCCCATGATCACGTCCTCCACCAGGGCCGGATCGGCGCCGGTCCGGTCGACCAGCGCATTCAGCACCTCGGCCGCGAGTTCGACGGGGTGCCATCCCGAAAGACGGCCACCGCGACGACCGCCGGCGGTTCGGACTGCAGCAACGATATAGGCTTCGGGCATGGCGATCTCTCGTGCGAAGGAGCCGGCGAGCAGGCCGGCAGGGTTCAGGAAGGTCTGGCCGAACGAATGCGATGATTGTACCGGGCTCGTCCTGCCTCTCCCGGCGCGCTACGATGCGCTCTTCCCATCGCCTTTCCGGAGGCCGCCATGAAGGACAGGGTATCGATCTCGATCGATCGCGGCGTTGCGGATGTGCGCCTGACGCGCGCGGACAAGATGAACGCCCTCGACGAACGCATGTTCGACGCCCTGGTGGAAGCCGGCACCGCCTTGGCAGAGGATGCGGAAGTGCGCTGCGTCGTGCTCTCGGGGGAAGGCCGGGCTTTCTGCGCCGGCATCGACATGGCCGCGCTGGCCGAGCTCAGCGGGCTGGGCGGCCCGCGCGCACGCACGCTCGCCGAACGGACGCATGGCATCGCCAACAAGCCGCAGCAGGCCGTCTGGGTGTGGCATGAACTGCCCGTCCCCGTGATCGCGGCAGTCCACGGCGTCGCCTTCGGTGGCGGCTTCCAGTTGATGCTCGGGGCGGACATGCGCTTCGTCGCTCCGGATACGAAGCTGTCCGTCATGGAAGCCAAGTGGGGCCTCGTGCCGGACATGGCAGGCACCATCCTCATGCGCCGCCTCGCGCGGGACGACGTCATCCGCGAACTCACTTACACCGCAAGAGTGTTCTCCGCCGACGATGCGCTGACCTACGGCTTCGCCACACGCGTCTGCGAGGAGCCTCGTCGGGTCGCGATGGAGACCGCACGCGAGATCGCGACACGCAGCCCCAGCGCCATCGAGGCCGCGAAGCGCCTGCTCAACCGGGTACCAGACCTCCCGGAGGCTGAAGCCCTGCTGCTCGAGTCGGTGGAACAGGATGCGATCATCGGCAAGGCCAACCAGATCGAGGCCGTGATGTCGCAGAAGGAAGGGCGAGAGGCGCGGTTTCAGGCGGCTCGCGGGCGCTGACGCGCGTGAAGATGTGAAGATGTGAAGGCGTGAAGATGTGAAGGCGTGGAAGTCAGGGGGCGGGGTCGCCCCCCTCTTCCGATGCTACTTCGCTGCGGAGGCTGAGAAATCCACGTGTTCCAGGAAGCGGATGGTTCCCTTGTCGTTGCGCACGATCGAGTAGCCGTGCAGCCCGTCGCCGTTCTGGTCGAAGTGGTACTCGCCTTCGATGCCTTTCAGGCCCTTGGTGTTGAGAATCGCCGTGCGGATCGCTGCGGAGTCCGTGCTGCCGGCCTTCTCGATGGCGCTCTTCAGCAGATGCAGCGCCGCGTAGGACCACGCCGAATAGAGGTCCGGACTGAACCCGTGCTTTGCCTTGAACTTCGCCGCGAACACCTTGCTCTCCGCATTCGCATCGACGAAGAAATCCGTGACCGTGTAAGTGCCCCAGAGCGCATCGCCCGCGAGCTTGAGCGCAGTCTCGGTGACGAGAGACGTGGAACCGATCCACTCCGCCTGCACGCCAAGCTGGCGCAGCTGCCGCGCGAAGATGCCGACGTCGGGCGAGTTGGTCATGTAGCTGCCGATGATGTCGGCGCCCGCCTTCTTCACGCTCAGCACCACCGCGGTGAAGTCCTGCTGGTTGCTCGTGTAACCCTGCACCAGCACCGGCTCGATCCCGCGCGCCTTCAGGGCTTCTGCCAGGGCCGTCTTGCCGTTGGCGCCGAACGTGTCCGTCGAATGCACGATCGCCCATTTGCGCTTGCCGAGGGTCTTCACGCCGAACTCAGCCATAGCCCGGGACGAGTAGATGTCGCTGGGGCGCACGCGGAAGATCCACGGGTTGTTCACGCGGGTGAGCGTCGGGTCGCTGCCCCCGATGATCGCGGGGAGCTTGGCCTTGGCGATGGTGGGCGAGGCCGCCTGCACCTGCGTGCTGCGCAGCGGCCCGATGACCGCGACCACCTTCTGTTCGACGAGCTTGGAGTACGCGAGGACGGTGCCCGGGTTCGTGCTCTGGTTGTCCTCGATGACAAGCTGCACAGGCCGGCCGAGAATGCCCCCGGCGGCGTTGATCTCCTCCATCGCGAGCTGCACGCCCCGCAACGTGAGCACGCCGGCCTCCGCCTGCGGGCCGGTGGTCTCGTCCACGAGACCGATGCGGATCGGCTCGGCCGCAAACCCCGGCCGGACCACACCCAATGCCGCGAGCGCGGCAAGCCATTGCCTTCTGTTCATTGTCTCTCCTCCCTGTGGCTTCGTCGGGTCCCGCGTCTTGGGCGGGACCGCGTACTGGTGACGTGCAATCTACTCCTCCCGCGGACGATGCGCACCACGACGAAGGTGGGGCTCCGGCAGGTCCGCGTCGCTCCCCAAGACTCCCCCGCATGACATCCGTCACTACCCTTCTCTGCCGTCTGGGCAACCTCTGCGGACTGCTGTCACCGCTGCTGTGGTGGGCCACGATCTTCACGTCCGAAGCGACGATCCCCGGATTCGATCCGGTCCGGATGACCATCAGCGAACTCGCGGAAACCGGCAGCCCGACCGCAGACCGCATGTTCTACCTCGCCTTCCTGACGACCGGGGCAATGAATGCCGTGTTCGGGATCTTCCTGATCCGCGCCTTCCGTCCCTCGCGGCTCGCGATACTGCTCGGCCTGCTGGTCGTCGTGAACGGCTCCGCGCGGATCGGTGTCGGGCTGCATCCCTGCGAGCCGGGATGCGTCGCCACGGGACAGTCGAACGTCCAGGCCCTGCACTACCTGTTCGCGGCCATCGGATTCATCGCGATGATTTCGGCATCGGGAGTCGCCAGCGCGTTGTTCCGGCGGTATCGCGTGACGCGCAGCCTCTTCGGCTACACCGCGCTGTCCGGCGTGCTTGGATTCGCCTGCATCGCCGCCATGCAGTGGAAGGGGGAGGCATTGCAGGCTGCCGGCTTGCTCGAGCGCCTGTCCTCGGCGTCCCTCACGCTCTGGATGTTCGTCGTGGCGCTCTGGCTGTGGCGTCTGCGGGTCTGTGACACCCCGCTGCGCGGTCGAGCCTGACGCTCAGGCGTCCAATCCCATCTGCCGGCGACCGAGCGGCGTGAGATCCGCTTCTACCGCGCGGCCGACGAAATCCACCTCGTAGTCCTCCGCGGCGAAGTCCGGGCAGCTTCGGCCTTCGAGAAAAGCCTTCGCCTGCCTCGGCTGGAACACTCGGTTTTTCGCGCAGTCGGGTGCGGCGCCAATGTAGATGACGTTGCTGTAGCCGCTGCCGCGGTGCTCGTCCTCGACGGCATGGATGACGTCCGGGTGCCACCAGACCGTGTCGCCCGGCTCGACCACGGGGATCGGCACGACGGCCTCCAGCAGCTTCGCGTGCCACTGCGGGAAGGCAGCGAGCGCGCGTCCCGGCCTGGCACCGCAGAGGTCGTCGGCGGCGACGTCATCCTGCAGGGCCCGGAGGATCATCCAGCCCATCGCGCCCGCAATGGGGGCCAGTCGCAACGTGCCGTCGCCGGGACCCTGACGCGTGAGCGCCGTCCAGCCCTGGAAGGTCCGGAACAGGCTGCACACCGCGGGCGAAGGAATCTCCTTCGTTTCCGTGCGGCCGGCTGCAATCCAGGGGTCGTAGGCGAGCGGGTCACCGGAGAGCAGGTCACGATAGACGGCGTGGAAGCTGGGGTCGCACCAACGCTCCACAGAGCCACCATCGGCATGCGGCGAGAGGCCGATGGTCTTGTCGCCCGGCTGACGACGACGTACCCGATCAGCATAGGTGCACTCGCGGTCAGGATCGAACACCGGGCCATCGGGGCCGTCGAACGTCCACAGACGGTTGAGAAATGCGCGCGTGGCCGCGAGCGATTCGTGCTGCCGTGCCTGCACCTGCGGCCGGGACCAGTACAGGCCGAAGATCTGCGGCCTCGCGGAATCCAGCAGCGCGAAGTACTGATCCATGCCGACTTTCGACTTCGCGCGCTCGTAATAGTCGTTTTCGTCGATGTAGCGGCCGATCTCGGCGTTCCACCCGTCGGCCTGTTCCCGCGGCATCACGCCGCGCACGATGGCGCAGCCCCGGCGGCGGATGCGTGCCCGGTCTTCCTCGCGCACGCGCCCTGCGGCGATGTCCGCGAAGGCAAGCACCGGGACCGCGCCACCCGCGGCCTGCTCGGCGCGCACCGCGGTAACCTCCTTCTCCAGCCAGGCATCGAGTGCCGCCATGCGGTCGCGACGGTCGTTCATCCCGTCACGCAAGGCGGCCTTCGCGGCGACGATGGCGGCGGGGACGTCATTCATCCAGGCTTCCATGGGCGTTCTCCTCTCAGCGGATCCGCATGCCGGATTCCGGATCGAACAGCAGCAGCGAGCCCGGCGAATGGGCGATGCGGATGGGGTCGTCGGGCTTCATCGCCACGCGCCCGGGAATGCGCAGACAGACTTCGGCGCCGCCGATATCGGCCTTCACGTAGGCTTCGGCGCCCGTCGGCTCGACGATCGTCACGCGGCCCGAGAGCGAGCCGGCGGCGTCCTCACGCAGGTGCTCGGGGCGCACACCCAGTACGAGCTTGCGCCCCGCCTCGATCGCATGGGGGCGACCCAGCGGCAGTTCGGTACCGCTCGCCAGGCGGACGCGGTCGGCGCTGACGGCCGTGGCCTCCAGCTGATTGATCGACGGCGAGCCGATGAACTCCGCCACGAACAGGTTGGCGGGATCGGTGTAGAGGTCGAGCGGCGTGGCGAGCTGCTGGATGACGCCGCCTTTCAGGACGGCGATGCGCGAGCCCAGCGTCATGGCCTCGACCTGGTCGTGCGTGACATAGATGGTCGTCACGCCCGTGCGCTGGTGCAGGCGCTTGATCTCCGCGCGCATGTCGACCCGCAGCTTCGCATCGAGGTTGGAGAGCGGTTCGTCGAAAAGGAACAGCTGCGGCTCGCGTGCAAGCGCCCGGCCGATGGCCACGCGCTGCCGCTGCCCGCCCGAGAGCTGCTTGGGCTTGCGGCCCAGCAGGTGCTCGATCTGCAGGAGCGCAGCGACCTCCGCGACACGCTTGTCGCGCTCGCCTTTGGCGACCTTGCGCATCTCGAGCGGGAACGCGATGTTCTCCGAGACGGTCATGTTGGGGTACAGCGCGTAGGACTGGAAGACCATGGCGATGTTGCGCTGGGCCGGCGCGAGGCGGGTGATGTCCTTGCCCTCCAGCGCGAGAGACCCGTTGGTGGGCTCCTCGAGCCCGGCCACGATGTTCATCAGCGTGCTCTTGCCGCAGCCGGAAGGTCCCACGAGGACCAGGAACTCGCCGTCGGCGAGGGTGAGCGAGATCTCCTGCAGCACCTTGGTGGCGCCGAAGGACTTGCTGACGTTGCGCAGTTCCAGTGTGGCCATGGGTCAACCTTTCACCGAGCCGGCCATGAGGCCGCGCACGAAGTACTTGCCGGACAGGACGTACACCACCAGAGTGGGGATCGCCGCGATGAACGCGCCCGCGAAGTGCACGTTGTATTCCTTGACGCCCGTGGAACTGTTGACGAGGTTGTTGAGCGCGACGGTGAGCGGGAACGACTTGTAGTCGCTAAAGGACGCACCGAAGAGGAACTCGTTCCAGATGTTGGTGAACTGCCAGATGATCGTCACCACGACGATCGGCGCGCTGTTGGGCAGCAGAATCCGCCAGAACAGCCGGAAGAAACCGGCGCCGTCCATCCGCGCGGAGCGCACCAGCTCTCCGGGGAAAGCCGCGTAGTAGTTGCGGAAGAACAGCGTGGTGAAGCCGATGCCGTACACGACGTTCACGAACACGAGGCCAGACACCGTGCCCGCGAGCCCGAGCATGCCGAGCGTGCGCGCCATGGGGATCAGCACGATCTGGAACGGGATGAACACCGAGAACAGCAGCATCGCGAACACGATGTTGGCGCCGCGCATCTTGAACTGCGTAAGGATGTAGCCGTTGATGGCGCCGATCGCGGTGGAGATCAGCACCGCCGGCACCACCAGCAGGAAGCTGTTCAGGAAATACGGCTTGAGCCCCGTCGGCTGCACGCCGATCTGCGCCGTGCTCCAGGCGGTGGCCCAGGGTTCGAGGGTCCACTCCATCGGCAGCGCCATCAGGTTGCCGCCGCGGATTTCGTCGAGGGGCTTGAGCGAATTGACGCCCATCACGTAGATGGGCAGCACGAACAGCAGCCCGAGGAAGATCAGGATGCCGTAAAGCGCAACGCGCGAGACCTTGTCCGCCCCGCTACCCATGGCGTGCCACGTTCCGGTATTCGCTCACCAGGTAGGGGAGCACGACGATCGCGATGCCGGCGAGCATGAGCGTCGCGCTGGCCGCGCCGACCGCCATTTCGTTCCGGGTGAAGGTGTACTGATACATGAAGACCGACGGCAGCCACGTGGAACGTCCCGGTCCGCCGTTGGTGAGCGCGATCACAAGGTCGTAGGACTTGATGGCCATGTGCGCGAGGATCACGAAAGCCGAGACCACTGCGGGGCCCAGCTGCGGGAAGATCACGCGCCAGTAGATCTGCCAGGTGTTCGCGCCGTCCACGCGCGCCGCACTCACCACCTCGGCATCGACGCCACGCAGGCCGGCGAGGAACAGCGCCATCACGAAACCCACGGTCTGCCACACTGCCGCGATGACGACGCAGTAGATCGCCATCTCGCCGCTCTTGACCCACCCGAAGGTGAAGGACTCCCAGCCCATCTCGCGCAGCGAATGCTCCAGGCCGATGCCTGGGTCCATCAGCCACTTCCAGGCGGTGCCGGTGACAATGAACGACAGCGCCATGGGGTACAGGAAGATCGACCGGAATGCGCCCTCGGCGCGGATGCGCTGATCGACCATCACGGCGAGGATCAGCCCGAGGGCCATGGACCCACCGATGAACAGCCCCGCGAAGACCCAGAGATTGCGCAGCGAGACCTTCCAGTTCTCGAGGTCGAAGAGACGCGTGTAGTTGTCCGTGCCCAGCCATTCCAGATTGGGCATGAGGGTGGACGTCGTGAACGACAGGTAGATCGTGAACGCGATGTACCCGTAGACGCACGCCACCACCAGCAGCACGCTGGGGGCGAGCAACAGCTTGGGAAGAATGCCGGTACGCATGGAATGACGGGAGGCACCCGGAGGTGCCTCCCCGCCCCTCGTCAGGAGGGTGGCGCGTCAGGTCAGTTCTTGGCGGCCTTCGCCAGTTCCGCGACGGCCTGCTTGTCGTTCAGGTCGCCGTTGAAGTGACGGGTGATCACGTCGTAGAACGCGTTCTTGATGGACGCGGGAACCGAGTGACCGTGGGCCATGGAGCCGATGAGCGTGTTCTTGGTGTTGGCCTCGGCGAGATCCGCCATGCCCTTCTTGCCGCAGTCGTCGAAGGCCTTGTTGGGCACATCGGTGCGCGCGGGCACGGAGCCCTTCACCACGTTGAACGCAGACTGGAACGCGGGATCCATGATGGCCTTGGCGAGCTTCATCTGCGAGTCGGCCTTGTCCGCTCCGACCTTGAACATCGCAAACTGGTCGGAGTTGAACGAGACCATGCCCTGGCTGCCCGGCACGCGGAAGCACACGAAGTCCTTGCCCGGGACCTTCTTGGCGTTGATGAACTCACCCTTGGCCCAGTCGCCCATGATCTGGAAGCCCGCCTTGCCGCTGATCACCATCGCCGTGGCGAGGTTCCAGTCCCGGCCGGAGAAGTCCTTGTCCACGAGCTTGCGCAGCTGGCTCATGCGGGCGAAGACCTTTTCCATCGTGGGCGAGTTGAGCGACTTGTCGTCGAGTTCCACGAGCGCCTTGCGGTAGAAGTCGATGCCGCCGGTGGAGAGCACCACGCCGTCGAACATGGTGGCTTCCTGCCAGGGCTGACCGCCGTGGGCCAGAGCAACGAGACCGGCCTTCTGGATCTTGTCGGCAGCGGCCATGAACTCGTCCCAGGTCTTGGGGAGGTCCTTCACGCCAGCCTTGTCGAGCACGGCCTTGTTGGCCCACACCCAGTTCGTGGAGTGCACGTTGACCGGCGCCGCGATCCATTTGCCGTTGTACTTGGAGAATCGCTGCAGTGCAGCAGGAACGGTCTTGTCCCAGCCTTCCTTCGCGGCAAGGGCGTTCAAGTCGCCCAGGGCGCCCTGCTTGGCCCAGTCCTGGATGTCGAAGCCGAGCATCTGGACGGCGGTGGGAGGGTTGCCCGCGGTGACACGGGCACGAAGGGCGGTCATGGCCTGCTCGCCACCGCCGCCGGCCACCGGCATGTCGTTCCACTTGATGCCGTCGGCTTCGAGCGTCTTCTTGAGCACGCCCAGCGCAGCGGCTTCGCCGCCGGAGGTCCACCAGTGCAGGACTTCGACGCTCTGGGCAGAAACGCTGCCCGTCCACACGGCCGCAGCCGCGACGGCCAGCAATTTGAGTTTCAGTTGACGCATGTTTTTCTCCTCCAGTGAAGATGGTTTCAGATCCCCCCTGCCGAGGTCTGTGACCCCGAGTGGGCGGGATGATAGCGGCCGGCGTGCCGTTTGTCGCTGTCGTGCTTGGGGATTGCGCAGGCGCGCAACGTCGGCCCGTTTTGTCCAACGTGCATGGGCGGCAGTTGGTTCACCGCATCGGCATGACGGAGGGCACAATTGCACCTTTGGCGCGCGGACGGTCCGCGCCCCGATCTGCTCAAGGACCCCCCGATGCCGGCCCCCCGTTACCTCGGTTTCGACACGCTGAGCCTCCATGCAGGCCAGCAGCCCGACCCCACCACCGGCGCCCGCGCCACACCCATCTACCAGACGACGTCCTACGTGTTCCGCGACACGGACCATGCGGCGTCGCTGTTCAACATGGAACGCGCCGGGCATGTGTACTCGCGCATCTCCAACCCGACCAACGCGGTGCTGGAGGAACGCATCGCCGCACTGGAAGGTGGCATCGGCGCCATCGCCACGGCGAGCGGGCAGGCGGCCCTGCACCTGGCCGTCGCGACGATCGCCGGCGCGGGCTCGCACGTGGTGGCGAGCCGGTCGCTCTACGGCGGCTCGCACAATCTGCTGCACTACACGCTGCGTCGCTTCGGCATCGACACGACGTTCATCGATCCGCGCAATCTCGATGGCTGGCGCGCGGCGATCCGCCCGAACACGAAACTGCTTTATGCCGAGACGCTCGGCAACCCGGGACTGGATGTGCTCGACATTCCGTCCGTGTCCGCCATCGCCCACGACGCGAAGCTGCCGCTGCTGGTCGACAGCACCTTCACCACGCCGTACCTGCTGCGCCCGTTCGATCTGGGGGCGGACCTCATCTACCACTCGGCCACCAAGTTCCTCGGCGGCCACGGCATCGCCATCGGAGGCCTGCTCGTGGACAGCGGCGCCTTCGACTGGGAGGCCTCCGGCCGCTTCCCGGAACTCACCGAGCCCTACGACGGCTTCCACGGCATGGACTTCCAGGAGGAATCCACCGTCGCGGCCTTTCTGCTGCGGGCCCGCCGCGAAGGCCTGCGGGACTTCGGCGCGTGCATGGCGCCGATGGTGGCGTTCCAGATCCTGCAGGGCATCGAGACGCTCTCGGTGCGGATGGACCGCCACATCGCCAACACCCGCAAGGTGGTGGCCTTCCTCGCCTCGCACGCTGCGGTGGAGTCCGTGAGCTATCCCGAACTGCCGTCCCATCCCGACCACGAACTCGCGAAGCGCCTGCTGCCGAAGGGCTGCGGCGCAGTGTTCACTTTCGCCATCAAGGGCGGACGCCCAGCGGGCCGGAAGTTCATCGAGTCGCTCAAGGTGTTCTCGCACCTGGCCAACGTGGGCGATGCGAAGTCATTGGTGATCCACCCGGCAAGCACCACGCACTTCCGCATGGACGACGCAGCGCTCATCGCGGCCGGCATCGGCCCCGGCACGATTCGTCTGTCCGTCGGCCTGGAAGATCCGCAGGATCTCGTCGATGACCTCGGCCAGGCTCTGCGCGTCTCGCAGAAGGCATGACCGCCTCCCTCCGCACGACTTCTCACCGACCCCGATCATGCAACTGACCGTCAACGATCAAACCGTCTACGCCTACACCGGTGGCAGGCCCTTCGATACCGCGCTGCCCACCGTGGTGTTCCTGCACGGCGCGGAGCACGACCACTGCGTGTGGATTCTGCAGAGCCGCTATCTCGCGCACCACGGCTTCGGTGTGCTCGCCTTCGACCTGCCCGGCCACGGCCGCTCCGGCGGCGACCCGCTGCCCAGCGTCGAGGCCCTCGCCGATTGGGTGAAGGCTGCGCTGGACGCCGCCGGTGTCGCTAAGGCCGCGCTCGTCGGCCACAGCATGGGCTCGCTCATCGCCATCGAGTGTGCGGCGAGATATCCAGACCAGGTTTCGAAGATCGTGCTCATCGGCACGGCCTTCCCCATGAAGGTGTCGGATGAACTGCTGACGGCGACGAGGGATGACGAGCCCGCCGCGCAGGACATGGTCAACATCTGGTCGCACTCCGCCTACGCGCACTACCCGAGCAATCCGGGACCCGGCTTCTGGGTGATCGGCGAGAACCTGAGACTGATGCAACGGCAGAAGCCCGGCGTGATGCACGTGGACTTCGCGGCGTGCAATGCCTACCAGAACGGCGCGGTCGCGAGTGCACAGGTGCGCTGCCCCGCGCTGCTGATCCTCGGCAAGCGGGACATCATGACCCCGCCACGCGCCGCGAAGGAGATCGTCCAGGCGCTGCCAGACAAGCGCATCGTCGAGATCGCGGGGAGCGGCCACGCCCTGATGGCCGAGAAGCCCGACGAAGTCCTGGACGCGCTGAAAGCCTTCGTATGAAGAAGATCGCGGAGGTCGACGACTTCGTCGAGCATGTGTGCCTGATGCTCGCCCCGTTGGGCGAGGTGCGGCCGAAGCGCATGTTCGGCGGCTACGGCATCTACGTGGACGACGTGTTCATGGCGATCATCGCCTACGACACCCTGTGGTTCAAGGTGGACGACGGCAACGTGGAGGACTACCGCGAAGCGCAGTCCCGCCCGTTCAAGCCCTGGGAAGACCGGGACACCGTGATGTCGTACTGGGAAGTGCCCGCCGATGTGGTGGACGATCGGGTCGCGATCGTCGCGTGGGGCGGGAAGGCCATCGCCGCGGCCAGGCGGTCGGGCACGGTCAGGAAGACACGGCCCGGCAAGCCACCCGCGCGCCGCTGACGACACGCGGGCAATTCAGCGCGTCAGGGGAGATACTGCGTCAGGTTCTCCACGTGCTTCATCATCGTCTGGGCGTCGCTCACTTCGAACTTGCCCGCTTCTTCGACGTTGAGGGCCTTGACCACGCCATCGACCACCAGCGCGGAGAAGCGCTGCATGCGCAGCCCCATGCCACGGGCGTTGAGGTCCAGTTCCAGCCCGAGCGCCCGTGTGTAGAGCGCGCTGCCGTCACCCAGCATGCGGACCTTGCCCTTGGCGCCCTGCTCCCGCCCCCACGCGCCCATCACGAAGGCGTCGTTGACGGACAGGCACCAGATCTCGTCGATGCCCTTGGCCTTCAGCTGGTCGGCCAGCGCGACGTAGCCCGGCACGTGCTTCGCCGAACAGGTCGGGGTGTAAGCGCCCGGCAGACCGAAGATCGCGACCTTCTTGCCGGCGGCGATGGTGGGCACATCGAACCCGTTCGGTCCGAGGCTGCAGCCCGGCGTCTCTTCTTCGATGAATTCCCACAGCGTACCGGTCGGAAGCCGGTCACCCACCTTGATCGTCATGGCATGCACTCCTGGTTTGCAACAATGGATACGAAGAACCCGGGATTCTACCCCCGCCCCGTGCGATCACGGATAATCGTCCTCCCACGCCCGAGGCGCGCAACACGATGAACAAGGCATTCACCAAGGAAACCGACCAGGACGAGGACGACGACGTCGAGGAGGCCTCGCCCCTCCCCGTCGGCACCAAGAACTACATCACCCCGGCCGGCTACCAGCGCCTCAAGGACGAAGCCCTCAACCTCCTCGACAAGGAGCGTCCCGAACTCGTCAAGGTGATCACCTGGGCCGCCTCCAACGGCGACCGCTCCGAGAATGCCGATTACATCTACGGCAAGCGCCGCCTGAGGGAGATCGACCGCCGCATCCGCTTTCTTACCCGCCGCCTCGACAACGCCGAGGTCGTCGACCCCGCCACGCGAGAACCAACCGACCAGGTCTTCTTCGGCGCGACCGTCACCGTCGAGGACGAAGACGGCAACGAGAAGGTCTACTCCATCGTCGGCATCGACGAAGCGGACGTCTCACGCGGACGGATCAGCTGGATCTCGCCGCTGGCGCGGCAGCTGATGAAGACGCGCGAGGGAGATACGGTGACGGTGCATACGCCCGGGGGAGAGGAGGTGCTGGAGGTGGTGGGGGTGGAGTACAAGAGTCTGGATTGAGGCAGACGGATCCTTTGCTCTAGGGAAGGACTGATTAAGTGGTGCGGTCGCGTTGCCACCTGAAACGAACGCAGGCAAGACGGGAGGTAAAGGCGGGATTGGACATCCCGCCAAGCCGACCAACGCCGCATGCGTTCGTTTCAGGCGGCAACCCTTCGGGACGGGGCCCTCCGGGCGGCTGACTTTGTCGGCCGGAGCCTGGTGTGCATAAAGCACACGGCGGCCCGGACCTTCGTGTCATCCGCCCGGAGGGCCTCCGTCGCGGCCGCTGTCCAGGCGGGACGAATCATGCTGGGCGAAATTGAGCGCCACTTCTTGGCACGCGTGAGCTTTGCTTTCGAGACCACCTTGGCAGGCCGTACCTATCTTCGCCATATTGAGCGATGGCGGCGCGCAGGGTTCTACGTTGAACTGATCTTCCTTCGCCTCGGCTCACCAGAGGAAGCCATGGCGCGAGTCGAGGAACGCGTGCGACAAGGTGGCCACTCAATACCTTCAGCCACCATTCGTCGGCGCTACCATGCCGGACTTCACAACTTCGAGCACAAGTACGCTTTGGCTGTTGACACGTGGACGCTCTACGACAACTCGGGTGAAGAGCCTGTCTTGCTGGATTGGAGAGTGAATTGAATACTGAACCACTGGATGAATCGCCCAGCCCGATACAGCGGGGCTCATGGCCCGCGCTCCTGCGGGCGGCCCGCCAAGCTCGCGAACTCGCGGCACGCACGCATACCTGTCTAGTGGTTGTTCGGAATGGAGTCATTCAGAGAGTCTCGCCTGATACTGTTCCGGCACCCTACAGTGCGAGGCAACCGGAGGGGACCTACGGTACTGAGCACGGCGATCCTGCACAGAGAACAGAACCTGCCCCTTAGCCACGCGCTGATTTCAGGAGTGGTAGAACCCGATGCCCTTTTGGCCAAGCAGTCCGCTCCGGTCGCAACTCGTGGCTAGCGTCGTGTCCACCAGCGCTCTATTGCTGGCCGTCTGCGCGACCGCCGAGGACGCCAGTCCACCATTCATCCCCCAACTCCGCCCCGTCACCTGCGCCGGTGTTCCCTGTGGCTCCATGGAGATCTCCTGGTACCGCGAGTTCCACGACGGCGACGCCGCTCCTGACTTCGAGCGAAACGGCGTCAACATCCGCGGCCGGTTCCGAACCTTTCGAGACCAGCCTCGTGAGTTTCACTACCTGCAGGCGCTCACGCGGTTCGAGGCTGCAGACTTCCGCTGGATCCGGGATCCCGCCGCGGTACTGCCACCGCGGTTCGTGGATGTTCCCCCCTTCGGCGTGCGGCGCCCCGAAATCGATACCCATGGTCAGTTTCGCATCGTCGAACACAAGTTCGATGCACTCCCCTGGTTTGACGAAGGCGAATTCCCGCTCTTCGACGACCGGCCGCGCGCCTTTCTCGCGAGTGCGCGGGCGCACGGCAGGGTCACCATGGAGTTCGAGACCTGGCTGGTGTGCGTGATCGAAGCGAAGGAAGGTACCGATCGTGAGCGGGTCAGCGACGACTCCTACCGGGTCGCCGCTCTCCTCGGCTGGACGTGGGGCTACGACATCACCTATCGCGACGTGGGCGCGATAGGTGTGGACGAACTAGAGGACTACGTCTTTACCCTGGTGCCATTGCGTTTCGTGACGGAGCCATCGGCGGCATTCGAGGCCGCGCTTGGCGCGACAATCGGCCAGACAGTAACCGATCGGTTCGACATTCAACTCGGTGATGCGAAGGAGTGCTCGAACAGACCACGCTGACTTGATCTTCCTGCGGCCCATTTCGCGAGGACTCCCCAGGCTGTCAGGAAGATTCTTCGACTCACCGTCGCACAGCCACCACGCGGAGTCTCCGGTAGTCCGCCACCCAGTGTTCGCCCCGGAACTGTCCCTCGCACAAACGCTCTGCGCGCTCCAGCACACGGGCTTGCGCATCCGTATCCAGTGGTGCGAGCCAGTTGCCGAGAAACATGCGATACCAGTTGGTCAGCCCTTCCCTGCCCTCCAGGCGCGTCGGCCGGTCGTACAACGTGGCGCCGGTCACTTCGAATCCCTTGGCTTCGAGGAGAGACGCGTACGCACCGAGCGCCGGAAAGTACCAGGGGCTTCGGAACTCCACGCCTGCCGACTCGGCCAGTGCGCTGGCATAAGCCTGCTGCAGCGTCGCGATATTGCCGTGACCACCGAACTCCGCGACCAGACGTCCGCCCTGCCGGATGACGCGCGCCATCGACGCGGCGGCATCCTCGGCTCGCAGCACCCAATGCAGCGCGGCGTTCGAGAAGACGGCATCGAACGGTCCGTCGACCGATAGCGAGGCCGCGTCGTCGACCCGGAAGTCCAGCTGCGGAAACTTTGCGAGGGCTGCGTCGATCATCGACGGCGAAGAGTCGATCCCCACGACCGTCGCACCGGCCGCCGCGATCTCGGCGGTGAGTTCCCCGGTGCCGCACCCCACGTCCAGAATCCGCTCACCGGCCCTGGGTTCCAGCACCGAGAGCAGAGACTGGCCGTAGTTCCAGATGAAGGCGTGGGCATCGCGATACAGATCGGCGTTCCATTCCATGGTTCGGGCTCCGTCGACGGGTGTGCTCACCGGGCAACGGCCCGGAAGGTGAAGGTCGCCTCGATCCGGTTGTCCTCCGCCGTCAGGCGCGAGACATCGAGCTTTTCCACATCCACGGTGAGCGGCACCTTCCCCGCCGTCAGCATCTGCTTCACCGCCTGCCGCAGGTCGATATCCACGACGCGCCCGACCACGGCATTGAGCATGGGCGTGAGCAAGGGGCGATACATCTCGTTCGACAGCTGATCGATCCGCAGGTCGTCGAGCCCGATGCGACCGTCGCGGTAGAACGCCCGGCCCGACACGATGGCGTCGATCGTGTCGCCGACGACCCCGACGCATTGGTCTCCGGCGGGGAGCCCGGTGCGCCCGGTAAGCCGCGCGCCGAGCGCGACGCGTCCCTTCAGGATCACGATGGTCGGCGACTCCAGGTAGGCGTGGGCGCACGTCGTGGGCGGGATGAGATCGAGTCGTCCGGTACGGAAGGCCTGATCCTTCAGTACGGCGAGCAGCGCAGTGTTGGAAACTACGAGTTCGTTTGCGTATGCGAAACCGGGCAGGCCCGCGATGACCAACGCCAGGAGCAAACGCCGCACCCTTGCGAAACGCCGATCGGATGCCTTACCGTCCACGAACCGTTCACGACCACTGCCCTTTGCTGCCATGGCTTCCTCCTCCCGTTCCGGAACGATCACCTTCTACCACAACCCCCGTTGCGGCAAGAGCCGCGATGCGCTCGCGCTGCTGCAGGAGCGCGGTGCGACGGTGGAAGTGGTCCGATATCTCGAAACGCCGCTCTCACGCGCAGGACTCGCAGAGCTCGTCGGCAAGCTCGGGATACCCGCGGTGGCCCTGTTGCGCAAGGGTGAGGACGAGTACAAGTACCGCTTCGTCGGGCGAACGCCCACCGACGCGGAAGCCCTCGACGCCATGGCCGAGCATCCCATCCTCATGGAGCGGCCGGTGGCGGTGCTTGGTGACAAGGCGGTGGTAGGGAGGCCGCCGGAGCGGGTGCTCGAGCTACTTTAGAGGCGCATCGTTTGCCGGGGTCGGCCCCGGAGTCGGCGCGGTTGCGCCTCGTCCGGGCTACGGGGGCGGCGAGAAGCCGGGATCACCGTCCACGCCCAGCAAGCGCGGCGTGTTCAGCTTCGGCGGCGTGATCACCTTGCGATCGCGAAGGTAGGTCTCGACCACGTCCCAGATCGGCTCGCCCGTGGCGCCTTCGGCGACGGACGCCCAACCGGCGACCGGGTAGGTGCGCGCAGGATCGAGCGGCTTGTCACCGAGGCGCAGATCGCCGATGCGCTGCCCCACCGTCGCACGCGGCTCGCACGAGAAGGTAAGGCCGCCCACCCGTACCATGTCGCCGCCCTGCTGGTAATACGGATGCGGGTGGAAGAGATTGTCCGCAACGTCTTCGAGTACCGCCTTGATGCGCTCGCCCGTCATCGGGGTGACGGTCACGGCGGGATAGGTGATCGCCGTCTGTGCCATGACGTCCTCCCGAGTGATGGTGTCGCCCGCAAGCAGCGATGCCCCCCAGCGGAAGCCTGGCGAGAACGCGATGGGCACGTCCTTCACGCGCATCAGCGCATCGACGATCACCTGATCGAAAGTGCCGTTGAAATTGCCGCGGCGATAGAGCGTGCCCTCCGTGACCGCAAGCGGCTCGGCCAGGCGATCCCGATACGGCGCGCGAACCCGGCCCACCAGGGACTGCATGGCAGCGTCCGGCGGCAGCAGATCGGAAAACACCGGGACGAGCCGGTATCGGTAGTCACGCACCTGCATGTCGCGTACATCCAGATCGAGCACGCCGACGAACTTGCCGTTCGACCCGCCGTTGGTCACGAGCGTCTTGCCGCCCGGGTTGGCGACTTCGATGGCAACGGGTACGCCGTCGTGCGTGTGGCCGCCGAGAATCGCCGTGAGCCCCGCGATGCGCGAAGCCATCTCCAGGTCCACGTCCATGCCGTTGTGCGACAGCAGAACCACGACCTGGGCGCCGTCGGCACGCACGGTTTCCACCGTCTGCTGCAGCGATTCCTCGCGGATGCCGAAAGCCCAGTCGGGCACGAGATGCCTGGGATTCGCGATGGGCATATACGGGAAGGCCTGACCGATGATCGCGACGCGCACGCCATTGCAGTCGCGCGTCACGTATCCGGGAAACACCTCGTCGTCGAAGTCCCGGGTGCGGATGTTCTGCGCCACGAATGCGATGCGATCGCGCATCGGCCCGTCGATGAGTTCGCGCACGCGGTCCGCGCCGTAGGTGAACTCCCAGTGCCCGGTCATCACATCCACACCGAGTTCGAGGCAGGCCTCCACCATGTCGGCGCCGCGCGTCCACAGCGCGGTGGCCGACCCTTGCCAGGTGTCACCGCCATCCAGCAGTAGCGCCCCCGGCCGCTCTGTGCGCAGACGCTTCACGAGCGTGGCGACATGCGCGAAGCCGCCGGTCTTGCCGTAGCGGCGCGCGGCGGCATCGAAGTCGAGATGGGTGAAGGCGTGCGCCGCGCGGGTGCCCGCCGGAATGCCGAACCGTGTGAGCAGCGCCTCGCCCACGAGATGCGGCGGACGACCTCTCGCGGCGCCCACGCCGAGATTCGCGTGCGGTTCGCGGTAGCGCATCGGCAGCAGCTGGGCGTGCACGTCGGTGATATGCAGCAGGTGCACGTTGCCGACGGGCGGCACCGAATAGAACTCGGCGTCTGTGTCGCCCGCCAGGACGCGGCGCCCGTCGAGGGTCAGCCCGGCGGCGGCGCCTGCCGCGAGCATCTGGAGGAACTCGCGGCGTTCCACGGCTGCGCCGTCAGTCCTTGTTGACCGGAGATTCCGGATCCAGCAGGAACGCTACCGCGTCGGCGATCTCCTGCGGCGTGAGCCATCCGCTGTGCCCGAAGCGCGGCATGCTGGAGCAGGGGAAGAACGCCTGGGCGTTGAAGATCTTCTGATACGTATAGCGGACCGCCTCGGGGCCGTTGCCGCGAACCGTGCCGATGCCCGTGAGGCTCGGGCCCAGGTTGCCCGCTGCGACTTCCTTCTTCGCGAGGGTGTGGCACGCGTAGCAGTTGCCGCCCTTCTTGCGGTCGGCGGGGTCCGGCTGGATGCGGCCGATATGGCCGCCGGTGCCGATGGACGCGAGCTTTTCGCCGGCGCGCCAGTCGCCGAGGAGCTTGCCGTCCTCCGGATAGCGGATGGTCTGCAGCTGCGACTCGACGATGCGCGCAGCGACATCGGCGGGGGGACGGTTGCGGTGCTTGCTGCACAGCGCCTGCACTTCATCCTGGTCGAGACGTGTGCGGCGCTCTTCGTCGGAGGCCCCGGGAAAGGAACGGCGAACGGTCACTTCCAACGCGTCGGCTGCGGCTACGCCGTTGGCCAGGAGACAAAGCAGCAGAGGCAAAGCGCGACTGAGGGACTTCATCGCTTGATCCCCGGGCCCTGCATCACGCCACCCCGCGCCTGATGCTGCAGGTACACCTGCAGCGCGATGATGGCGTCGGAGCCCAGTTCCGGCTCCGGATACCGCATCTGGCGAATGCAGTCGATCAGCCGGCGTTCCATCGTCCATACCGCGCTCTGCGACACGCGATAGGCGGGCCACACGGTCATGGACGTGCGCGCGGAGGCCGGGTTCTCGAAGTTGGGCAGTTCCTGCAGGCGGATGCGCCGGTCATCCTGCGAATGGCAGGTGGCGCAGGCGAAATCGAGCGGGCCGGAGCGCCGGTAGAAGAAATCGGCGCCGACTGCCAGCGCTTCGACTTCCTTCGCGTGCTTCACGGGCGTATCGATGGGCTGGCCCTTCGAGCGCGTGGCGATGAACGTGACGAGCGCTTCAAGGTCGGAGCCGGCCTTGTACCAGGCACGCGTGGCGTCCTCGTAGGCGAAGCCCTGCAGCGTGGTCATGCAGGTGAGCAGGCGGGACTCGACATCCTGCACGCGATCGGTATCGGCGAAGTAACGCGGCAGGCGCGCATAGGCGCCTTCCACCACGCCCGGGCCCAGGCCGAGGTCGCACTGTTCGAGCGTGACATTGCGCGGCCCGCGCGGGGTGGTCCACAGCTCCTCCCCGCGCAGTTCCATCAGTTCCGCCGGGTTGCCGTCTTCCAGCATCTGCCGATACTGGGCGATGGCCTCCGAGGCACTCTGGTCGCCGCCCAGCGCCCCGCAGGCGACACCGAGCCCGAGGGCGGCGGCCACGATCCGCCTCATGCGATCAGCGCCTCGTCCGTCCGACTGTCGCCCTTGTTGTCCACCCAGGTGACCTTGACCGTCTCGCCCTTGGCACCGCCTCGGAACTTGAACGACAGGAAGGGATTGGCGGAGATTGCCGGCCCCCACTGCGCCGACAGCACCACCTTGCCCTGGTGCTGCACGCTCACCTGCTGGATGAACAACGCGGGGATGAGATCGCCCTTCTCGTTCTTGCGCCGCCCGGTTTCCATCGGGTGGCTCATGAGGATCTTCACTTCTGTGGTGCCGCCGTCGTTGCGGGCGCGCACTTTCATCGGACTGCCCATGCTTCGCTCCCGTGACCGTCAGCCGCCGCAGCCGCCGAGCGTGACCTTGATTTCCTTCGTGGCGAAGGCGAACTTGCCGCCCGCCCGCACCAGCACGTGGACGTTGGAGGTCTCCGCCAGTTTCACCCGCGTATGCACTTCCGGGAGGGTCCCCACCGGAAAGGTGAAGACGCCGGAAAGTGCGCTGGGGTTCTTGTCGGCCAGCAGCGCAATGGACTCCGTACCGGCGATGCGCGAGGCCACGGTGATCGGCACGACCGCACCGTTCTCGGCGATCTCCGGCGCCGTGATCACGATATCCGCGCCGGCCGAGGCGTCCTTGGCCCCGAGGGCCTCGAGCGCTTCCTTGATGGACTTGGCCTCGAACGCCGCCCGGTTCCACTCCTGCGCCGCGGCTTCGGGCGACAGCCAGCCGGCTGCCACGAGCGCGGCGAGCAGTCCGCTTCCCCGCAGCAGGAACTCCCTTCGAACCATGGCGTGCGTCCTTCCGTGTGAACTGAGGAAGCCAGGATGATATACCCGCCGTGCCGACCATCCCCCGTCGGCAACGGCGGGCCTGTGGCCCCGGCTGACATCGTCTTGCATTCGCGCCCCGGCCCGCCTAACCTCGGCGCCGGGCGCGGGGACCCGCGTGCGAACAGGCAGGCAGACGATGGACATCCAGGCACTGGTGGAACCCGACCGGGTGCACCGAACGGTCTACACCGACTCGGAGATCTTCGAGCGGGAGATGACCCACATCTTCGAACGCATCTGGGTCTACTGCGGACACGAGACGCAGGTGCCCAACCCCGGGGACTACCACACGGTCCGCATCGGCCGCCAGCCCATGATCATGGTGCGGGACCGCAGCGGGGAGATCCACGTGCTGCACAACCGCTGCCCGCACCGTGGCGTGCAGCTCTGCGGCAACACGCACGGCAATACCGGCCGGTCCTTCGTGTGCTCCTACCACGCGTGGAGCTTCCACCTGGACGGCAGCCTCAAGACCATCCCCCTGGGCGAGGAAGCCTACCGCGGCACGCGCATGAACAAGTCGAACCCCGACTGCCGCATGAAGGCCGCGGCGCGCGTGGCGAACTACCGGGGCTTCATCTTCGCCAGCCTCGCAGCCGACGGCCCGTCGCTGGAGGAGTTCCTCGGCGAGGCCAGGGTGGCGTTCGACGACATGTGCGACCGCTCGCCGGAGGGCAAGGTCACCGTGGTGCCGGTGTGCCACCGGGTGATCCAGCATTCGAACTGGAAGTTCTTCATGGAGAACCAGCTCGACGCGCTGCACCCCTCCGTCACCCACCAGTCGACCGGGGTGGCAGCCACCCGCGTCGAGAAAGCGATCGCCGAAAAGGAAGGCAGCGCTCCCCTCCACTACCACATGCTCTCGACGTTCGCGTCGTCCTTCGAGATGTGGGACAAGGTGCAGACGCTCAACTTCCCGCACGGGCACGGCATCCTGAAGGCCTACATGGGTCTGCGCCCGCAGGACCCGGACACCCGCGCCTACGAGGCGCTGCTCGCCAAGGCATACGGACGCAAGCGCATGGAGGAGTATCTGTCGCGCAGCATCCATCACGTGCTGGTGTACCCCTACCTGTCGGTGCAGTCGCCGCTGCAGCAGCTGCGCTGCCTGCGGCCGCTGGGCCCGGACAAGACGCTCTCCGAGATCTGGCACTTCCGCCTCGACGGCGCGCCCGAGGCGATCTACCGCCGGTCCCTCTGGTACTACAACCTGGTCAATTCGCCCGCGACCATGATCAACGCCGACGACCTCGAGAACTGGACCAAGGGTCAGTGGGGGCTGGAGTCGGAAGGCGGCGACTGGGTGAGCTTCCATCGTCACTTCGGCACGGACACGCGCGAGGGCGACGTCACCCTCTCCACCCACGGCACCTCGGAGGTGGTCATGCGCAACCAGTTCGATGCCTGGGTGCGCTACATGACCCAGGACTGAGGCCAGCCACCATGACCACTTCCCGCAAGACTGCAGCGGCCGCCCCCCGGTCTTCTCGCACCGGCAAGTCCGCCCGCGGCGTGTCGGCCCATCTGGAAGCCGACGTCGTCATCGCCGGCGCTGTCGGCCGACGCAAGACGGGCGCCCAGGCCATCGCCCCCGACCACTCCCCGCGCGCACCGGTCTCGTCCAAGGCGCCGCCTCTGCCGGTGGCCGTGGCGGCCCCCGGAGACACGCATCGCGAGGTCGAACAGTTCCTGTATCGCCAGGCCGAACTGCTGGACGGGAAACACTGGCAGGCGTGGATCGACCTGTTCGCGGACGACGGGATGTACTGGATGCCGGTCTCGGCGGACCAGACCGACTGGCTCAGCTGGCCCTCGATCTTCATCGAGGACAAGTCGCTGATGGCCGTCCGCATGGGCCGGGTGACGCACCCGAACGCGTGGTCCCAGGCCCCCCTGTGGGCCACCAATCACCTGGTCAGTCACGTGACGGTGGAGTCTGCCGACACGGACGAGCTGGTGGTCCGGTCCCGGTTTCACATGATGGAACTTCGGCGCGACAGCATCCGGCATTTCGGCGGCAGCTATCGCCACCATCTGGCGCGGACCGCCGCGGGGCTGAAGATCCGCCAGCAGCGGGTGGACCTCTTCAATGCCCAGGCACCGTTCGACTACGTGCTGCAGGTATGGGTCTAAGGAAGGTCGTGAGTCGGCAACTTTCCTGCCCCGAACCAGTCGGAGTCGATGTAAGCTTCACCGATCCTGTCCGGAGGACGTTCTTGGATTCGCTGATGACCCGGTGTCGACGACGGTTGCCGAACGGCCTCGATGGGCCGCTGAGCCACTCGTTCGATTGCGAACCGATGAGTCTGCATCTCCTGATTGCCCCGCCCGGACTAACACGTACCGCCCCATGAATGCCATTTCCCGACGGCTCGCTGTCGTTCTCATGCTTCTGCTGCCTCTGTCCGCCTGCGTTTCCGTGCGGCAGTCGTATCTGCTCTCCGACGTCGTCACGCGCAGTCAGCGCAGTGATTCGCCTGGGACCATCGTGTCCGCGCTGCGAACGTCCAAGACCAGCTATGCGCTCAAGGGCTCGGACTTCGCCGAACTGCGGACGGCTGGCGTGCAAGACGAGGTACTGGATTTCATCCAGCAGTCGTTCACCAACGATGTCGACCTGCTTGTCCGCTACTGGATGGGCAATGAATCCATGGGCCGCTGCGGTTCGTGCTATCCGCAGGAGGTGGACCTCTCCACCCTTCGCTCGAATGGCTCCGTGCGTCAGACCCCGCCACCCCTGCAGTCCAACCCCGGTCGGGCGCTAGGGCTGCCCAGCTGGTATCGGACGACCTGGGGCTATGCCCGCAGCGGCGGCCTCACGGTCGATGAGCTCCGGGACCTTGCCCGCAGCGGCATGTCGGAAGACCAGCTCCTCCACGAATTGCGGACCCGCCCGGTCGTGGACGTGATCGGCGTGGGCGGTCGTACCAGCTTCGGATCCCGCCTGGCGGCCGGCATCACCGGTTCCACCTTCGCGGACCTCGCCGACGAAGGGATGCCGCCGTCCGTGCTGAACGAACTGCAAGCCAACTATCTTGCAGTTCTGGTCGAGCACCTCCGCCTCAAGTACATGCAATTGGGTCGCGGCGCCAAGCCCTGAGTCGTACGACGGAAGTTCCGCTCACTCAGAATCGATAGCCGAACTGCACGCCGACGCTGTTTGCCTTCGCGGTGTAACCGCCGCCCTTCAGGTCGTAGTCCAATCCGGTGAAGCGCACGCCCAGGTACGCACCCTTGCTTTCCTCCGCTCCGGAGAAGAGGAAGTCCGCCTGTACCACGTAGCCGAGCGCGGCATCGTAGCTCTGGTCGACCCCGGCCGCCGAACCGGAACTGGTGACCTTCGGGCTCAGATGGTAGGTGATCCCTCCGCCAACCCGCAGCTTCCAGAAGCGGTAGAACGCCAGCAGATCCACCGGGAAGCGCCGCCAGATCACCCTGCCGTTGGAGGCATTGATCAGGTCCGCTTTCGCGCCGACCGTCGCCTCCATTTCGAAGTTCTTCGCCTCGTTCAGCAGCGACACGCCAACCCCGGCAAGCAGACCGGTGCCCGCCTTTACGCTCTGGGTGGACCCGTTCGTGAAAGTCGCAATGACCAGTTCGTCGCCCCCGGCCTCGTAGCCGATCTTGACCGTCGGACTGAGGTCCACGGCCTGGGCCGCGGCGGACGCCACGGTGAGGCCACCGGCCGCGATCAGGGACCGGAGGCGGAACGGGGAGCGGGATCGGATGGCGGCAGGGCACTCGAGTTGCACGCGTAATCTCCATGCGTGATGCGAGGCGCGGCAAGCCCGGCGCCCGGGCAAATCCCGCCATCGCGTGTTGGGATGGCGGGAAGGTATCAGTCCGGCGCGGCCAGGGGAACACCACGAAAGTGGAGTGACCCGGAAAGCGCCCGCATTCCCGCGTCACCCCCCTCTTCCCCGATTTTCAGCCGGGTGGCCGGCGTCCCTGGCGGCCGGAACGGATGAGCCACTGTGCCGCGAGAATCAGCACGACCAGTGCGCCGAGCGCCGTGAACATCACGGCGTTGTCCGACTGCGCTGCGAGATCCACGAGCCACGGCATGCGTCCGGGCAAGTCCGCGTCCGCGCCCAGCCGGGTGATCCAGTCGATGCGCGGTGCAGCGGGCGTAATGACCGGGCCGGTCTGCGGCCGGCCAGCCATGTCCCATACGCGGGCGTCCGTCCGGTCGAGCGCCACCGTCAGCAGCTTCGTCGGCGAACACGCGAGCAGATCGATCCGGGTGGTGCCCGCCCGAAAGCGGCGGATCTGCGAGCCGTCAGCGGCGTTCCAGAGAGTCACATGGCCGTCGTCTGTGCCCGTAACAACGGTATCGCCCGTGGCACAGGCCGCACTCGCTTCCGACTCGTGAACCAGCTCCAGCTTGTTCCCCGTCGTGGTCGACCAGACCTCCACGGCTTTCTGAGCGAGGACGAGCAACCGCTTCGCATCGTCCGAGAACGCCAGCGGGTTGTAGGCGGCTTCGATCGTCACGGCCTCCGCAGGCTCTTTTCCACGCCACCACTGGATCGTCTTGAGCGACGCTGTCACGACCCGGTCGTCCGGCGCAAAGGCAATGGCCGTGACGTCGGGGTGCGGCAGCTTGACGGTCTCGCCGGTCGAGAGATCGATCACATTGCCGTACTGGAACGATCGCAGGAAAGCCGCCCGATTGCCGGACGCCGTGAGAGCGTTGAGCCCCATCGGCTCGAGCAGGCGCGGACCGGGTGCATCGGGGCCGAAGAGCCAGAGGGACGAAGGGCCGTCGGTCATGGCGGCCACACCCTTGCCGTTGCCGTACCACGCCACTTCCAGGAAGCCGAAGCCCCATTTGGCGGGGTCTTCCGCGTCACGACGCTTCGAGACGCCATGCACCTGCGCCCGCTGGCCGGTGGCGGCATCCCAGCGGATCGCTACGGTGGAACTGCCGGTGACGACCTGCCGGGCATCGGGACTCCAGACCGCCTTCACCGTGTCGGAACCGGTCAGATACTCCGGACCGTAGCGGGAACTCACGAGTCGCGAGATGTAGCCGATCGGCCGCTGCACCTTGTCGAGTTCCGCGAGTGCCAGCAGTTCGTAGCCGCTCCGGGGCCAGAGCGTCAGGAACTCGTAGGGGTCCTTGTGACGCCGCCAGTCGATCTCGACCTGCATCTCGGTGAGATAGCCGGGAAGAAACATCACGGTGAGGGTCGCCGGCAGACCGATCAGAAGCAGCAGGATTCCCAGCAAGGTTCGGCGGTTCATGGTGCGGCGCCGCTCAAGGGATGATCTTCGCTTCGCGGAACGCCGCGAACTGCCGGAGCAGCATCTCCTCCGAATCGACCGCTTCGCCGAAACCGTAGCGGCGAGCCTTGCCGACATCGGAAATGATGTCCCACCGCGCGCTGAACACGAAGTCGCCGAAAGCGTAACCCGCCAGCTGATCGAGCCGATACGGCTGCAGGCCGTGCGCCTTCACGAGTTCGTCCCACCGGGAGGCCAAGGCGGGCAGGAACTCGGCAAGCTTGCGTGGCGAAGGCTTCGCCATCGGTACACCGAAGAAATCGGCCATGCGCGGCCACACGTTGCTCCATCGAAAGACATCGCCGTTGGTGACGTTGAAGGCCTGGTTCGCGCAGGCGTCGCGCGTGGCCATCCATTCGATGGCGCGTGCGAGCAGACCCGAGTCGGTGCACTGATACAGCGTCGTCCAGTTCTCCGGTGCGCCGGGGTGGCAGAAAGCTTCGCCCGTGGTCTTGCAGAGACTCCCGTACACCGCGAGCAGCAGGGCGAGATTCATCGGGCTGCCGAGGGACAGGCCGCAGATGGCGTGCGGGCGCACGGCGGTCCAGGTCCAGCCGCTCTTCCACTGCCGCGCCTCGAGCCAGTCCTGCTGATCGAAATAGAAGTTGTCGCCCGCGTGGCGGGGATGGTGCTCTTTCGCGGGCGTGGTGAACGGCCCCAGGTGGGAGCCGTACCACTTCGTCCCTTCGACGAGATGCACATGCCGCAGCGCGGGGCTGGCGGCGTCCAGGGTCTCGACGAGGTTGACGAGCATCGCCGTGTTGCGCTGCCGGTGCCGTTCGGCATCGGCATCCTGCACGAAAGCGCAGTAGAACACGTGGGTGACATCGCGCAGATCCGCCAGCTTGGTGCGGCAGTCCTGCACATCCGAGAGGTCGACACTCACGTGCCGGAAGCTGCCCCCGATATCCGGGACCCGCCTCGACAGCGCGACCACATCCCAGGTCCCGGTCGACGCCAGATGGCCCGTGAGGTAGCGCCCCGTGACGCCCGTGGCGCCGGCGACGACCGCGACACTGCGGTTCATCGCGCGGGCTGACCGGCGGCGTCCTTCGCAGCTTCCGCTTCGGCTTCGGCCTCGCGCTTCGCGTAGTCGATCGGCGGCTCCGCGCGCAACTCGCTGGAGCGTTCGAGTCCCTTCACGACCGCGACAATGGCCTCGTTGTACGGCACGGCGACCCCGAGCGCGTGCGCCTCACGCACGAGGGCGCCGTTGATGGCGTCGATCTCGGTGCGGCGCCCCTGCTCGATGTGCTGCATCATCGACGGCTTGTTGAAGCGGACGCGGCAGTGGGAGCGGATCGTGTGTCTCGGATCGGCATCGGCGAGGCGGATGCCCTTCTTCGCGACCACGCCCAGGATCTCGTCGATGACTCTTTCCTGCAGGGCATTCATTTCCGGCACCCGGAACATGTCGCCGCTGCGCAGCTGCGTGACGGCTGTGAGGGCGTTGATCCCGCAGTTGAGCACGAACTTGCTCCAGATGTATGCGATGGGGTCGGCGACGATCTCGGTTTCGATCCCCGCGTCGTTCAGCATCCGATGCATGGCTCGAATGCGCGCGGTGTCCGCGCCGTCCAGTTCACCGATGGAGGTCATCCCGGCGTTGGTGTAGGCGGAGCGGCCCGGTGCCGGATTCGCCGCGCTGTTCATGCTCACGCCCGCCACGACGCGCGCGGCGCCGAGTTCGTCGACGAGCGCCTCCACATTGCCGATGCCGTTCTGCAGGGTCATGGCGAAGCCGTCGGGCTTCAGGATTGCGCGAGCGCTCTTTGCCGCGAGGCGCGATGCATTGGTGTCGGTGAACACGATCGCGACGTCCATCGGCGCGAGACCGTCTGTCGTGAGGAACGCCGGCACGCGAACCACGTGGTCGCCCCGGACGCCTTCGACCTTGAGGCCGTCGCGCCGGATCGCCGCAACGTGTTCCTCCCGGGTATCGATCAGCGTGACGTCGACTCCGTTTCGAAACAGCAGGCCGCCGTAGACTCCCCCCATCGCACCGGCGCCGATCATGGCAATCCGCATCGCACTTCCTCCGCTGTTCTGTCGAGCGCGCATTGAAGCATACTTGCACCGGACGCCCGTCGGTTGGCATGAACTTCCGGATAGGCAGATACTCCATCGTGCATCTTCCTCAACGCTTTCCGGCATCCGGTTCCGGAACAGGAGACTGCCATGGGCAACGCCAGATACAAGTTCTGGGGCTGGGGAAGGATCGGCGAGGGCATCGCACCGCCCGACCGCGAACTCCTGGAGCGGCAGATCCACTCGCAGTTGGGGCCCGGCGACGGCGCTCGGCTCCCGCCTCCCCTGGTCGACGAAATCGCGCTCGCCCCATCGCGTCTCGCCATCCCGCGTTCCCTCGCGCATGCGCTCACGGCAGACCCGGAAGAACGCCTGATCCACAGCTACGGCAAGTCCTACCCGGACAGCGTTCGCGCGTTTGCCCGTGAGTTCCACCGCCCGCCTGACCTGGTAGCGTTTCCGCAAACCGAAGCCGAAGTCGTGGCGGTGCTGGACCATGCGGATTCGGTGAACGCCGCGGTCATTCCGTTCGGAGGCGGCTCATCGGTGGTGGGCGGCGTCGAGTGCTCGGTACCGGATCGCTACGCGGGTGTCGTATCGCTCGACCTGAAGGGGCTTGGTCGCGTATTGGAAGTGGACGCGACGTCGCGCGCCGCGCGCATCCAGGCGGGCATCCTCGGGCCTGCTCTCGAAGCCGGCCTCAAGCCGCACGGGCTCACGCTCCGGCATTTCCCGCAGTCGTTCGAATACTCGACACTGGGGGGCTGGATCGCCACGCGATCCGGCGGCCATTTTGCGACGCTCTTCACGCACATCGACGATCTCGTCGAGTCGACACGGGTCGTCACGCCCCGGGGCATCAGCGAGTCCCGTCGCCTTCCTGGGTCGGGCGCCGGGCCCAGCCCGGATCGTCTGTTTCTCGGCTCGGAAGGCATCCTCGGCGTCATCACCGAGGCGTGGATGCGGCTGCAGGCCACCCCGACATTCCGCGCCGGTACTGCGGTGCGCTTCACGGACTGGGACGAAGCGGTGAACGCCGTTCGGACCATTGCGCAGGCCGGCCTCTACCCCGCCAACTGCCGGCTCGTCGATGGCGCGGAACTGCGGATGCTCGGCGCAGGAGACGGCTCGCACCATGCCCTGATGCTCGCCTTCGAAAACGCCGACCATCCCGTGACGGAGCCGATGCGCCGTGCCCTCGACATCGCCGCCGGATTCGGCGGACGGTGGGACAGCCCCGCCGCCGCGACCGACGGTCATCGCGACGGCGACGCAGGCGCCTGGAGATCGGCGTTCATCCGGGCGCCGTTCCTGCGCGAGGAGTTCACCGCGCTCGGCGTGATGTACGACACGTTCGAGACCGCCATCACGTGGGACCGGTTTCCGGCTTTCCACTCGTCCGTGATGGAGGCGACTCGTCGCGCGATCCGCGAGGTGACCGGCGAGGACGGCATCGTGACGTGCCGCTTCACGCACGTGTACCCCGACGGCCCGGCGCCCTACTACAGCTTCGTGTGCCGCGCACGGCGAGGCTCGGAACTCGACCAGTGGCGGCAGGTCAAGCACGCCGCCTCCGAAGCGCTGCTCGCAGCGGGCGGGACGATCACGCACCACCACGCCGTCGGTCGCGACCACCGTCCGTGGTACGACCGCCAGCGGCCGGAACCCTTCGCCATCGCCCTGCGTGCCGCGAAGGCGGCGCTTGATCCGAAGGGCCTGCTGAACCCGGGTGTGCTGCTCGATCCGACGTAAACGACGTTCACGAATCGAACGCCAGACTGCTTGAACCGATGGAAGTCGCAGCGGTATCTACCGTCTTGGTCTGCCGTCTGCGATGTCGCCCGCGCCAGCGAAAAGCGCGCGGGACTTGCCCAATCGGTAACTCATTTGTAAGGGGTTATCACCTAGACTGGCGACAAAACAAAATCAACAAAGTGCGAAAGCTTCAACGGAGGCCGGACAACAGGCCATAAAAACACTTTCGGGGAGTCCCAGATGCAACGAGATTCGCAGGGTTCCTTCGCCCCGCAGGCCGGGCGAGACGAGACTGGTGCGCCCGCACGCCGCTTGCGCGTCATTCCCGGTGGGCTCCAGACGCCGCTCCCGCCCCGGCCCGGCCGTGTCGGCCACCCCAGGCCCTTCAGCGCGGACAGTGCCGGACTTCGCCTCAAGACCGATCCGCTCCGGATCCTTCTGGTCGATGACCATGCCATGTTCCGCGAGGGGCTGGCCTCGCTGATCCTGCAGGTGGCGAGACATGCCACGATCGTGGAGGCTGCGTCCTGTCTCGACGCCATGGAACAGTTCCAGGGCGAGTACCCGTTCTCCATCGTCCTGCTGGATCTCGCGTTCCGGGTCGGCCCCTCGGGGCTGTCCGCCATTGACGCGATCCGCACCCGCTGCGCCGCGACGCCCATCGCCGTGGTCTCGGGCGCAGACGACGACGAAACCGTGCTCGGTTGCCTCGATCACGGGGCCATGGGATTCATCCCCAAGACCGCGACGGCCGATGTCCTGATGCACGCCGTCGCTCTCGTGCTGGCCGGCGAGCCGTACTTCCCGCTCGGTGCCGTCCGGAAGGGACTGCCAAAACGGTTCCAGCCTGCCCAGTTCCCGCCGCTGGGCGCGGGAGCGGAATTGGGCAACCGGTGGGGGCTCACCCCGCGCGAGAACGAGATTCTCGGGCGCGTGGTGCAGGGCAAGGCCAACAAGGTCATCGCCGTCGAACTCGGCATCGACGAGGACACGGTGCGCAAGCACGTGTCGGCGATCCTACGGAAGATGGGGGTTCGCAGCCGCACTCAGGCCGTGCTTGCATTCGTGGCAGCCCAGTCTATGGCCAGGGCCGACTGATCCTTCGCCCCCGCGGAAGCGGCGTCACGACCTACGGGGTCGCTTCCAGCCCCTTGGCGAGGGCCGCCACCATCGCTTCCGGTCGGAGCGGTTTGTGCAAAAGGGTGAGCCCGCTCGCCGCAGCTTCGGCCACACGCTCGGGCGCGGTATCGCCGGTGACCAGCAGCGCCGGGATCCGCTCGCCTATCGCCTCGCGCACTCGTACGACCGCCGCGATGCCGGACTCCCCTGCCCGCAATCGCAGGTCCGACATCACGATGTCCGGCATGCGGTCTTCCTGTCCGATCTTGTCGATGGCGTCGTCGCCGGAAGTGGCCTTCAGCACATGGGCGCCGGCCTGTTCCAGCACGATGGCCGTCGCGTCCAGCACATCCTTCTCGTCGTCGATCACGAGCACGAAACTGCCCGGCAGGGCGCCCGGCGGCTCGGTCGTCTCGACCGGTGCGTCGGCGGGGGCGACGAAGCTCGCACCGAGACTCACGGCAGGCAGGTGCAGCGAAAAGACAGAACCGCGCCCGGGCGCCGACTCGAGCGACAGCGGATGGCGCAGAATTTCTGAGAGACGCCGCACGATCGCGAGGCCGAGACCCAGTCCCTTGCTGCGGTCGCGCTCCGGATTGCCGATCTGTACGAACTCCTCGAAGATCAGCTCCCGATGCTCGTCGGCGATGCCGATGCCGGAATCTTCCACGCGCACTTCCACGGTATCCCGCTCCCGCACCGCGCGCACGGTGACGCCACCGACGAACGTATAGCGGATCGCGTTCGACACCAGGTTCGAAAGGATGCGTTCGAGGAGCATGCGGTCCGATTCCACGACGACATCCGTGGGCTCGAACACGAGCTTGAGCCCCTTCAGCTCGGCGCTCGCGCGAAACTGCATGTCGATGGCATCGAACAACATCGACAGGGCGAACGCGCGCTGCTGAACGGGCACCACGCCGGCGTCGATCCGGGAAATATCCTGCAGCCCCTCGAACAGGCCGTCCAGCGCCCGTACCGCGCCGTGAAGACGGTGGACGATCCGCGAGCCCTCGCCTTCGCTCACGAATCGCCCGAGCGCCCCGACATACAGACTGATGGAATGCACCGGCTGCCGCAGGTCGTGGCTCGCGGCTGCGAGGAAGCGGGACTTCGCCGCCGAGGCGGCCAGCACCTGCTGCTTTTCCGCTTCGAGATCACGCGCGAGCGCGGAGACCTTCGACGTCAGTTCGAATTCGTTGCGCAGCGCACGATTGAACTCGACGCCGAAGGCAATCAGCGCCGCACAGCACTGCAGCGAGAGGATAGCCATCACGATGTGCATGCTGTCGCCACCCGCAATGAACGACGCCGCCAGGGGAACGATGATGCCGATGCTGAAACTCACCATCGCCGGAAGGTAGACCGCATAGCCCAGCGCGGCGCCGACCGAAAGAAGACACAGGCCGGTCACGACGTAGGTTTCGAACTGCTGCAGTTCGGGACGCATGACGATGAGGCCCAGGGAGCCCCACAGCAGCCCGGCGATCGCACCGCCACCCGACGCCAGATACGCCCAGACACGGGCATCGGCGTCTCCGCGCCGCGCAAGTCGGCGATAGCCCCAGCAGAGACCGAAACCGACGCACAGCCAGAGCGCGCTCGCGATTGCCCACCACTGCACCAGCGGATGCAGAGGGCCGTGCCGGAACATCGGGACGAGCATCATCACCAGCGTGAGAGACCCGAAGGACACGCCGGTGAGAAGGTTCTTGTAGAGCAGGTGGATACGCTTGGCGAACGCTTCCTGGGCCGAAGCCGCCACTGGCGCAGCGGTCAGGGCGTACGGCACGACAGCGTCGCGCGACAAGGCGGGCGTGACTGGCGGCATCGCGGGGTCTCCTGGCGACCGGTGTCGCTCCGGGGTTCCCGCTCATTCTTGCACGATGGCATCGCGCAGTACCGGCGAGGATTTGCAGGAATCGCGCTCAGTTGCGCGACCGTAACGCGAGAGGCGTTCGCCGGACCTCCCCTGCCCGGTTACTTCTTGCGCATCATCTTCTCCAGCACGGGATGGCGCACGCCGCCGCGCGGGTTCGAATCCGGATCGCCTTCCCGGATGAGCTGCTCGGCGTCGACCGGCTTCTGTCGCAGTGAGCCGATCAACCCACCCGGTCCGTCGGAGGGCGACTCCGGCGGCGGAGGCGCCTTGGGCATCTTCACCGAGTTGGGCTTGAGCTCGGCCTTGTTGAACGTCTTCTTGGTCTTCGCGCCGAGGTTCTCGCACGGGGCGTTGGCGTAGAGCACCTCGCCGTTCGGCTGGGTGCACTTGTACACGCCGGCCGTGGCAGGCAGGGAAACGGCCGCGGCGAGGCAGGCGGCGATCTTCAGGCTGAGCTTCGCGGGGCGCATGGGCGTCAGTCCCGGTCGTTGCGGGGGTCGCCCTTGCCACCCTTCGAAGGCGCATTGCCCTGGAAGTTGGAGCCGGAGCCGAACTCCGGGGCGCTGCCATCGCCCTGCGCCGGACGCGGTCGCATGCGCATCTGGTTGCCCTGCAGTTCCGCCTTGCTCATGGACTTCTCCTTGCGGGCGCCCTGGGTTTCGCAAGGCTCGTCGGAGTAGATGATCTTGCCGCCCGGACCCTTGCACTTGAAGAGTCCGGCCTCGGCGGGCTGGACGATCAGGCAGGCTGCGGCGGCAACGAGAAACGGCAGTCGGTTCATGGCATCTCCTTCAGGGGCCCGCGCGCGCCGCCAACGGCCTACGCGCCCGGGAGCTTGTGGTTCTTGAAGTCGTCGCGGATCTTCGTCTTGAGAAGCTTTCCGGTCGCCGTGTGGGGGAGGCTGTCGACGAAGACCACGTCGTCCGGAATCCACCATTTAGCGACCCTCCCCTCGAAGAACTTGAGCATCTCCTCGCGGGTGAGTTCGGCCCCCGGCTTCTTCACGACCAGCAGCAGGGGACGCTCGTCCCACTTGGGATGGAACACCCCCACCACCGCCGCCTCGGCGACGGACGGGTGGGCCACGGCGGCGTTCTCGAGGTCGATCGAGCTGATCCATTCGCCGCCCGACTTGATGACGTCCTTGGAGCGGTCGGTGATCTGCATGATGCCGTCTTCGTCCAGCGTGGCCACGTCGCCCGTGGGAAACCAGCCGTCGCGCAGGGGATTGCCGCCCTCGCCCTTGAAGTACTCGCGGCAGATCCAGGGGCCGCGCACCAGGAGATCGCCGAAGGCCTTGCCGTCGCGGGGAAGCTCCTTGCCGTCGTCGTCGACGATCTTCAGGTCCACCCCGAAGATCACCCGGCCCTGCTTGTTCTGCAGCGCGTCGCGCTGTTCCTTCGGCCAGACGAGGTGGCGGTTCTTGAAGGTGTTGACCGTCCCGAGCGGGCTCATCTCTGTCATGCCCCAGGCGTGCAACACCTGGACGCCGTACCGGTCCTCGAATGTCCGGATCATGGCCGGAGGGCAGGCCGAACCACCGATCACGGTGCGGTTGAGCGAACCGAATCGCAGCCCGTTCGCCTCCATGTGCTGGAGGAGGCCCAGCCAGATGGTGGGCACACCCGCCGAGCACGTGACCTTCTCGGTATCGAACAGCGCCGTGAGGCTGGCGCCGTCCAGCTGCGCGCCGGGAAACACGAGCTTCGCGCCGACCAGCGGTGCGCTGTAGGGCAAGCCCCACGCGTTGACGTGGAACATGGGCACCACGGGCAGGACCACGTCACGCGCCGACAGGTTGAGCGCATCCGGCATGCAGGCCCCGTAGGCATGCAGAATCGTCGAGCGGTGGCTGTACAGCACGCCCTTCGGATTGCCAGTGGTTCCCGACGTGTAGCAAAGCGAGGAAGCCGCGTTCTCGTCGATGTCCGGCCACTCGTAGTCGTCCGAATGCGCGTTGACGAGATCCTCGTAGCACATCAGCGGCAGCGACGATTCCGGCATGTGCGCCTTGTCGGTCATCACGACCCAGTTCTTCACGCCGGGGCAATGGGGTGCGAGCTTCTCGACCAGCGGCAGGAACGTGAGATCGAAGAAGACGCAGCGGTCGTCGGCGTGATTGACGATGTAGACGACCTGCTCCGGAAACAGCCGCGGGTTGATCGTGTGGCACACCGCACCGCTGCCGGACGACGCATAGTAGATCTCGAAGTGGCGATGACCGTTCCAGGCCAGCGTGCCGATCCGGTCCGTCGGCTTCACCCCGAGCGCACCCAGCGCGTTGGCGAGCTGGCGGGAGCGGCGGTGGGCATCGTGGTAGGTGTAACGATGGATTCCGCCCTCGACCAGACGCGACACGATCTCGGTGTCGCCGTGGTAGCGGTCCGCATGCCGGATCAGCGAGCTGATGTTGAGCGGCATGTTCATCATGAGGCCGTGCATGACTGGGTTTCCTTGGCTGCTTGGAATCGGGAAGGTGTCGGGCCCGCGGGGTCGACCCTGCGCCCGAGGGCCGGGCGCGCACGGCAGAAGTATTCGACATCCCGGCCGGCCGAGCAACGATTCTGGCATTGCAGCAGAGCTTTCGGAGGTTCTGCAGCCTTGATCCGGGGTCTTTGTCACGGCGCTCGGATGCTGCGGCGCAGCATCCGAGCGCGCGTTTACATCACTGCATCGATGGGGCAGAATCCCCGGCGCTCGAGATGGAGACGCGGAAATGCGCGTGTCGAGAGCAACGGTGCACCGAGGTAGAGCCACATGCTCGCGCCGGGACGCATGGCGGCGCCGCAAGCGGCTGCCAATATCCGTGTCGGCGTGAATCCGAAGCCACCCGTTGTGTACTCAGTCCGCACGTGACCGCGTGCGGCGGTCTCGTTGCGTATTCATTGGGAGGAGAGAGAATGATCGGGCAATACATCCGCGGATCGGCCATCGCTGCCGCACTGTTCGCTGTCGGCATGGGCGCCGCCAGTGCCAACACCGTCAAGATCGCCTATCTCGAAGGGCTCTCCGGTCCGTTCGCCAACGTGGGCGAAGTGGGCCTGCGTCACCTGCAGTTCGCCGCGGATCGCATCAATGCGAAGGGTGGCGTGCTCGGGCAGAAGATCGAGGTGATTCCCTTCGACACCAAGACCAGCCCGCAGGAAGCGCAGCTCGTGTTCAAGCAGCTGGTCGACCAGGGCATCCGCTACATGATGCAGGGCAACGGTTCGGCCGTTGCCATCGCACTGTCCGAAGCGCTCGGCAAGCACAATTCCCGCGAACCCGAAAAGACCGTGCTGTACATGAACTACGGCGCCGTCGATCCCAGCCTCACCAACGACAAGTGCAACTTCTATCACTTCCGCTTCGATGCGGACGTCGACATGAAGATGCAGGCGCTGACCACCTACATGGCGCAGCAGAAGGACATCACCAAGGTCTACCTGATCAACCAGGACTACGCGTTCGGCCAGTCGGTCGCGAAAGCCGGCCGCGCGATGCTGACGAAGAAGCGTCCCGACATCCAGATCGTGGGCGATGACCTGCACCCGCTCGGCAAGATCAAGGACTTCGCTCCCTACGTGGCCAAGATCAAGGCCTCGGGCGCGGACGCCGTGATCTCCGGCAACTGGGGCAACGACATCGCGCTGCTCATCAAGGCCGCGAAGGACGCCGGCCTCAAGGCCAAGTTCTACACCTACTACGCGGGCGGTCTGGGCACGCCCCCGGTCATCGGTGAAGCGGGTGTCGGCAACCTCAAGCAGGTGACGGTGTTCCACTCGAACATCGGGGGCAGCGGCGCCGCGGCCGAGGTTGAGGCTTACCGCAAGCGCTTCCCCGACTCGAAGGACGACTTCTACTGGACCACCATCATGACCGCCGTCGACATGCTGACGCGCGCGATGGAGCAGACGAAGTCGACCGACCCGACCAAGGTGGCCCTCGCGATGGAAAACATGAAGGCGACCCAGGTGACGGGCGAAGCGTACATGCGCCCCGAGAACCATCAGCTGGTGCAGCCGATCTTCGTGTCGACCTTCAGCAAGGCGAATGGAAAGGATGTGAAGTTCGACGTGGAACGCACCGGCTTCGGCTTCCAGACCGACGCCCGGATCGAAGCGAAGGACACGGTCCTTCCGACGACCTGCAAGTTCCAGCGGCCCAAGGGTTGAACGTCAGGTAACGGCTTCCCGGCGACGGGGGCGCCCGAAAGGGCGCCCCCGTCGCGCGAGAGCCCGCCAAGAATCGAGCTGCCACCTTGGAATTCTTCCTCGTCACCCTCCTGAACAGCCTGTCCTACGGACTGCTGCTGTTCATGCTCTCGAGCGGTCTCACGCTGATCTTCAGCATGATGGGCGTGCTCAATTTCGCCCATGCCAGTTTCTACATGCTGGGCGCCTACTTCGCGTTCCAGACCAGTCAGGCGATCGGTTTCTGGCCGGCCTTGGTGGTTGCGCCAATCGCCGTGGCGGCCCTAGGTGCCATCACTGAGCGCTACGGCCTTCGCACCGTGCACAAGTACGGCCATGTGGCCGAGCTGCTGTTCACCTTCGGGCTCGCCTACATCATCGAGGAGATCGTCCACCTGATCTGGGGCCGCGCGCCAGTGGAATACAAGATCCCCGCGGTCCTGGACTTCTCGGCCTTCTCGATCTTCTCGACGCAGTATCCCGCCTACCGCGTGTTCATGATGCTCGTGTCGGTTGGCATGCTGATCGCGCTGTATTTCGCGCTTACCCGCACGCGGATCGGCCTCATCATCCAGGCCTCGCTCACCCATCCGGACATGGTCGAGTCGCTCGGCCACAACGTGCCGCGCGTCTTCATGACAGTGTTTGCGGGCGGTGCTGCCCTGGCAGGGCTGGCGGGCGTCATCGGCGGCAATGCCTTCGTGACGGAGCCGGGCATGGCCGCGAGCGTCGGCACCATCGTCTTCGTCGTCGTCGTTTTCGGCGGCATGGGTTCGCTCGCCGGCGCATTCGTCGCCTCGCTCGTCATCGGCGCGGTGCAGACCTTCTCTGTCGGGTTCGACTACTCCCTGCTGAACCTGTTCGCCCTCCTCGGGATCGAAACGAGCGCCGACTCCGCCTGGTACGACTTATGGAAGGTCACCATTTCGCAGGCCGGCCCGGTCCTCCCCTACATCCTGATGGTTCTGATGCTCATCTTCCGCCCGAAGGGCCTGATGGGCACGCGTGAAGGCTAGCGGCACCATGGCGTATCAACCTCCACCCCTCATCCACCGCAAGCGCCTGCTTACCTGGGGGCTCACGGCCGCGGTGCTGATCGTGATGCCGCTTATCTTCAAGCAGAGCTTCGCGCTTTCGATGATGTCGCAGATGGGCATCGCGATCATCTTCGCGCTCTCGTACAACATGCTGCTCGGCCAGACCGGCATGTTGAGCTTCGGCCATGCCGTGTATTTCGGCCTGGGGGCATTCTTCTCGGTGCACGCGCTGAATGCCGTCGGCGCCGGGAACTTCCACTGGCCCGTCACCCTGCTTCCCCTGATCGGCGGGGTCGCCGGGCTGTTCTTCGGCGTGATCTTCGGCTATGTCACCACGAAGCACTCGGGCACACCGTTCGCCATGATCTCGCTCGGTATCGCCGAAATGGTCGCGGCGTGCTCGCTGATGTTTCCGACCTTCTTCGGTGGAGAGGGGGGCATCTCGACCGACCGCGTCGTGGGCAATGCCGTCATGGGCATCACCTTCGGCCCCTCGATCCAGGTCTACTACCTGATCGCCGGCTGGTGCTTCGTGTGCATGGTAGCCATGTACGCCCTGACCCAGACGCCCCTGGGCCGGATGGCCAACGCGGTTCGGGACAACGCCGAGCGCGCCAGATTCGTCGGCTACAACCCGACGCACGTGCGCTACATGATGCTGATGCTGTCTTCGTTCTTTGCCGGCATTGCGGGAGCGCTGGCTGCCATCAACTACGAGCTGGTCACAGCCGAAAACGTCGGCGTCGTGGCATCCGGCAACGTGCTGCTGATGTCCTTCATCGGCGGCATCGGCCACTTCTTCGGGCCGATCATCGGCGCCATGCTGGTCACGTTCATCCAGTCGGCGCTGTCCAACTACACCCTGGCGTGGCTGTTGTACTTCGGCCTGTTCTTCCTGGTGATGATCCTCTTCGCCCCCGGCGGCATCGCGAGCCTCATCACGCTGCACAAGCCCGCGTGGGAGGTTGCCCAGGTGCGCAAGCTGGTGCCGTCTTACATCGTCGCGGGTCTTGCTGGAGCCGTCTTGCTGGTAGGCGTCATCTCCCTCATCGAAATGATCTACCAGGTCGAGACGAAGGCCGAGCAGTCGGGCACCGAGATGTCTCTCTTCGGCATCGGTTTCGATGCGGCGACGGTCATGCCCTGGGTGGTAAGCGTGTGCATCCTGTTCGTGGGTGCGCTGCTGCTCTGGATGGCGAGCCGCTACGTGCGCTCCAGCTGGACGCAGGTGGCCGCCGTCATCAACGCGCGCCGGAGTGCCTGAGATGCCCGCCGCACTGGAACTGAAGGCAGTCCACAAGAGCTTCGGCAAGACGGCCATCATCAATGGCGTGGACCTCGCCATCGAAAAGGGTGAGCGCCACGCCGTGATCGGCCCGAACGGTGCCGGCAAGTCGACCCTGTTCAATCTCATCAGCGGGCGGTTCCCGCTCAGCACGGGCAACATCCTCCTGGACGGACAGGACATCACCGGGCTCGCGCCCAACGAGATCAACCGTCGCGGACTCGCCCGAAGCTTCCAGATCACCAACATCTTCGCGAAGCTGTCGGTGTACGAGAACATCCGTTGCGCGGTGATGTGGTCGATGGGCTACCGCTACTCCTTCTGGAAGCGGGTGGCCGGCCTGCGGGACGTGGCGGACCGCGCGCAGTCGATCGTCGACATGATCAACCTCGGCCGCCGTCGCGACACGCTCGCGGGTGTGCTGTCGTACGCGGAGCTGCGGGCCCTGGAGATCGGAGTGACGATTGCCGGTGGCGCCAACGTGATCCTGCTGGACGAACCCACTGCCGGCATGAGCAATACCGAGACGGCCGACGCCGTCGCGCTCATCCGCAACGTGACGCAAGGCAAGACGCTGGTGATGGTGGAGCACGACATGAGCGTGGTGTTCGGCCTCGCCGACCGCATCTCCGTACTGGTGTATGGGCAGGTGATCGCCACCGGCACCCCGGAGGAGATCCGCTCCAACAAGGCCGTGCAGGAAGCCTACCTCGGCACCGAAGCCACCGAGGAGTCCGAGTGACCGCCATGCTCGAAGTCAAGGACCTCCACGCCTACTACGGCAAGAGCCACATCCTCCACGGCGTGCACCTGAATGTGCAGCAGGGTGAGATCGTGAGCCTGCTCGGTCGCAACGGCGTCGGCCGCTCGACCACCATCAAGACGGTCATGGGTCAGGTGCAGGGCACCGGCTCGGTGAAGTTCAAGGGCGAGGAGATGATGGGCCTCAAGGCCTACATGGTCGCCCGCAAGGGTCTGGGGTACGTGCCCGAGAACCGCGACATCTTCCCCACGCTCACCGTCCGCCAGAACCTGCTGCTAGGCCAGAAAGGCCGCAAGCCTTCCGGGCGCTGGTCGATGGAAGACATGTTCAATCTGTTTCCCCGTCTGCGAGAACGTGCCGAGGCGCCGGCCGGCGTGATGTCCGGCGGCGAGCAGCAGATGCTCACGCTATGCCGCACGCTCATGGGTGACCCCGACCTCGTCATGATCGACGAGCCCACGGAAGGTCTCGCGCCCAAGATCGTGGAACAGGTCGCCGGACTGTTCGACGAAATCAAGAACCGCGGCATCTCGATCCTGCTCGTGGAACAGAAGCTCACCATCGCCCTGAAGATCTCCCAGCGCGTGTACGTGATGGGCCACGGTCAGATCGTGTTCGAGGGCACCCCCGACGATCTCCGCGCCAACGAAGCCGTCCGCAAGGAATGGCTCGAAGTCTGACCCAACTACCACCTTCCAGGATTCCCATGGCTGCCACCACGACCCCCAGCGGTCTGCAGATCGAAGACATCACCGTCGGCACCGGCGAGACTGCCGCCGTCGGCAATCAGGTTTCGGTTCACTACACCGGCTGGCTCACGGACGGCACCAAGTTCGATTCGAGCAAGGACCGCAATGACCCGTTCGATTTCCCGCTGGGCCGTCATCACGTGATCGCCGGCTGGGACGAAGGCGTCCAGGGCATGCGCGTCGGTGGCGTGCGCAAGCTGACCATTCCGCCCAACCTGGGCTACGGCGCCCGCGGCGCCGGCGGCGTCATCCCGCCGAACGCGACGCTCGTGTTCGAAGTGGAGTTGCTCGGAATCCGCTAGTGGTCGTAGGGCTGTGAAGTCGTGAAGATGTGAAGGCGTGAAGCTGTGGAGAAGCGTCGGTGGTTTCCGACATGCCTCCACGTTGGAACCATTCCCGCGGCAGCGCATACCGGCGGGAACGTCCATCCGCACAATGTGTCCCGCCCCCCCTTTTTTGACGTGCGTTCCCGGAGTCGCGCCTGCGGCGCTCGTCCGGGCTACGCGAGTGGCGGTGCGCAGCGCCGCCCTTCACCCTTCACATCCCCACGCCTTCACATCTTCACGTCTTCACGCCTTCACAGCCTTCAACTCACAGCCGCCGATTCACCGCGAACAGCACCTGCCGGCGCTGGAACGAATAAAAGGGAATCGACGAGTCGTTGTCGAAGAACGTGATCGACACGGTCGGCACGAAGTCGTAGAAGCTCCAGTCACGCTTGGTGAGGTTCGCCGTGATGGTCGTGAAGCGGTCGTTGCGGTACTCACCGAACAGGGGCTGAATGCCCTGGTACTGCGTGTCGGCGACGCGCACGGTCAGGCCGGTGGACAACGCCCACGCCCAGTCGCGGAAGTGCCCCAGAGTCCAGCCCGTCGATTCGTTCCGGAACGTGGGGTCCCGCGCATCGTCGCGGTAGTAGTCCACACCCAGCAGCAATTGCGTCTCGGCGCTCGCCAGGTAGCGCATGCCAAGGAACGACCACGTCACGCCACCGTTCCGGTCCGGAAAGGTCGGATACGTCACCCGCTGATACTCCAGCGCACCTTCGGCAATGAACCTCGGGGCGAACTGCCACTGCCCGTCGGCCCGCAGGCCGTCGGCGCGGTTCAGGATGTCGTTGCCGAAGCGCCGCTCGCTGTAGAACGGCGCGATGCCGAACTCCCCCCGTTCGAACAGCCGCCGCGGACCGACGCCACCGCGAAGAATCATGTCGTCGAAGGCGCTGTCGGGGTAGTCCCGCCGCAGCGCACTGCCGAAGGCGCGCAGCTGCCAGCGGTCGGCAAGCCGGAGGCTCTTGGTGCCCTGCACCGACAACTGGGCACCGATACCGGATTTCTCGCGCGCTTCCGTGGATAGCGTGAAGGGAAGTCCGCCGATGCTCACGTACTGCTGATTGCTGCCGGTGTTGATGTTGCTGTCGGGGAGGAGGCCGAAGCCCGCATCCAGCGTCCAGTCGCGACGGCGGCGGATCTGATCGAGGTAGCGCTGGACGTTGGCCTGCACCGTGGGCGGCAAACCGCCCGCCATCGCGAGTTCGAAGTGGTACTTCGCCGCCTGGTCGTCGCCCTTCTCGTACAAGGCGCGGGCCAATTCCAGACGCACACGCACGATCGAGGGCTGGGCATCGAGAATGCGGCGGTAGGATTCGACGGCACGGTCGTACTGCTTCTGCCCCTGCGCCATCATGCCGGTCAGGAACAGGATCTCCACGGGGTCCACGTCCAGCCGGCCGCGCAGGCTGGCGAGTTCGGCCTCCGCCTCTTCCCAGCGGCCCGCCAGAATGTACCGCCCGAGGGCGTCCGTCGGCCGTGCCGTCTGGGCCAGCACAGGCAAGACCGAGCAAGCGAGCAGCAGCGCCGTCAGCCAGCGGCCGAGGCGCCCCCTTCCGGGAAGGCGGAATGCTTGACTTCTAAACATTTCGGACCGCTAATACCTGTCTGGAAAGTACGCCTATGCGTGGGAGCAATTCATGAGCATGGACTCCGGCCATCCCCTCACCCGTGGTAACGACCGTTTGCTGGCGAACTACAAGGCCAGTCACTTCCGCTGGTCCGTGACCGACCGCGTGGCCACCCTCACGCTGGACCGCCCGGAAAAGAAAAACCCTCTCACCTTCGAGTCCTACGCGGAACTGCGGGACCTCTTCCGCGCCCTCCAGCATGCCTCGGACGTGAAGGCCGTCGTCATCACGGGCAGCGGGGGCAACTTCTGCTCGGGCGGCGACGTGCACGAGATCATCGGTCCGCTTACCAAGCTCGACATGCCAGGCCTCCTCACATTCACCCGCATGACGGGCGATGTCGTGAAGGCCATGCGCGCTTGTCCTCAGCCCGTCGTGGCGGCGATCGACGGGATATGCGCCGGCGCCGGGTCGCTGCTGGCGCTGGCCTCGGACATCCGGTTCGCCACCGCGCGAAGCAAGACGGCGTTCCTCTTCGTGAAGGTCGGTCTCGCGGGCGCCGACATGGGCGCCTGCGCGCTGCTGCCCAGGGTGATCGGGCAGGGCCGCGCCTCGGAACTGCTCTACACCGGCCGATCGCTCGGCGGCGAGGAGGCCCTTGCCTGGGGCTTTCTCAATCGCGTGTGCACGCCGGAGGATCTGCTGTCGCAGGCGCAGACCTTTGCCCGCGAACTGGCGCACGGCCCGACCTTCGCCCATGCGATGACCAAGAAGTGCCTGCATCAGGAGTGGGACATGGGCATCGACGAAGCCATCGAGGCCGAGGCGCAGGCGCAGGCCATCTGCATGCAGACGCGCGACTTCCACCGGGCCTACGAGGCGTTCGTCGCGAAGACACGACCGGTGTTCGAAGGCGACTGACCCAGGTCTGTACGACCCGCGCGGCCGCGTCATGGCATCGGGCCTTCCCTGACGCTCATCGCGCCAGCAGCACCCCGGGCAGCCAGGTGGCCAGTCCCGGGAAGATCGCAATCAGCAGCAGCATCGCCAGTCCGAACAGCACATAGGGCGTCACGGCCGCGAAGATCTGGCTGGTGGGGATGGACTTCGGCGCCACCCCCCGCATGGTGAACAGCAGCATGCCGAACGGCGGCGTGAGCAGTCCGAGCTGCATGCAGATGAGGTACATCACGCCGAACCACAGCGGCTCGAATCCGAAGTGCTGGACCAGCGGCATGTAGAACGGCAGCGTGATGAGCATCATGCTCACCTGATCGAGAAAACAGCCGAGCACGAGCAGGATCGCCATCATCGCCGTCAGCACGACCGCGGGTGACCAGCCCGAATCCTGCACGAGCGACACCAGACCATTGGTCGCCCCCGAGAACGACAGAATCTGCGAGAAGGTCGTGGCGCCGATGATGATGAACAGGATCACGCCGGTGATCGCCGCCGTGCCGCGCAGCGCGGCAATCAGGTTCGCCACGGACAGCGAGCGGTACACGACGGTGACCACGATCGTCGCCGCCGCGCCGAGCGCCGCGGACTCCGTCGGCGTTGCCCAGCCGGCGGACATCGCGACAATCACCACCAGGAAGATCGCCACGAGCGGCGTGACGTACACGACCAGAGGACGCCATCGCGCCCAGCCTTTCAACGGCGCGTGATCGAAGGACGGCGCAAGCGACGGGTCGCGCCAGGACCGCCACACGATGTACGCGACGAACACCAGCGCCAGCAGCAGCCCGGGAATCACGCCTGCCACCAGCAGCCCCGTGATGGAGATACCTGCGAGGCTGCCGAGCAGCACCGTAAGCGCCGACGGCGGGATCAGCATGTCGACGCCGCCGATGGCCATGATGGGCCCCATGGCCATCTTCGGGTGATAGCCGCGCGCAAGCATCTGCGGCAGCAGCAGGCTCCCGAGCAGTGCGGTGGTGGCAATGGTGGAACCGGAAATCGCCGAGAAGACTGTGCCGGCGACCACAGCGATGACCGCCAGCCGACCCGGCACGCGCCAGATGACGTTGTCGAAGGCGTCGATCGCCTTCATCGCCACGCCCGTGTGGAACAGCACCTCGCCCATCAGCACGAAGAATGGGATGGGCGTCAGCGAGAAGTTGGTGAGCGAGGCCATCGCGTTGCGCACCATCTGCATCAGGCCGGGCTCGCCCCCCAGGTACACGATGGCGCCGACGAGATTGATGCCGAGAAACGCGAACCCGGCCGGCACACCGGCCAGCAGCAGCACGGTGAGCAGACCGAAGAGCAGACACAGCGTCTGCCACCACGCCATGGGCTACGCTTCCTCGCCGGGGGCCAGATGGTGTTCGGCCGCGCCCGGCTCCTTCGCGACGAGGCGGCGCGCGCATTCGATGCCCATGAGACCGAAACACACCGGCGCAGGCACGAATACCCACCATTCGGGAAACACGAGACTCTTCATGACCATCGCACCGATGTCGCGGCTGTCCAGCAGCACGGCGATGGCGTAGCGCACGAGGGCGAGGCACACGACAAGACCGATGGCAGCGGCGATACGATCGACCACTCGCTGGATCGAAGGTGGCAGTACCTGCTGCAGCACGTCGAGCCGGATGTGCTCGAACCGGAACAGCAGCCACGGCGCGGCCAGCAGCGTGGCGAGCGGCAGCGCGTATTCGGTCACCTCGACGATCCAGGGCAGGCTGGCCGCCCCGAGATTCCGGGCGATCACGTCGTAGCAGACCAGCACGACGGTGAGCCCGAGGATCGCCGCGGCCGCCAGACCGCAGGCGGCCATGAGATTCGCCCAGAGCTTCATCGCGGAGAACGCGCGCCGGCGGTCACTTGGGCGCCATCAGCTCGCGCAGCTTCGCTCCGTGCGTGGGACTGGCGGCGACGATAGCGTTCCACGCGGATTCGTTGGCGGTCTTCACAAGCAGTTTCGCCTGGGCGTCATCGAGCTTGATGACCTGGATGTTGGCGTCCTGCTGGCGCTTGAGCTCAGCGGTGGCGTCCTTCGTGCCCATCTCCACGTTGAGCCCTTCGAGCCACGCGGCCTGCTTCTCGAGGAACTGCCGCTGCTGCGGCGTGAGCTTGCGCCACGTGTTCGCATTGAAGATGACGCCCAATTCGATGGCGTAGAAGCCCGGTTCCACCCGGTACTTCGTGCGCTCGTGCCAGCCGAGATCGAAGATGCCGATCAGGGGCCATCCGTAGCCATCGACCACGCCGCGCTCGAGCGCCGTGTACACCTCGCCGGGGGCGATCTGGATGACGCTCGCACCCAGCTTCTGGAAGAACTCGCGATAGATGGGCGCAACCCGAAGCTTGAGGCCGGTGAGATCCGCCTTGTCGATCTTCTTGTTCGTGTAGATGTAGTACTGAATGCCCTCGCCGGTGCGGGCGTAGTAGTACAGGCCCTTGTCGAGAAAGATCTTGTTGAGGGTGTCGAGCACGCCGTTCTTCCGCATCTCGGCCATGGTGAGATGCGTGTAGTTGAGCGCCAGCCCCTCGGGCACGATGCTCGTGGTGAACGACGTGGTGGTGTTGGCGAGGTCCACCACGCCGCCGCGCAGGGCGTTGGCCAGCTCGAATGTGGGGATCGCCTTGGGCCCGCCCACGTAGTTGATCTGCACCAGGCCCTTGCCCTCTTCATTCACCTTCTTGATGAAGCGCTCGAAGTTGCGGGCGTAGTAGGTGCCTTCCTGGAAGGCGTTGGCCGCGCGCAGCGTGATTTCCTGCGCGTGCGACACGCAGGCCGACAGCGCCAACGCGGCCGCGCCCAGGCGAGCCATCCAGCGGGAGAAGGTCATGAAGCGTTCCTCGAAGAATTCGTGGGGGAGCGATCTACCGGGGCGGCCGGGCGAGCCCGAAGTGATCGAGCATCGCCAGCGTCCGCGCCAGCACATCCTTGCGATACGCCGGCAGGTCGCACCCGCCATATTCGAAGAAACCGGCCCCTTCGCGCAAGCCATTGCGCCCTTCGCGCATGAACCGGTCGACGATGTCCGGCAGCGCATAGCGTTCGGCGGACACGGTTCCGGCCAGATACCGGCTCGCGTGGTACAGGATGTCGTTGCCGCCGTAGTCGATGAACTCCAGCACGCCGATGGACGCGAAACGCAGCCCGAGCCCGTATCGGGTGGCCTTGTCGATCTCCTCGGCGCTCGCAACGCCCTCCTCCACCATGCGCGCCGCCTCGTTCATGATGAGCGCCTGCAGGCGCGGCACGATGTAGCCCGGCGCCGGGCCGCAGACCACCGGGACTTTGCCGATGGCCTCCAGCAGGCTCTTCAGCCGACTCACGACCTCCGGCGCCGTGCCCGGATGGGTGCTGATCTCCACCAGCGGAATCACATAGGCAGGGTTGAGCCAGTGCGCATTCAGCAGTCGACCGGGATGCGTGACCATCGCGGCCAGTTCCGTGACAAGAATGGTCGACGTGGTCGACGCGAGAATCGCCTCCGGCGACACGTGCTCGCACACCCGCGTGAACGCGTCGCGCTTGGCCGCGATGGTCTCGGGAACGCCCTCGAACACCAGCGTGGCATCCCGCAGCACGGCGGAAGCATCGACCTCGCCGGCGACACGGATGCGGGCAAGCACTCGGTCGACATCGGCCGCGCCGATCGCGCCCAGTTCGGCCAGCCCCAGGAGACTCGCCTTCACGTCCGCGATCGCCTCGGCGGCAAGCCGAACGAAGTCCTCGGGCGGCCTTGCCTTGAAGTCGAGCAGCGTGACCGGATGTCCGGCATAGGCGAACGCCAGAGCGATGCCCCGACCCATCCGCCCGGCACCGAGGGCGACGATCGATTCCGGCTGCGGCATCAGCGCTCGCCCTCCTGGAGCCGCTGCGCGAGCGCTTCGCGGCTGAGGGACGCGAGCCCCATGGCATCCAGCGTGCGGGGGCCCTGGCGGAGATCCCGGCCCAGGAATCCGCCGGTGATGGCCAGCAGGCCGTGGGCGATCGGCGCGTCGCACCCCGCCCAGCGCGCCACGGACGCCAGGAAAGCCAAACCGAGGACGATGTCCTCCGTGACGTACCGATGGCTGTGGAGGTCGATGTGCTCGCGCCAGTCGCCGGAGTCGACGAGACGCTTGTGCGCGTCGCCATACATCCAGCGATCGCTCGTGTAGTGGTCGGCCAGCGGAAAGTGCGGTGCGCCATAGCCAAGAGCCTCGCGGACGGCGATACGCTCGGCGTCCAGGCGGTCGGTCACGGCGCGCACGACGGGCTGGGTGCCCTCATTGTGGATGTCCCACCGTTCGAAGCCCTGGAGCGGTGCGGCGTTCATCACGACGAGCGGCGGGTGGATGATCGGGCCGGCGTTCATGAGTGCGCCCGACAGCGCATCCCCGCACGGGAGGACGGAGGGGTAGGCCTGAGCGATGCACGCGAGCGCTTCGTCCGAACGATTCGCGGGATACACGCCCGTCGGCAGGCGCACGGCGCGGATCGTGATGGCGACCTCGTCGGGCCCGTGCTTGCGGGCGAGGTAGGGCAGCGTGCCGGTTTCCGCCCACGTGACCCGGGCGCGGCTGCCCGCCGCCCGCACGACGCGATCCATGACGACCGACCCGAAGGTGCCCGGCGGCAGGAACACCACCTGACCATCGGTCAGGTGCGGTGCCATGGCGCGGGCGATGTCTTCCTGAGCGATGGCGGGCGAGGGAATCAGGATGAGTTCCGCACCTCGCACCGCCGCACCGATGTCGGCCGTGATGTGCGCGATGGCGACGCTGCGGGTGCCCGAGACGTCCTTCAGCCGGATCGCCCGACTTTCCGCGATCGGCGCGAGGGCGGCGGCGTCCCGGCGCCAGAGCCGGACCTCGTGGTTCTGCTCCGAAAGATCCGCCGCAGCCGCGTAGCACCCGTGACCGCCGCCCAGTACGGCTATGCGCATGTTCCGACCTCCGTTCGAGATGCGGTGCTTATGCCGTCGCGGCGTCGGGATGTCAAAGGAAAAACGGCGATGCGCACGTCAGAGGACCCGCACGCGGACATAGCGCAGTTCGCTGCCGAGCAGATAGCCTTCGGCCTCCACCTCCGCACCGGCTTCCGCAGGAAGCGCGGCGCGTTCGAAGGGGTTCGCATCGAGAGGCGAAAGGGCGAGCCGCCCATGACCCGGGCAGTCGAGGACCCAGGAATCGTGCTCGCTGGCCGTTCCCCGCTGGACCACGGCGTGGGTCAGCCGGCCGCGCAGCAGCACGAGTTCGCGCTCGCCACCGGAAGCACCGGAACGGGATCTGGTTCTGGACATCGGGCCCACGGCACCGCCGTGCACGCGGAAGCCACGGTCCCCTGGTACAGCCGCACCACGGAGTCAGCGCTTCCCCAGACGATACCGCCTATGCGCTGTGGAGCAGCCGGGAGCGTAGCACGTTGCCCGCTGCATCCGCCTCGACGGTGAGCAGGCGCACGTGCTGGCGCCCGTCCACGATCTTGCTGCCCGTCCAGGTGTACTCGACCGACTCCGCGAGCTGTCGCGTCGTTCCCACGGCGCTCGCGAGGCCCCGCGTAGCCACGGCCCGCGCCGCGACCGGCGCGGACACCAGCTTGCTGGCCCGTGCGCGTGCGGGTTCGAGAAACTGCTGGTCCGACTTTTCCAGCATGCCGGCCACGGCAGCGAAGATCTTCTTCGCCGTCGCCGCCGCCGGCGCCCTGGCCGACACGCGCTCGGGCAACTCCCTCGTGACCTGGGCGGCGAGCGCGGCCCGGGCAATGCGGCGCTCACCGCGCTGTGCGGTTTCCACGGCAGCGGCCGCGCTGCGCGTCCGCACGGCCGGCGCGGGCGAGGCCACGGGATGCAGAGACGGATCGCCCAGGAGCACGAATTCGATCATCGTCTTCTCGTCCGCCGTGTCGAGTCGCTGGCCCTGGCCGGTGACGTACTGCACGTAGTCCTGCTTGGATTCCATCATGGCCCGGCCGAGCGAAGCGCCCGCGAGGGCCTTCTTGAGGTACGCCGCGACGATCCAGTCGGCGCACATCATGATCTGCGGGCCGACCCAGGCGATCTCGGTCGCCCCCATGAACCCGACGGCACCGCCGCGCAGGTAAGTCATGGAGATGGGCAGCGCCCCTGCGGGCCGGGCTGCAGGGTCGGACGGCGAGTACACCTGCGCGCCGTAGCAGCACATCGCGGCAGGCAGCGTACCGGGCACGACCTGTCCGGCGAGCGTCCCGCTGAAGAGGATCTGCGGATAGCTGTTGCCCTTCTGGCCGTAGAAGCTGGCGTCGATCTGCGACCCGTGGCACTTCGTGAAGTGCAGCGTCCGGGCGAGGCGTCCGCGGGCGGTGGCGGTCGCGTCGATCGTGGGCGGCGAGATCATGAGGTCAGCCGTGGGCAGACTCAGATAGCGCATCGTGGCGAGCCCGGCGCTCTTCCACGCGTCGCAGCACGTGGCGTAGGCGCTGCCGTAGAACGAGACGGGTTTCGGTGTCCATGCGGTCGCGGTCTTGAGCGGCGTGATGAGCCAGAGCGGATCGGCGTTGGCGGCGCCGGGGAGGTCCGGAATGCGCCCGACGACGCGGTCGGGAATCAGATAGCTCTTGATGGCGCCCGCCCGGTAGGTGCGGGACGACGCATAGGGGTTGTCGGTGGCGACGGTGACGTCCGTGTCGCCATTGGGATCGTGACTGGGATTCTTCACGCGGAAGTACGGAATCACGTCGTCGCCACCGAAAATCACGATGTACTCAGGCGCGAGCTTCTTCGCGAGCGCGTCGATGGCGCGCTTCGCCTTCTGCGCGGACACCTTGCCCTTGAGCGGCGCGACGCCCTGGGCCGTCATGGCCGCGGAATCGTCGAGCGCGACGTGCACGGTGCGTATGCCGCGGGCGAGGTCCGCCTTGATCCAGGCCGCCATGGCCGTGTCGATCTTCGAGAGCGCTGCCGGGGTGTACTTCGCGACGAGTGCAGACCGCACGGTGACACTGAGCTTGATGCTGGGCATGGCGCAATCTCCTCCTGCGACATCGTCCGCGACGGCCCTCGCGCCGGCGCATGACGTTCGATTGGATTACCTTACCGCAACGAGACATGCACGGGAATCGGCGAAAAGGCATAAGGCCCCGCCCCATTGACCTCCCGCCCGTGCCAGCCGTACCTTCAAGTCTTCCCGGACCACGCCGACGCAATGCCCCTTTCCCCGCTTCCCTTCGACCAGCTCGTCCGTCCCGACGGCGTCCATCGCGATCTGTACCTGCGGCCGGATGTCTTCCGTGCGGAAATGGCACGGCTGTGGTCGCGCACGTGGATCTTCGCGGGGCACGAGAGTCAGATTCCGGCACCGGGCGACTACGTCACGGTCGACCTCGCGACCCAGCCATGCGTGCTGGTCCGCCAGGAGGACGGTTCGGTCCGCGTGCTGCGCAACCGCTGCGCGCACAAGGGGGCCAGAGTGGTGTCCGCGCCGAGCGGCAACACCGGCGGATTCTTCCGTTGCCCTTACCACGCCTGGTCGTACCGGACGGACGGCTCCCTCCTGGCCATCCCCCGGCGCAGCGGGTACGAGGGCACTCGCCTGCACGATTGCCCGGCAGGCGCCGGGCTCGTGCCGGCCGCCGCGGTGGAGAGCTATCGCGGTTTCGTCTTCGCCCGACTCACCGGCGAGGGGCCGGCGCTGCGGGATCATCTGGGACCGATGACCGAGGTCATCGACAACCTGCTCGACCGCTCGCCCACAGGCGAGATCGAAGTGGCGGGCGGGTGTCTGCGCACTGTCGTCCGCGCGAACTGGAAGATCTACCTCGAAAACATCAACGACACGATGCACGCGGTGACGGCCCACGAATCCGCGTCCTCGGCCGCCGAGGCGGTGTGGGCCCGCGAGCCGGCAGGCACGCCGAAGCCGCTCGCCATGCAGCAGCTGCTGCCGTTCGGCTCCGGGTACGACTTCTTCCAGAAGATGGGCGGGCGCACGCTGCCCAACGGACATACCCTGCTCGGCACGGCGTTCAGTCTGCATTCCGCCTATGCAGGCATGCCCGACTACGTGAATGCCCTCGTCGCCCGGCATGGGGAAGCCCGCACCGGGGCCGTCCTCGCATTCTCCCCGCAGAACGCCGTCGCATATCCGAGCCTGTCGCTCAAGACCGCCCCGCAGGCCATGCGCGTGATCCGGCCCATCGCCGCTGACCGCACGCTCGTAGAAGCCTGGTCGTTTCGCGCGAAAGGCGCCCCCGACGAGCTGCTCGCCCGCGGCGCCCTCTACAACCGGCTCGTGTTCTCGCCTTTGTCGGTCGTGGCGCACGACGACCTGCATGTGTTCGAGACGATTCACCAGGGCCTCACCACGCAGGCCAATCCCTGGGTGAGCCTGCATCGCGAGTGCAGTGCCGAAGAAGACGAGCCGGTCAGCCGGGATGTCGCCGGCACCAGTGAGGCGCTGATGCGGCATCAGTATCGGACGTGGTCCGCAGCGATGACCGTCGGGGACTGATTCCGCGCTTCGTCGCGATATTCACGGGACCGTCACGTCGGCGTGGGAGCATCCGCGGCGACGATGAAGATCCTGATGATCTCCGATGTGTACTTCCCCCGCGTCAACGGGGTTTCCACATCCATCCAGACATTCCGCACGGAACTCACGGCGCGCGGTCACCAGGTGGACCTGCTCGCGCCGGAATGGCCTTCTGGCGGCGATGAAGATCCGGGCATCCATCGCATTCCTTCCCGCCAGGTCCCGCTGGACCCCGAGGACCGTCTGATGTCCCGAGCTGTCGCGCGGGCAAGGCTGCGCGAGCTGGAGAGCGAACGCTACGATGTCGTCCACGTGCAGACGCCGTTTCTGGCTCACTACCTCGGCGTGGCGTTCGCGCGGCAACTCGGCATTCCGGTCGTCGAGACCTACCATACGTTCTTCGAGGAATATCTCTTCCACTACGTCCCGTTCGTGCCGAAGGCCGCCATGCGCGCCCTCGCACGATCCGTCTCGCGAAGCCAGGCCGCCCAGGTAGACCGGCTGATCGTTCCCTCCTCGGCGATGCGCGAAGTCCTGCGCCGCTACGGCGTGACGACAGCCATGGAGATCCTCCCGACAGGCATCCCGATCGCGACGCTCAGCGGCGGCGACGGCATGCGCTTCCGGACTCAGCACGGGTTCACGTCGCAGGACAGAATCCTCCTGTTCGTCGGTCGAGTTGCACACGAGAAGAACATCGGCTTCCTCCTCGAGGCATTTCAGCGTGCAGCCCGCCAATGCGAACCGCTGCGGCTGGTGATCGCAGGAGAAGGGCCGGCCCTGCCCGGCCTGCGCGCCCTCGCGCGAAAGCTCGCCATCGACGATCGTGTCTGCTTCGTGGGTTACCTCGGACGCGACGGTCCGCTGCAGGACTGCTACCGGGCCGCGGACGCCTTCGTGTTCGCGTCGCGTACCGAGACACAGGGACTCGTCCTGCTGGAAGCCATGGCGCTCGGGGTGCCTGTGGTTGCGCTCGCGGCGATGGGCACGAAGGACATCCTCACCGGAAACGCCGGGGCTCTGACGCCGGCGGACACCGTGGAAGACTTCTCGGAAGCGATGTGCCGGGTGGGAAACGACGCCAACCTCCGGCGGGAACTCAGCGCTGCCGGTCGACTCGCGGCCGAAAACTGGCGCGCCGAACCTCTCGCGACGCGTCTTCTCGCCCTCTACTCCGAAGTGTGCAGCCGGTAAGCCTCCCGCTGAAGGACGTCCGGAAGGCTCTACGAAGGGACGAGCCCGCTACAGCGTCCGCGTGTCGATCCACTCCACACGACCCGTGCGGGCCTTCACTTCGTTGTACATGTGGGCGGTTCCGCCAGGACCATCGCCACCGCCGCCGTTCCACAGACAGACGAAGCGCACTTTCTCAAGGCCGAACGCGAGTGCGGTGAACAGCAGCCACAGATTGCAGCGCTCGAACGGGTCGACGCCGTCGGGACAGGGCCCCAGTTCGTCCGGCATGATCCTCAGCTTCACACCCGCCGTGTCGCGCACCGCATAGAAGCGGTCCCGCCAGGATTCGCCGCCCTGGGAAGGAAGCACCGATTTCTCGATGAACTCGGGCTCCTCGAAAGGCAGCTGAATCTGCGGACGAACGCCGCGCGCCAGAGCGGCTTCCAGGAACAGCAGATCACCGCCGGACGCCGCCTGGGACAGCGCGATGTCCCCGGGCCCGGCGCCCATCTCCTCGAGCACCTTCGCGATGCGAGCCGCCGCGTCGGGCTCCTTCTCCGCCGGAAACCGCGGGACGGGACGATCCGGTGCATCCACCAGATGGCCGCTGAAGAGAAACACCTGACGCGGCTGCCAGTTCTCCTCCGGGCGCTGCAGTCGCTGCAGCGCTCTCTCGAACACCGACCGCGCGGCCGCGACGGTATCCGGCCGGAAGCCGAGGTCGGCGAGCAGCTGCAGTTGGGAGCGCGTCGAGTTGAGCGCGAACCAGTCTTTCTCGTTGCGGGAGATGGCTTCCTTGTAGGCGGCCGTCACCGTGTCGGGCGTGCCGTCCAGGAGTTCCACGTCCGCCTGTGTCACCGCAGCCCAGTACGCATTGCCCGGCTCGCTCTCGCACCGGGCGGCAAACCGGACCGCCCCCACCATCGACACGCCCTGGCTGTCGTAGCGAGTGTCGTTGGTGAGGTGCCGGTACAGATGCATGAGCGTGAGCGCGTTGATGCCGGAGAAGTAGTGGCCGACCTGGCTGCGATACGCACGGAGGTAGCTGTCGATCGCGGCTCGCAGAAGAGCATCTTCGTAGGCGGCATCATCGCGAAGCTGCTCGGCGGTCTTGCCCTCCGTCCGCCATGCGGCGGTCCAGGCATCCTTGTCCACGCGGCCGAGCAGCGCCCAGAACTCCGGGTCGTTCCCGTAGATCGCCCGGCCCCGCGCATCGGTCAGCGCGAGGACTTCCTGGTAGTGGCTGCGCGCGCGTTCGATGGAATACCCCGCCACACCCTGCTGCGCCAGCCGCTGCAGGCAGATGCCCTTCTCCTGCAACCCCTTGCGATGCGTCGGCTCGATGGCGAGCCCGCGCTCCAGTTGCTCGAGCGCGAAATCGAAGTGCTCAGCTTTTCGCAGGGCCTCGCCCGCCTTGATCCAGGCCTCGGCGCGAAAAGCCGCGACCGGCGCTTCGTCGGCGAGAACCAGAATGTCACCGACCCGTCCTGCCTTGCGGGCGAGGTCGACCCGCTTCTCCCACTGGTCGTGGCTCTCCCAGAACTCCCGCACCTGGCCGATGCGCATCGCCCGCCACTCGGGCTCCTCGAGATTGGGCAGGAGCGAATACACGGGGCTCACGGTCCGGCCATGCCAGGACTCCATGGTGGCCTTCACCATCGCGGTGAGCTTGCGTCGGTCCTCCTCGAGCGTCGCGGGGTCGGGGGCACCGTCCTTCAGCGTGTAGCGGAGCTTGCGATCGGTGTAGAGATCGAAGGCCGTCGGCGAACGCCCGCCGGACACCAGCACGACGCCGCGCGCACGCAGGGCGTGGCGGACGCCGAGTTCGTACCAGACATTCGGGTTGTCGATCGTGAGGTCGGCGACCACCAGGTCCGCCATGAGCAGTTCCTGGAACATGTCGGTCCGGATGTCACCGGCCCGCTGTTCCTGGTCTGCGCGCAGCACGGTGAGGCCCGCTGCCGCGATGGCCGGCTGCAGGTACTCGGTGAAGACCCGATTGAAATCAATCGGCACGCCATCCGGGCCCGGTTTGGTGCCGAAGGGCATGGCGACGAAGGCGTGCGGTTTCATGGGCGGGAATCAGTCCTTCGCTAGGCCTTGAGACGGAAGGGCGTGAAGTTCGTGCCGCGGTCGAAGTGATCCTCGTGCTCGGCTCGCTTGAGCCAGCGGACCACCACGTACGTGAGCGGCGTGGCGGCGACTTCCCAGCCGACCTTCACCACGTACTCGCCCCACATCACGTTCATCAGGAGATCGTTGCCCCAAACGCCGAAGAACGCGACCAGGAAGAACAGCACCGTGTCGATGGCCTCGCCCAGCACGGTGGAGGCGATCGTGCGCAGGTACAGCGCGCGACCCTCGGTCATGACCTTCATCTTTGCCAGCACGTAGGCGTTGATGAAGCCGCCGCACCAGAAGGCGATCACGGACGCGACCGCAATCCGCGGCACCTGACCGAACACGGTCTCGTACGCGGCCTGGTTGGGCCAGCCCGCGGCAGGCGGCGTCACCACCGTGACAGTACTCACTACCAGCGCGATCAGCATGGCGCCGAACCCCAGCCACATCACCCGCCGGGCGTGGGCATAGCCATAGACCTCGGTGAGGATGTCGCCGAACAGGTAGGACGCCGGAAAGATGAGGACCGCGACGGTCAGAGACATCCCGCCGATGTTCGCGACCTTGCCCGCGCCGATCACGTTGGCGCAGAGCAGCACGGTGATGAAGACAACCGTGATCACGTCGAGGTAGCGGTAGGGACGTTGCTGCATGGGTGAAGGGGTCGAGGCGTGCTCAGGCGGGAAGTGGCCGGACAACCGGGATTCTACGCGACGGTCTTGCGCCGGCCGGCGCGGCGTCAGGCGGGAGCGGGCCAATCCGGGGCCGCGCGACGTAAACTGTCTTTACCGACCCGTCCGCCCCCTGCGACAATGCGGGTCGCCCCCCCGGTTTCAAAGGACTTCCCGTCGATGTCGAACATCACCATGACCCGAAGGCAGAACGCGCTCATCCTTTTCCAGGAATTCGCGGAGCGCGCGATGGCCACGGGCGCCGCCCCCAAGGGGCTGGAGCAGGCTTTTGCCGCCGCTCTCGAGATCTCGCCCAGCATGTGGAGCCAGATCAAGTCGGCCCGCCCCATCGGGGACAAGCTCGCCAGACAGATGGAACAGCACTGCGGCCGGCCCGCCGGCTGGCTGGACGAAGCCCGGAAGTCCGGGACCCTCACGCCGACCGAACAGAAGTTCCTCGATCTCGCGCTGCGCGCCTGGCGCGGGACCAACAGCGAGGGCCGGCGCACCCTGCGCCAGCAGATGGAGAAACTCGCCGGATCGCCTTGAGTCCCGGGCGATCGCCGGAGCGCCCCTCCGCCCGCAATCAGATCACTTCGAGTCGGGAGACTGCCTCGAAAACCCGCCCGCGGTCATCCACCCAGGTGAAGTTCACGTCCCCCGTCTCCGCAGCCCGGAGATAGAACTGGAAGTAAGGGTTGGTCGTCACGCCCGAGGACAGTTGCGCCCGGAACACCTCGCGCCCGCCGTAGCGGCAGACGAAGCTCTCGACGATGTGTCGGGCGATCGGCTTGCCCACGTTGTCGTGCCGGAAGCCGCTTTCCATCGGATGGCGGACCATCGCCCGCACGGTGATGACCTCGCCGGCCTTCGCCTGCGCAGGCATGCGGATCACGGTGTCGGTCATCTCACTCGTCCCCGCAGGCGGAGATGGTGACTTCCACCTGGGTCGCCCCGGCACGAAAGCCGCCGTCCTGCATCTCGGCAATGGCGATCACGCGCTGAGTCTTCGCCAGGCGGATGCGCGTGGAGACCTCCGGCTTCGGGTAGTGGGCGCCGAGGAACATCTGCACAACGGCGGCCACGGGATTCTGCTCGGAGAAGACATGAATGGACCGCACGTGATCCTCCGCCGTCTGCGCGGAGGCCACCTTCACCGTCAGGGCGACGACATTGCCGTTATCGGCGATGCGGGGCAGTTCGAGGGTGACGCCACCCTCGACGACTTCCCTCCCCCCGGTGAGGGCCCGGATCGCTTCGACCATCGCCTCCGGCGTGGCGGAGGCCGGCCGGACCGTCAGGACCCACAAGCCGGCACCCCCCAGGATCAGGCGGCGCCGACCCCGGCTGACGGTCGAACGCGGCATCGGACCGTCAGGCGAAGCTGAAGCCGTGATGGCGCAGCGGCAGGGAGCGGATGCGCTTGCCCGTGGCGGCGAAGAGCGCGTTGCACAAGGCCGGCGTCACGGCACCGATGGGCGGCTCGCCCACGCCACCCCAGAAACCGCCGCTCGGCACCAGCACCGACTCGACCTTGGACGGGACGTCCGAGAGACGGGTCACCGGGTAGTCCAGGAAGTTGCTCTGTTCCACCCGGCCGTCCTTGATGGTGATCTCCTCGTGCATGACCATGCTGAGCGCCCACACCACACCGCTCTCGATCTGCGCCTTCACGGCATCGGGATGCACGATGTATCCAGGGTCGATCGCAACCACGACGCGATGCACCTCGATCACCGTGCCGCCCTTCACGGAAAGCTCGACCACCGCTGCCGTGAAGCTGCCGTACGAGTCCGTCAGCGCGATGCCGCGAAACACGCCCTTGGGCAGCGGCGTGCCCCAGCCCGCCGCCTTGGCCACGGCATCGAGCACGCCGAGATCCTTCGGCTTCTTTGCGAGAAGCGGCCGGCGGAACTGGTACGGGTCCTTGCCGGCGGCGACGCAGATCTCGTCGATGAAGCACTCGCGGAACACCGGGTTGTGCGTGTGCGCCACCGCACGCCAGAATCCCGGCGGCACGTGGGTGTTGCGCATCGCGTACTCGTTCGTGAAGTGCGGCACCGCGTAGGGCATGTCGTTGAACACGCGCACACCCACCGGGTCGATACCGTTCTTGATGTCAGCGGGTCGCACGCTGGTGAAGATGGACTGGTCTGCCTGCCGTACGTGCCAGGCGAGCCAGTTGCCGTCCTTGTCGAGGCCCGCGCGCAGTCGCACCAGGGCAACGGGGCGGTAGCGGCCCTGCTTCATGTCTTCTTCGCGAGACCACTGCACGCGCACCGGCGTGCCGGGCAGGCTCATGGCGATCTGCACGGCGTGCTTCGTGTACTCCTGGTGCGGTCCGCGTCGTCCGAAGCCACCGCCCGCATGCATCTTGTGGACGATCACCTTGTCGAGCGGAATGCCGGAGGTCTCCGACGCGGTCGCGATGCTGGCCTCGCCGTTCTGCGTGCCGACCCACACTTCGATGGTGTCGTCCTTGTACAGCGCGGTGGCCGTCTGCGGTTCCATCGTGGCGTGGTTGAGGTACGGCGCGTAGTACTCGGAATCCAGCACCTTCGCGGCCGAGGCCACGGCGGTCTCGAAATCGCCGTCCTTGCGGGCGACGGGCACTTCCTTCGCGTCGATGCCCGTGCGCAGGAAGGCCTTGATCGACTCGCTGGAAACCTGCCCGTTGCCACCGTCGTCCCATTCCACCGGCAGCGCCTTGAGGGCCTGGTTGGCCCGCCACCAGTTGTCGGCGACCACCGCGACGTAGTCCTCGCCGCGGAACACCTTCTTTACGCCGCGCAGGCCGAGGACCTTGCTCTCATCGAGGGACTTCACTTTGCCGCCGAACACCGGGCACTGCATCACCGAGGCGTGCAGCATCCCGGGCAGCCGCACGTCGGCCGCGTAGATCTGCTTGCCGGTCGTCTTGTCCGGAATGTCGAAGCGCTTCGGCGACTGACCGATAATCCGCCACTCCGACGGATCCTTGAGCTTGATCTCCTTCGGCACTTCCAGCTTCGCGGCCGCCTCGGCCACCGCACCGAAGCGCGTGGTGCGACCGGTCGGCGTGTGGGCGATGGCACCCATGGCGACGGTGCACTCTTCGGGAGGAACATCCCACTGCTTCGCGGCAGCCGTCACCAGCATCTGCCGGGCAGCGGCGCCCGCCTTGCGCAAGGTTTCCTGCGACTCGCGGATGGACCGGCTGCCGCCCGTGGACATGGCACCCCACACCCGGTTGCGCTTCACGTGCTCGTTGACGTCTGCGTACTCGGAGCGCACCTGGCTCCAGTCGCACTCGAGTTCTTCGGCGACGAGCTGCGCGAGACCGGTGAAGCTGCCCTGGCCCAGTTCGGAGCGGGCGATGCGGATGACGATCGTGTCGTCCGGATTGATCACGATCCAGTGGGTGAGCTCCACCGGGCCTTCGGCCGCGGCGGCGTCGAAAGCGAACGGCACGCCGATGGCAAAACCGCCGCCGAGGGCGGCACTGCGTACGAGGAATTCACGTCGACCGGGCCGGGCGATCGTCTTCGAAGTCGTGTTCGTCATGATCGGTTCCTCAGCTCAGTCCGGCGGCGGCCTGCACGGCCTCGCGCACGCGGACGTAGGTGCCGCAGCGGCAGATGTTGGTGATGGCGTCGTCGATTTCCGCCGGAGAGGGCTTCGGCTTGTCCTTGAGCAGCGCCACGACGGCCATGATCATGCCGCTCTGGCAGTACCCGCACTGGGGCACCTGCAGGTCCACCCACGCACGCTGCACGGGGTGATTGCCGTCGGCGGAGAGACCTTCGATGGTGGTGACCGACTGGCCGGCCACGGCAGACACCGGCATCACGCAGGAGCGCACCGCGGCACCGTCGATGTGCACGGTACAGGCGCCGCAGGCCGCGACACCGCAGCCGTACTTGGTGCCCGTGAGGCCCAACTCGTCGCGCAGCACCCACAACAGTGGCATGTCGGGTTCCGTGTCCACCTGCACGGGCTTGCCGTTGACTTTCAAGCTGATCATGAATCGCTCCCCGGAGACGGGCCGAAGCGGCCCGGAAGATGTGCCGAATGTTACCCCGCGATGGCGCGGCGGGCCTCCGCCGGCTCGCGGTCCTTGCGTGTATAGTGCCTTGCGGTCGCGGAAAGTTCGCGAAGCCGTCAAGGAAGAGCCGCGCCGCCTGCGCGGCCCTTCCGCAAAGCCCAGGAACCGCAACGAGTTCGCCCCGCCCGCGCCTGCAGCGCCGGGCCCTGCGGCGACGGAAAGAACAAGAAAGACGATGAGCTTCTGCTGGTTCGCCTTCTTCCACTGCGTCAGCGGCCGCCCCGAGGAAGACCGTGACTCTCTCGTCACGCTTCTGGGCCCGGTCGTCGAGGCGGTGACCGGCCTCAGCCGGGCGCTCGTGCACTGCTGCACGGTCGCGGACGATCCTTTCCTCAAGGACGACGAGCCGCCGCATCTGGTGCTGCAGTGCTACTTCGACTCCGATGCCGATCTCAAGCGGGCGCTCGGCCCCGAGAGCCCCATCCTGGCGCTTCAGGACCCCGAACGATTTCCAATGCTCGCTCATGCGTCCGTGACGCACCAGGCGATGGCCGTGCACCGGTTCGAAACCCCCTCGGCACGGCAGGCGCCGGAGTCCCACGCGACCTATCTCGTCGGCTACGAGGGCCCGGCAGAGGACGCCGACGAGTGGCTGGACCACTACCTGGCCACCCATGCGCAGCACATGACCCAATTGCCGCGAGTGCGGGAAGTGGAGGTTTACACGCCCTGTGAATGCCCCACCGCACTGTCCTGGCCGCAGACCCGCTTCATGCAGCGGAACAAAGTGGTGTTCGACAGCCCCATGGCGCTCACGGGTGCGCTGCATTCTCCGATCCGGGCCCGGATGCGCGAGGACTTTCTGACCTTCCCGCCCTACCGCGGCCGGGTGACGCACCACCCGATGATGTCCGACATCGTCTACAGCGCGGCGCTTCCGTAGTCCGCCTCATCTCCGCCCGCGGCCGACCGCCGGCCCGTCACGACCGCAAACAGAAGGGCGACGGCAGCGCCCGCACCGTGGCTCATCGAGACCAGCACGAACCCATCGGCCGACGCGTCCCGCCACTGCCAGCCCGCGCTTTCCGCAAGGAGCTTCGCCGCGACGCCTGCCAGCACCACGCCTCCTGCCCAGCGGGAACGTCCGCCGTCCTGCCACGCTCGGGCAGCGGCGTAAACCGTGAGGGCGACCGCCAGTCCCGAGGCGCCGGCGAACTGCAGGATTCCCGGCTCAAAGACCCAGAGGGCGCCGCCGATCGCCAGAGAAGCAAAGGCAAGGAGTCGGACGACGCCTGAAGAACCACGCCGCTCCGCCCAGCATCCCGCCACGGCAATCACCGCCGCATTGCCCCAGAGATGCGCCCAGGAGTAGTGGACCCAATGACCGGTCACGAAGCGCCACGCCTCGCCGCGCAGAATCGCGGTCCGATCGTAGAGCAGGGCATCGCCGAGCGCCGGCAGCAGCTGCACGACAAGCAGCGCCGCGACGACCGCCGGCGTGACCCTCGGCGATCGGGCGGACGAGGATCGCCCGGACGATGGCCCCGGCAACACCGAGGATGGCGTCAGCGCTTCGAACTCCACCACGCGCCCCCGGCCATCAGCAGTGCGAATGCGGCGCCGGCCCAGATCCCGAAGTCGCCACCCCCGCGAGCCCCCTGGCTGCCGGCCGCCCGCGCGATCTTGTATTCCTCCGGCGACGTCTTCACCCGCTCCTGGAAGGCGACCAGCTGCGTGTCGAGGTTGCCGATCATCCTGGCAATGGCATCGTCGAACCCGCGCTCGCTGTCCGCGCGGATCTGCTCGGACTGATTCACCAGCGTCGACGCGCCCTTGACCACGCTGACACCGGGCGCCCGGAACAGCATCCGGCGGCTCGGGATGTGCATCACGGCAGTGTCGACCATCGTGTGCGTGGAGTTCTTCTCGGCGGGGACGACGTACGCGCCCACCAGAGTCCAGTAGGTGAGGGACGCGAGTCCCTTGTCGTTGAACTGCTTCTGGTCGTAGGACACGAGCGCGATCGTTTCGACGCGGTACATCGCGCGGATCTGGTCGAGGTTCTGGAATCCGCCCTTCCGGGTGAGGTAGTCGGACGGGATGATCTCGATGGCCTTCACGTAGTCGAGGGACCGGAAATGCTGCGCGACCCGCTCCAGCAGTTCCGCCTTCTTCGTGGCCGTGAGCCATTCCTGCTGGTCACCGTCGGGCACGAAGGCAAGCCCCACCCGCATCGGCAGGTTCAGCACCGGAATGCCCTGGGGCATCACGGGATCGGTGGCATCGGGATACAGGTACTCGACCACGCTGGTGTTCTGATGGCGCTGGGTGCGCCAGAACAGGACGTCGCCGCAGCCACCGAGCATCACCGCCGGCAGGCACAGCAGCATCCACGCAGAGACAAGTCGCAGGAATCGTTTCATGGTTGTCCGTCGGGAATCAGGGTGCGGAAATCATAACCGCCCCGGCCGCCGCATCGAAGGCACGGATCGCACCCTCGATGCAGCGTTCGTCACAGGTGGCAGTCCGGCCCCAGCAGCGCCGTCCGGAACCGGCTGCGCAGATAGGGCCCGTCACGCGCGGGCAGCTCCAGGATGCTCGCGACGGACGGCACCTTCAGGTTGACGAGCAGCGGTCCGGGCGCGCTGTAGAGGCGGGGCTCCACGGCATCCAGTTGCGCCTGGGTCTCGACGACCTCGGCAGTCACGCCGCACGCGCGGGCCACGGCGGCGAGATCCACGCCGCGCGCCGTGTGCGCTTCCTGCAGGCCGGTCTCGGCGTAGAGGCCGTTGTCGATCACCACGATCGCGAGGTTCGCGGGCTTCTTCACGCCGATGGTCGCGAGCGAGCCCATGCCCATCAGCATCTCGCCGTCGCCGGTCAGCACGATGACGCGCCGGGTCGGCTGGGCGAGCGCGATCCCCAGGCCGACCATCGCCGCGCCGCCCATGGCACCCCACAGGTAGAACGTGAGCGGATGATCGCCGACACCATACGCATCGGAGGTCGGCCCGCCGAGGCCGCTCACGAGCAGCGACTCGCCGCGGTGGCGCAGCAGCTGCGCGACGGACGCCCGACGATCGAGAGTGCGGGATGCGCTCATTTCGTGTCCCCCTTCTTGAACATCTTGGCGCCGATGACCTTCTGGCTGAGCAGCACGGCGACGACGCGGCCCGTGTTGTAGGCGAGCGCGAGGCTTGCGCGCACGGTCGGTGCGACATCGGCCGCGCTCTCCACGCGGTTCACCAGCACGCCCACGGCTTCCAGGCTCGCCTGTGTGCCCTGCCCCATGGTGATCTGCCACGGGTTGAACTCGCCCCATTCGCCGCGCATGGTGACGATCATCAGCATCGGAATGCGGCACTCGGCGGGCAGCGACAGCATGTTGATGCAGTTGCCCACGCCGCTCGACTGGAGCAGCAGAACGCCTCTCTGCCCGCCGAGGAACGCGCCGGCCAGCATGGCGACGCCCTCTTCCTCGGTGGTGAGCGACACGGCCTCGATCCCGGGCGCCGCGAGACTCCGCTCGATCAGGCGCTTGTGACCGGCATCCGGCACGTAGGCGACCTGGCGCACGTCGCCGGCCACCAGTTCCTCGAACAGCTCGTCGGGCCACGCGGGCACGCTCATCTTTTCTCCTCCCTGGATGCAGCGCGGCCCGGACACGAGCGTCCGCGCGCACCGGCTGCAACGCTCGGCATGGTACGGCAGACGATGGCTCCCGGCAGAATGCGGAAAATGCGGGGACGAGGTGTGCAGGCGGCGATTGACCAGTCGCCCGGGATTGCCGCAGACTTTGATAACAAGTTAACTATGCGACGGCGAGTGTCCGCCCCGGGCGGGTCTGCCGCCCGCAGCGACCAAACCGTACCTTGGGGGGAGTCTTGGACTATTCGGGCTGGGCTCGTTCGGGCCGGGATGGCCGCGTGCATCCGGTGACGCTGGGCGTGGATCCCGCGGGCCTGGGCAGCGCCGACTGGGACGCCTGCTGGCAGGGCGGATTGCCTGCCGTCCCCACGGGGGGCTGCGTCTACGGTGTCGCGCTCAATCACGTGGACGAACTGGCGGCGCTCGGCGCGGCACTCGGCGAGCCGCCCTACAAGGCGCCCCCGAAGGCGCCGATCCTCTACGTCAAGCCGTCGAACACGTGGTCGGGTCCGTTTGCGGACATCGTGGTGCCGGACGGAATCGACACCGTCGAAGTCGGCGCGTCGGTCGCCCTCGTCTTCGGGCGTGACACGACCCGCGTGCGGGCCTGCAGCGCGTGGCAGCACGTGGAAGGTCTGACCCTCGTCGCGGACCTGTCCGTTCCCTCGCCCTCGTTCTACCGTCCGCCGGTGCGCTTCAAGTGTCTGGACGGCTTCTGCCCGATCGGGCCGTGGGTGGTCCAGCCTCACGCGGCACTGCAGTCGGGCAGCGTCACGCTCGAAGTCCGCGTGGATGGCTCGCTCCTGCAGAGCGTTTCGCTCCACGCCCTGGTGCGCGACGCCGCCAAGCTCATCGAGGACATCTCGGCGTTCATGACCTTCCGTGCGGGCGACGTGCTCATGCTGGGTTCCGGGCCGGGCCGGCCGATGGTGCGGCCGGGGCAGCGGGTGTCCGTTTCCTGCGCGGGCCTGGGACGGCTCGAGAACCGCCTGATCCGCGTCGACGCCAGCGGGAGCCCCGCGCCATGAAGCACGCCCGCGTCATCCATCAGGGGACCGTCCAGTGGGCCGTCGAGCACGACGGACGCCTGCGCCTGGCCAACGGCCTCGTCGTCGACGAAACCGACGTGTCGTGGCTGCCGCCGCTCGCCCCGATGCCAAGACCGCGCACGATCATCGCGCTCGGCCTCAACTATGCGGACCACGCGAAGGAACTCGCCTTCAAGGCGCCGGACGAACCTCTCATCTTCACCAAGACCGAGACGGCGCTGGTCGGTCACCGAAGCACGTCCCGCCGCCCCGCCGACGTCACGTTCATGCACTACGAGTGCGAGCTGACGGTGGTGATCGGCCGCACGGCGCGCCGGGTCCGACGGGACGACGCCTACGACTTCGTCGGCGGCTATACCGTCGCCAACGACTACGCGATCCGCGACTACCTCGAGAACTACTACCGGCCCAACTTCCGGGTGAAGAATCGCGACGGCTGCACACCGCTGGGCCCGTGGCTGGTGGACGCCGCCGACATTCCCGACCCCATGAAACTCGACCTGCGCACCTTCGTGAACGGCACGCAGACGCAGTCGGGCAACACGCGGGACATGGTGTTCGACATCCCGTTCCTCATCGAATACCTCACGGCCTTCATGACGCTCGAGCCCGGCGACCTCATCCTCACCGGCACGCCCGAGGGTCTCGCCGACACGCGGCCCGGCGACGAGGTCGTCACCGAAATCGACCGCGTCGGCCGCCTCGTCAATACCATCGTCGCTGACGACGAACCCGTGGAGTCCCACGCATGAAACGTCTCTCGCACCTGATCGACGGCAAGGCGGTCGACAGCGACGATTCCTTCCGCAGTGTCGACCCCGCCACGCAGGAAGTCCTTGCGGAGGTCGCGTCCGGCGGCCAGCGCGAGATCGACGCCGCCGTCGCCGCGGCGAAAGCCGCCTTCCCGGGCTGGGCCGCCACGCCCCAGGCCACGCGCGCGAAGCTGATGCGCAATCTCGGCGACCTCATCACGAAGCACGTACCGGAAATCGCCGACACCGAGACGCGAGACACCGGCCAGGTGATCGGCCAGACGAAGAAGGCACTCATCCCCCGCGCCGCCGACAACTTCCACTTCTTCGCGGAACTCTGCACGCGCACGGACGGGCACACCTACCCCGTCGACAACGCGATGCTGAATTACACGCTGTTCCAGCCCGTGGGCGTGTGCGCGCTCATCTCACCCTGGAACGTGCCGTTCATGACCGCCACCTGGAAGACGGCACCTTGCCTCGCGCTCGGCAACACGGCGGTGCTCAAGATGTCGGAACTCTCGCCGCTCACGGCCTCCCGACTCGGCGAACTCGTGCTGGAAGCCGGGATCCCGCCAGGCGTCTTCAATGTGGTCCACGGTTACGGACGCGACGCCGGCGAAGCCCTGGTGAAGCACCCCGATGTGCGCGCGATCTCCTTCACCGGCAGCACGGCCACCGGCAACCGCATCGTGCAGGCCGCCGGGCTCAAGAAGTTCTCGATGGAACTGGGCGGCAAGTCGCCGTTCATCGTGTTCGAGGATGCCGACCTCGACCGCGCCATGGATGCCGCCGTCTTCATGATCTTCTCCAACAACGGTGAGCGCTGCACGGCAGGCTCGCGCATCCTCGTGCAGCGCTCCGTGTACCGGGCCTTCTGCGAGACCTTCGCGCAGCGCGCCGCGCGACTCACGGTGGGCGACCCGCTCGACGACAGCACCATCATCGGTCCGATGATCTCGCCCGAGCACCTCGCGAAGGTCCGGCACTACATCGACCTGGGTCAGCGCGAAGGCGCGACCATGCTCACCGGCGGCTCGGCGGCCCCGACGGTCGAGGGGCGGGTCGCGAAGGGCAACTTCGTGAGCGCGACCGTCTTCGCCGATGTCGACAACGCCATGGCCATCGCGCAGGACGAGATCTTCGGGCCCGTCGCCTGCCTGATCCCGTTCGACAGCGAGGCCGACGCCATCCGCATCGCCAACGACATCCGCTACGGGCTCTCGTCCTATGTGTTCACCGAGAACCTCGGGCGCGCGCACCGCGTCGCCGCCGCCATCGAAGCGGGCATGGTGTTCGTGAACAGCCAGAACGTGCGGGACCTGCGCCAGCCCTTCGGCGGCATCAAGGCCTCGGGCACCGGCCGCGAGGGTGGCACCTGGAGCTTCGAAGTCTTCACCGAACCCAAGAACGTGTGCGTGGCCATGGGCCGCCACCCGATTCCGCGCTGGGGCGCGTGATGGGGACGCTGGCCCTCGCGGCGAAGATCACCCATGTGCCGTCGATGTACCTGTCGGAACTGCCGGGGAAGCACCAGGGCTGCCGGCAGGCCGCGATCGACGGGCACATCGAGATCGGTCGCCGCGCGCGGGCGCTCGGCGTGGACACCATCGTCGTGTTCGACGTGCACTGGCTCGTGAACGCGGGCTACCACGTGAACTGCGCGCCCCGCTTCGCCGGCAACTACACCAGCAACGAGCTGCCGCACTTCATCAAAAACATGGAGTACGAGTACCCGGGCAACACGGCGCTGGGCGAGGCCATCGCTGCCGTGGCAACCCGGGAAGGCGTGTTCACCCGCGCTCACCACGATACGTCACTGGACCTCGAATACGGCACGCTCGTGCCGATGCGCTACATGAACGGTGACCGGCACTTCCGCGTCGTGTCGATCGCGGCGTGGTGCAACTGGCACGACCTCGAGGACAGCCGTCGCTTCGGTCTGGCGGTCCGCCACGCCATCGAGCAGGAGTACGACGGCACGGTCGCCATCCTCGCGAGCGGTTCCCTTTCCCATCGCTTCAACGACAACGGCAGCCCCGAGGAATCCATCCACCAGATCAGTGACGAGTTCTTCCGCCAGGTGGACCTGCGCGTGATGCAGCTGTGGGAAGCCGGGGACTTCGACACCTTCACACAGATGCTGCCGATGTACTCCCGCCAGTGCTTCGGAGAGGGTCACATGCACGATACGGCCATGCTGCTCGGCTCCCTCGGCTGGGACCGCTACCGCGAGCCGGTCGAAGTGATCACCCCGTACTTCCCGAGTTCCGGCACCGGCCAGGTCAATGCGATCTTCCCGGTCGCGCCTCTTCCGGAGTGACCCATGCCCCATCTCGTGATCGAGTACACCGCCAACCTCGAAGCCGACGGTGATCTGCAGGGCCTGTGCAACAAGGCCGCCGCCGTGCTCGTGTCGCAGCAGTCGGATGGCAAGCCGGTGTATCCCATCGGCGGCGTGCGCGTACGGGCGCACCGGATCGACACCTGGTGCATGGCGGACGGGCAGGCCGACTACGCCTTCGTCCACGCCAATCTCAAGATCGGCAGCGGCCGGGCGGACACCGTGAAGCAGGCAACCGGCGATGCCCTGTTCGACACCATCAAGTCGCACTTCGCCGGGATCTACGCGAGCCGCTATCTCGCGCTCTCGATGGAGATCAACGAGTTCAGCGAAGCGGGCACCTGGAAGCACAACAACGTGCACGCGCGTTTCAAGCGTCCCTGAGGCCCCGATGCTCGACCCCCGAACCATCCAGCGGCTCGCCGCCGAACTGCACAAGGCAGAGCGCACGCGAACCCAGCTTCGGCACTTTTCCCTGGGCCATCCCGGCATGACCATCGAGGACGGCTACGCCATCCAGCGCGAGTGGGTCGCGATGAAGCTTGCAGAAGGCCGCGTGCTGCGGGGGCACAAGATCGGCCTCACCTCGCGGGCGATGCAGATGTCCTCGCAGATCGACGAGCCGGACTACGGCGCGCTCCTCGATGACATGTTCTTCGAGTCCGGGGGCGACATTCCGGTGTCGCGCTTCATCCTGCCGCGCGTGGAGGTGGAACTCGCCTTTGTGCTCCGCGCAAGACTGCAAGGGCCCGGCATCACGCTGTTCGACGTGCTGCGCGCCACCGAGTACGTGACGCCCGCCATCGAGATCATCGACGCACGGATCGAGCAGTTCGACCGCGAGACCAAGGCGCCGCGCAAGGTGTTCGACACGATCTCGGACAATGCGGCCAATGCCGGCATCGTCCTCGGCGGCCGACCCGTGCGCCCCGATACCCTCGATCTGCGCTGGGCCGGCGCGCTGCTCCACAAGAACGCCGTGATCGAAGAGACCGGGCTCGCGGCCGGCGTGCTGAACCACCCGGGCAACGGCGTGGCGTGGCTCGCCAACAAGCTGGCCGCGCACGACGAGTTCCTGGAGGCGGGCGAGGTCATCCTCGGGGGCTCCTTCACGCGCCCCGTGAACGCGGTGGCGGGCGACACCTTCCATGCGGACTACGGGCCGCTGGGGTCGATTTCGTTCCGGTTCGTGTAGAGACAATCCTCACCACCCGGAGTGGGGTAGTCTTCGCCGAGCCGCCTTGAGCGGCCGGGCGCGACTGCCTGACAACTCGAGCCAGGGAGGCCCGCCATGCAATTCCACACTCTTCCTTCCACGGATCTGCGCGTATCGCGCGTCTGCCTCGGCACCATGACCTGGGGCCAGCAGAACTCCGAGGCCGAAGCCCATGCCCAGCTCGATCTCGCGCTGGCCGAAGGCATCAACTTCATCGATACGGCGGAGATGTACCCGGTCCCGCCCAACGGAGAAACGCAGGGCCGGACCGAGCAGTACATCGGGAGCTGGATTGCGAAGCGCGGGCGCCGCGATGACGTGATCCTCGCCACGAAGGTGGCCGGTCCGGGACGACGCGACTGGATTCGAGGCGGCCGGACGGACCTCACCGCCGGCGTGATCGCCGAGGCCGTGGAGACCAGCCTGCAGCGGCTGCAGACGGACTACATCGATCTCTACCAGATCCATTGGCCCCAGCGGAACGTGCCCAACTTCGGCGGCGTGCTGTTCGACCCGACCAAGGAGAAGGATGGCCCGCCCATCCGTGAGCAGGTCGAGGGGATGGCCGCGATGATCCGCGCGGGCAAGATCCGGCACTACGGGCTGTCGAACGAGACGACCTGGGGTTTGTTCGAGTTTCACCGCATCGCGAAGGAACTCGGCGTGCCGGGCCCCGTCACGCTGCAGAACAGCTACAGCCTGCTATCACGCAATGTGGACAACGATCTCGCCGAGGCACTCCATCGCCAGGGCATGTCGTTGCTCGCCTACAGCCCTCTCGCCGCCGGATTGCTGTCGGGCAAGTATCTCGGCGGCGCCCAGCCCGCGGGCGCGCGGTTCACGCTGTTCGATTCGCTCGGGGCAAGATTCCGTAAACCTATCGTTCCGGAAGCTATCGACGCCTACGCCGCGCTCGCGAAGAAGCGCGGCATCTCGCTCGTGCAACTCGCGCTCGGGTACGTGGACAGCCGGTGGTACCTGGGCTCGTCGATCATCGGCGCGACCACCCTCGAACAGTTGCGGGAGGACATCGCCGGCGCGCAGTTCCAGTTGGACGAAGAGACCCTCGCGGAGATCGAGGCGTTGCGCGGCCGGTATCCGAATCCGGCGCCGTAGCCCGGACCAGGCGCGGAGGCGCCGAATCCGGGAACACCATCACGTTCCCGCATACCGCCCCCGGAGTTCGCTTCGCTCCGTCCGGGCTACGGTCCCTGGCACTCGTCACACGTAGCCCGGACGAGGCGCCCATGCGCCGACTCCGGGGACATCGTCGCGTCCCCGTACACCGCCCCCGGAGTTCGCTTCGCTCCGTCCGGGCTACGATCCCGGGCACTCGTCACACGTAGCCCGGACGAGGCGCGAACGCGCCGACTCCGGGAACATCGTCGCGTCCCCGCGCACCGCCCCCCGGAGTTCGCTTCGCTCCGTCCGGGCTACGGGTCCCGGGCACTCACACACGTAGCCCGGACGAGGCGCGAATGCGCCGACTCCGGGGACATCGTCGCGTCCCCGCACACCGCCCCCGGAGTTCGCTTCGCTCCGTCCGGGCTACGGCCCCGGGCACTCGTCACACGTAGCCCGGACGAGGCGCGAACGCGCCGACTCCGGGAACATCGTCGCGTCACCCACACCGCCCCCGGAGTTCGCTTCGCTCCGTCCGGGCTACGGTCCCGGGCACTCGTCACGCGGAGCCCGGACGAGGCGCGAATGCGCCGACTCCGGGAACATCGTCGCGCTCACCACCACCGCCCCCGGAGTTCGCTTCGCTCCGTCCGGGCTACGGGTCGGGCAATCGTCACGCGTAGCCCGGACGAGGCGCGAACGCGCCGACTCCGGGGCCGACGCTCAATCCGCCCCGTCCTCCAGCGCGACCACCATCGCGACGAGTTCCGTGGAAAGCCGCCCAACGCAATCCTTCCCGAGCCGGATCTCGATGTCCTGGTACACCTCCTCGACATCGGGCATCACGGCATCCACGAGTTCCCGGCCCGTCTGGGAAAGCATCACCGCCACCCGCCGATGGTCGGTGGTCGAGCGGGCGCGCTCGAGCCAGCCGGCGGACTCCATGCGACTGAGCACCCCGGTGAGACTAGGCCCGAGCATGCAGCACTCCTCGGCGATCTGACCGGAGGTCATGGCGCCGGCGTCCGCGATGGCGCGCAGCACCCGCCACTGCTGGTCGGTGAGACCGTGGGTTTTGAGGACCTTCCGGAACCGCCGCATCATGGCTTCACGCGTCTGAAGCAGCAGCAGGGGGAGGTTCTTGCGGGAGGTGACGATCGGGGTGGCGGACATGGCCGGATTCTCCGAAGCCGGCTGTGACGTCGTCAAGCGAGAGTTGGCAGTTTTCTTGACGGCTCCCGGGATTACCGTTGAAATGCCCCGATCGAGTTGCTCCGCAGCTGTCCGGACCGTCCCGCGCCCGCGCGCCGGTCCTCCCGGGAAATGGCCGAACGCTCATTCAAGAAGGAAGTCGAGAAGCTCCGCCTCGCCGGCGGTGAGACCTTCCACGGGGAAGGCATCCTCGCGGTCACCAAGGCGCTGCTACAGTCGGGCGTGTCCTACGTGGCCGGCTACCAGGGCGCCCCGATCTCGCACCTGATGGACGTCCTGGCGGACGCCAACGACATCCTCGCGGAACTCGGCATCCACTTCGAGCACAGCGCCTCCGAGGCCACCGCCACGGCCACGCTGGCCGCTTCGGTCCACTATCCGCTGCGCGGTGCAGTCACGTTCAAGTCCACGGTCGGCACCAACGTGGCCTCCGATGCCCTCGCCAATCTCGCCTCGGGCGGGGTACGCGGCGGGGCGCTCATCATCGTGGGGGAGGACTACGGCGAAGGCTCCAGCATCATGCAGGAGCGCTCGCACGCCTTCGCGATGAAGTCCCAGGTGTGGCTGCTCGATCCGCGCCCGAACCTGCCCAGCATCGTCGAGGCCGTGGAACAGGGCTTCCAGCTCTCGGAGGCCACCAGCACCCCCGTCATGCTGGAGCTGCGCATCCGCGCCTGCCACGTGCACGGCCGCTTCGTCGCCAAGGACAACGTCCGCCCCGCCTTCACCCTGAAGGACGCCATCGAACAGCCGCAGCGCGACGTCAGCCGCATCGTGCTGCCGCCGGCGAGCTATCTGCACGAAAAGGAAAAGATCGAGAAGCGCTGGCCCGCCGCCGTGGCGTTCATCCGCGAGCGCAGGCTGAACGAGTTCTTCGCCGAAACCGCAGACGACTTCGGGATCATCCTGCAGGGCGGCATGTACAACAATGTGATCCGCGCACTGCAGCTGCTCGGGTTGTCGGACATCCACGGCGACACGCGCGTGCCGCTCTACGTGCTCAACGTCACCTACCCGCTCGTGGACGACGAGATCGTGCGCTTCTGCACTGGCAAGCGGGCGGTGCTGATGGTGGAGGAAGGCCAGCCGGACTTCCTGGAGCAGAACCTCCACGCCATCCTCCGCCGGGCCGATGTGCAGACGCGCGTGCACGGCAAGGACGTCCTGCCGATGGCCGGCGAGTACACCGGCGGCGTGATGCTCCAGGGCATCACCAAGTTCATCGAGAAGGTCGCCCCGCACCATCTGCCCGAGAGCGGCGTGCCGGCCGCCGCGAAGCCCGTTCCGCCCGAGGCCCGCCTCCCCGCGATCCGCGCCATGGACACGGCCGTGCACCCGCGGCCACCGTCGTTCTGCACGGGCTGCCCCGAGCGCCCCATCTTCACCGCGATGAAGCTCGTCGAACGCGAGCTGGGGCCGCATCACGTGAGCTGCGACATCGGGTGTCACCTGTTCTCCATCCTGCCGCCGTTCAACATCGGCGCCACCACGATGGGCTACGGGCTTGGCTGGGCCGGCGCCGCGGCCCTCAATACGAGGGAGACGCGTCGCCGCACCATCAGCTTCATGGGCGACGGCGGCTTCTGGCACAACGGCCTCACCAGCGGCGTCGGCAACGCGGTCTTCAACAAGACCGACAACGTGCTCATCATCGTCGACAACGGCTACTCCGCCGCCACCGGCGGTCAGGACGTCCTGTCATCCAAGGGCCTCAACCCGATCCGGACGACGCGCAATCCGATCGAGAGCGCGGTGCGCGGCGTGGGCGTGCAGTGGGTCCGGACGATCACCCGCACCTACAGCGTGTCGCGCATGCGGGACACCCTGCGCGAAGCCCTCACGACCCCGGCGGAAGGACCCAAGGTCATCATCGCGCAGAGCGAGTGCATGCTGAACCGCCAGCGCCGCGAGAAGCCGCTCATGCGCAAGGCCGTGGAGTCCGGCCAGCGCGTCGTGCGCGAGCGCTTCGGCGTGGATTCCGACACCTGCACCGGCGATCACTCGTGCATCCGGCTGTCGGGCTGTCCGTCGCTGTCCATCAAGCCCAACCCCGATCCCCTGCGCACGGACCCCGTCGCGACAGTCCTCGACAGCTGCGTCGGCTGCGGCCTGTGCGGCGAGGTATCGCACGCGGCCGTGCTGTGCCCCTCCTTCTATCGCGCCGAGATCGTCTCCAACCCGACGGGCTGGGACCGCTTCCGCGCCAAGGTGCGCGCCGCCGTCATCGGCTTCCTTCAGAACCGCATCGACCGCCGCCTCGCGGGGCTCCGCCCGTGAGCGCTCCCGGCCGCTCCTTCAACGTCGCAATCCTCGCGATGGGCGGCGAGGGTGGCGGCGTGCTCGCCGACTGGCTGGTGGACCTCGCCGAGCACAACGGCTACTTCGCGCAGACCACCTCGGTGCCCGGCGTCGCGCAGCGCACTGGCGCCACGATCTACTACGTCGAGATGTTCCCGGATGCACGGGACGGCCGCACACCCGTGTTCGCGCTCATGCCGTTCCCGGGCGACGTGGACGTGGTCATCGCCTCCGAACTGATGGAAGCGGGCCGCGCCATCCAGCGCGGTTTCGTCACGCCCGATCGCACCGTCTTCATCACGTCGACACACCGCGTGTTCTCGATGACCGAGAAGATCGCCATGGGCGACGGCCGTGTCGACGCCGACAAGCTGCTCGAGGCCGGCCGCGCTGCCGCCCGCAAGCTCATCGTCGCGGACTTCGCGGATGCCGCCGAGCGCACCGGCAGCGTGATCAGTGCGGCACTGTTCGGCGCCCTCGCGGCAAGCGACGAGACGCCCTTCCTGCCCGAAGCCTTCGAGGCCGCGATCCGTCGTGGCGGGGTCGGGGTGAACACCAGCCTCGCGGCCTTCGCCGAGGGCGCGAGGCTCGCCGCGCAGCCGACGGCACCGAGCGTGGTCGAAGCCCTGATCGAACCTCCCCCCTCTGCGGTCGGCCGCCTGCTGCAGCCGCTCGCCGAAAGAATCCGGTGCGACTTTCCCGCGGCGGCGCAGCGGACGCTGGTCGCAGGCATCGAACGTCTGGCCGACTATCAGGATGTGGCCTATGCCGAGGCGTACCTGGATCGCCTCGCGCCGCTCGCGGCCCTGGAGCGCGACAGCGGCGATGCCCGCTGCCGCCTGCTGGTGGAGACGGCGAGACACCTCGCGTTGTGGTTGTCGTACGAAGACACGATCCGCGTCGCCGACCTGAAGACGCGCCGCTCGCGTTTCGATCGCGTCCGCGCGGAGGTGCGCAGCAAGCCGGACCAGGTGCTGGGTATTCACGAATTCATGCATCCGCGCCTGGAGGAAATCGCCGACACCCTGCCGGAAGGCCTCGGTCGCTGGCTGCTCGCCACGCCCTGGGCGCGCAATCTGGTGGGGCGCTTCTCGCGGGAAGGGCGCGTCGTGCGCACGAGCACCGTGCGCGGCTTCCTGCTGCTCTACTTCGTCGCGAGCCTGCGGCGCATCCGCCGCGGCACGCTGCGGGCACGGATCGAGATGCAGCGCATCGACGGGTGGTTCGCGACCGTCACGGAAGTTGCACGCACTGACTACGAACTCGCCATCGCCGTGGCGTCGTGTCAGCGCCTGGTCAAGGGCTACGGCGATACGCACGCGCGCGGCTGGCGCAATTTCGAATCCCTGATGAACGCCCTCCCCCGCCTTCGCGGCCGCGCCGACGCCGCGATCCAGCTGCGCCGCCTGACGGAAGCCGCACTGGCGGACGAACACGGAAACGCGCTGTCGGCGGCGAGGGAGGAAATCGCCGCATGAGCCGCTATCGCGACGACCCGGAGGCCCTGCGCGCCCTGGTCCAGGACGACCAGGTGCATCGCGACGTGTACATCGACGACGAGCTGTTCGCCCTCGAGATGGAACGCCTGTGGTCACGCACTTGGGTGTATGTCGGTCACACGAGCCAGGTGCCGAACCCCGGGGACTACTTCACGACGGACATCGCCGCCCAGCCGGTCATTCTCGTGCGCCACACGGACGGCAGCGTTCGGGTGCTGCTCAACCGCTGCGCGCACAAGGGCGCCCGGCTGGTGTCCGCGCCGACGGGCAACACCGGCAAGTTCTTCCGCTGCCCGTACCACGCGTGGTCGTACACGACCGACGGCGCCCTGCTCGCCATTCCGCTCAAGAAGGGCTACGACGGTACCCGCATGATGGAATGCGAAGCCGGCCGCGGCATGACCGCCGTGCGCAACGTGGAGGTCTATCGCGGCTTCGTGTTCGCGCGCCTGTCGGACGACGGCCCCGGGTTCCGCGAGTACTTCGGCGATTCGCTCTCGTCCATCGACAACATGGCCGACCGCTCGCCCGAGGGTGAACTGGAGATCGCCGGCGGCGTGCTGCGCTACCGGCACAACTGCAACTGGAAGATGTTCGTCGAGAACCTCAACGACACCATGCATCCGATGGTGGCGCACGAGTCCTCCGCGGGCACGGCGAAGAAGCTCTGGGCGGACAAGCCCGCGGATCTGCCCAAGCCGATGGCCATCGAGCAGTTCGTGCCCTTCGCGTCCAGTTACGATTTCTTCGACAGCATGGGCGTGCGCGTCTTCGAGAACGGCCACAGCTACACGGGCGTCAACTTCTCGATCCACTCCTCGTATGCGTCCGTTCCCGGCTATGAGGACTCGCTCAAGCAGGCCTACGGCGACGAGCGCGCCGCGAAGATTCTCGAGACCGCCCGGCACAACACCGTCTACTACCCGAGCCTCACCATCAAGGGCGCCATCCAGGCGATCCGCGTGGCGCGGCCGATCGCTGCCGACGAGACCATCGTCGAGTCCTGGACCTTCCGGCTCAAGGGCGCCCCCGATCAGCTCCTGGCCCGCACAGTCATGTACACGCGGCTCATCAACTCGCCGCTCTCGGTCGTGGGCCACGACGACCTGTACGCCTACCGCGCCATCCAGGAAGGTCTGCACGCGGAAGGCAACGACTGGGTGAGCCTGCACCGGAACTTCTCCCCCGAGGAGATCGGCAAGGCTGATCTCACGACCGCCGGCACGAGCGAGATCTCCATGCGAAACCAGTTCCGCGCGTGGCTGCGCTACATGCTGCCCGCCCAGGAGACCACGGCATGACCCCGACCGAGCAGGACCTCATCCGCTTCGTCGTCCGCGAGGCGCGTCTGCTGGACGAGAAGCGCTTCGACGAGTGGCTCACGCTCTTCACGGAGGACGGGTACTACTGGGTGCCGCTCGCCCACGGGCAGACCGACCCGGTGCTCCACACCTCGCTCGCCTACGAAGACCGGCTGCTCCTCCAACTGCGCGTCGAGCGACTGAAAAGCCCGCGCGCGTTCTCCCAACAGCCGCCGAGCCGCTGCCACCATCTGCTGCAGACACCGGAGGTGGAGAGCATGGATGCCGCGGCGAATGCTTACGTGACCCGCACGCAGTTCCTCTATACCGAAGCGCGGCTGGACGAAGTGCAGCAGTACGCGGGGACGGCGTTCCATTCGTTGCGCGTGGTGGATGGCGCGTTGAAGATCGTCCTGAAGCGCGTGAATCTGCTGAACTGCGACGCGGCGCTGCCGTCGATCCAGTTGTTCCTGTGAGCGGAATCGCGTCGAGTCGACAACGTGTCGTCGTAGCCCGGACTCCGTCCGGGGCTGCCGCCCCCTGAACCCATGACCGCCGCCGTCTTCCCCGATCCGCCCCACTCCACCGTCCACGACGCGTTCGTGGCGACCGCACGGACCCATGCCGAGCGCCCGTTCCTACGCATCCTCCCCGAGACGGCCGGCCACTACGGCATTCCGGCGGGAGACCTGCGCTATGGCGATGCGCTCGACGCGGTCCTTGCCCTGCGTGCCCGCTACGCCGCGGCCGGCTACGGACCCGGACACCGCGCTGGCCTGCTTCTCGAGAACCGTCCCGCCTTCTTTCTCCACTGGCTGGCGCTCAACGGGCTCGGCGTCTCCGTCGTCCCCATCGGCGCGGAACTGCGCTCGGCCGAACTGCAATACCTCGTCGGGCACAGCGAAATGTCGCTCGCCGTCGTCCTGCCGCACCGCGTGGCGGACCTCGCGGCGGCGGCGAATGCCATCGGCGCGACGCTCGCGGTGATCACTGCCGACCACGAAGGCGCGATGCCATCGCCCGCCCACCCCTCCGTCACCGGTCTGGCCGGCGGCCTCGAAGCCGAGTGCGCGCTGATGTACACCTCAGGCACCACCGGCCGTCCCAAGGGCTGCGTGCTCACCAACCGCTACTACCTCCAGGCCGGCGCGTGGTACCTGGGTCTCGGCGGCCTGTGCGCGATTCGTTCAGCCGAAGACGTGCTGGTCACGCCGCTGCCCATGCATCACATGAATGCGATGGCGTTCTCGACGATGGTCATGGTGATGAGCGGCGGCTGTGTCGTGCCGCTGGACCGCTTCCATCCGCGATCGTGGTGGGCGTCAGTGCGTGAGGCGCGCGCGACCGTTGTTCACTACCTCGGCGTGATGCCGCCGATGCTGATGGGGGCCGAAGCCTCGGCTGCCGACCGGGAGCACCGCGTGCGCTTCGGGTTCGGCGCCGGCGTCGACCGCAAGCTGCACGCCGCGTTCGAAGCACGATTCGGCTTCCCGCTGGTGGAGGCCTGGGCAATGACCGAAACGGGCGCGGGCGGCGTGGTCATCGCCCACGAAGAACCCCGCCACGTGGGAACCGCCTGCTTCGGCCGCGCGCCGGCAGAACTCGAAGTGCTGCTGGTCGACGACGAAGGCACGCCGGTCGGTGCCGACACCAACGGCGAACTGCTCGTGCGCGCGAGCGGCCCGGACCCGCGCCGCGGCTTCTTCCGCGAATACCTGAAGGACGCCGAGGCCACCGCCGAAGCCTGGCGCGACGGCTGGTTCCACACGGGCGACGTCGTCCGCAGCGACGCGCAGGGCTACCTGTATTTCGTCGACCGCAAGAAGAACGTGATCCGGCGCAGCGGCGAGAACATCGCCGCAGTGGAAGTGGAGTCCGTCCTGCGCCAGCACCCGGTAGTCGCCCAGGTGGCAGTGGCCGCGGTGCCGGACCCGGTGCGCGGCGACGAAGTCCTGGCGTGCGTCGTCCCGAACGCCATCGTGGCCGCCGAGTGCCGCGAAGCGCTTGCCGCCGACATCGTGCAGCACTGCCTTTCCCAGCTCGCGTATTTCAAGGCGCCGGGCTACGTGGCGTTCGTCGAGGCCCTGCCGCTCACGGCCTCGCAGAAGATCCAGCGCGGCGAACTGAAGCAGCTTGCCGCCACCCTGCCGGGCACCCCGTGCACGGTCGACACCCGCGCCCTGAAGCGGAGACCGGCGTGAGCCGTCGCGACTATCACGGCATCGTCGTCACTACCCCGGTCACCGTTCCCTACGTCCGTTACTCCACGCACGGCCCGCACCGGTTTCTGGCGCAGGCGCTCGATTCTCTGCTGCAGGGTTCCGGCCTCGCGAAGGAAGCCATCGACGGCCTCACGGTGTCGAGCTTTTCGCTCGCTCCGGACACCGCGGTCGGCATGACACAACATCTGGGCGTGTCACCCCGCTGGCTGGATCACATCCCGATGGGCGGGGCCTCCGGCGTGGTGGCCCTGCGGCGGGCGGCGCGTGCCGTGCAAAGCGGCGATGCGGACGTCGTCGCCTGCCTCGCGGGCGACACCAACCGCGTGGACTCCTTCCGTCTCATGCTCGGGAGCTTCAGCCAGTTCGCGCAGGACGCCACCTACCCTTACGGCTCGGGCGGACCCAATGCGATGTTCGCCTTCATCACGGCGCACTACATGCGCGAGTTCGGCGCCACGCGGGAGGACTTCGGCAAGCTCTGTGTCGCCCAGCGCGCCAACGCTCTGCGCTTTCCTCACGCGATGTTCCGCAAGCCGCTCACGCTCGACGAGTACCTGGGCGCGCGCGTGATCGCGGACCCCATCCATCTCTTCGATTGCGTGATGCCCTGTGCGGGCGCCGATGCCTTCCTCGTGATGACCGAGGACCGCGCCCGCGCCGCCGGCATCCCGTACGCCCGCGTGCTCGGCGCCATCGAGCGGCACAACGCGTTCGCCGACGACCCGATCATGTTCCGGGGCGGCTGGCTGCTCGACCGGGATGACCTCTACGCGCAGACTGGCGTCGGGCCGGACGCCATGGACTTCGTGCAGACGTACGACGACTACCCGGTGATCGTGATGATCCAGCTGGAGGATCTCGGCTTCTGCGAAAAGGGCGAGGCAGCGGCCTTCGTGCGCCGCCACACCTTCACGCACGACGGAAGCTTCCCGAGCAACACCTCGGGCGGACAGCTCTCCGCCGGGCAGGCCGGCGCGTCGGGCGGCTTCCTCGGCATGGTGGAGGCCATCCGTCAGCTTACGGGTGCCGCCGGTGAGCGCGCCGTGACGGACGCCCGCTTCGGTCTGGTGAGCGGCTTCGGGATGGTGACGTACGACCGCTGCCTGTGCACGGGTGCTGTCGTGCTGGGAGCCGCGTGATGACGATGCCGTTCATGCGACCGCCGAAGAAGAATCCGATCCTGCGCACACGCGTGCCGACGCTGCCGCCCTGGACGCGCAGCCGCGTCGCGCTGGGGCTCACCGCCGCGGCTGCGGTCGGCCGCTTCGAACTGCAGTCCTGCGACGATTGCGGCACGGTCCAGTATCCGCCTCGCGAAAGCTGCCATCAGTGCCTGTCGATCGCCCTGCGCTGGAGCCCCGAGAGCGGCGAGGGCCAGCTGCTGTCCGAAACGCGCCTGCATCACAGCAACGATCTGTTCTTCCGCGAACGACTGCCGTGGCGGCTGGGCCTGGTGCAGCTCGCGAGCGGGCCCACGCTCATGGTTCATCTGCATGGCGACGTGCCTGCCGCACCCTGCGCGGTGCGGGTAGGCGCCCGCCTCGATCGCGCGGGGCAGGCCGTGCTGATCGCCTTTCCTGCCGAGGAGACACCCCACATGGCCGACGATCCGCAACTGCGCGAGATGACCTGCGACCCGAGGCACCGCAAGGTGCTCGTCACGGACGGCAAGACCGCCGTGGGCCAGGCACTCGTTCGCGCCCTGGCCAAGGCGGGCGCCGACCTCGTCTGGGTGGGCGAGGCCGAGCCCTGGAAGAAGTCCCCCGGGCTCGACGCACTGTCGGACCTGCCGTGCGTCACCCGCGTGCCGCTCGATCTCACCGACGAGCGCAGCGTGCTGCAGCTCGCCGGCGAACTCGGCGGCAAGGTGGACATCCTCGTGAACAACGCGGAGGTGCATCGCCCCTTCGGCATCTCCGCCCGCCGCGGGACGGAGGCCGCCCGCGCCGAGATGGACGTCAACTACTTCGGCCTGCTGCGGCTCGCGCAGGGCTTCGGCCCCGCGATGCGGGCGCGTGGTGCCGACGGGCAGGCAGGCGCGACGGCTTGGGTCAACCTGCTGTCCGTCTACGCGCTCAGCAACTTCCCACCGCACGGCACTTACTCCGCCTCGAAGGCCGCCGCGCTGTCGGCAGCGCAATGTCTGCGGGCGGAAATGCGCGCGGGCGGTATCCGCGTCGTCAACGTGTTCCCCGGCCCCATCGACGACGAGTGGAACCAGACGCTGCCGCCACCCAAGCTTTCCGCGGAGGGTGTGGCCAGCGCGATCGTCCGCGCACTGCGCGACGGCGTGGAGGACGTGTTCCCCGGCGACGTGGCGCAGGAATGGTTCGAGCGCTGGCGCGAAAGCCCCAAGACGCTCGAACGCGAACTCGCGCAGGGAGGCACGTGATGGCCGCCGACAATCCTCTGCTTGCCCTGGTCACCGCACTCGCGTCCGGCCGCATCCGCATCGTCGACCTAACCCAGACGCTCACGCCGGAGTTTCCGCAGATCACCCTGCCGCCGGAATTCGGACAGTGCTGGCCCTTCCGCATCGAGGAAGTTTCGCACTACGACGAGCGCGGACCCGCCTGGTACTGGAACAACTTCTCCTGCGGCGAGCACACGGGCACCCACTTCGACGCGCCGATCCACTGGATCTCCGGCCGCGACCTGCCGAACAACTCCGTCGACACGATCGCCGTGGAGAACTTCGTAGCGCCCGCTTGCGTGATCGACTGCTCAGGCGAAGCCGCGGCCGACGCCGACTTCCTGCTCACCGTGCCGTTCGTGGAAGCCTGGGAGGCGAAGCACGGCCGCATTCCGCCGAAGTCGTGGGTGCTCATGCGCACCGACTGGTCGAAGCGCACCGATCCCGCGGCGTACCAGAACTTCGACGAGACCGGCCAGCACACGCCCGGCCCGGATGCCGACGTCGTCCGCTTCCTGGTGGAGGAACGCGACGTCCTGGGATTCGGCTCCGAAGCCATCGGCACGGACGCCGGCCAGGGCTACCACCTCCGTCCGCCCTACCCCTGCCATTCGCTCATGCACGGCGCCGGCCGCTACGGCCTGCAGTGCCTGAGCAATCTCGACCAGCTGCCGCCAACCGGCGCCGTGCTGATCTGCCCGCCGCTCAAGATCCGGAAGGGCAGCGGGAGTCCCTTGCGGGTGCTGGCGATGGTCGAGACGTAGTCGGCATGCCGGGCTGAGCAGGCGGCGCGGCCAAGCCGCGCTTTCGACCTGTTTCGCAAAGCTGTCGTACCGCCGCGTCGGGCAGCACGTTCTTGCGTGGCGAGATGCGCGCGATGACCGACCGGCAGATTGTCTGGAGCGACGAAAGAGAGAACGTTCGCCGACCTTCTGGCACGCGGGATCGCCCCCGGAATGCGCGCATTGCCATGCCGCAATAAAGACCCTGGCCTTTCTTCGCCAACACTGATCAGCGCACAGCGGATAGTGAAACTGGCAGCCATCAATGCCAGGCGGCAGATGGAGCAGATGGCTCTTCGCGCCGAGACTTCACCTAGGAATCCGCGAAACCTGTCCTAAGCGCCGGGACCACCTTCGTTCCCAGCACGACGAGTCCAGAAAAGTCCGACAAGTCTGTACAGCAGCAAGCCCAAGAACAGGCCACCGCCGAATACGGGCGCCCCGAGTGGACCCGCTTTCGTAACCGGAAGCAGGCCGAAGACCGCGAGAGAGCACAGAACGATCGCCGCAGCAGACAGTACTCCGACTAGCGCCCCCACAAAAGGTCCGAATCGACTGTTCAGGCATAACTCGCCCACAAACATGACAATGAATCCGTCAATTACTGCGAGAACGGCAAGCAGCCAAGGAAAGTCTATCGTTTCACTGCTCACAGCCGAATGCGCTCCCAACTCCCGCGCCAATGATGTTTCGCCCTAGGTGATGCCCGGCCTTGAGCACCCCCTTGCGGCCCGTAACTGCGGCACAACCAATCTCGGTCGGAAGCGAAATGATGGCGCCTCACGGCGAGTCGAGCGCGCCCTGATGTTCCAGTACCACACGAACCGCCCGCTTCTGTACCTCCGGCGAAGGACCTTGTCTGTGTCTTCATGACTCCATGCTCTCAAAGTCTGGCGCGTTGCTGGGGTCCGACCCCGGAATGCTACTGCCTCCCCGGCAGAGTCGGGGGGCTCCCGGGTTTGGCTAGGTAGGCACCGATTTGCGATATCTCTTTAGTCCGATGATCAAGGCGGCTGACGCAACAATTGGCGCGAACGTGTTGATCAGATCTGATGGAGTCAGGTGGGCGATGAGTCCCAGCAGACGATCAGAGACGGTCTCGCCATAAGGCACCATGACCAACACGAAGCCAACAGGCAGAACGAACGAAACCAAGGTTACAAGCGCACAAGCAGCTAGGATGCTCAAGGTGGGGTGGAGCGCATTCGCAACAATGAATGCCGCCGACAGCATGATGCACTCCAATGCGACGGACCCACTCGTCACTTCGTCGGATAACGCGGCTGCCGCCCCCAGAATGAGGAGCCAAGCGACGACTCGCTTCACTTTGGATCTCCTCGATATGTGCAGGTACCTCATTGTGCGACGCACCGATCCGATGCTGCCCCCGACATGGAGCTCTATGTCGACATGGGGACCAAGCAGGTCTTCACGAAACCCGGCCCAACCCGTCGCCGTCTTTCCGCCTTCCAACACGTGCCGCCCCCGTCGCCGTACCCGCGCCGGCCGTCGCTACGTCCGACGGGCCCCGGTCGCGTGTGGACGGCGGGGAGTTCGGGGTCGAATGACAGATCGACTCGTCCTCGGAACTCGCGTTGCTGCAACACCGCATGAACCGAACGGACGTGACGCGCGCGCCCTACAGCGGATTCGAGGCGGATGCGCTCCGGATGCAGCTGCACTTCAACTTCTAGTCGTGGGGATGCCGCAGGCCGTCGGGCACGCCACACGGAGTGCCAGGCGTTCGCGGCAGCCGTCCCCTGCCCCTACTCCAGGGCGCGCCAGCGCTCGCGGGCGGCGAGTTCCTCGTCCAGCGTCTCGCCCGCCGACCGGTCGGCCGCACCGAGATACAGCAGCTTGCGCGCGAACTGCCCGTAAGTGACCGTGCCGTCGTAGAGGTCGCCGAGCAGCGCGCTGAGCGTGTCGAGGCTGCTGGCCCGATAGTAGGGCGGCGCGCCGTCCTCGGCCTCGGTCGCCCGACGGCAGGCGGTGTGCGCATCCCACAAGACCTTGAGCGCAGGACGCTCGCGATCGCTTACCTGATCCGCGAGCGACAGCAGGCGCATGTCCTGTGGCGCGCCGAGCGTCGGCGGGACCTGCACCTTCTCCCGGACGGGGTCGATTCGGGTATCGGCGAACAGCCGGGCGCACTCTGCAGCGGCGCCCCTGGCGCTGCGTGCCCCGCCGGTCTGCGCGCAACCCACGACCCAGAGGAGCGATACCGCACAGAGGGCGGCGGTCACGCGGACCGTCGAGAAGCAAGGCGAGGAGGGCATCGTTGTCGTCACGCGAGCGCTCCTCAGTCCACGCGCGCGCTGTCGCGCGCGCGCCGGGCTTCGTCGAGCAGTTCCCGCGCGTGCTTGTCGCGGGCGCCGATGTAGAGGAGTTTGCGGGCGAACTGACCGTAGGTGACCGCACCCTCGTGCAGATCCCCGAAAAGATCCACCAGCGCGTCCTCGCTCTCGGCGCGGTAACTGGGCAGCGGGCCCAGCCGCGATTCGCCGAAGCGACGGCACTCGGTGCGGGCTTCCCAGAGCGCCTTCACGGCGGCCCGCTCGGCGTCGGTGGGATAGGTTCGGTCGGACATGCGTTCCACGTCCTGCGCCGCATCGAAACCGATGGGCAGTTGAATCTTCGGGCGGACCGGATCGATCCGCCCGTCCGACAACAGCTCATCGCAGTAGCGCCGGACCTCGGCGGCTCTTTCGTCTGCTTTCGTCCTGGCCGGGCCCTGACCCGGCCCGACGCACGCAGCGGACAGTGCTGCGGCCAGCGCGCATGTGATCGTGATGCTGCGATTCATGTGAGTCTCCATTCCCCCGTGCGCGGTGCGGTCCGCGCTCACTGTTCGGCGTCGTCCTCGGCCTCGATGCGCCGGCGCCCGGCGTCGGCCTCTTCCCGAAGTGAAGCCGCCTCCGCGAAGAAACGCTCGGGCGGCGCCGCGGCCTGCACCCGCATCCCCGGCGGATACAGCAAGAAGTCGCCCGAGATGTGGTCGACGTCGCCGGCCTGACTGCGAGCGGAGGCCCAGTGCGCCGTGCCGCCGACCGCAGCAGGCAGAAGGATCGCACAAAACGCCGCCGTGCTTCGCCGGAGCGACGAGGCCTGCGTGATATGCAGGAACAGCGACGCCGCACACCGCGCAGGTCTCGATGTCGATGCCGAAGACGCGCTTGAGGCGTTGCGCCCAAGTCACTGACCCGCGTCAGACGGTCCCGCAAGTCCCAGCTGTAGGTCTGCACCCCGTCGTTGGTCAGGTTGCCGTGGAAGTCGTACGTGAGGTTCACGCCCGCCCAGTTGGTCAAACGGTTCGCCGCGTTGTACGTGGCGCTAGCCAGGGCTGGCGGCAGCGCCACCCGCGCGAGATTGCCCGTCATCGTCAGCCGACGCCCCGCGGCGTCGTTCGTGTAGCCCAGCGTGCCCAAGGTCGTGGGCAGTTCGTTGCCGTTGTTGTAAGCGTCATCGATCGTCACCAGATTGGGCAGTGTCGCCTTCGTCCGTCGGCTCGCCACGTCGTACTCGAAGCTCACCGCGTTGGCGCCCTGGGTGATCGAGGTCAGCCGGTTCGCGTCGTCGTAGCCATAGGTCACCGCCGTCTTCCCGGTCACCTGCATCTGCGTGCGCCGCGCCGCCACGTCGTAGCTGCAGGTGATGGTGCTCGTTCCCACCTCCATGGGGACGATTTCGGTTGCGACTGTATCGAAACGGTTGTCGTAGGTGCGGGTCACCGTTTCGCTCTCTTGATCGAAATCACAAGAAGAGAAACGAACACCAAAGAGAAGAACGCGAGATAGAGGCCGCCATCTGCACGAATATCTCCGAGAAAGAGTTTTGATGCGAAGACAAACGGATAGACGAAATAAACGATCCAGTCGCCTCGATGAGAAGGGCTACTCTGGGGCAGCGATGGATTCACCACGAATCCCGCAATCACAGTGGATGCCGCATAAACAAGAAAGACACGCTTCACGTCGGTTTATCCTCGCGTGAGATGGGGTCGCGTCTTGCAAGAACGCACGTCCGTAGAACGTCCTGCCCTGCCCGCGCTCACTCCTGCCTTCTCCCAATGAGCGCCATGCCGCTCCGGGGCAGGGGACGCGATGCCCCGGCAACGTTGGATTAGGCGTTGGGGCGTAACTGCACCTTGCCGCCGCGCGACTCGCGTTTGGCGTGGGCCAACGCTTCGGCCACTTGCGTCAGCGGGTAGCTGGCCTCGACCACCACATGGATGGTGCCGTCGACAAGCCGCTCTGCAAGCTTCGCGTACATGGCCTGGATCTCCTCGAAGGTCATGGTCCGCATCACCTTGGCCAGCCAGAATCCGACCAGATGAAGGTCGCGGAACACGAAGTGGAACGCGTCGATCTGGACGGGCTCGCCGGACATCAGACCGTAGTTGACGACGGTGCCGCCCTCGGCCAGGCATTGCGCGAGACGTCCCACCGCGGCGCCGGCGACGGCATCGATACCGAGCCTGATCTGCGCACCGCCCGTGGCCTCGCCGACACGCTGCGCCAGATCGGGGCCATCGACGACCACCACGTCCGCGCCCATTTGCTTCAATTCATCGATGAGCTCGGCTCTGCGCACGACGTTCACCGTGCGCACGCCGCTGGCGCGCGCCAGCCGGATCAGGTCCACACCGACGCCGGAGTTGGCCGCGTTCTGGATCACCCAATCGCCCGGCTTCAGGTTCTCGTAGCTGGTGAGCATCAGGTGTGCCGTGGCGACGTTGACCTTCAGCATCGCGGCCTGCGCGAGATCCACTTCCGGCGGCAGCCGCACGAACGCCTGCGCCTTGTCGCGGATGCGCTGGACCCAGTTGGTGCGCACCAGGCTCATGACCTTGTCACCGACCTTCAGGTGGGTCACGCCCTCACCCACCGCCGCGACCGTCCCCGCACCCTCGATGCCCAGCGGACACGGCGGGGTCGGCTTCGATGCGTAGTTGCCTTCGATGGACAGGATGTCCGCCGGATTGATGGAACAGGCGACGACGTCGACCAGCACTTCGCCGGGGCCCGGCGCGCCGGGGTCCGGGATGTCGATGCACTGGACGGTCTTCTCCGCGGGACCGATGGCACTGAGTTGCGCTGCTTTCATGCGTGACTTCCTGTTCTATGGTGCGACCGCGAGGCGAGCATTGGCGCCAGGACGACGTGCGGCAGATGCTGGACGTTGCCAATCATAGCCCTGCGCGGCAGCGTGAAACAGGATGTGGCGTCGTGACTTGCAAGTGCGCGGGTCCGACCCAGGAATGGGAAGTAAGGGCTGTGTCGACCGTGGAGGAACGGGGCGACGCGGACGAGTACTCAGTTACTCTCATTCGCGGTGGCCGCGATCCGATTCAGAAACAGACTTATCGCGTCACTCCGTTGAGCCCACTCCTTGCGTCGCTCTTCAGATAGTGCAGACGGGGGCAAATAGAGTATCGCGTTCCCTTCTCGATACGCCTTGTACTTCATTGCGACATGCAAAAGGAACTCACGTTGTTCGGCAGATAACGAATTGAAGTCAACTTGAGCGAGTTCCTCAACAGACCGATCGGCTAGAAAGGCGACGGTGACTCGTGCATCCGACGCGCTGCCAAGGTCCAGAGTCTCCAGCAGTCCACGAAAAAGCATGAGATCGGTCGTGACTCTAGAGAAGGTTTCCTTGTCAGATGCGCTCTTGATGGTGAATGTTGCGATCCCGTATCCGATCGCACCACAGACAAGCACAACTGCAAGTCCTCCCATTGCGCCGCTAGCCTTCATGCGCTTCTTCCTCGATACCTTCTCTACGGTAAGCTCGGTGACACTTCATTCGCATTGTAAGCGTCCGGCGAAGGCGCTCGCGGCGTACATCGGCGTCGCGCCGCGCCGGCGTGAATCCGCAAGCTCGGTCAAAGGCAGGAGTTCGATCACCAGTGCCTGCAATGCGGCCGTCCGACAAGCGCTTTACATGCCGGGCCCGGTTGCACTACGGCACAACCCCGTCCTGAAGACATTCGGAGAGCGGCCTGCCTCAGGTGGGCTGCCGCCCAAGGCGGTCGTCGGCGCAGCGATGCGCAAGCTCATCCACAACATTTGCGCCGTAATCAAGTCCGGCAAGCCCTTCGCCCCCCATATCGTCCCAAAGGGGTTGCGCTCCAACACGGTATCTGATCCCGTGCTTTCGTTGGTCTGGTTCCGCGCAGGGGTCTGCCTCCTACCCCACGAAGGTTCCGGGCTAGAGTCGCCTTGCAAGCAGTAGCCCCGCGCCAGAGGCACAGAGGCATGCCACAGCAAATTGGTGCGGCATCGACTCCACCCCAAGGAGTTCTCGAATTGGCCAAGTAAGTACTACTGGAGCGAACAGGCCCGCCAAAGAAATGGTGAGGGACAAAAGAGCGCCTAGGGCGTCGGGCGCCAGATACGGCGCAACAACTCGTCGTCGCCAGCTACTGCACGCCCGGCCCAATCGCGTTTTCTCAGATGTCGGACCAACAACGAGCATCACGAGCGCTCCCGAAATGACACTCCGAGACAAGAGAATCGCCCCGTAAACCAACTCACCCGTCTGCACGTCTGCTCACCGATTTCGGCACTTGCATGCCTAGTCACTTGCGGAGTTCGATACGCCCGCCCCCGCGATCGACACAATGGCCGCCCACTGTGATTCGTGCTGTCCGTGGGCCTCCATCACCATGCGCACCGCGCGCTCCTGAACCTCCGGAGAATACGTCTGTGATGTCTTCATGACTCCATCTTCTCAAAGATCGGAGCCTCGTCGAAACCCGGGGCGGTTCGGTATCTGACCCCGTGTTTCTGCGACAGCGCAATGCCGTGCGCGCTCCTTCTCCCTATGTATTGCCGATCACAAGGTGCCCAAAGATGGCAGTGATCAGGCCCAACACGACAGAAACGCAAATACCTCGCAGATCGCTCGCATTGTCGCTCGCTAAATGATCAGGAGCGTATGTGCTCTTCGTCAATCGAGCCCGAACAAGCCTGAACCAGTAGTAGATGAAGGTTACGATCGTGAAGATTTGACCGACGAAATACAGCATGAGCAACAGCAGCTCAAGTACGTCGCCTGCAGTGAGTGAGCCGACGTCCCCCAGATATGCGGCCATCGTGAAGATCGCGAGCAGCACCGCGGCCACGCACCAAGCCGCGACAATTGCCGCGAAGCGCCATACGTTCATCGTTTCGCCCAACAGTCCGAATGAATAGCCGCCAGCATTCGACGCGCCACGTGTACCGAATAGCCGTGCTTTTCGCTCGTGCGGTCGACGCGGTCGTTGCGCAGCTGGTGCTTCATTGGCTCTACAGCGCCCGACTAAGCGCAGAAATAAGGTCCTGCGCTTGAGCAGGTGTGAGCACGACCGGCAGCGTTTCGTAGCTTGCCACGCTCTTGGAGACGACTTCCACTCCGACAAAACGATTGCCGTTGCGCCGTAGGGTGTGAACCTTGAGGACTTGCTTGATGAGTTTCGGTCCACTAGCCTCGATTTCGGCGACGGTACCCAATACTTCTGCATTGAAGAGCGCGCCCTTTAGGCCGCCCCGTCGAAGCACGTTAAAGGCAAAGTAAGCTGCGATGCCGGCGAAGACAACCCAGAACCAATGATCTGCAAAGTTCACGACTCCTCCTATGCGAGTGCTGCCCCAATTACTGTCCTTCTCAACGCACGCGATGGCCCACTTCAGCGACGGGACTCAGTCGTAGCGGCCAAATTGGGACGCTCATCGGCCGAGGGCGAGCGCAGACGCAATGCGCCGAAGCACGCTCCCGCAAACGCAGCAATCACTGTCGCGCCAGAAACGATCAACACACCATGAACCAGTGTTTGCATAAGTCCCACGCCGAACCTGTCACTGACACCCGCCAACGCACTCTGGCAAGAACAAGTCCTGCCAGAGATTCATCGCACCCGCGGCGCGGGCGTTTACGCCCTTCCCCCTAGCAATGCGTCCTCTCGACGCCCTTGGGTTTGGCGGATTCATGCGCCCAACGAACCGCGTTATGTTCGCCTTGATAGCCGCGGCTTGTACACCGAGGTCAATCACTGCTGCCCTTACAATATGGGAAACAGTTGGGGCCGTCGGCAATTCGTTGTCGGATCCGTAGTGTGATCACAACTTCGGTGCCCTTAGCAATACGCGCGGACTCCAGTTCAGCGCTTGTGCTCATAGAAAACTCCGAATTGGCAATCTCCGGGACGCAAAGCGATTACTTGCGTGTCGCCCGTAGCAAGCATCAACGAGAAGGTTGGTTGCGCATCTCCTGCAACAGACGCTTGCTCATCTCTTCCTTTTCCCGGCGAGTCTTCAAGTAGATGGAGTTGGCTCGTTGCAGGAACTGGCGCGGAATCTCGATGACATGCACTGGCTTTGGATCCCTCAATTTACCTTTCTGCTGGAGCGCCGTCCCCTCCAGATCGTAGAAAGCGATCTGCCCGTTGCCGACTGCCGCCGGGCACGGGGACGACAGGTCCGCGAAGCCGATTAATCCAACACCTATTTGGTAAGTTCGATCAAAGTACGCGACGGAAGCCTCTAACGGCGACCTGAGCTTTTCGGCAGGAATGCTAAAAACCGTAGATCCCAGGACCAATAGCCATCCATTGCTGGGATCCTTCGGCACGTATCCCCGGATCCGCTTGTTATCGTTCAGGTCTTTCAAGTATTCCTCGGAAGCGATTCCCCTCATCAGGAGATCCCGCTCAATATCCGGGTGCACCCATGGGATCGGCACCGAAGTGTCGTAGTAGACGTCCAGCTGACACTGCTGAGACGGCCAACAAGCGGTCTCGTTGCCCCCAAGTCCGCAAGTCATTGGGGCAATCGTCGACATTCGAAATGCCAACGCTAGGGCCCCCTTGAGACCTGGGTCAATCCACTGGTCAGGCATTGCGAAGCGCTCTGCGAACTCGCGGGTGTAGACCCATATCCACGGGTCGTAGGTGTAGGTCGTACCGTGCTTGAACGTATAGCGGTCCTCATACGTAACCCGTTCGCGCGGCGGCTCCTTCGCTTGTGCAAAGGCCACGGAAGGTGCCCCGGTGGTCCCGAGAAGAACGAACAACATAAGTGCAACAACAACCTCCGGGATTCTTCCTGCTCTCATGGTCACTCCTTGACTACCTCTACAGACAATCCATTCACTTTCGCCACTTCGCAGAACTCACCGCTCCCCCACGCTTTCGCTTACCGTCCGCCGGAACAGGTCGTGGTCCTGTTGCATTTGTAGGTGAGCGTCGTCAGCTCGGTGCCATGGTTGCAAGCGTAATCGATCGTCACCAGGTTGGGCAGCGTCAGTTCGCTGCGCGTGCTGGCGACGGTCTGCGGCCAGTTGACCTCTGGTCTGACCACGGTCACAGTACCGGCCACTGTCGAACGGGCCTGGGCGTCGGGGCGCGTGCTTGCGTCTGCCATTTCGTTCTCGGAGATCGGCATGCAGCAGGATCGCGGACGCGTGGACATCTCGCCATCCATCCGGTACTTGCGCAGCAACCTGATCGATTCGGGTTTGGTGGAGGCCCCCCCTGGACGGAACCATAGCGTTGCGAGCGCTGGATCTGACACCCCTGCACGGCAACCCCGCCGACCGGTTCATCGCGGCAACGGCACTCGTCCGGGAGGCAGCGCTGGTTGCGGCCGATGAAAGGCTCTTCACGTGGAAAAGTGACCTGGAAAGGTGCGATGCCACACGGTAGACCGCGGATTGGACCATCGGCGCCTTTTCCGGGCGCCCCGGGGAGCGTTTGCCCTCGTCGTGTCGACCTTCCTTGACACCAAAATACTTCAGGAGTGAAATAAACCCCGCCTGACCCTCCCACTCCGGAGCCATTCGGCACGCATGAACATCGTCTGCATCGGCGGCGGGCCCGCCGGGTTGTACTTCGCTCTGCTGATGAAGAAGCACGACCCGTCGCGCGAGGTCACGGTCGTCGAGCGCAACCGGCCGTACGACACCTTCGGCTGGGGCGTGGTGTTCTCTGACCAAACACTGGGCAATCTCGCCCAGGCCGACGAGCAGACGGCTCGCATCATCCTCGGCAGCTTCAACCACTGGGATCGCATCGACGTCCACTTCAAGGGGCGCACGCTCTCCTCCGGCGGTCACGGCTTCTGCGGCATCGGCCGCAAGCGTCTCCTCAACATCCTGCAGGAACGCTGCGAGGCGCTTGGCGTGAAGCTCGTTTTCGCCACCGACGTGGCGGACGACCAGACGATCGCCCGGGAGTACGGCGCCGATCTGGTCATCGCCGCCGACGGCATCAACAGCCGCATCCGCACCCGCTACGCCGACACCTACCAGCCGGACATCGACACGCGCCGCTGCCGCTTCGTCTGGCTCGGCACGCGCAAGCTGTTCGACGCGTTCACCTTCGCGTTCGAGCCCACGGAGCACGGCTGGTTCCAGGCCCACGCCTATCAGTACGACGGCGATACCTCCACGTTCATCGTCGAGGCCCCGGAAGAGGTCTGGCAGCGCGCCGGCCTGGACGCCATGAGCCAGGAGGAGAGCATCGCGTTCTGCGAGCGGCTGTTCGCGGACCATCTCGATGGTCAGCCGCTCATGAGCAACGCGCAGCACCTGCGGGGCTCGGCGGCGTGGATCAAGTTTCCGCGGGTGCTGTGCCGCAAGTGGGTGCACTGGAACACGCTGGACGGGCGCGAGGTGCCGGTCGTGCTCATGGGTGACGCCGCGCACACCGCGCACTTCTCCATCGGCTCGGGCACGAAGCTCGCGCTGGAAGATGCCATCGATCTCGCCCGCGCCTGCAACGACCACGGCGATGCGAAGCTGGGCAAGGCGCTCGACGTCTACGAGCGCAAGCGCTCCGTCGAAGTCCTCAAGATCCAGAGTGCCGCGCGCAACAGCATGGAGTGGTTCGAGCACGTCGACCGCTATACGCGCATGGAGGCCGAGCAGTTCGCCTACTCGCTGCTCACGCGCAGCCAGCGCCTGTCGCACGAGAACCTGCGCGTGCGCGACCGCAACTACGTGGAGCTTTTCGAGACGTGGGTCGCACAGCGCTCGGGCCTGCCCGCCGACTTCGACCGGCGCCCGCCGCCACCGATGCTCACGCCGTTCCGCCTGCGTTCGGTCACGCTCAAGAATCGCGTGGTCGTCTCGCCCATGGCGCAGTACTCCGCGGTCGACGGCATCCCGCGGGATTTCCACCTCGTGCATCTCGGGGCGCGGGCGCTGGGCGGCGCAGGCCTCGTCTTTGCGGAAATGACCTGCCCTTCCGCCGACGCGCGCATCACGCCCGGCTGCCCGGGGTTGTGGAACTCGCACCAGACCGACGCCTGGGCGCGCATCGTGGAGTTCGTGCACTGCGAGTCCGACGCGCGCATCGCCATGCAGCTAGGGCACGCCGGCCCCAAGGGTTCCACCCAGGTGGGGTGGGAGCGCATGGACGAGCCGCTGCTGGCCGGCAACTGGCCGCTCATTGCGCCCTCGCCCGTCGCCTACGGCCCGAACAACCAGGTGCCGCGAGCGATGACCCGCGACGACATGGCACGCGTAACGGCGGATTTCGTCTCGGCCACAAAGCGCGCCGCCGATGCGGGCTTCGACTGGCTCGAACTGCACTGCGCCCACGGCTACCTGCTCTCGGCCTTCGTGTGCCCTCTCACCAATCTGCGCGACGACGAGTACGGCGGGTCGCTGGAGAACCGCTGCCGCTATCCGCTGGAGGTGTTCCGCGCCATGCGCGAGGCGTGGCCGGCCCACAAGCCGATGTCCGTGCGCATCTCGGCCCACGACTGGGCGCCCGGCGGCAACACGCCGGACGACGCCATCACCATCGCGGCGCTGTTCAAGGAAGCCGGCTGCGATCTCATCGACGTGTCTTCCGGGCAGACCACGCGCGCTGCAAAGCCCGTGTACGGGCGGATGTACCAGACGCCCTTCTCCGACCGCATCCGCAACGAGGTGGGCATCGCCACCATGGCGGTGGGCGCGATCTTCGAGGCCGATCACGTGAACGGCATCATCGCGGCGGGCCGTGCGGACCTCTGCGCCATCGCGCGGCCGCATCTGGCCAACCCGGCATGGACGCTAACCGAAGTCGCGCGGCTGGGCTTCGCCGACGTCGCGTGGCCCAAGCAGTACCTCGCCGGCAAGGACCAGCTCGAACGCAACCTCGACCGTGCCCGCCAGCTCGCCGCGGCCAACGCGGGCCTCTCGCCGCAGGAAGTCGCGGCACGACTTCTGGAGTCCTGACAATGCTCGAAGGCAAGGCACTGGCGGGAAAGCACGCCGTCGTCACCGGGGGCGGCAAGGGGATCGGTCTCGCGATTGCTCACGATCTTTGCGCGCTCGGCGCGAACGTCACGATCACCGGCCGCACGATGGAAACGCTTACGGCGGCAGCGCAGTCGCTGAGTGCGCTGGGCGCCGTGCATGCCGTGGAGGGCGACGTGTCGGATTCCGCATCGGTGGAAGCGACGCTCGCGGATGCCCGCCGCCGCTTCGGCCCCGTAGCCATCCTCGTCAACAACGCCGGGCAGGCGGCGAGCAGCGCCTTCGGGCGCACGGACGACGACACGTGGGCGCGCATGCTCGAAGTGAATCTCACCGGCACGTTCCTGTGCACGCGCGCGGCGCTGCCCGACATGCTGTCGGTGAAGTGGGGGCGCATCGTCAACGTCGCGAGCACCGCAGGCCTGCGCGGCTATGCCTACGTGGCAGCCTACTGCGCGGCCAAGCACGGCGTGATTGGCCTTACCCGCGCGCTCGCGCTCGAACTGGCGACTCAGGGCGTCACGGTGAATGCCGTGTGCCCAGGCTACACCGAGACCGACATCGTCCGCGACACGATCGCCAAGGTCATGCGCAAGACCGGCCGCGACGAGGCCCAGGCGCGCGCCGAACTCGTGAAATTCAATCCGCAGGGCCGTCTCGTCACGCCGGAGGAAGTCGCGCAGACCGTGGCATGGCTTTGCCTGCCCGGATCGGACGCCGTCACCGGCCAGTCCGTCGCCGTCGCCGGCGGGGAGGTCATGTGACGATCCGCTCCCATCTCGACTGGCCATTTTTCGACGCAAGCCATGGCGAACTCGCTGCGGCGCTCGCGCGGTGGGCCGACGAACACATCGCCGATGAGCATCCTGCCGATGTCGACGCGCATTGCCGTGCGCTCGTCCGATCACTGGGCGACGCGGGCTGGTTGCGGTACGCCGTGGGCGGCCGGGCATGGGGCGGCGCGCAGGACACGATCGACACGCGAACCGTCTGCCTCGTCCGCGAGACGCTCGCGCGGCGCTCCGGCCTTGCGGATTTCGCGTTCGCGATGCAGGGGCTCGGCTCGGGCGCGATCACGCTGTACGGCAGCGACGACCTGAAGGCCCGCTATCTCGCGCCTGTCGCGAACGGAGACAAGATCGCCGCCTTCGCGCTGTCGGAACCGCAGGCCGGGTCGGACGTGGCGGCGATGGCGCTCTCTGCAAACGCGGACGGCGACCACTACGTGCTCGACGGCGAGAAGACCTGGATCTCCAACGGCGGCATCGCGGACTTCTACGTGGTGTTCGCCCGGAGCGGCGAGGCGGCCGGCGCTCGCGGCATCTCGGCATTCATCGTCGACGCGGACACGCCCGGGCTCAGCATCGCCGAGCGCATCGAGGTTATCGCCCCGCATCCGCTCGCGCGGCTGCGGTTCGACGGCTGTCGCGTGCCGGCGAGCCAGCGCCTCGGCGCGGGCGGAGAAGGCTTCAAGGTGGCGATGCGCACGCTCGACATCTTCCGCTGCTCCGTGGCGGCCGCGGCACTGGGGTTCGCGCGGCACGCGCTGGATGCGGCGCTCGACCACGCGACAACACGCAGGATGTTCGGACAGACCCTGGCGGACTTCCAGCTGACCCAGGCGCGGCTGGCGCAGATGGCCACCGACATCGACGCGGCAGCGCTGCTCACGTATCGGGCGGCGTGGCTGCGCGATCGCGGCGAGACCGTGACCGCCGAGGCTGCAATGGCCAAGATGACGGCCACCGAATCCGCCCAGCGCGTCATCGATGCCGCGGTGCAGTTGCACGGCGGCTTGGGCGTGAAGAGCGGGCACCCCGTCGAGAGCCTGTACCGCGAGATCCGCGCGCTGCGTATCTACGAAGGCGCGACGGAGGTGCAGCAGCTCATCATCGGGCGGCAACTCCTCCGGGATCGGGAGGCGTGATGCGGCATGGGGTTGCGACGGGGGGATGGGTTCCCGGACGGAGTCCGGGCTACGCCGCGTCTCATTGCGACAACGCGAATCCCGAACACCGTAGCCCGGACTCCCCGCCCCCGGGCGGAGCCCGGGCTACGCCGCATCCATTTGCGACAACGCGAATTTCAAGCACCGTAGCCCGGACTCCGTCCGGGGAAACCTCGACGCAGCCACCACCGCACCCGGGCGGAGCCCGGGCTACGCCGCATCCATTTGCGACAACGCGAATTTCAAGCACCGTAGCCCGGACTCCGTCCGGGGAAACGTCGACACGGCCACCATCGCACCCGGGCAGAGCCCGGGCTACGCCGCGTCTCTTTGCGACAGCGCGAATTTCAAGCACCGTAGCCCGGACTCCGTCCGGGGAAGCGTCGACGCGGCCACCACCGCACCCGGGCAGAGCCCGGGCTACGCCGCATCCATTCGCGACAACACGAATCCCGAACACCGTAGCCCGGACTCCGTCCGGGGTAACGTCGAAACGACCACCACCGTCCCCGGCTTCCACCCGGGCCACATCGCTCCACGGAGATGCCATGCCCCCCTCTGACGCCCCCGGCCTCGACATCCTCCAGCCCCCCGGCTGGGCCCGCCCGAAGGGCTACTCCAACGGGATCGCCGCAACGGGCCGGCAGATCTTCGTGGGCGGCCAGGTCGGCTGGGACGAACAGTGCGAATGGAAGGTCTTCGACCTGGTCGGGCAGACCCGCCAGGCCCTCCTCAATGTGGTGGCTGTCCTCGCCGCGGGCGGCGCGAAGCCCGAACACATCGTCCGGATGACCTGGTACCTGCGGGACAAGCGTGCCTACGTGGCCGCGGGCCGGGAGATCGGGGCGGTCTACCGCGAGGTCATCGGGCGCCACTTCCCGGCCATGACGGCCGTCCAGGTGGTGGACTTCATCGAGGACGCGGCGCTGGTGGAGATCGAGGTCACCGCGGTGGTGCCGGCGTAGTATCCTCGCCTGCTGAGTGCCGGCAGCGTCTTTGCCGGCACGGCAACCGCAGGAGCTTCCCCATGGCCTCGAGCAAGGTCCCCTTCCAGTGGGACGATCCGCTGCTTCTCGAGCAGCAACTCACGCAGGACGAACGGATGGTGCGCGACTCCGCGCGCGCCTATTGCCAGGACAAGCTGGCGCCCCGCGTCCTGGAAGCCTTCCGCCACGAGCAGGCGGACCCCTCCATCTTCCGCGAGATGGGCTCGCTGGGCATGCTGGGCCCCACGATCCCCGAGGAGTACGGCGGCGCCGGCCTCAGCTACGTCTGCTACGGCCTCATCGCCCGCGAGATCGAGCGGGTGGATTCCGGCTACCGTTCCATGATGAGCGTGCAGTCTTCGCTGGTCATGGTCCCCATCTTCGAGTTCGGTACCGAGGCCCAGCGCCGCAAATACCTGCCCAAGCTTGCCACCGGCGAGTGGATCGGCGCTTTCGGCCTGACCGAACCCAATCACGGCTCGGACCCCGCCTCGATGGTCACGCGGGCCCGATCGGTGCCCGGCGGCTACTCGCTGAAGGGCAACAAGATGTGGATCAGCAACTCGCCGTTCGCCGACGTGTTCGTGGTCTGGGCCAAGACCGACGACGGGCGCATCCGCGGCTTCGTGCTGGAGAAGGGCATGAAGGGGCTGTCGGCCCCGCCCATCCACGGCAAGTTCGGCCTGCGCGCCTCGCTCACGGGCGAAATCGTCATGGACGACGTGTTCGTCCCCGAGGAAAACCGCTTTCCGGACGTCGAAGGTCTCAAAGGCCCGTTCACCTGTCTCAACTCCGCGCGTTACGGCATTGCCTGGGGTGCGCTGGGCGCGGCCGAATTCTGCTGGCACACTGCCCGGCAGTACGTGCTCGACCGGCACCAGTTCGGCCGGCCGCTCGCCGCCAACCAGCTGGTGCAGAAGAAGCTGGCGGACATGCAGACCGAGATCACGCTGGGGCTCCAGGGCTGCCTGCGACTGGGCCGCATGAAGGACGAGGGGACGGCAGCGGTGGAGATCACCTCCATCATGAAGCGCAATTCCTGCGGCAAGGCGCTGGACATCGCGCGGGTCGCGCGGGACATGCTGGGCGGCAACGGCATCTCCGACGAGTACGGAGTCATCCGCCACATGCTCAACCTCGAGGTGGTGAACACCTACGAGGGGACACACGACGTACACGCACTGATCCTGGGGCGCGCGCAGACGGGCATCCAGGCATTCAGCTGAAGAACGCATCGCTGGAGGAGCGACGACCGATGTTCCATTGCAAGAAGATCCTGGCCGGCCTCGCCGGCACCACACTCTGGTTCGCGACGGGCGCCCAGGCCGACGTGACGCTCACGGCGTCGTCGTGGGTATCGCCCACCCACTCGCTCGCGACCACGCAGGCGAAGTGGTGCGACGATGTCGCCAAGGCCACGTCGAACCGCGTGAAGTGCAACATCCTGCCCAAGCCGGTGGCGGCACCGCCTGCCACCTTCGACGCGGTGCGTGACGGTCTGGCCGATCTGTCGTTCGGGGTGCACGGCTACATTCCGGGGCGCTTCCAGCTCACGCAGATGGTGGAGCTGCCCTTCAACGGCAATACGGCTGAAATCAACTCGGTGGCCTACCAGCGCGTATTCGAGCGGCACCTGGCCAAGCTCAACGAACACAAGGGTGTGAAGGTGCTGGGCGTGTTCACACACGGCCCCGGCATCGTCTACAACACCAAGCGGCCCATCCAGTCGCTCGCCGACATGCAGGGGCTCAAGTTCCGCGTCGGTGGCGGTGTGGTCAACGAGATCGGCAAGGCCCTCGGCGTCAACGTCATCCTGAAGCCCGCGCCAGAGTCCTACGAGCTCATCTCCACCGGCGTGATGGACGGCGTGTTCTTCCCCGCGGAGTCGGTCGAGTCCTTCAAGCTCGACAAGCTGCTGCGCCATGCCACCACCTTCCCCGGCGGTCTGTACAACACCAGCTTCGCGTTCATCATGAACGAGGATGCCTGGTCCCGAATTTCCAAGGCGGACCAGGACGTCATCGCCAAGCTCTCCGGCGAGGCCGTCGCCCGCGCCTTCGGCAAGGCATGGGATACCGCGGACAAGTCCGCGCTCACGGCGATGCAGGCCGCCGGTGTGAAGATCGCGCCGGCCCCCAAGGCGATGATCGACGAGATCCGCGCCAAGACCGCAGCGCTGGAACAGAAGTGGATCGCCGATGCCAAGGCCAAGGGTCTCGCGAACGCCGAACAGGTGCTGAAGGAATACCGCACGGAAGTCGCGAAGTAACCCGAGCCGGCCGCGACCTGCGGTTCAATCAGCCATGAAGCAAATCGAGCGCGTGCTCGGCGTGGTGGCGGCCATCGCCCTGTTCGGGATGATGGCCATCACCTTCGCCGACGTGATCGGCCGCAAGCTGGTCGGCACCTCCATCACCGGCAGCGTCGAGATCACCGAGCTGCTGATGCTGGTGCTCATCTTCGTGGCGATTCCGCTCACGTCCCTGCACGGTGAGCACATCGTGTTCGACCTGCTGGACCCGCTTCTTCCCCGCGGTGTGAAGACCCTGCAGCACCGCCTCGCCAATCTCGTGTGCACGAGTGTTCTCATCGGGGCGGCATGGCTGGTGTGGGGTCGGGCGCAGCGCTCCGCGGAGTACGGCGACACCACCGCCCAGCTGGGCATCGGGCTCGCCAACTTCTACTTCCTCACCGCGGCGCTGCTGGTGCTGTGCGCCGTCATGCATCTCACGCTGGCCGTGCGGGCAAGCCCGGACTCCGACCAGTTCCACCTGCTCGCCGCCGAGAGCAAGGATGACTGAGGCCGCGCTCGGCTTCGCGGCGATGTTCGCGCTGGCGATCCTGCGGGTGCCCATCGCCTTCAGCATGGCGATCGTGGGCTTCGTCGGCATCGGCCTCATGCGCTCGTGGCCGGCAGCCTACTCGTCCACGGCGACCGAGATTCTCGACATCGCCAAGTACACGCTGTCGGTACTGCCGCTGTTCGTGCTGATGGGCAACTTCGTGACCCGCGCCGGCATGTCCAAGGAGTTGTACCGCGCCGCGTACACGTTCATCGGCCATCGCCGCGGCGGCCTTGCCATGTCCACCATCCTGGCCTGCGCGGGCTTCGGCGCGATCTGCGGCTCGTCCATCGCCACCACCGCCACGATGGCTCGGGTGGCCATGCCGGAGATGCGCCGCTTCAACTACCACGAGTCGTTCGCGGCTGGCGCCATCGCCGCCGGCGGAACCCTGGGCATTCTGATCCCGCCGTCGGTCATCATGGTGATCTACGGGATCATGACCGAGACGAGCATCGGGGCCCTGTTTGCCGCGGGGATCCTTCCGGGTGTCCTCGCGACCGCACTGTACGTGACGGCCGCTGCCATCACGTCCGCGCGAGACCCAGCGCAGGGCCCGCCCGGCGAGCGCTCCGACTGGCCCACGCGCTTCAAGGCGCTGGGCGAGATCTGGAGCGTGGCCGTGCTGTTTGCCATCGTGCTGGGCGGTCTCTACGGCGGCTGGTTCACCCCGACGGAAGCCGCCGGCGTCGGCGCGGCGGGCGGCTTCTTCATCGCGCTCGCCCGGCGCCGCCTGAGTTTCCAGGCGCTGCACGAAGTCCTGGTGGACTCCGCGAGAACCACCGCGATGCTGTTCACGATCGTGATCGGCGCGTCGCTGTTCGCGAACTTCATCAACTTCACGACGCTGCCGGCTGACCTCGACGGTTTCGTGCGGCAGTTCGCCGTGCACCCGATGCTCGTGATCGTCGCGATCTGCTTCGTCTACATCGTCCTCGGCACCGCGATGGAGTCGCTGTCGATGATCCTGCTCACGGTGCCCATCTTCTTCCCGCTGGCCCAGAGCCTCGGATTCGACCCGATCTGGTTCGGCATCCTCGTGGTGTGCGTGGTCGAGATCGGCATGATCACCCCGCCCGTCGGAATGAACATCTTCGTATTGCGCAGTGTCGTACCGGATGTCGCCACCCAGGCCGTGTGGCGCGGCGTGATGCCCTTCGTCGTCGCCGATACCGTCCGTCTTGCGATCCTGATCGCGTTTCCGGTCATCACCCTGTGGCTGCCGAAGGCCCTCGGCCTCTGAGCGCCACCCATAGAGGAGAGAGAGCGCCATGAACGTCCGTTTGTCGCAAGGGAGCAACAGGTTGTCCGGTATCGCGGCGGCAGTGATCGCCGCGTGTTTCGCCACTTCGGGCGTTGCCGCCGAGTCGGAGAAGATCCTTCAGCGGTCGATGGAGCAGTTGCCCTCTCCACCGTGGGGCGCCGACGATGAACTGGGCATGGCCAACGCCATCGGCCCGGGCACCTGGGTACGTTGCGCGTGGCATCTCGCGAGCCCGAAGGCGAAGTCGTACGAGCTGTCGTACATCCGCTCCAACACCATGCCCAAGTCGCCGTTCTCCGGCCCGTACATCCAGAAGTTCAAGCCCACGGGCGGCATTCCGTTCACGGCCCACGCCTTTAACGGCGAGGAACTCGAAGCCGGCGCCGAACCCGCGGCGCAGGCCACGCAGATGGACGCCCTCGGGCACTTCGCCGTGCTGCCCGAACCCTGGAAGATGACGCCGCCGTTCCCCTCCGAGAACGCGACGTACTACAACGGCCACAAGCAGGCAGACGTGAAGCCCACACCGGATTCGCCGCTGCTCAAGCTGGGCATGGAGAAGGCGCCGCCACTCGTGACGAGCGCCGTGCTGCTCGACGCCAAGGCCTACGTGGGCGGCGGCAAGCCGATGGAAGCGGGACAGGTCGTGACCGCGAAGGACATCGAGGACATGCTCGCGCTGCAGGGCCTGTCCGATCGCGGTATCCTCCCGGGCGACGTCGTCTACATCCGCACCGGCTGGGGCGACCACTGGAAGGACCCGGACACCGAGAAGTTCTACTACACCAAGGCGCCCGGCCTCTCCTACGACGCCGCGCAGTACCTCGGCGCCAAGCGCATCGTGGCCATCGGGCTCGACACGCCGTTCATCGACCCCGTGCCCGAAGGCATGCTGCAGGGCAAGGCTCCGCCCGCCGCGGGCACGCCGCCCGGCCTGCCCTTCGCCGTGCATCACTACATGCTCACGCAGATGGGCATCCATCACATCGAGCACGCGAATCTCGCCGCCATCGCCGACGACAAGGTCTGGACATCGTGCACGATGGTCCTGCCGCTGCGCGAGAAGGGCGGCGCCGGTTCCGCCGTGCGGCCCGTGGCCATCGGCAAGCCCGGGCAGTGAGGGTCTGCGTGGGCTTCCGCGCATGATCGATGCCCTGCCGCTCACGGCGATCCCGCCGGAGGACGAAGCGCTTCGCGATGACGTGAAGCGCTTTCTTGTCGAAGCGTTGGCAGACATCCCGGCCGAAGTCCGCGCGCATTCGTGGACGGGCTTCGATGCCGCATTCAGCCGTCGCCTCGGCGAGCAGGGGTGGCTCGGCATCACGCTGCCCCCGGCCTACGGCGGCGGCGGGCGCAGCGCGTTCGCGCGCTTCGTGCTGGTGGAGGAACTGCTGGCGGCCGGTGCGCCGGTGTCGGCCCACTGGATCGCCGATCGCCAGAGCGCGCCGCTCATCCTCAAGTACGGCACGGAAGCCCAGAAGCGCCAGCACGTGCCGCCGATCTGCCGCGGGGAATCCTTCTTCTGCATCGGCATGAGCGAACCGGGGTCGGGGTCCGACCTCGCGAGTGTCCGAACGCGCGCCACACGCATGGACGGCGGCTGGAAGCTCTCGGGCCAGAAGATCTGGACCACCAACGCCTACCGGTCTCACTTCATGATCGCGCTGGTGCGCACGAGCGGCACCGCCGAAGACCGCCACGCCGGGCTCTCGCAGTTCATCATCGATCTGTCCCTGCCGGGCATCACCATCCGTCCCATCGAGGATCTCACCGGCGACCGGCACTTCTGCGAAGTCTTCTTCGACGACGTGGCGCTCGCCGATGACGCGCTGATCGGCGCGGAGGGCGAAGGCTGGGCCCAGGTGACTGCCGAACTCGCCTTCGAGCGCAGCGGTCCGGAGCGCCTCTACTCCAGCATCGTGCTGCTGGATGCCTGGGTCGAATGGCTCCGGAGCCAGACGCCCGGGGACACCGAATCGCTGCGGCTGCTGGGCAGACTCTGCTCCCACCTCGCGGTACTGCGCGCGCTGTCGGTGTCCATCACCGGCAAGCTCTCGCGCGGGGAGAGCCCCGTGGTGGAAGCCGCCCTGGTCAAGGACATGGGCACGGAGATCGAACAGCTCACCGCCACGCTGATCACCGACATGCTGGGGCGCCATCCCGACGTCTCCCCGCCGCCCGCGCTTGAGCGCATGGTGAATTACGTGACGCAGATCTCGCCGTCGTTCTCGTTGCGCGGCGGCACGCGCGAGATTCTCCGCAGCATGATCGCCCGAGGGCTGGGTCTGCGATGAGCGAGAGCACCGACGATCTCTTCGCCGACTCCGTCGAGCGTCTGCTGCGTGACCAGTGCACGCCGGCCGTCGTGCGCGCCATCGAAGCCGGCGGCGATCCCGCATCTCTCTGGAACGCGCTTTCCGAGGCCGGATTCTGCGACGCGCTCGTCCCCGAGGAGCACGATGGCGCAGGGCTTGGCCTGGCCGAAGCGCTGCCCATGTTCGTGGCGTGCGGTCGATATGCGATGCCTCTGCCTCTCGCGCAAACCGCCATGGTCCGCGGCTACCTCGCGCGCGCCGGCGTGCCGCTGCCCGACGGCCCCATCGCCATCGCGCCAGCCGCCACCGTCGCGTCGAACGGTGCCGTGTCGTGCCATCACGTGCCCGGCGCACTCGTCGCGCACTGGGTGCTGGCCGCCGTCGGGAACGAACACTGGCTGCTGCCAGTGGCCGACGCACTCCGCACGTCGACCGGCATCCACGGCTCGCTCGCGGCCGATCTGTCGTGGCCGACAGTGCCCGCCTCTACCCTGAAAACCAGCGCCCCTTTCGACGCACTGGCTGCCGGAGCGCTCGTTTCTGCGGCGCAGTCGTCCGGCACGATGGCCCGCATCTTCGACCTCACGCTCGCGCATGCCAACCGGCGCGTGCAGTTCGGCAAGCCCATCGGCAAGTTCCAGGCGATCCAGCATCAGATCTCGGTGATGGCCGAGCACGTGGCTGCGGCACGCATGGCCGTGGAACTGGCAGCGTCGGGCTTGGGCTTCGATCCGGACCCGCTGCGCGTGGCCATCGCCAAAGGCCGCATCGGTGAAGCCATCCCGACCGTTGCCGCCATTGCCCATGCAGTACACGGCGCCATCGGCATCACTGCCGAATTCGACCTGCAGCTCTACACGCGCCGGTTGCACGAATGGCGCCGCGCCTACGGCAGTGAGGCTTACTGGTACGAGCGGGTGGGCCGCGCACGGCTCGCCTCGGACGCCACGCTCACCGTCGATTTCCTGCGCTCGGCAACCGCCGCGCGCCCCACGACAGGAACCGCTTCATGACCGCCTTTCTGAAGATCGAGCGCGACGGCGCCGTCGTCACGCTCACGCTCAACCAGCCGGAACTGCGCAATCCGCTCACCGGCAATTCGGCGGCAGACGAGTTCGTGGTGGCCTGCAACGACATCGCGGCGGACGAGACCGTGCGCGCGGTGATCGTCACCGGCGCAGGCAAGGCCTTCTCCACCGGCGGCAACGTGCGTGACATGACCCGCTATCACGGCGATGCCATCGCCCCGGCCCGCATCCGCCAGGACTATCGCGAAGGCATCCAGCGCATCCCGCTCGCGCTCCACAACCTCGATGTCCCGACCATCGCGGCGGTCAACGGCCCGGCCATCGGTGCCGGCTGCGATCTCGCGTGCATGTGTGACATCCGCATCGCTTCCGAGAACGCGAGCTTCGCCGAGAGCTTCGTCAAGCTGGGCATCATCCCGGGCGACGGCGGCGCCTGGCTCCTGCCGCGCACGGTGGGCATGTCACGGGCGGCGGAGATGACCTTCACCGGCGAGGCCATCGACGCGCAGACCGCGCTCCAGTGGGGCATGGTGTCGCGCGTGGTGCCGCACGATGAACTCCTGGACCACGCCCGCGATCTGGCGAACCGCATCGCCGCCAACCCCGGCCCGGCTCTGCGCATGGCCAAGAAACTGCTGCGCGAAGGCCAGCACCTGCGCATCGATTCGCTCCTGGAGATGTCGGCCGCCTTCCAGGCGCTGGCGCACAAGACGCCGGAGCACCGCGAAGCCGTGCAGGCCTTCATCGAGAAGCGCCCGCCTAAGTTCACGACCTGACGGAGCCCGCCATGCCGACGCGCCCGCCCTTTGCCGCCGATCATGTCGGCAGTCTCCTGCGGCCCGCCGCGCTGCGCGACGCACGCACAGCCTTCAAGCGGGGTGAGCTGAGTCGCGAAGCGTTGACCGCGGCGGAGGACGACGCTGTCCGCGATGTCGTCCGCAAGCAGGAAGCCATCGGTCTGCACTCCATCACCGACGGTGAGTTCCGCCGGGACTGGTGGCACATCGACTTCCTGGAGCAACTGGACGGCGTGGAGGCCCGGAGGGATCCCACCACGGCGAGCTTCCACGGCGCGGACGAAGTCGTGCCGGTGCTCACGGTCACGGGCAAGGTCCGCCACGTGCGGCCCATCTTCGTGGAGGCGTTCCGTTCTCTGAAGTCGGCCACCCAACGCACCGCCAAGCTCACCATCCCGTCGCCCGCCATGCTCCACCTGCGTGGCGGACGACCGGCCATCGACCGCGACACCTACCCCGATCTCGATGAGTTCTGGGCCGATGTCGCCGCGGCCTACCGTGCCGAGATCGCCGCGCTTGCCGAAGCGGGCTGCACCTACCTGCAACTGGACGACGTGAGCTTCGCCTACCTGTGCGACCCGAAGATCCGCGAGGGCTACGTCGCCCGCGGCGACGACCCTGCGGCGGCTCCGCACACCTACATACGGGTGATCAACGAAGCTCTGCGCGACCGCCCCGCGAACATGGCGGTGACGATCCACACCTGCCGCGGCAACTTCAAGAGCACGTGGATGGCCAGCGGCGGCTATGAGCCCGTGGCCGAGGCACTGCTGAGCGGATTGGACGTGGACGGCTACTTCCTGGAGTACGACACCGAGCGCGCCGGCGGCTTCGAACCGCTGCGCTTTCTCGCCAAGGGCAAGAAGGTCGTGCTCGGCCTGGTGACGAGCAAGAGCCCCGAACTGGAAAGCGTCGACGCGCTACGCCGCCGCATCGACGAGGCCGCGCAGTACGTCCCGCACGAGAATCTCTGCCTCAGCCCGCAGTGCGGCTTCTCCTCCACACATCACGGCAATGCGCTCACGGAAGAGGATCAGTGGGCGAAGCTGGCGCGGGTGGTGGAAGTGGCGCAGACAAGCTTGCCCGAACCTTCCCGCCGACCTTGACGCCCGATGCGGCGAGCGAGATGTGCACGGATCATGCGTCGCCCGCACGCGAGCGCCCCCACCAGGCCAGCTCTCCCACCGAACATTCAGTCTTTCGCGAACTCGCCGCGTTTCCAGGCGACCAGCGCGTTAAACATCGACTCGGCCGACGGATCCTTCCGTTTCGTCGAGAGCATGATCGTATCCGTGCTGCCTGCAAGGTGGACGTAAGCGCAGGACCCGTCCTCCGCCAGGACGAACTTGTCGATCGCTTCGCGAGGAATGCGCCTTCGGGTCAGCGGGCGCAGCAGATACAGCGCATCACCCTGGAGCTCGACTGCATAGTGCATCCTCAGGTACTGAACCAGTATCGCCAGGGACCCGAATGCGAAAATGGCGATTGACTCGTTCGCCAGTTCCAATCCCCCGATACGGGTCGCGATGATCACCCAGGGCGTGATTCCGAAGGCCATGCCCAGGAACGCCACATGGTAGGTCAAGGGCTGACGGAACAGCAGAACACGACCTGTGGATGTTCGAGGCATCGGCTCCGGCGCCGCGATCGATCGGGGACGCTCGTCCTGGACCTCGGCAGACGCTTCGCTGGCCGCGACCGCGCGGCGTTTCCAGGCGAGGAGTTCCTGGTGAATCCTTCGGGCCTCAGCCGGATCCGATGGCACCGGCAATCCGACCGCCTTACGATCGCGCACGATGTGCAGGCGCAGCGTGGGCGCCTGACTGGCGTCGAACGAGAACGTCTCCACAGCCTCCCGAGTAACGACACGCGTCCCCAACAAGGCATACAGAGATAGAGAGTCCTCGTACACCTTGACGAACTGCACGTCACGGAAGTACCAGCCGATGAGAACAGGCAGGGTCACGCAAAGCGCGAAGAGCAGCAACATGGCGCCGCTCTGTTTGTCATAGTCGGAGAGTGCAAACAGCGCGACGCACGGCGAGAGACTGGCGGCGCCCAGCGTCGCGACACGATAGAAGAGAGATCTGCCAAAAGAGAGAATCGGTTCGCGTTCGGCGTTGTTCACTCCATACCTCCTTACGAGAAGCAGACGAAACGAGTCGACGACCTGGCGCCGGACGGGAAGACTTCACAGTCGGCCCCTGTCAGCCGGACGGCTCCCCCGTGCAGGACGAAGTCGAAGCCTGGGTCGCCTCGGTAGACGACCGGACGATGGACCTCGCGCCTACGACCTCCGCGCCCACGGGTCGAAGAGGTGCCGACACACCTCATCGACCCGCTCAGCATCCCCGGGGAAGAGATCGACACACTCACCCGAGTCGAGACGGAGAGCCACGGATCTGCTTTCCCAGTGAGGCACGATGCCGTCGATGGACGTGAACCTGAACACGCGCCGCCTCACCGGCCGCCGCACCACCACTGCCCCATCCACCGCATCGATCGCCCAGACCTGTCTGACGTACCGGAGGCATCCGACCAGGGCCAGCATCAGCACCGGGATCCCGAGCATGCCAATCTCGCCATAGGACAACAGCGCCTCGATGGCGACATAGGACATCAGCAGTCCCACCCCTATCGCGGCTATCCCTTTCTGATGGTGCTCCCCCGTTGCGGCAAAGATCCGACCTGAAGCTTCCCGCCCGGGGAAACGCGGCGCCGTGCCCGTCGGCGCGCCAATGGATCGACGCGATTGAGAGAAGCCGTCCACCACCCATGCCGAGAGAACCTCGCGGACGCACTCGACCGAAGGTCCCGCAAACGGAATCGGTATGCCGACGGGCAGGCGTCGATCCTGCGCGGTCATCCGAGCCTTTGGCCGATCAACCGACAGACCAACGCTTTTCACATTCTCCCGCCGGATAGTCCATACCCCGATCGGGCGGCGTAGCGTGATGGCGTCCGGACTGATTTCCGTGGTGTAAGGCATGAGCAGGTAGACAACGAGAAGCAGAACGGAAAATCCCAGGACCATCACGCCCCCTCCGGCAATGTCGGGAGATACCAGGAGCGAACATCCGCCCACCGCCAGGCTCCCCACGAAACCGAGGATTGCCGCGTGGTGCGGAAAAGGACCTCCCAGGACAGTTGTCCTTCCCGACTTGCTCGCCGCCATCCGACTACCTCCACCACCGGACGTGGGACCGGAGACGTCACGCGAACGCGTGGGCCTCCCCGACCTTGAACAGGCAAGACATGGTCGCCCAGACTCCCTCTGCGGCGCCATTCCACTTTAGTGCTAGAGCGACGAGGCCTCGATTCCTCCACTTGCCGACCGCAGACCTCCTTGAGTCACTATCGGCCACCCTTGAAAACTGGCGGCCGCGCGGACCATGAGTCCGACCCGGTCCCACTCTGCCTGGAAGCCACCACCCGTGGACCCGGTGAGTCTCGCCGCGACGCCGGCGCCATCTGGCGGTCCCGCCGGCACCCTCGACCGCCTCATCGGCGCCCTGACCGGACTCCAGATATGACCCTCGGACTCCAGATATCTTCTGCAGTCTTCGCCCGGCCGAATGGCTCGGGGTCTCGTTGTGGCGATCGAGGTACCCGCCTCAGCCCTCCCCGAGCTGTCGAGTCGAGCGCTGACCCGCGCATATTCCTGTCTTCCGCACTCCTGTTGCACACCCGATTTCGAGCAGCTACGATCCGGACGAGCACCTGAAGCATAAGCGCATTGATGTCGTCATCTCGATTGCGCGCCCAAGCTCATTCGACTCCGACTACGAGGCATCCGATGAAACTCGCTCTCGCTGCCGCTTCCTTGGCCATATCGTGCTTTAGTCCGACATCCCATGCAGTCCGCTATGTGCTCCAGGATCTTGGCAACGAACTCGTGGCGGATCATCTCCTGTCTTTCGGGGACCGTCGAGACGAGCTCAGAATCGGCCCATCCGGTGAAGTGGTTGGCACCGGCGGGGGCAATCTTCTCATCCACGCGAACGGAAGTCTGCAGAGGATTGCGCCGCCCCAGGGCCATCGCGTGCAGCGGGTTTCCGATGTCAACAGTCGCGGGGACGTGCTCGTCCAACTGACGGACACGACGACGTTCCGGTCTTCAATGGCCATTTATCGCAACGGCGGCTTTGTTCCCATCGGATCGCCGACGGCCCGCTACTCGTATGCTTACCGATTGAATGCGGACGGCGACGCTATAGGCACCGAGAGTTCCGAAGGCGCAACGAATCCCACGATCGTCCGAATGAATGCAGCAGGTTCATCGCCAATTCCCGTGACGTCCGGCAATCCGGATTTTTCCGCCACCACGATCAACGATTCCGGCGCGATCGCCGGGTTTCCCAGAGACAAACCGGCGAATGCCCCATTCTTCGTTGAGGATGGGTCACTCACCTCCCCCGACCCGATTCCGGAGATCTACCAAGGCTACCTGCACGACATGAACGCCCACGGCGTGGCGGTCGGGTGGGCCCGTCCCGAAAATCGGGTGATGCGGCCGTTCGTCGCCACCAGCGACGGGTACTCCGAATTGGAGATACCTCGGAACACCGGGAACTTCTTCACAGAGGGAATGGCTTACAGCATCAATGACAGAGGCGATATCGTCGGCGGGCTGGCCTTCTCGCGGCGCGCGGTGCTATGGCAGAACGGCAAAGCCTCGGTGCTTGGCGATCTCGTCGACTCGGCATCCCCGGTGTTCCTGCTGGTCGCGATGGACATCAACAACGCCGGGCAGATCGTAGGCCTCGGCGGACGCGGCCCCTTCCAACCGGAGTACGCGTTTCTGCTTACCCCGGTGCCCGAGCCTGAGACGACATGGTTAACTGCAGCAGGTCTCACAGTGATCGGCGTCGTGCTTGCCCGTTCGAAGAAGAGGCGACGTCCCTCGGTTGGCGCCTGATGGCGGGTTGGAGCGATCCCGAGCAATTGTTCGTGCGCCTTGCGTTTCCTGCGAAGTGCAGCGGTTGCCCGACATCGCTCCCTAACTGAAGATTCTCACGACGGCGATCGCACCGGAGATTCCAACGAAGCACCCGTGAGTCCCACACGAAGTCAGTCGCTCTGGGCGGCGCGCCGATGCCAACGACGTTGGGAGCCCATCGGCGCCGCGCCGGGAATCAGCGCCGGCGCGAGGCCCGCGCTACGAGCGCAAGCCCGATGCCTACCAGCCCCAGAGCCGCAGGCTCGGGGACCGGCACAGCATTGGCAACGAAGTACAAGTTCCCTCCACCCGCGCTGGCGAGACTATCGACCAGACCGCTGCCGGTATCCACGAGTACGTGGGTGTCGCTGCTGGTCCCGACGGTCGGCGGCTCGAAAACGTTGAGCCCGAGATCCAGCCCGCCGACGACGTTTGCCACCTCGACGGCAAAGGCGATCCGGTCCGGAACGGTCAGATTCAGGCCGCCGAACGTGGCGGTCCGAATACCGAAGCCGTCGATCGACAGGCCGGAGAGCTGAAAGGTTCCTAGCAACGCGCCGACCGAAGGACCGGCCTCGTACAGGCGCAGCACCGCGTCGAACGTGCCACCGGAAGCGTGCTGGTTGAAGAACTGCACGGACGCATCGGTGAGCGTTCGCTCCGTGCCGCCCAGCTCGACGACATCGCCGATCTGCGTGTAGGCACCCACGCTGTAGAGGTAAGTCTGTAGCGTGTCCGTCGTCGAATTGTCATAGACCACCCCGCTCAGGGCGGGCGTCGGCGCACCCAGCGCCGCGAGCAGGAAAGCAATGGACGTCAGGTATTTCATGGCCTCTCCAGGGATCGGGCTGTCGCATCGGCGCAGACAAACGTGCCAGGCGCGAGTCGCAGCTTACGAAAGCCAGGATGCCACGGATGCCCGAATCGCGCCTGCACATCGCGATGTCACTGCCGTCGACATCACGCGACCGGGGTGCGCAGTCGCCCCTGCGTTCCACGGCTTCATGGTTGCCGGATCTTGAACGGCGTTTTCCAGTGGGGCCTCGTGTCGGGTGCCAGCCACGCCAGCCCCGTGATCTCCGCACCTGCACGACTTCCCCTGGCACTGGTGTCCAGAAGATCCTCGCGGAACGCCTGCTCGGTCGGCCACGCATCCACGAATCGCGCGAGGCGTCCGCCAATCGCTGTGGCAGGTTCGAGTGAGGGCGCGAGCTCGGCGAGCTGGTTTCGCCGATCCGCAAGATCTGTTGCCGCGGAGGCCGCGATCCTCCGCTTCTCGGCGTCACTGCCCCGACTCGTACGGAGCGCATCCCTGGCGGCGGTGTGGATCTCGGTCATTTCCCAAAGCAGAGCGCCGACCCTGTCCACAGGGGATTGCATCACCTGACGGCACGCGATCAGACCGCCGACCAGCAGGCCGGCGAAGAGCGTTCCGAGGACCATGCGTTTCATTTCCGGGCCTCCCGTTTCCGGTCGCGCTGGAGTTCCTTGTTTCGTTCCCGGGCCTCGCGCTGCATGGCGGCCTCCACCTCTGCTACGGGGAGCCACTTGCCCTTCCAGCGTCGTTCCCAGTTCCGTCCGTCATTCGTGCGCCACGTGCCCGACGTAGCGCAGCACCCGCCGGCGCCGAACGCCATGCGGCCGAGCTCGACCTCGATGAACTCGCTGTCGGAGGAGATCTTCTCCCGCTGGCATACGGAGAACATCGGATAGAAGTCGGTCGTGACGACGCGCTCCCGCTCACCCTTCGGGCCAGAGAGGAAAACTTCACAGTCGTCAACGATCAGCCGGACCGCATTTCCCCGCAGGATGAAGTCGAAGGTGCGTCCCTCGGAGACAGACTTCTCCCGGGTAGAAGGCGACTCGTCGCAGCCGCCGAGAAGGATGGCGGACAGGACCAGTGCAGTGCCGATCGATGGAGGCAGCGATCGCATCGGAGAGGGAATCGGAAAGGGTGGAACGACCGGATGGAGCAGGCCGCATGCTACCCGCTTCCACCGCTGTCGAGGGCTTTCGCGCAGCAGCGGCCGCCACTGGCAACGCCGGCTCAGTCGGCACAGCCACCATGCAACCGAACCGCCAGTTCCGCGCGCGACCGTACGCCCAGCTTTCGGAAAATGGCCTGCACCTGATTCGCCACCGTGCGCTCGCTGCATTCGCGCCGCCGCGCGATATCGGCGTTGGTGGATCCGGCAAGCAGTGCCGCAAGGACGGCTCGCTCGGCGTCCGTGAGCTGCGCGATGAGGTCCTCCCGCACGGCGGAGAAGGTCCCGACGAGCAGGCGGTCGCCCTCGACCGCCGTCTCGGCGAGCGTGGTGCGAAGACCGGTGGGAGCGAAGAACGCCGCGAGTTCCGCGAGCGACGACAGCCCAAGCTTGCGCGCCGCGCGCGCGGTGGCATTCGCGACGGCCGAGCGCGAGATGCCGAGCATGTGGGCGATGGCCTTGCCCGCGTGACCCTGCCCCACGAACTCGGCCACCTGCCGCTCACGGTCGGTGAGTCCTCGCGGATCCGGATGCCGGGGATCGTTGCGCACTGCGAGCACGTGTCGGCGGCCGTCGGCATCGAAGTGATCGACGAGAGACCAGCGTCCTCGCACGAGACCTTCCCAGGCGACGAGCGCGGCGTCGGGGTCCCGGCGGCCTTCCCGCGTGCGAATCCGGTCGACTGCTCGTACGGCCTCGCGCAGGGCATCGCGCGCGGACGATCGCTGAGCGTCGTTGCGCGCGTCACGCAGGGCGCCATCGCCGCCGAGCACGGCTTCGACGACGGGTGCGTCCGGCGTGAGCCGCCCGGCAAGACGCCGCAGCCGCAATCCGGCGCCCATGTGGCTCGCGGCGCACTGCCAGCGGTGTGCTTCCACGGGCGAAGGCGCGACGCGACTGCCGAAGAGCCAGCAGATCATCACGGCATCGCCCTGACCGGTGAGCCCCTTCACCGCGAGCTTGTCGTGGACCACGCCATCACTCAGCTGCTGAACCACGTCGGCAAGCGCAGGCTCGTGGGCGTAGAGCGCCTGACTGAGCGAGGTGACGGCCGGACCGGTGCGGAAGAAGCGGCGCACGACGGGCACATCGACCGACAGGCTGGCACGCAGGATCCGGGACGCCTGTTCCGGGCCGAGAGTGGCGCTGCGTTCGACCTCCAGTACACGCGCGGAGTAGCAATAGGTCGCGATCGTGGGCCAGAAGCCTCGGATGCTCACCGAGGCGGCACGGTCGAGCACGCCTTGCAACCAGTCGTCGTCGCTGCCGTCGAGGTGATAGGCCGCTTCGACAAGGCCGATCCAGTCGTTTCCGATGCGATTCATGGTTCGGACTCCACCGTCTCCACGCCCGATGGACGCGCGGTCCGATCTGCGCCCCGCTTCGCGGACGGCGCCGCGCCATGGGCGGGCCGCCATCGGCTGCATCCGGCCCGCGACAACTTTGCCCGATTTCCGAAGAATCGGAAAACGGCCGCGGCCCCGGCACAGTGCCAGGATCGGGTACCGACGCCGGCCGCGCGATCCGCCGGCGTCAGTTTCGGCAGGCCGCCGCCCTTGAGTTACCATCGCTCACCCTTGAAAACCGGCGGCCGCGCGGACCACGAGTCCGACCCGGTCCCGCTCAGCCTGGAAACCTCCACCCGTGAACCCGGTGAGTCCCGCCGCGCAGCCGGCGCCATCCGGCGGTATCGCCGGCACCCTCGACCGCCTCATCGGCGCCGTGACCGAAACCGCCGTCGCGCTCCTCGTCGTGGCGGAAGTCGTGATCCTTTTCTCCGGCGTGGCCGCGCGCTATGTGTTCCACGAGCCGCTGATCTGGAGCGATGAGCTCGCTTCCATGCTCTTCCTGTGGCTCGCGATGCTCGGCTCCGTTGTTGCACTGCGGCGAAGCGAACACATGCGCATGACCGCCGTCGTCTCGATGGTGAGTCCCGAGCGCCGGGCATTTCTCGATGTGTTTGCCGTCACCGCCTCGCTCGCGTTCCTTCTGATCGTGCTCTGGCCGGCGTACGAGTTCGCGCACGACGAGCTGATCATTTCGACTCCCGCGCTGGACGTCTCGAATGCCTGGCGCGCCGCGGCGCTGCCGATCGGCACCATGCTCATGACGATCACCGCGATCCTCCAGCTGATCCGCGTCGGCCGCTGGCGCCACGTGGCAGTCGCCGTCGTCGTGATCGGCGCGGTGACGGGAGCGCTGTTCGCCCTCGGCCCGGTACTGCGCGGTCTCGGCAACTACAACCTGCTCATCTTCTTCGTCGGTCTGGTCTCGCTCAACGTGTTCGCCGGCGTGCCCATCGCGTTCTCCTTTGGTCTCGCCACGCTCGGTTATCTGGGCATCACCACCGATGTGCCCATGCCCGTGGTGGTCGGCCGCATGGACGAAGGCATGTCGCACCTGATCCTGCTCTCGGTGCCGCTGTTCGTGTTCCTGGGTCTGCTGATCGAGATGACCGGGATGGCCCGCGCGATGGTCGCGTTCCTCGGCAACCTGCTCGGCCACGTGAAGGGCGGCCTGTCTTACGTGCTGGTCGGGTCCATGTATCTGGTCTCCGGCATTTCCGGGTCCAAGGCGGCCGACATGGCGGCGGTCGCGCCGGTGTTGTTTCCGGAGATGCAGAAGCGCGGGGCGAAGCGCGGCGACCTCGTTGCGCTGCTGTCCGCCACCGGCGCACAGACCGAGACCATTCCGCCAAGCCTCGTGCTGATCACCATCGGCTCGGTGACTGGCGTGTCCATCGCCGCGCTGTTCACCGGGGGCCTGCTGCCCGGTGTCGTGCTCGCGATCACCCTCTGCTGTGTGGTCTGGTATCGCTACCGGAACGAGGATCTGTCCGGCGTGAAGCGCGCCACCGGCGGCGAGATCGTGAAGAGCCTCGTGGTCGCGTTCCCCGCACTGGCGCTGCCGTTCATCATCCGCTCGGCGGTAGTCGGTGGCGTCGCGACGGCCACCGAGGTCTCCACCATCGGGATCGTCTACTCCGTGCTGGTGGGCCTGCTCGTCTACCGCCGGTTTCCGTGGGCGAGGCTCAAGCCCATGCTCGTGGAGACCGCTGCGCTCTCCGGCGCGATCCTGCTCATCATCGGGGCCGCCACCGCGATGGCGTGGTCGCTCACGCAGTCCGGCTTCTCCGAGGATCTCACGCGCATCATGGCCAACCTGCCGGGCGGACCGGCGGGCTTCCTCGCCGTGTCGATCGTCGTGTTCATCGTCCTGGGCAGCGTGCTGGAAGGCATTCCGGCCATCGTGCTGTTCGGGCCGCTGCTGTTCCCCATCGCGCGGGAGGTCGGCGTGCACGAGATCCACTATGCGATGGTCGTCATCCTGTCGATGGGTGTCGGCCTGTTCGCTCCGCCGTTCGGCGTGGGCTACTACGCCGCGTGCGCTGTCGGGCGCGTCCCCCCGGATGAGGGGATGCGTCCGATCGTGGGGTACCTGCTGGCCCTGGTCGTCGGCCTGATCGTGGTCGCGGCAGTGCCCTGGATTTCCATCGGATTCTTGAATTAGCCCCGAAGCCGGCAGAGCCCGGCGGCATCGAACCACCCGAAAACCGCTACAGCGGAGGAGAGAATCACCATGACATCCATCACCCGACGTCACTTCGTGCAGGGCACCGCCGCTCTCGCCCTCGGCGGACTCGCCGCGACCCCGAAGCGTGCACACGCCGCGGAGTTCACCTTCAAGTACGGGAACGACATTCCCGCTACCCACCCAATGACGGTACGCATGAAGGAGGCCGCCGCCAAGATCCTCGAGGAGTCGGGCGGCCGCGTCGAGATCAAGCTTTTCCCCAACAACCAGCTGGGCGGCGACACCGACATGCTGTCGCAGCTGCGCTCGGGCGCACTGGAGATGTTCACGCTCTCCGGCAACATCCTGTCGACGCTGACGAAGCCCACCTCGCTCTACGGTGTGGGCTACGCGTTCGAGGACTACAAGCAGGTTTGGGACGCCGTCGACGGCGAGATGGGCAAGTACATGCGCGGCGTGATCTCCAAGCTGGGCATCCACGCGCTGGACAAGATGTTCGACAACGGCTTCCGGCAGATCACCACCGGCACCAAGCCCATCCAGACGCCCGAGGACCTCAAGGGCTTCAAGATCCGCGTGCCGGTGAGCCCGCAGTGGACATCGCTTTTCAAGTCCCTCGGGGCCTCGCCCACGTCCATCAACTTCAGCGAGGTGTACTCCGCGCTGCAGACCAAGATTGTCGACGGCCAGGAGAACGCCATCCAGCTGATCGAGATCGCCAAGCTCTACGAGGTGCAGAAGTACGTCTCGGTCACGAACCACATGTGGGACGGCTTCTTCTTCCTCATCAACGGCCGCGCCTGGGCGAAGCTGCCCCCCGCGCTGCAGGACATCGTGGCGAAAAACGTTAACGCCGCGGCAGTGAAGGAACGCGAGGACCTCGCCAAGCTCAACACCGTGTCCGAGGAAAAGCTGAAGAAGGCCGGGATGATCTTCAACAAGACGGACTCCGCCAAGTTCCGCGCCGTCCTCGCGGCATCGGGCTACTACAAGGAATGGAAGAACACCTACGGCGCGGAAGCCTGGGCGCTGCTCGAGAAGTACGCCGGACCGCTGGGCTGAACCCGTTCCGCCGGACTCGAGGTCTGCCATGGCGCGACCCCGAGTCCGGTGCCGTCGCGTTGTAGCTGCCGGCAGGCCTGTAGTCTCACGAGGAGCTTCGTCTCATGAATCCGATCACGCCTCACTGCCCCGGACACGCGACGCTTCCGCCGCTCGCCTCCCGGTTCGTCGACGTCGATTCGCTCCCCTGGGAGTCGAATCCGGCACAGCCCGGCATCGAAACACGAACACTCCTCTTCGATCGGACGAGCGGCCTGCTGACGATGCTCGTGCGCATGGCGCCCGGCGCGGAACTCCCGGATCACGAGCATGTGCTCGTCGAGCAGTCGTACGTGCTCCAGGGCAGCCTGGTCTGCGGCGAGGGCGAGTGCCGTGAAGGCGACTATGTGTGGCGCCCTGCCGGCAGCCGACACACTGCACGCGGCGGCGCCGAAGGCTGCCTGCTGCTGGGCATGTTCCAGATCCCGAACCGCTTCTTCGCCGCTGACGGTCGCACCGTCGACGCCCGCGGCAACGACTGGGAAACGGCGTGGGGTATCGCGCTGCAGAGGTACGAACAGGCGCGATTCGGCTGAACCCGTCAAGAACAACTACGCTCGAGGAGCAGCACCATGTTTGCTTGGATGCGAGATCTGAACGCGCGCGAACGCAAGACCATGTCCGGGTGCTTTGGAGGCTGGGCATTGGACGCGCTCGATATGCAGGTCTACAGCTTCGTCATCCCGACGCTGCTCACGGTCTGGGGGATAACCAAGGGCCAGGCGGGCACCCTGGGCACCGTGACTCTGCTCATGTCGGCGGTGGGGGGCTGGGTCGCCGGGACACTGAGCGACCGCTACGGGCGCGTGCGCGTGCTGCAGTGGACCATCCTGTGGTTCGCGTTCTTCACATTCCTGTGCGGCTTCGCGCAGGACTTCGGACAGCTGTTTCTCTTTCGCGCTCTTCAGGGCGTGGGCTTCGGCGGCGAATGGGCGGCCGGCGCGGTGCTCATGGGCGAGGTGATCCGCGACAAGTATCGCGGCCGGGCGGTGGGCATCGTGCAGAGCGGCTACGCGATCGGCTGGGGCGCCGCTGCGCTCCTGTACACCATCCTGTTTGCCGTGTTTCCCGAAACCCTGGCTTGGCGCATCCTGTTCTGGATCGGACTCGCACCGGCACTGCTGGTCGTCTGGCTGCGCCGCCACGTCGAGGAGCCCGACATCTTCCTCGCGCAGCAGGCAGGCAGAAAACCCGTCGGCTTCTCGCAGCTCTTCGTCGCCTTTCAGCCGCGCTATCTGCCGACCACGCTGAAAGCGACACTCATGATCACCGGCGCGCAGGGTGGCGTGTACTGTCTGATCACCTGGATGCCCACTTATCTGAAGATGACCAAGCACCTCTCGACGACGAGCACGGGAGGCTATCTGCTGGTCCACATCTTCGGCGCCTTCTGCGGGTTCGTCGCTGGCGCCCTGCTCTCCGACGGCATCGGCCGCAAGAAGACCTTTCTGGTCTCCGCCACGGGCTCGATCCTGATGATCCTCGTCTACATGTTCGCACCCATCGACAACACGACGGTGTTCCTGCTCGGCTTTCCGCTCGGCTTCTTCGCGCTGATGATGTTCTCGCCCATGGGCCCGTTCCTGTCGGAGCTGTATCCGACGGAGGTGCGCGCCACGTGTCAGGGCTTCTGCTACAACGCGGGCCGCGCCGCGGGCGCCGTGTTCCCCGCGCTCGTAGGCTTCCTGTCCGAGCGCATGGCGCTCGGTACAGCCATCGGTCTGTATGCCTTCGGCGCCTATGCGCTGATGATGCTCAGCCTGCTCGCACTGCCCGAGACGCGCGGCCGGTCGCTGAATTCGATCGGTACTACGGACTCCGCGAGCTGAACTTCGATCCCGCAGAACCCAAGACCCTGTCATTCACTGCACGAGGCGCCTTCGCATCATGTCCATCGTCCATACCGCTACCGGCCCCTTGCACTACGAAGTGTTCGACGCCACGGCGCCCTGGCACGCGCCCGCGGAGACGATCCTCTTTCAGCACGGCATCGGCGCCCACCCGGGCATCTGGTCCGAGTGGCTGCCGGCACTGGTGGACCGCTATCGCATCGTGCGCTTCGACATGCGGGGTTCCGGGCGCTCGCACATCCCGCCCAAGGGCTTCGACTGGTCGTTGCGCCTGCTCGCCGACGACCTGCTTGCCGTGGCCGATGCGACCGGGACGCCACGGTTCCATGTCGTGGGGGAGTCGATGGGCGGCACCATCGCCCTGCAGGTGGCGCTCGACCGTCCGGAACGCATCGCGAGCCTCACCATCAGCAACGGTGCAGACGTAGGCTCGCCGATTCGCCGCGTGCAGGAGTGGGCGAGGCAGATGGATGAAGGGGGCGTAGCAGCGTGGTCAGAAGGAATGATGGCCGACCGCTTCCACCCCGGCGCGCTCGACGGGCCGAAGCGCGACTGGTACGCCATGCAGCAATCGGCGTGGACACGCGATGCGATTCTGGATGCGCTGCAGGTGCTGCGCGACACCAATCTGCGTGCCCGTCTGCCCGAGGTCAACTGCCCGGTCCTGCTGATGCACGGTGACGGCAGCCCGTTCATTCCGGTCGGCGTGATGGCGGAGATGCACGCGGCTCTGCCCGACTCCCGCCTCCAGGTCTTCGCGCACGCGAAGCATGGCCTGCCGTTCTCCCACGCGCGGGAGTGCGGCGCCACGCTGCGATCTTTCCTGGATGGCACGACGAAGGGCGGACGCCCGGGGTAGTCAGAGGCCAATGTCGAGACCGAGCCGGAGGTTTCGACCCGCACGATCCGCGCCGCCCCCGCGCGCATCCTCGTTCGATCTGCGCTGCGCAGAGCCGTACCGTTAGGAACCCGCCATTTCGGATCCGCCATCGACGGGCAGCACGAGCTCAAACACCGTCCCTATAGGCTCACGCTGCCGCGCGTGAATCGACCCGCCGTGGGCGATCGCCAGTTCGCGGCAGATGGCGAGTCCGAGTCCGGTCCCACCTTCGTTCGTGCGTGTCTTGCTGCTCTGCACGAACTTGTCGAACACGCTTTCGAGTTCGCTCTCCGGTATGCCGACCCCTTCGTCCATGACGGCGAGCCTCACGGCAGGCGGCACGGCGTCGGGAAGAGCTTGCAGCTCGATGTCGATCCGACCGCCTTCGGGCGAGAACTTGTTGGCGTTGGAAAGCAGATTGCGCAGGACCTGACCGATGCGAACCGGGTCCACAGTTGCGATGACAGCGGTCTCGGGAGACCGAAACGCAATCGTCTGCTTCTTCGCAGCAGTCAGCGGTTCCAGCTCGACGATGCAATCGTTCACCACCTGCGACAGGTCGGTCCGATCGCGGCGCATTTCCATGCGACCGGCCTCGAGCTTCGACAGGTCGAGCAGATCATTGAGGAGTGCGGTGAGCCGGGCTCCGCTTTCGTGGATATTGCCGAAGTAGCGGGATAGCCGATCGACCTCGCCCATCGCCACGCGATCGAGTCCCAGCCGCGAGAACGACATGATCGCGTGCATCGGGGTGCGCAGTTCGTGCGACATGTTGGCGAGGAACATGGACTTTGCCTCGTTCGCGCGTTCCGCGTCATCCTTGGCCCGCGAAAGAGCGCCCGCCAGCTCGTGCAGGCGATCACGCTGCGCGGCCAGTTCCATCTCCACGCGCTTGCGCTCCGTGATGTCACGCTGGACGGCGATCCAGTGGGTTTTACCGCCCCTGTCGTCGGCGATGGGGGCCATGTCGAGCTCGACCCAGAAAGAGGAGCCGTCCTTCCGGTAGTTGAGCAATTCCACCTGGATCCGTTCCGAGCGCGACAGCGCCGCACGGACTCGATCGAGCACGGCCCGATCGGTCTGGGGACCCTGGAAGATGCGCGGCGTCTTCCCGATCAGTTCCTCGGCCCGGTATCCGGAGAATCGCTCGAGGGCCTCGCTCACCATCACGATCCGATGCCCTTCGCCGCCGATCGGCTCGGCTTCCGTCACCAGCACCATCTCATTTAGCGTGACCAGAGCCGAGTGCAGGAACTCCGAGCGCGACCGGTGGATGCGCTGGACCTCGACCTCGATGAGTTCGCCCAGTCGCCGGGCAGACTCGATCTCTTCCGGTCGCCACCGCAGCGACTGTCCCTCGATCGTCTGGAGAAACTGCTCGAACGACTTGCGCGGCGACACCCTGCCGCTCTCGTCCACTTCCACGGGCCGGCTCGGATCGCCGCCCCAGTGCACGGTACGGCGCCGTTCGTCACGGAACCAGGCGAGCAGGATGGCGTGCCGGCCGTGCAACGGCATCACCAGCATGCCGGCAACACGCCGTTCGGGGTCGACGATGCCGGTATCTGCCGCCAGGCAATGGGTGGCGAACACGCCGTTCCTGCTGCCCGCGGCGAGCTCTACCAGGGCAAGCGTCTGCCCCTCGGAGGGCGTCGACCCTACCCGGTGTACCTCGCCCCCGGCGATGTAGACGAAGCCATCCGCGGCGACGACGCCGAGGAGGCTATCCACGAGATCGCCCCCCATCAGGCCCTCGATGCCGCCGTCGTGGACAGCTTCGAGCAGACGCGACTGATGCACCGCGAGCGCCGCGCGGCGTTGCGCCACTGCCTCGGCCTCCGCCGAGACCATGAGCGCCGACACCGTCTGGCAGATCATGTGGAAAACGTCGCGCTCGGGCCCGGTGTCGCGCCGCGGCCCCTGCAGGTGATGGCACGCGATGAGCCCCCAGAGCTGCCCGCCGCGCATGACCGAGCCCACCAGCGAGGCCCGCACGCCCATGTTGCGCATGTACTCGAGGTGGTAAGGCGAGACACTGCGCAGTGCGGAGATGCCGATGTCAACCGGCCCTTCGGCGGACCGCACGGGTACTGGCGCGTAGGTGGCGTCCGGGATATGCCTCACCTCCGTCTTCCGATACAGCTCACGGGCCTGCACAGGAATGTCCGACGCAGGGAACGAGAGCCCGAGATAGGACGGAACCGAGTCGGTGCGCGATTCGGCGATGACCTCGCCGTTCCAGTCCTCGTCGAAACGGTAGACCAGTACCCGGTCGTAGCCCGTGACCGACCGGACGAGCCTCGCAGCCACTTCGGCGAGTTTCTCCGGATCCGGTGCGTTGCGCAGTTCCGGTATGCCTGCGGTGGCCGTCCTCAACTTGCCCACGGCCTGATCGTTGATCGGCTCCCAGGGCTCGAAGTCGATGAGAATGTGCTCGGCTTCCCGGTGCATGCAGGCATCCACGGTGCGGCCGTCCGAGGCCTTCATGGGGAAGCGGGCTGGGCCGCTCGCGGGGCGGGACAGGGCGTGCCGCAAGCGTCGCGCACCGTCTTCCCCGAGAACACCCGCCGCGGGCTGGCCGAGCAGCGCCGCAGCGGTGGCCCCGAACAGCCGCGAACAGTTCTCGCTCGCCGCGACGACAACCAGGTTGGGATCGAGTACGAGCAGCGTGCCGTGCGGCTGGACCGATCCTGGAACATGGATCGGTTCGGTGTCGCACACACGGTGGAAGTCGGCATCGACGGTCATATCGCCCCCTGCGACGGATGAATGGTCTTCCGGTCGGACAGCAGATCAGGGCCTGGCCATTGCGCCCGCATCGCCCGGCAGGATGCCTGTTGCCGGAATGCAGGTCTCGTTACGGCGCCGCCGGAGGCGGCTAACCGGATGTGCTATTTATCGGCAAGTATTCGAGACAAATCAATAGTCCCGGCAATCGGATCCTTCTGCGATCCCAAATCATTGCCTGTATATGCCGTGCGGGTGGCGCGGATCTTCCCCCGCTTTCGACCGCCGAGCCTAAGTTCGAGCCGTCACCCTCACCCGAAGCGGCCGCTCCGGCCTCAGGACGATATCCACACGCGGCTCGGGTAGCGGATCCCCGGACAGCGGCGTGAGATCGAAGCGGCGCAGCAGCAGCGCCGCCAGGAGTGCGAGTTCCACGGTGGCGAAGTGCTGCCCGATGCAGACGTGGCCGCCCGCGCCGAAGGGCATGTAGGCCCCTCTCGGAATCTCCGGCGCCCCCGGCAGGAATCGCTCGGGGCGGAAGGCTTCCGGTTCCGGAAACCAGCGCGCATCGCGCTGGAGCGTCACCACCATCACGGACAGGCTCGTACCCTGGCGGATCTGGTATTCGCCAAGCTTCAGGTCCCGCCGGGCGCGGCGCAGGAAGGTCGCGATGATGGGTGGGTAGAGGCGCATGGCCTCTTTCACGCTCGCGGTGAGCCACGGCGCCTCGCTCAACGCCCGTTCGAGCATCACACCGTCCCCGAAGGCTTCCTCGGACAGCGCGTCCAGCTCGCGCCGCACGGCCTCGACCGCGGCTGGATGGCGTGCCATCAGCCCCATCCACCAGGCGAGGGCCTTGGCCGAGGTCTCGTGACCGGCCAGGAAGATCGCCATGCAGTTGTCGTGCACTTCGCCACGACTGAGTCCGGCCTGGCCGGCAGCGGCGCCGTCCTCGCGCGCGGCCAGCATGGCGTCGAGGATGTCGCCGTCTTCCGCGCCATCGGGACGAACGGCCTGGCGGGCGTCGATCCGGTCCGCGACCCACTCGTTCAGCAAGCGCGCAGCGGCGAGCTTCGATCCCCGGCCGGGATAGGGAAACCAGTCCGGCGGCGTCCAGGGCCAGAAGAGCTCGCGCTGCCCCTGGCGCGATACGACGGTGAGCGCCTGCGACACGCGCGCCGACGCGTTGGGCGAAATAGCCTCCGAGAACAGCGCGCGGGTGATCACATCCATCGTCAGCCGGCTGCAGAAGGCTTCGGCGTCCACTTCGACGCCGGTGCCGGCACGTTCGGGCAGCACGTCTCGAAACACGGTTCGCGCTGCGGCTTCCATCAGCGGCAGATACCCCGCCATGCGACGCGCAGAGAATGCGGGCGTGAGAATCCGGCGCTGTCGCGCCCAATCCGTTCCGTCGACAGTCAGGACATTGCGCCCCTGGATGTCCTGAAACACGGACAACTGGCGCGGGTCCTTGTAGTAGTCGTCCTCCTTGCCGAGGAGCACCTGCCGCGCGAGCCCGGGATCGAACAGCCACACGAAGTCCCGGAAAAGGATGCGCCCAAGGACAACATCGCCGTGAGCGCGCTGCAGCCGGGTAGCCGTCCTCAGCGTATCGTCCCGCCATCCCCGGCTAAGAGGCAATCCCAGCCAGGGTGCCGGGATCGCCGGCGGCAGGGTTTCCGGTCCGGGGCCAACGGGGCTCGTCGTATTCACGGCAACGGTATGCGAAGTGAGGCGGCGGATGGTCGGATGCTGCGCGTCGCCGTCGCGTTGTGCAAGAGAAGGCGCGGCCGGGCGATCCGTATGACGATCCTCAGATGCCGCGCGCCGCCTCCGCGACGTAGCCTCGGGGATCGTTCAGGAAGGGTCGGGGCCATGCACTGTCCTCACCCGTTCCTGCCCCCCTTGATCCGGACACGGGACATGAACCGCAACCCCATCGCATTGCCAGCGCCCCCCCACGGGTTTGCACCGACGCATGCCTCACGCGGCCAGTCCCGGAGTACCGCATGTTCTTGACAAGAAAAGGCGCCGCTCTGCTCTTTTGCCTCACCGCGCTCGCGACGGAAGCCCTCGCCCAGTCCGCCCTGGTCCATCTTCAGGGGGAACCCGGCAGTCGTGAGGCGTACTTCGCGGATTTCGCGGTCGTGCTCGATCGCACACCGATGAACCAGATCCTGGGGCCCACGAGCGTCCGGCAGCTGGACACGACCATCGTCTACGAGAGCGCCGACAAGCCCGAGTTCAGCGCCCTGCGCCTGCAGTTCGAGTGCACGGTGAAGTACGCCTACGACGGCAAGACCATCCCCAAGCAGCCGCCGCTCGACGCCCCCGTCAAGGTGCGTATGGGCGAAGGGAGCTGGAAGCTGAAGCGCGAGGACCTGACGAGCGAAGGTCTGCCCTCCGGCGATTGGCGGACATCGTCCTCCCCCGTACTCATGAAGCTGCACAAGATCGCCTGCCACGAGGACGTGATGCGCAGCGCGATCGTGAAGTCCGCGAAGAGCAACAACGACATCCGCATCTTCCAGAAGGCGATCCAGTCCATCGGGCTGCCGGCAGACCTGCAACTGCTGGCACAGCAGAGCCCTGCCGAGTACCTCGAATTCGCGTGGTGGGTGCTGTGGAGCGGGGCTCCGCGCCCGGACCCTTCCGGAAAGTGGGCGCGGCGTCCGACGAAGCAGGAGCTGGAGGAATACAAGGCGAAGATCGCCAGCATCCAGCAGCAGTTCGACCAGCTGGCCGGCACCATCAAACCGCAGCTGGAAAGCAACCTCAAGCAGATGGACGCGAAACTCGCCTTCCACAAGGCGGCGGCCGACATCAGGAGAGGACGCAAGCTGTCACGCAACGAGACCCACATGCTGTCGGTGTGGGAAGCCAAGACCGAGACCGACGTCGCCGCGACCATGGGGGCGCCGATCGTCACCAACGCCGGCACATTGCGCTTTCTGAGCTACGGCCAGGAATTCGACAACCGCGTCGTGGTGGCGAATGGCAAGGGCGCGGTCTGGGAAGAAGGTCTCTATGAGAACTGCAACGTGCAGTTCGTGCTGGTTTCTGACGGCCCCGACACCCTGCGCGTGGCCGACGTGCGCATCTGGACGAACTCGAACCGTATCGGCAGGGTGATGTTCGCCTGTGAAGGCCTTCTGGAGACTCCCCGTTGAAACGACTCGCCCTGTTTCTGCCTGTCCTTGCGCTCGCCGTTGCAGCCCCCTCGTACGGCTACGATCCGATGGATGATCTCGTCTCGACGGCAAAGAAGGAGATCAACGCCAAGGACGCCATCGCGACCCAGAAGGACCGCGTGGCGACCGACCCGCGACGCAAGAAAGTGGAGCGCGGCTTCTGGCAGTTCTTCCAGGCAAAGAGCGATGCGAAGCCCGGCGAGTTCTGCACAGCGGTGTACTGGAAGAACGACCGCATGATCAGCATCTCCGGGCCCGGCGGCGGCTACAAGGGAGCGTTCCTCACCTTCATCGCCATCGAGCCGAAGCCGCCCTTCCCGCGGCCGGACGACCCCAAGACCATCCAGAAAGTGAAGGTGACACTCAAGCAGGGCAACGATGCGCCGGCTACCATCACGGCGTTCAATCGAACGATCGCCAACTTCTCCGACGAGATCCGCTTCGCCGTGCCAACGATCGATGCCGCGCTCGCCGGCATGGAAGACAAGCTCGCCTTCCGGATCGACTATCAGGGCACCGAGATCTTCTCTCTCGAATGGCATGCGGGCTTCGCCGCGCGGGACATGCTCCGGCGCTGTCTGTCGGGTGAGAAGGTCGAGGGAAGCGAAGTGCTTTGACGGGACAGACTGCCCGGAAGAGCGCACGCATATCGGATTTGGAAGGGCGGCTCCAACACGTAGCCCGGACTCCGTCCGGGAACGCCGCCGTCATGGCCGATCGGGTCTGTGCACAAAAAAACATGGCGCCATCGGCGCCATGTTTTTCGGAACTTCACGACCCGGATGAGACATCGCCCGGGTCATGGTCCCGTCCGCCGCGCGATCGCGCGGGGCGAGAAGATCATCCCTTGCGGGCGAAGCGTCGCGCACCCACCGCCACGAGCGCGAGGCCGGCGGCCATCAGCGCGGTCGTCGCGGGCTCCGGCACGGCCGCAATACTCGTGGTCGCAACACCGTATCGCGTCCCGGTCTCCGGATCACCGGTATAGAAGGTGAACTCCATCAGCTTGAGGCCGCCGCCGGTGAAGTCCGCGGGGTTCGGCGCCACGGAAGGAAGGGGAGAAAGCGCCGAAATGCCATCGGGCGTACCAGTAGGCTCATTGTCGGACAGGTACATCGCGAAGGCGTAGGCCCCGGGTGCAACCGGACCCGGCACGAGGCTGGGACCGTTGAAGGTATCGGCGAACGCATCGAACTTGTCTTCGACACCCGTGGAGAAGCTCAGCACGGCATCGTTGTACACCATCAGGAAGGCGCTGCCGTTGGCAGAGTCCCAGGACCAGGAATGCGTCCCGATGGTGACCTGCAGGCTCTGAAGGAACGAAGAGTAGATCGCCACGAGGGGGCCATTCGTATCGGGCACCGCGGCGTCGTCGTAAGCGAAATCCACCTTCATGATCTGGCCCATCAGACCCAGACCGCTGTCCACGTTGATGACGCCCTGGTAGCTGCCGGTGACGGTAGCTGCGACGGCCGGCTGGACGAGCAGGGCGCCGGTGCAGCAGGCCCCGGCCACGAGTGCGGCGAGTCGAGCGCGCACGGGGTGGTTTCTCATGTCTGGTCTCCTTGTTTTTCGACGGCTGGATGAAGGCCAAGTCCCTGGCCTGACTAAATTCGGAAAGAAACCTCGCAAAGTTCGCGCCCATGCCCGCAAGGGGCCCGGGACTCCTAGACGCCCCTCCGGAATCTTGCGACCAGTTGATGGTACGGGGGACCAACGCCCGGCCGGGCGTCAAGAATCTCGACAATTCCGAGGCTCGCGGTGAAGGGCACGGCGAGGGGTTTGACCTCTACCAGCGGGGTGTCCCCGCGCGCGGTTCGCGCCTTGGCGAAACGGCACCGCGACATCTTCCCCTCACAGCCGTTCGCGGGCTTTTCTCCCCGCTACGCGCTAGTGCGTATTGCCGCTGCGCACGGATCGGCGTGCAATGGATGCCACAACAATTCACGGGGCATAACGACCATGAGACCTCCCCTCCCGTCACGGAAAACCTGCCGGCCGCATGACAGCGACGGCTTCGCGATGATGCCGATGCTCGAGTTCGCGGCAGCCATTCTGGCGTCAGAGCTCCATGAGGAGTTCTGCATCCCATCCGCCGCGCCCCAACGACCTGCGGAAACGCGCCGGCGTGGATTCACCTACTGGCGGGATGACACGGGCGCCTCCCGGTGGAGCCGCGGGCGATAGCCTGCCCCGCTCGCTGAGCTACCGCCGCTACGGTCCACGCGTCGCGGCCTGCCCGATCGGCGAAGCAGATGCGTGCGGACCAGCTCAGCCCGGACCATGCCATCCGATTGCCGTTCGCACCCCGCCGCGAGCGAGCACTGCAATTCAGAACTGACCAAGGAGATCACAACATGAAATTCACCAACGCCATTCTGGCTACCTTGCTTCCACTCACTATGAGCATCCCTGGCGCTCTGGCGGCACCGGTGGTGATCGACACCATCACCGGCTGGGACGGGTCAACCAGCATCGGCGACTTCGGCGCTTCGGGCTTTTCCGCCTGGGGCCAGTTCGTGACGGCGCCGACCGACACGAACCGGCTGACGGATTTCACCTTCGTCGTCAGCGACGCTCTTAACGGCTCCGCATCCACGCCGGTGTCCGTGAAGTTCCAGGCGCACGTGGCGGAGTACAACCCGTCCACCCGACGGATCGTGGGCAGCGCGCTCTACTCGAGTTCGGAGATCACCGTGCCGCTCACCAGCGGACTCGAGTTCCGCTCCTACTCCTTCTCACCCGACATCGCGGTGAACGCCGGTTCGGTCTACCTCATGTTCCTCTTCGCGAACAACTTCACGCTGCAGCAGCCGAACGACTCCCGGTTGCGCATGGCCTCGATGAACACCGATGTCTATGGCGGTGGAGCCATGAACTTCCGTCAGAACTCGGAATCCAGCTTCGATGAGCTGTTCACGGGCCAGTGGTTCTTTATCTCCGGGCCCGATCTGGCCTTCTCGGCCACATTCGACAAGCGGGCGACGGCGGTACCGGAGCCGTGGTCGGCGCTTCTGCTCGGCACGGCAGCCGTCGCGGCCTGCGTGGCGCGTCGACGTCCGTCGCCGGCACGACAGCGAGCCTGACGCCGCAGACGATCCGCCAGGGCTGCGCGGCCGTGGCGAAAACGTCGCGGGCCCGTCGCGGACGACCGCTCGCCGAACAGGCCCGCTCCGGCCGCACCGGCGGGATGTCCCGGTTTCGCTGACGCGCTCGGCGCAGCACGGCTGTCCCGGTTATTCTGGAGGGCGTTGCCCAACCCCGCCCCCTCCGGACAGGACCGCGCTGCCCCTGCCATGACCCAACGCCTCACCAGCGCCGACGTCGTCGTCGGCTCGCTCATCGCCCACGGCGTGGACACCGTCTTCGCCATTCCCGGCGTGCAGACGTACCACCTGTTCGACGCCTTCCATCGCAACGCCGAACACATCCGCGTGATCGGGCCCAGGCACGAGCAGACGACCGCCTACATGGCGTTCGGGTACGCGAAGTCGACGGGGCGTGAAGGCGTCTACTCCGTCGTGCCCGGTCCCGGCATCCTGAATGCCGGCGCAGCGCTGTGTTCCGCTTACGGCGCCAGCACGCCGATCCTGTGTCTCACTGGTCAAGTGCCCTCCGAGTTCATCGGTTCGGGCAAGGGTCACCTGCACGAACTGCCGGATCAGCTCGCCACGCTGCGCACGCTCACCAAGTGGGCCGCCCGCATCGAGCACCCCACGCAGGCGGCGGATCTCACTGCGGAAGCGTTCAAGCAGATGCGCACGGGCCGCCCGCGTCCGGTGGCGCTCGAGATGCCGTGGGAGGTCTTCGGACAGCAGGCCATGCTGCCCGCACCGGCTGCGCCCATGCGCTTCGCACCGCTCGCGCCGGACCCCGCAGACATCGATCGCGCGGTGGCCCTGCTGCGGGAGGCAAAGCACCCGATGATTCTGGTGGGCAGCGGCGCCATGGCAGCAGGTCGCGAGGTGCTGGCGCTCGCCGAACGGCTGCAGGCGCCCATCGTGTCGTTTCGCGGCGGGCGCGGCGTGACGAGCGACGAACATCCGCTCACGCTCACGTGTGCAGCGGGTTATCAGCGCTGGGCGCACACGGATGTTGTCATCGGCATCGGTTCGCGTCTGGAACTGCAGTGGTTCCGCTGGCCGAGGCCGCCCCAGCCGATGAAGGTCATCAACATCGACGTGGACCCGTCACAGACCGCCCGGCTGCGTCCGGACGTCGCCGTGGTCAGCGACGCAGCGCTCGGTGCGCGGGCGCTGGATGCCGCCCTGGCAGACGCCGGTGTGCAGCGTGCGTCGCGCCACGACGAGTTTCAGGCCCTCAAGGACCGGACGTGGGCAGCCGTGCAGAAGGTCCAGCCGCAGCTCGACTTCCTGAAGGCCATCCGCGCGGCGCTGCCGCGGGACGGCTTCTTTGTCGAGGAGATCTGCCAGGCCGGGTTCGCCTCCTACTACGGGCTGCCGATCTACGAACCGCGCACGTTCGTCACCTGCGGACACCAGGGCACGCTCGGCTTCGGCTTCCCCACGGCGCTCGGCGTGAAGGCAGGCAATCCGGACAAGGCGGTGGTCGCCATCACCGGCGACGGCGGCTTCATGTTCGGCATGCAGGACCTCGCCACGGCAGCGCAGTACAACCTCGGCGTGGTGACCGTGCTGTTCGACAACGGCGCCTATGGCAACGTGCTGCGCGACCAGAAACGCGTGTTCGCCGGACGGGTGATCGGCGCCGAGCTGCGCAATCCGGATTTCGTGAAGCTGGCGGAAAGCTTCGGCGTGCACGGTACACGCGCGAACACGCCGGTCGACCTGCAGCGCGAGATCGCTCTCGCCATCGATCGCAACGCCCCCGCACTCATCGTCGTGAGCGTCGACCCGACCACCGAAGTGTCCCCGTGGGAGTTCCTGATGCCCGCGCCCTACAGCGTCTGACCACTGATTCCGAGCACCGACCATGACCGACCTCATCCGCGTCACCACCGGGCAGCAGATCGCCCGCATCGAGATCAACCGTCCCGAGAAGAAGAACGCCCTCCTCGCGACGATGTACCAGGCCATGGCCGATGCGCTCCTCGCAGCGGACGCGGACCCCGCCGTGCGGGCGATCCTCATCCACGGCAGGGCCGACTGCTTCTCGGCGGGCAACGACCTCGACGACTTCCTGAGCAAGCCTCCGCACGGCGAGGACGCGCCGGTCACGCGTTTCCTCCAGGCCATCTCGACGACCGCCAAGCCCATCATCGCTGCAGTCGGCGGGCCCGCCGTCGGCATCGGCACCACGATGCTGCTGCACTGCGACCTCGTCTACGCGACGCCCGCCGCGAAGTTCCGCCTGCCCTTCACGTCGCTGGGGCTGGTGCCCGAAGCCGCATCGAGCCTGCTGCTGCCCGCCATCGCCGGCTACCAGCGTGCCGCGGAACTCCTGCTCCTCGGACAACCCTTCACCGCGGAGAAGGCCGCGGCCGCGGGCATCGTGACCGAGATCGTTCCGGAAACGGAACTGCTCGATCACGCAACTCGCGCCGCGACGGCCATCGCTGCCCTGCCCACCTCCTCCGTCCGGATGACCAAGGCCCTGATGAAGAGCGCGCAGTCCGCGCAGGTGGCCGAGCGCATGGCCGAAGAGAGCCGCCTGTTCCGTCAGCAGCTCGGCTCGCCCGAGGCGAAGGAAGCCTTCACGGCCTTCTTCGAGAAGCGCGCGCCCGATTTCTCCAAGTTCTGACCGACGGACCCCCCGCATCGTGGACTCCCACCAGACCCTGCTCGCCGGCATCACCGTCCTCGACTTCACCCGCGTCCTCGCCGGTCCTTACTGCACACGTCTGCTCACGGACCTCGGCGCGCGGGTCATCAAGATCGAACGTCCCGGCGAGGGCGACGAGATCCGCTACACCGTGCTGCAGCTCGACCCCGAACGCAGCGACCAGAGCTCGTACTACGTGCGGCTCAACGTGGGCAAGCGCGGCATCGCCATCGATCTCGCGCATCCGGCGGCGCGCGAGGTCGTGCTCGATCTCGTGCGCAAGTCCGATGTCGTGGTGGAGAACTTCTCCCCGGGTGTCATGGCCCGCTACGGGTTCGATGCCGCCACGCTGCGGGCGATGAAGCCGGAGCTGGTGTACTGCTCGATCTCCGGTTTCGGCCAGACGGGGCCGCTCGCCTCCATGCAGGCCTACGCGCATCTGGTGAATGCGATGTCGGGGATGATGGATCTGGACCGCTGCGGCGATCCGCTGCCGCGCGTGTCCTATCTGCAGGCCGCGGATGTGCTCGCAGGTGCACACGCCTTCGGGGCGATCTGCGCGGCGCTGCTGCGTCAGGCGCGCGAGGGCGTCGGCGCAACGCTGGATGTATCGATGTTCGAATGCCTCGTGGCCGCGGATGACATCACCTACGGCGCCGTGCTGAACGGCATGGCCGTCGAGCGCAAGCCGCGCGTGGGCATGGTGGTGCATCCGATCGGCGGGCGCCACATCGCCATGCAGACGGTGGGCGCGCCGCATCTGTGGGTGCGCCTGTCCTCGCTTGTCGGTCGACCCGAACTCGCCACCGACGAGCGGTTCTCTACGCCTGCAGGCCGTCGCAACCACTGGCCGGAGCTTCTCGCGATCCTGCGCGAATGGCTCGACGGATTCGGGTCGGCGGAGGAGGCCCTCCAGACCCTCGCCGCGAACCGGGTGCCCGCCGCACCGATGCTCTCGCCGGAAGAGGTCGTGAGCCATCCGCATCTCGAGGCACGCCACGCGTTCCCCGAGGTCCCGCATCATGCGCGCGGCAAGGTGAAGGTCACCGCCACACCGTTCCACATCGACGGCCGACCGGTCGCGCCCGCCGGCCCCGCGCCTTCGCGCATCGGTGCGGACACCGAGAAAGTACTGGCCGAAGTCCTCGGCTATTCGCAGGACAGGATCGCCGCCCTCCTGCACGACAAGGTCATTGTCTAGGGAAGGTCAACAAAGCCGGTCGCACGCTAAGCATCGCCGGGGAAATTCAAGAAGCCCTCGACCGTGCCGCTAACGGGGAGATGACCACGCACTCCCCGAGGCGAGTTCCATGGAAACCATTCTGCTGACACCGGACGACGAAGCCGAAGCCATCGTCGCGAGCTTCGGCATTCCGCCCTGTCCGGAAGTGCTGATCCAGGTCCTGCGGGAAATGCGCCAGGACGACCCCGACGTCGTCAAGGTCGCCAATCTTATCTCCGGGGATGTGAGCCTCGCCGCGGCCGTGCTGAAGACGGTCAATTCGCCCTTCTTCGGTCTGCAGAACAAGGCCAAGTCGATCGACCAGGCGCTGAAGCTGATGGGCCTGCGCAACGTGAAGGACATCACGACCGGCCTCATGCTGCGCGATGCCCTGCCCGTGGGCAATGCGGCCGTGCTCGACAATTTCTGGGATACCTCGGCGGCCATCGCGCAGACCGCGGCGTTGCTCGCCCGGCCCGTTGCCAAGCTGGACCGCGACGATGCCTACACCTTCGCGCTGTTCCGCGACGCCGGCGTGCCGCTGATGGCGCGGCGCTTCGACAACTACGACCAGTCCTTCGTGGAACGTCTCGCCGTGACGGAGTCCGTCACGGCTCTGGAGCGCGAGGCCTTCGGAACGGACCACACGATGATCGGCGGGCACCTCGCGCGGAGCTGGTACCTGACGGACGACATCGCGCAGGCCATCCAGCTGCATCACGACTACGCCACGTTGCGAGCCGGTACCACGCCCAAGGCCGTGCAACGCCATGTGGCCCTGGCCCTCGTCGCGGAGACCATCCATTCGCGTCTCAATCGGCAGAAGGAGTGCGACGAGTGGATGCGCGGCGGTGACTTCGCGCGGGACGTGCTGGAGGTCGAGGACAGCGATCTCGACGAGCATGCCGACATGGTGGAAGGCATCCTCGGCTTCTGATTCGCGGGCGGGCTCCGTCAGAAACGGTAGGCCCACCAGGACGTCAGGTAGGTCACATCCTCCCCGGGGCGCGCGTCGTGCAGAAAGGCGCCCGCACGGAAGTACGACAACACCGTCAGCCAGGTCAGCCTGGGCGTCACCTGCCAGATCCACTGCAGCGTCGGCTGGGTGCCCACGTGCCGCTCACGGCTGCCGGACGAGTTGCGCTGCACCTCCGTCGCCACGTTGTAGATCCCGTCCTCCAGACTCTGGCGCCAGAACCCGATGACGCCGACGATCAGGGTCTTGCGTTCGTCGACCTCCCACGCAACGGACGGTGCGATGGCAACGCTGTTGGAAGGCCCGATCAGGCCGGCCAGCCCGGAATAGGCCGTGGCGGCGAAGAGCGGACTGAAGGTCCCGAGCCGCCCGTCGCCCGGATGACCGTCGCCGCTGCCGATGTTGAATCTCAGCCCCGCGCGCGGACGCGACGGATGTTCCGCGAACGAGTAACCGGTGTCGGTCGAGACATACCACGCGCGGATGCGACTGTCGCCGAAACTGCCGGTCTGCATCCCGACTTCGTAGTTGAAGTCCCACTGCGTGCCGCGCCCCCACCAGCGCGTGCCGATCGTCGTGCGCTCTTCCCGATCGCGCCCTTCCTGGTAGCGGGTCTGGGGATCCGTACGCCGACTGACGTACAACACCGCGTTGCCGTCGGGCAGCCAGTCATGGCGCCGCGCGATGAAGAAGCCCGACAGCGTCTCGTCGGGTGTGGAGCGATCGTCGAAGGAACCGCGCACGGTCGGAACCACGCGCGTTGCCATCGCGTGAAATCGCCAGCTCCGGATCTCGCCGAACGCGCGCACGCCATCGAAGCTCAGGCGGTCGTTGAGACCGTTGCGTGCAGAGGTGAACTGCGCGGAACCCAGTTCGACCTCCTGCCTGCCTGCCCGCAGCGTGACGACGTCGTCATCCCGCTGATGCGGCGTCCACTCGACGAAGCCCTGGTTGAGATCGATGCGATTCGCGTCGTTCGCCCGGGGACCTCCGACACGACCGTGCACCCATGACGACTCGACCTGACCGAAGAATCGCAACCGCGGTGTCACGTGAACGTCACCGTGCACGAGATAGCGCTGCAGCAGATAGCCTCCGCGATCCTCGGGGTCGCGACCGAACCCCGGATTCTCGAAGCGCTCGTAGCGGATGCGCGCTTCGCCTCCGAACGACACGTACCGGTCCTGCGCCAGCGGCACGTACTTGAGACGGTCCCACGGCTCGGTGCGGCAGCGTTCCGCCGCGAGAAAGCGCCAGTCCTCGTCGTAGCGCATGTTGGGCAGGGGCCGGCGCTCCGGGCAGTCCGGATCGGTCTGCGCCGGAGCCGGCGACGCAACGCAGAGCATTACGGCCAGTAGCGCCAGCGCCGGGAGGAGGAACCGGCTCGGCCGGGAACTCGCGGTCATGACGTGCGGAAGAATCGGAAATGCCTGCAAGGATACTGTCGACGTGCTGCCCGCGCGATCTCGCGCAACGCGCGGGCTCAATCCGATCTCCGGAAAGCTGCGTATTCGCAGGGGATGGCCACGGAACCGCACCCGCGGCACGTCCCCCGCCTGCCCTCGACGAAGGGCGTTCCTGCTCACCCGACGACTCCGGAGACACCCGATGAAACCCGTTCCTGCTCTACCCGCACTCGCCATCGCCGTGTTCGGCGCGACCCTCGCCGTCCCCGCCGGCGCCGAGACCGTGATCGGTCTCACGACCACCAATCAGCTCGTGATGTTCGACAGCACGTCACCCGCGATGGCCAGCCCGCTGATGACCATCACGGGCCTCGCGGCCAACGAACGCATCCTCGGCATCGATCACCGCCCCACCACCGGCCTCCTGTACGGCATCGGCAGTGCGTCGAACCTCTACACGCTCGACGCAGCGACCGGCAATGCGACGCTCGTCGCGGCGCTGATGGCCGACCCGTCGGACACGACCCAGCCCTTCGCCGGATTCCTGGGCACTTCCTACGGCGTGGACTTCAATCCGGTGCCGGACCTCGGCATGGCGCTGCCGTCACTGCGCGTGACGAGCAACGTAGGCGAGAACCTGCGGATCAACGTGAACGGGGCGAATGCCGGGCGCGTGTTCACGGACACGGCGCTGTCGATCCCGGCCGGCGGAACACCGACGATCGTCGCATCGGCCTACACCAACAACGACGTGGACCCGGCGACGGGCACGGCGTTGTTCAACATCGACAGCGCGTCGGACAGCCTCTTCCAGCAGACCAATCCCAACGGAGGGACGCTCACGCTGATCGGCGGGCTTGGGGTGGGTACCACGGGTGTCGTCGGCTTCGATGTGTCGCGCTCCGGGACCGCATTCGCGTCCCTCACGGACGACCTCACCGGCAAGAGCAGCGTTTACACCGTCAATCTGGCAACGGGTTCGGCGAGCCTGCTGGGTGAATTCGGGATTGGCGGAAACACCGCCATCGCCCCGGCGCTCGCCGATATCGCGGCGCCGGTGCCGGAGCCGTCGACGTACCTGATGATGGCGCTGGGACTCGCAGGCATGGGTCTCGTCGCGCGACGGAGGGTGTGAGGCGTTCCGGTCAGCGGATCGTTCCGTGGACCGGACTTCGCCCGGGGGATCGATGGCTCCCGGGCGGAGCCCGTATATGGACTCCTCCCTGTTTGCAAGCAGGAAGTGCTTTTGGCGTAAGGATCGACTGCGCACGTATATCCGGCCTCTAGAGGTGGGCG